>Ga0164298_10000001_pt1 | contig 188635 bp, 209 predicted proteins | sample Whisoiple_216_MG_FD_109713 | JGI IMG/M metagenome (GOLD analysis project Ga0164298, IMG submission 109713) | Unamended control soil microbial communities from upstate New York, USA - Whitman soil sample_216_MG | ecosystem: Environmental > Terrestrial > Soil > Agricultural land ...
GGGGCGAACACGGTGCCACCGAGGCTACTCGCACCAACGGCGAGATCCACAGTACTGGCGAAGATGCTCGTTGTGCCCGCCGTAGTCACCGCCGCCCCCAGCTGCGTCCATGATCCACCGATAGCCGAGGCGGTGTAGAAGGTGACCGTCTTGCCGCCGGCACCGTTGTTGACGTCGAGCGTGGCCCGGACCGCGAGCCTGCCCGCCGAGGCAGACACGGGCGCGGTGGACACCACTGACACCAGCGTCCCGGTCGTGCCGTCGGTAGTCCACACGAGCAGCAGATTCCCGTTGCCGGCGAGGAAGAACCCATACGAGAACTGGGCGTCGACCTTCGCGACGAGGACTGTCAGATACGTAGGCCGCCACGTCACCGGCTCCAGTTCGACACGCACGTCAATGTCGCCCGTGATGTCCAATACCGCGGTGTCCGGTGTGGACGCATAAGTACCATTCATACCCAGCAGCGACAATCCGACCTGCGGATTGCCGATCCGCACTCGGAGCGGCGACCCCACACCCACCTTCGCGTGCACTGGACTGCGCGGATCCAGTGGCGCCCACTTCGACCCCGGACTCTCCAACGTCAACCCAACCTCAGTGGGTACCGCCTCGCTGTGCGAGTCCTGCATGCCGAACGTGACGCCGATCGACGACCGGGACGCGTCCAGGTCCTGGGCCGAAACCGTGTTCCACGCGCCGTCGTAGAACACCTCGACACGCGCGTCGGGCGCACTCATGACGTCGCAAAGAATCGTTCGGCCGAACCGCGAGCCTGGCGACTGATCGCCTCCCGCAAGTCGGCGACCAACTCGTCCCTGCTACCCAAGTACCGCCCGAAGTTGAAGTTGTTGATCACTGTTCCCGAACCGCCCATACCCCCGCCGCCACCGCGACCTGAACGCGCCATCAGCCGATCGGTCTCGTCCGCCGTAGCGACCCACCCGTCCCGATTCGGGAAAACGAGCTCGGGCCCTTCCTCGCCGACCAGGTAGGGCTCGCCGGCCTTCATCGGGCCACCGCTCGCCAGACCAGCGATGTAACGGCCACCAGAGGACGAGAGGATGTCACCGGTCGTCTTCACCGTGAGGTAGACCGTCTTGTTCTTCACTCGCGCCAGGGCGTCTTCGACGCCACCAACGACCGGACTGGCGAGGTCTTGCGCGGTGAGTGTGATCTCCTTGCCGTTCGGGAGGATTGCGATCGCGGTCCCTGCCTCGTTGACCTTGATCTTGACGCCGAGCGCGGCCAGCGCGGTGGCGTCCATACCGCCGATCATCTGTCGCAGTGCGGGCGGCGCGTCGTTGCCAGAGATCGACGCCAAGCGCAAGATCTCGTTGTTCTGCGCCTCCATCTTCAACCGGGCCTTCTCCGCGGCGTCCGCGCCGATGTAGTTCGCCTCGGCCAGAGCTCCGGCCGCCGCCACGGACTGCACGACCGATTGCTCCCACCCGAACATCGCCGCCGTGGCCTCCGTACTGCTGATGCCGTGCTCGTTGATCGCGTCGATGGCCCGCTGGTGGGCCTCGGTTTCCGCGTTGACGGCTGTGCGGTAGGCGAGGTTCTTGTCGACGAACCCCAGCATGACCTCGTTCAGCCGGATCAGCGCCGCGGTGTGCTCCTCGGTCTTGCTGGCGTTGGTGGCGGATGCGTCCGAGAGTTCCTTCGACCTGGCCGTGGCATCCGCCATCGTGCCGTTGGTGTTGTTCAGGACCTCCTTGAGGAGCTTCGCTTGTGTGGCCCAGTAGCTCGTCACCTCGACCGAGCTGTTTCCACTTTGGACATACGAGGTGCCGTTCTGGATGATCTTGTCCAGTTGGGCGTTGAGGTCCTTTTGGGCGTTCACGTTGCCCAGGTAGCCGTCGGTCACCTTGGGCAGGCTCAGGCCCAGCTCGCGTGACACCGCGAGCACGTTCTTGCCGGTGTCGGCGACCTGGGTGTCCTGCAGTTGCTTCGCGGCCTGTGCGCGGATGGACTGTGTGACCACGCCGTTGGTTGCGGCCAGCGCCTTGGCCAGGTCTTCCACGTTCGCCTCGTGCTGCGCGGCCGCTTGTGCGGCGAGCTGCTGTTCGTGGCCGAGCGCGCCGAGGATGACGCCGAGGCCGGCGGCGGCGACCCCGAGCATGCCGAATCCGCCGGCGAGGCCGGACAGGCCGGCCTTGACCTTGCCGCCGAACCCGGTCGCTTCGCTGATGTCGGTCTTCACCTTGGCGAACTGGGCGGAGAGCCCGCCGAAGGTGATCGTGTCCAAGCCCTTGAGCGCGGCGCCGGCCGTCAGCACCACACCGAGGAAGGCGCCGAACTGTGCGGGCGCCATGCCCACGATGGACAGCAGGCCGGACAGGACGTTCAGCGCCTGGCCGGCCGCGCCGAACAGCACCGGCAGCGCGCCGCTGGACAGCCCGGAGATCGTGCCGGTCAGCTGGTCGAACACCTGCTCCAGCCGCTTCACTGTGGGCTCGCCCTCGTTGGCCAGCCGGGCGAACAGGTCGCCGGCGAAACCGAGCGCGGTACGGATGATCTGGCCGAATTCTCGGATGATCTTCCCGGATGAGTCTGAGCCCTTCGACATGTTGACGAAGAAGTCGGTGGTGCCCCTGCCGACGTCGATGAGCAGGTCCCGTACGCCTTCCATCGGGGCCTGCGAGGACTCGACGGCGGCTTCGAGCCCGGGGAACGCTTCCCGGATGAGGCCGTCGACGCCGTCGGCGAAGGCCTCGACCGCCGGCGCGCTGTCGCGGAACAGCCCGGCCATGCGGGGCTGCAGCGCGTCGAACGTGCCGCCGATCTGGTCACGGATTCCCAGCAGGGTCGACGCGAGCGGCTCGGCCGCGGACTTCGTCCCGGTCGAGATTTCGTTCCACAGGTCGTTGAAGCTGTCCTTGACGTCCTGATTGGACGATGCGACCGCGAGGCCGACGGAGCCGGCGACCAGCGCGGTGCCGCCGAGCGCGGCCGCGATCCCCAGGCCGGCGGCCGCGGCCGCCGCGGCCGACCCGCCGAGGGCAGCGGTGGAGATCTTGCCCCACCGGTCGAGCCGGCTGGCGGCGTCGTCCGCTGCCTTCGCGACCTTCTTGAAGGCCGGGCTGCCCCTGTCGATACCCAGAATGGTGAAGATCAGGTCACGTGAGCGGCTGGCCATCTACCTCACCCCCTCGAACTACCTGCCCGACTTGCGAGCTGCATCGGCCTTCGCGCGGATCGTGCGAAGGCGGTCATCCGCGATCGCTTTGAACAGCTGGAAATCCGTACGACTCATTTCGTCCACAAAGGACGGTGGCCATTCGAACAGCTCGAAGAAGACCCGCTTGTACTGCGTCAGCTCGGAGAGGAGCGAGGGCCACGCGGTTTGGTCGACCTCGTGGACCGGGGGGAGGAGGATTTTGCCGGTGCGGGGGTCGCGTCGGACCCCTTCGTAGGGTCCGGCTCCTCCATCACGAAATGCAGTCTCCCCATGGGGAACTCCAGCGCGGCGAACTCGACGTGGTGGTCGCTCTTGCGCATCGCCAGCCAGTAGAACGCCGCCATGCCATCCGGACCGTGCAGCGCCAGCTCGGACACGAGCCGGTGGTAGGGAACGCCGGTCACCTCTTGGAGCAGCTTCGCTTCCCGGTTCGTGACCTCGGCGAGGGTGATCGGGTACTCCCGCCCGTTCGGATCGATGAACTTCGACATTCGGTTGAGATCTCCTCCGCTTCAGATCTTGTCAAGGAATTCCTCGACCTTGTCCAGCGCCTTCTCGCGCACGACCTCGCCGCCCCGCTCCGCGGGCTCGTCGAACCACTCGACCGGCGCGACGGTCTGGTTGACCCACTTCTCCCGGTCGGCGAACACGGGGTGGCGCCAGCGGCCGCGGTTCATGGACTGCGGCAGCTGCTGCTGATCGGCGGGCATCCGTTTGGCGTCGGAGCGGATCCGCACCGACGCCGTGTTGCCTCCGGTCGTGACCTGCGTGCGCACCGTGCGCGCCGCTGCTTCCCGTAGCCCGGACGCGCGGTGGGCACGGAGCTTGGCCGCGGGGCCGGCCTTGCGTTTACCCAGCAGCCGCGCCGATCGCGCGGCGCGGGCCGAGGCGCCACCGCGGGTGGTGGTCGAGGTCTTGATGCCCTGCACGCGGGCTTTCTGCGCGTCCTCGATCGGCTTGGCGTTGGCGCGCATCGAGTCCCGCACCTCGCGCAGCAGGCTGCCGTCGCCGGCTTGTTTCAGGTCGCGGGCGAGTTGGCTGAACTCCTCGGTGCCCTCAACCCGCAGGTAGGCAACCACGTCTATGCCTGCCCGCCGGCGGGCAGTTCACGCCGCTGGTCGAGCCGCACGGCCTGGGCACGCACACGCGGGCGGGCCGCGACGTCGATACCGACCGCGACCGGCACCACCTGCTGCGGGCCGAGCTCGCCGAGCACATACCGTCGGTACTCGCGGGTCGGCATGAGCAGGGTGCAGCCGAGCTCGCCGAGCAGGTAGGTGTGTCCGGTGGGGACGAAGCCGCCGGCGGCCTGGTCGGTCACGGGGTGGCGTCCGAGGTCTGGTACTCGACCTTGATCGAGGTGGTGCTGTTGTCGATGACCTTCCAGGGCAGGGTCTGCTTGACGATCTCGCGGCCGCCGATGGCGGGGGTTTCGCCGTCGAACCGGATGTTCGCGGTGAGGACGGTCTGGAAGGTCAGGGCGTCTTCGATGATGCCGCCGGCGAAGGTGAGCACGAGCGCGGCTTCGGTGCCGTTGACGAACCGGTTGTAGGCGGTCAGGGACTCGAACTCCGGTTCCATGGTGCCGGAGAACTCGCGCAGCGCCTGCTCCAGCGGCTGCTTGCGCAGCTGGGAGCCCATGAAGTAGCGGTCGTCTGCGATGCCGTTCTTGCCCTCGACCGACACCGACTTGACGTCCAGGTTGGAGCTGGCGACCGACAGGGTGCCGTTGACGAAGGTCATGCCGCTCAGCCCGGTCGGGTAGGAGACCGCGGCCAGAGAGGTGGCGGTGTCCTCGTCCTCGCCGAGCATGCTCATGGTGAGCACCGCGAGTTCGGACACCGCCGCCTCGAGCTTCCAGGAGGCGACGGTGCAGCCGTGGTAGGTGAACGGCCGCACGGTGCCGGTGACGTCGGGGCGACCGACCTGGATCGTCTGCCCGGTGGGGAGATCACCGGGGGTGAAGGTGTGCCTGTAGACGGTCGGCGAGTTCGCGGCGTCCGGCTGGGAGGTGACGGTCCCGCCGAGCGCGTGCTTCCACCACCGGCCGAAGCCCTTGTTGCCCATCTCCATGACCACGTCGCCGGACACGGACTTCTTCCCCGGGTACCACTGGGCGGAGCGCAGCACGCGCTGGCCGGCGCGGATGCCCTGAGACTCGATGCGTTCGATGTCCAGCTTCAGCGACTCCGACCGGAACTCGAACCCGCGGTCGGTAGTGACCGGGGTGCCGTAGACGGTCTCCTCGGCGGTCATCAGCTGCGCGGACATGCCGCTTCCGATACCCACTTACTTCGCCCCCTTCCGGGTCGTGCGGGCCGGCTGGTCGCCGTTCGCGGTGTTGTCGCCGCCGGCGCCCGCCGAGCCGGCAGGCGGCGTCTCAGCGGGCTTCTCGTCGGGCACGGACGGCGTCACAGACGGCGTCTGGTCGCCGCCGCCGTCCGGCGGGTCGTCGCCGTCCGGCGGGGTGTCGGCGACCTGTTGGGCCTGGAGCCACACCTCCAGGGCCTCCAGCACGTCCTCGCGTTGCGAACCGTTCCGTTCGGCGGTCAGCAGCCGCCGCGCCCAGTCCTTACGGGCGTCGAGGTCCTCGACGTGGTTGAGCCAGCCGAGGATCTCCCCGCGGCTGGTGTCCCAGGTGGACTGTTCGACCAGGCTCGCGCCGAGCGCGTCGTCGACCTCGATGGTCTGGCCGCGCCGCACGACCACGTCATGCAGGGCGGCGAGTTCGACCCCGTCATGGGGTCCGTGATAGGTGATCCGCACAGGGGACTCCTTGGCATGCCGAAGAACCCGCGCGACCGCACGGGCAGAAACCGTTGGGGATGCGTGGCTCAGGAGAGCCGGAAGTTGGCGCCGACGTCGTAGGTGAGCACGGCGAGCGCGCCGTCGTCGTCGGCGTCGGAATCGAGGTCGACCGCGGTGACCCCGACCCAGATGACCTCACCCGGCTCGTAGCCGGCCAGGCTGGCGGTGGCGGCGATGTTGTTCTCGATCACCGCGCCGATCGCGGTCGCGCGGGCCTCGGCCTCGTCCTGGTCGCCGCCCGGGATGTCGACCACCACGTTCAGCTTGATCGTGAGGGTCTCGTCCCGTTTGAACCGGGCCCGGCTGCCGCCCATGACCGGGTAAGACTGCTGACCGAACACGCGGTCGGTGTGCACCAGCTCCCGACCGTGCTCGTGGCCTCGGTACCCGTAGGTGACCGTCACCTCGGTGGTGGTCTCGTCCGCGGCCAGCCAGGACGCGACACTGTCGAGCAGCGCTCTCTTGGCGCGGCGGGCGTTGGTGCCGGCCATCAGCGCACGCCGCCGTGGAACAGGCTGTTGTACTGCGGGTCGAAGTTCAGCGGCCGGCTCGCCGGCACCGACCGGCCATCGCCGGCACCGGCACCGTCGCGCAGCGAGTACCGGCCATACACGCCGTCGACCTCGGGGATGCCGGTCTTGTAGGCGCCGGGCTGGTCGAGCCGGTAGTTGGTGCCCTCGGCGGTGGTGAAGGACAGTGCGCGGTCCGGGACGCCGGAGCGGGTGACGTTGCACCACGTCCGGAACCGGGTCTTGGCCGCGCGCACCAGGTCCGCCGGCGGCCGGGACAGGCCCAGCTCGTACTCCACGATGACGTTGCGGCGCCCCTCGGTCCACACAGCACCGTCGGTGCGGACCAGTGTGTTGTCCGGGGTGAGCGCGAGCGCGGCCAGCGCGCCGGCGGACAGCGGCACGAACGTCCCGTCGACCCGCGGGGCGAGCTGCACCGCGCGGATCGTGCGGAGGTCGTGGCCAGGTAGCAGCACCTCGCCGGTGCCGGTGCCGTCGAGGACCTCGCGGCGGTAGCGGCCGAAGAACGACCGGTCGGTGATCTCCTCCAGCTCCTGCTCGGTCTCCAGCAACGCGGCCGCCAGGTCGGCGGTCGTGTACTTGCTGGTGTTGGCCAGGATCGGGTCCGACGCGCGGGCCTGGGCGAGGGTGAACAGCCGGCCGCCGACGATCTCGACCTCGTCGACCTCGACCACCGCCGCGCCGGCGATCGTCGCCGACCACTCCACCGTCAGCAGGTCCAGGCTCGCCCGCGGGGTGAGCGCGAACGTGTACCGGCCGGTGCCGGCACCGGCGGAGGTGGCGTTGCCGGTCTGCACGCTGTCGCCGTTGGCGTCGGTGATGGTGACGGCCACGGGCGTGGTGGACGAGTCGGTCGGGGTCTCGCCCACCACGAAGGTGTGGTCGATCGCCGCGGCGGCGGTGCGCAGCACCCGGGTCAGCATCAGGACACCCAGACGCTGCCGGTGACCGCACCGGTGGTGTCCAGGTACAGGCCCGCCGTACAGCGCACCCCGTCCGGCACGCTGATCTGGACGTCCTCGCCCGAGGCGAGCTGTGCGGTGGCGATCACCGTCCCGGACGCGGCCGACGCGTTGTCGTAGAGCACGACCGTGTTCGCGCCGGCGCTGGCGTCCCGGATGGACAGCCCACGGAACGCGCAGGGGACGGCGCTCACCGCGCCGTCCCCGGTCACCGCCTTGGCGCTGGCCTGCGCGGTCATCAGCGGACCTGCACCGCGACCTGCACCAGGCCGGCCGGGATCGCCAGCCCGGACCCGGAGTGGGTGAAGTGCGCGGTGAGCACGTCGCCGGCGGTGGCCAGCAGGTCGCTTGCCGTCGAGGACAGCGTGAGCGCCTCGGGGGTGGTCGCGACACCGTTGCCGGAGGAGTAGGCACGCGCCGTGGCGGGGATGACCACGCCCGCGCCGGTGCCGCGGTTGCGGGGGGTGAGGGTGAAGTAGTTGGTGCCGTTCGCGGTGATCGCCGCGCCCGGCACCCACTTCCAGCCGGTGATCTTCGCGTTGAACGGCAGCACGACGATCGGGACCTCGACCGGGGTGCCGGCCGCGGTCGGCGGCACCTCGGCGGAAAAGATCTGATCGCCGCGCAGCTCAGCGACTGTGGGCATGGGTTACTCCTTGCTCAGATTGGAAGGTCACCGGCCGGACGCACAGCGGAGGGGCGCGTCCGGCCGGTGGACTGAGGGGATTGGGGTCAGAGTTCGCGGGTCACTGCGTGTTGCGCTGCAGGCCGCGGTACTCCAGCGGGGTGCCGCTGTAGATGTGGCGGATCTTGTAGGTGACCTTGTCCGCGTCGAAGTTCGAGCCGACGCTCGGGTCGGCCTGGGTGAACAGCTCCGGGTCCTCCCGGCCCTGGTAGAAGCCCACCTCGATCGTGGGGCACATGTTCGGGTCGGCCGCCAGGAACCAGTCGTTCTGATCGGTCCAGTAGTCGATCACGATCAGGTTCATGCCCTGGTACATGTTCGGCCGGTCAGCCGGGTCGTTGCTCGTGGACGGGATCGCCACCGCGCTCTTGGTCAGCTGGAAGCCCAGCGGCCCCAGGGTCGTCGGCACGATCAGCGTCCTCGGCTCGGTGGACAGGATGTTCGCCGAGTCGCCGTAGCCGGCCTGCTGACGCATCTTCACCCACGACGCGTCCAGCGCCGTCTGGGACAGCGCGGCCGCGGTGGTGTTGTTGTGGCTGGCGTGGAACAGCGCCGTCGCGTCGAAGGTCGTGGCGGCGTTGGTCGGGAAGATGTCCCACACGAACCGGTACAGGGTGATCGCCGCGGCGAGACCGAGCAGCCGCGGAATCTGCCGGATGGCACCGATGTCGTCGTTGGCGATCATCTCCAGCGTGAGGTCCTCCGTGCCACCACGCTTGATCACCGAGTAGACGGCTTCCTCATCCGTCGGCGAGGGCAGCGGCTGGTAGGGCGCACCCTGGTTGACCTGAGGGAGCAGGCCGTAGCCGCCGATCCGGGTCCGGCGCTGCTGGCGGAAGTCGTTCACCGGCACGATGTCCGACACGACCTGCCGCCACGACTGCAGGCTCGGCTGGTTGTACAGCGCGATCATGCGGCGGGTGACCGAGTCGCCCAGCACCTGGTCCCAGCTGGCCGAGTTCAGCGATTCCGTAGAGCGCTTGTCGCCGGAGTCGAACCGGCCGTGCGACTCGCGCAGGATGACCTTGTTGTCGTCCTCGTCGAACGCGAACCGCCTGCCGCTGAAGTCCTGGAACGCGTGTTTGAGGCTGCGGTAGCCCTCGCGGTAGTTCCCGGCCCAGAACGCGTCCAGCGCGGCGACCTTCTTCTCGTGCGACTCCTGGGTCACCTTCACCCGCGCCGGCGCGGCCAGCCCGGCACGCTCGAACGCGGCCAGCGCCGACTTCTGCGCGGCGATCTGCGTGTCCACGTGCGACTCGCCGATCCGGTCCGGCAGCGCCGCGGCGACGGCCTCGACCATCGCCGCCGGCAGCCCGGCTTCCTCCACCTTGGACCGGATCAGCATCTTGCCGAGGAAAGAACCCTTCGGCTGCAGATCGTCGGTCTCGGTGACCGGCGCCGGCGCGGTCTCGGTGACCGGGCCGGCCGTGGTTTCGCTCGCCCGCGCCAGACCGACCCCGGCGAGCTGCTCGTCCGTGGCCTCCTTCAGCGCAGCGAGCACGTCAGCGGTGTCCACCACTTCGTTCTCCTTCGTGCTCCCCGCGGGCGTCGTGCCCGTCGGGTCGTTGGGGTCGTCACCACCAGCGACCACACGTGTGGCCTGGCCGCCGGCGGCGGGGTGGGCGACGATGTCAGCCGAGTTCACCGAGGTGATCGCGGTTGCTTCCTGGATCTGCCGGCCGTTCTCCTGCACCGACCGGAAGTGCGCGTAGGCGTCGTGGCTGATACCGACGAGCGGGTCGACGCCTTCCAGCGCCAGGGCGGCGTCGAGCGCCTCGGCGGCGTGCTTCGCGGAGGGCAGCAGCACCAGGTCGGCCTCGATGCCCAGGGCCTCGGCGGTGGCGTTCTGGTAGTAGCCGACCAGGCCCTGGATCGTGCCGCTGGTCATCTCCTCGACGGTGCGGTGGTGGTCGAACGCCTTGGCGTTCTCATACAGCGGCGCGGCCTTACGCAGCACGCTCTCCGGGTAGCGGCGGCCGTTCTTGCTGTCGCCGTAACGGATCACCCGCACACGGAAGATCCGGTTGCCGGCCTCGTCGGTGCCCTTCGCCTCGAGGACACGGGCCGTGCCGCCCAGCTCGACCCGCGTGCCCCGCCCGGCCGCCTCGGTCACCATCCCGGTGTCGACGTCGCCGCCGGCGTCGACGGGCACGGTGACCGGGGTGTAGGTGCGGGCGACCTCGACCGGCTCGCCGAGCGTCACCTCGTCACCGATCAGGGTGTAGCCGCACTGGTACAGCCGGTCGTCGTCCTGCATGTACACCAGGTCGGTGTCGGTCAGGTCGACGATGTAGGCCCAGCAGTACCGGTCGGTGTACATCGTGTTCAGGTGCGCCCGCACGGCACGGCGCACCAGCTCGCGCACGTCATCGAACGACCGCTTGCCGTTGATCAGCGCCTCGGTGGCGGCGTTCTCGGTGACGGCGATGTCGAACCGGCGCAGCGCCGCCTTGATCCGCGCCCGGGTCAGCCGATCCGCCTCGGCGACCCGGGCCCACGACCCCCGCGCCTCGGTCTCCGTGCTGACCGGGAACTGGTGCGCCGGATCCGCGAACGCTCGCGCTGCCGACACCGGCGGTGCTGGCGCCGCCGCCTCGGTCACGCGCACCGGCGCCGGGTTGTTCGGGTTGAACTGGTGCGAGCACTGCGGGCACGTCACCACGTCGCCCACCCCCTTCTGCTCGAGCTGGTCACCGAGGCGGTCGCCGAGCTGGTCGCTGCGGAACCCGGCCGTGGCGCGGGTCTGCGCACAGGTGCCGCACGCCGGATCCGCGCACAGCCGGTGCTCGCTCACGCCTGGCCGGCCAGCTTGCGCAGCTGGTCGACGAGGCCCTTGCGGGGCTTGTCGGTGTCCTGCTCGACGACCAGCGCCCGCGCCGCCCGGTCCTTGTCGGCGCCGACCCAGGCGAGGACCTCGTCGACCGTGCCGGCCGGTACCTCGCCCCCGGTCACGGCGGCGCCGCCCTGGACCTCACCGTCGCCCTGGTCCTCGTCAACAGACGCGTTCGGGTCGACGACGGCGCCGCCCTGGACCCTCAGCTCCGGCCCCTGCTCGCCGACCAGGACCGGTTCGTCGCCCTCCACCGGCGCGCCGGGCATCGGGCCGTCCCAGGGCGTCACGACCGGCTTGCCGTCCTGGTCGGTCGTGACCAGGACGTGCTGGCCGTCGTGGGTCTGGACCACCGCGGCGTCCGGGTCGGCGTCGGGCAGCTCGGCGGCCGCGATGATCTCGGACGGCTTCATGCCGAGCACGCGGGCCAGCTTCTTGCGGTCGTCGGGGTGCAGCTCGGTCGGCTGGTTGCTCACGGTTCCTCCTTGGCGCACGCGTTAGACGGCGTGCAGATTTGGCTTGGCAGCGGCCTTTTCGGCTTCTGCGGCGATGTCGTCCGGGTTGGCGTTCGGCTTGCCGAGGTCGGCGTGGTAGGGGATGCCCATGTAGTCCTCCCACGCCTTGCGCGCGGCGACCTGGGCTGCTTCCTGGGTGAGAGCGCCGATCTTGACCAGCTTCTCCAGGCCTGTGCTGAGGTTCAGCAGGACCTTCGCGGTGATCTGGCTGTCGGCGGCCGCGACCTCCGGGCCGGTCACCATGACCGTGTCGGAGGCCCGGACCTTGGTGCGCTCACCGGTCTTCGGGTCGATCGAGTCCACTTCGGCCGGCAGCCGGCGCGCGGCGACCGCCCGGTCCACGGAGAACCTCACCTGCTCGGCCTGGTACCAGAGCCACTGCTTCTGCACGCCCTGCACGCGTCGACGTACCGGTTCGGCCATCGACAGGCTGGTGGCGCGGTTGGCGTCCTCCGGTTCGGCCAGCCAGATCTTCGAGAGGCCGGAGCCGGCGGCCGCGTTGGTGAGGATGGACTTCGCCGCGGTGGAGTCCTCGTAGGCGCCGGTCTCGGCGGACTTCGCCGCCCAGGTCACCTTGTCGTTGTGCACCTCGACCGTGCCGGACTTCGGGATGTGCGTGCCGCCGCGCGAGGCGATGAACTTCTGCACCTCGGTGTCGTCGCCCTCCACGGTGACGTCCCACACCAGGTAGCGGGCGAGCGCGGTGCGGTCGACCAGGTTGGACAGCACCGTGTCGTAGGAGTCGAGCGCGTCGATCACCGTCGAGAGGAACGGCTGGGAGCGCTGGTCGGTCTCGATCGCCTTCCACGGCGTCCAGAACACGCACTCGCCGTCACGCAGGCCGGTGATCTCGTCCGGCCGCGCGATCGTGAGCACGTTCTCGTTCTCGCCCGTGCCGAACACCACGCCCTCCGGCCAGGCCGGGTTGTTGTCCTTGTCCCACACGTCGGTGATCAGCGACGGGTCGATCGGCGCGTACCGCACCACCCCGGTCATCGGACCCACCATCAGCTGGCGCAGCGTCTCGCCGAGCAGCATCAGCGACCGCAGCCCGAGTTCTTGCGTGCCGCCGAGGTTGTTGATGGGGTCGTTCCAGAACTGCTGGGCGACCTCGTCCACCTCCGAGTTCGTCACCAGCAGCTTCACACCGGAATCGCCGACGCAGAACGACGTGTAGGTGTCCACAATGGCCTTGGCCATCGGGTTCACCCGGTAGGCCGCGACCGAGTAGGTGCGGGCCTTCTCCTGCGTCCAGTACGGCACCTCACGACCCCGGGAGCCGGCCGGCTTCCATCCGCGGTCGTCGTCGATCGGGTCGCCGTACATCCCGGTGCCCGACGCGCCGACCGCGGCGATCTGCGCCGGGGTCGCCTCGACCGCGCGCCGGGCCGGTGCCCGCCCTACTGCCCGGCGGGGCAGCAGCAGGTTCCTCACGCCGACTCCGCGGCCGCGGTCTCAAGGACGGCGAGCCGCTTGGTCCCGGTGGTCTCGCTGCCGTCCTGGGCGGCCGGGTCGGCGGGCGCGTAGGTGGCGCCGATCAGGCTCAGCCCGACCGCGAAGATCCCGCCGGCGAGCAGGCCCCACAGCCAGCCGGCCAGCCCGCCGACCGCGACCACGATCGCGACCAGGCCGAGCAGGCCGAGCGCGTTGTTCAGCAGCGTGCTCGACGGGTGCGGCACCCGGATCCGGATCTCGCTCGTGGCCACGGTGTCCTCCTCTGGTCAGATGTTCAGGCGCTCGATCGGGCGGAACAGCTCGCGCACGTTCCCGCCTGGCGGGGCGGCCGGCGCGGTCGCCGGCGCGTAGGACTTGGCGGCGGTGATCCGCTCGTAGAAGGCCCAGCGGGCAGCGGTCCAGGCGCCCACCGGGCTGGTCTCGGAGTCCTCGTCCTTGTGGGCCCACACGATCGCGTCGCCGATACGGCGGGTCTTCGCGCCGGCCACGGCGTCGTCGAGGATCTCCGGCTGGTCCTCGTCGGTCTTGATCCGCACCGTGTGGTGGCGGGTCGAGGTGAGCACGTGCCCCGCCGCGGCGGCCATGTCCGCGGCACCCAGCACCGCCAGGTCGCCCTTGAGCGGCTTGGCCGGGTCGGCCGGCTCGGTGATCCGCGCCTTCTTCAGCGCGGTCTCGAGGTACTTGAAGGTGTGTCGGCCCATCCCGATCGCCACCGGCTCCAGCAGTTCCCGCAGCAGCTCCAGGCGCGGCACGATCCAGTCGGTGCCGGCCACGTAGTCGACGAGCCGGCCGAACCCGAGCCCGTCCGGGGTGTGCCCGTACAGGAAGATCGCGCCGTAGTCCTTCTGCAGCGACAGATCCACGCCGAGCGCGCACCCGGCCGAGCGGTCCCGCGTGGCCTCGGCGCCCAGCTCCAGGATCTTCTGCCAGTCCTCCGTCGCGATCGAGCCGCCGGCGACGGTGAGCGGTAGCGGCCAGATCCCCAAGCACTCGCGGGCGAACCCGCGGCCGCCGCGGGCCCGCATGGTCCGGCGGTCGTCCTCGACGTCCTCCTCGTCGAGCCGGATCCCCAGCGCCGGGTTGGATGCCGCCCACCCGGCCCGGTCGTCCAGGTCGACCTTCTCCAGGTGGTCCAGGTCGCCGGCCAGGCCCCAGTCCCGGTAGCCCAGCCGCGTGAAGTCGCCGGCCTCGGCGCGGGCCCGCATCTCGTGCATGATCTCGCCGGAGTCGCCGTCCAGCGGCGGTGTGGACACGTAGACGACCTGGGCGAACGGCCGGGCCCGCATGGTGGGCTGCAGCGCGTCCTGCTGCTCAGCCGTGAGCGCGTACGCCTCGTCGAGGATGATCAGGTCGCCGGAGAACCCGCGGCCGGAGCCCTTGGACCGGGCGACGAACAGGATCGTCGCCTTCGTGTCGAGCCGCTTGAAGCCCTTGTTGTCGTTGCCCTGGGTGACCTTGACCCGGATCGACTTACCCGGGCCGACCGGGATGTTGAACAGCGTCGGATCGCCGGGCCGCACCTCGGTGCCGAGCACCTGGAACAGAGCCCACAGGCGGGTGAACTCCAGGTGCGCCGTCTTGAACTCGTGGGCGCTCCAGACGATCTCCTTCTCGCCCAGCAGCAGAAAGCCCGCCAGCGCGCGGGCCTTGAGCAGGACCCCTTTGCCGTTCTGCCTGGGTATCCATTCGCAATAGTGGCGGCACACCCACTTGCCGTTCGGGCGGACGGCCATCATGACGCGCAGCGAGTCCTGCTGCCACTGATCGAGAATCAGGCCAGCGCGGGCCGCCAGGTCGATCGCGAGATCACCAAGCGACTCGGTGAACTCGGGATGCCCCTCAACCCTGGGACGTGAAGCGCCGAGCAGCGAAATCGATGAGGTCACCGATGCCACCTCCGCCCGCAGCCGGAGCGTCCGGAGCCGCCGACGCTTCCCCCGCCAACGGCTCCGGTGCCTCCGCCCCGACCGCACTCGGGGACGCCTGCGTGGCCTGCTGCCCGACCGGCACACCGGCGCGGCCCGACAGGCGCAGCTCGGCGACCTGCCGGCGGAATGTGTCCTGCTGCTGGCGCTGCTCGACCAGCAGGCCGTTCACCACCACGCGGACCTCGACGACCTTGTCGGTGGACTCGATGTCGTTGCGGACCAGCTCCAGCAGCGTGGTGTCGTCGGCCTGGCGCAGCTCGTTCAGCCGTTCCAGCGTGTCCGCGGTCCGGCACGCCTCCTCAAGCAACATCAGGTGACCGACGTCCCGCGCGTGGACGCTCTCCGCCTCCCACAACCGTGACCCACGCGGACCCAAACCCGCAGGTGGCGACGGCTTTGTGACTCGATCTTCTGGGGGCGGTGTGACGTCACTCGTCACGTCACCCACCGCGTCACCGGCGGCGGTCACCGGCTCCGCCGGCGGCGTGCCGGCCGAGCCCTTCCCGACCTTCGGGCACTTCGACCGCGGGGTGCACAGCTGGTGGTCGCCGGCCTCGCACTTCTCCTTGCGCTCCCGCCACCGACGGGTACGCGCCGGGTCACTCACGTCGACCGACCACGGCGCCGGCTCCTCCAGGCCGGAAGCAGCGAGTGCCAGATTCGTTCCGCGTCGGGGCGGTCCCGCCAGCCCGGCAGGACGACCGCATCGACATCGGTCCAGCCGCGGACAGAACGCTCGGTCGCATAGATGACCTGCCTGTCGAGCAAACCGTGCTCCTGGCGGAACTGCTTCGCGGCCGCAGCGGACGGCGCAAGTACGACGACCTGGTGACCGCGGTCCCCTTGTGCCCGATCGACCACGGTATCGATCGGCTCGTACACCAGCCCGTTGTCGCCGAGCTCCACACACAACGGCTCCCGGTCAGCGACCGGAATGCCCTTCAAGGCCTCGTTTCCGCTCATGGCTCACCACCTCCTGTTGACGACCCCACCGCCGCGGCCGCCGAGCTGTGGAGCCTCGGCGGCCGCGGTGGACCCGGAGCCGATCCCGGGTACCGGCGCATCATTTGTTGGAGCCCTGACCAGCGCAGACGCGCCTTTCATGATCCACACCGACCCCCGGTCAGCCTGGCCTGATGTCACGGGGGGATTTTTGCCAGAAGACCGGCGGGGTCTTCTTTCCGCACGTAGAGGGACTCGCACCCGGGGGTGGTTGTCGACCATGCATGATCAACTTAGGTCGCCTCGTCAGTCCACTGTGGATATATCCACAGTGGACGCTAGAGACCGCGTGCGTCAACGCTCAGGTGGCCGCGGTACACGACGGGCCGCGGCTGGCCCCGAACCGCGTTGCCCCTGATCCCGCCCTCGCTGCGGTTGCACTTCTCGTGCTCCGGTCCGCGCCACTGACGCCGCTCGTCGTGGCCGAGGTCCCATGCCTCGCCCGGCCAGATCCACCGCGTCGGCATCAGACACTGGACGGCACGGCACCGCAGCGCCCCCTCCGCTCGCTCGTGCTCGCCGCCCTCGCGCTGGATCCTCACCCAACGGTCCCGCTCACGCTGGTGGTCCGCGCCGTACCCGCGTTCGGTGGTGGTGCCCCTGCTCCGCTTCGGCATCGCTGCACCCTCCGCGTGCTAGGACGGCCGGTCGGTGCCTACTCCCCCTGCGGCACCGACCGGCCGCCGCCGGATCACCTCAGGCGCTCGGTGGCGATCTGGTGGTAGTGACCCGACATCTCGATGCCCACGAACTTCCGGCCCTCGGCGAGTGCGGCCTCGCCGGTCGTGCCCGACCCGGCGAACGGGTCGAGCACGGTGCCGCCGGGTGGGCAGATCTTGACCAGCTCGCGCATGACGTCGAGCGGCTTCTGGGTGATGTGCTTGCGGTCCTTGCCGCGCGGTTGGCTGCCGGTCAGCAGGCCGGGCAGGTAGACCGGGTTGCGGTCGGCGAGCACCGCGCCGTGCGTTCCCCACAGCAGGTACTCGGTGGACTGGGCGAACCCACCTCGGCGAGGCCGGGCGATCGGCTTGTTCCACACCACGATGCCCCGCCATGTCCAGCCGGCCGCCTGCAGCGCGTCCGAGGTGGTAGGCAGCTGGCGCCAGTCGGTGAATACCAGCGCCGGCGCGCCCGGCCCGGCGACCCGGTAGCACTCGGCCAGCACCAGCGTGAGCCATGCGAGGTAGCCGCGCTGGTCGCGGTTGTCGCCCTCGAAGTCGGCCAGCTCATGGCCGGCGTCGCTGCTGACGTACTTGTCGCGGGCGCTCTGCGTGCGCCGCTCGGACGGGGTGCGGCCGCCGGAGTTGTACGGCGGATCAGTGATCACCGCGTCGACCGCGCCGGCCGGCAGCGTGCCAAGCACGGACAGCGCGTCGCCTCGGTGCACCTGGGCTGAGGACACAAGACTCCCCTTAGGTCTGGTGACCCGGGGGAGGAAGATCACGAACGAGCGGGTGACGCAGGACGAATTATGCCGGTCTACCGCACTTCGGGGCAGACGTCATCCGCCTGCTGATCGTGATGATAAGCCATGGCGAGCAAGCCACGGAGCAGGTGGATCACCCTGGGCGTGTCGAGCGCCGTCGCAGTGGTCAGAATGCGTACCCGCCATTGACATGCGACGCTCGGCCTCATGAACGAGAGCCTCGACTGGTCTGATCAACAGCGGCTCATGCGGGCAGCCGACGACGAACACGGCGTGAGCCCACCGCAGCACGCCATCACCGAGGAAGATGTCCGCCAGTTCCCGGACCACTTCCTCAACGGCGCCGGCCAGTTCGCCGCCGAGCAGTCCCTCGGCGAGCACACGCTCACTGCGTTGGCGGAGGAACTGCTGCAGGAGGGTTGATACATTCCTTGCCCCGGTTGCGCGGCTTCATCTCGCGGGCGAGCACCAGCAGGTCGCCGAACCGGTACGGCCAGCGCCCGTCGTGGACCTCGACGCGGCCGTCCCGCTTCCAGGCCGCGATGTTGTTCCCGGTGATCTTCTTGTCGAGCAGCCAGGACAGCACCGGCGCAGCCTCGGCCGCGGTCACCAGCTGGCCGTCCAACTCGCGGGACAGCCACTCCTGGCGGACCTGGACGTCGTGCACCGTGCCGCAGTCCCGGCACCGCACCTGCGGCCGGCCCTTCGTCGCGTACAGCTGCCCGTCGCAGCGCAGCGGCTCCTCGTCCGGGTCAAAGTCGTCGCCCACCTCGAGCGGCTCCATGCACTGGCCCGCGTACACCTTGTCCGGCGCCCTGTCGATCACCCGCTCAGCATCCCGGACCACCCCGCGGATGCCCGACGACAGTTCGGCGGTGACGAACACCGCGGTCACGGCGGCCGCCGCCCACCGAGCGATCGCTGAAGGGTCGTCAACGGGCAGCGGGAGATCCGGCCGTTGGTCGGCGATCAACCGGGCCCACGTCGACAGCTCGTTGCGCATCCGGTGCGCCACCGCGCTCGCCCGCGCGTGGTATGGGACCGGCGTCTCGCTGGCCTTGCCACCGGCCGGCGTCGAGCCGCCCGACTTACTCAGCCGGGCCACCGTCGTCTGCAGCTCCTCCCACAGGCCCGGGCGCTCGTCGACCGCCTCTGCGATCACCTCCGCACCGCCCGGCAGTCGCCGGCGGTGATGACGAACGCGCTGCAGCCCGCCCGAGGCGATCGACATCAGCAGGCACTGGACGTCGTGGACGTGGGCGCACCCGAGCACGGTGCACTGGCGGTCGGTCAACGGAGCCTCCACTTAACCGGGGCCAGGCGCATGGAGCACCACCGGCCCGCCGAGGTGAGGTAGTGCAAGAAGGTGTCGTCCAGGAAGGCCTGGGCGCAGATCACGCCGTATAGGTCGCGGGCCAACTGCGGCTCCACGTAGACCGCCCTGTGCTCGCGCGTCACCGGGACCACCACCGACGCCACCACGGCTGCTTGGGCTCGTCAGCACTCCAGGACTGCCCACCGCACCGATGCCAGCCCGCGTGCCCGTGCGCCAGTTCGCACCACGTCCGCTCGCCGCCGGGAACGACGCGCGGCGCCTCGTTCCCGCACATGCCGGCCTGCTTGTCCCAGTCGACGAGCTCGTCGACGATCACCTGGTCGGCGCTAGGCCCGCGACGCGACAGCCGGTGCGGTCGCGACGGGGGGTTAACCATCTGTCGCGCGCGCGTGGACAGTTCGACGTCCTGGTCGGCGTACATCGCCCGGACCGTCGACTCCTGCCAGGGGGTCAGTGTCAGCCCCGCCTGCTCGGTGAGGTCGAGCACGGCGGCCGCCGGCCCGCTCGCCAACGGCGGCAACGCTCTGGCGTCGCACTCGGCTAGCACGCGGTCGATGTGCATGATCAGGACATCCACCCGGCTCATCGCCCCACCTCCTTCGGTTCTGGTCTCAGACCGTGGTTGCTCAAATCCATCAGGTCGTCAGCTCGCCGGATCGCCGCGTTCGGCGGCACCCCCCGGCCTACGAGCCGGTCGAAGAAGCGCTGCCACTCGGCATCCCACGCGCTCTGCTCCGACGTTGTCGGGGTCCGGGCCGCGGTCAACCGGTCCCGCCATGCGTCGTCGTCCTCGGTCACCGGGTCACCTCCTGGCTCTCGTCGATCGTCTGGACCAGGTGCGGCTTGCACACCAGGCACGGCACCGGGCGATCGGCGTTCCGGTCGATCCAGCCGCGCCGGCACCGGTGTGGCCGCTCGACCGGGGTGTCGTCCTCTTCGATCGGTTCGCCGTAGCGGTCATGGGGCACGGGGCTCACCTCCAGCTGGTGCGGTAGCGGTGGTTGGTGGGGAGTCCCGGTCAGGTGGGCGGCCTGCGTGATAGGGCCCGAACTTCGGTGCGTAGGGCGACGGATGTACCGAGGTTCGAAGGGTGTCGGGAGGGCCTATAGCTGTGCCGGTACCCGCCCCGTCCCGTCCCGGAGAGGTCGAGACCTGCGACAGGCTGGCGTCCTGTCGCAGGTCAGCAGACAGATCTGCGCCCTGATCCGGGCGTGGTCGCGGGTCGGGAGCTACGACGAGAGCTGTGACGGGACCTGCGACGGTCGCAGCTCCGGACGTAGGTCCGTCGCAGGTCTCGTCGTAGGTCTGACGCGGCTCCGGCAGGCTGCCGGGCACCGGCAGTAGCGCCATGTCGGCCTGCTCCGGGGTGCGCTTGTTCTTGCGGTTGTTGCAGCCCCGGCAGGCCACCACGAGGTTGTTGATGCCGTCGGCGACCTCCGGGTCGACATGGTCGAAGGTCAGCCCGTCGTCGGAGGTGCGGTCGCTGTGCGCGCAGTGCTTGCCGCAGTACCGGCACATGTCCCGGTCCCGGTCGCGCACGGCCTGCTTCAGCTTCGCGTTGCGCAGCTCCGCCTTCTTCGCCCGCTGGACGTCGACCTCGGAACGGGACGGGTTGCGGTCGAGGAAGTCGTGCAGGGCGAACTGCATGTCCGGCGGCCACGCGCGGCCCTCCAGACAGCGGCACTCCGGCGCCTGGCCGTCCTCTCCGAGCGTGTGCAGCAGTGGCTGGCGGTCGAACCGGGCGCGCAGTAGCCGGGCCAGGGTGCGCTTCGTGCCGTACATGTCGACCACGAAGTGCGGCAGGAAGCCGTTCGAGCCGTCCGCCGAGCACCAGGTGAGCAGCATCGTCCACACACCCACCGCGGCCGCGCGCTGGTCCTTCGCGCGCTCCCCGGTCACCCCGTCATCGATCAGGCCGAGGATCTTCATCGACAAGATCATCTTGTCGTCGATGCGCAGCCACGCCATCAGCGACCACCGCCCAGAGTGGACGGCGACACGAGCCGGAAACCGTTGTCTGCTCGGTCCGGATAGACCGCCGGGCATACGGCGACGCCGCGAGAACAAGATCGTTCTCGCGGCGGCCGTGGCACCCAGAACTGTGGCATCACCCGGCCTCTGCCCCATCCCGGAGCGCCCGCTCGGCCCGCAGCCTCTGGTCGGCGTTGTGCATCTCCTCGTTCAGCAGCCTCCGGAACATGACCGGGTACATCTCCTGCAGGCGAATCCCGGCCAACCGACGGGCCTTCTGGTACGCCCTGTTCCGCTCCCGGTTCCCGTCGAAGTGCTCCCGCCGGTGCGCGGCGTTCGCCTCCCGACACCGCCCGCACGGCCGCTGGTTCTTCCGCCGGTGCGCGAGATAGCCATTCCGCGTCCCGCATCCGGTCTTCGGGCTCACCACCGTCACGCCGTCGATCACCGCCCGACCGCCCAGATGATCCGGACACCCGCAGCGGCGCACCGGGTCGCCGGTCGCCTCGCACAGCGCGATCTCGATGTCGGTCATGACTGCACCTCGGCAGCCCCGGAGACCGGCTTGAGCGGCTCGACGCACACCTGGCGCGATCCGGAAACGTGCGTCGTGGTGATAGTCATCACGCCGCAGAACGGCGAGACGATCACCGGTCACCGTCCTGGTTGGGCATGCCGGCCGCAGCGAACAGGTCTGGCACGGCCAGTCGCTCGGCGGCGCGCTCGAGGTACGGCTCGTCACCCTCGATGCAGATAGCTCGTCGGCCGAGTTGACGAGCCGTGAGCCCGGCCGCGCACGAACCGGCGAACAGGTCGAGCACCAGGCCGCCCAGCGGTACGGCGTACTCGATCAGCGGGGCGAGCACAGGGCCTGGCTTCTCGGTCGGGTGGATCGCGCGGCCGTGCATCGACCGGGCGCGGATCACGGATGTGAGCAGCCGAGGGCCACCGTCGACGCTGGAGTAGGCGGACCGCCCGATATCGCCGGTGTGTGGCGGCCGCTGCTTGCGCCGCACCGTGCGCGCCCGCGCGTCGTTGGTGACCGGCACCTCGCGGTACACCTCGGACCATGGACCGCGATACCAGTGCGCCATGAGCTCGTGGACTCGGCGGATCCGGTCGGTGTGGAAGCTGGACCCGTTGTGCTTCTCCCACACCGCGGTGTCGACATCGAACTCGCCCACGGTGTCGTGGCTCAGCTTCCAACCCCCAGCAGCGAACTCGGGGCCGCGTTCCATGAACATGCGCAACGACCCGAAGCACCACATCGACCGGGCGTGCTCGGCCGCCAACGTGGGCCAGCCAGCCGGCCACCGGTCCCACGCGAGAGAGGTCTCGTCGTACGGTGGATCCGCGATCACCGCATCGGCTTGCACGCCGAGCTCAGGCAGAACCGTGCGGACGTCGCCGAGGTACAGCGTCACGAGGTCATCGGCGTAGTACGGCTTGATCACGCGCCATCACCGCCCTGGTTGGGCGTGCCGGCCAGCGGGCCCGCTGCGGCAAACATCTCGCCGTGGTTGTTGATGATGTCCAGCCACTGGATGACGTCGAGCACGTTCTTGTCGGGGCCATACCGGATGTAGGTGCTGTCCGAGGTGTGGCAGCCGCGGTTGTGGGCCTTCCACATGCTCGACAGGCCGTTCACCTTGCGGCCGAAATGGACCCGCTTGCCACGCGCCAGCGCAGCCTCGATCACCAACTGGGACGGTCGGCCGAGCTTCCATTCGTCGCCGCCACCGATGAACACCACGTCGACCAAGTCCCACGGGATCATGCCCGGCGCCTCGCTGCCCTCCTGGGCGACGAACGCCGCGGGGAAGCCGAGCGAGCGGATCACCGGCAGCCACGGCAGCGACCGCTTCAGCGTGGCCACCGAGTCCCCGCGGCCGAGGTCTGGGCGGAACACGTCCGGCGCGACCGCGAACAGGCAGCGGTCGGCGTACGGCGCCAGCGACTCCAGGAAGCTGATCCACTTCCCGTAGCCCGGCCAGCCGTCGCCGTAGCAGCCGTTGTCGCACGCGAACACCACGTCGTCCGGCAGCTTGTTGCCCTGCTTCGGTGTCATCATCGCCCCGAAGTCATCGCGTGCGGCCATGTGCTTACGCACCAACTCGGTCGAGGGGTTGCCGAGGTACAGCACGCCGGCGCACCACCTTCCGCCACGCCCACGGCGCGCCGTGCCGCACGAGCAGGTAAGCCGCGGTGCAGTAGCCGGCCTTGACCAGCAGCTGGCCGGCGAACGCGTCACCGGTCAGGTCGAACGGCGCCCACCACAGGAACAACCAGGTATCCGCGGCCGCGCCCGCCGTGTTCGACACGACCACCGCCAGCACGCGCCGGTCGTTGTCGCGCAGCGGGGTGTAGACCGCGAGGTCGAGCAGCTCGGCGAGCAGGAACGCCGCCCCCGAAGCGAACGCGATCTGCGGATCCGACACCCAGAACGACACGCCAGTGCCGATGCCGATGGCCGCCAGCACCCACCACAGCCGACGGTCGCCGGCGGCGTCCTGCAGCGCATCCCGCAGCCCCAGCGCCAACCCGGCGGTGTAGGTGCCCATCGGCACCAGCAGGCCCAGCCCGGCCGCCACGAGACCGAAGTGGTCGGTCGACCAGTTCGCCGCCACCACCGTGCCCACGTAGGCCACCAGCACCAGCACGGCCACGCCGCGACGACGCAGGAACTTCCTCAGCATGCTGCTTTCCTCCAGTTCAGATACCGGCATCACGACTCCCGGCAGAAGGGCCGGCCACACCAGTCGCGGGTATGGGCATGCGTGTACGGGCAACCGTGGTTGGGCGTACCGGCCGCGGCACCGTCCTCACGCGACCGGCCCGCCCACGACTCCGTCTCCGAGTAGGACTCGCGGTACCGATCGCCGGCCTTCCGCAACGCGTCGCGGATCGCGCGCTGCTGCTCGGTCGGCAGGTGGTCGATCTCCGGGAAGTGGCCGCCCATCGTCAGGCCGAAGAGGAACGCGCCGGCCACCCTGCCGAAGTGCTCGGCGTGATTGGCGGCCTGCCGCAGCGCGTCCGCGAGCTTTCGGGCCTCGGCCGGAGTGAACTCGCCGTCGGCGTGCTCCATGCGGATCACGCCCCGGCGAGCGTCCGAGACCGCGGTCACCCACCCCTGCCACGGATCGTCCGGATCCGACTCGCTCTCAACCGTGCACCACCACTCGGCGACCGCCTCATCCTCGCCGATGGTGAACCTGCCCGGCTCCCGCTCAGTGGCAGCCATACGAGCACCCCTCGCGGTCGCCGTTCTCGTCCATCCATTGGTCGTGGTCGTCGACCGACTGACAGCCCGGGCCTTCGCAGACGCGCTCGTTCAGGCCGCAGTCGCAACCGCCGCACTCCACGCAGTCGTCGCCACGGTCGCAGTACTCCTCGTGCTTGACCGGACCGGCCGGCGAGACCACGCCACCGTCCGCCGGCGGCGGCGTCGCAACGTCGCCGTGTTCGACCCGGCAGTCCGGACAGTCGGCCGCCGAGACGCTGCTGTCCATCGGACACGGCTTCGCCGGGTGGCAGAACGGGCACGTGGCCTGGTTCTTGCACGCGGAGTCGATGTGCCCGCGCTGGTCGCAGCCGAACATGGAGCACAGGTCGTCGTGGTTGCAGTGCGGGCCGTAGACGAGGTCAGCCACCGGACACCTCCGACAGGAATGCGGGCCGCAGCGGCACCTCGACGTCGTCGTTGTCGCTCGCGCTCAGGTGCGTCGCCGCAGCCCACTGCACGGCCTGCTTGCGCTGCTCCCTCGACCAACCAGCCGCCTGCTCCGCGGTGACGCTGACGCCGGCGATGCCCAAGAAGTCGACCACCAGCTGAGCCGCGGGGTTCCCCAGCGAGTCCTCGTCGCCGCCCTCGACCACTTCCCGCGTGTGCGACCGCAGCTCGCCGACCCCGTCCGGCAACGTGATGTGCTCGTACAGCGGGATCTCCACCCCGGGGGCGTCGTCCGGGGCGCCGACCGGGTGCCAGGTGAGCACGTGCTCGAACCACTTCGGATCCGCGAGCGCGGCGTCGAGCCGCTGCGCCAGCTGGTCGTCTACGTCGACCTCGGCGGCGCGGGCCCGCGCGGTGCGGACCAAGTTCTCGCCAGCCAACCCGATCATGTTCGTGATCACGGTTGCCGGCGTCTGCCCGCCTGCGGCCAGATCCATCACCGACGCCGCGGCGACCACCAACGCCTTACCGACCGTCTCCATGTCCAGCGTCATGTCGAAGTCCGCGCGGAACCCGTCGGCGATCTTGTCCGCCAGCCGGGCCGTCTCGACCATGATCGGGTCATCCATCGCCCGCGCCTCGGCGCACACGGTCAACCCGTTCTCGATGTCGAAGGGGCGGGTCATGCTGCACTCCTGATGCGGTCCAGGTTGGCCGCGAGACCGCGGCGCTTCTCGGGAATGGGGGTAGGGGTCGGCGGCTGGTCGTCCGGACGTAGGACCACCCACAGGCCTCGGTAACGCAGCGGTTCGACGGCCGGGTCTGCATTGGGCTTTAGGTGCCAGCCGAGCACTCCGGCGCTGTTCGGGTAGTCGCCGATCCAGGCGTGGCACTCGACGCAGACGTGCATGCCGTTCTGCGGTGCCCAGCCACCGCCCTGGCCCTTGTTCACGCGGTGGTGCCAGTGCGCCGCCCGGCGCTCCCCGCACGCCTCGCAAATGCCACCCGAGCGAGCCCGGGCGACCTTCTTGCCGGCACGCTCCTCCGACGACACCTTCGGCCGGGACGCCTTGATCGCCCGCGACTTCAGCCCCGCCTTCCGCTGCAGCCCCACTCGTCGCGTCAGAGGCACCGTCTGCCGCAGCGCGACCTTCCGCACAAGACCCTTGCGTCGGTTCATGACGAGACCGCCCGCCGGCGAGCCTGCGCGGCCTCGACCCTGTCCGAGAACAGCTCATGTCCGTCCCCGTCGTGCTCCTCCTTGAACAGCCGCTCGATGCCCAAGGCCGTTTCCAACGAGGACGAGGAGACGATCAGCTCGCCGCCGCAGCGGCAGTACGTCGACAGCCTGATCGCCATCACCGACCACCGCCCTCGATGAGCTGACGCGCGGCGTCGTAGAGGTCCCACAGGTCGCGCCTGCCGCCGTTGCGGTCCGGGTGCACCTCACGGGCGCCGAGCCGCAGCAGCGATGCGTCGTTCACCCCGTCCTCAGCGGACACCAGACTGCGCAACCACTCGCGCGCCTCGTGCGCCGACGCGAACGCCGGCTTGGACGGCGAGGCCTCGATCGCCCGCCAGCCCGCGTACTGCTCGCCCCGGCCGGCGATGCCGTACCGGTCGAGCTTGCGCAGCGCCTCGAGGCCCAGCGCGATCGCGCGCAGGTTCACCTGCCAGTCGACATCCGCGTACCAGCGGCCCTGGAACTGGTCGCACGGGTAGGTCAGGTCACCGGCCGTCGACGAGCGGAACGACAGGGCGACACCGGGGTGCAGCACCTGCGCCCTTGCCCGCAGCATCCCGTCGCGACGGACGTCGGCCGCGCGGGCGACGACCCGCACCGCGACCGCACCGACGACACCGAGGTGCTCCAGCTCGTCCTCGAGGAGCCGCAACGTGTCGTCGAACTTTGCGCGGAACGGGTTGGTCTTCCGACTGCCGGCCGTATCCCGATAGGGCCACGACGCCATCGGCTCGATCTGCCACTGCATCATCGATCACCACCCTCACCGTCGAGGTAGCGCCACTCGATGCGCGTGACCTCTTCGTGGGACTGGATGCGCTGCGCGCGGGTGAAGAAGTTGAGAATGAACTCGCCGCAGCCCATACCCGGGAAGCCCTCGCGAGCCACCTCATCCGGGGTGATCTCGCTGAGGCTCTCGCGACGGACGCTGACCACCTCGACGTCCACGATCCGCTCCAGCGGCTCGCCCTTCCTGCGGCCCATCACCTTGCGGCACAACGTCAACCGGTCACCCGGCTTCAGGTTCCGCCAACCGAGCCGACGCGTGACCGTCTTCGTCCGGGCGCGAACAGCGTCCTCGGTGAATGCCACCGACATCAGGCGCGGCATCAGGCACCGTCCTCAATGGTGAAGTCCGGCCCACCGTGCGCGGCCAACAACTCCAGCGCGGCGCGGCCGGCGTTGTGTCGGCGCACCTGGTTACGGATCCGCTTGCCGACCTGCAGCTGCTCGATGAGCGGCGAGCCGCCGGCGAACAGGTTGATCAACCGGGACACGTCGTGGGCGCCCTCGACCACCAGCACCACCACCGGGTCCGGCGGGAAGCCGTCCGTGTTCGGCTTGTCGTAGGCGCGGGACTCGTAGCTCACTCGGCACCGTCCTGGTCGTCGTCGAGGTCGACGCGCTCGGTGCTCGCCGACGCGCCCGACCGGCCGACGAGCAGGCCGGTGCCGGTGCGCAGTACGTCGCCGGCCGAGCCGGCGTCGATGGGGAACGCCAGCTGCGCGCTCTTGGCCACCTGGGTGAACTCGGCCACCGACGGGCGCCACAACCCGTGGCGCTTCACGACCTCGGTGAACTCCTCCAAGTCGTGCCCGCGCAGCGACAGCGTGCGGTCCTTGTCGCTGTCCTCAGGGAGTTCGACCTCGAGGTGGCACAACTCGTGGTCGACCAGCGCGATCCGCTGGCGCTCGGTCAAGCCCTGCCACGGGTCGTAGGCGATCTCGATCAGGAAGAAGTCGACCGGGCCGTCGTCGTCCAGCCGGTCGTTGTGCTCCAGGCCGACCAGGTAGGCGGTACGCCCCGAGACCTTGGACGCCTTCCCGTAGACCAGCCGGCCGTGCGAGCGGGCCGCCGGATCGCGGAACAGGCACCGCACCCGCACGTCGTGCCGGTTCAGGTGCTCGTGGTGCTTGCCGATCAACTTCCGGGCGATCTTCTCGACCTCCGGCGCCCGCCAGTACTCCGTGCCGCTCACTGACTCGCTCCAATCAGGAAAGAGAACGCGACGAACAGCGAGGCCAGCAGCACGCCGGACTTCGGGCCGCCGTCCTCGCGGCAGTACCAGCGGGCGACCGTGCTGACCGTCCACGCCAGCCACTCGCGCCGCGGCGGCCGCCGGTGGCGCGTGACCAGCCGGTGCCGCGGCGCCGGCTCCGGCACGCGGGCCGCGAGGTGGTGTGCGGCCACAGCCGCCACGACGAACGCCACCACGGCCACGACCGCCGCCACCAGCAACGCGGTCGCCCGCGCGCCCGGGGTCACGACCCACCGGCCTGGTGGGCCAGCGCCTCGTGCTGGCAGAGGTCGACGGCGTCGATCGCGTAGTACGTGCAGCCGTCCACTTCGCACGGCAGCGGCGTCGGGGCCGGGTGCTCATCCGAGTCCGCCGCGCCGTCCTGGCAGGCCACGCAGTCCAGGCACTTCAGCTGGGCGTGCGGGTGCGGGCCGTGCGCCGGGCACTCACCATCCGGGCCCGGCGCGATCAGGGCGCGTTCCAACGCGTCCTCGTCGAGCGGCTCCGCCGGCGCACGGTCGGGCTCGACCTGCCCCGACAGCTGGTCGATCTGGCACCACGGGCACCGGTGCTGGACACCGTTCGACGGGGCGTACCAGCCCGTGTGCAGGCCCACCGGACACCGCTGCTCGGTCAGCGTCCGGAACCGCTCGGCGTCCGGCAGCGCCTCCCACAGCTCGGTGCGCAGACGGTGCGCCACCACCGCCCTGGCGTGCGCCAGCCCGGCCACCCAGGCGGCCTGAGCCGCCACCTCCATCGACGTCGCCATCGCCTTGGCCAGCGCGGCGCCGGCCTGCCCCAGCTGCAGCCGCGCGTCCGCTAGGTCGTGCGCCTGCTCGGCCAACGTGGGCGCCAGGTAGTGCGCCACGAACACCGCCTCACGGCCCGCCGGCGCCTCCGCCAGCACGTGCTCGATGCCGGCCACCACGCCCCGCATCTCCACGGCCGGCAGCACCCGCCTCATATTCACCGGCGCCGGGACGTCGGCGAGGTCGCCGCTCATCACCTCGGTCATCGGGGAGCACCTCCGAACCGGTCAGCGATCGTGATCCGGAACGCGGGCTTCTCCTCGACGGGCGCGGTCTCGGCGACCGGCACCAGCTCGGCGCCGAGGAACCCGCCTGCCCGCGTGTGCGTCGCCAGATACGACACGTCCGCGTCCCGGTCGGCGGCCAGGACCTGGTACGCCTCATAGGCCGCGTCGGCGACGTACCGCGGGGCGAACGCCACCGTCACCCCGCTCCGGGACGCGGTCGCGATCGCGTTGCCGTTCCGCGCCGAGAGCAGGTCCCGGTACCAGCGCACCACCGTGCCGTCGTTCGTTGCCGGCAAGACGAGCACCACAAGGTCACTCAGCACGCCTGACATCTCGCCACCTCGCTCTCGGCAGTCGGGCACTCGCCACCGGTCAGCGCGCAAGCCCCCGTGCTCGGCGGCTCCGGCTTCGGCTTCGGCGTGCCGCGCTCGATCTGCTCGTCCTCGTAGCGCTTCAGCCACGCGGGAACGTCAACCACGACGACCACCGCCCCCGCGACCCCACGCCGCCAACGCGCCCGCCACGAACAGCAGCAGCGCCACCAGGCCGACGACCCAGAGCCCCACCGCGTAGTCCTCCGGGAACTGGCGCACCATCGCCGCGATCACCGGGACACCGCCTCGTCGATGTTGTCGAGCACGGGGTCCGGGGAGTTGCTCTGGGCCGGTCGCAGCTCAGGGCCCGGCTTCACGACCGCCTGCTCGGCGTTGACGTGCGAGGTGAGCCGCAACAGCAGCTCGACGGGGAACGCCTCGCCCTCCCGGATTGGGATGTGCGCCGCCAGGGAGTCGGTCTCGTTCGGCCCCAGGACCGCGACAACCTTGACCTGCACGTCGTCGGTCATCTGCCCGAACAGGTACACGTGCGACCCGCCCTCCGAGGAAACGGAGTTCACGCGCACCGAGGTGCCGGCGAGCGTCAGCGCCCACGCGGCCAACATCGCCAGGAAGTCCCCGTCCCCGAACGGGTACGGCTGCAGCTTCAGCTCGCCGAACGACACGGTGATCCCGGACATCGTGGCGTCGAGGTGCGGGTGACGGTTGAGGTGACCCTGCAGCACCGAGAGCAGCTGACGCGGAGTGGTCTCGTTGTAGGCGTCCACGTCAGACCTCCTCGTCATCGGTGAGCGCGGCGCGAGCCGCGGGCGCGAACGCGTCGATGAAGCGCTCGTCCTCGGCCACCTCGGCGGGCGTCGGCACCCTTTCGTCGATCGGGTCGGTACCCTTGGTCTCGGCCATGGGAGGTCTCGTCTCCTTGGGTCACGCGGGTCGGCGATTCCAGCGCCGGCCCGCACTTTTGTTTGTTGATCACTTCTGGGGTCACAGGTCTCCCCCGCTCGGTCACTCGCCGAGCTGCACGGTGTCGCCGGTCCGGGCGAGAAACGCGAGTACCGACGCGTGCGGCACCACGTGGAGCCGGCCGACGGTGATCGCCTGTAGCTCGCCGGCGTGGATGAGTTCGAGCACGACCTCGTATCTGAGGCCGGTCAGCGCGGCGACCTCGCGCGGGCGGTACGCCATGCGTTCCGGCATGCGGCCCGCCTTCTTCAGTGCCTTCACTTCGCTCTTCAGCTGCTCGATCGCTTCGACGATGGCCGCGCTCATGACGTCTCGACCAGTTCGGCCTGCGGCGGGTCTGAGCGGTCGGGCTCAGGCGGGGCCAGCTGCTCCTCTGGCGGCTTGCCCGGGACGTCGGATTCGCCGTTGAGGTACTCCTCGCTGCAGCGGAAGTAGCGAGCGGCGCGCAGGATCACTCGCCTCGAGGCGATGTGACGGGGGTTGGTCTCGATGTTCTGGTACGTGCGCTTGGCGAGGTCGAGCGCCTTGGCGACGGTGGCCTGGTCGGCGTCTCGGTTCTCCCGGAGGGCCTTCCACCGATAACCCGGAACTGGTGGCATGCGCACTACTCTGCACTCTGCTGCACTCAATGTCAACTACTAACAGACTTCAGTGCACTCAACTACGGGTTGTGGTTGTGCATGTCAGTGCATTACAGTGCATTGCATGAGCGGAACTGGGTGGCGGGGGGACAGGCGATCGTTGAGCAACCGAATACGACAGGTGGTCACATGCACTGCAATGCACGACAATGCACTCGTGCCCCCTTCCCAGGCGACGACGAGTGACTACACGCAGGAGAGTCGCGACATCCTCGGTCGCGCCGTACAGCGGGCCTGCGACACCATGGAGTGGACGTGGGACGACCTGGCCGAGCACGCCAGCATCAGCCGGACCAGCGTGGCCAACGTCATCCGAGGGCAGCCCGGGGTCGGCCGGAAGGTGCTTGAGGCGGTCGGTCGCGCCGTGCCCGGTTGGACCGAGGACACACCGTGGGAGGTGTTGGCCGGCGAACCGATCCCGCCGGTCGTCACGTCAGATGAGGCCGTAACGCTGACACCCCCCACCGAGGAGTCAGTCGCCAACGGCGACGGACAGACGTCCAATCGAGACAAGGTCAAGTTCGGCATGTTGACCGAAGCCGTGCGATCGCTGAACGTGATGATGCCCGACACCAAGGGGATCGCACTGACCGAGGACATCTACAGCCTGATGCAGAAGCAGCACCAGGTGGATGCAGAACGTGACCGCTTGGCCGCCCGACAGTCCACAGAGAACTCCTAATGGTCGGTGTAACCGCTCACATGCTGTCCGTTATGGACTGTCCACAGTCACCCTTTCGGGGGGTAATAAATCACGCAAAGGTAACACAACGGTAACGTGCCGGTATTTTTGTTAATGCAATCACTCGATAGGTAGACAAGGGTCATGCCACCTCCTGCCTGGGAAAACGATCACCTCACCGGGGAGTTGCTCATGATGCCTTTGTCCGTGCGGGTGGGATCGATCGTCGCAGTGCCGGCCGGGGCGGCCATCGCGATGTTCTTCCTCACCGCCTCCGAAGACGGACCGTCCGCGGGAAGGTTGTTCCGGTCGGGACTCGGGTTCGTGATCGTCGGACTCCTGCTCGCCTGGGACGCCTGGAACTCCCACCGCATCCGCAACCTGGAGCTCGAGCTCGAGGTCTCCAAGCGGGTCACGGTCGGATCAGTGAAGAAGCTCAGGGCTTCCGTCCAGGACCTGCGAGACGACGTTGCGCGAACCAAGGCACTCACCGAGCGACGGCTGATGGAGCTGGAACACCGTGACCCGAGCGACCCTCTGCACAAGATGGTGTTCGGAAATGGAGAAGATCGATGGCCGGGAGACCGCGCCTAGACATCGGCACCTACGGAGAGATCCACACCAGAGAGGTCAGACCCGGACTGTGGGAAGCGCGGGCCCGGTTCAGACTCCGCAACGGCCGGTACGTCCGCCCTCGGCGCCGGGCGAGCGGCGAGAACGACAAGCCGGCGATCCGCGCCCTCAAGAAGCACATGGCGGCCCTCGCCGATGAGGTCGCCGGCAAGAAGATCAACGGAGACACCCGGCTCGGCCACGTCATGGACCTGTGGCTCGCCGACTTCGCCGAGAAGGTGGCGAACGGAAGACGGGCGCCGAAGTCGCTGGACGACTACCGAGACACCGTCGACAACCATCTGAAGCCACGCCTGGGGGAGCTCGCGTGCCGTGAAGCGGACAACGCCGGCCTGGTCGACGAGACGCTGAAGGACATCCGCAGAGCCTCAGCCAGCGCGACCGGCTCGCGCGGCAACAAGCGCGGGACCACCGGCACCGCGGGCATGAAGCGGGCGCGCACCGTTCTGTCGCAGGTCTGCGGCTACGCAGTCCGGCACGGCGCGATGCGGACCAATCCAGTCCGGTCCGCCGAGGCCATCGAAGGCGACCAAGCGGAGGTTCTGGCCCTCGAGCCGGCGCAGCGGGCTGACTTCCTCGCGAAGCTCACCGAGTGGGTCGACAAGAAGCTCGACGGGAAGAACCGACTCGGCCCGCGGGCGCGGGCATGGGTCGACCTGACCGACGTCGTCGTGGCCGAGCTGTCCACCGGATGTCGGCCAGGCGAGGTGCTCGCTCTCATCGGTGACAGCGTCGACCTCGCCGCGGGCAAGATCGTCGCCGATCATCACCTGATCCGCGTGAAGGGCGAAGGCCTGCGACGCGTGCCGAACCGGAAGGGCGGAAGGCCGGCCGTCGAGCCGGCGATCACTTCATGGGCGCTGCCGATGTGGCGCCGCCGCAAACTCGAGTCGGGAGGTGGCCCACTGTTTCCGACATGGAACGGGCAGTGGATGGACCCGTCCAACCTGTCGAAGCGGATCGCGGAGGTGTGCTCCGAGATCGGCTACGGATGGGTGTCGTCGCGGATCCTGCGACACACCACCGCCACCCACATCGTGGACTCCGGTCTCTCGTCGGCGGACGCCGCCGACGCGCTCGGCAACACCATCGAGGTGATCGAGAAGAACTACCGACGGAAGCAGCGGAGCAACCCCCGCGTGGCCGGGGCGCTGGAGTCGCTGATGGATGCCCAGTGATCGAACTAGTGGTCCACTTATGGTCCGTAAACTACCCGTCACAACACCGGTCAACACCGCGACTAATCACTGATATGCGCAGGTCAAACGATTAAGAAGGGTCAACACTGTGAGTTTCCTGAGACGCTTTGGGTCGCAGGTTCGAGTCCTGCCGGGGGCGCACAGTTTGGCCTGTTCAGACGCCTTTTCGGGTGCGCTTCGTGACGCGTGTCGTGACGGCCGCCCTCGCGCGCCTGGGGTGCCCTCAGCCGCGGCAGGACGGTCATCCGCCATGTACGTCTGCCATATGCGTCTGCACCGGCGGGAAGCGCGATCGGTCGGTGCTGCCCGGGCCTGGATTCTCGAAAATCGATCTTCGATGGCAACGTGGGAGCGCGTCGGCGCGTTTGAGGAGTGAGGGTTTCACTCGAATCGTCGCCGAATCGGAGGATTTCCACTTGTCCAGAGTTCTGACCGGTCGTGGTAGGCGCGCGGTGGTCACGATGTTGTGTGCCGCGTTCGCCCTGCCGGGGGTCTCGGCCGGCGCCGCCTCGGCTGCGGAAGCCGTGACGCCGAAGCTGTCCTGGGCCGACTGTGCCGATGGGTTCCAGTGCGCGAAGGCCGAGGTGCCGTTGGACTACGACCAGCCCACCGGGGCCAAGGTCGAGTTGGCCGTGATCAAGCTGCCCGCGTCCGACCAGGCCAAGAAGATCGGCACGCTGTTCGTGAACTTCGGCGGTCCCGGTGCTTCCGGGTTGCAGCGCCTGCGGGAGCGCGGCAAGTGGCCGTGGCTGTTCTCGGCGGAACTGCGGTCCCGGTTCGACGTGGTGTCGTGGGACCCGAGGGGCATCGGGCAGAGCACGGCCGTGCGGTGTTTCGACACCCTCGCCGACCAGCAGGCGTTCTTCGGGTCGTTCCCCGAGATGCCCGGCGATCCGAGCGGTGAGGCCGCGTTCTACGCCAGCTCGAAGGAACTCGCGGACCGGTGCCAGCAGAAGGCCGGCAACATCCTCGAGCACGTGTCGACCGCGAACACCGCGCGCGACCTCGACATGCTGCGACGTGCGGTCGGCGACCAGAAACTGACCTACCACGGCATCTCGTACGGCACGCACCTCGGCGCCGTCTACGCCAACCTGTTTCCGAACCGGATCCGGGCGATGGTGTTCGACGGGTCGATGGACTTCGTCGGCAACGCGACCGGGCACGACGGGACGGGCACGACCGTTCCGCTGGACACCAGGCAGGATGTTCCGCGCGGGATCGCCGAGACCTTCGGCCAGTTCCTGCGGCTCTGCACCGAGGCCGGGTCGGACTGCGCGTTCTCCTCGGGCGACCCGGCGGCGAAGTGGGCCGCGATCATGGCACGGGCGAAGCAGGGCCCGATCACGATCCAGGGCGACGACGGCCCGGAGACGTGGACCTACTCCGCGATCGTGAACACGGCCGGTGACCTGTCGTCACTGAGCGGCTGGCCGGACATCGCGACGCTGCTGCAGCGACTCTACGACGCCAGGAACTCCGTCGCCGCCACGCAGCGGACCGCCCAGGGCGAGCAGTACACCTCGAACCGCACCGAGGCGTTCAACGCGATCCAGTGCACCGACAGCGACTTCCCCCGCGACCCGGCGGTCTACAGCAGGTACGCGCAGTCGGAGGACCAGCGGGTGCCGTACTTCGGCCGGATCGGCGTGCTGGACATGATGAGCTGCGCCTACTGGCAGTCCAAGGACACCGACCGGTACACGGGTCCGTGGAACCGCTGGACCTCGGCGGAGATCCTGGTGATCAACAACAGGTACGACCCGTCGACGCCGCTGCACGGCGCTCGGGACGGTGCCGCGGAACTGGCGCGGGCACGGGTGTTCGTGACCGAGGGGTACGGGCACTCGTCGATGCTGGCACCGAGCACCTGCACGGAGCAGGTCAAGCGGAACTACCTGATCTCCGGGACGTTCCCGGCGTCGGGCACGGTCTGCGGGATCGACGCGAACCCGTTCGCCAACTGAGAAGTGCCGCGGGAGGTGCGCGGGTCGTCTCGGCGGCCTGCGCACCTCCCGCGGCATGGTCGGCCGGCGGGTGAGGAAGAGGGTCAGGCGCGGACCACGGCTATCGCGACGACGAGCACGACGGCGACCAGCAGCGCGCCGAGCGGCTGGACCTGGAGGCCACGGCGGGTGTGGCGCCATCCGTTGCCGTTCTCCTGTGCCGCGCTGGCGTCGAGGAACTCACGTTCCGTCGCCGTGGAGACCACCGCCGTTCGGCGGGTGCGCTGGCGATCGTCAGGCGGACACCGGAGTAGAGGGTGCCCGGGTCCCGGTCGTGGGTCCGCCACACCAGCGCGGCGCCGGTCAGGTCGCGGTGCACGCGCAGGCCCTCGGGGTCCGCCGTGAGCCACTCCCGTAGCCGCGGCCACGCGCCGGCCAGCGCCTCGTGTGCCAGCTCCACCGTCGACTCGCCGACCACCACGACCCGCGCGGCGGCCAGCGCGTCGACCACCGTCGCGGTCTCGGCCGGGTCGCCCGCGGCGAGTACCTCGGACAGCGGCGCACGCCGGCGCGCCTCGTGCTCGCCGCCGGTCACCAGCCGCAGCAGTACGCCGCGTGCCACCACCTGGGCGTGTGGGGTCAGGCCGGCGTAGACGCGTTCCGCCGCCGCGACGACCGGTCCCGCCAACCCGCCGGCGGCGCGGTACCCGTCGAGCGTCAACCGGCCGTTCTCCCGCCGCCGCCACGTCTCCAGCAGGGCCTGCGACAGCAACGGGACCGCACCCGCCTGGCCCGGCACCTCGGTCAGCGCCACCGACACCAGTCGGCATCAACTCGCGGGGCGACGTGGTCGGCAACAGCATCGGTGACGGCTGGCGCCCGGTCGTGTGGCCCGCGAACCGGCCCGGCACCGTGCGTGCGCTGCCGCTGCCCGCCGGGCTCCCGAACGGTGCCCTGGCCGCGGGCATCGACGAGGACGGCTCGGTGACCAGTGTCCTGTCGCCGTACCCGCCCGGCACGCCGTACCTGTGGCCGGCCAGGGGGATCCCGCACGCGCTGCCGGTGCCCGCCGGCAGCGAGGGTGGCACCGCGGACGCCATCCAGGGCGGCATGGTCGCCGGCAACGTGTTCGCGGGCAACGCGACCAGGCCGGCGCTGTGGAACCTGGCCACCGGCGGCTTCACGCTGCACGAGGCCGTGGATACCGGAGCGGTGTCGGTCAACGGCAGGGGGACCATCGGCGGCGGGGGCGCGATCATCCACGCCGACGGCCGCGTGTCGACGCTGCCCTCCAGGTCCGTCGTGTACGCGGTGGCGGACAACGAGGTCGCCGCGGGCACGACCGCCGACTTCACCGGCCAGGCGGTGCGCTGGCTCGGCTGCTGAACGGGGTCGGGGTGAACCCGCCGGGTCCCGGCCCGGCGGGTTCACCCGGTGTCTCGAGTGGACGGTGTGGCGTGGACCCTCCCGGTGACCGCGCACGTCGCCGTTCAGGTTCGTGGGCGATCGTCCGCCGGCTCGCGCGTAAACTGTGTCATGGTGAGGAGCCGACCGGTGCCACGCCGGCACGACATCGGGATCCGTGAGAGGGAGAGGGCTCGATGAGTGTTCCCGAGGGACCGGAGACCGCTGTCGTCTCGACGGTCACCGTGGAGGTCGTGCGAGCCGGCGAGGCCGTCGTGCTCGTCGTCGCCGGTGAGGTCGATCTGCTGACCGCGCCCGAGGTCGAGTCCGCCATGCTTCGCGCGCTCGACCAGCGGCCGGACGTGCTCGTCGTCGACCTGCTTCGGGTGACCTTCCTGGCTTCGGCCGGGTTGGCGGCCCTGATGAAGGCACACGACGCGGCCGCCACCACCCGGCTGCGGGTCGTCGCCGCAGGTAGTGCCACGCTGCGGCCCCTGGAGATCACGGGGCTGACCGCGCCACTGGCCGTCTTCGCCACCCGGGAGGAAGCCCTGCGGGCCTGATCGGTCCGGGGTTTCGGCGCGATCAAGCCCGGGAAGACCCCCTGCACGTTGTTGACCGAGTAGGGGCTCACATGGCTGGCGAGACGTCTCCGCGGCCGACCATGCGCGTGGTCACCTTCAACGTGCTGACCGCCGGTGACGCGGACGGGCCGGTCCGCCGGAAGGCGCTTCGCCTGCCGGAGCTGAACGCCGACGTCATCGCGTTGCAGGAGGCCGAGGCCGGCCTCCTGGGCCCGGAGTTCACGGTCGTCGACCTGCCCGGCTCGGGTGAGTGTCTCGCCACCCGGTGGGAGTTGGCGGCGGTCAGCACGCTGGACGAGCCGATCGGGGCCCTGCGGGCGACCGCGGTCGCCGCCGAGGTGCGGTCGCCGCTCGGGTCGGTTCTGGTCGTCCACCATCGCGGGACGTTCCAGCTCGACCTGGAAGCCGTGCGAGAGCGGCAGGTCGTCGCGACCGCCCGGTTCGTCGAGGAGTTGACCGGTCCGAGCGTGCCGGTCGTGCTGCTGGGCGACTTCAACGCCGCGCCGGACGCGGCCAGCATGCGGTTCCTGACGGGCAGGCAGTCCCTGGCCGGGATGAGCGTGGGTTACGAGGACGCCTGGGCGGCAACGCATCCCGACGATCCGGGGCACACGTTCACGCCACGCAACCCGCTGGTCCGGGCCGGGCAGATGCCGCTGGAACGCGGCAGGCGCATCGACTACGTCCTGGTTCGCAGCGGGCCGCACGGACCGCTGCTCGACGTCGCCGACTGCCGCCTCGTCGGCACCGAACCGGTCGACGGCGTCTGGGCGAGCGACCACTTCGGGGTGCTCGCGGACCTCGTGCCGCCCGGTCATCCGCCTGGCGAGTGGGGGCGATGACGTCGATCTCGATGATCGGTCGGCGCGCGGCGAGAACAGCTCCCCTAGGCACGCGACTCGAGCACCTCGTGGGCGACGAGCACGCCGCCGGTGAAGGCGACCGGCATGACGACGATGGCGGCGAGCGGGATCATGCAGAGCAGCGTGGCGGGCAGGCCGAGCCCGAGGGCCAGCGTGCGGCGCTTGGCGAGGATCGCCCGGCGCTGGCCTAGGTCCATCCCGCGCCGGTAGAACGAGACGGCGACCAGTTCCAGCGCGAGGAACCACGAGGTCACCAGCGCCAGCAGGACGGGCACGACGGTCTGCCCCACCACGGGGACGAAACCCGCGACGAGCAGGGGGACCGTGTACACCAGCGACCGCAGGACCAGCGCGAGGCCGTCGCGGATGCCCAGCCACAGCAGGCGCCACCACGACAGCTCCGTCTCGACGGGTGGGCCGTCCAGGTAGTCCTCGACCTTCTCCGCGATGTGCTCGTAGAACGGCCCGCCGATGGCCAGCGTCAGCGCCGAGAAGCTGATCACGCCCACGACCAGCGCCCCTGCGACGAGCGCGACACCCGCCGCGAGCCGGACGGCCGACCGCAGCCCCGCCGCCCAGTCGTCGGCGAACGGGGTGACCCACGCGGCCAGGTCGTCGGCCCAGTAGACGAGTGCGACCATCCCGCCGAGCAGCAGCAACGTGGTCAGCACCGCCGGCAGCATGCCGAGCCACAGCAACCGGGGCGCCCGGAGCAGGATCGTCAGCCCGCGTCCGAACAGCCGCACACCCGTCAGGAAGTCCCGCACGTGGTACTTACTACCAGCGCCCACCAGGGACAACGCCACCGGTCCCACTGCTCGTCCTGGCCGAGCGCTGGCCCGGCGACTATGCTTCATGCCATAATCCAGAGTCGTGAGTCCGGGCAACACCAAGCAGCGGATGCTGGACAGCGCCGTGCTGCTCCTGCGTGAGCGGGGCGCGGCCGGCGTCACGGTCGACGCCGTGCTGGCGCACAGCGGCGCGCCGCGCGGGTCCGTGTACCACCACTTCCCCGGCGGCCGGAACGAGCTGGTCCTCGGCGCGGTACGCCAGGCCGGCGACTACATCACCGCGATGGTCGACGCCTCGGTTGCCGACGGGGACGTCCGGCAGACCGTCGAGCGGCTCGTCGGCTTCTGGCGCCGGGCGCTGACCAGGTCCGACTACCGTGCCGGCTGTCCCGTCGTCGCATTGGCGATCGACAGCCGGGAGAGCATCCCGGAGGCGGCCGAGCTGGTGCGGGAGATCTTCGCGCGGTGGCGGACCAGCCTGGCGGAAGTGCTGTCCGCCAACGGTTTCCCGGATGCCAGGGCCAAGCGGCTCGCGACGCTGATCGTCGCCGCGATCGAGGGCGCGATCATCCTGTGCCGCGCGCGGCGTGACCTGTCCCCGCTCGACGACGTCCACGCCGAGATCGCGCCCCTCCTCGGAGAATAGGAGCCCGCCATGTGGCGACCCAGCGCCTGCATCCTCTGCGAGTGCAACTGCGGCATCGAGGTACTCGTCGGGGAGGACGGCCGGTCCTTCCAGAAGATCCGCGGGGACAAGCTGCACCCGGCGTCGGCGGGATACACCTGCAACAAGGCGCTGCGGCTGGACCTCTACCAGAACGGCGACACCGGGCGGCTCACGAAACCCTTGCGCCGCAAGGCGGACGGCGAGTTCGAGGAGATCGGCTGGGACACCGCGATCAGCGAGATCGCGGCCAGGCTCGGCGGCATCCGGGACACCCACGGCGGCGAGACGATCTTCTACTACGGCGGCGGTGGCCAGGGCAACCACCTCGGCGGCGCCTACTCGCCGGCCACGCTGCACGCGTTCGGCGCGCGGTACCGGTCGTCCGCGCTGGCACAGGAGAAGACCGGCGAGTTCTGGGTGAACGCGCGGATGCTCGGGCACATCTCCCGTGCGGACTTCGAACACTGCGAGGTCGCGCTGTTCGTCGGCAAGAACCCCTACCAGTCACACGGTTTCCCGCGTGCGCGGTCGGTGCTGAAGGAGATCGCGAAGGACCCGGCACGGTCGATGATCGTGATCGACCCGGTGCGCACGGACACCGCGGAGCTGGCCGACTTCCACCTGCAGGTCCGGCCGGGCACGGACGTCTACCTGCTGACGGCGCTGGCTGCCGTGCTGGTGCAGGAGAACCTGGTCGCCACGGACTGGCTCGCCGCGCACACGGAAGGCCTGGCCGCGGTCACAGCGGTGCTCCGTGAGGTTCCGGTTGCCGACTACTGCGTGATCTCCGGGGTGGACGAGGCCCGGGTGCGTGCCGCCGCCGCCCGGATCGCCGCCGCGTCGTCGGTCGCCGTGTTCGAGGACCTGGGCGTCCAGATGAACCGGGACTCCACCGTGGTCAGCTACGTCGAGAAGCTGGTGTGGCTGCTGACCGGCAACTTCGGCAAGCGGGGCGCGCAGTACGTGCCGTCGGCCCTGGTGCCGATCGGCCGCGACCGGGGGCACGCGGGTGCCGACGGGCCGCGCAGTCCCGTGGCGGGAGCGCGGATCATCAGCGGTCTGGTGCCGTGCAACGTGATCGCCGAGGAGATCCTGACCGACCATCCGAAGCGGTACCGGGCGATGCTGGTGGAGAGCGCGAACCCGGCGCACTCGCTGGCGGACTCGGCGCGGATGCGGGCGGCGCTGCGGGCGTTGGAGCTGGTGGTCGTGATCGACGTCGCGATGACGGAGACCGCGCGGCTGGCCGACTACGTGCTGCCGACCCCGACCCAGTACGAGAAGTTCGAGGCGACGTTCTTCAACTTCGACTTCCCGCGCAACGTCTTCCACCTGCGGCACCCGGTCGTGCCGGCGCCGCCAGGCGTGCTGCCGGAGCCGGAGATCCACGCGCGGCTCGTGGAGGCGTCCGGCGCGCTGACGTCGTCGGACTACGAGCCACTGCGTGCGGCGGCGGCCCGGGGACGGGCCGAGTTCGCGCAGGCTTTCCTCGCGGCCATGGGCGATCCGGCCAAACGGCGGCTGGCCCCGGTGCTGCTGTACCGCACGCTGGGCCCGACGCTGCCGCACGACGCGGCGGCCGCCGCGATGCTGTGGATGGCCGCGCACGAGTGCGCCCGCCAGAACCCGGCCGGGGTCGAGAAGGCCGGCCACGGCTCGGGACTGCTCGCGGGAGAACGGCTCTTCGACGCCATAGTCGACGGTTCACACGGCGTGGAGATCACCCACGACGACTACGAGGCGTCGTGGCAGCGGCTCAGGCGGGAGCGGATCCAGCTGGACGTGCCGGAGCTGCTCGCGGCGGTGGCGGCGTTGCGGGACCGGCCGGTGCCGGTCCCGGACCCCGACTGGCCGTTCGTGCTGTCGGCCGGGGAACGCCGCGCGTTCACGGCGAACACGATCATGCGCGACCCGAGCTGGCGGCGGCGCGACCCCGAGGGCAGGCTGCGGATGAGCTCGAAGGACGCGGCGGAGCTGGGCCTGGCGGCGGGCGACCGGGTGCGGCTGACGACGCGCCGGGGCACGGCGGAGGTGACGGTGGACCCGACGGACGCGATGCTGCCGGGGCATGTCTCGTTGCCGAACGGGCTGGGGCTGACGGTGCGGGAGCGGACAGGGGTGGCGCCGAACGAGCTCACGGCGGCCGAGGACCGCGACGAATGGGCCGGGACGCCGTGGCACAAGCACGTGCCAGCCAGAGTGGAGGCCTTGTAAGTTATTACGCTGTCGCTTACTAACGTCCCCGTGCCTGCCCCGAACGCTGGCGCGGATCGGTAAGCGATACCGTAGCAACATGACCCCGGCACAACGACGGGCCGTTGCCGAGCAGACACGTGGTGCCGTTGCCCGGCTCGCGCGCCGACTTCGGGCCGAACGCCCGGACGACGCGCTCAGCAGCAACAAGATCGGCGTCCTCAGTTACCTCCGCCGGCACGGCCCCAGCAGTCCCGGCGAGATCGCCGCCGCCGAGCACCAGCAGCCACAGTCGCTCACGCGGGTCTACGCCGAGCTCGAGACCGCCGGCTTCGTCAGGCGTTCGCCCAACGAGACCGACAAGCGGGGCGCGGTGCTCGAGCTGACCAGAGCGGGCAACGACATGCTGCGTCGGGACATGGCGCACCGGGCCACCTGGCTCGCCGACGCCCTGGAGGACCTGCCGGACCTGGAGGTCGAGGTGCTCGGCCTCGCGGCCGTGATCATGGATCGGCTGGCCGAGCGATGACCGAACCAGACTGGGTCCGGCACGCCATCTGGTGGCACGTCTACCCGCTCGGCTTCACCGGGGCCGAGCCGCACGCGCGACAGGACGTCGTGCACCGGCTCACGCGGCTCGAGTCCTGGCTCGACTACGCGATCCGCCTCGGCGCCTCGGGGCTCGCCCTCGGACCGATCTTCGCCGCCGAGACGCACGGGTACGACACCATCGACCACTACCGCGTCGATCCTCGCCTCGGCGACGTGGCCGACTTCGGCAGCCTGGTCGACGCCGCGCACGCCAAAGGACTGAAGGTGTTGCTGGACGGCGTCTTCAACCACGCCGGCCGTTCCTTCGCCCGCCCCGGCCTACTCGCCGGCGGCACCTTCGAGGGCCACGACAACCTCGCCACGCTCGACCATGACTCCCCCGCCGTGCGCGACTACGTCACCGACGTCATGTGCCACTGGCTGGCCGCAGGCGCGGACGGCTGGCGCCTCGACGCCGCCTACGCGACACCGCGTCCATTCTGGACGGACGTCCTCGCTCGGGTGAGCGCCCGGCACCCGCACGCGTACCTGCTCGGCGAGGTCATCCACGGCGACTACCCGGCGATCGTCGCCGAGACCGGCATGCACGCGGTCACGCAGTACGAGCTATGGAAGGCGATCTGGAGCAGTCTCAACGACCGCAACCTCTTCGAGCTGGCGTGGGCATTGAAACGACATGCCGGCTACCTGGACTCCTTCGTGCCTCTCACCTTCGTCGGCAACCACGACGTCACCCGCATCGCCACTCGCCTCACCGACGAACGGCTCCTGCCCCACGCACTCGCCATCCTGTTCACCACAGGCGGCACCCCGGCCGTCTACTACGGAGACGAGCAGGCTTTCCAAGGTCACAAAGAGGAACGGGAAGGCGGCGACGACGCCGTCCGTCCACAGTTCCCCGCGGACCCGGCCGGACTCGCGCCCTGGGGCGCCGCCACTTTCCGCCTGCACCAGGACCTCATCGGCCTGCGCAGGCGGAACCCGTGGCTGCACAACGCACGCACCACCGCGGAACAGCTGACCAACACCACCGCCGTCCTCGAGACCACCGACGGCACACACCGGCTGACGACGGTGCTCAACCTCGCCGAGGAGCCGATTCCCTTGCCACAAGGGACGGTTCTGCTCGGCCAGGCGGACCCGGGCAGCCTGCCCGCCCTTGGCTGGGCCGTACTTGGCTGACACGCGAGCCCGGCCTGCCCGGTTCGCTAGTGCCCCGCGCCGGAAATCAGGCAACTAATTCCGCGGCCCAGCTTCCCGCTGGCAGCGTTGCCGGTTCACCCAAGTACCACCCAGTACGAGAACGAACCGGCGCCTTGCCAGCAGAAACCCGGATCCACCGACTTAATCACCGCATTTCCGGCGCAGGACACAACTAGTTCTCCGTCAGGACACCCTTCCCGAGGGTCAGCCAGCGGGTCACACCGATGTCCGCCAGGAAGCGTTCGTCGTGGCTCACCACCACGAACGCGCCCTGGTAGGCGTTCAACGCGCTCGTCAGCTGCTCGACGCTCACCAGGTCCAGGTTGTTGGTCGGCTCGTCGAGCAGCAGCAGTTGCGGCGCCGGCTCGGCACGCAGCACGCACAGCAGCGTCGCGCGCAGCCGTTCGCCGCCAGACAGGACGCCGACCGGCAGCTGGGCACGTTCCTCCGGGAACAGGAAACGGGCCAGCAGATGCATTGTCTCGGTCGGACCGAGCCCCGGCGCGAACGCACGCAGGTTCGCCATCGTGCTGCGCGACGGGTCCAGCAGGTCCAGGCGCTGTGCCAGGTAGGCGATCCGGCCGGCGGCCCGGTTCGTCAGGCCGCTGTCCGGTGCCAGGTCGCCGCTGACCACGCGAAGCAGCGTGGACTTGCCGGCGCCGTTCGCGCCCAGCAACGCGATCCGCTCGGGGCCACGGATCGCCAGGGTCAGGTCGTCGAAGAGGTCCCGCACGCGGATCCGCTCACCGTGGAACACCATGCGGCCGGCCGGGACCGTGGTGTCGGGCAGTGACAGCGCCAGCGTGTCGTCCGCACGCAACGCGCGGTCCGCCTCGGCCAGCCGCGCCCGCGCGCCCTCGACCCGTTGCGAGTGCGTGTCGTCCGCGCGGCCGGCGGACTCCTGTGCACGCCGCTGCAGCATGCCACGCACGATCCGCGGGATGTCGGTGTTGGTGCGGGCCGCGTTGCCGGCCCGCTTCTGCGCACGTTCCCGTGCCTGTTGCAGCTCCCGCTTCTCCCGCTTCAATTCCTGCTCGGCGCCGCGGAGGTTCTTCTCGGCGACCTCCCGCGCGGACCGCTTCGCCTCCTCGTACGCGGCGAAGTTCCCGCCGAAGAAGGTGATCGCGGACGGCCCGAGCTCGGCGATGCGGTCCATGCGGTCGAGCAGCACACGGTCGTGGCTCACCAGGAGCAGGCAGCCCGCCCACGCGCCGAGCACGTCGTACAGCCGGTGCCGCGCGGCGCGGTCGAGGTTGTTGGTCGGCTCGTCGAGCAGCAGCACGTCCGGCTGCTTCAACAGCTGTGCCGCCAGGCCCAACGACACGACCTGACCGCCGCTGAGTGTCCCAAGTGGACGGTCGAGGGTGACCTCACCCAGGCCCAGCCGGTCGAGCTGGACCCTCGCGCGTTCCTCGACGTCCCAGTCGTTTCCGACGGCGGCGAAGTTCTCCTCGCTCGCGTCTCCGGCCTCGATGGCGGCCAGCGCGGCGACGACCGGGGCGACCTCCAGCACCTCGGCGACGGTCAGGGGCGCGGTGAGCGGCAGCGTCTGCGGGAGGTAGCCGAGCAGGCCCTCGACGGTGACCGCGCCCGCGTCGGGCGTCAGCTCGCCGGCGACCAGGCGCAGCAGCGTGCTCTTGCCGGCGCCGTTGGGCGCGACCAGACCGGTGCGCCCAGCGGCGACGGAGAAGGACAGGTCGGTGAGAACGGGAGTGCCGTCCGGCCAGGAAAAGGACAGGCCGGCACAGACGATCTTGGACATGTGGTGGCTTTCGCTTGTCCCGGGCGCACGTCAACCGCCCGGAAGGGGACGGGACAACGAGGGCACGACGAACAGCGGTGCGGTCAACGCACCGTCTGCCGGTCCGGGCTCACCCGGAGACGTCGTCCTCGGCCACCACGCGTACTGCTCCCCTTCGTCCTCACCGACGATAGCAGCCGCTACTTGCCCCGCCAGGCCTCGCGAAGATCGTCACACGCCTTGGGCGCGCGGTCGGCCAGCGCGTCGGCGAGCTCGAGAACCGCGGGCCGGAGGGTGGCCAGGCGGGCCAGCGTCCAGTCCCAGACCTCCTGGCTGGCCTCGGTCGCGAAGAACCGCTCCCACATGAGGTCGTGCTTCTCGTCCGGCGTCTTGGCGAACCGCTGGAGCCACTTGTCGGCGTCCTTGGACAGCTCGGGGACCGCGTCGCTCGTCTCGCCCAGGTACTCGCCCGCCTCGGTGAGCGCGCCGAGGCACTTCGCGAGCACGTCGTCCGGCAGCTGGCTCTCCCGCAGCACGCGGACCAGCCAGTCGAAGGCGTCCGGGCTGGCCGGCCACACCGACGTCTGGTGCACGATCGCGCCGCCGAAGTGCTGGGCGGCCGCGAGCTGGGTCGCGGGGTCGTCGCCCAGCAGCGCGGTCAGGTGGCCGGGAGTGTCCCGTGCCCGGCCGTACGCGTGTGGCCAGTTGGTCCACGCTGCCTTGTGCAGCGCGGAAATCTCGTGTCTGAGGCTGTCGGTCGTCATGCCGGCAGAAGATACCGTCGGCGTGTGCGCCCGCGGACGCGAATGGTCGGAAACGACGGTCAGTTCTCGCGCAGTGCCGTCAGGGGGCCGGTGTACATCTGGGTCTTGATGGCCGCGAGGGTCTGCGGGTTCTTGCCGGTCAGCGCGCGGGCCCGCGCCAACGCCGTCGGCAGCACATCCTCCTCCGGCACGGCCTGGTCGACGAGGCCGGCCGTGGCCGCGTCCGCGCCGCCGAAGCGGCGGCCGGTGGTCATGGCCTCGTGCGCGGCGGCCGGCGTCAGCCTGCTCTGGATCAACGCGGCCATGCCCGGCGTGAACGGGATGTTGATGTCGACCTCGGGCAGGCAGAAGAAGCCGCGGTCCGCACGCATCACGCGGAAGTCGTGTGCCAGCGCGAACATGGCGCCCGCCGCGAAGACGTGACCGGGGATCGCGGCGACCGTCGGGGTCGGGAACGCCAGCACGCGGGCGAGCAGACCCTGGACCTCGGCCACGTACGACTGCAACTGGTCGCCGTGCTGGCCGAGCCAGTCGAGGTCGAGGCCGTTGGAGTAGATGCGGCTGCTCGCCGTGGTGACGAGCGGGGCCGGGGTGCGCTCGACCTCGTCCAGCGCGGTGTTCATGGCGGCGAGCCAGTCCGGGTGGAACCGGTTCTCGCCGTCGCCGAGGTCGAGCACGTAGACGTCGCCCTCGTGTTTGAGTGTCGGCATACGTCGACAGTACTGGCCGGTAACTTAGTCGGCCAGGATCTCGTCGAGCACGTGTCGGGAGTTGTCGGCCAGCGCCGGGTTGGTGTGCCGGTAGTACGGCAGCTGGATGATCGAGATCGACAGCGCCCAGGCCCGACCGCGGCGCCAGGTGTCGTCGTCGACCCCGAGCGCCGCCCGGAAGGCGGGCCGGGCGGACGCCGGCAGCAGGTTCCAGGCCACGATCAGGTCCACGGTCGGGTCGCCGGCACCGGCCGCACCCCAGTCGATCACGGCGGTGAGGCGGCCGTCCCGGACCAGCAGGTTGCCGGGCGAGAGGTCGGTGTGCGCCCAGGCCGGCGGACCGTCCCACGGCGGGATGCGCAGGGCGTCGGCCCAGATCGCGGCGACGGCGGCGGTGTCGACGAGGCCGTCCGAGGCGGCGATGGCGGCCCGGGTGGGCGCGTCGCGGGTGGCCAGGGGCACCCCGCGGCCGGACCTCGGCGCGCTCGTCGGGTCGACCGAGCGCAGCGCGGTGATGAACGCCGCGAGGTCGAGGGCCAGCTCGGGCGACGTGTCGCCGACGGTGGGGTTCGTGCCGGGCAGCCACGGGCAGACGGTCCACGGATAGGGGTACTCGCCGGTGGGCTCGCCGACGCCGACCGGCGCCGGGACCGCGACGGGCAGGTGGGGCGCGAGCCGGGGCACCCAGGTCCGTTCGAGGTCGACGTTCCCGGCCGCGCCGGCGATACGGGGCAGCCGCACGGCGAGGTCGTCGCCGAGGCGGAGCATGGCGTTGTCGGTGCCCGACGAGGTGACGGGCTCGATGGTCAGGCCGGCCCACGCCGGGAACCGTCCGGCGACCAGCCGCCGCACGAGCCCGAGGTCGATGTCCGCCTCGTCCGCATGCATCCTCACGCCGACGATCGTCCGTGGACGGTCAAGCGAGTATCCGCCGGATGGGCCGGAGAACAGGAACGGGTGCGGGCCGGCCGGACTTGGAGAGTTGGAAGGGAGTTTCCCTAAGGACGGCCGACCCAATGGCCAGGCTAATCACCGGCTATCTCGGGTTCAAGCTGGATGACCCCATGGTGTTATCCCCGCGCAGATCGGTTACGGAATCGGTGGTTCCGCCGGCAACCGGGGGCACCAATCAGGTGAAACTCACCGTGCCACACCGAGGATCGGGAACCTCACGGGTTCGCGTGGCCTTTCGCGGACCGGCCCGGCCGGCGACTGGGGAACTTGCATTGAAGACGTTCCCTGAATGCCTTGCGGACGTTCCTTATGGGGCGGATTCGCTAATGTCGGAAAATCCCGCAGAGAGCCTCCACCTCGACCGGGTCCGTCTCGAAGTGGTCGCTTCCGGCCGGCACGCCGACGCCCGCGTACGACACGTCCCCGGTGAGCGCGGAGCCGACCGGCCGGCGGGGCGCCGCATGCAGGTCACGGACGCCGGTCACCTCGGCGACCTCGGCTGCGTTGGCGGCCCGCACCCCGCCGCAGGCCATCACGTCGACCGCCGTCCGACCAGCTAGCTCCCGGATCAGCGGCGCGCCGGCGAGCGCGGACCGGCGCCGGCCGGAGGTCAGCACACGCGTGAAACCCAGCTCTGCCAACCGGTCCAGGGCACGCCGGGAGTCGGCGCTGACGTCGATGGCGCGGTGGAAGGTGGTCGCCAGGTCGCCGGCGGCCTCGACGAACGCGGCGCACGCGTCGTGGACCTCGCCCTCCGTGGTCAGCGCACCGACCACGACCCCGGTGGCGCCATGCTTTCGAGCGGTTTCGATGTCCCGGACGATCACGTCCAGCTCGTCTCGGGCATAGGCGAAGTCACCCGGCCGGGGCCGGACCAGGACGTGCACCTCGATCAGCTCGGCGGCGGCCTCGATGAGCCCGACGCTCGGCGTCAGCCCGCCGTCGGACAGTCCGGCGCACAGCTCGACCCGCGCCGTGCCCGCGGCCGCCGCGGCCCGCACCCCCTGCGGCGACTCGACACTGATCTCGATCCTCATCGCACCCCGTTCAGCACCAAGTGATCACTCCGCAAGCTCCGTTCAGTACCGCTCCGCATACCACGTCGGTGGCTCGCCGAACATGCTCTTGAAGTCGCGGATGAAGTGGCCCTGGTCGGCGTAGCCGAGGTCGGACGCGAGCGCCGCCCAGTCGATCTCGCCGCCGGCCGCCATCCGCTCGGTCACCTCGTGCAGGCGGTAGCGGCGGATCACCCACTTGGGTCCGATGCCGACATAGTCCGCGAACAGCCGCTGCAGGCCGCGCACGCTGACGCCCAGTTCGCCGGCAAGCGTCTCGACCCTGGTCAGCGCCGGGTTGGCGGCGATCAGCCCGACCGCGCCGGCGGCCTCGGCCGTCCGCGGGTCGGCTTCCGGCAGGCGTGCGAGCAGGAACTCCTCCACGGTGTCCCGGTCGGCCCGGGCGGGCGCCGCCCCGAACACCTCGGTCACCGGCACGACCCGGTCGGTGATGGACGAGACCGGCGCGCCGAGGAACGGCCGGAAGCAGCCGGGCCGGACCGCGACACCGAACACGTGGTCGGTGCCCTCGAGGACCCTGACCTGGAAGCCGCTGACCACGCCGTTGACGGCCGCGTGACCGTCGCCGAAGGACAGGTGCACGTTCGGGTACGGCACGATCTTCTGGTGGTAGGGCTCCGCGTAGTCCCAGTGGGCCTCCCAGTACCGCTCGACCCACGGCGCCAGCTCGGGCGCGGGCTCGTGGCGCGCGTGCCGCTGGTACCTGGTCCACGCGCCTCGCAGCTCACGCACATCCCGCCCCACGGCGACGAGTCTAGGCGTCGCGTTTCTTCAATACCCCTCGCCGGCCGCCTGCCTAGCCTCGCCGGCATGTCACACCTGTCTGACGCGGCCGGGGCCATGGCCGCGACCGTCCGCGACATCACCGCCGACATCACCGCCGACCAGCTCGCCGATCCGACGCCGTGCACGGAGTTCGACGTGCGGAAGCTGCTCAACCACCTGCTGTTCTGGGGCCCGTCGATGGCCGGGGCGGGCCGCAAGGAGGTCGTGCCGCGACCCGCCGCCGCGGAGTCCGACGTGGACCTGACGACCGGCGACTGGCGCGGCGACCTGCTCGCGGTGCTCGACCGCATCGACTCGTCGTGGGCGCCGGCGAGCGCCTGGGAGGGGATGACGAGCATGGCCGGCCCCGAGATGCCCGCGTCGATCCTGGGCGACATGATCGTCGGCGAGCTGGTCGTGCACGGCTGGGACCTCGCGGCCGCGACCGGTCAACGGCTCGACCTGCCGGCGTCCCTGCTGACGCACCTGGCGGCCACGACCCCGGCGGCCGCGGAACAGGCCCGGGCGATGGGCCTGTTCGGGCCGGAGGTCACGGTGTCGGCGGACGCGCCCGCCCTTGACCGGATCCTTGGCCTGACCGGCCGCGACCCGGCGTGGCCCAAGATGTGACGCCAGTCACTTTTTGCGTGAGCTGTCGAAGCGTGGTGCGGTGGCCTCGACGTCCCGGCCGACAACATCATCAGCCGCCATCATCACTCGTTTCGAGGAGACAGCCGTGAAGTACATGATCCTGCACTACGCCTCGCAGGCCGACTACGACGCGATGGCCGGCAAGGACGGCCCGGCCGGGCCCGCGTGGAAGCCGGAGGAGGTCGCCGCGATGGGTGAGTTCATGGGCAAGCTGATGAACGATCTGGTCGAGTCCGGTGAGTTCGTCGACGCGGTCGGGCTGGCCGCGCCGGTGCACACCCGCCGCGTCAGCCCGGGGAACGTGGTGACCGACGGCCCGTACGCCGAGACCGCCGAGGTGCTCGCCGGTTACACGATCGTGGACTGCGCGAGCTTCGACCGCGCGACCGAGATCGTCGCGCGGCTGGTCGACACCCCGGCGCCGGAGCACGTGCGGGCCCGCGGGTACGCCGACATCCGGCCGCTGATGAGCGGCCTGGAGGAGATCTCGGGATGACCGCCGGGCTGGAGGGCCTGCTGCGCGCACTGGCGCCGCAGGCCCTCGGCGCGGTGGTCCGCCGCTACGGGCATTTCGACACGGCCGAGGACGCCGTGCAGGAGGCCATGATCGCGGCCGCTTCGCAGTGGCCCCGCGACGGGCTGCCGGACGATCCGAAGGCGTGGCTGATCGCGGTGACGGCGCGCCGGCTGACCGACCTGCTGCGTGCCGAGCAGGCCAGGCAGCGCCGGGAGAGCACGTGGACGCTGCCGGCGGCCGCGCCGGTGGAGGACGCCGACGACACGCTGATCCTGCTGTTCATGTGCTGCCACCCGGCGTTGCCGCCCGAGCAGCAGATCGCACTGACGCTGCGGTCGGTCGGCGGCCTGACGACTCAGGAGATCGCGCGGGCGTTCCTGGTGCCGGAGGCCACGATGGCCCAGCGGATCAGCCGCGCCAAACAGCGGGTGAGGGCGAGCGGAGTGCCGTTCCGGCTGCCACTGGACCGGACGTCGCGGCTGGCCGCGGTGCTGCGTGTGCTGTACCTGATCTTCACCGAGGGCTACGCGAGCACGGCCGGGCCGCACGCGTACCGGGCCGAGCTGTCCACCGAGGCGACACGCCTGACCCGTGTGGTCCACCGGCTCGTACCGCGCGACGGCGAGGTGACCGGCCTGCTGGCCCTGATGCTGCTGACCGACGCCCGCCGCGCCGCCCGGGTGGGCTCGGACGGCGCACTGGTCCCGCTGGAGTCGCAGGACAGGTCGCTGTGGCGCCAGGACATGATCGAGGAGGGAACCCACCTGGTGACCGCGGCCATGTCGGCCGGTCCGTCCGGGCCCTACCAGCTCCAGGCCGCGATAGCCGCCCTGCACGACGAGGCCCCGACGCCCGCAGACACGGACTGGCCGCAGATCGAGGCGCTGTACGGGGTGCTGCTGGCGATGGCCCCGAACCCGATGACGGCCCTGAACCACGCGGTGGCGGTGGCCATGGCACGCGGCCCGGCGCCGGCGCTGGACCTGGTGTCCGCGCTGGCCGAGGACAGGCGCCTCGCGGCGCACCACCGCCTGCACGCCGTGCGCGCCCACCTGCTGGAGATGTCCGGGGACGCCGTGGGCGCGCTTGCCGCGTACCAGCAGGCCGCCCGGCTCACCCGGTCGCTCCCCGAGCAGCGCTACCTGAACACGAAGGCGGCGGCACTCGCCCAGCGCTGAGCACACCACCACGAACGCCGGGCGTGGGTGCCAGTGCGATGTCCACCAACGTTCGCCGGGTCTATCGGTGGACACCGCGCTAGACGAAGTCGATGTCCATCCTCGCCAGCTCGTCCGGGTCGGCGACCAGGTCGATGGCCGCGACGCGCTCGCCGGCGAACGTGAAGCGGAACGCGACGCGGATCGTACCGGCCTTCGCCCAGACCAGGCCCGGGATGCCGTCGAGCAGGGCCGGGCGGGCGGCCTGGGCACGGCCGGCGAACATGCCGGCGACGGCCCGAGCGCCCTCGGCGACTCCCTCGGGCGACCGGGCGACGGCCGCGGGGTCGAGAAGGGCCACCAGTGCCTCGAAGTCACCGTCCCGGGAGGCGGCAAGGAACGCACGCACGACCTCCTGCCGCCGGCCGGTGTCCTCTGTGCCCGCGCCGTCCGTGCCCGCCCCGTCGGCGCCGGCCCTCTCGGCGCCCCCGCCCGCGGTGCCCCCGCCGCCCCGCACCCGCCGGCGGGCCCGGCTCGCGAGCTGCCGGGTGGTCACCGGCGTGCGGTCGATGATCGGGGCGATCTCGTCGAACGGCACGCCGAACATGTCGTGCAGGACGAACGCCAGCCGCTCGGCCGGGGTCAGGTTGTCCAGCACGACCAGCAACGCCATGCCGACCGAGTCGGCGAGGACCGTCTCCTCCTCGGGACCGCCGTCCGGCGCGACGGACTCCGGCAGCGACTCCACCGGTTCCTCGCGCCGGCCCCTGGCCTTCAGCATGTTCAGGCACACCCGGGCGACGACCGTCGTCAGCCAGCCGGTCAGGTTGTCCACGTCGCTGGTGTCCGACCTGGACAGGCGCAGCCACGCCTCCTGCACGGCATCGTCGGCCTCGGCGGCCGAGCCGAGCATCCGGTACGCCACCGACCGCAGATGCGCCCGGTCCGACTCGAACCTCTCGGCCAGCTGGTCCTGCATGTCCCGTCCCTTCGCCGCACACCGTCATAGCACCTGACCCGTGCGGGCGCGGGAACGTGACATCAGGCGGCGGGGCGGTCCTCCGGCGAGCGGCGGCGCAGGCGGGCGTCGGTCATCCACGGCGACGACCACGCGCTGTCGACCTGGTACAGGTCCGTGCCGGGCGGGACGATCTCGTCGATCCGGTCGAGCGTGGCGTCGTCGAGAACCAGGGACGCGCCCTTCAACGTCGCGGTCAGGTGCTCCATCGTGCGCGGGCCGGTGATCACCGACGTGACGGCCGGGTGCGTGGCCGCGAACGCGACCGCGAGCTCGGGCAGTGTGCGGCCGAGGTCGCCCGCCACCTTGACGAGTTCCTCCACCGCGTCGAGCTTGCGCTGGGTCGCCGGCAGCGACGGGTCGAACCGCTGCGGCTGCAGCGCCGCGCGGCCGCGGTTCATGTCGATCTCCTGGTCGCGGCGGATCTTCCCGGACAGGAACCCCGCCGCCAGCGGGCTCCAGGTCAGCACGCCCATGCCCAGCCGCGCGCACGTCGGCAACGCCGAGGTCTCGATTCCCCGTGCCAGCAAGGAGTACGGCGGCTGCTCGGTGCGGAACCGGTGCAGCCCACGACGTTCCGCGACGTGGTGGGCCTCCACGATGTCCGCCGGCGGGAACGCCGAACTGCCGAACGCGCGGATCTTGCCCGCCCGCACCAGGTCCGTCAGCACCGAGAGGGTCTCCTCGATGTCGGTCCGGTGGTCCGGGCGGTGGATCTGGTACAGGTCGATCCAGTCCGTCCGCAGCCGGCGCAGGCTCTGCTCGACCTCGTAGGTGATCCAGCGGCGCGAGTTGCCGCCCCTGTTCGGGCCCTCGCCGAACGGGAAGTGGACCTTCGTGGCGAGCACGACGTCGTCCCGCCGCCCCCGCAACGCCTTCCCGACGATCTCCTCGGACTCGCCGGCAGAGTACATGTCGGCCGTGTCGACGAAGTTGATGCCGGCGTCGAGCGCGGCGTGGATGATCCGGACGCTGTCGTCGTGGTCGGTGTTGCCGATGGCGCCGAACATCATCGTGCCGAGGCAGTGGACACTGACCTCGATGCCGGTGCCTCCCAGTACGCGATACCGCAAGCAATCCTCCCCTTGTCTGGTGTACGACGGTATCGGCTGGAGTTCGCTCCAGGTCAAGCGTCATGGCGAGTAGTGAGGTTGATGTTCGCCGCGCTCGCCCCGCGGGGACGCAAACCCTTCCCTGTTGCCAAATCCCTCCTCCGACTCGCTCGTGCTCGCCGCCTACCGACCATCGACACGGCTGGCGACCAGCGACAACGTGAACCGCAACCGCCGTCCCGTCATGCCCTTCATGGCCGTGACCCCCCACCGATAGCGGTCGACCTCGGCGCATGCCCGTAACCGCAGGCGATCACCGAGCACGCGAACCTCATCGATCCGCACGTCGAGCGGCTCGGTGCGTCCACGAACCGTGAGCGTCCCGCGCAACACCTGGTTCGGATCGACACTGTTGGCCACGAACGTGATGTCCGGATGCCGTGCGGTATCGAGGAACTGCGGCGACCGGACCGTCCCGTCGCGAGCGGCAAGCCCGGTGTCGAGACTTCGGGCGTCGACCGTGGCCCGGACCATGGACGCCTCGACCGGGTCGGCGACGTGCACCACGCCTTCCCGCAGGGCGAACGTGCCGCGCACCGGCGCGAGCCCGAAGAAGTGCCGCGTGACGAACTCGATCGTCGACTCGCTGGGTTCGATGCGGTAGGCGCCCAGGGCGGGAGCTTCGATGGCGATCATGACAGTGGTCCCTTCGTGGTCAGCTGAGGATTCCTGGTTGGTCATGGGCAAGCTTGGCCGTGGACCGCGGGTGGCGGCATCGGCCGAGCGTCGAGAGTGAATTCGACTTTGGTCGATGGTCGGTCGGGCGCCCGGCTCGTACGCTCGTTTCCGTGTACAAGCAGCTGTGTGGACGGCGCCTGTGGCTGACCATGGCCTTCGTCGGGCTGTGCATCGCGGGCATCGTGGTCGGGGACGCCGCCGGTCACGTCGGTGGTGCGCGGCTCGCCCTCGAGATCGCCGTGGGCGTGGTCGGGCTCGCGCTGTTCCCCTTGCTGTTCCGCCGGCCGGTGCGGGTCGGGCTGTTGCTCGTCGCGCTCGCCGCGCTGTCCGGGAGCGGGACGCCGCTGGCCAACATCGCCGTCATCCATGCCGCGCGGCTCCGGCCCCTGCGGGTCTCCGTCGGCCTCGCGCTCACCGGGATCGGCGCGCACGCCGTGCGCTGGGCGTGGGCCCCGACCAGCGGCCTTTCCTACGGCTGGTACCTCACCCTGGTGATCGTCCTGCACGCCGGGCTCGTCGGGTGGGGCGCACTCGCGGCGGCGCGGGCCGCGGTGATCACCTCCCTGCGGGAACGTGCCGAGCGGGCCGAGGCCGAGCAGGGCCGGCGCGTCGCCGAGGCGCGGGCGGCGGAGCGGGCGACCATCGCGCGGGAGATGCACGACGTGCTCGCGCACCGGCTGTCGCTGCTCGCCACGTACGCCGGCGCCATCGAGTACCGACCCGACCAGCCGCCCGAGCGGCTGTCACAGGCCGCCGGGGTGATCCGGGCGACCACGCACGAGGCGCTGAACGAGCTGCGCGACGTGATCACCCTGCTGCGCGACGACCCGGCCGACGACCTCGCCCGTCCGGTCCCCGCGCTGTCCGACCTGCCGTCGCTGGTCGAGGAGTCGCGGGCGATCGGCACGCCGGTAGACCTGCGGGACTCGGTCGGCGGCGTGGAGGTGCCGGGCACGACCGGGCGGACGGCGTACCGGATCGTGCAGGAGGCCCTCACGAACGCACGCAAGCACGCGCCGGGACAGCCGGTGCGGATCGCGCTGGACGGCACGCCGGGGGCCGCGCTGACGATCGACGTGTCGAACCCGCTCGGCGGCGGGTCGGCGATCCCCGGTTCTGGCACGGGGCTGGTCGGGCTGACCGAGCGGGTGCGGCTGGCGGGCGGGGAGCTCGACCACCGGGCGACCGCGACCGAGTTCTGTCTGTCGGCGTCGCTACCGTGGCCCGCATGAGCGAGGTCGCGAGCGGGTCACCGGTACCGATCAGGGTGCTGGTGGTCGACGACGACGCGCTCGTGCGGTCCGGCCTCACGATGATGCTCGACGGCGCCGACGGGCTGCGCGTCGTCGGCGAGGCCGGTGACGGTGAGCAGGTGCCGGCCGCGCTCGACGCCCACCCGACGGACGTCGTGCTGATGGACATCCGCATGCCACGGGTGAACGGCATCGTCGCGACGGCACGGGCTCGCGCGCGGTCGAACCCGCCCGAGGTGATCGTCCTGACGACGTTCGACTCGGACGAGAACGTCCTGCGTGCGCTGCGGGCGGGGGCGAGCGGGTTCCTGCTGAAGGACGCCCCGCCCGCCGAGATCGCCTCGGCCATTCGCCGGGTGGCGGCCGGCGACCCCATCCTGTCGCCGCGGATCACCCGCCGCCTGATGGACCGCGCGGCGACGGAGGCTGGCGCGTACTCGAAGGCCCGCACGACTCTCGCGACCCTGTCGGCCCGTGAGCACGACGTCGCGGTCGCCGTCGGCCAGGGCCGGACCAACGCGGAGATAGCCGCACAGCTACACGTGAGCGTCGCGACGGTGAAAGCCCACATCACCAAGGTCCTGACCAAGCTGGACGTGGGCAACCGCACCCAGATCGCCCTACTGGTCCACGACGCCGGCCTGGCCTAACCGCGAGTCTCGCGTTCAAACACACCGAGTCCCGCGTTCAGACACAACGAGTTGCGGTTTCATGCACACGGCCCGGACCAAGACCCGCACGAAACCGCAACTCGGTATGCGCCAACGCGGGACTCGCTAGGTTTCAACGCGGGACTCGCTAGGTTTGAACGCGGGACTCGCGGGGGGTGGGGTACTCGGACGGCGGAACCTCTGGGTATCGCATTGCCTGGGGGGCGTTGGGGGTTGAAGATTCGTTCATGTTGGAACTTCTGTCGCGTCGCTGGCACATGGTGGTCCTGCGCGGGGTCGTGGCCGTTCTCTTCGGCGTGGTCGCGATCGCGTGGCCGGGGATCACCGTGTTGTCGCTTGCCCTGTTGTTCGGGGCCTACACGCTTCTCGACGGGATCTCCGCCCTGACCATGGGGTTCGGTCATGGCACCAGGTCCGACCGGATGTACATGGTCCTGCTGGGAGTGCTCGGCGTCGCCGCCGGGCTGATCTCCCTCATCTGGCCGCAGATCACGGTCATCGTGCTGTTGGTGATCATCGCGGTGTGGGCGATCGTCGCCGGTGTCACCCAGATCGCGGCGGCCATCCGGTTGCGGAAGGTCATTCGCAACGAGTGGTTCCTCGCGCTCACCGGGGCCGTCGCGCTGGTGCTCGGGGTCCTACTCATCGTCCAGCCGGCCGAAGGGGCGATCGCGCTCGTCGTCGCGATCGCCACCTTCGCACTGGCCTGGGGACTCGTGCTGATCGTGCTCGGACTGCGCCTTCGCACGATCGCGAACCGGACCGCTAGCGCAGGCCGGCCCGCCTAGCCACCGTCACGAGCAGCTCCGGGTCGTCGGAGATCAACCCGTCGACGCCGAGTGCGATCACCCGGTCCATGGTCGCCTCGTCGTCGACGGTGTAGGGCACCACCTTCAGGCCGTAGCGCTCCCGCAGCACGGGCACCGTCGGGCCGAAGTAGTACGACGGGTCCGTCCGCAGGTACCAGTCCGGGCTGACGAAAGCCGTCTGCGCCGGGTCGTGGACCTGCCAGTTCGCCGACACCGTCGACGCGCCGGCCGCCCTGACCAGCCTGCCCAGGTCCTCGTACCGCCACCAGTCGAGCCCACCGGTCCACGGGCTCCGCACCGACGGGTCGCCATAGGCGGCCTGGAGCGAGCACTCGTCGGCCAACGTCCGGCACTCGGCCGGCCCGTACTGCCACACCAGCGCCACCGTCGAGAGCCGCTGGTCGAGCCGGCGTGCGTACCGGATGGTCCGCCAGTCGAACGACTGGATCGTCACGCGCTTCTCCCAGCCACGCAGCGCCCGCACGAGCTTCTGTGTGAACGTCCGGTAGTCCACGGTGTCCCGGACCAGCGGGCCGATCTTCGTCTCGATGTTCAGCCGGATGTCCGGCCGTGTCGAGGCGACACCGAGCACCTCGGTGAGCGTCGGGATGTGCTCGCCCGGCACCGCGACCTGGTTCGGGAACTCCGGCAGCGTCCTGGCGCCGCAGTCGATCGTGCGCAGCTGGGCGAGCGTCAGGTCGTGGATCAGCTTGCCCACATAGGGAAACTCCGGATCACCCGGGGAAACCGGTGCGGTGTCGACACAGTGCGCGCCGTTGACCGCACGGTCGTGGCTGACCACCAGCACGCCGTCGGCCGTCACCCCGGTGTCCAGCTCCAGAGTGGACACGTCCGGCATGCCCACCGCGTTGCGGAACGCGGCGAGCGTGTTCTCCGGCCGCACGGCGCGACCACCGCGGTGTGCCTGGATGTCGAAGGGCGACGCGTAGGCACGCGGCAGCTCGAAGTGGTTCTCCGCCGCCACCTGCCGCACCCGGTCCGGGTAGTCGGAGATGATCCCGTCGACGCCGTCGGCCACGAGCTTGCGCATGGTCGGCAGGTCGTCGACCGTCCACGGCACGACCTTGACGCCGTTCCTGTGCGCGTGCCGCACCAGCTCCGCTGTCACGTACGGGCGGTAGTCCGGGTCGGTGACCTTCCCGTTCTGCGGGGACCCGTGCACCGGCGAGAAGGTGGTCGCGCCGAACGACCTGATGGCCGCGATCGGGTCGCCGCCGAAGTCGTCGATGTCCAGGCCGCCGAGCCACGGCGACCTGCCGGGCTGCCCGGTCTGCAGGAAGTCGATGTTCGTGAGCGCCACCAGGGGCAGCCGCGGCTCGACCTGCCGCATCCTGATCAGCGAGCCCCAGTCGAAGCTCTGGACGGTCACCCGCCTCAGGAACCCGGCCCTGCGGATCTCCTCGGCCGCGACCTGCACGAACTGCTCACGCGGCGCGGTCTCGTTCGGCGCGCCTGCCTCGACCTTGGTCTCGACGTTCAGCTTCACGTCGTCCGCGTGATAGCGCTTGACCAGCGCGAACACCTCGCTCAGCAGCGGCATCCGCGAGCCGGGCGTGAGGACCTGGCCGGGGAAGTCGGCCTGGCGCCTGCTGCCGCAGTCGAGGGTGCGGACCTGGGCCAGGGTGAGGTCCTTGACGTACTTGCCGACGTACGGGAACTGGGGGTCGCCCGGGGTGACGGGCGCGGTGTCGAGGCACTTGCCGCCGGCCACCCGCCGGTCGTGCGTGACGACGGCCTGGCCGTCCCTGGTGATCTGGATGTCGAGCTCGAGCGTGGAGACGCCGAGGCGCAGGCCGTTCCCGAACGAGCTGAGCGTGCTCTCGGCACGGTGGCCGAGGCCGCCGCGGTGTGCCTGGATGTCGAACACGCGGGCACCGACGTGGCCGCGGTCGGCGGCCGCGACGGCGGTGCCGCCGAACAGGAGCAGGCCGGCGAGTGCGCCGGTCACAAGCCTTCTCATGAGCGCAATCGTTGGCGCCCCCGCGGGCGGGCCGGCGTGTGTGAGATTGACCAGGGGTGAACACCTGGTGTACGGCGAGGGCTTATGTTGGACGGATGCAGTACCGCCGTTACGTCGCCCTCGGTGACAGCTGCGCCGAGGGCCTGGACGATCCGTACCCGGACGGCAGCTCCTACCGGGGCTGGACCGACCTGACCGCCGCCGCGCTCGCGGCGGCGGATCCGTCACTGCAGTACGCGAACCTCGCCGTACGTGGCCGCCGGCTCGACCAGATCCTCGCCGAGCAGGTGCCGCTCGCGGTCGCGCAGCGCCCGGACCTGGTGACGTTGTTCGGCGGCGGCAACGACCTGCTGCAGTACCGGTCCGCCTCGACGGCCCGGTCGCTGGACGCGACGGTCGCCGCGCTCGCGGAGGTCGCGCGCACGGTGGTGCTGTTCACGCTGCCCAACATCGCCCGCCTGCCGGGCCTGCACCGGCTCCGGCCGCGGGTCGAGGAGTTCAACGACCTGGTCGCGGCGACCGCGGCCCGCTACGACGCGGTGCTGATCGACGTCCGTGAGGACCCCTACTGCGACGACGAGCGCCTGTACGGCCCGGACCGGCTGCACCTCGGCGCGGTCGGTCACCAGCGGGTCGCGGGGCACCTGCTCGACGCGCTGGGCGCGCCGGCGAACCCCGACTGGCTGGCCGTACTCCCGCCGCCGACGAGCGACCCGTTGTGGCGCAAGGCATCCCGCCAGTGGGCGTGGCTGCGCCATCACGTGTACCCGGCCGTGCACGGGACCGTGCGCAACAAGCTGATCGGGCGCGAGCCCGGGGACGGCTTCCTGCCGAAGCGCCCCCACCTCGCCCCGGTCGCCGACCTGCCGTGAAGGACCCCCTGCTGACGTAGGGACAAGGGGTCCCGCACGGCATGGGACCGGTCAGCCGCCGTTGGTGACGCGGATCGCCGGGGCCGGGTACTTCCTGCCCGCGGCCTTCGCCTGCGGTGCCGCCGCGGCGGCGTCGACCACGTCCACCAGCGTGCGGCCGATCGCCTGGCGTGCCTTGACCGCCGGGTGGGTCGCGCCGAAGTCGACGTTGGTGACCTCGGCGTCACCGGCGTACGGCCCGCTCGCGAACAGCGAGTAGATCGCGCCGGGGGTGCCGTCGGGCGCGAACACGATGCCGGCCTCGTTGCGGCCGCCGTCGTCGAACCAGCCGGCCTTCGTCGCGACGCGCAGGCGCTCCTCGGTCCGCAGGTCGAGGCGGATGCCGTCGGTGAACGCGGACGTCGAACGGATGACGTTGAGCAGGTAGTCCGTCGAGGACGGTGACAGCAGCTCGCCCGCGACCAGCTTGGACAGCAGCGTGTGCGTCTCCCGCGGCGTGGTCACCCCGAGGAAGAACCGGTTGGGGTTCGAGACCGGTACGACCTGCGTGACGACGAAGCCCTTGTTGCGCAGGATCTCGTTGAGCTCCAGTGCCGGGCAGACCAGCCCGCACAGGCGGACGGCGGTGTTGTCGGACAGGGTCAGCAGGTTGGCCATGACGTTCCCGAGCGTGAGCGAGCTCGGGTAGGCGCGGTCGAGCGCGAAGATCCCGTCGATGTCCTGGATGACGATGCTCGCGGTGAGGTCGACCCGCTGGTCGAGCGTCAGGAGCCCGCGGTCGATCTTGTCCAGCACCGCGGTGGCGACCCCCAGCTTGTTGACGCTGTACGCCTCGACGGTGTCGTCCGCCCCCACCTCGACGGCGGTGGCACCACCGACGGTGACGAGCGACGACCAGACCCCCTGCGCCTCGGCGACCTCGCGCCCGTACACCCTGGCGACCCGGCGAACCGGGTCCTGAGTCGCGTGCTCGGCGGCCCGTGCAGACTGTGCCGCACTGGCTTGTGCGGTGCCGACGCCGACCGCGGCGGTCGCGGCGGCGACGGTACCCAGGCCGAGCGCGAACCTACGGTTGATTTTCACGCGGACACGCTACCGTGTCGACCACGCCCTGCGTGCCGACTGCGCGAACTGCTTCGGTTTGTGCTGTGTCGCATCCGCGTTCACGCGGTCCGCGGACTTCGCACTGGACAAACCAGCTGGAATGCAATGTCCCAACCTCCTCGAGGACTTCCGGTGTGGTGTGCATGGAGTTCTACGAACCAAAGGCTTCGCGGGTTGCTCGGTGTTCGACTGTCTCGGCGCGGGCCAGAAGGTCGCGCAGGTGACCTATCACGGCCGCAGCTGGCGGGACGCGCCGGAGACGGCGACGGCGATGTTCTCCGTGTACAACGTGATGCGCCAGCTGCACGAGATTCTCTGGTATCTGGAAGAAGCGTCCGCGACCGAGCTGTTCGCCGAGGTCGAGAAGCTGACCGAGGCGGCGGCGGAAATCATCGTCGACGTGGACGTCGACGCGCTGCGGGACCGGGTGCGGCCGGTGCTCACGCGGTTCAGCGAGGAGCGGCGCGCGGGCATTGCCGGTAGGCAGGACCGCCGCGGCGCGGACCTCATCGGCGCGAAGCTCCGCAAGGCCGCGCTGCGGGGCGCCGACCTGAGGGGCGCGTACCTGCTCGGCGCCGATCTGCGGGAGGCCGACCTCCGCCGCGCGGACCTGCTCGGCGCGGACCTCCGCAACGCCGACATCCGGGGCGCGGACCTGCGCGACGCCCTGTTCCTGACACAGTTTCAGCTCAACGCCGCGCGGGGCGACACGACAACGGGGTTCCCGGACGCGCTCACCCGTCCGGCGCACTGGGAATGAAGGTTCCCCAAGTGGATACCGGGTGCTCACCGCGTTCTAAACCGCTGTGCGAAGTGTGCGCGGAACATGCCAGCTGTGCTGGTACATGTGGCGCCCACGGGGCTGGTACTCGCCGTTCTCGGCGATTCTGTCGGGGTCGGCATCGGAGATCCCGCACTTGGCGGGGGGTGGCGTGGCTTCGGTCCACTGCTGGCGGAGGCGCTCGGCGGCGCCCGGCTCACCAACCTCGCCGTCAGTGGTTCGAGAGTCGGTGGCGTGCTGGAGACGCAGCTGCCCGCGGCTCTCGCGGCGCGGCCGGACGTGACCGTCATCGTGGTGGGGATGAACGACACCATGCGGTCGGACTTCGACCCCACCCGGCTGCACGCCGATCTCGACCACGTGGTGGGGGCGCTGGTGGCCGTCGGGTCCACTGTGATCACCGCCAAATACCATGACCACCACCGGGTCTTCCGGCTCCCCGGGCCGATCAGGCGGGCGCTGGCCAGCCGGATCGGCGCGCTCAACGGGATTCTGGACCTCATCGGCGAGAAGCACGGCATCGGCGTGCTCGATCTCGGTGCGGTGCCGGGGATCTACGACACCAGGGCATGGGCCGTCGACCGCCTGCACCCGTCCGAGCTGGGGCACCGGCTACTCGCGCGGGCGATCGCGGAACAGCTCGTCGCCAGGGGCCGGACCGTCCACAAGGAAGTGTCGCTCCAGTGCGCGGGCGGGCGGAACCCGGGCCGGCTCGCACGGTGGGGCTGGCTCGTCTTCAAAGGACTGCCCTGGCTCGTGCGCCGCGGCCGGGACCTCGTCCCCTACGCCATCTCCACCTTCGTCAGACGCGCGTAGCGTCCGCCGCGCCACTCACCCGCTCAGCCACTTCCCTCGCTCCCGTTCCCGCGTGTGCAGGGCGAGCATGGCGTCGACGGTCGCCGACCACGGGAACCGCTCGGCCCGGGCCCGCGCCGCCGACCGGCGCCACGACACCGGCCATGACAGCACCTCACGCACCCCGTCGGCGAGCCCTTCCGGCGTCGCCTCGACCGCCACGCCCGCGCCCGGCGCCAGCAGCTCCGGCGCGCCACCCGTCGACGCCGTGACCACCGGGGTGCCGCACGCCATCGCCTCCAGGATCGACAGCCCGAACGTCTCCGCCACGCTGGGCGCGAACGCCACGTCGGCGCTCGACAGCCCGTGCGCCAGCGCCGCGCGGTCCGACACGTGCCCGTGGAACTCGACCGGCAACCCACGGGCCAGCCTGCGCAGCGTCGAGTGCTCCGGACCGTCGCCGTAGACGTCCAGACGCACCCGCATTCCGGACTCCGTCAGGGCTCGTACCGCGCCGATCACCGGGCGCGGGTTCTTCTCCCGGGAGAGGCGGCCGGCGTACACGAGCCGCACGGCCTCCGCCGGTCCGGCACGGCCTGGCCGGAACGTCTCCAGGTCCACGCCGAGGGGGATCCGCCGCAGCGGGACCGGCAGGCCGACGAACTCGCTCTCCCCGTACGCGGACGTGCACACCACCGTGTCGAAGAGCCGCGCGATGCCCTTGTTCCAGACCCGCACCATCGGCCGCAGCACATGCCCGGCGCCGGCCCGCCACAGCCGGGGCACGCGGGCCTCGATCCACCGGTCCAGCCGTTCGTGCGACAGCAGCACGCACCGCACGCCCCGCTCCCGCGACCAGTCGGCGACGGTGAGCAGGGTCGTCTTGTCCGACACCTCGATCGACAGGTCATCGCCCAGTTCGGCCAGCTCGCGCTGGACCGAGGACGCACGGGCGATCACCCGGTAACCGCCGCTGACCGGCAGCCCGGGCAGCGTGATCACCAGGCCCGCGTCCGTGCGGGTACGCGTGCGGCGCCTGCCGGGGATGACCAGGACCCGCTCGTAGCCCGCCTCGACGTAACCGCGGCCGAGGGTGTCCACGACGGTACGCAGACCGCCGGAGGTGGGGCTGTAGAAGTTCGCGAGCTGAACGATTTTCATGGCTTCCGCAGGTTCGCGAGCCGTTTCGTGGTCGGCCAGCGCACGTCCGTGGCCCAGCCGAACCGCTCGAAGAGCCAGATCAACCTGGCCGACACGTCGATCTGGCCGCGCCCGACGCCGTGCCGGGCACAGGTCGGGTCCGCGTGGTGCAGGTTGTGCCAGGACTCACCCATCGACAGGAGCGCGAGCGGCCAGAAGTTCGCCGACCGGTCCCGCGCGGCGAACGGGCGGGCGCCGATCATGTGGCAGATCGAGTTCACCGACCAGGTCACGTGGTGCAGGAACGAGACCCGCACGAGCCCGGCCCAGAAGAACGCGGTGACCGCGCCCCACCACGACCAGGTGAACAGCCCGCCGAGCACGGCCGGCGCCAGCAGCGTCACCGCGGTCCACAGGCCGAACTGGCGGTGCACCCGCCGGATGTCCCGGTCGGCGAGCAGGTCGGGGGCGAAGCGCTCGGCGTTGGTGAGGTTGCGGTCGAAGATCCAGCCCATGTGGGCGTGCCAGAAGCCGCGGACGATCGCGACCGGTGACGTGCCGAACGCCCATGGCGAGTGCGGGTCGCCGTCGCGGTCGGAGAAGGCGTGATGGCGGCGGTGGTCAGCCACCCAGTGGGTGATGGGACCCTGGAGCGCCATGCTGCCGGCGATCGCGAGGCCGACTCGCAGCGGCCGGACCGCCTTGAACGCACGGTGCGTGAAGTAGCGGTGAAATCCCACGGTGACCCCCAGGCAGGTGGCCGTGTAGAAGCCTGCCGCGAGCGCCAGGTCGAGCCAGCCGAGCCCCCAGCCCCAGGTGAGTGGGACCGCCGCGAGCAGCGCGAGGAAAGGTCCGACGATGAAGACGTACGTGCCGATCTGGGCCCACAGCCCGCGGGGCACTCCGTAGAGGGGGCGTACCTGCCGGGATGCGTCAACCGTCAGCTCCATGCCGCCAAGTAACGCAGAACAGCCTGAACAACGACCCACCAGGTGGACGAATGACTCCTCACGCGACGGCGAACACCGGTGTCGCCGAGTTACGTTCCGTACCGGAACGGAACTACTGTGGGCAGTCCGCACCTGTTACCGAGGAAGCGCAGAGACGTGGCTCTCATTCAGGACGAGCGTGAGCGCCCATACGTGGGGTTCCACTCTGGACACACGGCAAAATTTCCGTCCTCACTTGCGCTTATGGCGGATTCAGCAGATTATTTGCACAGTTGCGAGCAACAAACCAGCGGGTATGCACGAATCGTGCAACGGTCAGGAGCAGGTACATGGCACAGCAAGTATTGGTTCAACTCGTAGACGATCTGGACGGGACGGCATCTTCGGATGTTTCGACCGTCTCGTTCGCCCTCGACGGGGTGACCTACGAGATCGACTTGTCGGAGGCCAACGCCGAACGGCTGCGTGGAAGTCTCGTCCAGTATGTCGAGTCGGCGCGGCGCGTCGGCGGGCGGCTCAAGCGTGGTAGCAAGTCGACGCAAAACGGCTCCGGCACGTCCGCGGAAGCGGGACTGATCCGCGCATGGGCGAACGAGAACGGATACGGCCTCTCGGGACGGGGCCGAATCCCCTCGCACGTCGTGGAGGCGTACAAGGAGGCGAAGGCCGCGGAGGAGCAGAAGGCGGCCAAGCCCGCCCCCAAGCGCCGCACCCGGGCCAAGAAGTAAACCGCGCGCTCGGTGCCGGCGGCGGGCCGGGAATTTCCTTGTCCCGGGATGTCGAACCAGCGGGTACGGGTTCGGCGTGGGGTACGGCCAAGCGAATGGGCGGTACTCATGGACAAGGTCATCCGCCGCCGGCACCGAGATCGCGTGCGAGTGGGTGGGGTCGGGGCGAGAGCGGTGACAACCAGCCCCACGACGTGCGGCGCGAGGTCGAGGACCTGACCGCGGTGATCAACGCGGTCCGCGGTCGCGCCGTCTCTTCCGGTATGGCGTCGTGCCTGGTCACGGCGCCGTACCGGTCTCTGGCCCGCGACGCCCGGTGCCTCGGCGACGGGCGGCACGGGCTGCCGGCCGACCTGGCGAAGGTCACGCTCCCGGTGCTCGGCGAATACCGCACGGGCAGCCCGTCGTGGCTGGTCGCGGGCACGAAAGCGGTCGTGCTGGCCGTGCCGGACGGCGAGGTCGCCGGGCTCGACGGCGCATTCCACGAGGTCCCCGTCCCGCCCATGGCGCCGGTGCCGGCCGACTTCTACCGGCGCCGGCGGTAATCAGTTCTTTCCCGCCCCGAGGTGCTCGGCGAAGAAGGTCTCGATCCGCCGCCAGCTGTCCGCGGCCGCCTCCGGTTCCGGGCCGGAATGCGACGCACGTAGCAGCGGCCGCAACCAGCCGGGGCCGCCCTCGGTCTCGTTGAGAAACGCGTGCCCGGCCTTCTGGTACTGCTTCACGTCGTGGACGACGCCGGCTTTCGTGAGCGCCGTTTCCAGTTTGGCCGGCGCGCTGCGCAAGAACCCGTCGCGTGCGCCGTAGCTCGCGACCACCGGACACGCGCCGGCCATGATCTCGTCCACGTTCTTGGGCAGCATGCCGTAGTTGACGGAAACTGCATCATGCAAATGCACTGTCAGCAACGCGAAGCCACCGCCCATACAGAAGCCGATGGCGCCGACCCTGCCGGTGCATTTGTCCGAGGCGACGAGCCATTTACGTGCGGCCTCGAGATCGGCGAACGCCCGGCCCCTGCCCGACTGCATGGCTCGCATCGTGGAAACAAGGCACTTACGCGCGCCACCCTGGCTGTACAGATCGGGCGCGAGGGTGAGGTATCCCATCGCGGCCAGGCGGTCGGCGTGCGCGCGCATGTTGTCGTCCACGCCGAAGGCCTCGTGGATGAGGACCATGCCCGGCCACGGCCCCGTGTCGTGCGACGAGCCCCTGGGCGTGGCGAGGTAGCCGTCCAGTCGCTGGGAACCACCCGGCTCGGGCGTGATCTCGATCATCGTCATGGTGGACGATCCTTCTCCGGTCAGCGTCGCTTCGCCACTGCCAGCACGCCGAGATAGCGACGGGTGACCGAGCCCCCGAAGTCCCGCTCCACGATGTCCGCGATGCCGTCGAGCAGCTTGGCACGACGCTCCGCCGGCACCCGCAGGTAGCTGGAGTAGGTGGACAGCAGCCCGACCGCATCGGCGGTGTCGTAGGTCGTCTCCCATTCGTAGGAGCGGATCTCGGGTGGCGTGAACAGCGGTCCGGCGTGGCCACGGCCGGACTTCGGGTCCGCGTCCGTCCAGACCGCGCCGATGTCGTGCCGTGCCGCGTGGATCTCGTCCATGACCGACCGGGCGGTGACGGGTATCCCGAAGTCGATCTCGGGGCCGTACCGCGCATGCAGGTCCGCCGAGGCACGGTAGACCTCGTCGAACTCGCCACCGGCGACCGTGCGGTTGGTCGCCAGCGCGATGGCACCGCCGGGCGCGAGGACCGCCGCCGCCTTGGTCCAGCGCACCTCCGGGGCCACCCAGTGGTAGGCGGTGGCGGAGAACAGCAGGTCGACGGTCTCGTGGGTTTCCCAGTCCTCGAAGCGGGCGACGTCGACCGTGAACGGCCGGCCGGCGAAGTTCGCGGCGGCGTGCGCGGCCATGGCGGCGCCGGGCTCGACGGCGTGGACGTGCCAGCCGCGGGCGAGCAGGCCGCGGGTCGCCTGGCCGGGCCCGCAGCCGATCTCGAGCACGTTCGTGCCGGACGGGGCGCCGGTCAGCGTGGCCACGTCGTCGAACAGCTCGTCCGGATAGCCGGGTCGCACCCGGTCGTACAGTTCGGCGACCTCGTCGAAGCGCAGTCCGATTCCGTCCATGGTTGCGAAGTCTGCCGGATGCGACCGACCCCGACGCCACGGGCGCACAGCAGATCCTCTGGTTCGCGCGTGTAGTTGGTGACGTGGTTCGGGAACCAGGGGGTCTCATGATGTTCGAGGAGTTCGCCGCGGACAGCCTTCCCGGGTTGTTGCGTTTCGCGGCGGTGCTCACGGGAGATCGTGGGCTCGCCGAGGACGTCGTCCAGGAGGTACTGCTCCGGGTGTACGGGCATTGGGCGAGGATCGGGGCGCTCGACTCGCCGAAGCACTACGTCCGCCGGATGATCGTCAACGAGTACCTGTCCTGGCGGCGCCGGTGGGGCCGTGTGGCGCCGCACGCCGATCCGCCCGCCGGCGTCGACCCGGTCTCCGACCACGCGGCGGTGCACGCCGAACGGGACGCGTTGCGCATCGAGCTGGACAAGCTGCCTCGGCGGCAGCGCGCCGTGCTCGTGTTGCGCTACTACGCGGGAATGTCCGACATCGAGATCGCGGAGGTGCTCGGCTGCGGTGCCGGCACCGTCCGCGGCTACGCGTCCAGGGCCCTCGCCGCGCTTCGCGTCGAGCTGGGACCCGCGCCAGTCAAGGAGCACAGCTGATGTACACCGAGGAGAACCTGCGCACCGCGTTCAGCTCGCTGGAACATGAGGCGCCCGACACCGCCGGCATCCTGGCCGGGTTGGCGCGGGCAAGGCGGCAGCGGACGGCGCGGCGACGCGTCGCCGGAGTGGTCGCGGCCGCGGTGGTCGCGGCCGTCACGGTGGGCGGGTCGGTACTGGTCGGGGACATGACCGGCCCGTCGGGTGGCGGGAACACGGCCGCGGCGGTCGACCCGGGCCACCTCAACCCCTTGCGCTATCCGTTCGCGCTCGACGAGAACGCGGGCCTCCATGTGTCCTACGGCGTTTCCCGCCTCGCCGGGACGGCCACAGCGTCAATCGGCGTCACGCCGTCGGACGTGTCCAACCTGCTGGAGGTGTTCGTGGCCGGCCGCTACTCCCCGCCTGCCGGCCAGATCGGCGAACCGGTCCTGGTCAACGGCATGAAAGGCTTCTACCGGCCCGATTTCCAGTACGAGTACGACCTCCCGAATACCAAAGGGGCACCGGGAGTCGCGTGGGAGTACGCGCCGGGCGCCTGGGCCGTGCTCCGGTACCGGCCGACGGAGCCTGATGCCGTGGCGCCCGCCGACGTCCGGGAGACCCTGCTGCGAATCGCGGAGGCCGTCCGGTTCGACCGGACCACGCCGGTCCTGCTGCCGTTCCGGGTCGGCTACCTGCCCGCCGGTCTCCATCCGGCCGAGGAGTTCCCAGCCGACCTGGCGAGCGTCCCGGACGGCGTGACCCCGGCCGGGCACATGGAGACCAGTACGAGCGCGGCGCTTCCCCTGGTGGGTGATGCCGGCTCGCTCGGCATCCAGCTGGTGCGGCTGGGGAAGGGCAGCTCGATGGCACCCGGCGACATGGACTCGAAGGAGACCGCGCAGGGCCCGTACGTCGCGATCAACCTGGGGCAGTTCGGTCTCGTGTTCACGAGCGAGGAGTTCTCGGTCGACGAGCTGAAGAGGGTCGCCCGGTCCATCACCCCGGCGGCGGAGCTGGCCGACACGAGCACGTGGTTCGAAGCGGAGCAGGCGTTGCCGCTGCGCTGACAGCGCGAGGCGGCCGGCCACGCCCCATGCCTACCGGTCCACCGGGGGGAGGGAAAACCGGTACGCGTCGAGTGGGGTGTGGCCGGCCGCTTTCGCCGCCCGGCTACTTGGTGGGGGAGTCGCCGGGCTTGATGTTGGTGATCACCGGCTGCTGACCGGCAGGCGCGGCATGATGCGCCACCTGCGGAGCACCGGTTTGCGTGGCACCCGCAGGCGCGGCCTCATGCACGGCCGTGCCGCTCGCCGGCGTCACCATGGTCTCCGTGACCGGCTCGCGCCGGTCCTCTTCTTCGGCAAGTTGCTTGGCGAGCCTGTCCCGCTCGCGGGCGGCCTCACGGGCCTCCTTGCGCACGTCGTGGTAGCGGGCACGGTTCACCCGAGCCCTGCGACCCGCGGACATGATCATCCAGAGGCCCAACAGGAACACCGCCGCGACCACCATGCCGGCGACGAACGCCTCCATCATGGTCGCACTGGTCCAGTCCCTGCCGAACATCGTGACTGTTTGCTCCGCGCCACCCTGGTTGTAGGCGATCAGCAGCACGCCTGCGGCGCCACTCACCACCAGAAGCAGCAAACCGAGGATCAGCATGCTTCCCGCACCTCCCTTGATTCCACCCTGTCGCGGGCTGGTTACCCACCTCGGTGCGGACTCAACCATCCTTTTCCTCAACAACGCATTGGTTAGTCAACCTATCTATTGACAGCCTGGTCTAGACCATCGGACCATCATTGACATGTCCGCACCCTGCAAGCGGCTTGTCCTCGGTGTTCTCGCCCTGTTGCTGGTGTTCAGCGCACAGGCCGTCCCCGCGACCGCCGCTCCCCCGTCCTTCACCCACCCCGGCGTGCTCGTCAGCCGGCCGATGCTCGACTTCGTCCGCGGCAAGGTCAACGCGAATGCCCAGCCGTGGCGCGCCGCCTACGACCAGATGGCCGCCTCGAGGTACGCGTCCCTGTCCAGAACGGCCAAGCCCCGCGCGGTCGTCGAGTGCGGGCCGTACTCGGACCCCAACCTGGGCTGCACCGACGAGCGCGAGGACGCGATCGCCGCGTACACCGACGCCCTGATGTGGTACATCACGCAGGACACCCGCTACGCCACCAAGGCGATTCAGCTCATGGACGCCTGGTCGGCCACGATCACCGACCACACCAACAGCAACGCGCCGCTGCAGACCGCGTGGGCCGGCGTCTCCTGGGCGCAGGCGGCCGAGCTGATCAAGTACGCGTACGGGAACTGGCCCAACGCCGGCCGCTTCGGCACCATGCTGCGCAACGTGTACCTGCCGAAGATCGTCAACGGCAACGCCACCAGCAACGGCAACTGGGAGCTGGTCATGGTCGAGGCCACGCTCGGCATCTCGGTGTTCCTGGAGGACAAGGCCGGCTACGACCGCGCGGTGGCCAAGTACCGCACGCGCGTGCCGGCGTACGTGTACCTCGCGAGCGACGGCGCGTTGCCGCACACCCCGCCCGGCAGCGGGATCGACACGCGGGACGAGATCATCGACTACTGGCAGAAGCAGAGCACCTTCTCCGAGGGACTGACGCAGGAGACGTGCCGGGACTTCACGCACACCGGCTACGGCATCGCGTCGATCGCGGACTTCGCCGAGACCACCAGGATCCAGGGGCAGAGCCTGTACCCGGAGATCCAGGACCGCCTACGCACGGCCATCGGCTTCCAGTCCCGGTACGAGCTGGAGTCGCCGCCGTCGTGGCTGTGCGGCGGGACGGTCGACCGCGGCCTCGGCCCGGTGACCGAGGTCGGCTACAACCACCTCAACACCAGGCTCGGCATCACCATGCCGAACAGCAAGATCTACACCGAGGGCCACCGTCCACAGGGGACGAACAACCTGTTCGTGGCCTGGCAGACCCTCACGCACGCACAGAACCCGAACTGAGAAGACGCACGGCTCCGCTCAGAGCCGCGTCCGCTGCGCCGCACCGAGCTCGATGGTGCGGCGCATGTGGCGGACGAGCAGCGCCAGCTCCTTCTCGGTGTAGTCGTCGAAGATGGCGTCCCAACCCGCGCTGAGCTCGGCCCACATGCGGCCGAACTCGGCGACCTTGTCGTCGACGAGGAGCACGAGCACGCGCCGGCGGTCGTCCGTGCCGCGTTCGCGGCGCACGTAGCCGGCGCGCTCCAGCCGGTCGACGAGGCGGGTCGCCGACCCGCTCGTGAGTCCGGTGAGCTCGGCGATCTGGCCGGTGGTAAGGGGTTCGGCGTCGAGGGTGAGCAGGTTGAGGCACTGCACGTCGGTGGGGTGCATGCCGAGCCGGTCGGCCACGGCCTGGTTGAACAGGACGTAGGAGGCCAGGTACTGGCGAGAGACCCGGTTCAGCTCGGCGAGCCGCTCCACCCGTCGCACGGGCACCCCTCTTCCCTTAATTGGTTGCGCGACTAATTAGTTGCGCGACGCAGACATCAGTTCGTAGATTATCTGCATGACGCAGATACTTTACCATGCAGTCACCGGCGCGACCGGCGAGCAGGGCGGTGCGACCGCGCGCGCCCTGCTCGCCAGGGGCCAGCGGGTTCGCGCCCTGACCCGTAACCCGTCGGCCGCCGCCCCACTCGCCGCACTGGGCGCGGACGTGGTGTACGCCGACTTCCGCGACCGGGCGTCCGTCGACGCGGCGCTGAAGGGCGTCGACACGCTGTTCGCCGTCACGACGCCGTTCGGTTCGAGCGTGGCGGCCGAGGTCGAGGCCGGCGCCACGCTGGTCGAAGCGGCCGCCGGCCTACGGCACGTCGTGTTCACGTCCGCGGCGAACGCGGACCGCGGCACCGGCATCCCGCACTTCGAGAGCAAGTTCCTCATCGAGCGCTCGTTGACGGAGCAGCACGTGCCGTGGACGGTGCTGGGCCCGGCGGCCTTCATGGACCAGTACGCGGGGCCGTGGCACCGGTCGTCGTACGAGCGCGGGGTGCTGAGCGTGCCGCTGCCCCCGGACAAGCCGCTGGCACTGATCGCGTCGGCCGACATCGGCGCGTTCGCCGCCCATGTCCTGACGCGGCCCGCGGAGTTCGCGAACCGCAGGATCGACATCGCGTCCGACGAGCTGACCGGCCCGGAGATCGCCCGGGTCCTCGCCGCCGCGCTCGGTCGTGAACTGCGGTACGAACAGGCGCCGATCGAGGTGGCCGAGCGGTACTCACCGGACCTGGCCGCGATGTTCCGCTACTTCGGCACGGTGGGCATGGACGTCGATGTCGACGGCCTCCGCCGCGACTACCCCATGGTGGGCTGGCACCGCCTGGCCGACTGGGCCGCGCTCAGCCCCGCCTTCCGGCCCGCCCGACGAGGAAGGTCAGAAATCCGATGACGGCACCAAGAGCGGCGAACTCGAACCCGAACGCGACACCGATGACAATCAGCACGAGCAGGAAGAGGACGGCCCGGAAAGCGGCCGCGCGCAGGGTGGGAGCCCAGTCCCCGACCAGACGCTCAGCGACCCGTAACAACCGATCCTTCAGCGAGGCCCGAGCCGACGCGGAGGCGTGACGAGCGGACGATGTCGCGGGCTGCGCCGGCTTTTCCGGCGCGGGAAGCCGCACGGCTCTACGCGCTTTCGGTTGGTGTTCCGTGTTTTTGGGCCTGTTCTCTTCTGTCATGGTGGTCTCGAGCCTTATCCTGGTCACCGTTTCGTGCTTCCTCGCTTCGTCACTCACTAGTACGGGCACCGAGCGCCTGGAGCACGAGACCGATCCGTGGCTCCCTGTTCCAGCAGGGAGCCACGTTCCGTTAGCCGGCCGTTACCCCAGACGCTCAACCATCTTCTCTTATTGATCTTGTAACATCACCGCGGCCCACCGCCCAAACGATGAGCGGTCCGCAGAAATCGGCGAGCGGATGGTTACACCCAGTCAGCTAGTCACGCCGAATCTGCTAATGCACATGCATACACCAGGTACGTATTCAGCTGCAAACCCAAAACAACTGCCACGATCGGGTGAAGGCGCAGCGACCCAAATGGAGTAAGGGGAGAGAGCCCCTTGATTCACTTCCGTCGTATTTATACCAGCTTCGCCGGCAACGAGCCCCAAAGGAACGATCACTAAACTGGGTAATGAAGCATCGGCCACCCTGGGGGCAGCATGTCCGACGAGGCACTCCGCCGCATCAAAAATGCGACGGATTCCGACGAATCGGTCCTCGACCTGAGCAACCTCAACCTGACCGAACTGCCGCCGCGGATCGCCGGCCTCCGCTTGACCGAACTCCGCCTCGACGGCAACCGGATCGCCGGCCTGCCGGGCTGGCTCGAAGAGCTGACGGGTCTCACCAAGCTCAGTCTCGACAACTGCCGCCTCGACACGGTGCCTGACCGGATAGCGAGCCTCAGCGGCCTCACGGAGCTGAGCCTCAACGGCAACCGGCTCACCGAGCTGCCGGGCTGGCTGGGCGGCTTGGCGAACCTGCGCTGCCTGAAGGTCTGCGACAACCGGCTCACACGGTTACCGCCCGAGCTGACCAGGCTCACCGCGCTGACCGAGCTCTGGCTCGACGAGAACCGGCTCACCGAGCTACCGGACCGGTTCGACCGGCTGACGAGCCTCACCCTGCTCTACCTCGACGGCAACCGGCTCGGCCGCGTTCCCGAACACCTCGGCGCCCTGACCGGGCTCAGGGAACTCAGCATGGGCGACTGGGCGCTGGGCACGGTGCCTGAGTGGCTCGCCAACCTGACACAGCTCACCGAACTTCGGCTCCACGCGAACCGCCTCACCGAAGTACCGGGGTGGCTTGGCGACCTCACTGCCCTGAATCGCCTCGACCTGGACGAGAACCGGCTCGCCCGGCTGCCCGAACGTCTGCGGCGGCTGACCTCGCTGACCGACCTCCGGCTCGACGGCAACCACTTCACCGAGCTGCCGGAGTGGCTCGGTGAGCTCACCAACCTCACCCGGCTCGACCTACAGAACAACCGCCTCGTGCGCCTTCCCGACCGTATCGGCGAGCTCGCCAACCTCGAAGAGCTCCGCCTGCACGAGAACAGGTTCGCGACCCTGCCCGACAGCCTGGGCAACCTGACCACGCTCACCAAGCTCACGCTCGGCCAGTGCCGGCTCGAGGCGGTACCGGACTGGGTCGGCAACCTCACCGCGCTGACCCTGCTGGGACTCAACGACAACCGCCTCGCCTGGCTGCCGAGCTGGTTCGCGGACCTCCGCGAGTTGGACGAGCTGTGGCTGAACCGCAACCGGTTCGCGGAGCTGCCGGCCACGCTGGGCGAACTCCGCAACCTCACGTCGCTTTCCCTCGGCGGCAACAGGTTCACCGCGGTGCCGGACTGTGTGGCGGAGCTGACCGGGCTCACCAAGCTGTTGCTCTACAGCAACCGGCTGACCGAGCTGCCCGACTGGCTCGGCGAGCTCACCGACCTGGCCTGCCTCGACGTGCAGGACAACCGGCTCACCGGGCTGCCCCCGTTGCGGGCGGTCACCGAGCTTCGGCTCGACGGCAACAGGTTGACCGAACCACCGGCCTGGCTCGAGTCCGCCACCGGGCTCACCGAACTCGACCTCGGCAACAACCAGCTCACCGAACTTCCCGGCTGGCTCGGCGGACTGGCCAACCTCACCACCCTCGACCTCGGTGGGTGCGGTCTCGTCGAGGTGCCCGAATGGTTGGTGAGGTTGACCAAACTCGCCGAGCTGAGGCTCAACGGCAACCGGCTCGCCGGACTGCCCTCGTGGTTCGGGAAGTTCCCGAACCTCACCTCGCTCGACCTGAGCGACAACAGGTTCGTCCAGCTGCCGGACGGTCTCGGCGACCTCGTCGGCCTCACGAGCCTCAACCTGAGCCAGTGCCAGCTCAAGGCGATACCCGAGTGGGTCGCCAACCTCACTGAGCTGACCGAGCTGCGGGTCAGCGACAACCAGCTCACCGAGCTTCCCGACTGGATGGGCGATGCCGTCAATCTCACCGGGATAAACCTGAACAGCAACAGCTTCGACGACGTGCCACCCCAACTGGCGACCCTGAGCCGGCTCACCGACCTCAACCTCGGCTGGAACCGGCTCACCGAGATACCCGACTGGATCGGCGGTTTCGCCGAGCTCAGGAAACTGAGCCTGGCCAACAGTTCCGCGGCTCTCCCGGCCAGCATCGGCAACCTCACCGGACTGACCACACTGTGGTTGAACGCATGCGCCCTGGACTCCGTACCGGAGTGGGTAGGCAACCTCACCGAGCTCAGCTTTCTGGTTCTTTCCAGCAATCGAGTCACGGAACTACCGGACTGGACCGGCGATCTCGGTGGCCTCAGGCAGCTGTACCTCGGCGGCAACAAGCTCACCACCTTGCCGAGCGCCATCGCCGAGCTGACCGGGCTGCACACACTGTGGCTCGGTGCGAACCGTTTGTCCGGGGTTCCCGACGTGGTCGAGACGCTCACCGGACTGGTCAACCTCGATCTCAGCGGAAACCAGATCACGGCGCTGCCAGCATGGCTCGGCGACCTGACCGGGCTTGCCGAGCTCAACCTCGGCGGATGCCATCTCACCGAGGCACCGCGCTGGCTCACCGGCCTGGCCGGCCTCACGCACCTCAAGATCGCCGACAACTCGCTCACCGTGTTGCCGGGCTGGCTGGGCACACTCGCCGGGCTCGAGGTGTTGGTCGTCAGAGGTAACCGGATAGCCACGCTGCCCGCCGAGCTGTCGGCCCTGACCGGTCTGCGGACCGTCAACGTTTGTGGCTGCCGGCTCACCGAAGTACCGCCGTGGCTGCCGGAACTGACTGGGCTCACCGAGCTCTACCTGGACGAGAGCCCGCTGGTCGAACTACCCGCGCTACTCGGCGACCTGGCGGGCTTGCGGATACTGAGCCTGACCGGCTGCGGCCTCACGGAGACACCGGCGTGGCTGCGGAGGCTGACGGGCCTCACCACGCTGTATCTGGACGACAACTCGCTGACCGAGATACCGGGCTGGCTGTCCGAACTGACGTACCTCACGCGCCTGATGCTGGGCCGCAACCCACTCGCGACGCTGCCAGGATCGATCGCGAAGCTCACCAGGCTCAGGACCCTCAGCCTGACTCGTTGCCAGTTCCACGAGCTGCCACGGTGGTTGGGCACGATGACCGGGCTGACCAGCCTGTTACTCGACCAGAACTCGTTGGCGGAGCTACCGGCCTGGATCCGCGATCTCACCGCCCTCGCGACTCTGTGGCTCAACGGCAACCAGCTGTCCACCCTGCCGGACGGTCTGGCGGAGCTGACCGGTCTGACGTCACTGCGCCTCGACGACAACGAGCTCACGGTGCTGCCGACGGACTTCGGCGCCCTGACCGGCCTGACCGAACTGAGAGTCGAGAACAACCGGCTCTCGTCGCTGCCGGACAGCGTCGCCAACCTGCGACGGCTGACCAGGGCGGTCATCGGCAACAACAGGCTCACCGCGCTGCCGGACAGCTTCGCCCGGCTCACCGGGCTGACCGAGTTGCAGGCCAACAACAACCAGCTCACCAAGCTGCCCGACTGGTTGACCGAAATGCCGAAGCTGACCGAGATCTCGGTCAGCGCCAACCCCCTCGTCAGCCCGCCTCCGGAGGTCGCCGCCGGCGGGTCCGCGTCGCTGGTGGCGTTCATCGACGATCGCAAGAAGGGCAGTTCCACGCAGTGGCTCTCCAAGCTGCTGATCGTCGGTGAAGGCGGCGTCGGAAAGACGTCGCTGGTGCGGGCACTGGCCGACGAACGACACGATCCAGACGAGGAGTCCACGCACGGGCTGATGATCAGGGACCTCGTGGTCCCGCATCCGGCCGAGCCGGTGGAGATGCGGCTGTCCGCGTGGGACTTCGGCGGGCAGCAGATCTACCACGCGACGCACCAGTTCTTCCTCACCAACCGGTCACTCTTCCTGCTGTTGTGGAGCTCCCGGGCCGGATGGGAGCAGGGCAGGCTCCGGTACTGGCTGGACATCATCACCGCCCGCGCGCCGGAGTCGCCGATCGTGCTGGTGGCCACGCATGTCGGGGACCGGCCCGTGGACCTGCCGCTTTCCGAGCTCCGGCAGGAGTATCCGAGGATCGTCGACAGCCTGTCCGTCGACAACGCGAGCCGGGAAGGACTCGACGCGCTGCGCACGCGGCTGGCCGACGAGGCCGCCGGGCTGCCGCTCATGGGATCGGAGTGGCCGACCACGTGGCTCACCGCGGCCGAGGCCGTCCGCGGTGCCGGGGACAACCACCTCACGCCCGCCCGGTTGTGGAGGATGATGGCCGACGCCGGGGTGCGGGACCGGAACCTGCAGCGGCACGTCGCGGTCGCGCTGCACGAGTTGGGCGACATCCTCTACTACAGCGACGATCCCGAGCTGTCGCAGACGGTGGTGCTCCAACCCGGCTGGGTCAACGACTACATCAGCATGGTGCTGGACAGCGAGCAGGTCGCCGACGCGCACGGGCTGCTCACCCGCAGCCATCTCAACGAGCTGTGGGCCGACCTGGACCCGGGGTTGCGGCACCATTTCCTCGGCATGATGGACAAGTACGACCTGTCCTACCGGATCCAGGGCGGTCGCGCCGACGACCTCAGCCTCGTCGTGGAACGGCTGCAGTGGGACCCGCCCGACTTCCGTACGGACTGGGACGCGATCGGGGAGCGGGAGAACACCCGGGAGATCAAGGTCTTCTACCGGCTCAACACCATGCCACCCGGCATTCCCACCTGGTTCATCGCGCGCTCACACCGGTTCAGCAGGAAGATGCACTGGCGGACCGGCGCGCTGCTCGGCCACGGCGACGGGCAGCACCTCGCCCTCGTCCGGGCGGACACCCACCGCAACATCGTCGAGCTGGCGGTGCGTGGACCGACACCCGCCGCGTTCTTCTCGGTCCTCGACGACGGGCTCAACCTCACGCTGGAACGGTTTCCCGGTCTGCAGATCACCCGCCAGGTGCCGTGCCGGTGCAAGCCGAGGTGCCAGGAGCTCTTCGACTACGAGGACCTCAGTGCCCGCCTGGCCCGCACGCCGCCGAAGGACCGGATCGAGTGCCGCAAGTCCGCCGACGACGTCTCCGTGCCGGAGCTGCTGCTCGGGCTCGCACCGTCCGAACGCGACACCGCGCGGATGAGCATCGAGCAGCTGTCCACCATGCTGACCCGGCTGGGCGAGCGCGTCGAGGAACAGACGGCGTTCACGCAGCGTATGTTCCTCCGGACGCAGCGGCAGCTCCAGGTGCAGCAGGAAGCACGGTGCCCCAGCGTCTTCTCGATCGTGCCGACCAGGAAGAAGCTGGCCGGCAGTGCCTATGAGCTACGTCTCCACTGCGAGGAGCCCGGTGCCTGGCACCGGCTCCCGGAACCGGCCGGATGTTATCCGATCACCCAGCCCGCCGAGTGGCTCCGGAAGCTGGGGCCGTACGTCCAGCACCTGATCACCGGTCTCAAGCACGTGGCGCCGCTCGTCGTGCCCGGTGTCGGCATCGCGGTCGACAAGCTCGACGAGCAGCTCTCCGCGGAGCTCGACCTCATGAAGGAGCTGGTGAGCCAGCTGCCCGACGACATCGTGCACAAGCCGGAACTGACCAAACTGGACGACGCGGACCCGACCCCGGTGGCCCGTGCCGTCAACGAGGCCGACTACCGCCAGCTGCTGGCGATGTTGACCAGGCTCGACCCGGACCCAGAAGTGGGGTGGTCTGTCCCGGACGACGACGCCGGAGGGCCTGACGCTGTACCTGTGTCCGGCCCACGTGGCGGCCTACCGCCAGCCCGGTGTCGGCTAGCGACCGCTGATCAGGTCGGGGGTCTTCGCCAGTAGCTGGGCGAAGCGGGCCGCGCCGGCTCTGGCCGCTCGTTCGAGGTGCGAGCGGCGAGCCGCGAACTCCGTGGAGGGGACCGAGAACGCCACCGCTCCGGTCACCCGGCCGGCGGTGTCCAGCACCGGCGCCGACAGGCAGGCCAGCTCCGGTTGGAACTCCTCGATCTCCAGCGCCATGCCGGCCCGCGACACGTGCTCCAGCTCCGTGTCCAGGTCCACCGCGCGGACCGTCGTCCGGGACGTCAGGCGGGGCATCCCGGCGTCCGCCAGGTACTCGCGGCGCTCACGGCGGGGCAGCGACGCCAGCAGCACCTTGCCGAACGCCGTCGCGTGCGCTGCCTCGTGGAAGCCGAAGTCCAGCGGGGTCGCGCGCGGGAACGCCGGCGAGTCGGCCACCGCCGCCACCACGATGTCGGTCTCCCGGAACACCGTGTAGTACGCGGCCGCCTCCGCCCGCAGGTGCAGGTGGTGCAGCTCGTCCTGCAGCTCCTGGTCCACGTCCAGCTCGGCGCACAGGCGCTGGTACAGGCTCCCCACCTTGTAGCCGAGGCCGAAGCCGCGGCCATGCCCCAGCCGGATCAGGTAACCCTCGTGTACGAGCGTGTTCAGCAGGTGATAGGTGGTCGACAGGTTGTAACCGGTGCGTCTCGCCACCGCCTTCGCCGTGATGCCGTCGCCGGCCGAGCCGACGATGTCCAGCACCCGCAGCGCACGCTGGGCTGAGCCGATCAACCCGCTCGACTCCGTCAACCGACGCACCTCCCCGGGGCGGCACACTCCACCCCGACGACAGTACGTCAGGATCACCCCCGAGCGTCAGATGGAACGACGAGACGCGGCCGGGGAACGCCGGCCGCTGGTCCTTTGTGGACGTGCAGGCGGTCTCGCCGTCGGGTGGGTCCCGGCGAACCGGCAGAATGGGCAGCCATGAGCAGCTGGCAGGAAGTACGCGCTTACCTGCGGTCACACCGCTACGACCTGGCCACCGGGTTCCCGGCGGGGCTCGCGGGAACACCGCTGCTCTCCCGCCCGGAATGGACGCCTGCCGCGCCGATTCCCCTGTCCTCGCTGGAGATCTCGTTCGCGCGGGCGCCCGGCTGTGACCTGCCGGTGGCGTCCGGTCACCCGGGTTACGCCAGCTACTCCGCCGCGATGGCCGCGCTCGACGCGCCCACCGTGTTCGAGAACCGGCCGACCTGGCGGCTGCTCGACGCCGACCTGGCCGGTCCCGCACCGCGGCTCGTGTTCGGCGACGGGTGGTACTTCGACTCCATCGACACGGGTGAGGCCGCCGCGCACGAGTACGCGGCGGCCCGGCTCGACGGCACGCCGACCCCGCTGCGCGATGCCGTCACGGACCCCACCGACCTGCGCCTGCGCCCCGCCAACATGGCCGTCAGCGCCCTGACCGTCCGCGGCGGCGACCAGTTCCTCCTGCACTGGCGCGACCCGGCCAAGGTCGGGCACGCCGGCGGGCTCTACCAGGTCGTGCCGGTCGGCGTGTTCCAGTCGTCCGGCCCGGACGACTTCGACCTCTGGCGCTTCATGCTCCGCGAGTACGCCGAGGAGCTGCTCGGCGAGCCGGAGGTCGATGCGCCGGACTACGAGACCTGGCCGTTCGCCACCGCCATGACCGCGGCCCTCGACACCGGCCACCTCACGGCCCACGTACTGGGACTCGGCGTCGACCCGCTGACCTACGCGACCGACCTCCTCGTACAGGTGAGCATCGACACCGACACCTTCGACGAGCTGTTCGGCGCATGGGTGGCCGTGAACGACGAGGGCGCGGTCACCATGCGCCCGTTCACCTCGACATCGACAGAGGGCCTACCGATGCAGGCCGCCGGCGCGGCCTTGGTCCGCCTGGCACTCCCCCGCGAGTCCCGCGTTCAGCCATAGCGAGTCCCGCGTTCAGACACCACGAGTTGCGGTTTCGTGCAGACACGCCCAACGCGACTCGGACTCGGTGTGCACGAAACCGCAACTCGGTATGCGCGAACGCGGGACTCGGTGTGTTTGAACGCGGGACTCGCGCGTTAGGGGGTGGGGGTGTAGAGGGCGCTCAGGAACTCGGCCAGTAGGCGTTCGCGTAGGGGTGGTGGGGCGGCTGCCAGCATGGTGTTGATCTCGGCCATGCGGGTGGGGGCCGCTACTTCCGTCAGGCCGGCTGTCGCCAGTAGTGCCGCGAAGTTCTCCGGGGTCAGCTCGGCCGGGTTCAGGGACGCGATGATCGACGCCATCTCGGGGGGTACCGTGACCGGGCCACGTCGCCGGGCGGCGGCGACAGCGGACGCCAGGTCCTCGATCAGCAACGACTCCGCGCCGTGGTTCGCGGCCGTTACCGTCAGGTGGAGGTTCGGGCGGGACAGCTCGAAACCGAACTGTGGCTGTAGGTACCAACCCCGCTCGGTCATCTCGTCGGCCACCGTGAACACGTCGAAGTCGTCCGACGTGGCCGCCACCGACAGCAGGGTCGACCGTGGATCGCCCTGTACCGCCAGGCCCTCCAGCGACTCGATGCCCGACCGGACCGCGCGGACCGCGGACAGCACGCGGGCCGCCAGCTCACGGTAACCCTCGTCGCCGAGGTGGTTCAGCACCGCCCACGCCCCGGCCAGGGGGCCGCCCGAGCGGGTCGACTGGAGCGTCGAGTTCAGCATCGTGTACCCGGGCCAGGACGCGCTCGCGAAGAACTGCGGGCGCCGCAGCTCCGCGTTCGCGTGCAGCAGCACGGACGTCCCTTTCGGACAGTAAGCGTACTTGTGCAGGTCCACCGACAGGCTCGTCACCCCGGGCACGGACAGGTCGAAGTCGGGCAGGGACACGCCGAGCGAACGGAAGTACGGCAGCACCCAGCCACCGATACAGGCGTCCACATGGCACCGGACACCCCGCGCGGCGGCGGCCGCCGCGACCTCGGTCACCGGGTCGATCACGCCGTGCGCGTACGACGGCGCGCTCACCACCACCAGCACCGTGCGGCCGTCGATCGCCGCCGCCATCGCCGAGGGGTCCGCGGTGAACGACGGCGTCACCGGCACCGTCGCCAGTTCGACCTCGAAGTAGTGCGCCGCCTTGTGGAACGCGGCGTGCGCGGTCGACGGCACCACGATCCGCGGCCGTTCGACGTCCGGGCGGGCGACGCGGGCCGCGTGCACCGCCAGCATGCAGCTCTCGGTCCCGCCGGACGTCACGCTGCCCACCGTGGCCGGTCCACCGCCGAGCAGCCCGGCCGCCGCGGCCACGATGTCGTTCTCCATCCGCAGCAGGCTGGGGAACGCCGTCGGATCGAGGCCGTTCGCCGAGCTGGCCAGCGCGTGCGCCTCGGCGGCCAGCGAGTCCAAACCGGACAGTCCGCTGTCGTAGACGTAGGCGAGGGTGCGGCCGCCGTGCGTCGGCAGGTCGCCGGCCCGCAGGGAACGCAGCGAGTCGAGGACCCGGTCCGCGGGCAGACCAACGGTAGGCAGGCTCACGTGGCGAACAACTCCTTGTGCCGTAACAACGGCAGCGCCGCGAGTGCGAACAGGGCGGGCACCAGCCCGGCGCCGATGACCACGGCGGTCACCGCGCTCCCGGGCTGCGTGACCTCCTCACCGGACGACGACACGTACCCGCCGACGGCCAGGATCAGCCCGTACAGACCGGGGCCCAGCGCGAGACCGAGTGTCTCGCCCGCGGTCCACACCCCGGCGAACACGCCGGCGCGGACCTGCCCGGTACGCCTCTCCTCCGCGCTGATCACGTCCGGCAGGATCGACAGCGGGAACACCTGCAGCCCCGCGTACCCGATCCCCGCCACCGCCACGAACAGCACGATCGCGACCGGCGGCAGGGCCCGCGCGAACAGCGCGCCGCACATGCCGAACGCGAAGACGAAGGTCGAGACCACGTAACCGAAAAGCTTGCCGTAGCGCCCGGCGACCCGCTGCAGCACCGGCATCACGAGCAGCGCCGGCCCCACGAACGCGACGAACAGCAGCGGCTGCCACGACGCGTCCCCGAGCGCGACGCGCGCCAGGTAGTCCACACCGGCCAGCAGCGTGCCGATGCCCACCGCCTGGACGACGAACGCGCCCAGCAGCACCCGGAACGGCCGGCAGTCCCGTACCGCCGCGATGGTCTCCCGCCAGCTCGCCACCGACGGCAGCGGCGGCGCGACCCGGGTCCGCGCGGTGCCGATGAACACCGCGATCGAGCCGAGGAGGATGAGCACGCCGACGGCGATGCCCATGATCCGGTAGCCGGCGAGGCCGCCGACGACGTCCCGCACGGCCGGCGCGCCCGCGCCGCTGATCAGGATCGCGACCGCCAGCAACGCGATGCGCCATGCGGTGAGCCGCGTCCGCTCGACCGGGCTCGTCGTCAGCTCGGCCGGCAAGGCGTTGAACGGCACCACGAAGAACGCGAACGCGGTGGCACACAGGACGAACACGACCGCCACGTACGTCGCGTCGAGCGCCGTCGAGCCGGTGTCCGGGCCGGCGAACAACGCGGCGAAGAGGATCGCGAGCGCGACGCCGCCGTAGATCAGGTACGGCCGGCGGGCACCGAGCCTGCCGGTGGTGCGGTCGCTCATCCGTCCGGCGATCGGGTTGAAGACGACGTCCCACGCCTTCGGCAGCAGCACGAGCAGACCGGCCACCGACGCGGCCACGCCCAGCTCGTCGGTCAGGTACGGCAGCAGCAGAAGCCCGGGCACCGTGCCGAACGCGCCGGTCGACAGCGACCCGAGGGCGTAGCCGAACCGCGTGCGGACACCGAGCCGGTCCTCCGGCAGAACGTGAGAGGTATTCGCCATTGTGCGTGCACCCTACAGGAGCAGAGGCGGAAGCGAACGCCATCGGGAGGTCCAGCCCTTACCACGACAGGATGAACCGGCACTCCGCCTTCTCGAGCACGATGTCACCGTCCGGGCCGGACACGCCGGCCGGGTACGCGTCGATGCGCAGCCCGTCGGTGCCCGGCCGGCCCGCCGAGATCCAGTCCTGGACGTGCGCGAGCAGTTCGCCGGCGACCGTGTCGTCGCCGTAGCCGAGCACGGCCAGCTCGCCGTCGGCTCTGCTCAGCAGCGCCACGCCGTCGTCGCCGAGGATCCCCGCGGTGACGGTGGACTCCGGCGCCCGCATCGGCGCGGCACGCAGCGTCGGCACGCCGGCGCCGGCGACTTCGGACAGTCCACACCAACGCGGCTCCCGCACCGCGAGCCACAGGCTGAGCCCGTCGAACAGTTCCGCGGCGCTCGGCGTGGTGCCCGTGCCGACCACGGTCGGGGCCTCGGCGAGCACCGCCGCGAGCGCGTCCGGGTCGACGGCGCGATCGTGCGGCAGGCTGAGGGTGACCGACTCGCCGACCCGGTAGCTCCGCTCCGGCCCGGCGAACGGGCCACGCATGCGCATGAAGCCGCACGGCTGCGCGGACCGGCTGGTCCAGTGGTCACCGGCCAGCTCGAACGCGACCGAGCGCTGCACGCCGTGCAGGTCCAGCGGCACCACGAGCCGGCCGCCCGGCGCGAGCTGCTCGCGCCAGGCCGGGGCCAGGTCCCACACGCCGACGGTCGCGATGATCCGGTCGTACGGGGCGCCGTCGGGGCACCCGAGTGCGCCGTCGCCGGTCACCAGGGCGACGTCCGCGCAACCGGCGGCGTCGAGGTTCTCGCGGGCGTGCTCGACGGTGTCCGCGTCGAGGTCGACGCTCGTGACGCGGCCCCGCCCGCCGACGATGCTGGCGAGCAGGGCCGCGTTGAACCCGGTGCCGGCGCCGATCTCCAGCACGCGCTGGCCGCCGCGTGCGGCCAGCTGGTCGAGCATGATCGCCATGATCGTCGGCTGGGACGACGAGCTGATCGGCCGGCCGTCCCCGTCGCGCTTGGTCACGATCGCCTCGTCCCGGTACGCCTGCTCAGGTGGCAGGTCGGGGAGGAAGAGGTGTCTCGGCACCGTCCGCAACGCGTTGACGACCGACGGATCGGTGGCCGCGCCCTGCTGTAGTACCTGACCGAGTAGGCGCAGCCGCAACGCGTTCAGCTCAACGGGCACCTGGCCAATGCTGCCAGGATCAGAGCGATCGTTGGTAGGACCGGAAGGCGCGGGTGGCGACGAACCCGGCGACGACGGCGACCGCGAGCAGCCCGCCGAGCCGGACGAACACCGCTGACCAGTCCGGATCCGCCGACAGCGCCTGCCTGGCCGCGACGACCGCCCAGTCGACCGGGTTGTAGGACGAGACGGTCTGGATCCAGTCCGGCGCCACCTCGCGGGCCATCATCGCCGAGGAGAGGAACGACAGCGGCAGGGTGAGCATCGTGGAGAACCCGATGAGGGACTCCCCGGTGCGCACGATCAACGCCATTCCGTTGGACAGGCAGGAGAACGAGGCGCCGAGCAGCACCGCCGCCAGCAACATGACGAGGACGCCGGCGATCCCGCCCGAGAACTCCGCGCCGAGCGCCAGCCCGACCAGCACCACGACGACACCCTGCACGACGATCGAGACCGCCTGGTTCAGCACCGACGCGAGCATCATCGCGCCCCTGCTGACCGGCGAGGACAGCATGCGGTCCATGACCCCGCGGTCCATGTCGTCGATGAACGCCATGCCGGCCCAGCCACTGCTGAACAGCACGGTCATGATCACCACGCCCGGGGTCAGGAAGTCGATGTAGGAGCCGGTCGCGAAGCCGGGCAGCTCGACGACCCGCTTGAACAGCTGGCCGAACAGCAACAGCCAGATCATCGGCTGTACCAGCATGATCACCACGAACGCCGGCTGGCGCAGGGTGAACATGACCAGGCGGTGGGTGAGGAAGCGGGCGTGTGGGACGAGGGTGGTCACCGGGCCACCTCCAGCTGGTCCTTGCTCGCGTCGGCGGAGGCGAACGTGCGGCCGGTGTAGCGCAGGTAGACGTCGTCCAGTGCGGGACGGGCGACCGTCACCGCGGCCACCGCGACCGACGAGCGCTCCAGTGCGGCGAGTGCCGCCGGCACCGCGCTCGCGCCGTGGTCGACGCGGGTGCGGATGGTCCGGCCGGACACCGTGATCTCCCGGGTGCCGGCCAACCCCTCGATGGCCGTGCGTGCGGCGTCGACCGACGCCTCCGGCGACAGGTCGATCACGACCGCGTCGCCACGCAGCTCACTCTTCAGCTCCTCCGGGCTGCCCTCGGCGACGAGCCGGCCGCGGTCCACGATGACGAGTTGGTCGGCGAGGTGGTCGGCCTCCTCCAGGTAGTGCGTGGTCAGCAGGATCGTCAGCCGCTCGCTGCGGGCCAGCCGGGCGATCTCCGACCACATCTCGCTGCGGGCCTGCGGGTCGAGCCCGGTGGTCGGCTCGTCGAGGAACAGCACCGTCGGCCGGTGCACCAGGCCCATGGCGACGTCGAGCTTGCGCTGCATGCCGCCGGAGTACTGCTTGACCAGCCGGTTCGCGGCCTCGGTCAGGTCGAACAACGCGAGCAGCTCGTCCACCCGCTGCTTCGCCGCGCGGCCACGCATGCCGTGGACATGCCCGACGAGCAGCAGGTTCTCCCGGCCGGTCAGTTGGGGGTCGGCGCCGGTCTTCTGGGTGACCACGCCGATCGCGCGGCGTACGTCGTTCGGCCTGGCCAGCACGTCGACGCCGGCCACGGTCGCGGAGCCGCTGGTCGGCCGGGACAGCGTGGTGAGGATCTTGATGGTGGTGGACTTGCCGGCGCCGTTCGGGCCGAGCAGCCCGAAGACCGTGCCGGCACGGACCGAGAAGCTCAGCCCGCTCAGGGCCGTGACGTCCCCGTACCTCTTGACTAGGTCGACGGCCTCGATGGCCGTCTCGTGCGCATGCGTCATCGACGCTTCCTCCTGGTTGGGTCAACCAGGCCCGTCCGCACGCACGGCTATTGTTGAAGGTGCGCCTGGTGCCGGTTACGAGCCGAGCCTGGGTTTCTGGTCACTGGCCGGGTGTTGCCGCACCCGGCCAGTGTTGTGTGACGAACTCTCCCCCTTCGTATATTCGAAGTCGAGTATGTCGCTGACATCATGGTGACGTCAAGAGTGATGTCACTGGTTCGGCCAGGTGACGCCTTCGTCCTTGACGGCCTGCTCCCACTCGGACACGCCCGGCACGCCATCGGCGATCTCGTGCGCCCGCCGCCACGTCCTGATCGCGGACAGCTCGCCCTTCTTGATCTTCTCGATCACGCCGTTCACGAACTCACGCTCGGCTCGCCGCATGGCCAGCACGTAGGTGGCCTCGATCGCCCACAGGTAGGACATGTCCTCGGTGGTCGCCCAGCCGGCCAGCATCCCGTCGCTGGCGGCGATCTCCGCGTCCAGCCGCATGCGGCGGACCTCGAGCAGGCGCAGCGCGTCGTCCGGGGACAGCACCGGAATGAGCGACAGCGCGGCCTCGAACTGGGTGTACTCCTTGACGGGCACGGCGAGCAGCTCGGAGAGCCAGTCGATCAGCTCGATCCGGCCGGGGTCGGTGATCGCGTAGACGGTGCGCTCCGGGCGGCGGCCCTCGCGCACGGTCTCGTACACCTCGATCAGCTGGTGCCGCACGAGCGCGTCGACGACCGAGTAGAGCGAGCCGTAGTTGAGCTTGATGCTCTGCTCCTTGGCCCGTTCCCGCAGCGTGCTCGACATCTCGTACGGATGCATCGGCTTCTCCCCCAGCAAGGCGAGCACCGCGAGCGCGAGCGGGTTGCCGACCTTCCGCTTGCCCATGAACGTCAGAATACTCGACATCGAGTATTCGATGAGCGGCAGTGTTCAATGGAGGCCGTGACCAACCCACCCGAGTACCGACAGCACCGATTCACCCTTCCGCCGGGCGCGACCGAGATCCTGCTGGTCAGGCACGGCGAGTCCGCCCCGGCGCGCGAGGACCGGCCGTTCCCGATGGTCGACGGGCAGGGCGACCCGCCGCTCGCGGAGTTCGGCGAGCGGCAGGCAGTGCGGGTCGCCGACCGGCTCGAGCACGAGGAGCTCGACGGCCTCTATGTCACGAACCTGCAACGCACCCACCAGACCGCGGCGCCGCTGGCGGCACGGTTGGGCGTCACGCCGGTGGTCGAGCCGGGGCTGCGGGAGGTCATGCTCGGCGAGTGGGAGGGCGGGCTGTTCCGCATCCGCGTGGCCGAGCGCGACCCGCTCGCGGTGGAGATGTACACGAAGGAGCGCTGGGACGTCATCCCCGGCGCGGAGTCGACCGAGGCGTTCGCCGAGCGGATCCAGGAGTCGATCGAGCGCCTGGCCGCCAAGCACGTCGACCGCCGGATCGCGGTGTTCACCCACGGCGGCGTGATCGGCCAGGTCGTGTCCATGGCCACCGGCGCCCGCCCGTTCGCCTTCACCGACGGCGACAACGCGTCGATCACCCAGCTCGTCGTGTGGGGCGACCGCTGGCTGATCCGGCGCTTCAACGACACGGCCCACCTGGACCTCCGCTTCACGCTGTCCGCGGAGCCGCTGGGTAGCTGAGAGCCGGCAGCACGACGCTCCGACAAGCGCTGGTCGCCTACCGGTGAATGCCCCGTACCCGTTCTGGGGCGGGGCATTCACGATTTTTTCCGAAAGTTACCTCCCTCGCCCGATCAGGTAATGATGCAATTCTCGGGCGAGTCGAAGTTGCGGGCGTGCCGCAATTACCGCAGTCTTGGCAACGCACTCGCCCGGTCCCCGACCCGCCCATATCGGACCGGGCACATCGGCGGGCGGCGCGTCGTCGAGCGGCCTCCCCCTCGCGCTCCGGCGTGCCGCCCGCCCCCAGTAAACGCCTTGAGGAGCAAGGAATGACGGCCGAGCACGAACGGCTCCTCGACCTGGTCGAGCCGCTGCGCGCAATCGGCTGGGTTTTCCTCCCCACCACCCTGGCCGCCCCGACGAAACGCCGGATCGTAGACGCCCTTTTCGGTCTCCGCACCCACGACGACCTGGAGGACAACATCCAACTGTGGGAGCAGTGGGCGACCGCCGGCCGCCTCCAAAAAACAAACGGACACGAAATCCAGGTCTGGCAGACCTCAGGCCAGATCGAACACGTCATACACGAAATTCTGGCCCTAAACAAATAACCCGCGAGTCCCGCGTTCGCACATAGCGAGTCGCGTTTTCGCACATAGCGAGTCGCGTTTTCGCGCAGAGGGCGTGTGCACGAAACCGCAGTTCGATGTGCATGAACGCGGGACTCGGTGTGTTTGAATGCGGGACTCGCGGGTTAGTGGGTCCAGGAATATTGGTGTTGGATTTCTTTGGGGGTGAGGGCGCGGTTCAGGAACATCAGGTCGTCCATGCGACAGTTGCATGGGTTGCGTTCCTGCGTGTTCTGGGGGAAGCTTCCGCCGATCTTGATGCCGCGCGGGTCGGAGGCGGTGGTCAGGTGTGGTGACGGGGTGCTGGTGAGCTGCCAGGGGTCACCCGCGGTCGCGTAGAAACCGTCCAGTGGCTTTCCGTTGCGGTACAACGCCATTTGGCCGGTGTCGAAGTCGAACGTCGCGGCGAGGAACACCCACTGGTTCGGCGGCAGGATCCGCGGCCACGGCAGGTTCGCCGCGAACGTCTGTGACGCGCCGCCGTCGATGCGTCTGCCGAGGGCGACCACCCGGATCTGGCCCTGGACCTCGAACACCTCCATCAGCGCCCGGACCGCGTGCCCGTCGGAGTCCCCGGTGAGCACGCCGGCCAGCCCGAACGCGTTGTAGAAGTCGTCCGGGTTCGAGGTCTGGGTGTTCGGCGCCGGGTTGACGCCGGTCAGCTTGAACCAGCCCATGACCGTAGCCTCACGGGCGGCGTTGAACGCACGCAGCGACGGCACCCCGGACGCCGAGTAGGTCCCGGCCTTCCAGTCGTCGTTGCCCGGCGCCGTGCCGACCTGACCGAGCTGCACCGCGTGCCGGAAACCGTCCCGCACCACCGGCGCACCGTTGATCAGGCTGATGTTCGTGTGCGACCTGCCCTGGTCGCGTACCACCGACCCCGAAACGTGCTCGAAGTCGTAGTACGCCACCAGGTCCCGCCTCAGCGACGGGAGCACGCCGCCCGGCCGGTGGTGCCCCGCCCCCGTGGCGGAGACGGGCACCGTCCCGGACAGCGCCGCGAGGACCGCACAACCCAGCGCGATCACCAGCCGACGCATCCCGGTCACGACCGCACGGCTTTGCCGGTGACGCGGAAGTCCCTGGTCCGCCCGATGTTGTCGAACGAACCGAACCCGACGCGCCCGGAGGTGAAGGTGTGGTCGACCGCGGTCATGACCAGCCTGCCGTCGACCCGGACCGCGATCTCGCCGCTGGACGCGCATCGCGTGACGCTCACGTTGTGCCACTTCAGGTCCGTGATCGCCGGTGGCGCGCCGTGGGACTGCACCGGGTCCCACTGGTGCTCGATCCGCAGCCGGTCCGCGTTGTTCACCACGAAGATCCCGTTGTGCGGGTAGATCGTGTTGTCCGTGGAGAGATGCGCGTAGTAGAACTGCGTGTCGGACCGGTAGCCGAACACGATGATCACGTCGCGGTTGACGATGTCGACCGGCGTGTCGAGCCGCACCTTCGCGTCCACGCGGACGTCCGCGAACTCCGGCCCCTTCGAGACGACGGCGTACTCGAACGGCCGGCGCGGAGCGCCCCGGTCCGCCCCGGCCTCGGCCAGCACGGCCTCGCTGCCGTGGAACTCCCACTTCGCCGGGGTCACCGGCGCCCACGAGCTCGCGCCGTGCGGGGCCACCCTCGTGTGGCCGGTCGAGCAGCCGGCGAACCGCTGCGTGCCGGTCACCTTCCAGATCTTGCCGTTGGCCTTGGCGATCAGGTACAGCTCACCCTTGCCGTCCTGGCCGAACCGCAGGTCGACGCGCTTGTCGCCCACCAGCTCCTGGAACGTGGTACGGACACCGCCCGCGTACACCTGCGCCTGGTGGATCTGCGCGAGCGGGCCGCCGCGGCGCATCTCGTTGGCGTTGGTGAAGAAGATCCGGCCGTCGACCAGGTCGGTGAACAGGTACTTGCCGCGCAGCTCGGGAATGCTGCCGCGGTAGACGAAACCGCCGTCGATCGCGTGCCCGGAGTCCGAGCACAGGTTCGAGCCCGGCGGCGGGTTGTGGTCGAACGCGGCCACCGGGTAGGTGTAGCCGAACTGCGCGTCGTCGGCCGGCAGCGGGTAAACACCGCACTGCGGGTCGCCGCGCTTGTACACGAACGGTCCCTCGCGCTCGCTCCAGCCGAAGTTGTCGCCGGCCCTGACCTCGTCGACCGCCTCGATGCGGTGCTCGCCGATGTGGCCGAGGTACAGCCGGCCGGTGGCCGGGTCCCAGCTGAACCGGTGCGGGTCGCGGAAGCCGCGTGCGTAGATCTCCTGCACGACCCCGGCCTGGCCCGCGTACGGGTTGTCCGGCGGGATGCCGTACTGGTCACCGGTCCCGCCCGAGCCCAGCGGGTCGATCCGCAGGACCTTGCCGAACGGGTTGGTCAGCTCCTGCGGCACCGTCGAGATCGCGCCCTTGCCGCCGTCGCCGGAGGCGATGTAGAGCACGCCGTAGTCGCGGCCGCCCCTGCGGGCGTACGGGTTGAAGTCGATCTGCTGGATCGCGTGGATCTGCCCGTGCTCACCGAGCCGCATGATCTCGCGGTGGGTTCCGGAGAACGTGTCCGCCGCCGGGTCCGCCGCCGTCCACTCGGTGATGATCGAGTGCAGGAACGGCGGGTCGGTCTCGACCGGGAAGGTCGTGGGCTTGCTCAGCGCGGCGCCGTTCTCGCTGTGCACGGTGTAGAACCTGCCGTTGCGCCGGAAGTCCGGGTGGAAGGCGACGAACCCGGAGCCGGTGCCGAGGCCCCGGCCGGAGAAGAAGTCCGGGAACTGCGCCTTGACGTCGAGGAAGACGTGCTGGACGCCGTGGTCGAGCAGGTAGATGTCGCCGTTCAGGTCCGGCACGTACAGCCGGCCGGAGCCGTCCGGCACCTCGCCGAGGTGGTTGATCCGCGCCCACCGCATCAGGCGCGGGTCCGTCGGCGCCGGCGTCGGCTCGGACTTGGGGAACTGCGCGAACTCCTGGACCGTGAGCCCGAGGCTCGACGGCACCGGGTCCGGCAACGGGTCCTGGAGAGGTTCGTCGGCCTGTGCCGCGGCGGTTGCCGGCACAGCAAGGCCGGCAGCCATCACCGCACCGGCGATCGCTACCAGCCACCGTCTTGTCTTCGACATATCCGCCCACTTCCCTGTGGGTTAGACGTGGTCAGGAAAGCGCTTTCCGGAAAGCGCTTTCCTGACCCTACCGACGGGCTCCGCCCCGATGCAAGGCCCGGACGGACGCCCTGCGCCGGCGGACCCTTCGAGCCCCCCGATGCCCCGGCGGACCTTCCGGGCATTCGTCGCGTTCGGCCGGGAGGGGACGAACGGCGGTTATGGTCGTTCGCGTGTTCGCCGCTGAGCGTCGTCAACGAATCCTCGAGCTGGTCCGGTCGAGTGGTGCCATCTCCCTTCGAGAGCTTGCCAGGCAGGTGCAGACGTCGGAAGTCACCGTTCGCCGGGACCTGCGTGCCTTGGCGGCACAGGGTTTGCTCGACCGCCACCACGGCGGCGCCGCACTGCCCGGCGGCCTTTCGCACGAGCCGACGTACTCCGAGAAGACCCATGTCGCGTCCGACGCGAAGGCCGCGATCGCCGCGCTGGCCGCGTCCCTGGTCAGCGACGGCGACGCGATCGTGGTCGGCGCCGGGACAACCACGCAAGCGTTTGCCGCGAGGTTGACCAGGCACAACGAACTGACGGTGGTGACCAACTCGCTGCTCGTCGCGTCCGGACTGGCCGGTGCGCGCGGGGTCGACGTGGTGATGACCGGCGGGACGCTGCGTGGCTCCATTCACGCCACCGTCGGCGGCACCACGGAGCAAGCCCTTTCCTCTGTACAGGGCACCCGGTCGTTCATCTCCGGCAACGGGCTGACGTCGGCCCGCGGACTGTCCACCCCGAACCTGACGGTCGCGGGCGTGGATCGCGCGCTCGCGGGCGCGGCGCGCGAGGTGGTCGTGCTGGCGGACCACACGAAGATCGGCGCCGAGGCGTTGCTCCAGACGGTCGCACCGGAGGACATCCAGCACGTGGTCACCGACGACGCCTCCGACCCGGCCGAGCTGACCGCGTTGCGCGATCTTGGTATCACGGTTCATGTCGCCGCCGTGGAGGCGACGGCCTAGTGAGCTTTTGTTCAGCGATTGAACGAATCTGTTGAGTCTTGACAGAGAAGTTTCGTTTGTGACTGAATCTGATCGGTGAGGTCGCCAGCGAGGGCGCGACCTCCCTGATCGGCGGGAGTGCCAATGACGGCATCACGTTTGCTTCGCCCTGTTCAACTGGCTGGCATCGCCGTTGCGGCGGTCGCGCTCACGCTCGCCGGCTGCACGAAGTCCGAGGACTCCGGCGGCGGTTCCACCGCGAGCAGTGGCGGTCAGCAGGTCGCACAGGAGGACTCCAGCAGTCCCACCTGCGATCTCAAGCAGTACGGCGGCGAGAAGGTCGACCTGAAGAACGCGGTCGTCGGGTTCTCCCAGTCGGAGAAGGAGGCCAACCCGTTCCGGATCGCGGAAACCCAGTCGATCAAGGACGAGGCGGCGAAGGTCGGCGTCAAGCAGCTGCTGACGACGAACGCGAACTCCCAGCTCAACAAGCAGATCTCCGACATCCAGGACATGATCAACCAGGGTGCGCAGGCCCTGATCGTGGCACCGCTCAACTCCGACGGGCTGGAGCCGGCGCTGGCCGCCGCACGTGCCAAGAACATCCCGGTGCTGACCGTCGACCGCAAGGTGAACTCCGAGCCCTGCAAGGACTACGTGTCCTTCCTCGGTTCGAACTTCGTCGAGCAGGGCAAGCGTGCCGCGGACGAGATGGCGAAGGCCCTGAACAACAAGGGCAAGGTCGCCATCCTGCTGGGCTCGTCCGGCAACAACGTCACCACCGACCGGACCAAGGGCTTCGTCGACGAGATGAAGAAGACCGCGCCGGACGTGGAGATCGTCGCGCAGCAGACGGGTGAGTTCACCCGCGAGAAGGGCCAGCAGGTGATGGAGCAGATCATCCAGGCCCAGCCCGACATCACCGGCGTGTACGCGGAGAACGACGAGATGGCCCTCGGCGCGCTGGTCGCGTTGAAGAGCGCCGGCAAGGCCCCGGGCACCGACATCCAGGTCGTGTCGATCGACGGCACCCGCAACGCCGTGCAGAAGGTCGTGGACGGCGAGATGGCCGCGGTCGTCGAGTCCAACCCGCGCTTCGGCCCGCTCGCGTTCGAGACGCTGAAGAAGTTCCTGAACGGCGAGACGGTGTCGCAGAACGTCGTCATCTCCGACAAGCTGTACGGCAAGGACAACGCGTCCGCCGAGGTCTCGAACGCCTACTAATGGAGCCGATTCTGGTCGCGACGGCCGTCGGCAAGCGGTTCCCCGGGGTCGTCGCGCTGTCCGAGGCAGACCTGTCGCTCCACGCCGGCGAGGTGCACGCGCTGGTCGGTGAGAACGGCGCCGGGAAGTCGACCCTGATCAAGGTGCTGACCGGGGTCTACCAGCCGGACGACGGCACACTGCGGTACCGGGGCGAGCCGGCCACCTTCGGCTCGCCCATGGCCGCACAGCGGGCGGGCATCGCGACCGTGTACCAGGAGGTCAACCTGGTGCCGCTGCGGTCGGTGGCGAGCAACCTGTTCCTCGGCCGGGAGCCACGGCGGTTCGGGCTCGTCGACTTCCGCGCGATGAACACCCGGGCCCGCGAGCTGCTGTCCTCCTACGGCGTCCACGTCGACGTCACGCGTCCACTGAGGACACTCGGGATGGGTGTGCAGCAGATGGTCGCGGTGGCGCGGGCCGCCGCGACCGAGGCCCGGGTCGTCATCCTCGACGAGCCGACGTCCTCACTGGAGCCACGCGAGGTGGACACGCTGTTCGGCATCATCGAGCGGCTCAGGGCCGACGGCGTGGCCGTGCTGTACGTGAGCCACCGGCTCGACGAGCTGTACCGGATCTGCGACCGGGTCACGGTGCTGCGCGACGGCCGCGTCGTCCACAGTGGACCGATGGCCGACCTGCCCCGGCTGAGGCTGGTCGCGACCATGCTCGGCCGGGACCTGGAGGAGGTCCGCCGCGAGGGCGCCACCAAGTTCGAGGGCGAGCACACCGCGACCGATCACCCGGTGCTCACCGCGACCGGCCTGACCAGCAAGCACCGGCTCGACGACGTGGCGGTGACCGTCCGGCCCGGCGAGATCGTCGGACTGGGCGGCCTGCTCGGCGCGGGCCGCAGCGAGACGGCCATGGCGATCGCCGGCGCGCTCCCACTGGACGGCGGCGAGGTCTTCGTCGACGGCAAGCGGATGCGCACGGGGTCGGTCGCGGTCGCCATGCGGGCCGGGGTGGTGATGCTTCCGGAGGACCGCAAGGCCGACGGCATCCTGCCGGACCTCTCGGTGCGGGAGAACATCGTGCTGGCCGCGCTCCCCCGGCTGTCCCGCACCGGTCTCGTGTCCCGGAAGCGGCAGGACGCGATCGTCGACACGTTCATGAAGCGGTTGCGGATCAAGGCATCCAGCCCGGACCAGCGTGTCGGCGACCTCTCGGGCGGCAACCAGCAGAAAGTACTGCTGGCCCGTCTTCTCTGCACGCAGCCGAAGGTGCTGTTGCTGGACGAGCCGACCCGCGGCATCGACGTCGGCGCGAAGGCCGAGGTGCAGGCGCTGGTCGACGAGCTGGCCGACGAGGGGCTCGGCGTGGTGCTGATCTCGTCGGAGTTCGACGAGGTGGTCGAGGGTTCGGACGCGATCGTGGTGCTGCGGGAGGGGCGGGTGGTCACGACGTTGCGTGGCACGAACGTGAACGAGGCGGCGTTGCTGGACGCGCTCGCGGAGGAGGAGCGGAGCGAACGAGCCGCTGCCGGACTGACTGAGGAGCGGGCTCGGGAGCGAGGGACGAGCGTCGAGCCCGCGCCGACGGAAGGAGGCGGCCGCGAGTGAGCGGAGCGACCAGTCAGCACAGCATGACCGCGCTCGCGGCGCGGCCGCGGGTGTGGTTGCGCGACAACGGGGTCTACGCCGCGATCGTCGTGCTCGTGGTCTACAACCTGTTGTTCACCGTCAACTTCGCGACCGTCGCGAACCTGAACACCCAGCTGGTGCAGGTCGCGCCGATCCTGATCGTGGCGCTGGGCATGGCACTCGTGATCGGCACCGAGGGTGTCGACCTGTCCGTCGGCTCGGTCATGGCCATCGCGGCGGCGATCCTCCCGCTGTACCTGGGTTACGGGCTCCTGCCGTCGATCGGGCTGGCGCTGGTCGCCGGCGCGCTGTGCGGACTGGTGAACGGGACGCTGGTCGCGGTCGTCGGGATCCAGCCGATCGTGGCGACCCTCGCGTTGCTGGTCGGCGGGCGCGGGCTCGCGCTGGTGTTCGCGGACGGGCAGCTGAAGGACATCCGCAACGACTCGCTGCTGGAGCTGGGCGCCGGCAAGGCACTGGGCGTGCCGTACGTCGTGCTGATCGCCATCCTGTTGACGGTGCTGGTGTTCCTGCTGGTCCGGTACACGACCTTCGGCCGGCAGTTGGTCGCGGTCGGCGGCAACCGGTCGGCGAGCGGGCTGGCGGGCCTGCCGGTGCGGCGGGTCCTGATGACCACCTACGTGATCTCCGGCGTGCTCGCCGCGATCGCCGGCGTCGTGGCGACCGCGCGGCTGACGGCGTCGGACCCGTCGTCGGTGGGGACGCTGTACGAGCTGGCGGCGATCACGGCGGTCGTGGTCGGCGGGACCCCGCTGTCGGGCGGGAAGGTCCGGGTGCTGGGCACGGTCGCGGGCGCGCTGCTGATGCAGCTGATCACGGCGACGCTCATCAAGCACAACCTGCCCGACTCGACGGCCCAGATCGTCCAGGCGGCGATCATCGTGGTCGCCGTGTACCTGCAGCGATCGAAGGCGGCGGCATGACCGCGGTGACCGAGACCGAGGCGACCTCCGTCGCCACGAACCGCACGACCGGGCGCGAGCGGTTGGCGGGCCTGGCACAGCGGCGGGGCTCCGTCGTCGTGCTGGCGTTGCTGGTGATCATCGCGTCGTTCTCGTTCGACCGGTTCGCGACCGTCGGGAACGTGCAGAACATCGCGATACAGAGCAGCTTCCTCGCGATCGTCGCGCTGGGCATGACGTTCGTGATCATCTCCGGCGGCATCGACCTGTCCGTCGGCTCGGTGTTCGCGCTGGGTGGCGTCCTCACCGCGTACGGAATCCAGTGGGGCAGCGTGGTCGGGCTGCTGCTGCCACTCGTGGGTTGCGGTCTGATCGGCCTGCTCAACGGCGCCCTCGTCGCCTACGGCCGGATGGCGCCGTTCATCGTCACCCTCGCCACGCTCCTCGGCGCGCGCGGGTTGGTGCTGGCGACCACCGACGAGGGCTCGACCACCCGCCTGATGTCCCGCGACGCGCTGCTCACGAAGCTCGGCCAGGGCACGTTCCTGGGCCTCGGGATCCCCGTCTGGATCACGCTGGTGCTGTTCGCGGTCGGCGTCGTCGTGTTGCAGCGCACGGGTTTCGGCCACTCGATCCTGGCGGTCGGCGGCAGCCGCGAGGCGGCGACGCTCATGGGCCTGCCCGTCGTCCGGAACACGATGCTGGTCTACCTCATCAGCGGCCTGACCGCGGGCCTCGCCGGCGCGCTGGCCGCCGCCTACTCGGCCTCGGGCGTCACGATCGTCGGTGAGGGTCTCGAACTGGACGCGATCGCGGCGGTCGTCATCGGCGGCACGCTGCTGACCGGCGGCGCCGGCACGGTCGGCGGCACGCTCGCCGGCGTCCTGCTCCTCCGGGTGATCCAGAACGTGATCAACCAGGTCGGCACCCTCAACGCCAACTACCAGACGGTGGTGAGTGGCGCGTTCCTCGCCGTCGTCGTCGCCGTGCAGGCATATCTCAGCCGAGCGTCTCGATAGGAGGTTGGTCGATGTTCCGAAGAACTCTGGCCGTCGCGGCCCTGGTGGTGGCCGGGCTGGCGCCCGCGCTGCCGGCCGCGGCAGAGCCGGTGTGGCACGCCAAGACACCACCGATCAGCACGCCGTGGACCCACCTGGTCGGGCCCAACAACGCGTTGCCCGAGTACCCGCGCCCGCAGCTGACCCGGCCGGAATGGAAGAACCTCAACGGAGTCTGGCAGTTCGCCGGCGCGACGGCCGGTGAGGCGCCACCCGTCGGCCAGTCGCTGCCGGAGCGGATCCTGGTGCCGTACCCCGTCGAGTCGGCGCTGTCCGGGATCATGCGCGTCGAGGAGCGCATGTGGTACCGGCGCACGTTCGAGGTGCCGTCGAAGTGGCGCAAGGACCGGCTGGTCCTCAACTTCGGCGCCGTCGACTACGACACCCGGGTGTGGGTCAACGGAAAGCTCGTCACCACGCACCGCGGCGGCTACGACTCGTTCTCGGCGGACATCACCTCGGCGCTGAAGCCGCGCGGGCAGCAGGAGATCATCGTCGGCGTCGAGGACCTGACCGACAAGACGTGGCAGCCCGTCGGCAAACAGCGGCAGGTCCCCGACCGCGGCATCTTCTACACGTCCAGCTCGGGCATCTGGCAGACGGTGTGGCTGGAACCGGTGCAGGCAAGGCATGTCACGAAGCTGGAGATGACGCCTCGGCTCTCCGACAGCACGTTGCGGCTGACCGCACGGTCGTCCATCGAAGGCACGGTCGAGGCCGTCGCGTACGACAAGGGCCGGGTGGTCGGCCGCGTTCGCGGGCCGGCGAACGAGGAGCTCGCGCTGAAGGTGCCGCACGCGAAGCTGTGGTCGCCGGACTCGCCGTTCCTGTACGACCTCAAGGTGACCCTGCTGGACCGCAAGAAGAAGGTCGACGAGGTCGGGTCGTACTTCGGCATGCGGGAGATCGGCACCGCCCCCGGCGCCGACGGCAAGCTCCGCATCACGTTGAACGGCAGGATCCTGTTCAACATGGCGACCCTGGACCAGGGCTTCTGGCCGGACGGCATCCACACGGCGCCGACCGACGCCGCGCTGCGGTTCGACCTGGAACAGCACAAGGTCCTCGGCTTCAACGCGGTCCGCAAGCACATCAAGGTGGAGCCCGACCGGTGGTACTACCACGCGGACAAGCTCGGTCTGCTGGTGTGGCAGGACATGCCGGCGATGAAGACGTCGAACGAGGTGCCGCCGCCGGACGCACGCGCGGAGTTCGAGCGTCAGCTGCACCGGATCGTGGACCAGCACAAGAGCTGGACGTCGATCGTGGTGTGGGTGCCGTTCAACGAGGGCTGGGGCGAGTGGTCCCGCGAGGACACCGGTCGCATCGCCGACGACGTCAAGGCGCAGGACCCGAGCCGGTTGGTCAACGCGCACAGCGGCGTGAACTGCTGTGCGTCGCACGGCGACTCGGGCCGCGGCGACATCATCGACCACCACGCGTACACGGGCCCCGCGACGGTGTCACCGGAGGGTTCCCGGGTGTCGACGGACGGCGAGCACGGTGGTTTCGGCCTCGAGGTGGCGGACCACATGTGGTTCGGCGACGGGCACGCGTACGAGATGGAGCCGGACTCGACCACACTGACCAGGCGGTACGTCGAGAACCAGCGTGACGTGCTGACATCGGCGCAGCGGTGCGGGATCTCCGGCGCGATCTACACGCAGATCACGGACGTGGAGCACGAGGTCAACGGCTTCTTCACCTACGACCGGCAGGTCCAGAAGATGGACTTCGGGCAGGTCCGTGACGTGAACCAGCAGATCATCCGCGGCGCGGACGGCTCAGGCGCCGGCGCTCCGCAACCGCCGCCCGGCACACCGGGCCCGGACGGGATCGCGTACTACCCGTTCAGCGAGGGCACCGGCACCGTCACGTCCGACGAGGCCGGCTCGCACGACGGCACGCTGGTGAACAACCCGGCGTGGACGACCGGCGTCAACGGAAACGCCCTGCAGTTCAACAATTCCTATGTGGACACCGGGGCGTCGCTCGTCGACACGGCGGTGCAGAACTACTCGGTGGCGGCCTGGGTCCGCATCGACGACCTGAACGGCTTCCAGACCGCGGTGAGCCAGGACGGTGACGCCAACAGCGGGTACTTCCTGCAGTACTCGGACCAGGACGACCGGTTCGCGTTCAGCTTCGTCGGCGCGCGGGCGCTGGCGCCGGCACCGCCGACGCCCGGCCAGTGGTACCACCTCGTGGGCGTCCGCGACGCGGCGGCCGGGACGCTGAAGCTGTACGTCGACGGTGCGCTGGTCGGTCAGACGTCGGCGTGCCTCGGCTCGTCGGCGACGGGCCACACGGTGATCGGCCGTGCGAAGTACGGCGGCAACCAGGTCGACTTCTGGCGCGGCGCCATCGACCAGGTGCACGTGTACGACCGGGCACTGTCGGACACGGAGGTGACCCAGCTGTACTCGTCGGGTAACTGATCTCTCCGAGAAAGGGGGCCGGGCGTCGCGCCCGGTCCCCTTTCCCATGTCGAACCGCGCACCGGGCGTGACCTGGTGCGCTAGCCTCGTAACCATGGCAAACCCGTTCCAGGACCCGGAAAGCATGCTGCGCGAGCTGCGGCAGCAGGCGGCGGAGCTGGAGACCAGGGCAACGCGACTGCGGGACGACCTGGCGGCGGCGAGCGCGACGGTCACGTCCCCGGACGGCGCCGTGACGGTGACCCTGTCGCCGACCGGTGCGCTGCAGGACATCTCGTTCACCGCGAAGGCGGCGGCCCACAAGCCCGAGGCCCTGGGCCCGCTGGTGATGAAGACGGTGCGGGCGGCGCAGGGCGAGGTCTCGAACCGGGTGGCGGCCTCGTTGGCCGAGCAGTTCGGCGACCCGGAGACGATGGACTTCATCACCCAGTTCATGCCCGCGCCGGAGGAACCGAAGCGGTCCCGCGACGAGGAGTTGGACGGCGAGGAGTTCGACGGCAACGTGCTGCGCAAACGGCAGGGCCGCGTCCCGCACGACCCCAGGACCCGCCGCCCGGACGAGGGTGGCTCACTGCTGCGCTGAGGGGGACACCATGACCTTCGACGGCACGAAGGTGGACGTCGACGAGCTGAAGAAGTTCGGCAGGCTCGCCCACGACCGCGCCGAGAACACCACGTCGGCGGCGGACGCGGTGGCGGGGGTGCACGTGAGCCCCGGCATGCTCGGCGTGTTCAGCCTTTTCTTCCTCGACAGCACGAACGAGAACCAGCGCAAGCTCGTGTCGAACCTCCGGACCACGGCCGCCACCCTGGCGGATGACGCCGCCACCGCGACGACCAACGCGGGTGAGGTCGAGCACACCGAGCGGACCCAGACGGAGCGGTTCACGGACGGGGAACCGCGATGACCGAGCCATCGGATTTCACCAACTTCGGCAGTGGGCAGAACTGGGACCAGAACCTCACGGGTGCCGGCATCCTGGACGGCATCGCACAGACCGTCAAGTCGATCCAGAGCGGCGACGTGGCGTCCGGTGTCGCCAACGGCGTGTCGGCCGGGATCGACCTGCTGGGGTTCGTCGAGAACCCGGTCAAGGCGCTCGGCGCCACCGCCATCGGCTGGATCATCGAACATCTCACGGTTCTCGACGCGTTCCTCGACCTGACGGTCGGCGATCCGGGGGCCGTGCAGAACGCCGCCGAGACGTTCTACCAGGCCGCACAGGGCCTCGACGGCATCGCGGCCGAGCAGATCAGGTCGTTCGGCATCGATGTGCACACCTACCGGTCGGGGCGGAGCCCGTCGGCGGTGGCGTTCGAGCAGCAGGTCGGGCCGCGCGGCGACCAGCTGAAGGCGTTGAGCCTCCAGTGTCTTGGCCTCGGACACGCCATGAACGAGGCCGGCATGCTCGTCGCCACCTGTCGCGGGATCATGCGTGACGCCCTGACCGAGTTCGCCTACTGGGTGTTCAAGAAGGGCGTGATAGCCCTGGCCGCCGCGCCCTACACCGGAGGCGGCTCGCTCGCGGCACTGCTGACCGACACCTGCGTCTATTCGGGGCAGGTGGCCAAGAAACTCGCGGACAAGCTCGGCGCCCTGGCCACAGACCTCAAGAAGATAGACGGCAGGCTGGCCGAGGTACTGGACGGCAGAGTGGTCCAACTACTCGACAACCTCGCGAAACTGGCGAAACCCCTCGGCGACACGGTCCGCCACGCGGCGGCCGTCAGTCTGGGCAGGAACTACGCGACGGCAGCGGCCAAGTCAGTTGACGACCTCGTGAGCCTGTCGGCGGCCGACGCCGCGGAACAGGAGGTCACGCGACACGAGGCCGCCGAGCGCGCGAAGCACTCCCATCTTCCGCTTTGGCCGCCACCGGAACCGAGGACTCCTGTCCCGCCGCCGCCGAAGAAGCAGGGACCGGGTCTCGGCGCTCGCTGGACCGCCAGCGGCACGCTGGACGAGTGACCGGTGATCATCGTCGAGGACCGGCGTGCTCTCGTGCTCGCGGAATGACAGCATGGGCGCATGGCACTTGTTGTGGTGATGGGGGTTACCGGGGCCGGGAAGTCCACTGTGGGCAGCCGGCTGGCCGACCGGCTCGGCGTGCCGTTCGCCGACGCGGACGACTTCCACAGTCCGGAGAACGTGGCCAAGATGCGGGCCGGCACACCGCTCACCGACGACGACCGGCTGCCCTGGTTGCGGTCCATCGGCGCCTGGCTGGCCGAGCACGGCGACCCCGGCGCGGTCGTCACCTGTTCGGCGCTCAAGCGGGCCTACCGGGACATCCTGCGCACCGCCGCGCCCGAGCTGACCTTTCTCCACCTCGACGGGGACATCGACACGGTCCGGCATCGGGTCGCCGACCGGCCGGGGCACTTCATGCCCGAGTCGCTCGTCCAGTCGCAGTTCGACGCGCTCGAGCCGCTCGAAGCTGACGAGCGTGGGATCGTCGTCGATCTCGGGCTGCCCGTAGACGCCATCGTCGAGCGGGTAGCGTCGGAGCTCTCATGAAGACGATGATCGACTTCGAGCTCGCCCACGTCTACGCGATCCCCATGACCACGCGGTTCCGGGGGATCGACGTCCGCGAAGGCATGCTCATCGAGGGGCCCGCCGGCTGGGGGGACTTCTGCGCCTTCCCCGAGTACGACGACCGCGAGGCCGCCTTCTGGCTGACCACCGCCATCGAGGCCTGCACCGTCGGCTGGCCCGACGCGGTGCGCGGACGGATCCCGGTCAACGCGACCGTGCCCGCCGTGGGGCCCGAGCAGGCGCACGAGATCGTCGCCAGGTCCGGCTGCGGCACCGTCAAGGTCAAGGTCGCGGACCATCCCGAGTCGCTCGGCGAGGACATCGCGCGGCTCGAGGCCGTGCGGGACGCCCTGCCGGACGGACAGGTTCGGGTCGATGCCAACGGGCTATGGGACGTCGACACCGCCGTCATCACCATCCCGCTGCTCGACCGCGCGGCCGGCGGCCTCGAGTACGTCGAGCAGCCCTGCGCCACCATCGACGAGCTCGCCGAGGTGCGGCGCAAGGTCAGCACCAGGATCGCGGCCGACGAGTCGATCCGCCGGGCCGAGGACCCCATGAAGGTCGCCGTCGCCGAGGCGGCGGACATCGCGGTGATCAAGTGCACGCCGCTCGGCGGGGTGCGACGGGCCGTGCGGGTCGCCGAGGCCTGTGGGCTGCCCGTCGTCGTGTCCTCCGCGCTCGAGACGTCCGTCGGGCTGAGCGCCGGGTTGGCCCTCGCCGGGGCGTTGCCCGAGCTGGACTTCGCCTGCGGGCTCGGCACCCTGTCGCTGCTCGACGGGGACGTCGTCGGGGCGGCGCGAGGCCTGACCCCGGTCGACGGGCACCTGCCCGTCGCGCCCGTCACGCCCACGCCCGACCCGGCGCTGCTCGATCGCTTCGCGCAGAAGGACCCCGCCCGCGTTCAGTGGTGGCGGGACCGGCTCGCCAGGCTCGTCAAGAGGTGACGTCCTCGCGGCGGGGCATGCCGGTCTGCGCGCCCCGCTGTGTCGTCGAGACGGCCGCCACCCGCACCGCCCACCTCGTCGCCGCCAGCAGCGACGAGCCGCGGGCCAGCGCGTCGGCCAGCGCGCCGCAGAACGCGTCGCCCGCGCCCGTCGCGTCGACGGCGTCCACCGGGACGGCAGGCACATGTTCGACCTCGTCGGCCACCACCAGCGCCCCGTCGGCACCCAGGGTCACCACGACGGCCGACGGGCCGGTCAGCGACTTCGCCATGGCCGCGGCCTCGTCGATCGTCGTCGGTTCCGGTGCGTCGGCCAGCACGCCCAGCTCCGAGCGGTTCGGGATCAGGACGTCCACGCGCGCGAGCAGCTCCGCCGGCAGCGAACGGGCCGGCGCCGGATTCAGGAGCACCGTCCCACCGGCCGCCTCGACGGCCGCGCTCACGGCGTCGAGCGGCACCTCCAGCTGAGCCAGCAACACGGCGGCCGACGACAGCAGCCCGGCGTCGAGCTGCGCCGGACCCAGGCGCGCGTTGGCGCCCGGGCTCACCGCGATCGTGTTCTCGCCGCCGTCGGCAACCGTGATCAACGCGATGCCGCTCGGCGTGTCCGGCACCTCGTGCAGCCAGGTGAGGTCCACCCCGGACTCGACGAGGGCGCCGCGGATCGTGGCGGCCAGCTCGTCGTCGCCGACGCAGCCGACGAACGTCACCGGCGACCCCAGCCGGGCGGCGGCGACCGCCTGGTTGGCACCCTTGCCACCCGGCGCCCGCAGGTGGTCACGGCCGAGCACCGTCTCCCCCGGCGCCGGCAGACCCGCCACCGGCACGATGAAGTCGACGTTGCAGCTACCGACGACGACGATGCTCACTTCGCAAGCTCCGTTCACTGCTCATCAAGGCAAGCCCCGTCGGTGACGACGCTCACTCCGCAGGCTCCGTTCAGCGGAGATCATTCGGCGCTCGAACGGGCCCACAGGTTGATGCCGCTCTCGACCGCGTGCTTGTCGATCTCGGCCAGCTCGGAGTCGGTGAACTCCAGCTTCTCCACCGCGCCGAGGTTGTCGTCGAGCTGCCGCACGCTCGACGCGCCGATCAGCGTCGACGTCATGCGGCTGTCGCGCAGGGTCCAGGACAGCGCCAGCTGCGCCAGCGTCTGCCCACGCGCCGCGGCGATGTCGTTCAGCGCCCGGATGCGGCCGAGGTTCTCGTCGGACAGCATCGACGTGGACAGCGAGCCCTCCCGGGCGGCACGCGAGTCGGCCGGGATGCCGTCGAGGTAGCGGGCGGTCAGCATGCCCTGCGCGAGCGGCGAGAACCCGATGCAGCCGACGCCCAGCTCACCGAGCGTGTCGATCAGGTCCGGCTCGATCCACCGGTTCAGCATCGAGTACGACGGCTGGTGGATCAGCAGCCGCACACCCATGCCGGCGAGCAGCGCGTGTGCCTCGCGGGTCTTGGTCGGCGAGTAGGAGGAGATGCCGACGTACAGCGCCTTGCCCTGCGTCACCGCGGCGGCGAGCGCGCTCATGGTCTCCTCGAGCGGCGTCTCCGCGTCGAAGCGGTGGGAGTAGAAGATGTCGACGTAGTCCAGCCCCATCCGGGACAGGCTCTGGTCGAGGCTGGCCAGTACGTACTTACGGGAGCCGCCGCCCTGGCCGTAGGGGCCCGGCCACATGTCGTAGCCGGCCTTGGTGGAGATGATCAGCTCGTCCCGGTAGGGGCGGAAGTCCTGCGCGAAGAGCGTGCCGAAGTTGGCCTCGGCCGAGCCGTAGGGCGGCCCGTAGTTGTTGGCGAGGTCGAAGTGGGTGACACCACGGTCGAACGCCCGCCGCAGGATGCCGCGGCACTGCTCCAGCGGGACCTCGGTGCCGAAGTTCTGCCACAGCCCGAGCGAGACCGCGGGCAGCCGAAGACCGCTGTCGCCGGTCCTGCGGTAGGGCATCGAGATGTCGTAGCGGTCCTGCGCTGCCTGGTATGCCGGCGGGACGCTCATGCTTTTCGGCCTCCTGGAGTTCGAACGCGGGTACCGTGATGTTATGTCCGCGCTGGTGAACAACATCGGCTGGATGGGCTGGAACCTGTTCCTGGCCCTGTTACCGCTCGCGCTCGCGAGGGTCCTGTTCGGCCGCCGCGAACGCCCCCGTTGGGTACTGGTTATGGGCGGCGCGGTGTTCGTCGTGTTCCTGCCCAACGCCCCGTACGTGCTGACTGACGTGCTGCACTTACCGCAGGAACTCTCCCTGACCCACGGCAACCACTGGCTGGCCGCGGCCCTCGTGGGCCAGTACCTGTGCCTGTTCGCGACGGGCTTCGCCGCCTACGTGCTGTCACTCGTCCGACTGGAACGCTGGCTGTCTGACCACGGAGCGTCACGACGCACCGTCCTGAGCGTGGACCTCTCGCTGCATGCACTTTCCGCGGTCGGCATCGTCCTCGGCCGGGTGTTCCGCTTCAACTCCTGGGACCTGGTGACCAACCCGGGCGGACTGCTCGACCTGGTCCGAGTCCCCCAACCGAGAACGTTCGCGGTGCTCTTCGTGCTGTTCGTGATCCTGGCCACCGGCGCGACCCTGGCCAGAGCACTCCCAACAATCCTGGACCGCGCGGCAAAGCTGGGCTAAGGCCGCCGGCCAACCCGATTACCAGGCCGGCCAAAACCCACACGGCCCAAACCGGCCCAAACAATCAGCCCGCCACCCAAGCACTGACGCCACCCCCGGTCCAACCGGCCTGCACAAAGCCCCGATTGCCAGGCCGGCCCAGACCCCACTCGGCCCAAACCGGCCCCACACAATCAACCCACTACCAAACCCAGCCTCCCCCACCCCCGCCCGGCCCGGCCCGCCCGCCAAGCCGCAGGCAAACGAACCTCAGCCCTCCTGCAAATCCGCCAACGCCTGCTTGACCTTGGACAACTCGGCCTCCAACTCGGCAAGCCGCTCCTGATGCTGCTGCCGGGCGACATCGAGTACCGACTCGATGGCCTTCGAGATGTCCTCGTGCAGCTCAGCGGCCGCACGAGACACGGCAGCGGCCGGAATCTGCAGTCCCTGGACGACCCGGCTGCCGGAGTGCGACAGCTCGGCCTGCCACTCCCCGTCCAACGTGCCCGTCACCGTCAGGGTCAGCTCGACCGTGCGGGTCTTCCGTGCCGTACTCCCCGGCTTGCGACCGCGCTTGGCGGGCGCCGGAGTCTCGGCCGGCGCGGCTTCGGCGGGCGCGGCCTCGGCGGGAACAGCCGACTCTTCCGGCTGCTCGGCCGGCTTGCCCTCGGTTACAGGGGACACCTTCACGCTCCTTCGTCGGGTGAACGCCGCGATATTAGAACATGCGTTCGCCGGACGCACCCACGGCGCGCCGGGAACCGCAACGGGCATCATCGCGTCTCCCCGTCAAGGGGAATGCGCGGGTCGCCCTCATCGTGACGGCGACGGCCCTGGTATTGGCGGGTTGCGTGGCACGCCGGCGGCGGCGTGCCGAGGCCGGCCGGAGCGGGTGGCCCGACGATCGCCCACAGAAGCGGCTAGTCCTTGCGGCCGGTCACCGCGATCGTGGCGCCCAGGCCGATCATCATCAGGCCGCCCGTGCCGCCGACCAGCTCCAGGCGGCGCGGCGAGCGGGCGAACCACGCGCGGGCCGTCGACGCCAGTATTGCCCACACGCTGTCCAGCATGAGTGCGATCACCAGGAACACCGCGCCCAACAGCAGCATCTGCAGCGGCACGTGGCCGGCGGCCGGGTTGGTGAACTGCGGCAGCGCCACCACGAAGAACACGATGTTCTTCGGGTTGGTCGCCCCGACGACGAAGCCGTCCCGCAGCACCCGGCGCGACGGGAGCACCGTCGGGATGCCGGACGCCAGCGCCTCGGTCACCTTGCGGCGGTGGCGAACCGCCTGCACGCCCAGGTAGACCAGGTACGCGGCGCCCGCGAACTTGATCACCGTGAACACCACGATGGACCGCTCGACGACCACGCCGACGCCCACCGCCACGGCGATGGCCTGCAGGTAGATGCCGATCGCGTTGCCGGCGACGGTCAGCAGCGCCTCGCGTCGGCCGACCGACAGGGCCCGGCCGATCGTGAACAGCACGCTGGGGCCCGGCACCGCGATGAGGGCCGTCGAGAGCAGCGCGAACGCGAGGAACTGGCTGAGCGACATCACGCCGCCGAGGCTAGTTCCCGCCCCATCGCCTCGTCGCGTGTTTTCCTGGCGAGCCCGAGCGACAGCGTCAGCATCGCCGCTACCGCACTCAGCGCCATCACCCGTTCCACCAGTCCCAACGGGATGAACTCCCACCACGGCCCATAGCCGGCGGCCATCCGTGCCACCCCGACGAGGATCGCGCCGAACCACGCGAGCGCCACCACGCTGAGGCCACGCGCCGCCAGCCGCCAGCCCGGCCCGTCCGGGAACACCCGGCGCGCCACCATGATCACCGCGAGGGGCAGGGACACGAAGCCGACCACGCTGGCGTACCGGTGGATCAGCCCGCCGACGCTCGGCCCGAGCGCCCAGTTCGTCTTGGTGAACGCGACGATCGCCAGCAGGCTCGCCACCCACAGTGCCCCGAGCACGACCGCGCCGTGCCACGGCGCGACGCCCCGGTGCCGCACCACCGCGGCGAAGCAGAGCACGGACCCCAGCGCGATCAGCAGCACCGCGACGTCGAACAGCCACTTGTTCGAGGTCAGCGCGTACTGGCTGAGCGTGCGCCGAACGGGGCTGATCTCGCTCGTCGGCGGGATCACGTGCAGCACGAGCATCAGCACGATGCCCGCCACCAGCGTGAGAACGCTGGCCTGCGCGGTTCTGGAGGGCATGTGACCGAGGCTAGTGTCCCTATGAACAAGGTGAGAAAGACAAAACGGTCATCACGGAGAAGGAGCGGCCCGTCAACGCTGCTGGATGAGTGCCGCCACGCCGTCGAAGATGCGGTCCAGCCCGAAGCGGTAGTCGTGGTCGAGCGCGTCGGCCGGGTCGTCCTCGTCCGCGAAGGCGCCCGCGTCGACGACCGCGTGCAGCTCGGGGAACTCCGCCGCCGAGGTCAGCTTCTTGATCAACGCGCCGTAGCCGGTGGCCGTCTGCGCGAGCGGGTTGCCCGCGTCGACCGCCGCCGCGATGTCGCCGGACAGTCCCGCGAAGCTCCGGGTGTAGCTCGTGACCAGCAGGAGCACGGACATCTTCTCGTCCGCCGCCAGCCTGGTCCCGCTGAGCGCGCTCAGGCCCCACTCCATGAACCGCAGCTGGGACGGCATGATCGGCGCGCCGCTGATCGGGACGCGCAGGATCCACGGGAACCGGCGCAGGGCGGTCAGCTCGATCCTCGCCCACCGCTCCATCCGCTCCCGCCACGTGCCCTCCGTCGGCTCGGTGGCCTCCACCTGGCCGAACGCGCGGTCGATCATCAGCCAGAGCAGCTCGTCCTTCGACGCGACGTACCGGTACAGCGACATCGCCGAGGTGCCCAGCTCGCCGGCGACGCGGCTCATCGAGACCCCGCCGATCCCGTCCGCGGTCGCGACCCGGACACCCGCATCGACGATCTGCTCGAGAGACAGCCCCCGCTTCGGCCCCTTGGTCGGCCGCTCACGGATCCCCCACACCATCTCGATGCTGGCCGGCAGGCCCGTGTCCTCCGTCATCACCCTGACCTTTCAATCAGGGATGTCCCTGATTTACTGCTTATGTCCTACGCAATACAGTTTATCCCGTACGCAGAAGCTCCTGGAGTCACGTAGGGGGACTCAGTGGAACCAGCAATCGAGGCTACCGGCCTCACGAAGTCCTACGGAGAGGTCCGGGTGCTGTCCGGAGTGGACCTCCGCGTGCCGAGGGGCAGCGTGTTCTCGCTGCTCGGCCCGAACGGCGCCGGCAAGACCACCACGGTACGCATCCTGACCACCCTGACCCCGCCCGACGGCGGCACCGCGCGGGTCGCCGGGCACGACATCGTCGCCGAGCGCGGGTTGGTGCGCCGCGGCATCAGCCTGACCGGCCAGGACACCGCGCTCGACGAGCTGCAGACCGGGCGCGAGAACCTGCGGATGATGGCCCGCCTGTGCCGGCTGTCCAAGCGCCGGGCCGCCGCGCGCGCCGACGAGCTGCTCGACCGGTTCGACCTGGTCGAGGCCGGCGACCGCCGGGTCGGCACGTACTCCGGCGGCATGCGCCGCAGGCTGGACCTGGCGGCGAGCCTGATCGTCCCGCCCGCGGTGATGTTCCTCGACGAGCCGACGACCGGCCTCGACCCGCGCAGCCGCACCGAGATGTGGACGGTGATCACGGAGCTGACCCGGTCCGGCGTGACGATCTTCCTCACCACGCAGTACCTGGAGGAGGCGGACCGGCTCGCCGACCGGATCGCGGTCGTCGACGACGGGCGGGTCGTCGCGGAGGGCACGCCCGAGCAGCTCAAGCAGAAGGTGTCCGAGCACCGCCTCGACCTGACGCTCGCCGATCACGCCGCGTTCGACCTCGCCGCACGGCGGCTCGGCGAGCGGGCGCTCCTGGCGGACCCGAGCCAGCTCACGCTGTCCGTCGCCACCGACGGCACCGCGGGACATGTCCGTGCCGTGCTGGACGAGCTCGACCCGGCGCGGCGGGCGATCGACCGGTTCGCCGTGCACTCCGCGACCCTCGACGACGTGTTCCTGGCACTGACCGGGCACACCACGGAGAAGAAGGAGACGGCCGGTGTCTGACCTCGCTCTTCGCCCCGCGTCTCCCGCCGGCGACCTGCTGATCATGGTGCGCCGGGCGGTCCGGTTGTCCATGCGCAACGTCGACGCCCTGATGACCTCGCTCGCGTTGCCGATCATGCTGATGCTGCTGTTCGTGTACCTGTTCGGCGGTGCCATCGACACCGGCACGGCGTACGTGACCTACGTGGTGCCCGGCGTGATCGTGCTGTGCGCGTCGTTCGGCGCCTCGCTCACGGCGGTGGCCGTCACGAACGACATGACCAACGGGATCATGGACCGCTTCCGGTCACTGGACGTGCGGGGCACGGCGGTGCTGGGTGGGCACGTCGCCGCCAGCGCCGGACGCAACCTGGTGTCGACGGCACTGGTGCTCGCGGTCGCGTTCCTGATCGGCTTCCGGCCGTCCGCCTCCGTCGTGGACTGGCTGTGCGCCCTCGGGGTGCTGCTGGTCGCGATCCTGGCGCTGTCGTGGGCGTCCGCGGCGGTGGGCCTGCTGGCGAAGTCGCCGGAGGCGGCGGGCGGGTTCACGTTCTTCGTGATGTTCCTGCCGTACCCGAGCAGCGCGTTCGTGCCGGTGGAGACGATGCCGTCGTGGATCCACGGCTTCGCCGAGCACCAGCCGTTCACGCCGATCATCGAGTCGCTGCGCGGCTTCCTGCTCGGCACGCCGGTCGGTGACAGCGCGTGGGTCGCGCTCGCGTGGTGCGGCGGGATCCTGGTGGCCGCGGTCGCGGCGACCGGCGTCCTGTTCCGCCGCCGTACGGCGTAGGGAAAGGGGGCGCGCGAGGCGCCCCCTTCCTGTCATGCGTAGGGGTTGAAGGCGATGCCGGCCGGCTTGGCCTTGTTGAGGTTGTCGGCGAAGGCGGAGTCCTTGATGGCCAGGCTCGCGCTGCCGTAGTTGGCGGCGACCAGCTTGTCACGGATACCGGCCGGGAAGTTGTCCCAGCTGACCAGGGTCGGGTACTGCCAGGTGCCGTAGTGGTTCTCCGGCGTCTCGGTCATGCCGGCGATGCGGAAGCAGTGCGTGGACAGGCCGTCCTTGTGGTAGATGACGTGCGCGTGGGTGCCGTCCCAGGCCAGCGACGTGCGCGGGTAGGTGTCGTAGTTGCCGTGCTTGGACACCGAGACGTACAGCGCCTGGTCGTTCTGCACCCACACCACGACGTGCTCGATGTCGTGGCGGTGGCCGCAGCAGTCCCAGCCGGGAATCGCCTGGTCCTTCTCGAAGTACAGGTCGTACAGGTAGGCGCACCAGCCGCTGTCGCACTTCGACCGGGAGTAGGAGTTCGTGTTGTCCAGGTCGGACTGGTCGTGGCAGTTCCCGTTCAGCGCACCGGAGTTGTTGAGCCCCGGCGCGATCGTGCCGTCGGGCCCGATGGCCGGGGTCGGGTAGCAACCGTCGCCGTCGTAGTCGAAGGCGGGTTGCCACTTGCCGTCGGCGGCGGCATAGCTCGCCGGCAGCGATCGCGGCGGATCCGCGAAGGCGACACCGGGTATCAGAACGGTCAGCAGGGCGGTGGTCACGACAACGACCACGGCTCGTTTTCCCACACGCATCTCGGGGCCCTCTCCGTCGACTGCGTTGGCCAGTGCAGGGAACCAACGCAGTCAACGTAAGCCGGGCCGATCAGGTGCGGTCAACCGCCGAACGTCGGATCAGTGACCATCTGTTTACGTTCTACCGAGGGTCACCGCCAGGCTGCCGCCACCCCGGACCTCCGCACGGACCTCCGCGCCGCGAGCGGTCGGGACGACCTGGTACCTGACCGTCTTGCCGTTGTACGTCACCGCGGCCGGCCGTCGGCCGGCCGGGAGCACCGCGCCGACCGTCAGGTCCGTGCTGACCCGGTCCAGCCGGACCGTCGTCGTCAGGCGGTCGCCCGCCAGCGACGCCGACACGTCGATGGCACCGCGGCCGAGCCGGATGTTCTTGCCCGCCACCGACTTCTGGTTCGGCGGCAGCTGCGGGACCACCGACAACCGGCCGGTGCCGAGCGACGGTGAGACGCCCAGCCACTGGTGCACCACCGGCCACAGCGTTCCGTACGTGCCCCACGCCTGCAACGCCATCGAGCGGTCGTAGAACGGCCGGTCGATGTTCGCCACGAAGTCCGGCGACGGGGCCACCTCCGGCATGGCCCCCGGGGTCTCCCACACGGACGGGTCGAGCTGGATGCGCGCGTTCCCCGTGGTGTAGGCCGACTGCGGGCCGAGGCGGCCGTAGTTGCCCTCCGCCACCGCCATCACCCCGGTGTTCAGCGAGTACGTCGACCGCTCGCTCGACACCGCCGAGACCACGGTGTCGCACGACGGACCGGGGTTGCCGGCCGGCGCGGACGTCGGCCCGGAACCCGTGTGGTACAGGCCGAACTCACCCGTGTAGCAGTTCCTCTCCCGCTGTGCCAACGCGACCGGGCCGTGGTCGGCCGACGCGAGCGGGCCGGTCGGCAGCTCGATCTCCATCGGCGTCACGCCCGTCCAGTGCCGCTGGAACACGGCCCGGTTGTCGTTCGCCGGATCCGCCGGGTCGTCGATCGACTCCGCATACCCCCGCGCGTCGCCGCCGGCCCACCACGTCGCCTCGAACCGGGCCCGCAGGTCGGCGGCCCGGTTCGACGCCCACGTGGCCGTCGCCGTGTCACCCTTCGACGTGGCCATGTCCGCGAGGTCGAGCAAGCCGCGGATGTAGTACGCCGTGCTGTCCAGCTTCTCGACGCCCATGCCCTGGCGCTCGACGTTGCCGAGACCCTCCAGCCAGCCGTCGCCGTCGGCGTCCAAAGTGGACTCGACGTACCGCAGGTTGCGCACCGCGAAGTCGTACATCTCGTCACGGAAGCCGTTGTCGCCCGTCCATCGCCACACCAGGGCGACCGCGCTCGGGAACTTCACGGTCTCGTCGGTGTTGCCCGCGTCGCCGTTGACCCCGAAGTAGACGTCGCCGGTCGACACCACCTCGTGGACGACCTTGCCACTGCGGGCGTTCACTACCTCGCTGATGTCCCGGAGCGCCCGGAGGTGCGACTCGACCGGGCCGAACTGCCCCGCCGCGACCGCCGCGAACGCGGTGTACTCACCGTCCGTGCCGAAGAGCCACGGGTAGTCCGGGAACCCGGCGCCATACCACCGAGCCTCGTCGAGAGTGCCAACCGGATCAGGGTAAGCGCGCCCCTCATCCGTGTCCCTGAGTTGGAGATCATGTGCCTCCTGTACCGAGTCGGCCAGGTTCTGCTTGCTCCAGTCGACACTCCGCTGCAGCAGGCGGTCGCCGGGCAGGTCCACGACCGTGTTGCGGGCCACGGCGGCCCGACTGTCCAACTTGGACCGCAGAGCCCCGACCGGGTCCGCGGACGCCTTCCTGTACTCGGCACGCGCCGCGCCGAGGCCCTGGTCCGAGCCGGCCACCGTGAACCACACGGTCGTCGCACGGCCCGGCCGCAGGGACACCGAGTAGTTCAGCCGCCCGCCGGTGCCCCTGCCGAACGCGGAGTCGTCGCATCGCGGCGGCGCGGTGCCGTCGGCGGGACACACCACCGCCGGATCCTGGGGGCCGCGATGGTTCGGCCCCAGCTCGTGGCTCACCGGCCTCGCCGACGAGCCGACGAACGCCGCGAGGTCGGCGTCCCGGAACGCGAGCAGACCATCCCCGTACGAGGCGGTGTCCTGTCCGTTCGCCTGGCCCGCGCCGGGCGTCGTCCAGCCCCACGGATAGGACGTCATCAGCTCGGAGTGCGCGTCCATCGCGAGGGAGACCGTGCGGGCCGACGAGCTCCGCAACGTCAGGCCGACCACGGTCGCGCCGACGCCGTCCGGCGCGAAGTCGACGCGGTCGACGGACATCCCCGCCGGCTGGTAGGCGAACCGTTGGTAGCCCCAGCCGGTCGTGTACCGCGCCGCCGGGGTGTCCGTCCCCAGCCAGGAACCGTCGACGGCGAACCAGATGCCGTCGAGCAGCTTGACGGGCGGCGCCCACACGCCGCCCATCTCGCCTCGAATGTGCCAGCCGCTCGCCGGGTACAGGCCGCTCGCATCGCCCATGGCGATCGTGCGGTCACCCGTGACCAGCGCGCGGCGGTCGGCCAGCCTCGTCGTCTCGGACAGTTCCGTTAGCCCTCTGCCGGCGAACGCACCCCCGGCGAGGTCCCGGTCCGGTCTGTGCTCCGCGCTGGCCGGGACCGCCAGCGCGGTTGCGACGAGTGCCAACGCGGAGCCGAGTAAGGCTGGCTTCTTCACTACTTGACGCCTCCCGCTGTCAGGCCGGCGATGATGCGGCGCTGGAAGATCAGCACCACGACCACGAGTGGCACCGTGACGATCACGCCGGCGGCCATCTTCGTCCCAAATGGACTGTCATACCCGGAAGCGCCGGTGAACTGGGCGATGGTCACCGTCGCGACCTGGATGTCCTTCTCGTTCACCATCGTCAGCGCGATGATGAACTCGTTCCACGCCGCGATGAACGTGATGATCGCGGTGGTGAACATGCCCGGCGCGGCCAGCGGCAGGATCACCTTGCGGAAGGCCTGGCCCCGGGTCAGCCCGTCCACCATGGCCGCCTCCTCCAGCTCCTTCGGCATCTGCCGGAAGAACGTGGCGAGCGTCCACACCGCGAGCGGCAGCGCGAACGAGAGGTCGGGCAGGATCAGCGCCTGGTAGCTGTTGATCCACTGAATGTCGGTGAACAGCTTCAGCAGCGGCACGATCAGCGCCACCCCGGGGAACATCGACGTCGCGATGATGATCCCGGCGACGATGTTCTTGAACTTGAAGTCCAGCCGCGCGATCGTGTAGGCCGCGAACGTGCCGACGATCAGCGTCAGCAGCGTGGTGGCGCCCGCGACGACCAGGCTGTTGACCAGTGACCGCCAGAAGCCGACGCTCGGCTGGAACACGGCGTCGAAGTTGCCCAGCGACCACGGGCTCGGCACCGGCGAGTTGTCCCCGACGTCGTTCGGCCGGCGGAACGCGGACACGAGCATCCAGTAGAACGGCACCAGGCAGTAGATGACGATGATCGCGATGCCGAGGTTCAGCAACCACTTGCGCCCGCCCGGCGCCTTGGTCTGCACGGTGGTCATGCTGTCGCCATCCTTGCCTTGCGCGCCTTCGTCTCCTTGGCCCGCGCGCGTGCGTCACCGAGGATGTCGGCGCCCAGCAGCTTCACGAACGCGTAGGCGACCAGCGCGACGTAGACGAACAGGAAGAGTGCGTACGCCGCCGCCGGCCCGATGTTCAGGTTCGACGCCTGGTCCTGGGCGAGCATCGAGAGCGTCTCGACGGACTCCTTGCGTCTGCCGATCATCACGTACGGCAGGTCGAACATCCGCAGCGCGTCGAGACCGCGGAACAGGATCGCCACCAGCAGCGCGGGTTTGACGAGCGGCAGGGTGATCCGCCAGAACTGCTTCCAGCCGGTGGCACCGTCCACCCGCGCCGCCTCGTAGACGTCGTTGGGGATGATCTGCAGCCCGGCGAGCACCAGCAGGCCCACGAACGGCGCGGTCTTCCAGACGTCCGCGATGACGACCGCGAGCTTCGCCTGGAAGCCCTCGGTGGTCCACAGGACCTGCGAGTTCAGGATCTCGTTGGCCACACCGTCCGCACGGAAGATGAACTGCCACATGATGGCGGACACCGCGGTCGGGATGGCCCACGGCACGAGGATGCTGGCGCGGACGAGACCCTTGCCACGCAACGCGTGGTGCATCACCAGCGCCATCGAGACACCGATGACGATCTCGAGGGCGAGGGTGGTGACGGTGAAGAACGTGGTGTTCCAGAAGGCGTTCCAGAACCTGGTCCCGGTCTCGCCGGTGAACATGTCGGTGTAGTTCTGGATACCGACGAACTTGTCACCCTTGATGACGAAGCCGTTCTCGTCGAGCCCTTCCTGCTTCTTGTAGAGGGACTCGCGGATCGCCGAGATCAGCGGGTAGGCGATCACGAGCGCCAGCACGACGAAGGTCGGGGTGAGCAGCAGCGCGGCGAGGCGGCCGTGCTTCTGCGGGTCGGATTTCGCGGCGGGGGGTTTGGGGGTGCCGGCCGTGGTGGGCGGCGGCGCGATGGTCGTTGTCACGACAGGACTCCCGGGGGACGAATAGCCGGATGCCGGCCGGGCGGTCGCGAACGGACCCGCCCGGCCGGCATGCGCGGAGCTACTGCGTGGTCAGCGACTCCAGCTTGGACTGCAGGTCCTTCAGCGCGTCGTCGACACTGCTCTTGCCGTTCATCGCGCTGTACGCGGCCTCCTGGATGGCCGCCGTCACCTCGTTGTACTTGACGGCCTGCGGCCGCGGCACCGCGTTGAGGATCGACTCCTTCAACGTGGTCAGGTACGGGAACTGCTTGATCAGGTCGGCGTCGTCGTACAGGTTGGCCCGCGTCGGCGCCTGCGAGGTGGCCAGCAGGTTGGACCGCTCGGCGTCCTCACTGGTGAAGAACTTGATGAAGTCCAGCGCGGTGGCCTTGTTCTCGGCGTACGAGGAGATCGCGAAGTTGTGACCACCCAGAGTGGACACACCGGGGCCGGACTTGCCCGGCAGCGGCGCGACGTCGAACTTGCCGTTCACCTTGGACGAGCCGTCGGTCGCACTGGCCTTCGCGTACACGTACGGCCAGTTGCGGTGGAAGATCAGCGTGCCGTCCTGGAACGCACGGCGGCCGTCCTCCTCCTGGTAGGTCACCGAGGCCTTCGGGATCTCACCGTTCTTGAGACCGTCCGCGAGGAAGCTCAGGCCGTCCTTGGCCTCTTGCGTGTCCACGGTCGGCTTGCCGCTCTTGTCGAGGACCGAGCCGCCTGCGGACTGGACCGCCTCGGAGAAGTTGCACGTCAGGCCCTCGTACTTGTCGAACTGGGCCGCGTAGCAGCCGAGGCCCTCGTTGCCCGGCAGTCCCTTGACCTTGGTGCAGTCCTCCTGCATCTCGGCCCACGTCTTCGGCGCGTCGGTGATGCCGGCCGCGGTGAGGAGGTCCTTGCGGTAGTACAGCAGGCCGCCGTCGGAGTACACGGGCACCGCGTAGAGCTTGTCCCGGTACTTCGCCGTGTTCGCGGCCGGCTCGAGGAAGTTCTCGAGGTCGAACTGGTCCTCCGGCAGCTGGACGACCCACTGGTTGGCCGCGAACTCGGCGGTCCAGACGACGTCCAGGTTCAGGATCGTGTATTCCTTCGACTGCGCCTGCGCGTTGCGCACCAGGGCGTCGCGCTGGTCGTCCGCCGACTCCGGCAACTCGGTGATGGTCACCTTCTGGTCGGCGTGTTTGGTGTTCCACTCGTCGACGAGCTTCTGCATGTTGCCGGAGGTGTCCTTGCCCGTGGCGAACTTGATCGGGCCGCGGCCCTCGAGCGCCCCGGACTGACCACCCGAGCTGTCGGACCCACTATCGCCGCAGCCGGCCAACACCATGGCCGCGACGGCAAGCAAGGCGGCACCGCGCACGCTTGCTTTACCAATCATCACGTTCACTCCTGTCGATCAAAAAGGAACCAAACCCGCACCCACTGGGCCGTGTGGAACAGAGCGGGTATACACCGCACGTGGCGGTCGAGAACACGCGGGGGAATCGAGGAGGAGTGACAGCCGGGCATGCCAGGGCCGCGATCGCGGCCATGCCCCGAGTCATCCTCGACTCCTCTTCGCCAGTCCATTCCGGACCAAATCTAGCTGTGCCCAGGCAGCCGCGGGCACAGATTTCGCCAACTTGATCGGTTAACGGCGGCCAAGCGTGGACCAGCGCCCGCGCGAGTGTCAACCCCGGAATTGTTATAGAGAGAAAGGAAGTTCGCGAGTCCCGGACACGCTTGGCAGACACCCGGATGCAGGAACGGGCACGGCCGAACGGCCCCTTTGTTGCCGAATAGCAACCAACCGTCACCCACTCGGATCCACGGACCGTGAGCCCGCTGGCACACACCGCTATAGCGAGGCACGCTTTCCAATTGAGACGGCGAACGTCACAAGTCGATCATGTCCGGTTCAGGTCAGCGCCGGTCCCGTAGCGCTCTCCCGTGGTGATACCGCGCGCGTAGCCCCCTCGCCCGCGACCCCGTGAACCGGGCTCAGGTACACCGTGACCGTGCCGTGACGAGCAACCCCGCGTCGAGCGAGTGGTCCGCGACGGGCACGGGCTTCGGCGCCTTCGCGAACACGAAACCGACGACGGCGATCGCCACGACGAGGCCGGCGACCAGCCAGTAGCCGATGTTCCTCTTCTTGGGCGGCACGTAGGCAGGCTGCTGCTCGGGCATCTCTCTCCCCAGGTCAATGTGGGGCCCGTCCCCGAACAGAGCTGGGCAGAGATTACCCGTTCACGGCAAGGCGAAATACGCCACGGCCCGCTCCTCCAGACTGCCCAGGTAGACCACGCCGTCGTCCTCGCGCACACCCGTCACGAGGTGGAAGTCCGGCCGCACGCCACGGAAGTCGTGGACCACCCGGCCGTCCGCGCCGTCGATCGCGCGGACCCACACGACCGGCTTGTCCTTCATCTGCATCGGCTCCGGCAGTGCCCACGCGGCCTTGCGGAGCACGGGCGGCAGCCGCAGCGCGAGGTCGAGCGCCGGCAGCCGGGCCGAGGCGAGCGCGATCCACACCAGCCCGTCCGAGCCGGTCGCGATGTTGTCCGGGATGCCCGGCAGGTTGTCCGCCAGCACGACGTGCTCGCCGGACGGCAGCTCGATCTTGTCGAGCCGGTACGAGCCGGTGCTCGCCACGAGCACATAGGACTCGTCCGGCGCCAGCGCCACCCCGTTGGCGAAGAACAGCCCGGACAGCAGCACCTCGACCGACCCGTCCGGCGACCGGCGAAGCAGCCGCCCGGTGCCGCTGTGCTCCAGCAGGTCGGCCTTCCAGTGCTCCAGCTCGAACCGCGACGTCGAGTCCGTGAAGTACACGGTCCCGTCCTTCGCGACCGCCGCGTTGTTGCACACCCGCAGGTCCGGCCCGCGCGGCACCAGCACCTCGACGTCCCCGGTCTGCCGCGAGACCAGCAGCAGCCCGCGCTTCGCGTCGCACACCAGCAGCCGGCCGTCCGGGTACCACTCCAGCCCGAGCGGCCGCCCACCCGTCTCGCCGACCACGTCGAGCCGCCGGCCGTCCGGCGTGAGCCGCAGGATCCGGCCGTCGTCCACGCCGGTGAACACGTGCCCCTTGTCTGCGAGCACATCCTCCGGGCCGTGTCCGTTGACCGGCAGGACGGTCAGCGGCGGCAGCGGGGCCGGTGACGCCTTCGGCGCGGTCGGCGCACGCCATACCTTCGGGTCGATACTGGGGCGAGCCATGACACTCCTAGCGGTAGGTCAGGAGTCCGCGGTGCGGGCCCTCGAAATGGCCGTGCTCGTTGACCGACACCAGGCTCACGCCGGACCGGCCGCTGACCAGCTTCGTGATACCGGCGTTGGCCATGGTCCGGTTGAGCGACAGGAAACCGGCCGGCGGCGCGGACAGCAGCGCCGCGCAGATCGCGCTGATCACGCCGGCGCTCGTGAACACCAGCGCGGCCTTGCCACGGGGCAGCCCCGCGAGCACCTCGCGCAGCGCCTGCTCGACGCCGCCGGAGAACTCCAGCCACGTCCCGCTGGTGCCGGCCGCGTGACCGCCGGCGATCCACGCCTCGATGGCCGCGTCGAGCTGGCGCTGGAAGTCCCGCGACTCCGCCGGCGCCGGCTGGCCGGCCGGCACGAGCCCGACGTGGTCGTACTCGTTCCACCGCGCGTCCTCGGTGACGGGCAGGCCGATCCCGGCCTCCGCGAGGCAGCCGGTGGCCGTCGAGAGCTGGCGGCGCAGCGTGCCGCTCCACACGGCGTGCACGTCCACGTCCCGCCTGCGCAGCTCGGCGCCCAGCACCACGGCCTGCTGCTTGCCGACCGGCGACAGCACGTCGTAGTCGGGCCCGCCGAACGACGCCTGGCCATGCCGCAGGAGGTAGACGGCGGTCATGACGGCACCCGATGACTCGCTCCGCTCATGCGAGCTTCTTCGCGCAGCGGGCGAACAGGTAGGTCACGAACGTCTCCAGGTTCGCGAAGGCCGGGTTGTGCGTCTGTCCACTGTGGAACCGGTAGTAGATCTGCTGCATGATCACCGCGAGCCGGAAGGCGCCGAACACGTCGTAGAACAGCCAGTTGTCGGCGGAGATGCCCATCCGGTCGCAGTAGTAGGCGACCAGCTCGCGCCGCTTCGGCATGCCGGGCAGGTGCGACGGCTGCCGCCGCGACATGAGCGCGACATCGTCGTCGTCGGCCTGGATCCAGTACGCGAGGCTGCCGGCGAGGTCCATCAGCGGGTCGCCGAGCGTGGCCATCTCCCAGTCCAGCACGCCGACAACGGCCAGCTCGTCGTCGAGGATCACGTTGTCGAACCGGAAGTCGTTGTGGATCACGCAGGTGCGCACGTCGCCGGGCTGGTTGTCGTGCAGCCAGGCCATGATCTCCTCACCGTCCGGCGAGTCCGGCGTCCGTGACCTGCGGTAGCGGTCGGACCAGCCGCGGACCTGCCGCTCGACGTAGCCGGCGCCCTTGCCGAGCCCGGCGAGTCCGGCGGCCTCCGGGTCGACCTCGTGCAGCTCGACCAGCCGGTCGAAGACGCGGTAGGCGAGGCTCGACGCCTCCTCCGGCGACAGCGTGATGTCCTCGGGCAGGTCACCACGCAGGATGACGCCCTCGATCCGTTCCATCACATAGAAGTCCGAGCCGATGACGTCCGGGTCGGTGCACAGCGCGAGCACGTTCGGCACGTACGGGTAGACCGGCTTGAGCTGCTTCTGCACGGTGTACTCGCGGCGCATGTCGTGCGCGGACGCGGCCTTGTGGCCCGCTGGCGGGCGGCGCAGAATCAGCTCGCGGTCCGGATAGGACAGCAGGTAGGTCAGGTTCGAGGCGCCGCCGGGATACTGCCGCACGTCCGGCGGCCCGTCCAGTCCGTCCACAGTGGACGACAGCCATTCGTGCACGGCCTTCGTGTCGAACGCGTCCTCGTCCCGCAGCGCCCCCGGCTGGTCCCTCACTTGTCCTCCACCGCTTCTCGCAACCGTGCCCAGTACCGGCGCACCTGCCTGTCGGTCAGCCCGAACCGCTTCAGCAGCGCGGAACGGCGCCCGTCCCTGTGGGTCAGCACGAGGAACCGCTTCCGTGCCACGGCGTCGAACACCTGCGCGGCCACGTCGTCCGCGGTGACCTTCGACGAGAGCATGAGCCGGTGCATGAGCTTCGCGATCGCCGGGTCCGGACTGCGCAGCCGTGCCTCCAGGTTCGTCCGCACGAACCCGGGGCACACGACCGTGGTGTGCACGCCGTAGGGCGCCAGCTCCAGCCGCAGCGTGTCCGACAGCGAGAGCACCGCGGCCTTCGTGACGTTGTAGGAGCTCATGGCCGGCAGGTTCATGATCGCGGCGAGCGAGGCGACGTTGACCAGGTGACCGCTGCCGCGCGCCTTGAAGTCCGGGGTGAAAGTCCGGCAGCCACGCACGACGCCCGCGACGTTGATCTCCCAGATCCAGTTCCAGTCGGCCATGCCGATCTTCTCGAACCGGCCGCCCGCGCCGACGCCCGCGTTGTTGACGAGCACGTCGAGGCCGCCCCACTCACGCTCACACCAGTCGCGGGCGGTCGCCCAGTCGTCGTCGGACGTGACGTCGAGCCGGACCGCGTGCGTGCCGAGTTCTTTGGCGGCGACCTCCGCGGCCTCGATGTCCACATCGGACACCAGGACCCTGGCGCCCGCCCGCTGGAACCGGGCCGCGATGGCCCGGCCCAGCCCGGAAGCCGAGCCGGTGACCAGTACCCGGTCAGCCATGCGGGTACGGCGCCAGCTCGTACCGCGCGACGAGGTTGAGGTGCACCTCGTCCGGCCCGTCGGCGAGGCGCAGCGACCGGGCGCCGGTGTACGCGGCGGCGAGCGGGAAGTCCTCGGACAGGCCCGCCGCGCCGTGCAGCTGGATGGCCATGTCGATCACGTCGAGGGCGGTCCTGGGCACCGCGACCTTGATCTGCGACACCTCGCTGCGCGCACCGGCGAGGCCCTTGGTGTCGAGCAGCCAGGCGGTATGCAGGACGAGGAGGCGAGCCTGGTTGATGGCGATCCTGGCGTTCGCGATCCGCTCCCGGTTGCCACCGAGGTTGACGAGCGGCTTGCCGAACGCCTCCCGGGTGGTGGCGCGTTCGAGGGCCAGCTCCAGCGACCGCTCGGCGAGCCCGATGAGGCGCATGCAGTGGTGGATGCGGCCGGGACCGAGCCGCCCCTGGGCGATCTCGAAGCCACGCCCCGGCCCGGCGATCACCGACGACAGCGGCAGCCGGACGTCGGTGAAGCTCACCTCGCCGTGCCCGTACGGCTCGTCCCGATGCCCGAAGACGGACAGCAGGCGCTCGACCTTCACCCCTTCGGCGTCGAGCGGCACAAGCACCATCGAGTGACGCCGATGACGGTCCGCGTCCGGGTCGGTGAGCCCCATGAAGATGACGAACCTGCAGTTCGGATGCCCGACGCCGGTGCTCCACCACTTGCGCCCGTTGAGGACGATCTCGGCCCCCTTGACGACGGCCGTGGCGGCCATGTTGGTGGCGTCGGAGGAGGCGACGCCCGGCTCCGTCATGCAGAACGCGGACCGGATCTCGCCCCTGAGCAGGGGTTCGAGCCACTGGTCCTGCTGTTCCCGGCTGCCGTACTGGACGAGCACCTCGGCGTTCCCGGTGTCGGGCGCGTTGCAGTTGAACACCTCGGGCGCGATCGCGGAGCGCCCCATCTGCTCGGCGAGCGGGGCGTACTCGACGTTGTTCAGCCCGGCCCCGCGCTCCGCGTCCGGGAGGAAGAGGTTCCACAGCCCCTGTTCCCGCGTCTTCGCCTTGAGCTCCTCGACAACGGGGAGCACGGTCCAGGGGTTCTCACTGGTGTGTAAGGCCCGGTGGTACTCGGCCTCCACCGGCTCGATCTCGGTCCGCACGAAGTCGGACACCCGACGCAGGTAGTCGGCCGCCGTGGCCGAATGCGAGAAGTCCACGAGGAAGCACCCTACCCCGCGGTAACCAGATTGATGAGGCCCTCGTCGACGGTCATCTACCCACCGTCCACTCCCGCGGCCATCCACTCGACGTGGTGGACGAACCTCGTGCCCGGCGCCAGGCGAACCCGCTCGCCCCGCGTCCGACGAACCCTCGTGCCCCGCGCCCACGGACTCCGCCCAGAACGGCACCGCCCGGCCGGCGGCCCTCTCGTCCTCCCCCGGCCAGGTCCCGCAGCCACGTCCCGCAGCCACGTCCCGCAGCCACGGGCCAGACACGTCGCCGACGTCCTCACCGCGAACAACGCCCAACCGCCACGACCCGCGCAAGACAGCATCCCAAGAAACGCCTGGTCACCCTCGGAGCGCGTCAGCAAAATGTCCGAAATACCCAAGTCGCAATGTAATGCCAACCCCCACCCGATCCCGGGGGCGTCCCGCCTTGCCAGTCTACCGGGTGGGGGTGACAGAACCATCGATGTCGATCTTGGTTGTGGATAACTCAGTGAGTTGTGGACAACTCAGGCACCCGTGTACAGAAGCTTGTTCGGGGTGCCCGCGGTGGCGTTGGTGATCTTGTCCGGGGTCGCGGCCGCGGTCAGGCCCGCCGCCACGTCAGCCGGGGTCGCGTCCGGGTGCGCCGACAGGTACAGCGCCGCGGCGCCGGTGACGTGCGGTGTCGCCATCGAGGTGCCGCTGATGGTGTTCGTGCCGCCGTCGTTCCAGGACGACGTGATGCCGACGCCCGGCGCGTACAGGTCGACGCCCGCGCCGAAGTTGGAGAACGACGCCTGGCCGTCCGCGTCGTCGGACGCGGCGACCGTGATCGCCTCGGCCACGCGGGCCGGCGAGAAGTTCGCCGCGTCGGCGGCCGAGTTGCCCGCCGCGACCGCGAAGGTCACACCGGACTCGACGGCGCCACGCACGGCGTCGTCGAGGGCGTCGTCCACGCCGCCGCCGAGGCTCATGTTGGCCACGGACGGTCCACTGTGGTTCTGCGCGACCCAGTCGATGCCCGCGACGACCTGCTCGGTCGTGCCGGAGCCCTGGTCGTCCAGCACCCGGACGGCGACGATGCCGACGCCCTTCGCCACGCCGTACTCGGCGCCGCCGATCGTGCCGGCGACGTGCGTGCCGTGGCCGTGACCGTCGGACGCGTCGTTGTCACCGTCGACCGCGTCGAAGCCGCTGGTCGCGCGGCCTTCGAAGGTCGGATGGTCGATCATGACGCCGGTGTCGACCACGTACGCGGTGACGCCGTCACCCTTGTCGGTGTAGTTGTAGGCGTTGTCCAGCGGGAGGTCGCGCTGGTCGATACGGTCCAGACCCCACGACGGCGGGTTGTCCTGGGTGTCGCTGATGGTGAACTTCTGGCTCTGCTCCACATAGGCCACCGTGTCGTCGGCCGCGAGTTTCTTGGCCTCCGCCTCGGTCGCGTGCATCGCGAAGCCATGCAGTGCGGCCGTGTAGGTGCGGCTGACGTCGGCGCCGTACTCGCTGGCGAGGCTGGTCGCCTCGGCCGAGACGGATGCCGTGCGTTCCGCACTGTCCCTGAGTACCACGATGTAGCTGCCGGCCACCGAGTTCTCGGTGCCGGCCAACCGGATCTGCCCTTCGGCCGCTTGCGCGGGCATGGCCACGACCGCGGTGGCGACGACCACCGCACCCGCGAGCCCCGCGCCGGCGATGAGCCTGCCCCGACCCGTGATTTTCATTCTTCAGCCCTTCCAGTCCCCGACTGACATGCGCGCCGCATGTCACCCATTAGTGTGATCACCTAGGAGTGGAAGGCACATCCGACTTTCGTCGGGAAATGTGTTAACCCGGATTAACCAAGTTTGTGCTTGAGCAACTTGCCGGTGGCATTGCGCGGCAGCTCGTCGACGAAGACGATGTCACGGGGCACCTTGAAACGGGCGAGGTTGGCCCTGACGTGGGACCTGAGCTCCTCACCGTCCACAGTGGCGTCTGCATGAGTGACCACATAGGCCGCCAGTCGCTGACCGTATTCGTCATCGGGCACACCCACCACGGCGGCCTCGACCACGGCGGGGTGCTCGACGAGCAGGTTCTCGACCTCGCCGGGGAAGACGTTCTCCCCACCGGAGACGATCATGTCGTCGTCCCGCCCGTCGATGAAGAGCAGGCCGTCGTCGTCGAAATGCCCGAGGTCACCGCTGCAGAGGAGCCCGTCGATGACCTCCTTGTGGCGCCCGTCGGTGTACCCCTCGAAGGAGAGCATGCTGCCGACGAACACCCGCCCGACGACGTGCGGCGCGGTGATCCTGCGCCCGTCGTCGTCATACAAGGCAACCCGGCAGCCGACGGGCGCGCGTCCCACGGTGCCGGGAGCCCGCCGCCAGTCGTCGGGCGTGGCAACGGTGGCGACGGCGACCTCGGTGGACCCGTAGAGGTTGTGCACGACGTCGCCGAAGGCCTCGGTGGCACGGTTCCCCAGCTCAGGCTGCAGCGCCGATCCCGCGCAGAAAATGATCCGCAGCGACGAAGTGTCGTATTTGCCAAGTATTTCCGGCCCGAGATCGAGAATGCGCCGCAGCATCGTCGGCACGAGGACGAGCGCCGTGGCGGAATTGTCCTCAATGGACCGAACGGTGGCCTCCGGATCGAACTTCCGGCGCAGGACAACGGTGGACCCGAGGGCGAACGAGAGCAAGAACTGCGAGAGCCCGGTGCCATGGAAGAGGGGTGCGGCCATGACGGTGCACTCGCCCGTCCGCAGTGGGATGCGATCAAGGAACTGCGCCGCGGCGAGGGGCGACCGAACAGTCCGAGGCGCCCCCTTGGGCGTGCCGGTGGTGCCGCTGGTGAGCAGCACGAGCCCACCAGGCGATGGCGGATCGGGCAGTGCCCGGTCGTCAGCCCCGGCGATCAGCTCGTCAAGCGTCGGGACCCCGCCGGCATCGCGGTCGTCGCCGCTGCTGCTGCCGCTGCTGCCGTCGCCGTCGACCCAGGCAAGAAACCGAGGCAGGTCGTCGTCGAGCGCCCCGACCAGCCCGGTGAACTCCTGGTCGTAGACGACGGCGTCGATCTTCTCCCGCCGAGCGACGTCAACGAGCTGAGGTGTGGCAAACCCCGTGTTCATAAGCAGGATCCGAGCCCCGAGCTTCCCGGCGGCGACCATGGTGTCCACGGCCCCACGGTGGTCCCGGGCAAGCAGGGCGACAACGGACCCGACCCCGAGCCCACTGGCCGCAAACGCCCTGGCCAGGGCGTTGGAGCGAGCATCAAGCTGGTGGTAGGTGAGCGGCCCGATCTCGTCGACGAGCCCGACGGCCTGCCGATCCCGCCTGGCCGCGACCCGAGCCGCTCCGGCAATGGGCCCAAGCTTCCGCAGGACGAGCAGCGAGCGCAGGGACTGGTCAGGTCGCGTGATGGGCGCCAACCCGGCACGTCTGAGCACGTCAAGCCCACGAATAGCCGCGGGAACCTGCCCAAGCGCCCTCAACACGTCGCCGACCTCCTCGTCAAACCCTCCCCTGAACCTACTGGAGAGTTAACTACGGGTCCAGCGCACTCCAACCCACCTCACAGCTCCCCACTCCGTCGTCCAACTCCGGCTATTCCGCCCGCCTGCATTCAGTCGGCTCATCCCTGCCTACCGACACCCCCACACGACTTCATCCCATTGCCCTCCTCTCGACCCAAGCCCTTTCGCTTCAGCACTTCGCATCGACCCGGCGACCTCCCGTGACAAGTCTTCCCCACCAGGCCTCATGAATGCCAATTCGATCACCCGTTCGAGTGAAGTATCTTCGCAAAACCTTCCACTCGCACCGGACTGTCGGTGGGCCGGCGCAGAATCGTGGCATGCGTTTCACGGTCGTACCGGAAGTCGGTGGAGCCGGGCGGGTGCTCGGTCCCTCCGGCGTGCCCGAACGCGTCCCCGACCTGGCCGCCTGGATGGCCGGGCGGGACGCGCGATGGGTGGTGCCATCGGTCGAAGCGCTCTACCCCGACCTTCTGCGCGCCGGTGTGCGCCTCGACCGGTGCCACGACCTGGCGCTGACCGAGAACATCCTGCTGGCGTTCGAGGAGCGGCCAGGCCGACCACGCAACCTGGCCGCTGCGTGGGCCCGCATGCACGACCTGCCCGAGCCCGACGACCCTCGCCCAGTCACCAGAACCGAGCAACCGACGCTGTTCGAGACCGAACGGGACCCGGCCCCGGCCGGCACGGACATGCTGTCGGCCGCGGTCGCGGTGTACGACGACCAGCAGCGGCGCATCGCGGCGACCGCCAAACCGGACCGATTACGCCTGCTCGTGGCTGCCGAGTCCGCCGGGGCGCTCGCCGCCGCGGAGATGACGCACCACGGGCTGCCGTGGCGGGCGGACGTGCACACCGCCCTCCTCACGGAGTTACTTGGGCCGAAGCCACCTGCGGGCGCCCGCCCGAAGGTGCTCGCCGAGCTTGCCGAGGAGATCACCGCCGCGTTCGGGCTGGTCGGCGCACCCGAGTCGCGGCAGGTCAACCCGGACAACCCGGCGAGCGTCGTGCGGGCGTTCGCGCGGGCGGGCATCGAGGTGCCGTCGAGCCGGGCACACGTGCTGAAGGAGGTCCACCACCCGGCGGTGGCACCCCTCCTCCGGTACAAGGAGCTGGCGCGGCTGTGGGTGGCACATGGCTGGTCCTGGCTGGACTCCTGGGTGGCACACGGCCGGTTCCGCCCGGAGTACGTGGTCGGCGGCGTGGTGTCCGGCCGCTGGGCGACGCGTGGCGGCGCGGCGCTCCAACTGCCGAAACAGTTACGCACGGCCGTGCGTGCGGACGAGGGTTGGGCGCTCGTGGTGGCCGACGCCGCCCAGCTCGAGCCGCGCGTGCTGGCCGCGCTCGCCGGTGACCGCAAGCTGGCCGACGTGTCCAGGGGCGTCGACCTGTACGCGGGCCTGGCGTCCGAGGCGTTCGACGGCGACCGAGGACACGCGAAGATCGGCATGCTGTCGGCCATGTACGGCGGTACCAGCGGTGGCGCCGGCCCGCTGCTGGCAAAGCTGCGAAAGCGGTTCCCGCAGGCCGTCGAGTACGTGGAGGCGACGGCCCGCGCGGGTGAGGAAGGTCAGGTGGTCCGATCCCGCCTGGGCCGCACCTCACCGCCGCCGTCGGAGAAGTGGCGCGCCCTGATGGGTAGCCCAGACGCGGACGAACGCCGCTCCCGCCAGGCGGCGCGCGACTGGGGTCGCTTCACCCGGAACTTCGTGGTGCAGGCGAGCGCCGCCGACTGGGCACTGACGCTGCTGGCCACGCTGCGTCAGCGCCTGGCCGGCACGGAAGCACAACTGGTCTTCTTCCAACATGACGAGGTGATGGTCCACTGCCCAAACGACACAACCGAATACGCCGCCGACGCGATGCGCGCCGCCGCGACCGAGGCATCCCGTCTGGTCTTCGGCGACACTCCGGTCCACTTCCCTTTGGAAGCAGTGATAGTCGACTGCTACGCCGACGCGAAGTGACGTACGGTCGACACGGTTTCCTTACCCTGCCAAAGGTTACGCCGACGCGGTGGTGCGTGGGCCAGTCACGACGTGACCCGGCGCAGGGTTTCCGGAGACAGGTCGGCCGGGGTGCGGTTGCCTGACAGACCGAGTGTGAGGTCGAGGTCGGCGAGGATGCCGCGGACGACGTGGCGGACACCGTCCTCTCCGGACAGCCCGAGACCGTAGACGTATGGGCGACCCAGCAGAACCGCCTTGGCGCCGAGGGCCAGTGCCTTGACGACGTCGGCACCGGTGCGGACGCCGGAGTCGAACAGTACGTCCAGGCGGTCGCCGACAGCCGCGGTGATCTCCGGGAGCATGTCGAGCGCGGCGACGGCGCCGTCGACCTGACGGCCGCCGTGGTTGGAGACGATGATGCCGTCCATGCCGACATCGGTGGCGCGCCGGGCGTCGTCGATGTGCTGGATGCCCTTGAGCACGATCGGGCCGTCCCAGTGTTCGCGGAGGAACGGCAGCTGGTCCCAACGCCGGTCGGTGCCGGTGAACATCGGGATCCACTGGAGGATGGCCGCGGTCGGGTCCTCTTCCGGCGACTTCGCCAGCAGCGCGCGGAACGCCGGGTCGGAGAACGGGATCGCGTTGCCGATGCCGCGGATGAACGGCAGGTACGCCTGGTCAAGATCGTTGGGCCGCCAGGCGAGTGTCCACGTGTCCAGCGTGACGACGAGCGTCGAGAAGCCGGAGGCCTTCGCGCGCTGGAGGATGCTGATCGTGACGTCGTTGTCGTTGGGCCAGTACAGCTGGTACCAACGCGACCCGCCCCCGCTCGCCTCGGCGACCTCCTCGATGGTGTGCGACGACGCCGTCGAGAGCACCATGGTCACCCCGAGCGCGGCGGCGGCCCGGGCGGTGGCCAGCTCACCGTCCGGATGCACGATCGACTGCACACCGACCGGCCCGAGCAGGACCGGCGCCGGCATCTCCTGCCCGACGACGGTGACCCCGAGATCCCGGCTGGTGGCGTCGGTCAACATCCGCGGCATGATCCGCCACCGGCCGAACGCCTCCCGGTTGGCGGCGACCGTCGCCCCGGACCCGGCGCCACCGGCCACGTAGCCGAACGGCCCGGACTCGAACTTCTCCCGTGCGAGCGCCTCGAGCCGCGTCGGATCCGTGGTGAACGGCGGCAACTGGTCGCCGAGCCCTTGAAGGTAGATCTCGTTCTGGTACCCGCCGAACTGCACAGCCACGCCGCTGCTCCTAGGTCGTGATCGCTAACCCCGGCCCATTCAACAACACGCGGGCCGCTGACTACCGCCCCTGGGGCCCGAACTCGGGCGGCAGGCCCTGCGGCTCGTGGGGGTTGGGCAACCCGGCCTGCGGCCGGGGTCCTTGCCCCGGCACCGCATCGCGCGACGCGAACCAACCGCCGGACTGCGCGCCGGGCCCACCGGACGGACCGGCGCCGCCGGAGTAGCTGCCCGGCGCCCCGAACGCATTCGGTGGTGGGAAGCCGCCGGCGGGTGGGGCGCCGGGCGGTTGAGTGCCGGCGCCGGGCGGCTGGTTGCCTCGGAACTGCGTCGCTGGCGGAGTGTTGGGGGTGATGGCTGGTGACGCGAAGCCGTCCGGAGGGCTCGACGGTTCGCTGAACCAGCCCCCGGGCTGCTGACCTCCCGGGAGGCCGGCCTGTGGGCCGAACCCACCGGCGGCCGGACCGCCGTAACCGCCGGGCTGAGGACGGCCTGGCATGTCGGAAGATGGCCCGAACCCGCGCATGGGCTGGCCACCGAAACCATCGGCCTGGGAACCATCCCGCGTCTCGACCGGCGGTCCGAAGCCGCCGGACCGACCATCGAAACCACCGGGCTGGAAGGAGTCCGACGCCCCAGCCGGTGGGCCGTAACCGCTGGCGGCCGGGCCGTTGGCCCGAGGGCGGCCCAACGCTTCGGTGGGTGAGCCGAAACCGCCGCTCGGGGCGGGAACGCCGTCAGGCTGGCCGACTGGCGCACCGCCGTAGCCGGCGGGCTGCGGTGGGCCGAATCCACCGGCCGCCGAGGCACCGAACCCGTCGGCGTGTCCCCCTTCCGACACGTCGGCAGGGGGACCGAAACCACCGGCGGCGGGGGGACCGGAACCACCGGCCGCCGGGGTGCCGAAACCGTTGGCACGAGGGCGGCCCAGTGCTTCCGTGGGTGAGCCGAAACCGCCGGTCGGGGCCGGAAACCCGCCGGGCGGGCTGGATGGTGCGCCGTAGCCGCCGGGTTGGCGACCGAAACCATCACCGGGCAGGCCGAAACCGCCGGCGGGGCCGATCGGCATGGGGGCGCCGTTGTAGGTCGGGCCGCCGCGAACAGGGCCGCCGAAGGTTGGGGGGCCGTAGTCGTCCGGGGCGTTGAAGGTGGCCGGCCGTGGGGCCTCCGGCGGTGGCAGTGTGCTCGGGTCGACGGCGCTCTTGTCCTTGTTGACCAGCGTCCCGATCAGGAGCAGTACGACCCCCGCCCCGCCGATGATCAGGCCCAGGGCCGGCTGCATCGGCTCGGACCACATCAGTAGGCGGAACTGGAAGTCGGTGAAGTGCAACAACGCCGAGCCGAAGCCGAACATGCACAGAAGGGCACCCAAGCCAGCCACGATCGGTCCCTTCGTCGGGGAGCAGGCCTGTCTTCACGGACGCGGCGGCATCCCACGAGGTTCCGTCGGGCTCAGCGCTTCCACATCCTTCGCAGGCCCAACCACGTGACCGCCAGCGACACCAGAGCGCACCCTAGCCCCACCGCCAACAACACCCGCACCGGCGCGTCCAGTGCCGCCGTCGCCGTCCACGACAGCAACGCCACCGCCGACGCCGACGCCGCGACGCCGGCGGCCACCGCCATCGGCAGCTTGGCGTACAGGACCGAAAGCGACATCCGGGAGCCGTCCGGCAGACCGACCCAGGCCCGCCATGCCAGGACGGCCACCAGCAGGACCAGTGCCATCCCCAACAGCGCCAGGCGGGGCGGCGGTGACGTCACCAGCAGCACCAGCGTGCCACCGGCCAGCCAGCGGGTCGGGCGCCTGACCGCCAAGTACCAGGCCACGCGATGTTGTCGCTCGAACTTCGGCGTCACCCCGCGGGTGCGGACCGGCCGCCTCCGCCGGCGTGGGTCGTCGCCCGGTCGGTTGACCACCCGCTCCAGCTTCGCCGCCACGTCCTGGTTCGTCGGGTCCAGGCGGGCCGCGTCGCGGTAGCCGTTCTCGGCCAGCATCCAGTCGTGCGCCAGCATCGCCGCGTCGCCCAGGACCTCGTGGGCGCGGGCTTCCTCCGGCGCTCTGTCAACTGCCGCGCGGGCCGCCATGATCGCCTGCTCCGGCTGGTCGCGGGCCAGTGCCTCGGACAGGGCCACCAGCGAGCGCCAGTCGTCGGGGGCCCGCCGCACGGCCTCGGCCGCCGTGACGACCGCCTCGTCGTACCGCCCCAGCTCCACCAGGGCGAGGCTCGCGAGGCGGTGCGCCCACGCCGGGCCACCCAACGCCATGGCGCGTTTCGCCGCGTCCAGCGACTCGCTGGCCTCGCCGACGTCCAGGTAGGCGGCCGACAGCCGGCACCACACGACCGGATGATCCGGGTCAACCCGCAGCGCCGACTCGAGCACGGCGATCGCGGCGTGCGGCCTGCCCTCGTTGGACAGCCGCGCCGCCTTCACCAGCACAGTGTCGATCGAACCGTCAGTTGCCTCGGTCATCCGGCGTTTGCCTCCGGGCCTACCCCATCAGGCTCGCCAGATCCGCGTCAACCAGCTTCGCCGGCTCGACGCGGGCCTGCTTGTCCACCAGGGCGCCCAAGGTGTCGCCGTCGTCCCACATGTTGACGTTCATCGCGGCCTGCAGGGCGCCGTCGCGGACCCAGAAGGCGATGAACTCCCTGGTGCCCAGGTCGCCGCGGACCACCAGCTCGTCGCTGAACGGGTCGGTCAGGCCGCGGAACTCCATCCCCAGGTCGTACTGGTCGGAGAAGAAGTACGGGCTCGCCGTGAACGGCTCGCTCGCGCCCAGCAGGTTCTGCGCCACGTGCGCGCCCTGGTCCTTCGCGTTCGCCCAGTGCTCGACGCGGATGCGCCGCCCGAACCTCGGGTGCGCGTGCGCGGCGATGTCCCCGATCGCGAACACGTCCGGCGCGGACGTCGCCAGTGTCGCGTCGACCTGGACGCCGCCGTCGTCGGACAGTGCCAGCCCGGCCTCCTGCGCCAGCTCGGTGCGCGGGTACGCCCCGACCGCCACCAGCACCAGGTCCGCGGGCAGCACGCTGTCGTCCTCCAGCCGCACACCCGTGGCCCGGCCGTTCTCGCCGACGTACTCCGCGATGCCGGTGTCCAGCCGGAACGTGACGCCCTGGTCCTCGTGCATGGACCGGAACACCCCGGCGACCGTGTCGCCGACCACGCGGTGCAGCGGCTGCGGCAGCACGTCGACCACGGTCACGTTCGCGCCGTGCTTGCGGGCGGCGGCCGCGACCTCGCAGCCGATCCAGCCCGCGCCGATGATCACGACGTCGCGGCCCTCGGTCAGCTCCCGGCGCAGCGCGCGGGCCTCGTCGAGGCGGCGCAGGCGCAGCACGTTGTCGAGGTCGTGGCCCGGCAGCCGCAGCCGCCGCGGCGTCGAGCCGGTGGCCAGCACCAGCCGGTCCCACGACTCCCTCTTGCCGTCGACGTCGACCGTGTGGTCGCCGATGCTCACCCCGCTCACCCGGGTGCCAAGCCGCAGGTCGATGTTCTTCTCGGCGTAGAACGACTCCTCGTGCACCCAGTCCGGGTCGTCGGTGTCGCCGAGCAGGATGCCCTTGGACAGCGCGGGCAGCTCATAGGGGCGGTGTCGCTGCTCTCCGACAAGCAGCAGGTCGCCGTCGTAGCCCTGCTCGCGCAGCGCACCGGCGGCCGAGGCACCCGCGAGTCCGGTGCCCACGATCACGATGCGGCGCGGATCAACCATGGTGGGTCATGCCTTCCTTCAGATGGACAACACGCGTCACGACTACGTCGTCGCGACGTCTGACTGTTAAACGACAATCACGCGTGGGCGGATCAACTGCCGGAGGATGAGCAATGTGACCAGCCACAAAGAATGGTCGATCACGTGTCGTGACGTGGCAGGCCGCCGCCGTGACCTCACGGTCTTCGTCCGGCAGGGGCGGGTCGTGCTGGTCGCCCCGCCCGGCGAGACGGCCGTGCTCAACCCGCTCGACGTGGGCCGCCTCCGCGCCGTGCTGCGCGACGCTGTGGTGGACGCGTCCCAGGCCGAGGCGCGGGAGAACTGACACCTACGCTCCCGACCAGGTATGCACCGGTTCGTTCGTGTGCATGTGCGAGGCATAGCGGCGGGTCATCTCGCGCAGGGCCTGCTCTCGTGACACGGAACGCGACTCCTCCAGTGAGCGGACGGTGTCCACCTGCCAGGTTGCCCCATTCCGACCGGAGATGCAGCGCTTCTCGATGACGCCCAGCAGCCGCTCACGCTGGTCCTGGGCCACCCCCCACGCCTCGAGGCCCGCGTGCGCGAGCGGCAGCAGCCGGCGCAGCACCAGCTCGGTGACCGGCACGTCGCCGATGCCCGGCCAGTACACCCGAGCGCCGATGCCGCCCTTCGCCGCGTTGTGAAAGTTCTCCTCGGCGGCCGAGAAGCTCATCTGTGTCCACAACGGACGCTCCTGGTCGGCGAGCGCGCGGACCAGCCCGAAGTACAGCGCCGCGTTGGCCATCACGTCGACGCAGGTCGGCCCGGCGGGCAGCACCCGGTTCTCCACCCGCAGGTGCGGCCGGTCCTCGACCACGTCGTAGATCGGCCGGTTCCAGCGGTAGATCGTGCCGTTGTGCAGGCGTAGCTCGGACAGCTGGGGCGTGCCGCCCGCCTCGAGCACCGCCGCCGGGTCCTCGTCGTCGCACAGCGGCAGCAGCGCCGAGTAGTACCGGACGTTCTCCTCGAACAGGTCGAAGATCGAGGTGATCCACCGGTCGCCGAACCACACCCGCGGGCGCACGCCCTGCGCCTTCAGCTCGTCCGGCCGGGTGTCGGTCGACTGCTCGAACAACGCGATCCGGCTCTCCGCCCACAGCTGCTTGCCGAACAGGTACGGCGAGTTGGCGCCGAGCGCGACCTGCACGCCGGCGACGACCTGCGACGCGTTCCAGAAGTCCGCGAACCGCTCCGGCGCCACCTGCAGGTGGTACTGGACGCTGGTGCACGCCGACTCCGGCGCGATCGTGTCGGCCTGCGCGACCAGGCGTTCCTCGCCCGAGATGCTGATCTCCAGGTCCTCGCCGCGGGCCGCGAGGACCTGCTCGTTGAGCAGCTTGTACCGCTGGTTGGTCGACAGTGTCTCCACGTTCATGTGCTCATGCCGCAGCGTCGGCAGGATGCCGATCATCATGATGTCCGTGTCGACCGTGTTGGCCTTCGTCTCCGCCGCGTTCAGCGACGCGCGCAGGCTGTCCTCGAAGCGGGCCAGCCCGTCCGGGCTCAGCTCGTTCGGGGCCAGATTGATCTCGATGTTGAACTGGCCGAGCTCGGTCTGGAAGTCCGGGTCCGCGATGGCGGCCAGCACGTCCTCGTTCTTCATCGCCGGGTCGCCGGCGGCATCGACCAGGTTCAGCTCGACCTCGAGCCCCGACATGGGCCGCTCGGTGTCGAACGCGGACTGCTTGAGCATCTGCGCGAACACGTCCAGGTCCAGCCGGACCTTCTCGCGAAACCGTTGCCGGTCGGCGCGGGTGAACTCGGTCCGCTCGACATCCTTGCCCATCCGCATCGCCTCACTAGGTGAAAGCCGGTCCTGGGAAGCCTCGCGCCAAGCCTTTACCCCCGCAAGCTGCGAGATCAAACCAGCCTACCGGGCTAAGCTCCGTGGCGTGACGGACAGTTTGGTGTGGATCGACTGCGAGATGACCGGCCTCGACCTGAGCAAGGACGCGCTGGTCGAGATCGCCGTGCTGGTCACCGACTCAGAGCTCAACATCCTCGACGAAGGCGTCGACATCGTGATCCACGCCGACGACGCCGTGCTCGACACCATGCCCGACATCGTGCGCGAGATGCACGCCAGCTCGGGCCTGACGCCGCTGGTGCAGGCCTCGACCGTCGAGCTCGCCGACGCCGAGGCGCGGGTGCTCGACTACGTGCGTTCCCACATCCCGGACGCCAGGACGGCCCCCCTGTGCGGCAACTCCATCGCCACCGACCGGGGGTTCATCGCCCGCGACATGCCCCTGCTCGACGCCCACCTGCACTACCGGATGATCGACGTGTCGTCGATCAAGGAGCTGTGCCGGCGCTGGTACCCGCGGATCTACTACGCGCAGCCGGACAAGGGCCTAACCCACCGGGCGCTGGCGGACATCAAGGAGTCCATCCGCGAGCTGCGCTACTACCGGGGGACGGCGTTCGTGCCTCAGCCCGGGCCCACGAGCGACCAGGCGAAAGCCGTGGCAGAGGCCCTGCTGACGGCCGAAAGCTAACCGTTTGCATGCCACGCGGGCAGGCACGTTACGATGTGTCTCGTCGCTCTTCGGAGCGGCAATGGTGGGTGTAGCTCAGCTGGTAGAGCACCTGGTTGTGGTCCAGGATGTCGCGGGTTCAAGTCCCGTCACTCACCCCAGTAAAACCGCAGGTCAGAGGGGGTGCGGAGCACCCCGCATCCCCACAGACCCCCTCTCGCATCCCCATGAGCGCGGTAGCGTGGTGCGCGAAGCACCCGCCATCACGCACGAAGGGGTCAGCGATGACCACGCCACCTCCCCACGCAGCTCGACGCCCGCGCGACTGGAACGACGTCTATAGGCCTGTGCCCGACTCCGACGAGCCCGGCGCGATGCTCGACGACCTGTGCCGGATCGCCGACGCACGAGCCCGCCGCATCGGCCGGCCGCCGACCTCGGCCCGCGTCATCGTGATCACCGACGAGTCGACAGCGGTCCTCGAGACCGCGCCCAGCGCCACTCGCTGACCTTCTCCCCCACTGCCTGAAATTCCACGAGGGACACGTCTGCCCTCACCTCTTGCGACAGACGCCGCAACCCTGTCGAACTAACCCGCAAGGTGTCCACCACCGGAGCGCAACCCATGGCAAGCATCGAGCGCCGCAAGCGCACTGACGGCACGATCGGCTACCGCGTCGTCTGGTTCCTGGACCACCGGCTGCCGTCCGGCAAGTTCGCGAAGGACTACCTCACCTTCGACGACGAGACCGAAGCCGAGAAGTTCAAGGCCATCCTGGAAGCCGCGGGCAACAACGTCCAGGACGCCGTTGCCGCGTACAACGCCGTCGAGAATCGCGAACTCACCGTCGCGCAAATGCTCGACGAGCACATAAAGCTGCTGACCGGCATTGAGGAACGCACCCGCCGCGACTACAACAACATGGCCGCCTATCACCTGGTGCCGCTGATCGGCAGCCTGTCGGCGACCGCCATCGAACGCGACCGCATCCGCGCCTGGGTGAACAAGGTCTCGTGCCCCGACCCGACGCGGGCCGGGGGCATGCTCACCCAAGCGCGCAAGGACGCCGAGCTGTCCCGTGAACAGCTCGCCGAGAGGCTGGGCTGGCCGGTCAAGAAGGTCACCGGCTACGAAACCGGCAAGGCCCCGCTGGTTCCGGACGACCTCGCGGAGGTCTTCGTAGCGCTGCGGGTGCTGCGCGTGCGTCGCCAGCTGATCAACACCGTGGCGTTCGGCATGGGGGCCAAGACCCTGCGCAACGTGCACGCCCTGCTCTCGGCGGCGGTCACGTGGGCCATCGACAACAAGAAGGTGGCGCGCAGCGACAACCCGGCGAAGAACATCCGGCTCCCGAAGTACACCCCGGCCGAGATGACGTTCCTGACCCCGGCGGAATTCGGACTGTTCGTGTCCTATTTCGGCGAGCCGTACCAGCTGATGGTGCGGGTTCTCGCCGGAACCGGGATGCGGTGGGGCGAGCTGATCGCGCTGCAAGTCGGCGACGTCGCGCTGGACGTCGAACACCCGTACGTGAACATCGACAAGGCAGTGAAACGCGCCGAGAGCGGCCACTACATCGGCTCGCCGAAGTCTGCGCGGTCGGTGCGCCTGGTGTCGTTGCCTCGATCGCTAGTCGAGCCGCTGCGCGTGCTGATCGGCGACCGCGACGAGGACGACTGGCTGTTCCGCGGCCCGCGCGGTGGCCGGGTCCACTACAGCAACTTCTACAGCCACCAGTGGGTGCCTGCCGTCAAGGCCGTCACCGCCACCCGCACCCCGGACGGGGAGAAGGTGCCGCGCGAACGGCGGATCACGAAGAAGCGCATCCGCATCCACGACCTGCGCCACACACACGCCTCGTGGCTGATCGCCCGCAAGGTCGACCTGGCCACTGTGCAGCGTCGCCTTGGGCACGAGTCGATCACCACGACTGTGGACCGGTACGGCCACCTGGACCCGAGCCAGCTGCAAGCCGCGGCCCGCGCCGCCGACGCCGCGCTAGCGACTGCGGGCGCGCCGGTCGACCCGCTACCCGACGTGCTGGCGACGGTCGTCGACCTCGACACGGTGCGGCTCGCCCGCGCGAACGCAGACGTCGACCCGTTCAGCGAGCACGACGAGCCCGGCGCGTCGGTGCCAGCGCCACGACCGGCCGCCGTGCCGGTGCTCGCTGAGCTGCCCGAGGAGCTGGCGCGCGTCGTCCTCGGCGACGAGTTGCGCCGGGTGCGCAAGCAGGCCGGGATCACGCAGGCCGACCTGATCACGCGCCTGCCGTTCGATCTGCACGTCGCGACGCTGCGCGGCTACGAGGGCGGCCGGGTGGCACTGACGGTGACCCGGTTCATGCAACTCTGCCTGGCGATGGGCTCGCCGGTCGCGCCGGTGATGGAGCGGGTCATGCAGCGCTTGGCCGCGGACACGCTGCCGCCCACCTCAGCCCTGGACGAAGAGCGGGAGTACACGGTCGACTTTGACGCAGTCGCCGACGCAGGGTGATCGAAGCTGGTCACGTGGGTTGCCGGTATCCTCACCGGCACCCCACGTGACTGAAGGACTGCCCGTGAGCGAAACGCCCGCCGAGACGCCGACCGACAACGAGCGCCACGAGGAGGGCGTCAAGGCCGCTGCGCTGGCGATGCTGGCCGACGACTTCGAGCGCAACCAGGCGAGCAGCGACGACTGGGACGACCTGGCCCGCGAAGCGCAGGCTACGTACCTCGCGAAGGCCCGCAAGGTGGTCAACGCCTACCGGTCCGTGATACCCGGTAACATCCGCGCGGTTGTCCCACACACTACATAACTTGTAGAGTGTGAAACACTATGACCACCAACCCCCGCCGACGTGCCCGGACCGCGACTACGCGCGATGGCCGGCCGCTCACTGCCGCGGAGATCGCGGAGGAGCGCGAACGCGTTGTCGGCGAGCTAGTGCGGCTCGCTGAGGAGCGCCGCAAGAACCGGGTGGCGCACAAGAAGAACACTGACAAGTTCGGGCCCAAGGTCAAGCTCGCGGCTGAGTACGGCTGGAAGTACGCCGAGCAGTCCGAGCACTACGACCTGGCCCGCGGGGTGTTCAACCGGCACGGCGGCGTTGTTGAAGTCGGGTCCAAGCGGCCCCGTGGTGATGCGCTCGAACGGCTCAAGGTAGTCATCGGCGAGATAGTCGACGAGCGGTTCCGGCTCGACCGTGAGTACAAGCAGGCAGCTGAGACCATGGCTGAACTCGTCGAGCGCGCCTACAACGAACTCGGCGTGAACCTGCGCCAGCTCGAACTGAACTGCAAGGTGCCCCGGTCCACTCTCTACTCCTGGCTCGGGCTCGCGCACAGTAACCCCCGGCTCGGCACGGACGGCAAGCCCACGCGCAGCGTGAACAAGCCCATCGAGCCGTCCGGCCCACGCAAGGGCATCCCGTGGCAGGCCCGCGAAGGCCAGCAGGCGAGCAGCGCCGCTGCCGAGTAGGCACCCGAAGGGGCGACCTCGAGCTACCGCAGGTGCTCGACGTCGCCCCTTCGTCGCGTCACCAGAAGGTGCCTTGCCACAGCACGCAACGAAGAGACGTGTGACCGGACTGTACGAACAGGCACCGACTTCCCCGATCGGAGTCGGTCTGCTTGGGACACTTAGGGTGTGACGCAACCAGACCCTGTCGTGTGCCCGAACTACCTGCCTGGCGCGTTCGAGCCGATGCCGCTCGGCGACGACTACAGCGCCTTCCCCACTGTCGTCGAGATCCCGGCCGGGCTGCGCGCAGTGTGGTGGCAGGGCAACGACCACCTGTCCTACGGCACGTCCCGTTTGTTCACCACGACCAGCAGTGACAGCGGCGCGAGCTGGACCGCGCCGGAGTTTCTGCGGTGGAGCATAGGCGTACGCGACCCGAACGTGTCGCGCCAGGCCGACGACCGGCACTGGCTGACCTACTTCACCGGCTTCCAGTCCCTGCCTGCTCTTGGGGCCTACGCGCGCCTCTCGCGCGACGGCGGCGCAACGTGGGGCACGCCGCGCAGGGTCGACCCACGGTTGCCCTACGCGGCCGTCTCAGCACCGATCCGCGCCGAAGGTCCCGGCGGGCGCGACACACTGTGGCTGCCGTTCTACGGCCGCGAACGCGACGACGCCACCGGCGACCTCGAGGAGTTCGACTCCGCGTACATCGCGCGCTCGGTCGACGGCGGCGCGAACTGGACGTCGACCCGGATCGCGGACGGCGCGGCCGACGAGCGCAGCTACGCGGAACCGTGGCTCGTGCTCGACGAGAACCAGCCGGGCCGCATGCTCGTCTTCCACCGGCACGGGGCGTGGCAGTCGATCGGGCTCACCGAGTCGACCGATGGCGGGCAGTCCTGGAGCGCGCCGCGTGAGCTGTTCCCTGGCACTGGTCGGCCGACCGCGCTCGCGACGTCGACCGGCCAGCTGGTCGTCGTCTACCGCGACGCTACGACGCGCGACGCGGTGTACGCGGTGTCGACTGACGACGGGGCAACGTGGAACGCGGGACAACTGCTGATGGAGAACCACAACAGCACCCAGCTCGGGATGGTGTACGCGGCGATGGTCGAGACCGCGCCGGGCGAGGTCTACACGCTCGTGTCGATGGAGGACAACGGGGTGAACGCGCGCCTGTGGCACGGGCACCTCGTGTGCGCCGGGTAGGCGGTGCGGTGAAACGGGAAACGCCCGGCAGGCACTAGGCCCGCCGGGCGTTGCTCTCCCCGCCTCCGGTTCACCGAGCCAGGCTCAGCGACTCGCAGCGCAAGCAGGCTAGCACGTGCGGCCGATGCCACTGTCCATGTGGGACGGCCACGCCGACAGGAACACCTGCAACGCGCCGAACGCCAGCAGGTTGACCGGATTGGACTCGAACGCGGGCATGTGCGCCTGCACCACTGCCTGGGCGATGATGTGCGACCCCGGTGGCACTACGAACTCGCGCGACGCCGCGCCCGGCGCCTCTTGGTATTGCGCGGTGCCTTGCGGCAGACCAGTCGCCCAGTTCGACGTCCAGAACATCTCGGGCGTGCGGGCCCCGTCGAACGGCGCGTCGACCGTGTCGATCCCCGCGTCGATGAACGTGCGCACCTCCCACCGGTTCCCCGGCCCGACGAGGATGCGCACGTACGGGATCTCGGCGCGTACCACCACGCGGTGCGTGCGGCACGTGTCGTTGCGCCAGAACAGCGAGCCGGCGCGCAGCTGGAACCACTCCTCGGGGTCACCGAAGATCCGCACGAACGAGTTGCTGTACGGCTCGGCGGTCACGCACGCGCGGTACATGCCGACCGCCTGCCAGTCCAGGCACAGCTTGCCGTCCTCGACGGTCAGGCCGCAGTCACACATGCACACCGCAGGCACCGCGACCCCCTCTCTCTTTCAGCATGTGCGGCCCGAGCCGGTAGTGACGTTCGACGGCCACGCGGATAGCGAGATGTTCGCGGGCGCGATCTCCAGCCGGTTCGCGCTCTGCGCGGTGTAGTTCGCGGTGCGCGCGAAGAACCGGAACCCGACGACGAGCCTGTCCCCCGGCTGCACGATGTACTCGCGCTGCGCCGAGCCAGGCGCGCTCGCCTCCTGGTCAGTGCCCGCAGGCAGCGCCAGGTACCAGTTCGCCGACCACTGCATCTCGGGCTCACGAGTGGTGTCGACCGGCGGGCCGGGCTGGTTGATCGCGGCATCGATGTAGCCGCGCACGTACCAGGTGTTGCCGCCGCCGACCTTGATCTTGACGTACGGGACGTCGAACTGCGCGAGCACACAGTGCGTGCGGCACGTCGTGTTCTTCCAGGCAAGCCAGAGGTCGCGCTGCAACGCCCAGTCGGGCGACGCCTCGAACGTGCCAGCGACTGCGCCAGTGACCGCGCAGACCCGCTTCATAGCGACCGCGGACCAGTCGAGGCACATCTGACCGCCGTCCATGGTGAGGCCGCAGTCGCAGGTGCAGGGCGAAGGCATCAGGCCCCCTCTGCGGTCAGGTACATCCAGAAAGTGGGCACGAAGTTCGTAGACGCCAACAGGTTCCACACCACGCCCTGCGACTGCTGCACGAGCACTTCCACGTAGTCGCCGGGGTCAAGATCGATGCACGTCGAGATGTTCTGGATGGTGGAGAACGCCTTGGACGCGTCGATCTGCTCGGCCGCGATGAACTGTGATCCGTTGAGCCGCAAGAACACCGCGCGGTGCCCGAAGTGGTTGCCGTTGCTCTGCCACTGGATCGTGGTGCCCACGGTGTAGCCGCCCTCGACCTGCGCGGTCAGCCGGCCGATCGCGCCGAACATGCCTGCGTTGTCGGTGAAGACCTGGTCGAACGCCACCGTCGTGACCGTGTTGGTGCTGCTGACGATGGCCTGGCCGGTGGACTTCCCGATGCGGGCGCGTGGCTGCGACGGCACCACCGAGCCGTCCACGCTGTTGTAGAGCCCGCCGTCCGGGCCGAACAGCAGCGTGTTCCCGGCCTGCTCGGACAGCTGCACTTCGAACAGCCGGTCGGCTGTGTCGAATGTCAGGCCCGGCCCCATCGCTTCAGCCACGCAGTCCTGCACGTCCGCGCAGGCGACGAGCAGCCCCGAGGCCGTGGAGGTGATGAGGTTGGAGCCTGAGGGGTTGAGCCGCACAGCGGCAGACAGGTTGTAGGGCGTGGACGCGCCGTCTCCACCAAGCGTCAGGTCCACACTGGCCGTGTCGGTCACCTTCACCTGCGTCGTACCTGCGGTGATCTCGTACGGATCTTCCGGATTGCCGGTTCCTGTCAGTTGGGTGTTAGGCCCGGCGACGATCACGCAGTTACAGGTCAGACTGGCGTTGCCACCGCACCCGCACGGCCGGGTCACGCCGACCACTCGTCGGCAGTCTCACGAGCAGCAGAAGACGCGCCGGCTCCGTGGTCGGGAGTAGCCATGAGAACGTCGGGCGGATCTACCGGTTCGCATGTGCAGTCCGGCATGCACGGTGTGCATTGGACGCGAGGTGGTGACGTACCTGGTTGTGACATCCGTCTTCCCCACTCTCAGCGGTGCAAGCCGGTCAGCCACAGCGCCGCCGAGAACTCGGCGACCATGTCGACGGCGATGCTTTCGGGGGTGGTCATCCCTTGTCGCACTACCAGTTCGATGTAGTCGCCAGCCAGGAGTTCGTAGTCCGTGTGGACGTTGAGGTCGGTGGGCTCGGTGCCAAGCTTGACGTCGGGGATCTGCTGAGACGCGATGATGATCGTCCCGTTGAGACGCACCTGGAGCGTGCGGTAGCCGAGTCCTGCATCGTCCGTGCCGGCAAGGAAGCGGACGTTGGCCCCGGCGCTGTAGCTGCCTGCCCAGCCGGCTGGGACGGTGAGCCGCGAGGGGTTGGCGGGGTTGTGCATATCGCCTCGGTCGTAAGTCACCGTGTCCAGCGGAACGGCGAGCGCCACGGCGTTGATGACGGCGATGTCCTCATCGGTTCGTGCCCTGGCGCGCGGAGGGCATGGCTGGCACTGCTGCACGGGAGTAGTCATCTCAGCTCCTTCTGTATCGATTCAGATGATAGGCGCTTGAGACTCCTCAGGAGCCTGTTGACTTGCGATTTACGGACGCGGAGTTACAGGGATGTCGCGGCGATCACCACGACCTCACCGGAGGCGGCGTGCCGGGCTTCCACCTGCCCGTCCCGCTCCTCCAGCACCCAGCCGCCCACGACGACATCGCGGCGGCCTTCCAGCTTGGTCAGCCGGTCTTCGATCTCCTGCATCCACGCCCGCACGGCGCGGGCGTCAGCGAACGGCGGCACCGGCATCAGGCAGCCTCCGCCCCGATGGAAGCCTTCGGGGCGACCGTGATCGCCACCCGCTCCTCATCCGTCCCGTCATCCGAGCAGCCCTGCGTCACCTGCACCCGCGTGAGCGCCATCTCCTCGGACACGGTGCGGCACGTGGCGCTGGACCAGATGGGGATCACCACGCCGGGCACCAGCTCGGCGAAGTCCACCGGAGCTCGCGGGTCCAGCCGGATGCCGTCCGGCACCGACAGCACCAGCGGCGGCCGGGACCGGGCGGCCACCTCCTGACAGGCCAGCGTGTCCGCATCCTGCTGGGTAGTGATCGTGTCGTCCTTGATCGTGACCTCCACCAGCCCGTAGTACGGGTCAGTGCCCCCGCAGTACCCGGTGACGCCCTTGCCCTGCACACACACGGCCGTGGCCAGGCTGTAGCCGTCCTCCACAACGGATAGCGCGCCCATGAAATCCTTGTCCTGCAGAGTGGTGGTGCGTCCCAACGTCGCCCCACCGCACCACACCATCACCTGCTGGCCCAGCGCGGTGAAGTTCAGCGGGCCGCGCGCCAGCTGCCGCAGTTCGGCCGCGGCCGTGGTCTGGCACGCCTCGTACTTGCGGCACCCCTCGTGCTCGCACCCTAGGTACTGGAACCGCAGGCACGTCTCGTCCTGCTCGCCGTCCGGGTGCTCCAGGGCCTCGTCGATGATGCCGCGAGCGATGTCGGCCAGCGACCCGCACACCTCGCGGGTCTCGCGCACCAGGCGGCGGTCAAGCCACCCGATGCCGTCAACGGCCTCGATCACCGTGTCGTCCAGGTTGTAGGTGATGCGCAGGATCGGCCCGGACCACACCAGCTGGCCGCACCGGTGGATCACCAGCGCGTGCCGCCAGGTGCGCACCTGGTCCAGCACCTCGCAGCACCGGCCGTTGCGCCCCACGGTGGCGTTGGCCTCGGACAGGTCGTCCAGCTCGCGCCCGTACTGGAGGCAGTTCACGTCGTCCAGGTCCACCACCTTGCGGTTGAGGCACCTGTCCCAGATGGACGCGGTGTTGACGCAGCAGCCGAGCGGCCCTCCTTGCGGCATCAGGCCACCGCCTCACACCGCACCACCGACACTGACAGCGTGGCGTCCGGCGCGACCTGGTGAATATCCACGTCCGCGCAGATGGTGTAGCGGATGCCGCACGAGAGCGTCACGCAGGACATGGGGCCGCCCGCGCTCCCGTACACCTCGTTGGCGGCGTTGCGGGTGGCGTTGCCGGGGCAGTCCAAACGCGCCGTGCACGTGCGCCCGTCGATGGTGAGCGTGGAGTTCGCGGGAACGTAGGTGACGTAGTAGACCCCGCACGCCTGGCACTCGTTGAGCTGGTCGGGGTCGCGGTCGAGCACGTTGGGCCACACGTTGATCGACAGGTTCCGCATGGGCTGCGACCCCGAGTTGATCGTGATCAGCAGCGAGGCTTCCTCCCAGTTCGGCACGAGGTCCGGGGTGATGTCCACGCACTGGCGCACTACCTGGAGCGGGATGCAGATGCAGTCGGGTTCGACCGGCGGCGGTACCGGCGGCGCGGGCAGCGTCGCGCACTGCGGGTCGCCCGAGCACGGCCCCTCGCACGAGCAGCCCGGCCGGTATGGGTCGCAGCAGTCCGTGGTCCAGGTGATGTTGCACGGCTCGTCGCCGGTGGGCAGCGGCCAGAACTGCCCGTCAACCACCTCCACGGGTCGCCGCCACACGCACGGGTCGGCGTTCATCACCCACACCACCTGATACATCGGGCGCATCTCGACGCCTTCGCCGCATGGCGCGCCTTCGCACCCGCGCGAGCGAGTGACCAGCGTGGGCCCGGACAGCAGCGCAGCGCCTGTGAGGGTGCGGATCCGCTGCGGGGTGTCCCACCAACGTCCGTCCGGTCCTTGCGCCGCACCGGGGCTCTCAGCCACGGGACGGGGGCAGCAGGACAGGAAGCACAGTTCGTCGCCGTCGCACTGCGTGCAGCTGGAGTAGAGCGCCGCAGTCAGCCACTGCAGCCCGTAGTCCGCGCCGCAGCAGTCTGCGGCGAACAGCCACGCAGTGATCGTGAGTTCCTTCGACGCGCGCCGGCCGCGAGACACGACCGCCCCGTCTCCGAGCCGCTGGGTGGCCTGCCGCTGATACGGCGAATCGCTCAACCCTGTAACAGACTCGATCCACACGCCGCCGAACCGCGCGGACTCGGGCTCGTCGGGGTCGTACCACGGCGCGGGATCGGCCGCGGGCGAGACGTAAGGGGCGTCGCCGACCGCCGCCGGTTCGACGCACGAGCAGCCCGGCGTGGCGACCGCACGCGACGAGCCCCGCAGGTACGACAGCACGCGGGAGTTCGAGCCGACCTCCGTGCCCGCGAAGTACAGCAACCCCTGTTCTGCCACCGTTACCTCATCACCTTGGACACCTGGGCGCGCATGTGGACACCTGCCATCTCGGCGAACGTGCGCGGGTTGGTCGAGGGCATGTTGAAGTTCTGGTTAACCACGAGCGTGCGGGAGCTGGTCACCGGAACGACGCCGCCGGAGCTGCCCGCGCCGCCGACACCTCCAGGCCCGGAACCCGTGCTGACGTTCCCGGGCCCGATGTTGGGCAGGGTGATCGCAGGGATAGCCGCGGCCAGCAGCGCAGCCGCGCGGCCGACGTCGGGCACCATCCCCTTGAGGCCGATCACCAGGCCCTTACCGGCCTGCTGGCCGATCCACTTCATGAGCTTGGACGGGGAGGCGATGCCGAGGAAGTCGAGCACCCCGCCTACCGCGTCCGAGATCAGGTTCTTGAAGAAGTTGATCACCGCACCGGCCGCGGACTTGAGGCCGTTGATCAGGCCTTGGATCGCGTCCTTACCGAGCTGTACCAGCTTTCCGGGCAGGCCCTTGAAGAAATTGACGATGGAATCGATGATCCCCGAAACCGCACTACCGATCGCGCCGCCCACATTCTGAACGATGCTCACCAGCCCATTCCATGCGCTGGAGAAAATACTCCCGATTGCGGAAAGCGTTCCTGAAATAAACGACTTGATCCCGTTGAAGATCGACGACACGATTCCGGCCATTGTCGACAGCACAGAGCCGACGATCGACCCCATTGTCTGGAACGCCGAAACCACGAAACTGACCACGGCCTGCACGATCGGTATCAGCGTGTTGATCACGTTGATGACCAGCTGGAACACCGGTGTCAGCGCCTGAATGATCGGCACCAGCGCCTGCGCCGCACCAGCCAGAAGCGGCAGCAAGCTCGTCGCCAATTGCAAAATCGGCTCGATCAACGGAATGAGCGCGACCAGCAGTTGACCGAACACGCCCGCGATTACTGCTAGAATCGGCGAAAGCGCGGCGAAGAATTGCACTAGTGGCGGCAGAATCGCGCTAATCAGTTGCATCAACGGCGCAATTAGCGGTGTCAGCGCAGCCACTAGGGCGTTCAGGATCACCCCGGCTAGCTGGAAGATCACAGGCAACAGCGGCGCGAGCTGCTGGAGGAACGACCCGATCAGCCGACCCACTGACGTCAGCGGCCCAGTGAGCGCCGTGAACGATGTCGCCAGCTGGTCGAGCACCTGCCCTGCCCCGAAACCTAGCCCCCGGAACAGACCCAGGACCGGCTGGATGCCCGCCTGGAACACCGCGAACAACTGCTGCGCCCGGTCGATCAGGCTCTGGAAGATCGCCGCCAGCTGTCCGCTTTGGGCAGCGCCTTGCACGAACGACGCGAGCTGCCCGGTAGCCTGCGCAAGCCACGTGCCCAGCTGCGGCAGGAAGCTCGACGCGATCTGCACGAACGGCAGGAACGCCGACACGATGTTGCCGATGGCCGGGGCGAAGTTGTTCGCCGCTGCGGTGATGTTGGCGAAGATCCCTTCCAGCGCAGTCAGGTTCGCCGGGGCCTGGAGCGAGGACAGCAGCCCGGAGAACTGCGCACCCAGCGCCGAGGCGAGGCTGCCGAGACTGCGCTCCAGGACTGGCAGCAGCGACGCGCCCAGGCTCTCCACCTGGTCGGCGATCCCAGCAAAGAAGTTGTCCTGTACCAGGGTCTTGATCCCCTGGAGCTGGTCACGGAACCCGACGAACGCCTTCACCGCGGCTTGCGCGTTCGGGCTCAACTGCTTGAGCGCTTCGGCGTACTTCTCGGTATCCCCGGCAAGACCGGCCTTGAGAGCCCCGCCTACGCCGTTGAACGCTACGGCCAGGGTTGCCATGCTCGCTGCCGCCGCGACGCCCGCAGCGGGTAGCAGAGCCAGCCCGGCGGCAGCAGCGGAGCCGGCCGCGCCGACCCCGGCCATGACCGGCCCGAGCGCGCTGACCGCGGTCACGAGCCCGGCGAACAGAAGCGACGTCTTGGCGATCGGCGCGGCTACCTTGGACAGCCCGGACACGAGCCCGGTGCCGATGTTTGAGCCGAGCTGGACAAACCGCGCGAGCAGCCCGCCCAGCGCGGACACCGACGTGTCGGCGAACCGCGATGCCCAGCCGCGGCCGGCCCGGTCGCCTTCGCCTGCGATCAGTCCAGCCAGCCCGGAGAACGCGCGGATGGTGGTGCGGGCGATGCCGGAGGAGAACTCGCGTCCCCCGGCGTCGCCGAAGGCGCGCAGCCGCGCGCCGATGTTGCGGCCGAAGACGTCGATGACGCCGCCGAACCGCAAGGAGAACTCCCGCGCGGTGCGGGTGGCGACGCTCCCCGAGTCGCCGATGAACCCCTGGAGGTTCGTGGACGCCACCTTGTCGACCCCGCGCACGGCCTTGGAGATGTCGCGGATGAACGCGAGGCCGCCGGTGTCCCCGGCTTCGGCGAGGGTCTTGGAGATCAGCGCCCGCACGGCAGAGAAGCGCGAGGAGAACGCGACGGCGGCGCGCTGGCCGGCCGACTCCATACGGACCGCGACGGCCGAAGTGATGACGTCGAGTACGGAGTTGAACCGGGACACCAGCTCGGTAGCGGCCCGGCCGCCTGCGTTCCCGGCCTGGTTGGTGAAGCTGCCGAAGATGCTGGCGAGCAACGGCTCGGTGCCGCGCAGCGCGCCGCGTAGCTGCCCGATGAACGTCGACCCGGCCGCGATGGCGGCCTCACCGAAGTGGTTCGACACTGCCTGCCGGACGCCAGCTATGCGGGTGGTGAACGCGTTCACCACGGCGGCCCCGGCCTGCTGCATCCGGACCGCGAGGGTCGAGGTGATCAGGTCCGTGACGGTGTTGAAGCGGTTCGCAAACTCGACCGCAGCCCGCCCCCCGGCATTCCCGGCCGGGTTCACGAACCGGTCGAGCGCCGCGGTGATGATCGGCTCAGAGCCGCGCACAGCGTCGGCGAGCCGCCGGAGGAACGACCGGCCGCCGGAGTCGCCGACTTCGCCGAGCACTGTGGACACCTGCGCCTGCGCGCCGCGCAGGGCTCGGGCGACTTCGCGCACGAACGAGCTGCCGCCTGCGGTGCCCGCGCGGCCGAGCACGTCGGCAGCGCGGGCGTCGGTACCGCGAAGGGCCTTGAACAGCTCACTGGCGAACGAACCACCGGCGCGGTTGCCGCTCTCGCCGAGGGTCTTCTCCGTCTCGCGTGCGATTCGCTCAGCGGGTCTGCGCAGCGCGCGGCGCAGCGCAGGGTCGAAGTCCCGGACGGTGATCGTGGCCTCGATCTCGATGCCACCGAGGCTCGCCGTCATCCCCGGTCCTTTCTCCGCTGCTCAGACTCACTGTATCGATTCAGACGACGGATAGACCGCTCCGCGAGCTGCGAAGCGGGGAGCTATCCGAGCAGTCCGCCGAGCTGCCGCTCAGCCGCAGCGAACGCCGCGGCGTCTTCCTCGTGGTTCCACCAGATGTCCTCCCGCGCACGTTCCATCTGCGCGGGGGTCGGCTGGTCCAGTTGCGACTGGAGCTTGAACCGTTCCTTCTCGTCGCGGTTCTCGACCAGCAGCGCGTACAACACGTTGAGCGCGCGGTGCAGCGGCAACTGCCAGATGTCGATACCCCGCAACAACAACATGCCGTCGATCTCGTCCCAACTACTCGCCGCGAGTGCGATCAGGTTCGCGGCGACGTGGTAGGGCGGCCACCGGTGTGCAGGCTCATCGCCCACTCGATCACCTCGGTCAGGTCGCCGATGCGCAGCGAGTCGTCCGGGTTCTTCACCCGGCGCAGCAACGCTTTCGCGGTCGCGGGCACGAACAGGTTGCGGAGCGTGTCCTCGAACGCCTCGTACATGTCGGCCGGGTCTTCGTCGCGTTCGGCGCGTACGAACAGCCCGGAGGCCATGCCGAGCGAGTCGTCTTCGATCTCCGCGCGTGCGTGATAGACCGTCCCCCCCGACTCCAGCGTGAACGGGTGATCCTTCTTCTTGGCCGGCGTGCGGCCGCCCTTGGCGTTGGCTGACTCCTGCGCCCGGCGGGCGGCGAAGTCGAACGACTTGACTGCCATCGAGCCCCCTTCTGGATCGATTCAGACGAGGCGGAGCGTACCTCTCAGCACCCCCTTCGAGCAGCTGTCAACGGCCCTTCTGCGGGGTCTTGCCCGTGACTTCCTTGACCGCGTCGACCAGGAACGGGTTCCCGGCCACCGGGCCGACCCGCCGCGCGTAGTGGTACTCGCCATCCCGGCCGCGCCACCGCAGCACCTTCGCCCGGCGCGGCACGATCACCCCGTGCCCCTCGTGCACCACCTCGGCGTAGTCAACCGGCGCGAACACCCGCGCGGTCAGCTCCGGCGGCCGGGAGACCAGCTCGAAGTCGATCGACTGCCGCAGCCGTCCGGTGTCCACATTGGCCTTGACCTTCGCCACCGCAGACACCGTCGCGCCCACGGCCACCATGTGCCGGTAGATCGGCGAGGCCGGGTTGGTCACCAGCTCGTTCACCGCCGACTGGTTGATCTCGATCCGGATGCGCGCCATGACCCGCCTCCCCTCTACCTGTTGCCGTTGTGCTCGGGGCAGATGCAGCCGTGGACCTCGACCGTCACCTGCAACACCCCGCCTGTGCAGTTGCCCTGCGGGCCGGTGGGCAGCCAGTCGCCGACGATCATCTGCGCGTCGTCGAGGTTGCAGCCCGACCGCCAGTCACAGCACATGACCGCGCGCCGCATCGCGTGCGCGTCGGCGTAGACCAGCCGGGCCACGTCGTCGTACTGGCCGCAGGTGGGCAGGTTCCCGTGCTCGTCGACTCCGGGCAGGCAGCGCACCGCGCCCAGCTCGAGGACGACGGCCCAGCCGCCCATGCCGCCGCACGGACCCATGTCGCCGAGCCCTGCGGCCTGCGGGAAGTTCGCGCCGAGCTGGTAGACCCGCGCGACCCGCACCCATGCCTGGCCGGGGTCGCACGAGTCCCAGGCCACGGACTGGCCGGGCATCAGGCAGCAGCAGCCGGCCGGCGCAGACACCTCCGCGAGCTGGGCGCAGAAACACGCCTTGAGCGCGGAGGCGACGCACCACGCCAGCGGGTCGTCGAGGACCGGTGCGGTCACAGCCGGCCTACTTCCGGGTCTTGTCGTAGGCAGCGACGTGGGCGCGCATCGCGGTCTCGAACCGGTCCTGGTCGGCCTTGCTGGCGAACGGCAGACGGTCCAGGTCGGACTGCTTGACGCTGTAGGGCTTGCCGGTCTTGGGGTCCATGCCCGCGCCGGTGGCGAGCGCGATGCGGTAGCCGGGGTCGGTGTCGATGGGTACGTGCACCCGCACCGCGATCGGCTCGGACGGGCCGCTGGTCCACACGACCTTGAACACGAAGTCGGACCAGGGGCGGGCAGCGTCGCCGTGCACAAACCGCATGACGTCGTCCTCTCTCGCTTCGGGGGTTGGGGCGGGCGCGGGTTGGGCGGCGGGGAGGTTCGCGCGCTCCCACGCCATGTCGAGGCCGTCCGGGTCGGACTTGCGTCCGGGCGCGTACTCCTTGTGCCCGGCGAGCGCGTTCGACGGCTTCGCGCCCATGTGGTCGAGCAGCGCGCGGGAGCCGCGCCGCAAGCTGGTGATCTGCGCCGCGGGCCACGCTTCGCCGATCGTGTGATCGGTCTCGATCCCGATCGCGTCCTCGTTGCCGCGGTCCTTGCGGATGACGCCCCAGCCCGCCCCGATCCCGGCGTGGTTGGCCCGGCCGGACGCGGTGAGGTGCCAGACGCCTTCGGTGTCCACCCAGCACTGCGACAGCGGCGCGGGCGTGGTTCCGTTGCCGTGCACCGCGATCAGGTCGTCCATGGCCGGTGACGGGCCGGGCCTGCTGGCGTCGTGGTGCCAGATCAGCGCCTTCGGGTTGAACGCGCCGGGTGCGCGGCGGTCGCGCCAGCCGGGGTACTCCACGACGACGAGCCCGGCGCGGCGCAGCACGTCGGCCATCCAGTCGAGCGAGCCCACGTGTGTCTCCTCTCGTCAGGGCCAGGTGGTGACCCGGCCGGCCGATGGCAGGTCCGGGCTCCACGCGACAGCGGGGGCGGTGATGCCGTAGGGGTTGAGCGCGGCCACGAAGAGATCCACCGCGGGGATGCCGAACCGCAGCGTGCGGCCGTTGCCGATCGCCGCCGCGGTCACTGAGCCGTTGTTGGCGAACTCCATCGAGACGCCGTTGCGGGTCAGCGCAATGACGTTGCTCGGCAGGCGGCATTCGCCAGGGCCTGCGCCGCCGCACGCCTTGAGCACTTCGCACGCCAGCTCGGACGCCGCGAGCAGTCCCTCGGCGGGAACGGGATAGCCGTGCCGGTAGGTGATCTCCCACGTGCCAGGGCAGTCCGGTGGCAGCGAGAGGTCTTGGCAGGCGGGGAAGCAGTCGACGTCGCACGGCCCCTCGGGGCCGGGCAGGGTGCACGAGCGCTGCCAGACGAGCCACCGTCCGTTGTCCACCCTGAACGAGGACAGCGGCACTTCCTGGCCGTCGATCACCACACGCACGGGCTCGGGGAGAAAGCCAGGGAGGTCGATCTCGCACACCCGTGTGCACGAGCACGAGTGCGGCGGGCAGCCGCAGCGCACCCCGCCCCACGACCCGGCTGCGGGATCGACGACAGTCGCGACCCAGCGGCCGATCGCGACGAGCCGGCCGTCAGGTCGGACCGGCCACCCGGCATCGCTGGCGCAATGGCGTCGACACGGCCGCAGCCGGGTTTCGCACTGGCCGAGCTGACGGCCGGTCGCGACCCACAGCAGCCACGCAGCGAACCGCTTCGCGCGCTCGCGCTCCTCCGGTGTCGCGCTCTCCCACCGAGGACAGCAGGTCGGGTCGGGGATGGTCCAGGCACACGGACCGGTTCCGTACGGCATTCCTCATCCCCTTTCGCTTGCGGCGGAACGGGTTGGCCTCGACCCGCACCACGGCCAACCCGTCCCGGTCCTCACTCGACAGTGACCGTCGTCGTCGAGGTCATGCCGTTGTAGGTAGCGGTTATCGTGGCCGTGCCCGGCCCGACGCCTGTCACGACGCCGTTGGTGTCCACGGTCGCCACCAGCGGGGCCGAGCTGGTGTACGTAGCCAAGGCGGTGACGTCCTGGACGCCGCCGTCGTTCTCGATGCCCAGCACGGTCAGCGCCTGCGTGGCGGTCTCGACGAGCGTCGCCGTGGCCGGGTCGATCTGGATGCGCGCCACGGTGTCATCGCAGCCGGTGAGCGGCTGGCAACCACACTGCTCCTCCGGCGGCGCGATGGTCGTCCGAATGAGACGGCCGAACAGCGTCGGCGGGATCGGCTCGAACAGCGGGCCTGCGCTGCCGTCCTGGTAGTCCTGGACGTCGTACGGACCCACGCCCCAACCGCTGCCGGTGCGGGCCATGCCGGTGATCGAGAACGTCACGTTCGAGTTCTCGATCGTCCAGTCGCCCAGCCGCGCTGAGCTGATCCAGGGCAGGACCAGGTAGCCGTACTCTGCGCCGGAGTTCGCGCCGTCGCACCCGGTGGACGACGCGACGCCCGTCCAGATTTCGAGCGCAAACCCTGCCGTACAGGGGATATCGCCGATGTCGAATCCGACGCCTTCGCCCCGGTCGTTCACCACAGGGTCGCGGCCGGTGATGAACGAGAACAGGTCAGTGTCCACCTTGCAGAAGGTGAGCGTGACCTCGATGCCGGTCATGGTCGGGCACGCGGGCTCGGAGACGCAGGTCTCACCGGCGGCGTTGGTGACGTTGATCGCCTCGCCGTCCTCCACCTGCGGGGAGAACTCAGCGGAGATCCAGCCCTTTGTGGACACACGTGAGCACGGGCCACAGATCGGCCGACCGCAACCGTCCACTCGGGTCGTGCGGGCCATGCGCCCGCGCACTGGGGTAAAGCAGCTCATGGGGTTTCCTCCGTGCTCGCGCCACCCGGTCCGGGGGCAGGCGGCGGGGGTGGCGTCAGCTCGGGCGCACCACACGGGCAGCACGGCTCGAAAAGCACGGCGACGGTGAAGCAGTCCCAGCCGACGAGGTAGATGCGCTCAGCGAGCGCTACGAATTCGTTGTTGCAGCGCGAAAACCCGGCTTCCGGGTTCGGGGGCTCGACGATCGACCCACGCCAGACCTTCATCGCGCCGGTGAGGTAAACCCAGTACGAGCCCGCCGGTGCGGGCGCGCCGTCTGGTCCGGTGTTCGCTTCGGAGTAGCCCGCACCGGCGACGATCGGCAAGCCGTAGTTGGTCTCCAGCCGGTTCCCGCCGACCACCGTTGTGAGGCCGTCAGCGCCGAAGTACGGCAGCACCGACCGCGGAACGTGCAGCAGCGGCTGGCCGACGTAGTTCCTGGACGCGTACTCCTCCAGCACTGCCAACAGGTCTGCCGCGCAGTGCACCGTGCCGAGGTTCGGCGTGGTCGGGTCTGCGAACCGCGGCCCGGAACCGGCTTCGCCGGTCCACACCTCGTACTCGACGGCGTGCTGTTCGCCAGCTTCTAGGTGCTGGCGAGCGCGGCGCACCGCGTCCGCCATGTTGTTGCCGAGCAACGTGCACGACCACGAGCCCATGACGGTGAACGGCGTAGCGTCCTGGACGGGCGCGGGCGGCTCGAACTCCTTGACAGTCGGGCAACATGAGCTGTCCGGCAGCACCTTGGGACGCGCGCACGTCGGCGGCTCCCACTGCACTCCCATCAGCTCGTGCCCGTCCACGTCGACCACCGGCACGGCTGAGAACAGGCCGAACCGGTGTGGAGTCCTAACAGGACCGGCGACGGTCACACGAGCGTTGACCATGCCTCCACATCCCTTGCGGTAGCTGGAACTGCGGGTGGGTGTGAAGCGAGCGGGCCAGGCGAAAGGGGGCTACTCCCGGCCCACCCGCTTCACGACAAGGGGCGGACGCCGATCAGGGAGCCGGTGCCGGGGCAGGCGGCGTGGTGCCGTCGTCACCACAGCAGGGCAGCGGCGGGCAGTCGACGTTCGGCGGGCAGACGACCGGGGTCGTGGTGCACGCTTCCGAGAAGCACGCGACCGGGCCGCCTGCGTTCGTGCGACCGTTCGGGCAGACCGGCACGGTGACCACACGCGAGGTCGTGCACAGGTTCGCCACCATGAGCATCTGCTCGGTGAACAGTCTCGTGAACTTGTTCTGCCGCAGGAGAACCGAGTCGTACTGCGACTCCAGTTCGATCACCGGCTCCAGGCCGCGCACCCACGCGCCCTCGCGGTAGATCAAAAACTTGACGGTGGTCGGGTAGGCGCGCTGTGCGCCCGGTGCGCCGATGCACTCGTTCTGCCAGTTCTTGACCCACTCGACGACCACGCCGGCGTCACGGAACATCTGGTCGATGCGCTGGTCGGAGATGCCGAGCAGGTCGACGCCCATGCGGTTCGCCAGGTCCGCGCGGATCGCGCCACGCACCCAGCGGGGCAGCACGACCGTGACGGTCTCGGTCATGCCCAGCATGTAGTCGTCGCGGACGTCCTCGGCCTGCACATTGATCGCGTTGAACAGCGCCGCGGTGAACCCGGAGCCGCCCAGCAGGACGTCGTCGTAGACGACCGGGATCGAGCCGGCTTCCATCAGCTGGAGCGTGCGACGCGAGATCCGGACCTGGTGCGCCTTGAAGACGTTGCGCACGTACAGCTCGACGAGTTCCGGGAACTGCCTGGCCTGGAGGATGCCCGCCTTGAGGCACGCCCCGATCACGGACGGGGTGACGTCTTCCGTTTCAGGGCAAGGGATCTCCTGGCACGGCTTGTCCATGCACTCCAGCTCGTCGGGGTCGGGCCCAAACTCCCAGCCGTAGTTGTCGAAGCACGCGAAGTCGGGCAGCTTGAAGAAGCTCAGGCCGCCGCGGTTGATCGCGATCTCGGGCAGGGAGATCAGGCCGTCGACCGTGCCGACGTCGCACAGGTCGTAGACGGTCTCGGTCGGTGCACAGAGTCCGGTGTCCGCGGAGAGTGCTTGGCGCTCCTGGTCGTCGCGCCACCGCTGCACCGCTTCGAGCATCTTCACGGTGACGTAGCTGGCGGACTCGTTCGCGCCGATGACGTCGCCGAGCTGCGGCAGGTGCGCCCGCGCGATCATCGCTGATGCGCTCTCGGAGTTCGTGCGCGTCAGCGCCTGCGTGCGGTTGAGCACAGCCTCGGCGAGCTGGCCGGCCGACTGGAACGCCGCCGACGCCGGGACGCCAGGGATCTCCGCGCCTGCGGTGAGGCTCGTGAACCAGCGCGACTCTGGCCGGTCGGCCGGGGCCTTCGGCTTCGGTGCACGGCGCGCGATCTCCGCGAGACTCGTGCGCGACGATGCGACCGGCACGACCTCCGTGCCAGGCTGGTCGTCGATCAGCTCGGGCTCCGGCTGGACGTCTGCGACTGGCTCCGGCTCGGGCTCGGGCTCCGGCTCGGGCGGGGTGCGGCGCGACTGGTAGCGCTCGACCGCTGCGGCAGCGTCTGCGGCGCGGCGGGCCTCGGCGTCGATGGAGTCCACGCGGTCGCCGATCGCGGGCAGCGTCTCGGCAATGCGGGCCATCTCCTCGACGGCCTCCGCGCTGGTGTCCTCGCGCAGCGACTCGAACCGGGACAGCAGCGTCCCTTCCAGCTCGACGAGCTGGTCACGGTTCAGCGCCGAGAGGTCAGCAGGGATCTCGGGAATGTCAGGCATGGGGTGCCTCGCAAAGGGCTCAGCACGCCCGAAACGTGTTGCCGCGCAAGCAGAACAGGGGTGTCCGGGCGCGCAACGAAACAAGGGGATGTGTCGTCGCGTGTGCCCGGCACCACGGGTGCTCGGTCGGCACGCATGCCCGGCGCTAGTAGCGCACAGCCGGCATGTGACCTGGTCAGGATATCTGAACCGGTACAGGTATCAAGGGCAAACGACCCGTTCGCGCTGACCGGTCCACACACCCCGTTGGACAGTGGCGTGTGGACCGGTCGACGCGCCCGGAACTACAGCGGCAGAGGGGCGGTCGTGCCCGCCTTGCGGTGGTAGGCGCGCTCGTCACCATCGGCGCGGAGCTTGCGCACCTTGGCCTTGGCCGCGGTCTCGTCGACCGTCCGCAGCGGAATCTCGCCCGCGCCACTGACGACCTCGAACAGCTGCCCGGCCGACAGCGGCGCAGTCTTCGTCGCCGCGCCGCCAGCCCTCTTCCCACATCCACAACCCATGGCTATGCGCCCCTTCTCCTGTACCGGGCCAGCTCGCGCGTAGCCCGTGCTTTCCTCGCCGCGATGACTGCCGGTGGGGCAGACCGGATCGCGGCACGCTTCCTGTGTGTCGCGACGACTGCGGCGACTTCGACTGGCTCACGTGGTGCGGGCACGACCGCTGCGTCTGACTGCTCGGCGGACGCGGTCAGCGGCTCGGGATCGGTGTCGGACACGCGGATCCCGTTTGGGTCAGTGCCGTCGACCGGGAATCCCGCGTCCTCCACACCCACCGCGGCGTGCAGCTCCAGCGGCGCGGTGAACCACTCGCCGCTGAGCTTGTGCAGCCGCGCCACCGCGTCGGCGGTCACGCCGGGGAGGATCGTGCCGACGAACATCGGCCCGAACTCTGTGTCGTACACCCGGCCCGCTGCCGTGCGCGTGCACGAGGCGTCGAGGTAGTCGCGCGCCTCGTCGAGATCCATGCCCAGGTTGGAGTGGTCACACCCCGTGTAGAGGTAGCCGACCTGCACGGTGTCGCCCTCAGCCGTGACGATCTCGCCGCGGTGGAAGGCACCGAAGTTCGTGCGCGTCGGCGGGATCTGCACGCACTCGTCCGCGATCCCGGCATGGCACACCCCGGCCTGTCCGATGTGACCCCACACACGGCCCTGTGCGGTCACGGTCGGCGGCGTGGGTCCATCCACCTTCACCGGCACGAACCACGCGCCAGGCGGGGACTCAGGGGCGTTCGCGGCTGCCTCTGCGACTACGGCCATGGTCTCGCTCGCCGCGCGCAGGTCGGCGACGATCGTGGCCGGCGCGGGCTCGTCGACCCGCTCGGCCTCGGACTCGGGCGCGGTCTCGAGGTCGGCGGCTGCGGTCACATGCTCCGGCTCGTCGACCGGGTCGGAGTCAGCGGTCGCGGCGGCAGGCTTGGGGTCCTCCTCGGCCGGGGCTGCTTCCTCCTCGGTGTCCTCCTCGTCGAGGTCCACCGAGTCGTCACCAGCCAGCGGGTAGTCGGTGACCTCCCCGCCGAACGCGACCCGCACCCGGTCGAGGGTGATCTCCTCCCCCACCGCTTCCATGCCCTCCGTGTCGGCGCTGCCGTACCGCATCGACAGGTGCGCCACGTACGGCGAGTGCTGCGGCGGCAGCAGCTCGCTACCGGCCATCAGCACCCCGCCCTGTAGCTCGGCCAGGCGGCCGGTGTCGTCGCCCAGGAGGTAGAACGGCGTGGCGTCGGTCTCGCCGCCGGTGACCGCCACGCCCCAGATGCGCGCAGTGATCGGCGCGACGTCCTGCCCGATCAGCTGGGCGAGCGCCAGCACCTTGTAGGCGTTGCTCTCCGGGTCGTCCGCGCCGGTCCACTCCGCGCCCTCGCCCAGGAACGCGAGCGTCACGTGCAGCTCGCCTGCGGGCACCGCGCCGTCACCGTCGACCACCAGCCGCGCGGCATCCTCTTCGGACGGCACGAGCGCGATCATGGCTCCGGCGCGGGCCTCGTCGAGCGAGGCCGCAGTGATCACCGCGGGCGGGCCGCTGTGCGCGGCCAGCTCCTGCGCAGCGGCGTCCAGCTCGTCATCGGTCAGGTTCTCGCACGGGCACGGCATGTCGCCCTCCTCCTCCGCGGCCGTGGCCGCCTTCTCTGCGGGCCAGCGGCCCGTCGCGAGCTTGTGCAAGTTCGCGCACGCGCCGTTAAGTTCGGTCGGGTCCAGGTACTTGCGCAGCGCCCGCGTGCACCGGGTGAAGTCGCCATCGGAGTTCCAGCGGATGCGTCCACCGCCCTTCCCGACCGTCCAATAGACGACGAACTGCGGCGGCATGCGCGTCGTCGCAAGCAGTGCCGCGGCGGCGAGCGGCTGCCCGTCGCCGGTGTCGATGTCGTCGAGCACGTCGGCTTCCCTCCCTTGCACGCGGTGCGCCAGGTCGATCACCAGGTCGTTGACCACGGGCAGCACCACGCAGCGGCAGTTCGCGATCTCGCTCACCGGGCCGAGCGGGTCACCGGGGAACCGAAGCCGCGCGTCGCCGACGCGGAACGTCTCTCCCGATTGGACGATCTGCCCGTTCGCTTCCTGGTGGGTCTCGCGCGTTCTCGTGTCCCGTGTAGCGAGCCACATCCGCGGCAGCGGCCGACCCAGCTCTGCTTCGAGCGCGTCGGCCGCCGCTGAGTGCGCGGCGTTGTAGACCGATGTCGTTGTGGTGCGCGCGATCCGCACCACCTCGTCGTCCCACTCGTCGCGGTCGAGCGCGTCAGCGACACGGCGGCGCAGCGCCGCGGGCGACTCCCCGGCGGCGTAGCCCTCGCGCAGCTGGGTCGACACGCGCGAGGCGAGCACGTCGGGCACGCCGTCGAGCCCGGCGCGGACCTGGTCCATGAGCGACTGCACGCGGCTCTCGACGGTCTCGGCCGGGAGGTCGGGCGCGTGGTCGTCGGGCACGTTGGCCACTGCGCGGGTCACGAGCCGGCCGAAGGTCTCGCGCACCCACGCCACGATCCCGTCCAGCACCCGCTGCCAGGCGGTGCGCGCCACGGCGGTGACCGCTTCGACGGTGGGCGCTGTCGCGGTCGCGTCGTCTTTGAGGTCGCCGATCGCGTCGAGGACGTCGGCGAGCATCGCGGCGATAGCCGCGCGCACGGAGGTCGACGCCTGGTCTTCGAGCAGGTCGACCGCCGCGGCGTTGCGTTCCTGCGCGCTGTTCGGTGTCGTCATGCCACGCACTCCTCGACAACCTCGGCCAGGGTGGCGGGGTGGTGCGGGCGCTGGTGTGCGATCAGGTCAGCGACGTAGGCGGACAGGCTCGCCTGCAAGCAGGTCGCGTCGGCGTTGTGCAGGGCCGCGATGCGGGGCACCTGCGGCCAGCGGTCGGAGATGAGCCCGGCGGCGTACTCGTTCGGGGTCTCGTGCGGTGCCCGGTCTGCGGCGAGCTGGTGCACGAGGTAGATGCACTGCGGGTCGGTGTTGCGGCACTGCGCGACGCGGGCGCGGACGCGCTTGCGCCACTTCGCCCCGGCGGCGCACAGCGCGGCACTGACCACGACGTCGCAGGCGGACACCAGCGACTCGGACACGATGCGCTGCGGCTCGCGCACAGCCTTCGGGTCGCTGGCGTCGCCGTCAGGCAAGGCGGCCGGCGCGGCGTTGGGGATCGCTTGCGGCTCCAGGCCGGAGTCACCGCCGCCGCCTTCCTCCAGGGCCTGCTGCTGGGCGGGTGTGAGTTCGATGACCTCGCGCAGCCCGAGCAGCGGCGCGAGCGCAGGGAACAGAGACGGGTTGGTGGTGACGGCGCGGACGGCGAGCTGGCGCAGCAGCTCGGGACCTTCGGGGGCCCGCGTGTCGCGCATGTTCGTCTTCTTGCGCAGGCTGTCGCCGTCGATCTCGCCGCGGTCGTACAGCGCGATGGCGGCGTCGGAGCGGTCCTGATCGGACACCAGGTCGGTCAGGTCTGCGGCGACGAAGTACTCATCACCGAGCGCGGGCACCACGTAGTGGGTCGTGAGCGCGGAGACGAACGAGCCGACGCGGCGCATGATGTGGGTCTGGACGCTCTCGTCCTGAATCCACTCGGCGTTGCTGTACTTGACGTCGCTGAACCCCGACATGGCTTCCGGGGCCATGTCCATCGACATCGCCAACCGCTTGAGGTTCATCTCGCGCAGGGCGTTGACCTCGGCGGTGAGAGGCTGGTCGAGGGTGAGGTGTTCCAGCTTCTGGTCCGGCGCGCCCATCTGGAGCAGCACCGGCAGCACGGCGGCGGCCGTGCCGGGGTTGACGATGTTCTGCGTGCCGATAGTGGCCAGCACGTGCATCAGGCCGTTGGCGTCCTTGGGCATCGGCCCGAGTTCCGGCGGCACAATAACTTCGGTGCCGGGCGGTAGCTGGAGGATGCCCGAGAGCGCGATCCGGGACAGCAAGATGCTCTGGACGTACTGATCCAATCGGGCTAGCTCGCGCAGGTACGGCAGCGCCGGGCGAACTGAGGAGTCCACAGCAGACGAGCGGCCGGGGTGCCGGTCCCACATGTGGATGGTGAGCGTGCCTTCGGGCAGGAAGTCGCGGCGGCCGTTGCCGCGGTCGACCTTGTAGACAGTGCTGTCCGCGCCCTTGCGGGCGGCGGACTGGTTGACTGAGAAGTCCTGCTCGGAGAAGGCATCCCAGCCATTCTTGTCGTCGGCGATGATCAGGGACTGGCCGGAGATGAACTGCTGCACTGCGCTGGTGAACAGCACGTCACCGCGCTTAGCTTCGCCGCCGAGCATCTGCCGGTTGATCTTGCCTGGCTCGCCGTCCTTGACTTCCTCAGGCGAGCCGTCCTCGTTGTACTTCGCGACGTACAAGCGGGCACGCGACACAGCGCGGCCGTACTGGGTGGCGACGTAGTGGAGTTCCCCCACCGCGTCGTAGAAGGCCCAGCATTCCTTCTCCCAGCCCTCGTTTTGCTTGGGCCGGATGATGCCGCCGGTGGGCGGGTCGCCGATGACGTACCCGGCCGCTGTGGACACGAGCACCGGCTGCCGGGGCGAGCGTGTCGGGTCGAAACCCGGCGGGGCCGGACGGTCAGCGTCGAGGTGGCGAGCCTCGGCGAGTCGGCGGGCGGCTTCGCCTGCGTTGATGAAGTCCTCGGACACCCATGCGTTCGCGGGTGGTCTCTTGCGCGCCATCGGGTGCCCCCTTCCGGATCAGTCGGTGAGGACGACGAGCGCGGACGCGAGGAACGAGAGCGCGAGGAACCCGGCGGCGAGCTGCCACCACAGCTGGTCATGCCAGAAGTACGCGGACAGGGCGCCAGGCAGGGAGATCCACACGCCGGTACACCAGGGGCAGTGCAGCAGCTCGGGCAGCCATCCGTGCTCGCCGTAGCGGGTGAGCGCCCAGTCCCGGACGGGGCCGAAGGGGAAGCGGTCGCGGGTGATCAGCCGGGTCACGCGGGCCACTGCGCCGATCGTGACGAGAGCAGTCACCAGGAAGTCGACGGCCTCCACTTCATCCCCTCTCTGAATCGATACAGAACATGGCCTGATCGTACCCACTACCAGCCCTGATGTCCCTCATCGACAGCGACACGAACCCAGGGGATACGGCTCGTCTTGTCGCCTACCTGGCAGCCTTGACCGATGAACCTCGACCGGCCCCCTGGCCGCAGGCCCCGCACAGCCACCGGGACGCCCTCCCGGGTCCTCCGAACACCAGGACTGCGCCGCCCCATGAAGGAGCCCGAACCATCCCACCTCAGAAGATGGACATCGAAACTTGGAGGGTGGAACTGGGCGGCGATCGCATCGCTCATCGCTGCCGTCGCTGCCAGCGCCGGGGTGTTATATACAGGGAAATCACTGAACGCCACCCAGGCACAGAACGAAGTGGCCGCGCAGTCCCAGGCCGCAGACCGCTTCACGACGGCAGTCGATCAGCTCGATCGTGCTGGCCCTGAACACCTTCAGGCTCGTCTAGGGGCAATCTATGCCATGGAGCGCCTGGCCCGCGACTCCCCTGCAGATCACCCAACCATCATAGAAGTGCTGACCGCTTTTATTCGCACAACCACACCTGAAGTTGATCCCAATGCTTGGGCGGACACCTGCACCATCCCGAGGACGCCCCCTGACATTCAAGCTGCACTCACTGTTTTAGGTCGCCGCAACACTAACCATGATCGACCAACCGACACGATCAACCTGCGTTTCACGTGCCTCCCCGCCGTGGATCTTGCTGGTGCAGATCTTGGCAAAGCGGACCTCACCGGCGCAGACCTGCACGGAGCTGACCTCACGGCAGCCAATCTGACAGGTGCGAATCTCAACGCCGCCAATATTAGCTTCGGCACACTCAAGGAAGCAAAGCTCCTCCGTGTAGGTGGCGCTGATTTGACCTTCGCGGATCTGACTAGAGCGGACATGCGTTCTGCGGCGATGGACTTTTCCAAATTTGATAACGCGAACCTCGTCGGCGCGAACCTCACAAACGCGAACCTTTACGGCGCCGATCTCAGCCAGGCGATCATCGCACACGCAAACTTTACCTACACGCGACTACAACACGCGAACCTTACTGATGCGGTACATGACGACAACACCGTCATGACGGCACCAGTGGTTGACGATCAAACTCGCGGAGTTTGGTGGAAGTAGGGGGCAGGAATCAGCGGCGTCTGCGGCGTTGCAAGTCTCCTAGAGCTGGGACGACGTCAATTCCGCCAGGCAAGCCCGCCCCTGGTAGGAACCCGGCTGCCGGTGACGGCGACATACCAGGGATTGGTGTGGCCGGCGGTACCTCCAACTGCGACGGTCCGTTGTCCACAGGCAGCAGCTCATAGGCCAGGTACACGCAGGCGTCCAGGTTGCCGGGGCTCTCCTTGTCGGTGGGCCGCCAGGAGGTCCACTGTGTCGTCAGCTCCGGCATGTGCGCAGCGAACCGCACCTGGTCATCGTTGATCTGCTGGGCGATGGGCTCGGCGCGCAGCAGCTTGTTCTTCCTGGCCGTCACCCCGACCACGCGCGGCGGCAACCGGGTGAGGAACACGTTGTCGAACGGCTCCGGGGCCCGGCCGGTGTCGCGGCGGGCCGCGGCTTCCCGCTTGCACGCCTCCCACGACTTCTTGATCACGAACTCGGCCTGGTCCCCGCCGAAGTTCTTCTCGTACACGATCACGTCGGCGTCGATCTCGGCCGCCAACAGCACGGCCGCGCGGCCCCACGTCTCGGACGGGCCGTGGACGCTGCGGTCGTGGGTGACGTAAGCGCGCCGGTCATCGCCGAGCCAGCCGCCGACCACACCAGCGTTGTCCCGGCCGCCGCCGGACGGGTCGACCGCGACCGCCGCGCGCCGGGGCTGCGCAGGCGGGGGCAGGTGTGTGCGGTCGCGCATCATCTGCTCGGTGACCAGGGCCTCGGTCATCGGCTTCGGTTCGAGCATGTAGAGCGAGACCCAGTCCCGCGCAGTCGTCGCGGCGCGCCGCTGCTCCCAGAACTTGCGCAGCGCCGCGATGTCGTCCTCGGCGATCTTCGGGTGCGTCAGCGGCTCGCCGACCGCGCGGCCGAGCGGGTCGTTCGAGCGGGCGAACGCGGGCAGGTCGACGACGCGCCACCGGCCGCCTTCCTCGATGCGGCCCTCGTTGTCGAGCACCCGGTGCGACAGGTCGTCCGGATGCCACGGCGTCATGATCAGCACCACCGGCGCGCCGGGTGCCAGGCGGGACAGGAAGTCGCCCGAGTAGCCGTTCCAGACCTCCTCGCGCTTGACGCGTGACTCGGCCTCGGCGCGGTTCTTGTGCGGGTCGTCGATCACCCCGAAGTCGGCGTTAGAACCGGTCAGCCCGCCGCCGACGCCCGCGGACTTCACGCCGCCGCCCGCGGTCAGGCCCCAGTCGGCCGCGGTGCCTTCGCCGTACTCGCGTTCGAGGTCGTAGCGCCAGCCGTGCGCGTCGACCAGCTTGCGGACCTGGCGGCCACGGGCGACGGCCAGGGTGTTGCTGTAGCTGTAGATGATGACCCGGTGGCCGGGGTGGTGGGCGAGCCACCAGAACGGCGTCCAGATCGCGGCTGTGCGGGTCTTCCCGGTCTGGGGCGGGACACGAATCATCAGCCGGTCGAGTTCGCCAGTGTGCAGTTTGGATAGCTCGGCTGAGATCAGGTTCACGTGCGGGCGGCGGACGTAGGCGGGGTCGCAGAACACCGCGAGGTCGGCCGGGGAGCGCAGCGAGACTTCGACCGCGTGCCGGAACGACGCGGCCAGGTCTGCAAGCTGCTCCTCGGTCAGCCCGAGTTCGTAGGTGGCGGTCACGATGCGCGGGTGTTCTTCCCGCCTTCGATCACCCGCAGCACACTGCGGGCCATCTCCCCGGCGCGGTCGCGGATCTGCTCGGGGCTGAGGCCCTTGAACTCCTCGACCTGGATCGGGCCGCCGCCCGGCCCGGTCAAGGCGATGACCTGCTCGGGGTTGTCGGCGGTGATCTTCTGGTAGGTCTCGATCATCTTCGCCCAGGCGGGGAGATCCTTCGGGTCCAGCGCCACATCGGACTCCGCGATGGCCCGGATGGAGCGGGCGAGGATCGTGGTCGACACCAGGGCGATGTTCGCGACGCGCTCGATCACCTGTTGCCGCTTCTCGGACACGGCGTCGTAGCGCTCTTTGGCCTTGTGCCCGTCGCGCAGCGCGGCGCGCTCGCGCCACCGCCAGCGCTGCGCGTACTCGGCCAGCGTCTGGCGGGTGACGCCGTACTCGTCGGCGAGCGGCGACAGGTTGCGGTCCTTGGGCTTGCGCTCGGCGAACGCGAGGAACCGCGAGTACTGCAACGCCGGTTCGTTGGGCTGCTGGTCCCACGGGTCGCCGACGTATCGGCCGATCGGGTCGTCCACAGAGGGCACGACAGGGACCCCCTTTCGGTGGTGCTACGAGGGATCTAGAGACCGCGGTCGCTGGCGAACGCGCCAACGAGCTGCCATTCGTGCCAGCGGAACAGGACTTCCGGGGACACCCATCCGGCTTCGCTGATCAGGTCGGTCAGGGTCTGAGAGGGGTGCGGCACGAGCACGCCGCGCAGGGCGCGCTGCTTGGCGAGGATCGCGGTAGCGGCCAGGCCGCGTTCGGACTTCCACTCGTGGGTCATGTCCCGCGCGATCTCCGACCACCGGGAGTCGACGGGCCGGATCTTCTCGGCGACGAGCAGCGCACCCGATGGCGCGGAGCGGTGCCGGGCCTGCATCAGCACTGTCTGCCGGTCCTTGATGGGCAGGAACTGCAACGTGAACAGCGACACGGTGAGGTCGGCGTCGTAGTGCTGGAGCCCGCCCAGCGGCAGGTTCGACGGGAAGAACTTCGCCTCGGCTGCGAAGTTGCCGATCTTCGCCTTGGCCTTGTCGAGCATGGCGCGTTCGCGGTCGTAGAGCACGACGCGCAGGCGGCGGTCCGGGTGGCGGCGCAGCACTGCCCGCGCGGTGGTGCCGGTGGACGCGCCGATGTCGGCGAACAGCCCGCCGGCCGGGAGCAGCCAGTCCGCGATCCGGGCGACGATGGACTGGAACAGCTCGTAGTGCGGCACCGACGCGGCCACGTGCTCGTCGAAGACGTTCACCACGTCAGAGGTGAACGACCAGCCGCCGGTCGCGAACGCGCCGGACACGTCTTCACCCGTAGGCGCGGGTGAAGCTGTGGGCGTAGTGCTGTCGTGGGTCGTCGAGAGTTCGGGCGATGACATCCTTGAGCCCCAATCCGTCCTGGAACGCGACCTTCGGCCGCTTGGTCACCGAGTCGGGCAACACGTCGTCGTAGGCGCGTTGCAGCACCGCTTTCGGTCGGGAGGTGCCGTCCTGCACTGCGTCGGGCGGCAGCGATAGCGCGAACCGCACAAGGTCGGGGTCGCAGAACGGGAGCCGGGCCTCGACGCTCGCGTGCATGAACGCCTTGTTCACGCGGGGGAAGTTCTTCCGCGACTGCCCGGCGAACAGCTGGCGGCGGTACCGGAACCAGCCCTTGTCGCGGATCCCGAAGTAGCTGTTGCCGTAGCTGCCCCACAGCTCGTCGCTGGCTTCGCCGGAGTAGACGACGCGGTACCCGTCAGCGGCGATCCGGTGCGCCAGGTGCAGGCATGCCCACCCGATCTCTACCTGCGCCTTGTGCGGCATCTCCAGCACCCGCACCACTTCCGCGAGATCCGCGGCGGTCGGTGAGGGCACCGACACCTCGACGAGCTTGATCCCGAGGTGGGCTGCGGTCTCGCGTGCACACCGCAGGTCGCGCGAGCGTGGGTCCAGCCGTGCGGTGTAGGCCACGACGTCGGGGTCACGAGCGGCGATCTCTGCTGTGATGGCCGCGGAGTCGACGCCGCCCGAGAGCAGCGTGCACACGCCGACGTCGGCGATCGAGCGGCGCGCGACACCGCGAGCGAGCAGGGTCCGCACTTCCCGCGACGCCGACCGCAAGGTGTGGGTCTTGTCGGGGCGACCCGCCAGGCTCGCCCACTTCGTGACCGCGATGCTGGCTGGGTGGACGTTCCAGTACTCGCCGGGCGGGACGTCGACCACCGCGTCACCGCAGCGGCGGCCGGCCGCGGTGAACGCCTTGAGTTCGCTGGCGGCCATGAGCGGGCGGGCGCGGTGGACGTGCAACGGGATCTCACCCATGCGGTCGCGGGCCAGGTGCAGCACGCCGGGCTGGCGCTCGTCGGCCCACGCGAGCGCGAACATGCCGTCGACGAGTTCGAGCGTGGCGACCGGGCCGAGCGTGTCGAGCGCCCACGCCAGCGCTTCGGTGTCGCCAGTTGTGCGCCACTCGTGGTCGGGGCGGACGTCTTCGACTGCGGCCCGCAGGGTGTCCGGGTTGAACACTTCGCCGTTGAACACGAGCGCGATGCGCCCGGCCCGGTAGGGCTGGTTGCTGCGCGCGTCGAGGTCCTGGATCGCGAGCCGGGTATGCCCGAGCCCGACCCCGGCGTGGGTGAGGACGGCAGCGTGGTCGGGGCCGCGGTGATCGAGCGCGGCCACTGCGGCGGTGAGGTCGGTCATGGGGTCGACGCAGGCGACGAGTCCGCACATGCGGTCACGCCCCGACCGGGGACAGGATGCGGTCGCGCACCGTGGCTGCTACGGCCCTCATCATCAGCGGTGGGACTGCTCGCCCGATCCGCTCGGCCCGTTGCGCGTACGCGCCCGTGAGGGCGAAGTCGTCGGGGAAGCTGCCGATGCGGCGCAGCTCGGCGAGGCTGAACCGGCGCGGCACCAGGCCGTGGCACGAGCCGTAGCCGGTGGCCGCGCCCGCGGTGATCGTCGGCGCAGGACGGTCCGGGTGCGACTTCATCAGCGAGAAGTACTTGCCCTTGGGGTAGGTGCCGACTGGGATCGAGTGCGACACCTGGTGTGCGTTGCCGCGCAGCTCGATCGGGTAGCCGGTCTCGGCGTCGCGGATGCCGTCCATGCCGATCTCGTCGACGCCGCCGAACGCGTCGCGGATCGTGTACCGGTAGTCGAGCGGGCGGGGGAACTCTGGGTCGCGCTCGAGGTCGTCGCGGACGGCCACGATGATCAGCCGCGAGCGGGTCTGCGGCACGCCGAGCCACTGCGCTTCGAGCACCTGCGCGCCTGCGCGATAGCCGAGCTTGGCGAAGTGCGCCATGATCTGCTTGAACACGCCCATGGCCTTGCCGCGCACCAGGCCGGGCACGTTCTCGGCGACCACGACGCGGGGGCGCATCCCGTCGACCAGGCGCAGGAACTCGACGAACAGATCGTCGGTGCGCTGCTTGACGCCGTCGCTGTAGTGCTTGGCCTTGCCCCACCCGGCCTCGCGCTTGCCGATCATGGAGAACGACGAGCACGGCGGCGACCCGTCGAGCAGGTCGAGTTCGCCGCGTTCGAGGCCGGCCACCTGCATGAGGTAGTCCGCGGTGACTTCGCGGATGTCCTTCGCGATCAGCGGGGTCGAGGGGAAGTTGGCGCGGTAGGTCTCCTGCGCGGCCGGGATGAACTCGCAGGCGGCCAGCATCCGGTACCCGGCCATCCGGTAGCCGAGCGAGCTGCCGCCGCAGCCGGAGAACGTCGAGACCGCGTTCAGCCCGGAGTAGGGGATGTCGTTGACCTCGGCCATCGTCGGGACGCGGTACGGGGGCGGGGTGCTCACTTGCACTTGCCTGTCCACTCGTGGCCGCACTCGGGGCACTCGTGGTCGGTCTCGATGCGGTTGGAGAACTCGGCGAACTCCTCCGGGGGCGCGACGTCGTCTGAGCCTGCGTTGCCGTGCGCCAAGTGGTGCTGCTGCTCGGCGTCGTCCATCTGCCGCACGAGCTTGGCGAGGTCGTCCTCGTCGTAGCCGGTGCCCGACAGGTCGTCCAGTGGGGTCAGCAGCTCGGCGAGGAGGCGCTCGTCGTAGTCGCCGCGGTCACCGGCGCGGTTGTCGACGGCGACGATGCGGCGTGCGGTGTCGTCGTCGACCTCGTGCAGCTCGGCGCGGATGGTCTGCATGCCGACGTTGTGCGCGGCCAGCCAGGTGTGGTTCCCGGCGAGGATCGTGCCCCCGGCGTCGAGGTTGTCGGGGTCCTTGGCGCGGACGACGATCGCGCGGTACTGCTCGTTGCGGCGCAACGACTCCTCGATCACGGGGACGTCGCCCTGGCGGGGGTTGCCGGGGTAGGGCTCCAGTGCGTCGAGTGGCAGTTGGACAGTGCCGAGGTAGGTCATGCTTCCTGCCCTTGAGATCTTCTGAATCGATTCAGGACCAGGATTGCCGCACGTCACGCGGAAAGCAAGTACCCAGGCTCCAAGCAGCGCCGGCTGGGTCGCGCGTGCTCGTTTGCGCTGCTACCGTCGCCATGCGGTCCGACTCGTCGGGAGCCGACAACGGCCGCTCCCCCTCACCAACGGGCGGTAGCGTCATCATGGTTTTGAGCCGTCAGGCGGCCGAGTTCGCCGCCGAGATCCGACTCCACGACTGGTCCGATTCCCCATACCGGGCTGATCGTGCTGGGCACCAGCGCTCGATGGATGAGGAAAGGCCGACCGTCAAGCAGCTGAACGCGGACGAAACCGACTGTGTGAAGCTGAACGTGATGTGGGTCGCTGCCCAGGTGCTGAGCTATTCCGACCCGAACTTCGACGCCCACGAGTTCGCTGAGGCCTGCGGCGTGAGCCACGGGTTCATCTACACCAACCGAGGCAGCAAGAGCGGCGTGATCACGGCCGGTCTGCGTTCTGACCAGGGCGGCTTCCACCGACCCGGCACCTACACCTCCGCGCTACCGGAACCCAGCAACGCGCCAAACGGCACCGCCTCAAGCTGACATGGGCGTAGAGCAGGCGGTCATCGCCAACTTCCTGCCCTCCCCTGCCGAGACTGCGACCGGCTGACAGAATATCTGCCATGACTTTGCGAGTCGCGGTGCCGAACAAGGGCAGTTTGAGCGCGTCAGCTCTGGAGCTGTTCGCCGATGCCGGGTATCGGGTGCATCGCCGCAACCGCGAGCTTCGAATGGCCGACCGCGACAACGACATGGAGTTCTTCTTCCAACGGCCAAAAGACATCTCGACCTATGTGGGTACCGGAACGCTCGACGTCGGTGTCACCGGGCTCGACTTGATCGCGAACACGGACGCTCCGGTGGAGCCGATCCTGGAACTGGGGTTCGCGTGGTCGCAGTTCAGGTTCGCCGCCCGCCCCGGCCAGTTCACCGAGCCCAGCGAGCTGGCGGGACGTCGGATCGCGACCAGCTTCACCGGACTGCTCGCTAAGCACCTGGCGGACACCGGCATCAGTGGCGCGGAGATCGTCGCACTGGACGGGGCGGTGGAGAACGCTCTCGAACTGGGCGTGGCCGACGCGATCGCCGACGTGGTCGAGACCGGCGAGTCGCTTCGGAACGCCGGTCTCGCCGCGTTCGGCGAGCCGCTGATGACCTCCCAGGCAGTGCTGGTGAAGAGCACGCGCCGCAAGCTGGATGACGCGCAGGCCGAGGCTGTGACCGGGCTGACCAACCGGCTGCAGGGCGTGCTGCACTCTCGCACGTACGCGCTAATGGACTACGACTGCCCGCAAGCGGTCCTGGATCAGGCGTGCGCGCTGACGCCTGGCATGGAGTCGCCGACGATCTCTCCGTTGGCCGCTCCAGACTGGGTCGCGGTACGTGCCTTGGTCCCCCGCAAAGACATACAGTCGATCATGGATCAGCTGTACGCCCTCGGCTGTAGAGCAATGCTGGTCACCAGATTGGACGCCTGCCGGCTCATCTGACCCGGATCAATTCGCAGTCGCGTTGGTGGTGGCGATGAGGTGCCGGGCGTGGCGGATCAGGTCCGTGACCGGTGCTCCCCGCCGCTGGTACGGACCCAAAGCCGTGACGAGTTGCCCGAGGTGGTCTACGCACCGTTCCGACCGGACGTTCCCGTCGAGTTCAGCGGCGGCCCGTTCCGCCAGCGTGACAGCGTGCTCGACCTCGGGAACAGGCTGGTGCAGGTAGGTGCGGGCGAGCAGGAGCTGCCGGTGCACCGCTGCGCGGGAGTATCCGATGGATGAGGTGCTGGTCGCGGCACGGAGGTGGTGGCGGGCGCGGCTCCAGTCGTGGAGCCGCAGGTAGCAATAGCCAGCCTGGCCGTGGGCCTGCCGCTGCCCCATCCAGTAGGCCCAGGCCGGTTCTGGGGCGTCGGCCGGCTGGACGGCGTCGAGCTGGTCGAACGCGGTGTCGATCATGCGTCGGCAGCCGCTGGTGGACCCGGCGACCGCGTGCGCCTCGGCCAGGCGGAACGCGAGGATGGCGGAGACGCGAGGGCTGGCGCCCGGGTATCCAGCGAGCGCAGTTTCGGCGAGCGTGACGGCCTGCTGCCCGCCACCGGGCAGGTTCTTAGTCGCGCACGACATGAATCCGATGATGTTGGCGCCGAGCGCACGGTCGCCGGCAGTGTGCGCGGCACGTAGGGCGGTGGTCCAGTAGTGCTGAGCACGGCCATGGTCCCCCCGGTCAAACGCGATCCAGCCACCCAGCCGCAACAGCTCGCCAGCGCTGGCATGCAGGCGTCGTCCGACGCTGTCGGTGTAGGAGTAGCGGTCAAGCAGCCGCGACACGAATGCGAACTGGGCGTGCACAAGGTCGAGGAGTTCGACGGTGCTGCCGAGTTGATCGTTCATGCGGCGAGCGCTGGCGGTCGTCTGGTCGATCTCGGTGATCACGGTGTCCGATATTTGCCCGTCGCCGCGGCCGATGACGCGCTCGACCTCAGGGGTGACAAGCCACTTCAACGGCGCGGCGGTGGCGGCGGCCCCGGCCAGCATTAAGAACCGGCGGCGCTGCAGCGGTGCGTGGGTCAGGTCTCGCATGGCGTGCTGGGCTCCTTCGACGGTCCAGGGCGTCTGGGCAAGCCCGCACGCGGGCGCGACACCAGCGTGGCTGCGCCATCCGAAGTCTTCGGGAAGGAAGGCGGCGCTGGTCGCCTCCGAGAGGACCAACGCGATCAGCTCGGGCCATGGCGGCCGCGGCTGGACGCCCTGGTCCCGCCACTTGAACGGGGTTTTCGGGTTCAGTTTGACCGCGTAGTGGTGCGCCTCAGCGGCAGCGTTGAGACGCCGGGCAAGGTCTTCCGGCCGCCAGCCCGCGTCGGCCAACGCCTTCGCCAACACAGCATTGCCGGACCGAGAGTTTGCAGCCATCGCGTTCTGCCTCCCCTGAGGTGGAGAGCTGCCAACAAACGCTCACCGTAACCGAAGAGTGCACGTCCGGACACCCAACGCACCAAAAGGCACCACGGGCACTCTCTGCACTCCCCCCAACGCAGCCGGTTGCGCGTTCTGATGAACCCCGTACGCACGAACCATGGCCACGAAGCTCTTGGAGAATGCCGTGATGGTGCACGTCTTGACCTACGACTTCGCGGGCACCAACCTCGCCACAGGTGCGGCGAAACCGTGTCGAACCACGGGGCTGGTGACCCACACCCACCAATTGCTCGTCGGGTGGAGCAGGATCGTCCCAAATATGCGGCTCGCGCTCACTCATACTGGCCGTACGCGCCTCGGCGGCTACTATCTGCGCACCACCGCCGGAGGCAAGATCGCGCTGGCACAAGGGATCGCCACAGGGTTTCCAGACCTGTTGAGCACACCAGGCCGCCCCGGTAAGGATCCGGCGAGGGTCCAGCACTTCTACGAAGACGAGATCAACCGCCACGACAATCCGGTCTACCGTGCCTTGGCTCAGCAGTACGCGCATGTCATCCGCGTGGCTGGCACCCGCAATCTGTTGGCGCAGAACATCAACCCGATCATCAGCGTGCTCAAGGCTGAGGAATACGGCGACATGCCCGCTGATCAGATTGGCCAGTTGGCTGTGACCGGAGTCGTGCACGACACTGCCGATGTCGCTGCTCGGTTTAGCTACCTCGCGAGTCGGATCCCCCTCACCGAGCACCGGGTCCGTTTGATCGCAATCTCTTCACCTGTCCACGACGCGCTCGTTGCTGCTGGCATTCCAGAGCAGCTGGTCCACACTGTGCCGAATGGACTGGACGTCGCCCAGTTCGAGCAGCGGCTTGCCGACGCCCGCTCAGCCGGCGCGTTTCGCGCGGTACGTGCCCGGAACGGGCTACCCGCCACCGGCGACATGATCTTGATGTCCGCGCGGCGGGTCGCGTGGAAAGGCCACCTCGACCTCATCGAGGGGGCTCGACTAATCACGCGGCGCGGGATCACTGGGTTCTATGTCGTGATCAACGGCAACGGGATGACTGACACCCGCGAGCCTGATTACGAGAACGAGCTTCGCCATCGCATCGCCACGGCGGGACTAACGGACCGGGTGTACTTGCTCGATGACCTGTCCTCGACCGAACTCGCGGCCTGCTACGACGCCGCCACCGTCGCGGTCCACCCATCCCGTCATCCCGAGCCTTGGGGTTACAGCAACATCGAGGCGATGCTGGCTAACACCGCGCTCATCACCACCGATCACGGGGCTCCCGCCAGCTACATCACGCATGGCCAATCCGGGTTGCTGGTCACACCGCACGACCCGGCAGCCATCGCTGACGCGCTCGCTCGGCTTCTCACCGACCGTGACGAACGTGGCCGGCTCGCGCTCGCCGGGCGCTTGGTCGCCCGACAGTTCACTGTCGAGGCCATGGCACGGGCCTACCACCGCGTCATCACCCGCCCATGACCCTGCCCACCAGCACGGGAGCATGATCATGCACAGCACCAATGCTGACGACATCAATAAGCCCAAGAGCACTCATCACGTTGAACTGGGTGCTGGTGACCACTCCATCGTGTACCACCGTCCCGGCAGTCAGTGGGTGATCCAGGCGTTCCGTCCCACCACGCCACTTACCGTCAGCCGCGTGGTATTCGAGTTCGACTATCTGCGTGACGCCTACGCTTCCATGCCCGACCTCGTTGTGCCACAACGGCTTGTCCGCGCCGATGAGAACACCCCACTTCGGGACGCCCTTTTGGTGAAGCGGTTCATCGACGTCGACCCAGCGAAGAACCTCCTTAACCTCACCCCACGGCTACTCGACGAACAGGAACTGTTGCAGCTTGCCCAGTTCGTGACGATCACCCGTGACCTGCTGGCCACACCCCTCACCGGTACTGTCCCGAAGGCCGGCCTCCCTCGTCTGCCAGACATCATCGACCCGGCCTTCCGCAACCTCGCCTTCGACCGCACCAGGCGACTCCGGCTCGTCGACACCAACTTCCTCATCAGCACCGCACACCTGTACGACCTGACCTGCCACCCGCTAGACCTCGACCGGCGTCGAATCCACCGTTTGCTTTTCACCCGCCTTCTGCGGCTGGAGAACTTACTGGGCCGCACACGTGCCGATCTCGTTGCCGACCCGCTCTATCGCGGCTACCTCACGACCGACCAGATCAACAATCTGCTGCGACAGGTCTGCTCAGTACCGACCTGAGGGAAAGTCAGTTATTGCCGGGAGTGGGGGCGAATCGAAAAGCGGGCTCTGCGCGGCCGGGCCGTGCCGCCCCCTGACTACCGGCCGCCGGTCCGGTCCCCTGGCGAGTCGGACGAGCCCGCGCGGGTCCCGAATGAGCCAGAGCGTGCTGTGCTGGAACTGCCTGCGCTGCTGCCCGTAGACGAGCGCGGCCCGGCACTCCTGGACTTCGGGTCAACGGACAGCCGCGGCGATGCTGGCGTGAGCTGGGCGGTGGCACTCGCGGACGGCTTGGCGTTCTTCGGCCGCTTGCTGCTCCCGCCCTGGGGAATCGAGGGGTGCCACCCGGACGGTGCGGTGCCGCCGACGCCTGGGATCACCCAGTACCAGTAGACGAAGAGGCCACTGCCGGTCTCCCAGTAGCCACAGTCATCCTCGAACTTCGTGAGGTCTTCGGCGTCGCAGTCCTCCGTGCTCGACGTCGAGGAGGCCGGCGGGACGTCGCAACCGACCAGAGTGGACACAAACGCGGCAGCCGCGCACACGGCGGTCAACAGGTTCCTCAGCTTCACGAGGCGCTGGCGGGAGTTGAACCCGCGTGTGCGGCTTTGCAGGCCGCCGCCTAAACCACCTCGGCCACAGCGTCAACGGGTCGGCCAGCGGCGCGACACCGGGGTGACAGGTATCCCGGGTGAGCTGGCCGACCCGTGGCGAGCCTAGGAACGTGCACCGACTTCCTAGGCGGCAGTGGGGTCAGCGGGGTTGCAGGAGGACGGTCTGCCGATCCGGCTCGACCTTCCACAGCCAGTTCCCCAGCGGCGGTTCGCCCTGCGAGACCCACCAGCCGTACGCCGCTTCGGCGACGTCCCACAGACGGCGAGGCCCAGACTGCCGCACGATGAACCGATCCTCGTGCGGGCTGACCGATGCCCAGGACCCCGACAGCTGGTCACGCAACCACGCGACGCCGCGGCGCTCGTCGGTCTTCTCCCACAGGTCGTAGACGCAGCGCGGCAACGCCATCGCTACCGCCCACCGGGAGTTCAGTTCACCCAGCACTGGCCACGGCTCGACTTCGGTGTAGGTGACGTCGGCTGTGGGGTCGTCCCACAGCAGGCCAGGGATCGCACCGCGGACGCGCTGCGCCCGAAGCTGCATGAACCCGACCTGCAAGCGCTCGCTGGCGCGGCCGGCCGCGCTGCCGTCGTCGGCGACGATGAACCGCACGACCGGCCCTGACGAGAGATGCGTACGCATCGGCGCGACGATCACCCCGCCGGGCCGGGTGCTCTGCACCCACCCGTACGGGAGTTCGCCGGACTGCACGGCAGCAGTCGCGATGATCCGGTCCACACCGGCCGGGGGCAGGAATGTGATCGCGTCGGCGTTCACCACGCGCACGTTCCCGGCCTCCGCTGCGGACAGGTTGACCCGCGCGGCGTTTGCCACCTCGGAGTCCACTTCCACGCTCGTCACGCCTCCGGACGCGCCGACCATGTGCGCGATCAGGGCTGCGTTCCAGCCGGTGCCGGTGCCGATCTCGCAGACGTGCTCGCCCGGTTGCGGGTCCAGTTCGGCGAGCATGCCGGCCACCGCTGAGGGTTGCGACGCCGAGCAGGTCGGGGTCTGCCCGACCTTCGGCCAGCGTGTCTCGCCCTCGTCGTACTGCGTCACGATCGGCCGGTCCGAGTACACCGCGGCGAACCAGCGAGCCGGGTCGGCGTCGCGGTCGATCGGCACGTACTCCCCGGCCTCGTCGTCACGCGCCCACGCCTGTCGCGGTACGAACTCCTCGCGGCGCACGGCCAGGAACGCCGACCGGCACACGTCCGGCAGGTTCTCCTCGAGGTCGAGCTGGTCGACGAGCGTCGCCACGTTGGGATGCGCGATCGTCATCAGTACTTCGTCGGATCGATCTCGTGGTCGGTCTTCGAGTCGCCCTCTCCAGTGTGTTTGCCGTTGGAGTCGGTCGTGCCCTCGTCGCCGGGGATCGAGTGCTGGATGGGGCGGGTGTGCCGCATGGTGCGCGTGTCCTTCCATGGTGGTTGTGCTTGTGCGACGAACACGTAACCAGACGTGACCGGCGCGCGGAAGCAGCTATGCACCGGTCGGGTGACATCTGTTCGGGATACGGCAGTTCGCGGGCCTGCGTTGCCGTGCAAGGGGTTGCGTCAGGCGGTCACGGTCGGGGCGAGCGCGAGCCCGTCGACGAGCTGCGCGGTGCCGACACGGCCGCTGGCGTCGCGTCCGGCGAAGCCGCCCAGCCCGTTGTCAGAGAGAGGATCCGCAGGCGCACAGCGTGCAGCGTCAGGCTTGCGACCTTGCCTGTGGTGGCAGGATGCGGTGCCGGGTCATGCCACACGCTGGCCTCCAGCACCTGCTGGCGGTGCACGTGCAGCCATGGGTACGCCTCGGCGGGCAGGTTCCACAGCTCGAAGTCGATGCCCGCCAGCTCCCCCATCGGTGGCGCGCACGGGCCGGGCAGCAGCGGCGGGTGCTCGACGACGCGGGGCCTGCACACCAGCGTGGTCCAGCGGTGCCGGTGCGGCTCCTCATCGCCGCGACCGTCCGGGTGGCCGGTCGCGCCGTCGACCACGACGCCCACGCCGGAGCCCACTGCCAGCCGCACGCGGCGGGCGACGATGGTCGAGTGCATCAGATGGCGGCCGGGAGGTATTCGTCCAGGCTGAGCTGGTGGGGCGTCGGCACGAAGCTCGCCGCGGCGCGTGCAGCCGGGCTGTTCTGGCAGCGGTGGCACGTGACGGCCATGACGGTCGGCTCCAGCAGTCGGCCGCTGGTGCCGCCTACGCCCGAGCCGCAGGCAGGCACCGGAAGCGGCGCGGCGTCCATCCAGTTGGGCTTGATCTCGACAGCGTGGATCGTGCCGGAGCTGGGGTTACGGCCGTTGCTCCTGATTCGGCCGGTGATCCTGTTGCGGAACCGCTCGGCGTTCGCGTCAAGGATCTGCTGCGCGGTGATGGTCGCGGTCACACCATCAGGGTAAGCCGCGACACCGACAAGACCAGCGGCTTTACGGGTGAGAGCCCTCGGGGGCGTCCCAGGCGCGGCCGGTGTGTTCGTAGTGCACGACGGCGAGTTCGACGCGCAGCGCGGCCACGTCCTCGTAGCGCAGCTCGACCGTGCCGACCGGGGACCACGCGGGGTGGTCGCCGTAGATGATGGCTGGGCCGTAGGCGCGAACGATGTCGTCTCGCTGCTCGGTGCGCCAGTTCAGGTTCGCGTTCAGGATCTCGGTGGCGTGCGGGCTGCGGCACCAGTCGGTGTAGGCGGGGTGCTCAGCGATCTGCTCGAACGCGGCGAGCACGCGGGGGATGTCGTCAGCGAGCACAGCGAACCCCTCGCCCTTGGACCCGTAGATGGTGCGGCGCGGCGGGTCAGGCTGCTCGCCCTCGCGCCAGGCGTTGTAGTCGCCCATGCTGCCGGACAGGTAGGCGGACTCGCGGCGCACTTCGACCGCGTACGGGTCCATCTCGGGGGTGGGTTGCAGCAGTGCGCCCATGGCGGGTGTCTCCCTTGTGGTGGTGGCGCGGGCGGGCTGAGGGTAGCCCGCCTGCGCTCGGGGTGGTCAGACGTCGCCGGGTGCGTCCGGGTGAACCGGGCAGGGCCCGAACGTGTCGCTGCCGGTGTCGGGGTGCACGTGCGGGATGCCGGACAGCGAGCAGGCGGTGTCGGGGTCGTTCGCGCAGTCCTCGACGCACCGGCACTCGGCCGCGCGCCGGCCGCGGTCGATGGCGTCGGCGGCCTGGTCGGCGGCGCGGGCGAGCGCGTCGAGCCCGGCCGCGAACAAGCGCAGGTCGCGGCTGGTGTTGTTCGGGTAGATGACCAGCGGGCCGACGCGCTCGATCATGCCGGTCACGAGCTGGTCGAGTCCGCGGGGCGGGTGAGCAGGGTCGACGCCGCGGGCGCGGGCGGACTGCGCCAGCAGCTCGTCCATGCGGATCACGTCGTCGGGGTCAGGGGTCGTCATGCAGTGCGCTCCAGAGTCAGGGCACCCAGTAGATGCCGGTGATGGTGCGGTCGCCGCGCCAGACGAGCGCGACGCACGTCTTGTGCGCTTCCCACTAGGTCGGGGCGGCGACGAGCGCTTTGACGATGACGAGTGCGAGGACGCCGCGCTTCACGTCGTCGTTGGTCGAGACGTGCACCTCGAACTCGAACAGCTCGTCGGCCATGGTGGGCGGGTCCTTCCTCCGGCGGCGGGCCGCGGGGACCGGCCGCCGGGTACGGGGTTATGCGGGTCGGGGTGCGGGTCGGGTGGCTGACGGGATGACGTCGCAGGCGATGCCCTCCGCGCGGTAGTTGGTCGCGACGTGCTCGGCGAGGTCGTCGGTGTTGTAGGGGCCGAGGATGTCGTGCCGGTCGTCGAGCCGGGTGCCTTCGGCCGGGATGATCCAGTACGGGACGCGCCGGGTGGGGAACGACTCGACCCCGGAGCTCCGCTGCTCGGCGGTCGCCAGCGGGGCGGCGGGTGCGGCCGGGTCGAGGTGGGCGGCGTACAGCTCGATGGCGCGGCCGTGCAGCTCGTCCATCACCGCGTCGCGCATCGCAGCTATGGCCGGGGTCAGCTCGGCGGGGCGGATGACGTCGAGGATCTGGCCCACGGCCACTTCGTCCGCACCGGTGGCGAACAAGGCGTCGGACTGCTCGCGGGCCCGGTCAGCGAGCGCCCGCGTGTGCAGCTCCTCCATGAGCGTGCCGCGGTATCCCTGGTCCCAGGGCGTGACGTACGCCGGTTTGGTGGCGAGCAAGGTCAACTCGTGGGTGGGCGGGTTGTGGGCGATCTCGACCTGCGCGGCTTCGCGGCCGAGGAGGAACGCGTCGTACTCGATGCGGGCGCGCTCGTGCAGCACATCGAGCAGCGCGGCGCGGAACGCGACGGTGGCGGGGTCGGTCTCCCCGGCGGCGAACGCTGCGCCCTCGCTGATCACGATGTCCCGGCTCATGGCGATGTGCAGCTCGGCCTGCTCGCGTCCGGCGCGGGTGAGCACGACGTCTTCGCCGTCGACGAGCACCGTGCGCACGACGCGGCCCAGGTTGGTCAGCTCGAAGAAGTTGGGGCGGCCGGGACGGGTAGGGCTGTTCTCGGTGACGAGTCCGCGCCGTGCAAGGGCTCGCCAGGTGTTGGCCGGGCGCGTGGTCATGCGGTCGCTGGACTTGAGTTCGTCGCGCATCGCGGGCGAGAGCTTGCGTGCGATCTCGACGGCTTGGCGGGCGGTGTCGATGGCGTTCATCGGGTGGGCCTCTCGGGTGGGGGTGGTCAGCTGGCGTAGACCTGGAACGGGGTGTAGCGGCGGCCGTCGTGGTCGACCCAGGGCCGGCGGGGGTGCTCGTCGTCTGGGCGGAGCTGGACGGACTGGTAGGCAGAGGTGTAGGTGGCCCGGCCGTTGGTGCTGGCGTCGAGCAGGGCGGCGTTGCGCTCCTGCTCGCGCTCGGCGAGCTGGGCGAGTCCTTCGGGGGTGGCGGGCATGGTGTGCCAGTAGTGGGCGACGTCGATGCGCACGACCCAGCTGTGCTCGTGCACGCGCTCGTCGCTGTCGTGCCAGAGCGGGCACAGTGCGTCGGCGACCTGGCGGGCCTGCTCGTCGGTGGCGCGGTAGGGCAGGTACACGCGGCACGCGGTCTTGCTGGTGGTGACCTTGCGGACGAGGTGGGCGAGGCCTGCGGCCTTGAGGGCGGCGCGGACGTTGCGGGCGCAGGGCCGGATGGGGGCGACGTCGGGGCGGGTAGTGGTCGGCGTAGGCACTGCTGCCCGTCCTTTCTGCCCCGGACCGGCCGGTGGTGGGCGGCCGGTCCGGGGCGGTTGGTGTTCGCGGGTGGTCAGCGGGCCGGAGCCGGGTAGGTGGCGAGGTGGGGCAGCGCGGCGACGACAGCGGCGCGGGCGGGGCCGTCGAGCACGTCGAGCAGTTCAGCGATGCGCACGAGTTGCTGCGGGTCGGGGGCGATCAGCGGCGGGCACTCGTGCTGGTTGTGCAGGGTCTCGCCGCACTCGTCGCAGTTGATGGCGGTGCCGCACAACATGCACCACCACGCGCCGTTGTCGTCGATGTCGACCGGGTGGATCGCGTTGGCCCGTGCGCAGAAGAACGTCGGGGTGGTGCTGGTCATCGTGTCCTCCGGGGATGCTTCGCTCTGCCGTTTCAGACACTACATTACTTGTAGTGCCTGAAACAACCCTCCTTTCAGAAGTCGCCCAGCAACCCGGTAGCGATCACTGCTCGTCCTCGACGCGAGCCGGGGCCAGAACGGTCGCGCCGCGCTCGTTGGTCAGGACCCAGTGGGTTGCGCCGGTGCGGGCGAACTCGTCGCGCCACTCGGGCAGTAGCGACGAGATCGGGCCCGCGTACTGCCACGGGCGCAACCGCTTGTAGTCGTCGCGGGTGATCGTGCGGACGCCGGTGTCGGCCCCGGTTGCGGTGTCGGCGGCGGTCTGGGTTGCGGTGGACATGGCGTAGCGACCTCCGTGGTTGCGGTGTTGCGGGGCAGGTGTTGCGGGTTGCGGTGAGAGCGGTAGCGGAGCGGGTAGCGGCCGGGAGCGGGTAGCGCACGTCGCGGGTAGCGGTGCGGTAGCGGCCCGGCCGCCACCTCAGCGGTAGCGATGGGGGCTACGCCGGGACGACGTGCAGCCCACCGGTGGCGTCCTGCACGAGGGCGACGTAACCGTCCTCGGCGTACCGGGCACCGCGGATGGCGAGCACGCCGACCGGGAGGCGGCGGACGTACTCGAGGTTGACGCGCACGACCTGGCCGACCCGGTAGAGCGGGTGCCGGTGGCCGCTGCCGCCGTAGGAGCCGTCGAAGCCGCCAGGCAGGTACCGGTCAGCGGCCTGGCCGAGCGTGAGCGCGTCGCCTTCGACGTCGTAGGCCGGGAGGCCGAGCCGGGTGGTGAAGCCCCACGGCAGGTCGGCGGCCTTGAAGAAGTCGGAGAGCTGCGTGCCGATGGCGGCGCGGGTGCGGGTGACGTTGACGTTCACGGCGTTTCTCCTGGTCAGGGTGGATGTGGGCACGGAGGTCGGGCCGCCCCCGCGCGGGGTCACTGCTGGAGGTCGGCGAAGTCGGCGGCGAAAGCGGAGCCGTCGCACCAGTACCAGTCGGCAGGGATGCCCTCGACTTCGTCCTGCCAGGGGTGCGGGTCGTGGTCGTGGTCCAGGCCACAGGGGACGATGTCCAGCTGCTGGGTGGTGGTGACCTGCATTTTCGGCTCCCTATCTCGCTCGTTCCGTTTCAAACACTACACGAATCGTAGTGTGTGAAACAAGAGGATCGAGGGCTGCCACTCACCCCTGCCACCGGGCTGCCACTCGACGAGCACTGCCACTCGTCTGCCACCGAGCTGCAACAGCAGCCCTGACCAGCGCGAATGGCAGTGAGTGGCAGGGGTGGCAGCTCCCCTGCCACTCACGACAGGTGCGACGTTTCCGCAGGTCGCACTCCTGCGCCCTGCTCCCCTGCCCGCAGTGGCAGCCCCCTGCCACTCACTGCCACCGGCGGTCAGCCGGGGGCCTGCTGCGGGTCAGCCGAACGCGCTGAGCGCCGCGACGACCGCGCCCGCGGCGACGTCGAGCAGCTGCCAGCCGCCGGGCACCGCGAGCACGCAGGCGAACGCGAGCAGGGGCCAGGCCACCCACCGCTCACCCGGCCCGTTGACGTCGAACCGGATCGGCTCGGGGATGCGCAGTGCGCGCCAGCGCTGTCCGCCGATCGGGACCGGCCACAGCAGCGGCACTCCCGACTCGGTCAGCGCGTCCCCGAGCGCGTGCACCCAGCACCCCACCGCTACCGCTACCCCGGCCGCCGCGCCCAGCTCGTCGAGCGCCGCTACCGGGTCGGGCGTCGCCGCTACCCACGCGCCACCGGCGAGCGTTACTCCGCGCGCCACGACGTCACCCAGCGCCGCAACCGCGAGCGCTACCGACACCGCAACCACGACAAGCACCGCTACCCAGCCGCCCGCTACGCAGGTCACGCCGGTAGCGGCCCCGGCGGCGATACCGAACACGAGCGTGTGTGTCAGGTAGCGGTGCTCGCCGTCGCTACCACGGTCGAGCGGGGTGCGCGTCGCTCGATACGTAGCGGCCGACAGCGAGCGCAACACCTCGCCGACGAACTCGCCGAGCCACCCGAGGTAGCGCGACGCAATAGCGGACGGGTGGTCGAGGTCGGGCAGTAGCGCAGCCCCGGCAGTGACCGCACCGGCGAGCACCGCGGTTGCGGTCCCGCCACCGGCGAGCGCGACGAGCGCGGCCCCGGCGGCGAGACCCGACAGCGCGTGCCCGACCGCCATCACGTCGCAGGCTGCCAATCGAAGGTGGCGAGCCCGCCTCCGTTGGCGGCGGTCAGCTTGAACACGACGCGTCGCGGCGTGCGCGACTCCACGCGCTCGACGTCTGGCCGGCCGCCGTCGCGCACGGCCTGGAGAAGGTCGCGCATCTGGTCGTGGGTGAAGGTCTCCCACGGCTGGCTGTCGTGCGGGTCGCGGCGCACCCACTGACCCGCCGCGCTGGTCTGCTGCTGCTCGGCGATCGTGTCCAGGCGCGCGGCGGCCTCGCGGATCACGTCCTCGTAGTAGTCGACGTGACCGCACGGGTTGTTCCACCGCTGCACCCAGGACCAGTCGCCGTCGTCGCAGAAGTTGTGGCCGTAGGGCTCGCCGCGCGGGCCGCCGCATCTCGGGCAGATGGCCGAGATCGTGACCTTGCGGGTGACCGGGTCGCCGCGTCCGGAGCCCCAGCGGCGTGCTTCGGCTTCGCTGTCGCGGACGGTCACGGTCATCTCGGGCAGCGTCTCGCGCTGCTCGTCGGTCTGGGTGGTCACCGCTGGTCCTCCCGTCCCGCGACGGCGAGCGCATGCAGGGCGTGGCGCGGGTCGACCTCGATCATCTGGAGCAGGTGCAGCCACCACACCCAGACCGGGCGCAGGCCGGGCGTGTCGTGGAACTGCTCGTCGGTGACGTCGCCGAGCGTCCAGGAGATGGTGCGGTTGGCGAGCACCTGGAGTTCGCTGCGGTTGACCCATCGGGTCGACCGCATGGTCGGAGACTTGCCCAGCTCGCCGACCGCGCGGGCAGCGAACACGCGCCAGTAGTGCCCGCGGGACCGGTGGGGGTTGGGCGGGAGGTGGCAGGCGTCGGGGGCTTCGCGGTCGACGACGAGCCGGATGGAGCCGGGCTCGAACCGCAGGCTGGTGTTCTCGATGGTCTCGTGCTGGGCGGTGAACAGGTAGGCGGCGTCGAGCGGGGTCGTGTCGATCGGGGTGTGGTGGCTGACGTGCGTTCCGGGTGGGGCCATGCCCAGCAGGGAGTACGCCCAGACGGGCGCCAGCGGCTCGACGAGCAGCAGTTCCCCGGCTGGGTGGGTGACGAGTGCGGCGGCGCGGGTGCCGTCGCAGTGCACGGCGTGCATGGTGGCGGGTGCTCCTGGCGGGTCGGGGCGGGCGACCGGGGAAGAGGCCACCCGCCCGATGGTTGAACGTTGAATGATTGAGAGTTCAACTATGGGCCGTTGCTGCCCTTGTGGCGGTTCTCGTAGTGGTTCCAGCAGCCCGACGACGAGCAGTAGCCGTCGGTCTTGCCGCTGGCGCTCGGGTGGCCACACCCGGCGTTCGCGGTCTCGTCGGACTTGCCGGCCATCCGGTCGTGTTCACCTCCTCTCGTGCTCAGAGATCAGGGCTCAGGCGGGGATGTCCTCCCTTCTGCGCCTGCCGTCGAGCAGCGCGACGACTGCGTCCGCGGGCAGCTCGACGCACCCGGCTTCGGGCTCGAGGTCGGCAGCGGCGGGCGGGTAGGAGACGGGGACGTACACGCGTCCGTTGTCGACGATCGGTTCGTCGTCCACGCGGAAGGTCTCGGGCTCGGCGATGGGGTGCTCGTCCACGATCGCGCCGACCGGTGCGATGAACCGGTTTCCTTCCTTGAGCTGGTGGGCGTTGGCGTGTCGGCGGATCGTGGCGAGCATGTCGGGGCGTGTCCTTTCTGGAGTGGTGGGCGGGATGTCGGGGCTGCCGCCCGTGGTGGTGGCGACAGCCCCACAGTGGGTCAGCTGAGGGTGGAGATGTTGTCCAGCAGGCCGATCCCCTTCGCGTAGACGTTGTTGGCCTGGGCCAACTCGACGAGCGTGCGGCGGAAGCCCCGCTTGGGGAGCTGGTAGACGCCGAGGTCGACGCGCACGGGGACGCCGGCGGGGTGGTCGGCGTCGGACTTGAGCAGGCCGTAGCAGTACGAGATGTCCCAGAAGGGGCAGCCGGGGTCGGACAGCAGGCGCAGGCGGGTGACCTCGACGAGGTCCGGGTGCCCCAAGCCCACGGTCATCTTGGCCTCGGCGCGGATCCGCAGGTTTCGCTCGTCGAGCGCGTCACCGCCGACGCTCGCGCCGTAGGAGATGGCGCGATCCTGCGCGTCCTGCGCTGCGGCTGCCTGCTTGGCGTAGTCGTTCATCGTGCCCTCCGGGGCGTTCGTCTCTGCTGTTGTTTCAGACACTACATGACTCGTAGTGTCTGAAACAATCCCCCTCTCGCGACGGTCGCCCAGGCCCGCGCGACATCACGCCACGCCTGGCGAATCACCCCCTTCCCAGCCCTGTACGGACCGCTGCGGGGCCGGAACGCGCACGGACCTGCCGATGCCTGTGCGCGCCGCCGTGCGCCGCAGAAGCGGGATACGGGCCGGAACCCGTGGCCGGGGACGACGCGGGCGCGGCCGGCCGAACTCGTCGCGGCAGCACGTCGCGATGCACTTCGGGTGGTGGTCGTTCGGTGCGTACCGGGTCACGGCAGAACCCGCACGATGTCGATCGAGCGGTCCTCGACCGAGTGGAAGTCGTCCTGCGTACGGTCGGCCAGCCAGGAGTCCAGGGCGTCGGCGTTCGCGCGCACGAGCTGCGCCAGCTCGATCGGCGTCGCGTCGGCCAGGGCCGGGGCGTCGTCGTCGGCCTCGTAGGTCGTCTCGTCGAGCGCGGCGCGTGCCTCGCTAGCCCTCACGCGCGTCCGGTAGAACACGGACTCGCTCCACTGGATCTCGATCATCGGGTCGGCGTCGGTGGCCGCAGGCGCGGACTGAGGGTGCTGCGCGGGTTGCTCGGCGCGGGCGGCAGTGCGGCGGGCGGCTTCGACGAGCCTGCGCGGGATGGTGATGCGGTAGCCGGACTCGCACAGCGCGATCACGTGCGTGTCGTGCACGGTCTCGATCCGCTGGACGACGCCGGTGATCTCCTGGCCTTTGAACAGGCCGCCGAGGACTGGGGCGGTGACAGTGTCGCCGATCAGGTGGTCGGCGTCGCCTGACGTGTCGGGCACAGCAAGTTCTCCTCTCGGGGGATGAGGCCTCGCCCGGCGGGACGCCGGGCGAGGCGGGCGGGTCACTTCTTGGTCTTAGGCAGGTCGCCGCGCTTGTGCTTGCGCTTCCGGCCGTTGGGGGTGACCGACACGTCGGCAGTGCACGAGCAGCGCACGTAGTTCGAGATCCGGCGCGGGTTGACCTTCGCGCGCTGCGCGTCGGTCAGCTCGAGGTCGGTGCACTGGTCGGGGTCGGCGGGCTTGTCGGCCGGGTCGCGCTGCCACTCGACCGGCGCAGACGGGAAGCAGTGCGAGCACAGGTGCGGGCCGAGGTGGTCGACGGCGTCACGCTCGACCTGCCCGGACAGGACGGTGTTCCACGCGAGCTGCGTGCGCACGCGGATCGTGCCGCCCTTGCAGCGCATACCGAAGTGGATGTGTCCGCCGGGGACGGTGAAGAACCGCGACCACGGGCGCGCGTCGTACAGCTCGTCCAGCGGCTCGATCGCGGCGCGTGCCTGCTTGTCCGCCTCGACCGCCTCAGCAGCCCTGGCCAGCGCTCGGCGCGCTCGCTCGACCTCGTGCGACGAGATCGTGTTCTCGTTCAGCCGGGCCTGGAGGGCGTCGAGCGCTTCGGTCTCCGTTGAGGCGTACACCCGCCGGTTGCCGCGGTACACCTTGCGCTCGCCGGTGACGATGCGGGCCAGGTCGGCGGCCGAGCTGAACAGCTGGCGGGCCTTTACGACGTCGGCCCACAGGTTCTCCAGCTGCGCGTCGATCGCGGACGGCGCGGACACGGTGTCGTGGTGGGGCCAGTTGCTGATGAAGGTGTCCCGGTCCACGTGGGCGTAACCGTGCTTCGTGCCCTTGGCGAGCTGGACGGCGAGCCCGCAGGTGGCGCACGGCTGGTAGCCGTCGCGCTCGGCCTCGTGGGCGTTGGTGTGCTTCTCCAGGCCGCGCGGGGCGTCGTCGCCGTACAGGTGCTGGTGCAGCGCGTCGGTGCAGGTCTCGGCGGCGGCGCAGGCGATCTGCCGCGGGGTGCGGGTGTCGGCGGGCTCGTCGACCTGGACGGGCTCGGCCGGGGCGGGCTGCTCGGCGGCTTCGGCGATCAGCTTCTCGGCGGCGATCTTCGCCCAGGTGAGGGTGGGCTCGCTCCACTTCGTGACGACGTCACCCGCCGGGTTGAGCACCTGCCAGCGGTAGCCGTCCGGGGTCTTGGTGATCTTCCAGCCCTCGAAGTTCTCGTAGACGCCTGCGCGGACTCGCTTCCACTTGCCGGTGGCGTCGTCGAGGCGGTGCTGGGCGTTGGCGGCGACTGTCGGGTGCATCGTCCGGGTCCTCTCTGCTGCTCTCTTGTTTCAGACACTACATCACGTGTAGTGTGTGAAACAAGCCCCCTCCACAAGAGACGGTCACGACGCCCGATCTCCGGACCGCCGCGCGCAAGCGCGTCGAGAGCGAAGCTCTCGTAGTTGTAGTTGTAGTTGTAGTAGGGAAACTCCTTCCCGAACCCTCACCGGAAGGGTTCCAGCGAGGGTTACGGGAAGGGTTTCCGGAAGGGTTTCCCGAAAGGGTCCGGGAAGGGTCACGCGCGGACGAACCGCGGGTCGTACAGCTCCGCGGAGTACGCGCCGGTCAGGTCCCAGCCGCCCTCGGCCCAGCGAAGCCAGGCGTTCTCGGCGTGGGTCTCGGCCCGGTAGATCCCCTCGGCTTCGGCCGCCTGGTCGTCCGCGCAGAGCTGCATCTCGGTGACGGACTTGTGGTCGCACGGCTCGCCGTGCAAGTCGCGGTGCTCGACGACAGCGCCTGTCTCGGCCACGTGCGCGGCTTCCCACCACTCGCGCCGGTCGACTTCCCGGCGGGCGGCGTAGGCCACCGCGAAGGCGTGACGCCCGAGCGCCCGGCCGTTGGGCTTGGTGTAGTCACCGCGAGCGGCGATGCCCCGCAGCGTCGCGGTGTCCAGGTCGGCGAAGTCCTGCATGACGGGTGCTCCCCTTCGGTGGTGGGCAGGTCAGATCTTGAACAGCAGCTCGGCGAGCTGGTCGCTGGTCATCCCGGTCTGGTCGTAGGCGCGGACGACGTGGTGGCGGACCGCGCGCAGCCACTCACGCGCGCCGCGCTGCTTCTCCATCTCGATCCCGGCCTTGAACGTCTGGGACGA
>Ga0164298_10000002_pt1 | contig 181690 bp, 152 predicted proteins | sample Whisoiple_216_MG_FD_109713 | JGI IMG/M metagenome (GOLD analysis project Ga0164298, IMG submission 109713) | Unamended control soil microbial communities from upstate New York, USA - Whitman soil sample_216_MG | ecosystem: Environmental > Terrestrial > Soil > Agricultural land ...
GGTCAACGCACTCTGCAAGGCCCTGCGGCCCCACGCCCGCACCCTGGTCGACGCGTTCGCGATCCCGGAGCAGTTCGTGACGGTGCCGCTGACCGCCGAGTAGTTCACGGACCGGCCCGGACCCGGCGGTGCCCTCAGGCGGCGCTCGACGAGACGATGTCGCCGGCCAGCGGGGCGATCGTGCCGATGATCGTGTCGACCGTCTCGGCCGGCACCCCGGCCTCGGTCAGCGCGGCGGTGAGGTGCCCGGCGACGAGGTCGAAGTGGTGCTGGCCGATCCCGCGCCCGCGGTGGACGTCCTTCATGGTCCGCCCGCCGTACTCGTCGGGCCCGCCCAGCGCCGCGGCGAAGAACTCGACCTGCATGCCCTTGAGACGCGGCATGTTGGTGCCGTTGAAGAACACCGCGAGCTCGGGGTCGGCCAGCACCCGCTCGTAGAAGTCGTCGACCACCGCGATCAGTGCTTCCTGACCGCCGATCTGCTCGTAGACGCTCACGACGTCCCCTCCCGGGACTGGTACCGGTATGACCTCCCTAGGAATAGCGAGCAACTGTTTCCACCACGTAACACCATGATCAACGGCAGGCAAGCGAAACGGTCACCACTGGGACACGGCGGTTTCCGTCCGGGCGGGCGACGTTCGTCTTCGCGTGTGGTGGCCCGACGGGACCAGCGCTTCGCACACGGATCGGGCAGTGACACGGGCAGTGACACGGGCAGTGACACGGGCAGTGACACGGGCAGTGACACGGGCAGTGACACGGGCAGTGACACGGACGCCGAACAAGAAGTGATCGGCACCAGGACGGGCTCGGCGCGGTTGGCCGCGCCCCGGCCGTAGGGTCGCTGTATGGCGCGCTTTGAGGTCACCACCGCGATCGCGGCGCTTCCGCGGCGCGTCTTCGATCTCTGCCTGGAGGTCGAAGTGCACACTGCCTCGATGGCCGACTCCGGCGAGAAGGCCATCGGCGGCGTCACCTCCGGCCGGATGAAGCTGGACGACACCGTCACCTGGCAAGCCAGGCACTTCGGCCTGCACTGGCGGATGACCTCCGTCATCAGCGCCTGTGATCCACCCGGCTACTTCGTCGACGAGCAGGTCACGGGTCCGTTCAAGCGCTGGCACCACGCCCACCACTTCGAGCCGGACGGGAACGGCGGCACCGTCATGCGCGACATCATCGACTTCGCCGCCCCGCTCGGCCCGTTCGGGGCCCTTGCCGAGCGCACCGTGCTCAACTGGTACATGCCGCGGCTCATCCGCAGCCGCAACGATCACGTCAGGATCGCGGCCGAGTCGGCCAGGTGAGCGAGGACAGCAGTGTTACGACGTCGTCCGGCTCTCGGTCGGCGTGCGTAGCATGGGGCGATGTTGTCCGGTGGGTCCGACAGCGACGACGGGTTGTTGTGGGACATCACCACCCCCACGCGACCCGGCCGAGTGCCCGGGGTCGCCATGGCCGGGTTCGGCGACCGCGGCGTCACCCCGCCCGGCCTCCGGCTGATCCCGCACCCCGCCGTGACCCTGGTCCTGGTGTTCGGCGGCACGATCGCCGTTGAGGACGCGGGCGGAAGGCGGCGGCAGGGCAGCTTCGTCGCCGGGCTCGGGTACGGCGAGGCGCTCCGCACACTGCGGGCGGACGCCTTCGAGTGCCTGCAGGTGCGCCTGTCACCGACGCTCGCGCACGCGGTTCTGGGGGCCGCCGTGGCCGACCTGGACGGTGCCGCGGTCGCGCTGGACGATCTGCTGGGCCGGGAGGCGGCCCGGATGTGTGACCGGCTGGGCGGCCTTTCCTCGTGGGCGGACCGCTTCGCGTCGGTCGACGGGTGGCTTGCGCAACGCCGTGCGGAGTCGCGGGTGGCACCGGAGGTGGCGTGGGCGTGGCGGCGGATCGTCGCCGGGCGCGGTGTGGTCCGGGTCGAGCGGCTGGCGGCGGAGGTGGGCTGGAGCCGAAAGCGCCTGTGGTCCCGGTTCCGGTCGCAGCTCGGCCTGGCGCCCAAACCCGCCGCGAAGCTGGTCCGGTTCGACCATGCCGTGCACCGCCTGGTCGCGGGGCAGGACGCGGCCGGCGTCGCGGCCGATGGCGGCTACACCGACCAGTCCCACCTGCACCGGGACGTGGTGGCCTACACCGGGTTGACGCCCACGACGGTGGTCGGCGAGCCGTTTCTCGCGGTCGACGACGTCGCGTGGGGCTGGCCAGGGCGTTCCTCGGTCGTCGGGCCGGGTCGATCACCGTAGGCTCTCGGACGACTCGACCCCGCTGAGACTGGAGCCCCCATGCCGTTGCCCCAGACCGGGATCTTCGCCCTCGGCACCCTGGCGCACGCCTACCTGGAGTTCGACCTCGCGCCCGGCGCCGAGCCGGCCGCGATGGTGGCCGCGGCGGCCGGTGTGGCCGAGCCGCGGACGACGATGGGCGGGGTCAACCTGGTGACCGGGATCCGTCCGGAACTGTGGGCGGGCAACCTTCCTCCCGACGCCGCCGGGTTCGAGACGCCGGTCGTCGGGCCGGACGGCTACACCATGCCCGCCACCCAGCACGACCTGATGCTGTGGGTCGCCGGGCCCAGCTACGACGTGGTGTTCGACGTGTCACTCGGCCTCGTCGACGCGCTGGCCGGCACGGCGGTGCTCGCCGACGAGACCGTCGGCTGGTCCTACCACCGCGACCTGGACCTGACCGGGTTCATCGACGGCACCGAGAACCCGGCACTGGGCGAGGCGCCGGCCATGGTGCTGGTGCCCGACGGCACGCCCGGCGCCGGTGGAACCGTTCTGCTGCTGCAGAAGTGGGCGCACGAGGCGGCGGCGTGGACGCGGCTGCCCGAGGCCGAGCAGGAACGCGTGATCGGGCGGACCAAACGCGACAGCGTCGAGCTGGCGGACCGGCCGGCCACGTCCCACGCCGCCCGCACCGACCAGGACGAGTTCGGGCACATCTTCCGGCGCAATACCCCGTACGGCTCGGTACTCGACCACGGCACGATGTTCGTCGGCTTCAGTGCCGCGCGGCGGCCGCTGCACACGATGCTCGAGAGCATGGCCGGCGTGACCGGCGAACGCGACGCACTCACCCGGTACTCGAAGCCCCTCACGGGCGCCTACTACTTCGTGCCGTCACTCGACGACCTGGCCACGGTGCCGGACACACCGGCACGGTAGCCGCGAACGCCGCGGCCGTCAGGGGTGGTCGGGGTGGGGGTACTCGTGGACGAGGGCGCGGACGTCGTCCACGGGCTCGTCGGTCGCGGCCCACTTGGCGCGGATCCGGTCGAGGTAGGAGCGGACGGTCGGGATGGCGATGCCCAGGCGCCGGGCGGTGGCGGCCAGTGTGCTGCCGGTGCCGTACAGGTACAGCACGTGCAGCTCCTGCGTCGACAGTTCGGGCGGGTCGTCGTTGATGAGGGTCATCAGCTCGGTCGTCAGCGCCAGCTGTCCGGTGTGGACGGTCCGGATCGCCTCGGCCAGCTTGTCGATGTCGTCGTCCTTGATGAGGTAGCCGGAGGCGCCGGCCCGGATGGTGGCGCGGACGTGGCGGCGGTCGCCGTGTACGGAGATGACGAGCACCGCGGCGCCGGTGGCGTGCAGCGCGGCGACGTTCGTGGCGGGGTCGGTGCCGTCCTCCAGCTGCAGGTCCAGCAGGACCACGTCGGCGCCGGTCTCGTCGGCGGCCAGGTAGCCGGCGACCGTGGTGGCGACGTGGGTGACGGTGATGTCGGTGGTGTCGCCGAGCAGGACACGCAGCCCGGCGGGCACGAGCTTGTCGTTGTCGACGACGGCGACGCGGATCACCTCGGCCACCGCAGGTCGATGCGGGTGCCCTCGCCGGGGTGACTGTCCACTGTGGCCGTGCCGCCGATCTCGGTCATCCGCTCGATGATCGAGTGCCGGATGCCGTAGCCGAGCTCGGTGGTCTCCGGGTCGAAACCCTTGCCCTGGTCGACGATCGCGACGGTCACCGTCCCCCCGCCGGCCATGGCGGTGAGACGGGCGCGGGTGGTGCCGGCGTGCGCGGCGACGTTGCTGAGCGCCTCGGCGCTGGCCCGGTACAGGGCGTCGACCACGCCGCTGGGCAGGCTGTCTGGCAGGTTCGCGAAGTGGTACTCCACCCGCAGCCCCAGCGCGGCGCTGTCGCCGCCGGCCTCCATCAGTGCCAGGGACAGGTCGGTGAGGGTCCCACCGGGGTCGTCGGGGGCCGCGCCGCGCAGGACGTTGACGCTGACCGCGCACTGCCGGCGCACCATGGGATCCGGGTGGGCGGCCGGGCCGGGGCCGGCGATCGCGGTCAGGATGCGCAGCGGGCCGTCGTGCAGGGCCCGGTAGCGGCGGAGCTGCTCGCCGAAGTGCCGGGTGCGTTCCTCGGTGTGCGCGCGTTGGGCGGCCAGCCGTTCCCGCGCGGTGATGACCTGCTGGGTGGCGAGGGCCAGATGGTAGACGACGCGCCGCAGCCGCCGGATGAACACCAGGCAGCAGACGGCGGTGCCGGCCTGCCAGCCGATGATGTTGGCCAGCGAGCCGATGTCCGCGCCTGTCTCGAGCAGTTGCCCCTGTCCCACCGCGTAGGCCGCGGCGAGCGTGGCGCAGCCGGCCGCCGTGGCCCGCGGCGAGGCACTGACCAGTGCGACGGCGACCGCGACGCTGACGGTGACCGGCTCCAGGTACGGGTTGGCCAGCGTGTCGAAGAGCCGGTTGGACACCGCCAGCGGCAGCACCACCACGCCGGCGGCGGTGACCGCGACATCCACGGCGAGCACCCAGCCGGGCACCGCCTCCCGCCGCAGGACCAGCGTGATCAGCACCGCGCTCCACGCGAACAGCACCGCGTACACGGCGATCGCCAGCGGAATCCTTGTGTAGGCGCCGATGTCCACACCGCCGGCGATGCTCACCGCGACCATCGCCAGGGTGGCCAACCGGAACAGCACCACCACTGCCGCCACGATTCCCCGCACCTGGCGATGCAGACCCCATCACCCCCGCCGACTCGAGCCGTTCGGCCAACCCTTGCACCCGGCCGCCACCGCGTCCATGCCGCACGGGTGCGACACGGAACGTTCCGGTCCGGTCAGGAAAGGGGCGGCGCGAGCACGATGTCGAAGGTGACCTGTGACCACGCGCGGTCCATGGCGCGGCCGTCCGGGGTCGGGCCGGGGGCGTGGCGCCGGAAGTCCTTGACGAGGGACTCCTTGACCCCGAACACGGTGTCCGAGCCGAGAAGCTCGTCGCCGCGGACGAAGATGTGGGTGACGAGGGTGCGCAGGCCTTCCGCGGTGACCATGAAGTGCAGGTGCGACGCGCGCATGGGGGAGCGGCCCACCGCCGCGAGCAGCTGCCCGACCGGGCCGTCGTGGGGGATCGGGTACGGGGTCGGGGTGATGGCCCAGAACGAGTAGCGGCCGCCCTCGTCGGTGAACAGGTGGGCCCGAGCAGCGATCCGGTCATCGCCGTACTGGACGTCGTACAGGCCGTCGTCGTCGGCCTCCCAGACCTCGATCCGGGCGCCGGCGACGGGCTGCCCCTCGGTGTCGGTGACGGTGCCCTCGACCCAGCAGGGTTCCCCCGGCGCGCCGCCGGAGCTGTCGCCGCCGATGGGTATCTCGGGGCTGTTCGCCACGAAGAACGGGCCGAAGACGGTCGCCTCGGTGGCGTTTCCGTGAGCCTCGTTGTTGACGGCGATGGTCTGCATGGAAAGGCCGAGCACGTCGGACAGCAGGATGAACTCCTGGCGCCTGTCGTCGGTGATGTGACCGGCGGCGGTGAGGAACTCGATCGCCTTCGTCCATTCCTCCTCGGTGAGGCGGACCTCCCGGACGAAGCCGTGCAGGTGACGCACGAGCGCGGTCATCAGCTGCCGCAGCCGCGGGTCGGGGCAGTCGTCGAACGAGTGGACTACGCGGTCGAGGAGGTCGGCCTCGCGACGCTCCTGCTCGGCGGAGGTCATCGGGCCCCTTTCCCGAGAATCTGGTTCAGTGCCGACCGCAGCGCGGTCTCGGGGTCCGCCGGCAGCGTCATCGCCCGCCACGCGACGTGTTTGTCGGGCCGTACCAGCAAGGCGCCGCTCTCGCCCACCTCACGCAGCTTCGCCCAGTCGTAGTAGAGGTCGGTGACCTCGCGGCCCGGTCCGATGACGACGGTCCCGAGTGGCACGTCCAGCTCCTGTGCCACCTTACCGGCCGCCGCGGCCCACGCCTCGCCCGCGATGCCGGTGATGAGGGTGAACCGGTGGTACGGCGCGAGATCCATCAACGCCGTCCTGGTCATCGTGTCCCCGACCCAGGCGTGCGGCAGGTGCGCGCCCGGCACGGTGGACATCTCGTAGTAGAGGTCGGGGTCACGCGTCGGCTCGGGCGGCGCCGTGCCGTCGGCGGCCACCGCCGCCGACCGGTAGAACTGCCCGAGGTCCACGCCGTGCGCGTTGAACTCGTAGTCCTTCAACGCCATCGCCTCGACCAGGGCCGCGCGCTTGGCGGCGCCCTCCGGCGTGTTGGCCTTGCGCTCCTCCATCGCGGCGACCATCTCCGCCTCGGTCGTCGCGTCGAGCAGCCCGAGCACCTCGAAGAACTGGACGAACTCGCGGCTCGACCTGTTCGCCCGCCGGACGATCCGCTCGGCCACCGGCGCCCGCTCGACCGAGTAGGTGTCCAGCAGGCTCGGCGCGGCCTGACCACGCAGCACCATCGCGAGCTTCCACGCGAGGTTGTAGGAGTCCTGGATCGAGGTGTTCGAGCCGAGCCCGTTGCTCGGCGGGTGCCGGTGGACGGCGTCCCCGGCGCAGAAGACCCGGCCCTTCTGCAGGTGCTTCGCGAACATCTCGTTGTTGCCCCACAGGCTGGTGCCGGTGATCTCGACGTCGATGTCCGGCATGCCCAGCAGGTCGCGCACGATCTGGGTCGCGGCCGCCTCGTCGACCACGGGCGGCGCGTCGTCGATGTCGTAGCCCCAGACGATCAGCCACTCGTGCCACGGCCGGACCATCCGCACCAGGCCCGCGCCGATGCCGCCGACGTTCGCGCCGGGTTGGATCACCCAGTACAGGACCGAGGGGCGGTGCCCGACGTAGGCCGAGATGTCGGCCCGGAAGGTGATGTTCATCGAGCCCGCGATGTCCATCGCGCCCTCGTACGGCAGGTCGAGGTCGGCGGCGACCTGCGACCGGGCACCGTCGGCGCCGATCAGGTACCTGGCGCGGATCGTGTACTCGGTCCCCGTCAGCCGGTCCCGGACCAGGACGTCCACGCCGTCGTCGTCCTGGGTGTGGGAGACGTACTCCGTGGAGAACCGGGTCTGCGTGCCGCGCTGCGTCGCGTTCCTGACCAGGATCGGCTCGAGGTAGGTCTGCGGGATGTCGACCACCAGGCACGGCGACGCCAGCTGGTAGTCGGCCTCGCGGGACGGGTGCGTGCCCCAGGTGCGGATGCGGCCGATCTCCTCGCCGGCGATCGACGTGCAGAAGACGGTGTCGCCGACCAGGTGGTGCGGCGTGGCGTCGGCCAGGACCTGGTCCTCGATGCCCATGTCGCGGAAGGTCTCCATCGCACGCTGGTTCGTGATGTGCGCGCGGGGCGTGTTCGCGGTCCACCGGTACTTCGTGACCATGATGTTGTCGATGCCCAGCGTCGACAGGAACAGCGCCGCCGACGCGCCGGCCGGTCCGGAGCCGACGATGAGGACGTCGGTCTCCACCACCGAGTGGCTGGGCAGGCGGGTCTCGGCCTGACCGTCGTCGAACCGGGGCATGGCGCACCTCCCTGTGCTGGTGGGGCGAGTGTCCGAGGCCGCGTGCGGGTCAGGCCAACGATCCGGCCGGAGATGGCGGAAATGAGGATCTCAGCAGGCCTGGCGGCGTACCTGGCCCGCGGGGACACCGAACCGCCTGCGGAACGTCTGGGAGAAGTACGCGACCGAGGTGAAGCCGCACCGAGCGGCCACCTCCGCGGTCCGGAGGTCGTTGCCGCCGGTCAGGACGCCGTACGCGGCGTCGAGCCGGCGCGACAGGATGTGCCTGGGCACGCTCGTGCCGGCGGCCGCGAACAGCCGCGACAGGTGGCGCTCGCTGACGCCCGTGCCGGCCGCGACGTCGCCGGCGGACAGCGTGGGGTCGGCGAGGTGCTCCTCGATGAACGCGCGGGCCGCCGCCCGGTGTGCCACGGGCAGGTCGGCGTGCCCGGCGAGCACCGCGACGAGCTCCAGGACCGCCTGCTCGTCGGCCGGCACCGGGCGGTCCGGGCGGACGGCCCGCGCGACGAGCCGGGCCAGTGCCCGCCCGTGCGGGTTCTCGTCCGCGTCGACCACGACGGGCGTGCGCACCGTCGTCAGGCCGGTGAGCTGGGTGAACTCCGCCCGGGGCACCTTGACGGCCAGCTCGTCGAGGCCGTGGCCGAACGCGCGCAGGAACGGGCGGTCGGCATCGCAGACGAGGAGCTGCCCCGGCCGGAGCACCCGACGCTGGCCGTCCTGTTCGAACACCGCCTCGCCCATGATCGTCACGTAGACCGCGATCGAGTCGGCCGGCCGGGCCTCGACCATCGCGTCGGAGCGCTCGACCAGGTGCCGCGTGCCACGGACCCGGGCGAGGTGGGCGCGCTCGAGCTGGAGGTTCACCTCGGTGGCCGCGAACGACCGGCCCGCGGGCGGGCGGCAGGCGAGGGCGATCAGCGACTCGGCGTTGTGCCGTTCCCACAGCTCGACCTGGCGATCCGTCTCGATCTGCGCCGTGGCGAAGGCACGCGCCCGGGGGATCGTGACGACGCCGGCCATGCTGCCTCCTCGCGGGCACGTTTTCCCACCACGGTAATCGCCCGCGGGCCGGGCCGCGCCCGGGTCGCGTCCCGAACCCGTGTCCGGCCGGCGGACGAGCGCCGGGCCGCCGTCATGCCGCGGCGGCGCGGACCAGCCGGCCCACCGTGGCGCGGAGGTGGACGAACTCGGGCAGCTCACGGGTGGCGATCTGGTCGCGGCGGCGGGGCAGGCCGACGGTGAGGTCGGCGATCACCCGTCCCGGGGAGTGACCGAGGACCACGACCCGGTCGCCCACGTAGATGCTCTCGTCGATGTCGTGGGTGACCAGCAGGATGGTCATCGTGTGGGTCGCCTGGACGGCCAGGAGCAGGTCCTCCAGCTCCTCGCGGGTCTGCGCGTCGACCGAGCCGAAGGGCTCGTCCATCAGCAGCAGCCTCGGCCGGTAGGCCAGCGCCCGTGCGATCGAGACCCGTTGCTGCATGCCGCCGGAGAGCTGCCAGGGATGACGGCGCGCGGTGTCGGCGAGACGCACCGCGTCGAGCGCCGCCATGGCCGCCGCGCGGCGGGTCGCGCGGTTCATGCCGCGTCGCCGCAGGGGGAGTGCGACGTTGTCGCGGACGGTCAGCCAGGGCAGCAGCGTGCGGGAGTAGTCCTGGAAGACCACGGCCAGGTCGTCCGGGGTGCCGTCGACCGGGGTGCCGTCGAGCCGGATCTGTCCGCCGGTGGGGCGGACGAGCCCGGCGATCGCGCGGAGCAGGGTGGACTTGCCGCACCCGGAGCGGCCGACGATGCTCACCAGCTCGCCGTCGCCCACGGTCAGTGTCACGTCCTCGATCACGGTGGGGCCGGCCCGGTGGTAGGCGTGGCGGAGCTTGTCCACCTCCAGGGTGGTCACAGGCCGAAGACCCGCTCGGCGTTGGTCTGGAAGAACGCCTTCTTCGCGGTCTCGTCGAGCGGGAGGTCGTCCTGTACGGACACCTCGTCGGGCACGTACTGGTAGGGGTAGTCCATCGCGTAGAGCACCCGGTCGCCGCCGAGCACCTCGCGGCAGAACATGATCGCCGGCGGCCAGGCCATCCCGCTCGTGGTGACCCATACGTTCTCCCGCAGGTACTCGCTCGGTGTGCGGGCGATCGGCCGCATGGCCTCGTACCGTCCCGACCGCACGGACGCCGCGTGCATGTAGTCGAGCCGGTAGAGCCAGAACGGCAGCGCCTCGCCGAGGTGGCCGACGACGACCCGCAGCCGGGGGAAGCGGTCGAAGACGCCGGCGGTGATCATGCGGAGCAGGTGCATGCCGGTCTCCACCGCGAACCCGTAGATCGCCCCGTCGAGCCCTGCCTCCACCAGAGGCTCGATCATCGTGCGCGGCGGGGCGGTGGGATGCAGGTAGATCGGGGTGTCGAGTGCCTCGGCCGCCTCCAGGATGGGCCAGAACTTCTGGTTGTCCAGGTACTCGCCGTGGGTGTGCGAGTTGATGATCACGCCTTTGAAGCCAAGGCCGGCGCCGCGCGCGATCTCCTCGGCAGCCGCCGCGGGGTCCTGCGGCGCGATGGCGGTCAGGCCGGTGAGGCGGTCGGGATGGCGCCGGCAGGCCTCCGCGAGCCGGTCGTTGGCCAGTGTGGCCATGGGCACCGCCTGGTCCGCGTCGAGCACCTGCGTGCCGGGCGCGGTCAGCGAGACGATCTGCCTGCCGATGCCCGCGGCGTCCATGTCGGCGAGCCGGCGCTCGCCGAGGTCCTGGAGGCGTTCGCTGACCGCCCTGGCCCGCTCGCTGCCGTGCCGCGCGTAGAAGCCGACGAGGCTGACGAACCCCGGGTCCAGGTCGGTGCCGGTCTCGAGCATGTTCCGCCACAGCGCCATCAGCTCCGGGGGCGCGAAGGCCTCCTCGGTGGCGATGCGCTGGTAGCCGGCGTCCGCCATGTTCTCCTCCGTTTCACGCCACCAGGCCGGCGACGTCGAAGTGGCCGGGCAGCACGTGCTGCTGGGTCATGAAGTCGGCGACCCGCTGGGCGAGGCTCTTGTCGTTGGAGGGCGAGAACTCGCCGATCGTGATGGTGTCCGCCCCCTGCGGGGTCAGCCCGCTGATGTAACTCGGGAGTATTCGCGTCACGGCGTGGCGGTCGCGCTTCGCGAGCTGCTGGGCGCGTGCCATCGCCCGCTGGAACGCCGCGACCGTGCGCGGGTTCTGTTTCGCGAACCGCTCGGTGGTGTGGTAGCAGCCGATCGGGAAGTCGTCGGTGCGCCCGCCGATCGTGTCCAGCACCACCCGTGCCCCGAGCGTCTGCCGGAACCGGGACAGGAACGGGTCGGTCGCGAACGACGCGTCGACCGAACCGTTCTGCAGCGCTGCGCCCATGGTCGGGTAGGTGACGTCGACGAAGCGCACCCCGGCCGCGTCGACGCCCGAGGACCGCAGCGCCGCGCGGGTGAGCAGCGCCGGCAGTCCCTTGCTGTTGGTCATCCCGATGGTGGTGCCGGCGAGGTCCTTCGGCGCGTGGATGGCCGACGCGTTCGGCGTCACGATGACGTACATGCCACGTTTCGCCCGCGCGCTGTCGACGATGATGCGCAGCCGGAGCCCCTTGCTCGCGGCCAGGATCGGCGTGACGTACCCGTCGTGGGCGATGTCGATCGCGCCGGAGAGGTTGCGGGACACCGCCTCCTCCGCGTTGGCCAGCACCACCGGCGTGACCGTGAGCCCCTCGGCCTTGAAGTATCCCCGGTCGACGGCCAGGTACACGGCCGCGGCGTCCCAGGTCGGCAGCACGCCGACCCGCAGGTCCGTCCTTTCCGGACCCCGTGCGTCGTTTCCTTCCGGCGCACCGGATCCGCCGCACGCGGCGACGGACAGGGTGAGGAAGGCGAGTGCGATCGTGGCGACCCTGTGGCGAAGTGTGCTCACCGGTACTCCTCTGCGTCGTACTGCCAGCCGAGGACGCGCCGTTCGACCGCCAACAACGCCGTGTTCAGCACGTAGCCCACGATGCCGAGCAGGACGATGGCCGACCACATCTCCGGCAGCTCGAAACCCTTCTTCGCGTTCGACAGGAAGAACCCGATGCCGTCGGTCGCGCCGACGAGCTCGGAGGTGACCATGAGGATGATCGACAGCGACAGGCTGATCCGCAGCCCGGCGAAGATCCTCGGCGCGGCGGCGGGCACGACGACCAGCCACAGCCGGGTCTGCCTGCCCAGCTTGAACACCCGGGCGATGTCGAGCTGGGCGGGCTCCACCTGCCGGGCGCCCTCGATGGCGTTGAGCAGGATCGGCCAGACGACCCCGAAGACGATGACCGACACCCGCATCGTCGTGCTGAACCTGAACAGCACGACGAACACCGGGATCAGCGTGGTCGCGGGGATCGACCGGGCGAAGTGGACGAGCGGCCGCACGTACTCGATCGCGTGGCGCGACCGGCCGAGCGCCACCCCGGCCGGGATGCCGACCGCGGCCGCCAGCGCCCAGCCGCCGAGCAGGCGTCCCAGGCTGGGCAGCAGGTCGTGGATCGCGGTCCCGGTCAGGAAACCGTGGCTCACCGGACCGGAGAACCAGGTCTCGTACAGGGTCCTGGCGATGGTGCTCGGCGGCGGGAAGTACGGTGCGTAGTCCGCCGGCGTGAGCGTGGTCGTGACCAGCTGCCAGAAGCCCACCACCACAAGGAAGACCGACCACCGCAACGCCGTGCCGGCGAGACCGGACCCGGCCCGGCGCCGTGCCGGCGCGGTCGTGCGGCGGCCGCTCATCCCGGTTCCCCGAGACGCTCGAAGTGCCAGCGGAACGCCGTGCGCTCGCCGTACCGGAGCCCGGCGTCGAGCAGCAGACCGAGCGTGCCGATCACCAGCACCGCGGCGAAGACCTCGGCGGCGCCGTCCGGGTCGCCGCTCGCGTCGAAGACGAACTGTCCCAACCCGTCGCCTCCGCCGCCCGAGATCAGCTCGGTGCTGATCGTGACGATGAGGGCGACCGAGGAGGCCAGCCGCACCCCCGTCGCGACGAACGGGGCGACGCTCGGCAGCCAGACCCGCAGCAGGATCGCGGCCCGGCCCAACCCGAAGCAGCGGGCCATGTCGCGCGCCAGCGGGTCCACGGCGCCTGCGCCATAGATGGTGTTGACCAGGATCGGCCAGGTCGCCGCGTACGCCGCCAGGAGACGCTCCATCTCACCCTGGTCGGCGACGACCAGCAGCGCCAGCGGGACCAGTGCCACCGCCGGGATCGGACGCAGGAACTCGACCAGCACCCGGGCCGCGGAGTCCACCACCGGCAGGCTGCCGAACAGGACCCCGGCCGGCACCGCGATCGCGGTCGCGACGAGCAGGCCGGCGGACCAGCCGCCCAGGGTGAAGGCGATGTCGCGCAGGAACCCGCCGTCGGTGAGCAGGCGGCCGGCGTGCGCGAGGACCGTGGACGTCGGCGGCAGGTACGACGGGTCGACCAGTCCCACGCGGCCGCCCACCCCGCCGGCCAGCAGGAACACCTCGACCCCGGCGAATCCCCGCAACAGCGGCCCCGCCGTGCGCCGGGCCTTTCGGGACAGTCGCACGACGACCGGTTTCCTCGCAGGGGGATGTGTCACGGCGTGCTCCCCAGTCGAACTCCACGGCCGCCACGCGGTCACGGTTCGTACCCGTCACCTTACTCCCCGGGATCAACGGTCGTGAATACCGCGAACCGATTTCGCAGCGGCGGACCAGGAGTCCACGACAGCTTCGGGACACCGTTCCCGTGGATCCGCGCGGGCGGGGAGTCCACGCCTTCCCGCTGGTACGCCCCCCGCGGGAACCGGGCCGAACACCGTTGTGGTGCCGCGACTCCCGGTCGCGGGCCGGTGCCGGCGGGCCGGTCCGGGCGTAGGGTCCCGTCCCGTGCTGCGGATCATCTTCCACGACGCGGACCTGTCCCGGGTGCGGGTGGCCAGAGCACCGGACCCCTTGTGGGAGACCGTTCTCGGCCTGTACCGGCTGACCGCCGACGCCGAGGACGTACCCGTGTTCGCCGGCTGGCAACGGACCGCCCGGATCGCGGTCCACGAACAGGGCCTGCGCGGTGCGGTCGGCCTGCTCCGCGGGCTCGTGCCGAAAGCCGGCTACTTCCCCGACTTCCTCACGCCGGCCGAGGCGGACGGCGGGTTGACCGCCGGTCTCGCCGCCGTCCGGGACACCCCGCGCGAACGGCTGTCCCGGGACATCGGCCACGCCGGGCGAACCAGGCGGCTGCCGTCCTGGGTCGGCCGGCTCGGCCATGGGGACCGTGGCGTGCTCGACGATCTGGTGCGGGCCATGGACCTCGTGCACCGCGCGGTGGTCCGCCCGGTCTGGGACGAGGTGGAGGCCGCGGTTGGCGTCGAGCGGTCGGTCCGCGCCACCGCGCTGCTCGACGGAGGGGTGACCGCCATGCTCGACTCCCTGCGGCCGGTGCTGCGCTGGGACCCGCCCGTCCTGTCCGCCGACTACCCGCTGCCGCTCGACGTGCGCCTCGACGGCCGTGGCCTGCTGCTGATCCCGTCCTACTTCTGCTGGGGCAAGCCGGTCGTGCTCGCCGACCCGGGCCTGCCGCCGGTGGTGGTCTACCCGGTCGAGCACCCGCCGAGCTGGCTGGCGGGCGTGGCCGGGCGGAGTGCCCGGCCGCTCGAGGCGTTGCTCGGCCGGACCCGTGCGGCCGTCCTCGCCGCGCTGGCCACCACGTCCACCTCCACCGAGCTCGGGGCCCGGCTGGGGATCTCCACGGCGTCGGCGAGCGAGCACGTCGGTGTCCTGCGGGACGCGGGCCTGGTCGTGAGCCGGCGAACCGGCCGGATCGTGCGGCACGCGCCGACCCCGCTCGCGGCCGCCGTGCTCGAAGGCCGGCTTCGAACATTTCGGACATGACCGAATGGTGTCGCCACGACCTCCCTGTGCCGAGACCCTTCCACGGTAGGACGTTCCCCAACCGTGAAGGACTGATCGGCATGTCGAGATGGCGCATCCGGCTGGGCGTGGTGGTGGCCGCGCTGCCCGCCGTCCTGCTCACCCTGCCCATGCCGGAGGCGGCGGCCCGGCCCGACTTCCAGGCCCCGTTCCAGTGCGGCACCGCGCTGCGTGCGGAGTCGTTCGCGCACGCGCCGGCCGTCGACATCTTCCGCGACCCGACCTCGGCGACCGAGGGCGCGCAGCTCGTCGCACCCGCGCCCGGCGTGGTGAACCAGTCGTACAGCAACCCGGCCGGCGCCGGGAACATCATCCAGATCAACCACGGCGGGGGCTGGTTCACCACCTACCTCCACCTGCAGTCCCGCGCGGTCGGCGCCGGCACCCGGGTGGTGCGCGGCACGCCGATCGGTCGCGTCGGGCACACCGGCGAGACGTCGAACGGCGTGTCGCACGTGCACTTCGAGATGGCGGTCGACCGCAATGGCGACGGCCAGGCCGAGTGGGGCTACCCGAACAACGAGCGCACCACGCCGGTGTTCAACGGTGTGACGTACGGCCAGGCCAACTCCCAGAGCTACCGGATCACGAGCCGCAACTGCGGCACGGCGGTCGACGAGATCGGCGTGTTCCGCCCGTCGACCGGCGACTGGTTCTCGCCCGGCCGAACGGTCGCCACGAACTGGGGCGAGCCGGGCGACCGCCCGTTCGCGGCCGACCTGAACCGGGACGGCATCGACGAGATCGGCGTGTTCCGCGCGTCCACCAGCGACTGGTTCACACCGGGCCGCACGTTGTACTCGAACTGGGGCGAGCCGGGGGACCTCCCGGTCGCGGGTGACTTCAACGGCGACGGCCTCGACGAGGTCGGTGTGTTCCGGCCGTCGACCGGTGACTGGTTCACCCCCGGCCGGACACTGGCGTCGAACTGGGGCGAGCCCAGGGATCTCCCCGTGGTCGGCGACTGGGACGACGACGGGGCCGACGAGATCGGTGTGTTCCGGCCGTCGACCGGTGACTGGTTCACCCCCGGTCGCACGCTGGCGTCGAACTGGGGCGAACCCGGAGACCTGCCCGTGGCAGGAGACTGGAACGCCGACGGCGCGGACGAGATCGCGGTGTTCCGCTCGTCGACCAAGACCTGGCACCGACTCGGCGCGGTGATGCGGTCCAACTGGGGCGAGCCGGGCGACCTGCCCATCGCCGGCAACCTGTCCTGACCCTCGTTCGCCCCAACGGGTCCGCGTCCGTCGCACCCGGGGCCGGGCCGCGGCCCGGCCCCGGGTCAGCGCGTTCGGGGGTCGCTGCCGTCGACGGCGGTGCGGATCTGGTCGATGTTCTCGCGGAGGGTGTCGGAGATCATCTCGTCGGTGCGGGGGTCGGCGAGCATCTCCAGCACGACCCGGATCGTGGTGTCGATGACGGTGCCGGCGATCTCGTCGTGGAACGGGACTCTCCGCAGGCGGCCGGCCGTCGGGTCGGCCTTGACCTTGTCGAGGACCATCTGCCGCAGCTCGACGTGGTTCTCGGCCAGGGCTCTGGCGAGGTTCTGCGCGTACTTGCCGGTCCTGAGCACCGCGGCCACCTCGTCGAGCACGGCCACGGTGACCGGCTTCTTCAGCACGTCGATCACCGTGCCGAGGAAGCGGTTCACCAGGCGCTGGGTCACGGCGTCGCCGATGGTCCGGTCCACCGCGCGACCCAGCCGCGCGACCAGCACGACGATCCGGAGCAGCCGGAACGCGCGCAGCGCCGGGTGTGACACCGGGATCATGCCGACGACCTCGAACCAGTTGCGGCCGAGGAACCTCCAGCCCCAGCCGACCGAGTGCCAGCGCCAGAGGAACTCGACCAGGAACACGCCGCAGATGCCGACGTCGACCTTGAACAGGAGTTTCTGGGTCGCCGTGGGCGGGTCGGCCAGCCAGACCCAGGCGAGCAGGCCGACCGAGACGATCGCGAGCAGCACCATCAGCCAGTCGATGGCACGCACCCGGTGGACGTGGCGGAGAAGGTCCACCTGACCGTGTTTCTGCGCGTACATCACGCCGGGCACCTCCGAGGACTGGCCGCAGGTGCCCATCCTCGACCACAACGCGCCGTCCTGCCCGGTCATGGCCGCGCCCATCCCTCTGGAGAGCTACCCGAACCGTCTCCTCGCAGGGGATTCGCCGGTCACGGCCGCGCCCCTACCGTTCGCGGCACGGTCGCCACACCGGTGGCCACTGCTCGACCGGAGGTCATGGGTGAACGCGGAGTCCGTCGTGGAGCAGCCAGCTGGGCTCGAACGCATCCTGCGGTTCCCGCTGGTCTGGCTGCTGGTCGGGATAGTCGGCGTCGGTGGCGTGTCGGCGCTGACCGCGGGTGGGCCGCCGGTGCTGGCCGCCGTCGGGGCGGTCGCCGCGGTCGCCGTGTACTGGGTGGTCATGCGTTACGTCGCGCGGCGGAGCACACCGGAGATCGCGTGGGCGGGCGCGGTGTCCAACGCGGCGATCGGCATCGTGCTCGGTGTCGTGTTCATCGCGGCGTCCGTGCTCATGGTGGTCACCGAGTTCTCGTTCACGCGGGCGTCGGGAGACACCGCGTCGATCGTGGCGACCATGGTGGCGATCCAGCTCGGTGCGGCGGTGACGGAGGAGCTGCTGTTCCGCGGCCTGGCCCTGCAGGCACTGGAACGGGTGTGCGGCAGCTGGGTCGCGCTGGCGATCACCGCCGTGTTCTTCGGTCTGCTGCACCTGGCCAACCCGGGCGCGACACTGTGGAGCTCGTTCACGATCGCCGTCGAGGCCGGGGTACTGCTCGGCGCGGCGTTCCTGTGGCGGCGCAACATCTGGTTGGTGGTGGGCCTGCACTTCGCGTGGAACACCAGCGTCGGGCTGCTCGGCATCCCGGTCTCGGGTCACCCGGCGACCGGCGTGCTGACCGCCCACCCGACCGGCCCCGAACTGCTGACCGGCGGCGGGTTCGGCCTGGAGGCGTCGATCGTGCCCGTGATCGTGAGCCTCGTGCTCGCCGTCCCGATGCTCATCCTCGCCCACCGGCGAGGAAACCTGGTGCCCCTGCGCCGCCCGTCGGCCCCGCCCGTGGTCTGACCAGCGCCGACCATCGCCCGCCCGTTAGGCCATTGGAGTGACAACTGGTCTAGACCCCTTGCTTTGTTGTGGTCTAGACCACATGTTTGCGACAACACTGCGTCCCTGTCGCAAGGAGTCCGATGTCCAAACTGAGATGGCCCCACATGGTGGGGATCTGTACCGCGACGGTCGCGCTCGTGCTCGGGTTCACCGCGGTGCCCGCCTCGGGTGCCGGTGGGGTCTCGGCGACCTTCACCAAAGGCACCGACTGGGGCACCGGTTACGAGGGCAAGTACACGATCACGAACGGCGGCTCGTCGGCCCGCTCGTCGTGGCAGGTCGAGTTCGACCTGCCGTCCGGCCACCGGATCGCCAGCCTGTGGGACGGCGGCTACACGGCCAACGGCCAGCACGTGACCGTCAAGAACACCTGGAACGGCAGCATCGCGCCGGGCGCGTCGGTCAGCTTCGGCTTCAACGTCGCCTACTCCGGCGCCTACTCCGCGCCGGCCAACTGCAAGCTCGACGGCGGTTCGTGCGACTCCGGCGGCACGCCGCCCACCGACCCGCCCCCGACGGACCCTCCGCCGACGGACCCGCCGCCGACCGACCCGCCGCCCGCCGGCGGTGCCAAGAACCTCGGCTACTTCGTGCAGTGGGGCGTCTACGGCCGCCAGTACTTCGTCAAGAACATCGTGACGAGCGGCTCGGCCGCGAAGCTGACGCACCTCAACTACGCGTTCGGCAACGTGACGAACGGCCAGTGCGCCATCGGCGACTCCTACGCCGACTACGACATGGCCTACACCACGGCCAACAGCGTCGACGGCGTGGCGGACACGTGGGACGCCGGCGCGTTGCGCGGCAGCTTCAACCAGCTGCGCAAGCTGAAGCGGCAGTTCCCGAACATCAAGATCCTGTTCTCCTTCGGCGGCTGGACCTGGTCCGGCGGCTTCGGTCAGGCGGCGGCCAACCCGGCCGCGTTCGCGGACTCCTGCTACCGGCTGGTCGAGGACCCGCGCTGGGCCGATGTGTTCGACGGCATCGACATCGACTGGGAGTACCCGAACGCCTGTGGGCTGTCCTGTGACTCCAGTGGCGCGGCGTCGTTCCGGAACGTGATGCAGGCGCTGCGTGCCCGCTTCGGCAGCAACAACCTGGTCACCGCCGCGATCACCGCCGACGGCTCGAACAGCGGCAAGATCGACGCGGCCGACTACGGCGGCGCGTCCCAGTACGTCAACTGGTACAACGTGATGTCCTACGACTACTTCGGCGCGTTCAGCCCGCAGGGCCCGACCGCCCCGCACTCGCCGCTGACGTCCTACACCGGCATCCCGACGGCGGGGTTCAACTCCGACGCCGCGATCCAGAAGCTGAAGAGCAAGGGCGTCCCGTCGAGCAAGTTGTTGCTGGGCATCGGGTTCTACGGCCGCGGCTGGACCGGCGTCAGCCAGGAGGCACCTGGCGGCACCGCGAGCGGCGCGGCGCCGGGCACCTACGAGGCGGGCATCGAGGACTACAAGGTCCTCAAGACCCGTTGCCCCGCCAACAGAACCGTCGCCGGCACGGCGTATGCCAAGTGCGGCAGCGAGTGGTGGAGCTACGACACGCCGGCCACCATCGGCGGCAAGATGTCGTACGTGCGGAGCCAGGGTCTCGGCGGCGCCTTCTTCTGGGAGCTGTCCGGCGACACCGGCAACGGTGAGCTGATCACCGCGATGCGCAACGGCCTCGGCTGAGCGTTGTGGCAGACGACACCGCCCTCGTGCGCGATCACGAGGGCGGTGTCGTGTCCGGTGTGGACGGTCAGGACCGGATGTAGCCGGCGATCTGGCCCAGCACAACGGTGTCGGTCAGGTAGCCGAGGTGGGTCTGGCAGGCGACCAGGTTGTTGGCCGCGCCGTCCAGGCGGGTGCTGGTGTACGGGAGGATCACCCCGTCACACGGGGAGTACCAGGTCGCGTACCGGGTCGCGCCGGGGGTCTCGTCGCCCGAGGAGATCTGGGCGATGAACGACGAGCCCGGGTACATCTGCTGGCAGGTCACGAAGACCAGGCACGCTCCCGCCGCGGTGGTGCCGTGGTTGGCGCCCGCGATCGACGCGAGGTGGCTGACGCTCGTGTTGCCGCCCAACACCTTCAGGTAATACTGGCTGACCAGCCCACCCATGGAGTGGTTGACGATCGCGACCTGTGACGCGCCGGTCCGCGCCTTGACCTGGTTGACGTACGTGGCGAGCCCGCGCGCGTTCGTCACGTTGTCGCCGTAGGAGTTGTACTCGTAGGCGAACAGGTTGCCGCTGGACCAGCCGGCCGCCCGGAACACCGACATGGCCGTGACCCAGTTGGACGCGCTGCCCGTGTAGCCGTGCACGAACACCACCGGCGTGCTGGTGGCCGCGCCGGCCGAAGGCGCGGGCGAGAACAGGGCGAACGCCACGGCGAACGCGGCGACGACCCCGAGAATTCGACGCATGAATCCCTCCAAGCAGGGTGAAGAGGTGGGACTCGTCAAGACTGCACAACGCGAGCCGCCGGCTACATCGGCGTAATCACCAGTCTTGCGCGCGAGCCTCGGCGGAGAGCACGGCCGAGTCGCGGGCCGGCGGACCCGCCTACTGCACGGCGCCTGCCTGCTGCGTCATCGTCTGGTACCAGGCCGCGTACGGGGTGTTGGTGGCCGGGTAGCTCGCCAGTGGCGTCGTCGCGTCGGCCGCGGAGTCGAAGTCCCAGCCACGGACCAGGCGGCCGGCCGCGCGCGCCGAGGTGACGAACGAGGAGTGCGTGGCCGGGGCGCCGTAGAACAGGGCGCCGTCCCGCAACTCGGCGGCGTCGCCGTCCTGGTACTCGTCGAACGCGGTCTGCGGGTACTGGATCCGCGCGCCGGCGACCCGGTCGGTGGTGACGCGCAACGTGGCGGCCGGTGTCGCGCCGTCGGCTCCCGTGTGGACGTGCACGCTGGCGCCGCCGTGCACCGCGGTGGTGGTGTCGTAGCGCGGGTCGGCGGTCCTGGCGTTGCCGGTCCAGGTGACGGCGCCGGCGCCGAGGGTGCCCTGCCAGGTCCAGTTCTGGCTGTTGCTCTGGCTTCGGTGCACCTCACGCAGCCCGGTGGCACTGGTGAACACCAGCGACGGCAGCACGCCGTTGTCGTACTGGCGACCGGCCGACCAGGCGATCTCGCCGGTCGCGTCGAGATGGCCGGTCTGGTACCAGAGCGTCGTGGCGTTCTGCGACTGGTGCACCTCGACCACGTCGCCGTCGTCGTTGAGCGCGACCGCCGGGGTGACACCGGAGCCGTAGCGGCCGTGACGCTGCCAGGTGACCCGGCCGTCGGCGCCGTAGGTGCCGGTCCAGTACCAGAGGGCGCCGCTGCCCGAGTCGTGCACCTCGACGACCTGTCCGCGCCCGTTGGTCGCGACGGCCGGGTGGTAGCCGACGTCTCGGCGGTAGGCGGCGCGGGTGGTGGCGTCGCCGGACAGCAGCGTGAGCACCCGCCCGCGCAACGAGTCGACGGTGGCGCCGGCCGGGTAGTCGGCGGCACGCAGCAGCCGGGTGCCGAACGCCGCACGCAGCTCGTCGTTCAACGCGGCCAGGTCCCCCGCGGCGTAGGAGCCGTTGTCGGTCAGGTCGTCCTTCAGGTCGAGCATCACCACCAGCGGGGCGTGTGCCGGGTGCGCCGCGGACCACGCGTCGACGACCGAGAGCCAGTCCCGGAGGTTGTTCGACGCGGGGTTGCCGCCGTTGTGGTCCACCAGGTTGCCGGGGCTGTCGTGGCCGACGCCGTAGTCGTGGCCGGTGGCGTAGCCGTTGTCGTGCACGTCCAGCTCCAGGAAGCGGACGCCGTGGTCGAGCTGGTAGGCCAGCGAGTGCTTCGCGCCGTCCACGTCACCGGAGTAGCTGTTGTGCGTGGCCTGGAACACCGCCGAGTTGAACGGCTCGGCCGCCGCGACGCCGGTGCCCGGCGACACCACGGTGGCGAGCACGGTGGCGAGAACTGTCGCGGCGACGGCGGTCCGTGGTCCTGGCATCGGCACTCCCGGAGGCTCGGGCGGGCAGAGGTCGACCGAATGCTTGCTGCGCACCGTGATTGTTTCCCATCGGCGCCGCGTGCAGAAGACCGCGGACATGAACGTGCCGCGTCGTCATGGGTTCGGCGTCGTCATGGGGTACGCGCTCAGCGGTTGGCTGCTCCCGGACTTCGAGCCGATAGCCGTGATCCCGTCCGGAACCCGGCTCACCGCGTTCCACAGCGAGAAGGTCAAGAGCAGCACGACGATGACCTCCCGCGCGGGCAGCGGGGGAGCAGGGGTAGGCCGTCACGGGCACGGTGGCGCGTAGTCCAGGCCGGGGAAGTGCCGGGTCCATTCCGCCGGTGTGATGCGTGGGCCGGCGGTCTCGCAGAGGTGGGTCGCGACCCGTTCGACGTCGGTGTCCCAGAGGCGGACGGTGTGGTCCATGCTGGCGGTGGCCAGGGTGTGGCCGTCCGGCCCGAACGCCAGGGCGGTGACCGAGTCCGTGTGGCCGGTGAGGGTCGCCTGTTCCTTCGGCTGGTGGACATCCGCGACGTCCCACAGGCGGGTCGTCTTGTCGGCGCCGGCGCTCGCGAGGGTGTGGCCGTCCGGGCTGAACGCCACCGCGTACACCCCGTCCGTGTGGCCGGTCAGGCTGGCCAGCCGGGCCGGGTGGCGGACATCCGCCATGTCCCACAGCCGGACCGTCCGGTCGCCGCTCGCGGTGGCCACGGTGCGCCCGTCGGGGCTGAACGCCACCCCGAACACGAAGTCCGTGTGGCCGGCGAGGATGCCCACCTTCCGGGGACGGCGGGGCGCCGACACGTCCCACACCTTCGGCCGCCGGTCCTGCCCGACCGTGACCAGCGTCCGGCCGTCGGGGCTCAGCGCCGCCGACCAGACGTAGTCGTTCGCGTCGCCCGTCAGCACCGACAGCTCGCGGGGGTGGCGCGGGTCGGATACGTCCAGCAGCCGGGTCATCGCCGTCGGGCCCGTCTCGTCGGCGCCGGTGGTGACCAGCAGCCGGCCGTCCGCGCTGAACAGCAGCCGCTGGCTGTCGTCGATGCCGCCGCTGACCCGCGCGAGCTCGCGCGGGTGGCGCGGGTCCGCCACGTCCCACAGCTTCGTCGTGGCGACCTTCCGGTCGCTGCTCGTGGTCGCCAAGAGGCGGCCGTCCGGCCGGAACGCCACCGCCTCGACAGGGTTGTCGTCGGTGAGCGCCGCCAGCTCGTGACGGGCCAGGTCCCACAGCCGGACCGTGCGGTCCTCACCCGCGGTCGCCAGCACGTCGCGGCTGAACGCCATCGTGTAGACGCCACCCGTGTGCCCCATCGGCACGGCGTCGGCCATGTTCCACAGCCGCACCGTGTGGTCCTCGCCGCCGGTGGCCAGGGTGCGGCCGTCGGGGCTGAACGTGAGCGCGTAGACCCCGTTGGTGTGGCCGGTCAGCGTGGCCAGCTCGCCGGGCCGGCGGGGGTCGGCGACGTCCCACAGCCGCGCGGTCTTGTCGGTCCCCGAGGTGGCGAGCGTGCGGCCGTCCGGGCTGAACGCCAGTCCGTAGACCAGGTTCGTGTGGCCCGTGAGCGTGGCCGAGGCGGCGCCGGAGGCGTCCCACAGCCGCGCGGTGTGGTCCCACGAGGCCGTGGCGACGGTCCTGCCGTCCGGGCTGAACGCCACCGACCAGACGGTGTCGGTGTGGCCGGCGAGCGTTGCCAGTGCCGTGGGGTGGCGGACGTCCGTGACGTCCCACAGCCGCGCGGTCCGGTCGGCGCCGGCGGTGGCCAGGCCGCGGCCGTCGGGGCTGAACGTGACCGAGTAGACCGCGTCCGTGTGACCGGTCAGTGTGGCCAGCGGGGCGCCGGACGCGTCCCACAGCCGTGCCGTCCCATCGGTGCTCGCGGTGGCGATGAACCGCCCGTCCGGGCTGAAGGCCACCGCGTTGACCGCATCCGTGTGCCCGGTGAGCGTGCCGGAGCCGTGGGGGTGCCGGCGGTCGGCCACGTCCCACAGCCGCACGGTCCTGTCGGCGCTCGCGGTGGCGAGCGTCCTGCCGTCCGGACTGAACGCCACCGAGACGACGTCGTCGGTGTGCCCCGTGAGGACCACCGGCCGGTGGCCGCGGTCGGGCACGTCCCACAGTCGCACGGTCTCGTCGGTGCCCGCGGTGGCGAGGGTGCGGCCGTCCGGGCTGAACGCCGTCGAGACGACGGTGCCGGTGTGCCCGGTGAGTCGGGTGACGGACGGGACCGCGAACGTCTCCAGCAGGTTGTCCCTGGTGTCCCGCAACGGCGCGAGCCGGTAGGCGGCGAGGCTGAGCTGGCCGGCGAGGGCGGGGTTGGCGGCACGCAACGCGACCGCGTCGCTGACCGCCTTCCGCGCGAGGGCGGCGTTGCGTTCCTCGTCCGCGCTGCTCCGGGCTCGGACGGCGAGCACGGTGGCGGTGCCGGCGACGAGCAACAGCGTCGCCAGCAGCGCGACGAGCCGCCGCAGCCGGCGGGTGTGCCGGCGGGCGGTGGCGAGCTCGTCGGTCTCCGCCGCGCCGCTGGCCTTGAGGAAGTCCCGCTCGCGGGTGGTGAGCGCGGTGTCGTTGGCGGCGGCCCAGTCGCCGGCGACGGCGAGGCGGGTGCCGCGGTAGAGGGCGCCGGGGTCACGGTCGAGGGACTCCCAGGCACGCGTCGCCTCGGTGAGCTCGCGGTGGACCACGAGGCCCTCGCGGTCCTCCGTGAGCCAGCCGCGGAGCCGGGGCCAGCACCGGACGAGGGCCTCGTGCGCGATGTCGACGTTGTCGCGGTCGATGACCACCAGCCGCGCGCCGGCCAGCTTCTCCAGCACCATGACCGTGTCCGGGTCGTCGTCCAGCTCGCGCCGGGCGATCCGGCGTTTGGTGTCCTCGGTCGCGTCCCCCAGGGCCGTCAGCCGCGTGAAGACCTGCTTCGCGACCGCCTGCTGCGTGGCGGTCAGGGTGGCGTGGACCTGCTCGGCGGTGCGGGCGACGGCGTGCTGCATGCCGCCGGCCGCCTCGTAGCCGGCGAGGGTGAGGGTGGCGCCGCGGCGTCGCCGCCAGGTCTCCAGCAGTGCGTGTGACAGCAGGGGCAGCACTCCCGGCTGCCCACCGGCGTCCGCGATCAGCCTGGTCACCAGCGCGGACTCCACCATGACGCCCGCGGCGGCGGCCGGCCCGGTGATGGCCTCCCGCAGCTCCCCGGTGGTCATCGAGCCGATCAGGAGCTGCGCGTCGCGCAACGCGGCCACGAGGTCGGGGTGCTGGCCGCAGTGGCCGTAGAAGTCCGCCCGCGTCCCGAGGACCACCCTGACCCTGCTGGTGGGCGTCGTCGCGGCGAACACCAGGGCCGCGATGAACCGGGTCCGCTCCGCTTCCTCGGCGCAGAGCGTGAACACCTCCTCGAACTGGTCGATCACCAGCACCAGGTCGGCGTCGGCCGGTCGTTCGGCCAGCGCCTGGCGGACCCGCAGGTGCAGGCTCTTCGGGTCCGCGGCGAACTCGCCGCGCAGGGCGGCCACCGACGCTCCGGTGAAGGACGCGAGCTGGACCGCGCACTCCTCCAGCGGATGCGGGCCCGGGGTGAACAACAGCGTCGGCCACGGCCCCCGCATGCGGTCGCCCGTCCTGGTGCGGGCCACGAGGCCGGCGCGCAGCACGGATGACTTCCCGGCGCCGGAGGCCCCGAACACGGCGGTGAAACGCCGCTCCCGCACCCTCGCCAGCAGCTCCTCGACGACCTCGTCCCGCCCGAAGAACCGGTCCGCGTCGGCGGGCTCGAAGGCGGCCAGCCCGACATAGGGCGCCGGCTGGCCGGTCTCCTCGCGGGGCGTGTCGCCGGCATCCTCACCCAGCTCCACGACGACCTCGCGCCACCGCTCCTGCCAGTCGGCCGGCTCGCCACCGCACGCGGCCACGTAGGCCATGGCGACCGCCAGGGTGGGCAGCTTTCGGCCGCCCGCCGCCTCGGACAGTGTCGCCGGCGAGTAATGGGCGCGCCTGCTCAGCTCTCGGTAAGTCGGATTACCAGCTTTCTCCCGCAGCCGGCGCAAATCCGCCGCGAACCGCAGCAGCGCCGTGTCCTCCGACGCCAACGGACGTTCCCGACGAGGCACGTCCATCACCCCCTCGATTGCCGGCTCGTTGTTCGGCGAAGTTTGTTCGGCGACCAGCGCCTCGATCCCGAACAACGTACAAGCGATACACATGGCGAAACCGGTCGGGGCACGCGGAAAAAGCAGTCACGTTCCGTGATCAGAGGGGAAGAGAATTTGTTCGCGAATTCGTTGGAAAGACCGGCGGCGCACCCGCCCGCCGGTAGCGACGAGGTACACCTGCGGGTGCTCGGCCCGCTGGAGGTGGGTGTCGGCGACCGGCCGATCGGTCTTGGCGGGCCCCGTATCCGCACGCTCGTCGCGCTGCTGGCGGCCAACGCGGGGCGGGTGATGAGCGTCGGCGCACTCGCCGACGCGCTCTGGGGGATGGACGCGCCGCTTCGCGCACACCGAACGGTGCTGACCTACCTGTCGCGGTTGCGCCGGGCGCTGTCGCCGGCGGCGGCCGCGATGGGTGGGCGCGAACCACTCGAGACGCACCCGGCCGGCTACGCGCTGCGGCTGCCGCCGGACGCGGTCGACGCGTCCCGGTTCGAACGCCTGGTGACGGAGGGACGGGCCGCGCTGGCGGCGGGGCGCCCGGCGACCGCCGCCGAGCTGCTCTCGTTCGCCCTGGCACTGTGGCGTGGTGACGCCTACGGCGAGTTCGCGGCCGTCCCGGCGTTGCGCACGGAGGCGACGCGGCTGCGGGAGCTGCGGCTGACCGCCGTGGCGGGCCGGGTCGACGCCGAGCTCGCGACCGGTGCGAGCGTGTCGCTGATCGACGAGCTGACCGGGCTGACCGAGGAGTACCCGGGGCACGACCGGTGGTGGGCGCAGCTGATGGTCGCGCTGTACCGGGCCGGCCGGCAGGCGGACGCGTCGGACGTGTTCGGGCGGGCGCGCACGGTCCTCATCGAGCGGTTCGGCCTGGATCCCTCGCCCAGGCTGGTCGAGACGCACAGGCAGGTGCTGGACAACGACATCCGGCTCACCCACCGGGCGACCGGCTGAGTCCAAGGTGGACGGACACGGGACGGGCGGATGACGGCGTTCGGGGACCACGCGCTGCGCGTGCTCAGCGATCCGGCCGCGCTCGGCGGGCTGCTGCGGCCTGCCGGCGACGCCGGCGGCCGGGTCCGGACGATGCTGGGGGCCACCTACGACCTGACGGCGGCGCGGATCGACCGGGTCGTCGGTGTCCGGGCACGGAACGTCGCACTGGAGCGGCCGCTGTACCCGGTCGGGCGGCAGGACGGGACATGGTCGCGGCTCGTGCCGACCTACACCCGCACCGAGGTGTCACTCGCCGTGCCGGCGCCCGCCGACCCGCTGTGGGTCGACCTGCTGGCCGGCCTCGACGTCACCGTCGTCGCCGAGGTGGACCCGAGTGGCGCGGAAGCCGTGCTGTCCAGGGCCTTCGACGACTTCGCCACGCTCGACGACTTCCGCGCGCGGTTCGCGTTCTTCGGCCTCGACGCCTTCCTGGCCGAGCACCGCATCGGCACGGTCGAGGAGCTGCGGCACGCGTTCGACCACGTGGTGACCGAGATCCGGCTCCGCACACCGGCGAGGTTCGACCCGGACGACCCGGCGAACACCCACACGCTGCCGGTCACGCTGGCCGCCGTGATCGTCGACCCCTTCGGACTGACCACCGGGCTGCGTGCCACGCGGCTGGTCCGGGAGGCCGCGAGGGCAGCGGTGGGGCCGGCGCCGACCTGCATCCCGACCGAGGCCACCGCCGCGTACGCGACGGCCGTGGTCGCCGCCGCGGACGGGCTGCCCGGCGGGCTCGCCGCGGCGGAGGTCGAGCGGCTCTATGCCAGCGAGGGCGTCGTGACCCTGTTCCTGCCGTCCCCGTGACGCATTCGAGGAATCCGCGTTCGTCGAGTCCACAAAGGATCCGTCGTGCGGTGATCTGGACGGGTCGGACATGTCCCCGGATGGTGCAAGGAAAGCGCGATCTCGATGACGGAACGTGTGCCGCGTACTCCAGCCGGGTTGTTCGGCGATGGGGTGACCCGGATTGGCCGTAGCATGGCCGTGTTTGCCTCAGGCATGAATACCGTCGTGAGTTTCTTCGGCCGCAAAGGAAATCTCGATGACCCACATGACCGAGCTTTCTGACTTCTCCATGGAACGGGCGGCCGGTTGCCCGTTCGATCCCGCGCCGGTGTTCCAGGAGAACCTGCGGGAGGGCCGGCTGCGGCGGGTCCGGCTGTGGGACGGCAGCACGCCGTGGCTGGTGACCGGCTATGCCGAACAACGGGCGCTGCTCGGCGATCCCAGGGCCAGCGCCGAGATCGACACGCCCGGCTTCCCGAACTTCGCCGAGGGATTCGGCAGGTCGGGGCTGAGCTTCGTCATGATGGACGACCCCGAGCACAACCGGTTGCGGCGCACGGTGATCGCGCAGTTCACCGTGAAGCGGGTCGAGGCCATGCGGGCACGCGTGCAGGAGATCGTCGACGACCTGCTGGACCGCATGCTGGCCGGGCCGAAGCCGGCGGACCTGGTGGAGAAGCTCGCGCTGCCCGTGCCGTCGCTGGTGATCTGCGAGTTGCTCGGCGTGCCCTACGCCGACCACGACTTCTTCCAGGAGACCAGCAAGGCGATCCTCCACCAGGAGTCCACCGCCGACGAGCGGGCGGCGGCGGGCGGTGCGCTGTTCCAGTATCTCGACACCCTGGTCGAGGCGCGGTTCGCCGACCCGGGCGAGGACATGCTGTCCGGGTTGACCGAGCGGATCAGGTCGGGCGAGCTGACCCGGCAGGAGGCGACCGAGGTCGGCGTGGTCATGCTGCTCGCCGGGCACGAGACCACCGCGAACATGATCGCCCTCGGCGTCCTCGCACTGCTGGAGCACCCCGAGCAGCTGGCGCTGCTGCGCGCGAACCTGGACGACCCGAAGCTGGTCGCGTCGGCGGTGGAGGAGCTGTTGCGCTACCTCACGATCGCCCACGGTGGACGGCGGCGCGCGGCGCTCGAGGACATCACGATCGCGGGCCAGACGATCCGCGCCGGCGAGGGGATGATCCTGGTCAACGAGACGGGCAACCGGGATCCCGCGGTCTTCGCCGAGCCCGACCGCCTCGATCTCGAGCGGAACGCCCGGAGCCATCTGTCCTTCGGGTTCGGCGTGCACCAGTGCGTCGGCCAGCCACTGGCCAGGCTGGAGCTCCAGATCGTCTACCGCACCCTGCTCCACCGCGCCCCGAACCTCGGGCTCGCCGCCGAGTTCGGCCGGCTCCCGTTCAAACACGACGGTTTCGTCTACGGCCTGTACGAGCTGCCCGTGACCTGGTGACCGGGCCGCGGTGTCAGCCGGTCAGGGCGATCGGGGGGTCGGACGTCGCGAAGAGGCTGTCGAAGACCCGGACCCGGTCGAACGACATGGCGTGTTCGCGCGCCCGGTCCGCGATGTGCTGACGTTCCTCCGGCGACATCGCCAGCACCACCCGGTCGATCGCGGCGGCGAGGTGGGTGGCGTTGCCGGCCTCGACGATGACGGCCGTGTCGCCGACCGCCTCGCCGACGCCGCCGGTCGTGGTCGTGATCACCGGGCCGCCGCCCGCCAGCATCTTCTCGGTCAGGGCGATGCCGAAGGTCTCGACGAAGTCGGGCTCGGGCTTGGTCGGCAGCGCGTACGCCGCGCAGCCGTTCATCAGCAGCGGCTTCTCCTCGGCCTCCACAGCGGACAGGAAGACCACCCCGTCGTCGTGCCGGGTGATCGCCCGGACGTCCGCCAGTGCGGGGCCGGTGCCGGCGATCGCGAGCTTCACCCGGGACCGGGCCTCGCACCGGGCGAACGCGGTCACCAGGTCGTAGATGCCCTTGGCCGGGGTGACCCGGGACAGGAACAGCACGTAGCCGTCGCGTTCCAGGCCGCGGCGGCGCAAGGCGGCGTCGACGAGTGCCGGGTCGAGGCCGACGAACGCCGCGGTGTCGATCGGCGGGTAGCTGACCGACAGCCTGCGCAGGCACTCGGCGGCGAACCGGGTGCCGCACTCGGCGTCCACGGCCTCGGCGGCGGCGATGATCTCCTGGCGGGTGTACTCCGACACCGCGATCACCTGGTCGTTGGCGAGGAACCGGGTGAACAGGACGACGGCCGCCCCGAACCGCCGCTCACGCAGGCACGAGCGGATCACGTTCGTGACGTCCGAGCCCACCGCCTTCGCGATGGTGTGGACGTTGGGCGCGTACCCGGCCGCGCGTGCCGCGTCGACGGCGTCCCGCACGACGGCGTCGTGGGGCGCGAGGTACATCGACAGGCACGTGGTCGGGATCGGCTCGGCGAGCAGCTCGACCAGGCGCCCGGTGAGCCCGGCCAGGTACCGGCCGTCGGGCACCCGGTAGTCACCGACCGGCTCGGGCCGCTCCACGGTGATGCCCTTGCTGTAGGGGAGGATCCCGTCCAGCGGCTTGAGCGGCAGGCCCGCCGCCTGCAGGACCGGGATGGGCCACGTCAGCAGCCTGACGTCGGAGAAGCCGCGGGTGAGCGCGACCTCGGCGAGGTTGCGGGCCTCGCCCGAGTGACCGCAGATGACCGGGTCGGCCCGGACCACGATGACCAGACGCCTGCTCATGAGCGGGTCCCCTTCCCGATGGGGTCGGACAGCGATGGTGGCAGGAGCTTGGTTCCCCAGTCCGACGGCTGCGGGCCGAGCTCCAGGATCAGCCGGCCGCCGGCGTGCACCTCGGCGGCGCTCAGGTGCGCCGCCTCCAGCGGCTTCCCGTTCAACCGGGCCGACTGCACGTACTGCGGCGGCGGGACGCCGTCCAGCCCGTCGGAGCTGATCGAGTTCTCGCGGTGCCCTCGCGTCTCGACGACGAAGTCGTGCGCCCCGACGTGCAGGGTCGCGCGCCGGAAGGCGGGCGCGTTGACGAGGAACATGCTCTGCCCGGCGACCGGGAACAGCCCGAGCGAGGCCCACACGTACCAGGAGCTCAGCCCGCCGGAGTCGTCGTTGCCGGGCAGCCCGCCGGGCCCCGTGCCGAACTGCCAGGTCAGCGCGGCGTGCACGATCTCGGCCGTGCGGTCCGGCCGGCCCGCGTAGTGGTAGGACCACGGCGCTTCCATGTCCGGCTCGTTGTTCAGCCCCTCGAACCGGTTCAGCGCGTACCCGGCCCGCATCTCGGCCGGGTCGGGCCGGCGGCCGGGCTGTGTCACCCGTGGCGCGTCGTAGCCGAAGAACGCGTCGAGGATGCCGACGAACGCGTCGTCACCACCGACCATCGCGATCCGCGCGGCCATGTCGTGCAGCAGCCGGAACGAGTAGTTCCACTTGCCGCCCTCGTAGAACGACGAGTCGCACAGCAGGCCGGTGGCCGGGTCGAAGGCGTTGGACCACAGGCGGCTCCGCCGGTCGAGGTCGTCGGCCAGCCGCGTGTCGCCCAGGGCCCTGGCGACGCCGGAGGTGCAGTGGCAGGCGTAGGCGAGGTCGAGGGTGTGCGAGATCGGATGCACGACGCCGTGCTCGTAGAAGTCCTCCCCGTACATCCGGCGCAGGTCGTCGTGCATGTGCACCAGCGCCCACGCCCAGTCGAGGTCGCCGAGGCCGAGCGCGTGCACGTCGGCCAGCGCGGTGTGCACCAGCGCGCTCGCCTGCCGGAAGAACCTGTCCGCGCCGCGCGCCATCCGGTACCCGATGGGGAAGTTCCCCTCCTCCTCGCAGACCCGGATCAGTGACTCCAGCAGGTCGACCGCCCGCTCCGGGCAGATCGCGGTGAGCAGTGGCAGCTGGGTCTTGTAGATGTCCCACATGGTGCAGACGTCGAACGCGAAGGGCCCGGAGGACGGCCAGAACGGGCTCTCGTCGTCGGCGAAGCACGGCTTGATCAGCGAGTGGTACAGGGCCGTCGCGAACACCTGGCGCCGGGCCGGTGAGCCGCCCTCGACCTCGATCCGGTCGACGTGGTCGCGCCACCGGTCGGCGGTCCTGGCCCGGAGGTCGTCGAACGCCGGCGACCCGCCGCCGCGTTCGCGGTACAGGTTCTCCCTGGCCTGGTCGCAGCCGCGCAGTGAGAAGCCGATCTGGATCTCGACCTGCTGGCCCGCGGTCGTCGGTCCCATGTAGAGCATCCCGAACGGGCGCAGCGTGGTCGGCCTGATGCGGTCGAAGTCCAGCCGTGTGCCGCCCTCGATGAGTCTCCTGTCGTGCCACAGCATCTGGCGCCAGCCCGGGCAGTCGACCTCCAGGTACACCGAGAGCGGGATGCCCTCGACGACCACCGTGCCCTGGGCGCGGCCGTTGCCGAGGCTCTCCACGTGCGCCCGCAGCGGCACCGTCCGCCCGAGGTCGATGGCCAGGCCGCCGATGGACAGGTCGACGACGATCCGGGCACTGCGGTGCGCGGGGAAGGTGTACCGGTGGATCGCGACCTTGGCACCGACGGTGAGCTCGCACCGGATGTCCGTGTCGAGCGTGGCCGCGTAGTAGCCGGCTTCCGCGGCCTCGTCCCGCAGTGGCCAGGACACGCCGAGGACGTCCAGCTGCTGGACCATCGGGGTGACCCGCACGTAGTTGTAGTACTTGCGGATCGCGCCGGTGCCGGACTGCTGGAAGTGGGTGAAACCGGACGCCTGGAGCTGGCCGAACAGCTCCTCCGGCACCCCCTCGGTGCCCTTGGTGTACTGGCCGTAGCCGGTCGGGTACGCACCGGAGTACGCGCAGGCCGAGACCATGCCGAGCGGGAACGTCGCACCCGGATGGGTGTTGCCCACCTGCGGTTTCGGCGACCACCAGGTAGCCGCCAGCCCCTGCGCCGCGGGCAGTGAGGTGGCGGCCGTGCCGATGAATGGATCAATCTCGTCGATTATGGCGAGAGACTATGTCAGCGGGGCCGCCACGTTGGTTTCCGTGACGTGAACGCGTGGTTGACCGCCGATGCAATCTCGTGTGGACACACCGGCCGCGCCCCGGGCTCAGCCGCGGGGGTAGAGGTCGGTCACGTTGCCGGCCAGGTCGGCGGCGAGGTAGCCGGCGCCGTAGTCGTCGGAGACGTAGAGCTTCATCGACGGGGTGCCGTCGATGATGTCGGTGTCCACGACCACGTAGCGGCTGGTCGGCCGGTCGACGCCCAGCTCCTTGTTCGCCCGCGCCCACAGGGCCGGCAGTGCGTCCCAGTTGACCGTGTCGAGGTCGAGCACGGTCCGGTCGGCGTCCACCGTGTCCGGGCGTGCGCGGGTCGCGGCGCCGTCGCGGTACACGAAGTCGTCGTAGCCGTTCTTGACCCCCTTGGCCGGCGCGGTGGCCGACGCGCTGTCCACGTAGAGGGTGAAGTCGGAGACCTTGCTGCCGCCCATCACCGGTTTCAGCGCGTCGACGACCTTGCGTGCGCCGGCGGGCGTGAGCAGGTCCTCCGCCGGCGCGCGGGTGGTCGTCGACGGGCGTCCACCGACGTTCGGGACCGTGCCGTGCGAGCCCGTGTTCGACTTCGACGGGTCGTCCACGCCCCGGAAGCTGTTGAGCAGGAACACGATCGCGGCGATCACCACCACGGCGCTCACCGAGTACGACGCGACCACGGCGACGACGCGCCCGCGTGCGGTGGGCGGCCGCGTGACCGGCTCCGACGGCTGGTAGGCGGGGTAGGGCTGCTGGTACCGCGGCGCCTGCGGGCCACTGTGCTGTGCCGGGAAGGCGCCCGCCGGGGTGTGCGGCGCCGGGAAGGCGGGTCCCGCGGGCGTGAGGGGCCCGAGCGCCCCGTGCTCGGCGGCCGCGAGCATCAGGTCGAGCTGCTCGCCGGTGGGCCGGGCGGCCGGATCGTGCACGAGGACCGCGCTGAGCGCGGGCCCGAGCGCGCCCGCGCGCCGCGGTGGCGGGACCTGCTCGGTCATCACCGCGGCGAGGGTGGCCATCGTGGTGGCGCGGCGCATCGGGTGGTAGCCCTCGACGGCCACGTACAGCAGCATCGCGAGCGACCAGAGGTCCGAGGCGGTCTGCGTCTCGTCGCCGCGCAGCCGTTCCGGGGCCATGTACTCCGGGGAGCCGATCACCTCGCCGGTCGCGGTGAGCTGGGTGGAGTCGTGCATGGCGGCGATGCCGAAGTCGGTGAGCACGGCGCCGCCGTCCGGTCGCAGCAGGACGTTGCCGGGCTTGACGTCGCGGTGCAGGATGCCGGCCGCGTGTGCCGCGCGCAGCGCCGCGAGCACGTCCCGCCCGATGCGGGCCGACTCCGCCGGGGTGAGCGCGCCGCTCTGCAGGCGGGAGTCCAGGGACGTGCCGCGGACCAGCTCCATGACGATCCACGGGTACGGCGAGTCCGGCGACTCGATGATCTGGTAGATCGAGACCACGTTCGGGTGCTGGAGCCGGGCGAGTGCGCGGGACTCACGCAGCACACGCTCCCGTTGCTGGGCGGCCAGCACCGGGTTGTGCTCGAGCAGCGCGGAGTCGGCCGGGCGCACCTCCTTGATGGCGACCTCGCGGTGCAGGCCCACGTCGCGGGCGCGCCACACCGTCCCCATCCCACCGCTACCCAGCCGCTCCAGCAGCTCGAACCGGCCGTCGACCAGGCGCCCGGGTCGTCCTCGCTCAGACATCGCGCACACGCTAGCAACCTGGCCCGCACCGCCGACCGGCCCACGGGCGGCTCGTTCGCACTGGTGAACGGGGGTCCACCGGCCGGCCGGCCGAGGAGACGGGGCCTGGACGCCCACCTGGTCGAGATTGGACGTCTTCCGCGGTCGTTAACTCACTCGGGTGACGTACCGACTGTGAGTGGTCCATGCGTCACCGAGTCGCAATTTGTGAACCAATTTCACTTTAGATTCGGGATATCACAGTGTGTAATGCGCGTCACAGCGGTTCTTCTCGACGGTGATCACTGTGCGTGAGTAGGTAGTTGTTTGGTGAACAAGTAACGCCGTGGTTTGTCGAAACGAACAAAGAAATAACGACCAATTCGAAAACCACAACGAGGATGGGGGCGCCCGGATATGTTACCGAGAGTTTTCAGTCGTTATTCCGCCCGCGCGACCCTGTTGGCCGGAGCGTCGGTCGTCGGGGTGCTCAGCCTGTCCGCCGCACTGGCCACCTGGCAGGAGACACCGGTCGTCGGCCTGATGCCGATCCTGGTCTGCGCGTTGGCGGTCACGGTGTTGCTTCTGGTCCGGCGCGCGTTACGCAGGGCATCGGCCCGGATCGACGTCATCCTGCGCGAGGAGATCGATGTGGAGCGGGTGGTGCCGACGTGTGCCGAGAATCCGGCGGAACTCGGTGCACGACTACCCGTGCGCGGTGTCGGTGCTTTCCAGCATCCGCCGGCCGGCAACCAGCGGGATGTCGGTGTGTGACATCGGAGAAATTCACGGCGTTCCCGCTGTGCGAACCATTTCCCTTACCGTGCACGTGCCCGCCGCGGACCTCGGCGGCGGGCACGCCGACCGTTCGACACCGTGGTCAGATGCGCCGCGCGGCACGCCAGCCCTGCGAGTACATGCCGCCGTCGTCGAGCAGTGACGTGCCGCCGAGGTCGCCGAACGTCGGGCCGTTCGCCCGTTCCCGGCTCGACATGAAGCGGTGGTGGCCCGCCGAGTCGATGCCGAGGTAGACGCCGACGTGGTCGAGCTCGTCCGCGGTGCCCTCGACCTCGAAGAACAACAGGTCACCCGGCTGCAGCGCGTCGTAGTCGGTGACCCGGGTACGGGTGTTGGGGATCAGCTTGACGCCCGGCCCGTTCTCGGCGATGGCCCACGCGCGCCGCGGCAGGCCGGGGCCGGGGTTGTTGGTGCCCAGCAACGGGTAGCCGAGCCGGAAGCCGTACACCATCCGCACGAAGCCGGAACAGTCCAGCGCACCCCGGTGCGCGGGCTTGGGCAGCTTCGTGCCCATGTCCGGGAACGAGTAGCGGATGCCCAGGTAGTCCATGAAGTCGGACTGCTCAAGGCGCGCGTAGCCCTGCGGTTCCACGGGCCCGAAGATCGCGTCACCCCGGACCTGCAGACCGTCGGTGTTCTTCTCCGCGGCGGCGCCGTCGAAGTACTGCATCGCGACATCGAACACGTCGGGGGTCGTGTCCTTCCTGGCGGTGTCGAACCACCGGGCGAACCACGGCGCGGACTCGGCGCCGGGCGTCCACGCCTCCGGCGCCAGCCGGACCCAGGTCGTCGTGGTGATGGTCGCCCTGGTGAACCGCGGCTCGGCGAACGTCCGTGCCGGGCCGGTCAGCGCCACGGTCCGCGCGCCGTCGGTGAACGTGGCGAGCACCGCGCCGGTCTGGTCCCGCACCACGGTCCGTGGTGGGTTCGCCAGCCGGTCGAAGCTCGGGCCCGCGGCCGGCGCGCCCTCGGCCGGGGCGGCCGAGCCGCCTTCGCTCCGGATCGCCACCGCGGTCGCCGGCGGTGCGGTCGCGGCGTCGCCGCTCGCGTGCTGGCGGGCGAACTGCACCACGCCGAACCCGCTCAACCCGATCACCGCGAGCACCACGCCTGTTCGCAGCGCGCGGTTGGCGCCCTGCCTGCCGGGGTCACGTGCCATGCCCTCACGCACGTCCTCGCGGGACGGTTGGTTCAAACGGTTGGTTCAAATCGTCGGCACCAGCCCGACGAGCACCCCGCTGGCCAGCACGCCGTAGCTCGCGAAGCTGACCGTGCCGGTGGCGAGCAACGTCGACACCGGCGGCTGCCGGACCAGCTGGTACGCGATCAGCCCCGGCACGACGAAGCCGAGGGTCTGGTGCGCGAACAGCAGCGGGAAGTCCCGCTGGATCAACAGGAACAGCGTGCTCTGGAACAGCACGCCGGTGAGCACCACCGCGGCGAACAGGCGCTTGCCGTAGAGGATCACCGCCTGCTGGAGCAGCTTGCTCGCGCCGAAGGTGAGCGCGGTCATCAACACGACGAGGGCCGCCCGCCGGTAGTCCTCGACGAGAGTCAGGGCCACCCAGCCCGGGGTGATCATGCCGCCGGGGGACAGGTTGGTGGTCAGGTAGCAGATCAGCGAGAACAGCAACCCGATCGCCAACCCGAGGGTGGCCACCTCGGGTACCAGGTTGTAGACGGTCACGGCTCGCTCCGGTGCCGGATGCGGGGCAGTGGTTGCGTCATGGCCGCGTTCGGCTGGGGCTGGCGGCTACTGGCCGCGACGTCACGCCGGTACGGGGTGGGCCGTGGGCGCTCTCGGTCGAGCGGCCGGTCGCGTGGCTCCCGCACGGTCGCGGCGGGCGCCTCCGGCAGCGTGGCGAGCTGTTCGAGCAGCAGCTCGCCCTGGCCGTGGATGTTGCCGACGGCGACGAGGGAGGCCTGCTCGTCGATCCCGCCCATGATCTCGGCGACGAGCTCGAGCGCGTCGCGGGTGCCGCCGAGGTCGACGATCCGGTCGTGCCACTTCTGCGGGATGGCAACCCGCGCGCTGCGGGTCGGGGTGCCGATCAGCACGACCCGCTCCGGCTCGATGTCCGCGACGAGCTCGCCCATCTGGCCGTTGCGCTCGATCCGGTCCGGCCGGCAGTTGATGACCAGGTGCAACGGTCTCGTGATGGCCTTCGAGGTGAGGAGGCGGCGCACGTTCATCAGCGTCGACCGGGGGTCGTTGGCCGCGAACACGTTGGCGACGCGGAGCAGCTTGCCGGTCACGAGGTACCGCTTGACCTCGAGCACGCCCGGGTCGGGCGGCGCGGACCACATGCCCGCCAGCGCAGAGGACCGGTTGACCCCGAGCAGGCCGGCGACCGCGAGCGCGATCGCGACGTTCTCCTTGAAGGTGATCCAGCTGAACCCGGCCATCTCCTCGTCGGTGACCGTCTCGGGATGCACGACCACGAGCTTGCAGTCCCGTCGCGCCGCCTCGCGTTTGAGCAGCGGCAGCCGCTCCCGCTCCGCGGTCACGCACACCCCGCCGACCGGCATCGTCCTGGCGAGGGACCTGGCGACGTCGTCGAGCGTCGGGCCCATCTCGGCGAGGTGGTCCTCGCGGACGTTGCACAGCACCCCGATGTTCGAGCGGATCAGCTTGTCCTGGCTGATTCCCTGCAGGTCCGGCATGACCGCCATGCACTCGATGACGAGCGCGTCCGGCCGGTACGCCGACGCCCGCCGGACGATGCCGACCTGCTCGATCACGTTCGCGATCCCGAACTTGCGGTAGACCGGTTCCTCACTGGCGTCCGGGTGGATGAACCTGGCCGCGGTACCGGTGGTCTTCGCGACGGTGACCAGTCCGCCGCCCCGCAGCGCGCCCGCGCACAGCCGCGTGATCGAGCTCTTGCCGCGGATCCCGTTGATCATGATCCGGCGCGGGATCCGCGCCAGGTTGGCGTAGTGGCGGCGCTGTTCGACGATGCCGGCGAACAGCAGCACGGTGGCGCCCCCGAGCAGGACGCAGTACAGGAAGACCATCAGCGGCCTCGCCGGGCGGGGGAGGGGGCCGGGCGGGTGGCCTTGCGGGTGGACCGAGGTCTGGCCTGCCCGCGGCCGCGCGGGGGCGCCGGGGGCACCACGGCGATCAGCTCGGTGGCGTCGGTCGCCGCGCCGCTGGGCCGGCGGGCGCCGCCGAGCCTGCGCACCCCGTCGGTCATCGCCTGCCGGCAGATCTCCAGGCACGAGGCGATCGTGCCGACCTGGTCCTGGTGCTGCGGGTAGACCACCGACCCGTACCGGCCCGCGACGATCTCGTCGGCCGCCGCGGCCACCCGGCGCAGCGGCCGGATCAGCAGCAGGTACTGCCAGCCGAACAGCAGCAGCGCGAGGAGCGCGGCGACCAGCGCGGCGACCATGGCGTTGCGCCGCAGCTCGTTGCCGGGCAGCGCGAGGTCGGTGACCGGCTGCTCGGCGACGACCTTCCACCCGAGCTTGCCGCTCGCCCCGCCGCGCAGCGGGGCGGACACGATCACGGCCCGTCCGGTCGTGCCCTCCTGTGTCCTGGCGACCGGGCGGCCACCGCCGGACTCGATGGCGCTGTCGCGCAGCTCCACACTCAGGTCGGCGAAGGCGATGAAGCCGTCGGTGGCCGCGATGGTGCGCAGCCCGTTGTCGACGAGCTGTACCGAGCCCGGCGCGCGGCCGAGGAGCCGCGCGATGTGGTCCAGGTCGAACTCGCCGACCAGCGCCTGGCCGTTCGGCAGCGGCGCGTTGGCGAACAGCACGGGCACCGGGGCGCCGGCCCGCCGCAGGTTGAGACCGGGTTCCGCCGGCAGCGGCTCGGCGGTGCGCAGCGGTTCGCGGCCGACGACCGAGGTGGCACGGCCGGCCTCGTCGACCAGGTACACGCTGCGGTAGCGGGACTGTCCGGCGAACAGCTCGTCGAGACTCGACCGCACCTCGCCGGGCTTGCCGCCGCCGGCCAGCGAGGTCAGGTCGGCGAGCCCGTCGTTGAGGCTGCGCCGCAGCGCCTCCGTCGCCGCCGTGGTCTGGTCGCGGATGCTGGACACCACCGTGTCGGGCACGGCGACGTCGCGGCTGCCGACGGTGAACGCCACCCCGGCCGACCAGCCGAGCACGGCGACCGTGGTGAGCCCGATCGCGAGCGCGGGGGCCAGCCCGGCGCGCCTGCGCCCCACGGCACGCTCCGGTTCGCCGCCCAGCTCGGCACGGCAGTGCTCGAACGCGGCGGCGATCCGGTCCACCTCCCGGGTTCGCGATCTCCTGACGTGCGTCGTCATCAGCCGGCCGTCGGCGACGGCGATCGCGTCGGCCCGCAGCCGCCGGACCGGGGCGACCAGCACCCGCCGGACGAGCAGGAGGCCGAATGCCGCCACACACCCGAGCGCGACCGCCGGCACGAGACCGTTGCCGCCCGGCCCCGCGGCGGTGACCGGCGCACGCACCACCGACACCACGGCGAGGCCGAGCGTTCCGCTCACCTGGGCGGACGAGACGGGGGAGTACACGACCGTCGGCTGTTCGACGCCACCCTTCGGGCCGGTGACCGTCCTGCCGGTCAGGTTGCCCTTCTCGCCGGCCGCCCCGGCGGCGCTGGCCAGCGCGACCAACCGGTTGACGTCTTTGTCGGCCTTGCCCGGTGGGGTGCCGCGCGCGTCGATGACCTTGCCGTCGCCGGTGGTGAGCAGCAGCGCCGCCCGCCGGCCGCCGCCGGACGTGGCGTCCGGGAGCCGGGTGCCGCGGGCGGCGACGAGCACCTGGCCGTCGGGCAACGCCTCGGCCACGACCACGCGCAGCGCGCCGTCGCCGCCGACCACCGGGGTGACGGTCGTGCTGGTCACGGTCTTCGGGACCGACTGCACCGAGACGGGCTCACCGCGGGACGCGACCAGGCCCCGCGTGCGGGCGTCCAGCACGGCCGCGCCGCGCCAGTTCCCGTTCTGCAACAGCCGCGTCAGCAGGTCCTCCGGCGTCGCCGCCGGCACGGCCGTCGCCGCGCGGAGGTCGGCGATGCCCTGGCTGGCGGAGGCGCCGACGGCCGAACCGGCGTCCCGGACGAGCTGCGCCTGGGACTCGGCGATGGCGGCGGAGACGGTGCCGGACCCGCTGCCGCCGAGCAGCACCGCACACAGCCCCGCATGCAGCAGCAGCAGGGCGAACACGGTGACCGACGGGGTGCTGACACCGGCGGGGAAGCCGCTCTCCGGCAGCTGGTCGGTCAGCGTGTGCCCCGGCTGAGGGCGCGGTCGTCTGGTTCGGACTCCCATGGTTGCGCGCTTCACCCTAGATCCGTGTTCGGCCAGTTTCCCGTCGTGATCAATACGTACGGCGGCCCCGAAGCGGTTCTTGCCGATTTGGTCGAACGGGCAACTGCCTACGAGTGCGGTGTCCACCGATGTTGGTGGGTCTATCGGTGGATCCAGGTTTCCGCTGGCAAGGCGCCGATTCGCCCTCGTGCTGGACCGTACCTGGGCGGATCGGCAACGCCGTCTCGCCGGCCCGGCGCTCGCTGGGCAGCCGAGAGACCCGGCGAACGTTGGTGGACACCGCACTGGGCGGTACGGCCCGGTGGCTCTAAGCTGCGCGCCGATGAGTGTCCTGAGACGGCCGGCGCTGTGGCTCGTGCTCGGGGTCGTGCTCGTGACCGGCACGTTCCTGGTGATCACCCGCGAGGAACCCGCGGCCGCACCGAGCGAGGCGACCGACCTGGGCGCGCAGCTCCGCGAGTTCGCCGCCGGCCTGCACGCCGGCGACCCGTACCGCCCACCCGGGCCGGCCGAACGGCGCAGGCTGCTGTTGGCGCTGCACGCGCTGGAGGCGGGCAGGCCCGCCCACGCCCCGGGGTTCACCGTGCGGACGGGCAACGACGAGGAGACCGGCCGGCCCTTCGGGCTCCTGGTCAACCCGCCGGGCGAACGTGCGTGGGGCTGGTACCTGGTCGACCGGTCCGCGCCGCCTCGGCTCGTGATCGAGGTGCCGCACCCCAACTCCGACCTGCACACGGAGGAGGTCGGGCTGGCGCTGTACCGGTCGGTGCCGGGCTCGGTCCTGCTGGTCGCCGGCGCCCACCGGAAGGCCGGCGACGGCGCGGCCGACGTGGCCCACCACGCGGACTCGATGTTCCAGGCCGTCGCCAGCGACCTCGCGGGGCGCGGCCTGCCCCAGGTCCAGCTGCACGGCTTCCACGACGACAACCTGCCGGACAGCGACGTGGTGGTCTCCCCGGGTGCCAGCGAGCCCGGCGGCTACGTGCGCCGCGTCGCCGACCAGCTCGCCGAGGACTTCCAGGTGTGCCGCTCGTGGCGGCAGGACTGCGGCCGGCTCGAGGGCACCACCAACGTGCAGGGCCGCGACGCGGCCGAGCGCGGAACCCCGTTCGTCCACGTGGAGATCAGCCGCACCATCCGGGACGACCGCGACGAGTGGTCCGAACTGGTGCGCGCGACCGCCCGGGCCACGCTGAACGAGGGGTGACTCGGCCGGCTTCCGCCGGATCGTGGTGGCTCGCCCGGGCCCGTGCGGGTGAACTACCGCCCTCTTCGATGGCGCGAATCCCGCTCCGGCCTTGCACCATGGTCGGTATGAGTTCCCCAGGAGATGCTAAGGACATCGCGGAGCAGGCATCGCCGCGGACGCTTGAGCTGGCCGGCCGGCTGCGGGCCGCGATCGGCGCGGCCAAGGTACTCACCGATCCCGCGCAGCTGCGCACGTACGAGTGTGACGGGCTGGAGGCGTTCCGGGTCCGCCCGGGCGTCGTGGTCCTCGCCGAGCACCGCGACGACGTGGTGCGCACGGTGAAGCTGTGTGCCGAGGCCGGCATCCCGTTCGTGGCAAGGGGATCCGGCACCGGCCTGTCCGGCGGGGCGGTGCCGGTCGCGGACGGCGTGCTGATCGTGCTGTCGCGGCTGCGCCAGATCGTCGACGTCGACCCCGACAACGCCCGGATGGTGGTCGAGCCCGGGGTGATCAACCTGTGGGTGACCCGCGAGGCCGCTCCGCACGACCAGCTGTACGCGCCGGACCCGTCGTCGCAGCAGGTGTGCAGCATCGGCGGGAACGTCGCGGAGAACTCGGGTGGCGCGCACTGCCTCAAGTACGGGTTCACCGTCAACCACGTGATGGGCGCGGAGGTCGTGCTCGCCGACGGCGAGGTGGTGCACCTCGGTGGCCGCGCGCCGGAGCACCCCGGCTTCGACCTGCTCGGCGCGTTCGTCGGCAGCGAGGGCACGCTCGGCGTCGTCACCGAGGTGACGGTCCGGCTGCTGCGGGTGCCCGAGTCCGTGCAGACGATGCTCGTCGGCTTCCACTCCGTCGCCGACGCGGCGGGCACGGTCAGCGACATCATCGCGGCCGGGATCCTGCCGGCCGCCATCGAGATGATGGACGCGCTGGCGATCGAGGCGGCCGAGGCCGCCGTGCGGTGCGGCTATCCGGGGGGTGCCGAGGCGGTGCTCGTGATCGAGCTGGACGGCCCGCAGGTCGAGGTGGACGAGCAGTTCGGGCACGTCGAGACGCTGGCGCGGGCCCGGCACGCGTTCGAGACCCGCATCGCCGCCGACGCCGAGGACCGGGCGCTGATGTGGCGCGGCCGCAAGTCCGCGTTCGCGGCGGTCGGCCGGATCAGCCCGTCCTACTACGTGCAGGACGGCGTCATCCCGCGCACCCGGCTGCCGGAGATCCTCGCCGCGATGAGCACGCTCGCCGACGAGGCGAACCTGCGCGTGGCCAACGTCTTCCACGCCGGCGACGGCAACCTGCACCCGCTGATCCTGTTCGACGACGCGGTGCCCGGCGCGTCGAAGGCGGCCGAGGACCTGGGGTTCGCGATCCTCGACCTCTGCATCGAGGCGGGCGGCTCGATCACCGGCGAGCACGGTGTCGGCCTGGAGAAGAAGTCCAAGATGGCCGGTCAGTTCTCCCCGGCGGACCTCGACACGATGCAGCTCGTGCGCTGTGCGTTCGACCCGGACGGCCTGGCCAACCCCGGCAAGCTCTTCCCGACCCCGCGGCTGTGCGGCGAGCGGCCGGGGGTGCGCACCGCGGACACCGCACCCGACCCGGCGCTGGGAGAGGTGTTCTGACGTGGCGGCCCTGAGTTCCTCCTCGATCGCTGGCGTCACTCCGTCCGGGTTCGTCACCCCTTCCTCGGCCGGTGAGGTCGCCGACGTCCTGCGGTCCACGACCGGCACCGTCGTCCCGGTCGGCGCCGGCACCAAGACCGGCTGGGCCGCGCCGCCCGCCTCGTGCGACCTGCTGCTGCGCACGACCGCGCTGGACCGCGTCGTCGAGCACGTGCCCGGCGACCTGGTGGTCGTCGCCGAGGCGGGCGTGCCGCTCGCGACCCTGCAGGCACGGCTCGCCGAGCACGGCCAGATGCTCGCGCTCGACCCGCCCGAGCCGGGCGCGACGCTCGGCGGCATCGTCAGCGCCAACGCCTCCGGCCCGCGCCGCCTGCGCTACGGCACCGTGCGCGACCTGCTGATCGGTGTGACGGTCGTGCTGGCGGACGGCACCACAGCCCGCTCCGGCGGGAAGGTCGTGAAGAACGTGGCCGGCTACGACCTGGGCAAGCTCTACACCGGCGCGCACGGGGCGCTCGGCGTGCTCGTGTCCACGACGTGGCGGCTGCACCCGCTCCCGGCCGCGGCCGGCACGGTGGCCGTCGGAGTCGCCGACGCCGCCGAGGCCGGCAGGCTCGCGAGCCTGGTCGTCCGGTCGACCCTCACCCCGTCCGCGGTCGAGCTGCGCTGGGAGGGCGGCTCGGGGGAGCTGGTCGTGCTGTTCGAGTCCATCCCGGCCTCGGTCGACGCACAGTCGGCCGCGGCGATCGAGCTGCTGGGCGGCGGTGAGCGGGCCCACGAGCCACCGCCCTGGTTCGGCGCCCGACCGACCGGGGGAGTGGTGCTGCGGCTGGCCTACGAGCCGCACGCCCTGCCTAGGGTGCTGGCCGCGCTGCCCGCGGCCGCGGCCGGCACCGCCTCCGCGGGCACCGGCGTCGCCTACCTGTCGGTGCCGGCGGACACGGACCTGGCGGCACTGCGTGCGGCGATCGCGCCGTACGACGGGTCGGCGGTCGTCCTCGACAGGCCGGCCGGCCTGGCGGTCGACCACTGGGGGCCGGTGCCCGACTCGTTCGGGCTGATGACCCGCGTCAAGGACCAGTTCGACCCCGGCCGACGCCTGTCGCCCGGTCGCCTGTTGGGAGGACTGTGATGACCACGGACTCGAACCAGCTGCCCGATGGCGCGAGCCGCGCCACCGACCAGGCCGCCGCCGAGGCCGTCGGCGCCCGCAGGCCGGTGGACCTCGGCCAGGGCGGCCCGATCGCGGCCAGCGCCCCCGGCGCGACCGTCGGGCTCGGCATGCCGGCCAGCGGACCGCCGCGCGGGAGCGCGTTCGACGAGCACCACCCGCCGGACCCCGCGCTGCTGAGCGACTGTGTCCACTGCGGGTTCTGCCTGCCCACGTGTCCCACCTATGTGCTGTGGGGCGAGGAGATGGACAGCCCGCGCGGCCGCATCGACATCATGAAGGCCGGCGTCGCCGGCGACGTCTTCGACGCGAACAGCGTGCGGCACCTCGACCAGTGCCTCGGCTGCATGGCCTGCGTGACCGCGTGCCCGTCCGGCGTGCAGTACGACAAGCTGATCGAGGCCACCCGCGCGCAGCTGGAGCGGCGGGTGACGCGACCGCCGTCGCAGCGGTGGCTCCGCAGGCTGATCTACGCCCTGTTCCCGTACCCCCGGCGACTCCGGGTGCTGCGTGGTCCGCTGCGGGCCTACCAGGCGAGCGGCCTCGGCCGGCTCGTGGCCCGCGTCGGACTGCTGCGCAGGCTGCCGGAACCGTTGCAGGCCATGGAGGCGCTCGCGCCGAAGCTCGGCAGGATGGCGAAGCTGGCCGAGCGAACGCCGGCCGCCGGCACCAGGCGCCGCACGGTCGGGCTGCTCACCGGCTGCGTGCAGGGCACGTTCTTCCCCGACGTCAACGCCGCCACCGTCCGGGTGCTGGCCGCGGAGGGCTGCGAGGTCGTCGTGCCGCGCGGCCAGAGCTGCTGCGGTGCGCTGTCCGCGCATGCCGGCCGCGAGCCGGAGGCGCTCCGTTTCGCCAAACGGGTGATCGAGACCTTCGAGGCGGCCGGGGTGGACAACGTCGTGGTGAACGCGGCCGGCTGCGGGTCCAACCTCAAGGACTTCGCCCACCAGCTGCGTGACGAGCCGGCGTGGGCGGAGCGCGCGAAAGCGTTGTCCGCCAAGGCCCGCGACATCAGCGAGCTGCTCGACGAGCTGGGCCCGGTCGCGGAGCGGCACCCGCTGGCGATGACCGTCGCCTACCAGGACGCGTGCCACCTCGGGCACGCGCAGGGCGTGCGGAACCAGCCGCGCCGGCTGCTGCGGGGCATCCCGGGGGTCGAGCTGCGGGAGCTGCGTGAGGCCGAGATCTGTTGCGGCAGCGCGGGTACCTACAACCTACTGAACCCCGGGCCCGCGCGTGAGCTCGGGGAACGCAAGGCGAACGCGGTGCTCGCCACCGGCGCCCAGGTGATGGTCACGGCCAACCCCGGCTGCTGGATGCAGGTCGCGACGACGCTGGCCCGGATGGGGCGGCGCCTGCCGGTCGCGCATACCGTGCAGGTGCTGGACGCCGCCATCCGCGGCGTGCCCGTCGACCGGCTGCTGGCGCGGGCGCTCGACGGCCCGGGCACCGTCGTGTCCACGGTGTCCGGCTCCCCGAAGGCGACGGAGAAACCCGGCTCCCCGTCGGCGTAGCAGGGCTGCGCGGCCAGTGGCCGGGACGTTCGTGAAGGGGTGCCGGCGGACGCGGCGCCCCTTCACGAACGAGCTGTTACGCCGGCACCGTCCACTTCTGGTTGGACGCGCCGGTACAGGTCCAGATCTGGAGCTTGGCGCCGTCGGCGGTACTGCGGTCCTTCACGTCGAGACACTTGCCGCTGCCGGCGTTGACCAGGTCACCGGCCGAGGAGTAGGTCCATCGCTGGTTCCCGCCACCGAAACAGTCCCACAGCTGGACGGCCGTGCCGTCCGCCGTGCCGCTGCCGGTCACGTCCAGGCACTTGCCCAGGCCGCGGATCGTGCCGTCCGTGCCGAGGGTCCACTGCTGGTTGGGACCGGACGAGCACGTCCACATCTGCGGCTGGTTGCCGTTGGCCGTCGAGCCGTCGGTGACGTCGAGGCACTTGCCGCCCAGCCCGCTGACGGGGCCGGTGCGGCCGGTGGGCGGTGGCGTGGTGCCGCCGCTGCCCGGCCAGGTGAAGGTCGCCATCGCGCCGCCGGGCAGCTGGTAGCCGAACGACTGGCCGCCGTAGGAGACCTGGAAGTTCTGCGTGCCGCCGCTGTTGACGGCGACGAGCACGATCGTGCCGTCCGGGTTGCGGAACGCGACGTTCTGGATGCCGCCCTCGCCGTAGCCGGTGGAGTCGACGCGGACCGCGCCCGGCTGGACGAACTTGCTCAGGTGACCCAGGACGTAGTACTCGGCGTTGTAGGTGACGTTGCCGCCGTTGGTGGTCACGACGCCCATGCAGTTGCCGCAGCTGCCGATGACCGGGCCGTGGCCGGCGTCCAGGGCCATGTTCCACGTCGTCACGGTCCGGGCCCAGTTGCGGGTGGTGCCGACCGCGAGGTTGATGCCCTGCCAGCGCAACGAGTCCCGGAACGTGGCCGCGTCGTCGGCCGAGGACGTGCCGGAGCACTCGGTGAAGAAGATCTCCTTGTTCGGCTGGGCGTTGTGCACCGTGGACTGTCCGCTCGGGTTGCCGCCGTAGCAGTGCCACGCCGAGCCGACCACGTTGCCGCCCGTGCTGTTGTTGACCTGCTGCGCGTAGCTCGTGTCGTCCCAGTTGTGGTCGTAGCCGAGCAGCTTGGTGGACAGGCCCGCCGAGCGCAGCTTCGGCGCCAGGTTGTTGATGATGTTCGACTGCTGGGTCGCCGACATCAGCATGCCGGGGTAGCCGGGTGGTGAGAAGTTGGGCTCGTTCTGGACGCTCAGGTAGTCGACCGGGGCGCCCGCGGCGCCGTACGCCTGGGCGAACCGGACGAGGTAGTCGGCGTATACGCCGATCTGGCTGTCGGACAGGGAGCCGCCGACGAGGTTGTTGTTGGTCTTCATCCACGCGGGCGCGCTCCACGGCGTCGCCATGATGGACAGTCTCGGGTTCAACGCCTTCGCCTGCCTGACCAGCGGCAGGATGTAGGCGTTGTCGTGCGCGACGGAGAACCGGGAGAGGCTCGGGTCGGCCGCACCGTCGTCGTAGGTGTAGAAGCCGCGGGAGAAGTCCGTCGCGCCGACCGGCTGGCGCAGCCAGCTCATCCCGACGCCGCTGCCCGGGTTGAACAGCGCGTTCATGATCTCGTCGCGCCGTGGCGAGTTGAAGATGTTCCACGCCGCGGCGTCGGTGAGCGAGGCGCCGAAGCCCACCATCGACTGGTAGGTGGTGTTCGGGTTCACGGTGATCACAGATCCGCTGCCGCCGGTGCCGAACGAGACGTTCCCCTGCTGTCGCAGGAGGTTCGACCGGTCGGCGGTGGTGAGCCAGACGCTGGCGGTCGTCGCCGCCAGCGCCGGCGCGGCCGGGAGCGCGAGCAACGTCCCGGCGGTGGCCAGGACCGCTGTCACGACGGCGGCCACCCGCCGGCGTGTGTTGGATATCGACATGATGCTCCTTGCAGGGTTGGGAGCAGTCTCCACACCGGTTGTGGAGAGGTCAGTCGTAGAGCCGGACGTCGGCGACGCTCCACCAGTTGTTCGCGGCGGTGGTGGCGGTGAGCCGCAGGAACCGGGCGCTGGTGGGCCGGACGTCGATGTTCGTGAGCTGTCCGGCGCCGGTTCCGGCGGCCAGGGTGCGCCAGGTGGTGCCGTCGTCGCTGGCCGCCAGGCGCCAGCCGCGCGCGTAGTCGCCGAGGTTGCCGCCGCTGTCGACGGCGACGCGGCGGAAGTGCTGGCGTGCGCCCAGCTCCAGCTGGAGGTACTGGCCGGGCGCCTGGGCCGTCTCGCTGGACCAGCGGGTCGAGGCGTCGTCGTCCACGGCGAGCGCGGCGTCCGTGCCGAGCGACGCGGTGGCGGTCGCGCCGTGGCGGGGCACGAGGTCCAGCCTGCTCCGCAGTTCCCCGCTCCGCGGCCAGGTGAACGTGGCGAGTGCGCCGCCGGGGAGGGTGTACTCGAACGTGCGGTCGCCGACGTCGACGGCGAACGTCCGCGGGTCGTCGTTCTCGTTGTGCACCACCAGCGCGGTGGAGCCGTCCGGGTTGCGGAACGCCACGTCCATGATCTGGCCGTTCCAGCCGGTGGTGCCGAATGAGGTGCTGGCGATACGGCGGGCGCCCGGCTTCACGAACTTCGACAGGTGCCCGATGGTGTAGTACTCGGCGCCGGTGGTCACCGAGCCGTCCGGCCCGACGGTGACCAGGCCGGTGCACGTGCCGCAGCCGCCGTTGTGTGGGCCGCCGGTGGCGTCCAGGGCGATGTTCCAGTTGACCGCGCTGCGTGCCCAGTTGCGGGTCGTGCCGATCGCGACCGTGCGGGCGTGCCACACCAGCGTGTCGCGGAAGATCTTGTCCGGCGGGTCGGTGGGCCCGTGGGAGCCCGAGCACTCGGTGAACCAGATTCCCTTGTCGGGGAACGCGTCGTGCAGGGCGGTCTGGGCGCTGGGGTCGCCGTAGTAGCAGTGGTAGGCGGTGCCGGCGATCCAGTGGGACGCCCGGTCGCGCAGGATCTCGTACGGGTAGTCGGTCTCCGGGCTGGACCCCGGGGGCGTGTTGGCGACGTCGTTCGGGTGCGTGGCCCAGTTGTGGTCGTAGGCCAGGATCCTGGTGCGTGGGCTGGCCCGGTGGAGCATCGGGCCGAGCGCCGCGATGACCTTCAGCTGCTGGGCGACGGGCATGTCGGTGCCGGGATAGGCGTCCGGGGTCCGGTTCTGCGGCTCGTTCTGCACCGACAGGAAGTCGACCGGCACGCCGGCGGCGCGGTAGGCCTGGACGAACCGCACCAGGTAGCGCGCGTAGGCGTCGTAGACCGCCGGGTCGTCGATGAGCCGGCCGCCGACGAGCGAGCCGGTGGTCTTCATCCACGCGGGCGGGCTCCACGGCGTGGCCATCACCGACAGGCGTGGGTTGAGCCGCTTCGCCGCGCGCAGCAGTGGCAGGACCGTCGCCTCGTCGTGGGCGATGCTGAAGTGCCGCAACGCGAAGTCGGTCTGGCCCGCCGGGACGTCGTCGTAGGTGTAGTGCCGCGCCGACGCGGTGAAGTCCGACGAGCCGACCGGCTGGCGCAGGAAGCTCACGCCGATGCCGCGCACCGGGTCGAAGAGCTTGCGCATGGTGTCGGCCCGCACCGCGGGGGACAGGCCCGCCAGCACGGCCGCCGACGAGTCGGTGATGGACGCGCCGAACCCGTCGACGGTCTGGTAGGCGCGGTCCGGGTCGACGACGATCGTCGGCTGGGTCGAGGGCGTGGTGCCGAACGTGACGGGCGCGCGCGGCGCCATCAGCTCGGCCCGGTCCGGAGTGGTCACCCACACCTGGGCCCGCGGGACGTCCCTCCCGGCGGCGGCCTGCGCCGGGGGCACGGCCGTGAGACCGAGGAGCAGGGCCACGATCGCGATCGTTCTCATCGTCGTCCTTCTGGCTGAGCACCCGCAGGATGTAACAGTAGATCAATCACTGTGAAACAAGTGCTTTTCATGATGAAACACCCCGTGCTTCGGCAGCGTCAACCCCATGGGCCGGTCTGGCTATACTGACCAGGTGGAACGCGAGCCTGGTCTCCTGAAACAGCGCCATGCCGGATAACCCGCGTGCGACGCTCCGCGACATCGCCGCGGAGACAGGTGTCTCGGTCGCGACCGTCTCCCGTGTGCTCAACGACCACGTCAACGTGGCCCCCCGGACACGCGACCTGGTCCTGCGGGCCGTCGAGCGGCGCAAGCTGCCGGCCGCCGAGCCCGTCCGGCCGCGCACCGTCTACGTCCGCTGCCCGTACGTGCTCACCGACTACTTCGGCCTGATCGTGTCCTCGATCGCGGAGACGCTGAAGCTGCACGGCCTGCGCCTGCTGCTGGACGCGGGGGAGTCCGGCCAGCACAGTGCCGCGCTGCCCGGCCTGCCGGCCCAGGAGGACGTCGACGCCGCGATCCTCATCCTGCCCCCGGAGGACGGCGACCAGCTGGTCGCCTTGTCCCGCAGCGGTTTCCCGTTCGTCGTGGTCGACCCCCGCACCCCGCCGCCGCCGGACGTCGCCGCCGTCTCGGCCGCGCACCTCTCCGGCGCGCGGGCCGTGGCCGACCACCTGATCGGTCTCGGCCACCGCGACATCGGCGTCATCGCCGGCCCCGAGGAGTGGCTGGCCAGCGACGCCCGGCTGGCCGGCCACCGCGCCGCGCTCGCCCAGGCCGGAATCCTGTTGGCCCCCAACCGGTTGCGGCACATCGAGGCCAACACCGCCGCGGGCCGGCTGGCCGCCGCCGACCTGCTCGACCAGGCCCCGCGTCCCACCGCGATCGTCTGCTTCAACGACAAGGTGGCGGTCGGCACCCTGCAGGCCGCCCGCGAACGCGGCCTGCGGGTGCCGGCGGACCTCGCCATCGCCGGCTTCGACGACATCGACCTCAGCCAGGCGACCGACCCGCCCCTGACCACGGTCCGCCAACCGTTGCAGGAGATGGGACGCATCGCCGTCACCCAGCTCATGCGCGTGCTCGACGGCCACCGGCCCGAGGCACTGCACATCGAGCTCGCCACCACCCTCGTCGTCCGCGCCTCCACGGCGGTCTCCTGAACCCGGCCGGACCGTCCTCATGCGACGGCGCCGGGTGATTTGTCCGGTCCACTGGCGACGTCGCCGGGCGGCAGCGACACATTCCGCCGCTTTTCCGCGTTTGACCACCGATCCGTTGCGCCGCACGGGTTTTTACCAGTATTCGGGGTCGGCGTCATGGTGAGTTCGGGACAAAGCGGTCATACCCATTATCTGTTTATACGTTGACGACAAACGGTCCTTGTGCGGCACTGACCCGCACTTGATTCTTGAGCTGGTTCGCGCGAACCAGATCACCTCTTCACGCAGTGGACCCCCGTCGAGGGCTCGGGGGCGCTGCGCCCTGCACAGAGGAGTTCCGTACATGTTTCTGAGACGTGTTGTCGTCATGGCCTCCGTCGGCGTACTCGCCGCGGGGGTCGCAACGTCCGCGGCACAAGCACAACCCACACCGGGCGCCACACCGGATGCGCAGTCACTCGCCGCCAGCGCCGCGTCGGCCTTCGTGGCGGCCAAGCCCGCCGCGCTCCACGCGAGCGCGAGCGAGGCGTTCACCCAGCACTCCGTGGTCGACTTCAAGGGCACCCAGTACGTGCCGTTCGACCGCACCTACAAGGGACTTCCCGTGGTGGGCGGCGACTTCGTGGTCGTCACCAACTCCTCGGGCCAGGTCATGGACACCTCGGTGGCCCAGGACCAGACCATCGACCTCGCCTCGACCACCCCGGCCGTCACCGCGAAGCAGGCCGAGACGACCGCCGGCCAGGAGCTGAAATCCGTCACCTCGGTGACCGGCACCCAGCTCGTCGTCTACGCCCACGGCACGCCGGCTCTCGCCTACCAGACCACGGTCACCGGCACCGGCAGCGAGGGCTACAGCAAGCTCTCCGTGGTCGTCGACGCGCGGAGCGGCAAGGTGCTCGAGACCCGCGAGCACGTCATGCACGGCACGGGCACCAGCGCGTGGAACGCCAACCCCGTCACCCTGAACACCACCCACTCCGGGTCCACCTTCTCCCTGCGTGACCCGAGCATCACCAACCTCAGCTGCCAGAACGCGTCCGGCAACACCGTCTACTCCGGCACGGACGACTCCTGGGGCAACGGCACCGCGAGCGACCGGGAGACCGGCTGCGTCGACGCGTACTTCGGTTCGCAGACCGAGAACGCGATGCTCGCCAGCTGGCTCGGTCGCAACGGGCCGGACGGCGCGGGCGGCGCGTGGCCGATCCGGGTCGGCCTGAACGACCTAAACGCCTTCTACGACGGCAGCCAGATCCAGATCGGCCACAACCAGGCCGGCGGCTGGATCGGCGCCATCGACGTGATCTCCCACGAGCAGGGCCACGGCATCGACGACCACACCCCCGGTGGCATCTCGAACGGCGGCACCCAGGAGTTCGTCGCCGACACCTTCGGCGCGGCCAGTGAGTGGTACGCCAACGAGTCCACCAGGGACACCCCGGACTTCACCGTCGGCGAGCAGGTCAACCTGACCGGCAACGGCCCGATCCGCTACATGTACAACCCGTCGCTCGCCGGCCACGCGAACTGCTACTCGAGCTCGACCCCCGGCTCCGAGGTGCACGCGGCGGCGGGTCCGGGCAACCACTGGTTCTACCTGCTCGCCGAGGGCACCAGCCCGACCAACGGCCAGCCCACCAGCCCGACCTGCAACAGCAGCACCGTCACCGGCGTCGGCATCCAGAACGCCATCAAGATCATGTACGGCGCGATGCTGATGAAGACCTCCAGCAGCTCCTACCTCAAGTACCGCACCTGGACGCTGACCGCGGCGAAGAACCTCGACGCCACCTGTGGTCTGTTCAACGCCACGAAGAAGGCGTGGGACGCGGTGAGCGTGCCGGCGCAGTCGGCCGACCCGACCTGCTCGGCGAGCGGTGGCCTCACCGTCGGCAACCCGGGCAACAAGACCGGCACGGTGGGCACCGCGATCACCGCCTTCACGATCACCGCGAGCGGCGGCACCTCGCCGTACGGCTTCTCGGCGACCGGGCTGCCCCCGGGCGTCTCGATCAACGCGACGAGCGGCCAGGTGTCCGGCACCCCGACCGCGGGCGGCACGTTCAGCACGACCGTCAACGTGACCGACAGCTCGAGCCCGGCGAAGACCGGGTCGACCCAGTTCACGTTCACGGTCAGCGGCGGTGGTGGCACCTGTGGCCAGAACCTGATCGCCAACGGCGGGTTCGAGAGCGGCAGCACCGGATGGTCGGCGACCTCCGGCGTGATCAGCTCGGGCAGCAGCAACGCGCACGCGGGCACCCGCTTCGCGTGGCTCGACGGCTACGGCAGCACCCACACCGACACGCTGCAGCAGACCATCACCGTCCCGTCCGGCTGCAGCGCGACGCTGAACTACTACCTGTGGATCGACACGGACGACGAACCATCGTCGGCCTTCGACACGCTCACCCTGACCGCCAACGGCACGACCCTGGCGACGTTCTCCAACCTGGACTCCGGGTCCGGGTACGTCCTGCGGTCGTCCAGCCTGGCGGCCTTCGCGGGCCAGTCGGTCGTGCTGAAGTGGACCGGGACGGAGGACGCCGGCCTGGCGACCAACTTCCTGATCGACGACGTGTCGACCAGCTGAGGTCCTGACACGGAGATGCCGGTGGCCGGGTGCTTCGCGCCCGGCCACCGGCCTGTTCGCGCGGTGACCCGCCGGTGAATTCCACCTGTCCACGCGGTCCTCGCACGGTCAGCCTGTGCGGTGCCGCAGACCGTCGACGAAGATCTCGACCAGGTGCCGGCCGTAGTCGGGCCGCTCGCCCGGGATCGGATGACACAGCAGAGCCACCGCGTGCAGGAGGTCCGTGGCGCCGACGCCGGCGCGGAGCTCGCCGGCCGCGGTCGCGGCCTCGATCATCGTGTCGAGCATGGGCACCATGCGCTGGTGGACGTAGGTGCGCAGCGCCTGGTGCGCGGCGTCGCCCGACTGCAGGGCGGACGCGAGACCCGTCTTGGTCGCCACCAGCTCGGTGTAGCGCTGGATCCACTTCACGAGTGCCGCCGCGGGCGGGTTGGTGGCGGACAGCGCCGGGCCCGCCTCGGCGCACGCGTCGATCTCCCGCTCCAGCACGGCGAGGACCAGGTCCGAGCGCTGCGGGAAATGCCGGTAGAGCGTACCCACCCCGACCCCCGCCCGGTCGGTGATCTCCTTGGCCGGGGCGTCCACCCCGGACGTGGCGAAGACGGCCTTCGCGGCCTCCAGCAGGGACTCGAGGTTGCGTCGCGCGTCGGCGCGCCGCTGGCGCGAGCTTTCCGTCACAGCCGTCCCTCCGCCGCTTGCCTAACCGGAAAGCCTTTCCGTATAGTTCCGGAATAGCTTTCCACTTAGTCTCCACCATACGGCAGGAGCCCGTCATGCAGTACCGCACCCTCGGCCGGACCGGCATCAAGGTGAGCCCGTACGCGCTCGGCGCGCTGATGTTCGCCACGTCCGTCGGCAACGCCGACCCCGGCGACTCGATCCGGGTCATCCACAAGGCACTCGACGCGGGGATCAACCTCGTCGACACCGCCGACGCGTACGGCGACTCGGAGGAGGTCGTCGGCGAGGCCCTGCGGGGCCGGCGGGAGAACGTCGTGCTCGCGACGAAGTTCAGCCGCCCGATGGGCGACGACCCCAACCAGCAGGGCGGGTCCCGGCGGTGGATCATGACGGCGGTCGAGAACTCGTTGCGGCGGCTGCGGACCGACCACATCGACCTCTACCAGATCCACCGCCCCGACCTGGCCACCGACATCGAGGAGACGCTCTCGGCGCTCTCCGACCTGGTCCACAGCGGCAAGGTGCGGGCGATCGGCGCGTCCGGGATGATGGCGTCGGACATCGTCGACGCCTGGTGGGTGGCCGAACGCCGTGGCCTGGAACGGTTTCGCACCGAACAGCCGGTCTACTCGATGCTCAACCGCGGGATCGAACGTGAGGTGCTGCCCGTCGCGCAGCGCCTCGGCCTGGGCACGATGGTGTGGGGGCCGCTCGGGCAGGGCCTGCTCACCGGCCGCGTGCGCAAGGGCGGCGGGAACGACCTGAGCCGTGCACGCTTCTTCAGGCACCTCAACGACGAACGCCGCCTCGATGTCGTCGAGCGGCTGATCGCGCTCGCCGGGGAGGCGGGCATCCCGATGACCCACCTCGCCATGGCGTTCACCATCGCGCACCCCGGCGTGACCAGTGCCCTGCTCGGAGCCCGCACCGGGGAACAGCTGGACGACCTGCTGGCCGGCGTCGACGTCGCCCTCTCCGACGACGTCCTCGACCGCATCGACGAGATCGTCCCGCCGGGCACGGACGTCGGCACGCTCGACCAGGCCTACCAGCCACCCGCGCTGCTGGCGCCGAACCTGCGCCGCCGTCCCACCCCGGCGCGAGTCCCGCGTTCAGACATAGCGAGTCCCGCGTTCGCACACACCGAGTTGTGAGGCCGGCACCACGCGGGGGTGGCGGGCCGGTGCGGCCCGCCACCCACGGTGTCACCCCGTGCCCTGCCCCCTGGTCAGGGCACGGAACGTCACGAACACCACGACGGCCATGACCGCGACGCTGGTCAGTGCGGCGGCGTGGAACCCGGAGGTGAACGCCTGCTGGACGTGGCCGAGCAGCGCGCCGTCCCGGTGTGCGGCGGCCGCGTCGAAGCCGTCCACCCAGGACCCGTCCGCATGGCCCGTGTCGGTGGTGAGCCGCGTGCGGTAGAACACGGTGCCGACGCTGCCGAGGATGACCAGCCCCATCGCGATGCCGATCTCGTTGGCGGTCTGGGCGAACGACGCGGCGGAGCCGGCGCGTTCCTCCGGCGCGTGGGAGATCACGTCGTTCATCAGGAATGGGAACGCGGCCCCGATGCCGCCGGTCGTCAGCACCGAGCCACCGACCAGTACCAGCAGGCCCGCGAGCCCGTCGGGAACCAGCGCGAACATGGTGAACCCGGCCGTCATCACGACCATGCAGACGGCGACGATCCGCGCCGGCGGGACCTTGCGGCCGAGCCACGGCCCGAGGTTGGCCGCGATGATCATCGCGATCATCTGCGGCAGCAAACACATCGCCGACTCGAGTGGCGTCAGGCCCTGCACGGACTGCAGGTAGAACGAGACGAAGATCGACGTCCCACCCATCACCAGCGCCGTCAGCAGCAGCACCCACATGGTCCGGGCCACCCCGGGAGAACGCAGCAGTCCCAGGTCGACGAGCGGGTGCGCCAGCTGGTTCTGCCGCCGCACGAACAGGACGCCCAGCCCGGCCCCGAGCACCGCGCTCGCGATCGCCGGCCAGGTCCAGCCGTTGTTGACGATCGACTTCAGCGCGTACACCACCAGCAGGATCGACGCGAGGCACAGCACGGCACTGCGGACGTCGGGACGGCCGGGACTCTCCGCGCGGAACTCGGGCAGCACCCGCGGCGCCGCGAGCACCGTCAGCACCATCACGGGCACGCCCATGAGGAACACCGACCCCCACCACCAGTGCTCGACCAGCACGCCGCCGATCAGCGGCGCCACCGCCATACCGGACAGGAAGCAGGTCATATAGGCGCCCATCGCGGACACCGACGCCTTCGGATCGGGGTAGATGCGCCCGATCAGGGCCATCGAGGCCGGCATGATCGCGGCCCCGGCGACCCCCATGACCGCACGCGTCAGAATGATCATCCACGGCGCGACGGCGAACGCCGCGACCGCCGACGCCACCGCGAACACCGCGGCACAGAGGACGATCAGGCGTCGCCGGCCGATCCGGTCGCCGACCGTGCCCATCGTGACCATCGTGCCGCCGACCATGAAGCCGTAGATGTCGTTCATCCACAGCAGCTCGGTCGGCGTCGGGTGCAGGTCGGCCGTCATCCGCGGCAACGCGACGTTCAGCACGCTGATGTCGATCGCGATGAGCAGCGACGGCAACGCCAGGAGCGCGAGCGCGACCCGCGGACTCCGGACCCGGTCCGGTGCCGAGGCGACGGTCATGAGGTCCTCCTGGGGAAAGTCGGGTGCGCGACGACCTGGGCGTCGCCGGCGTCGCCGAGGGCGTCGCCGGCGGCGCGGACGCCGAGGTGGTGGACGCGTGCGAGCCGGTGGCCGGCCGTCCGGGATGCGGTCATCGTGGGGCGTTCCTTTCTGTCCTCGCCAGAGCGTCGAAGCAGGAACGCCGATCTCGACATCGCCGGGGGATTTTGTTGGAGAACGCGCCGCATCGGATGGCGTGCGGTCCGTATGAGGGGACGTGCCAGGCGGTCACCTGGGGTCGGCACGCGTGGTGGCTCGGTTCATCGGCGCGCGGATGCGCGGCGCGCGGACGCGAGGTGCGAGGTGCACACCCGCCGTGAGCCTCGCGGCTGGAAGAGGGGAGGGCCGCATCGGGCCGAAGAAGGGGGTGTGGCGACGAGGGGTGTGAAGCGGCGAGTCGTCGTGAGAAGGGTTGTGAGGTGGCGAGTCGTCGCGGTTCGGTCCCGGGTGCGTTGCGCACCCGGGACCGAGCCCGCGTCGGTTTCGCTGTCGGTGTCGGTGTCGGTCAGACGGTGACCGGCAGGTGGATGTCGCTGACGTGGACGTCCACCGCCGCGACATCGAGACCGAGGAACTGCTCGACGGCCTCGATCACGCCGGTCCGGATCTGCTCGGCCAGCGCCTTGATCGCGTGCCCGTACTCGAGGACCAACGAGATGTTGATCGTGGCGACCCCGTCGGCCACGTCGGCCGCGATGCCGTCGTCGGCAAGCCCGTACACACCGTCGACCTTGCTGATGACGATGTTCACGACCTTCGCGACGACCCCTTCGCCCACCGTGACGTTCCCGCGAGCGCCCGCGGCCGCACGCGTCCCGACCGTCACCGGCACGACGACCGGCTCGACCTCGTCCGCGTCGACCGCAGCCTCGTCCGCATCGACGGTGTCCGCGTCGGTGTCCGCGTCGGTGTCGACGGCGACGGCGTTCGCGTCGGCAGCGGCGTCGGCCGGGTCGGTGTCGACCCCGGCAACGTCATCCGTGTCGGTGTCATCCGTGTCGGTGTCATCCGTGTCGGTGTCATCCGTGTCGGTGCCGTCTGCGTCGGTGCCGTCTGCGTCGGTGCCGTCTGCGTCGGTGGCGTCGGTGTCGGCGTCGTCCGCGGCAGGCGTGTCATCGGCTTCGGCGGCCACCGGCTCGATGCCCTCCACGCTCGTGTCATCTTCGGCGGCCGCCTCGGGAGCGGCTTCCTCTGTGGCATCGGCGTCTTCGGCGACCGACTCGTCGTCAGCGGTCTCGATCGCGGCTTCGTCCCCGACGTCGTCGGTGTCAGCCTGATCGGCGGCATCCTCCGGCTCGGCGGCAACCTCCGGCTCGATGGCGTCATCCGCGTCATCCGCGTCATCCGCGTCATCCGCGTCGTCGGCGGCCTCGGCGGCCTCGGCGGCGTCGTCCAGTTCGGCGGCGTCGTCCAACAGGGCGGCGTCGTCGGACTCTTCGGCGTCGTCCAGTTCGGCGACGCCGTTCGACTCGTCGGCCTCGTCGTCGGTGTCTTCACTGTCCTCGGCGTCGGCCTCGGCCTCCGCGTCGTCACCGTCCTCGGTGTGGGCGGGGTCGAGGTCGGTGGGCTCCGCTTCGGCGTCAGTGGTCTCGGCGTCGTCCTCAGCCGTGGCGTCGTCGGCCGTGGTGGCGTCCTCAGAGGCGGCGTCGTCCGTGGGGTCCGTCGCCGTGGCCTCGGTCGGGTCGGCGTCGATTGCTTCAGTGGCAACGGGTTCGTCGATGACGGCCACGCCGGCGGCTTCGGGCTGGGTGCTGTCGGTCGGGGTGGCGGCGGGCTCACCGGAGTCCGCTGAGCCGTACCTGCCGCGGCCGAACAGGGAGTTGATGATCTCGGGCATGGGTGTTGATCCCCTTTCGAGAGCGATGATCTCGGGGAGAGAGCGCGAGTGGACGGCGCCATGATAGGCGGCCCGTCCGTGACGCCAGTCACAGGTCCCGTCTTCGAGATTTGCCTGTGTCCCAACAATGTTCAGCTCGAGACGAGAAGGCCCGACGCGGCCGACGCCGCCGCGTGGCGGCCGCCGCCCGAACGGCGGTGCCGGGCACCCCTGGAAGGTTTCCGCGGGCCGGCGGGAACGCCGGCGCAAGAGCGGTGCCACCCGGTGGGCCGACGGCAGCCGACCGTTTCACGGCGAAGGCGAATCAGGTGAAGGGCAGCCGCCAGGTCATCCGGACGATCGTGCCGTCGGGGGTGTGGCGCACGTCGGCGTCGGTGCCGAGTCTGCGGATCAACACGAGGCCGCGCCCACCCCGGGTGGTGGGTTCCGCCGCGGGGGCCCGCCACTGCCCGTGGTCGCGCACGATGATGGTCACGAGTTCCCCGTCGAGCCGCGCGCGCAGCTCGACCGGGCCGCCGCCGTGCTCGCGGTAGGCGTGTTCGACGGTGTTGGCCAGGGCCTCGTACCCACTGAGGACGATCGCGTCGACGACGTCGGCCTCAAGCCCCCGTGCCGTGGCCCAGTCGCTGAGGAGTCGCCGTGCTGGCCCGAGCCGCGATGCCGACATGTCTCCGGAGAAGAGAACCGTGTCGTCCGAGCCATGGCTCACGTGTGCTCCTGTCGTCAGCTCGACCGACGGTGGTACCTGTCCGTTTCAGGCGTGCTCCGACCTGGAGCCGCGAAATCAACCGCGGGGTACCCGACGACGGTGTGTTCACACCCGTGTCTCCGGTGGTGGCGGCGGGTTTGGCCGGTCGGTGTATCGGCGAAAATCCTCAGGCTAGGGTTACCGCGATCGGGCAACACCCTAACGAGGAGGAACCGGGTGACGACGGACGCGACGAGCGGTCATCGCCTCGCCGAGAGCATGCGGGCGAACAGTGATCGCCTGGTCACGCGGTGGGTGGAGCTGGCGGCGGTCCCCGTGCGCGGCAGGGTGACGACCACCGAACTGCAGCAGGACTTCCGGGAGCTGTTCGACTCGTTGCTCCCCGTAGTGGGCGGCGACGGATCCACTTTGGACAGGGGCGAGTACGCCGAGGTCAAGGCGCTGCTCGCGAACCTGTCGCGCGCGCGGGCCCGGCAGGGGTTCACCCCGTCGGAGACGGCGTCGAGCGTGTTCGTGCTCAAGCGCGCGGTGTCCGAGCTCACCGAGAACGACGACGACCCTGAGGTGTTCCGTGCTCAGCAGACGTTCTCGGCCCTGCTCGACGCACTGGGGCTGTGGACGTTCGAGACCTACGTCGCGGCGCGCGAGGAGATCATCAAGGAGCAGTCCGAGCAGCTGCTGGAGCTGACCACGCCCGTGGTGAAGCTGTGGGAGGGCGTGCTGGCGGTGCCGCTGGTCGGCACCCTCGACTCGGCGCGCACCCAGGTGGTGATGGAGAAGCTGCTCGAGGCGCTCGTCGAGACCGGCTCCCAGCACGCCATCGTCGACATCACCGGCGTGTTCGCGGTGGACACGCAGGTCGCCCAGCACCTGCTCAAGACCGTGATGGCGGCGCGACTGATGGGCGCGGAGTGCGTCATCTCCGGCATCCGCCCGCAGATCGCCCAGACCATCGTCGCGCTCGGCATCGAGTTCGGCGACATCATGACGAAGGCGACCCTCGCGGACGCGCTGCGGCACGCGCTGCTCCGGGACGGCGTCGAGGTGGTCCGGAGACCGGGCGCGGTGACCTCGTGAGTGGGACACCACAACGCCGGTTGGGAGCGTCGTGACGGAACGAGTGCCGATCCTCAGCATCGGTGACGTCCTGCTGGTGTCGATCCAGATCGACCTGCAGGACCAGAGCGCCATCGCGCTCCAGGAGGACCTCGCCGACAAGATCAGCACCACCGGCGCGACCGGTGTCGTCATCGACATCACCGCGGTGGAGATCGTGGACTCGTTCATCGGCCGGATGTTCGCCACGATCGCCTCGATCTCCCGGTTGTTCGACGCCGACACGGTCGTGGTCGGCATGCGTCCCGCGGTGGCGATCACACTGGTGGAGCTCGGCCTCTCGCTCGGCGAGGTGCACACCGCCCTCGACCTCGAGCGGGGCATGAAGATCCTGCACGCCGTGCGAGGGAGGCGAGAGGGGCTCCGTCACGACGGCCAGGCCGGCTCCGCAGTGGCCGGCGCATGACCACCGCGTCGGGCCCGGTCGAGGAGATCGCCATCGGCAACGACGGCGACGTGGTACGGGTCCGCCAGCTCGCCAGGACCTACGCGACCAAGGCGAAGCTGTCGCTGGTCGACCAGACCAAGCTCGTCACCGCCACGAGCGAGTTGGCACGCAACACCCTGGTGTACGGCGGGGGCGGGGTGGCCACCGTGGAGATGGTCACCGACGGCAGGCGCAACGGCGTGCGTGCCTCCTTCCATGACGAGGGACCCGGCATTCCGGACACGACACTCGCGCTCGCCGACGGCTGGAGCAGCGGGAAGGGGCTCGGCCTCGGACTGAGCGGGGCCAAGCGGCTCGTCGACGACTTCGAGCTGGACACCGAGGTCGGCCGGGGCACCCGGGTGACGGTCGTGAAGTGGTCCCGGTGATCGACCTGTGCTGCCTGCCGGTGGTGGCGGACGTCGACGTGGTCCGGATCGACGACGTGTCCGCCCCCGGGCGGGCCCGCCGGGTCGCGGCGGCGCTGGCCACGGAGCTCGGGTTCGGCGAGACCCGGGTCGCGGAGATCGAGATAGCCGTGACGGAGCTCGGCACCAACCTCCACAAGCACGCGCGCGCGGGGATGGTGTTCGTCCGGTCGGTCCGAGCCGTCGAGGCCGCCGCGGTCGAGATCGTGGCGGTCGACAGCGGACCGGGGATGGCGGACGTCGACCAGGCCATGCGGGACGGCCGGTCGTCGACCGGGACCCTCGGGGTGGGGTTGGGCGCGGTCAGCCGCCTGGCCGACACGTGCTCGGTGTCGTCCGAGCCCGGCGCCGGCACGGTGGTCGCGGCCCGGTTCCACCGGCGCCGGGGCATACCGGACGAGCTGCCCGGCGAGGTCGCGGCCGGGATCACCCTCCCGATCGACGGGGAGGAGGTCTGCGGGGACGCCTACGCTGTGTGCGGTGACAACGGGCGGATCAGGCTGATGATGTGTGACGGCTCCGGGCACGGACCGCTGGCCGCGTGGGCGGCACAGGCGGGCGTGCGGTCGTTCCACGAGGACCACTCCGGTGGCCCGGGCGACATCCTCGCCCGTGTCCACGCGGCGATGCGCGGCACCCGCGGCGGTGCGGTCGCGGTGGCCGACCTGGACCTCGAACGACGTGCGGTGCGGTTCGCCGGACTCGGCAACATCGCCGCCACCGTGGTCGCCGACGGCAGGAAGAACGGCATGGTCTCGGTCCCCGGCATCGCCGGCTACCAGGCCAGGACGATCAAGACCTTCGACTACTCGCTGCCCGAGGGCGCGACCGTGGTCCTGCACTCCGACGGCCTCACCGAGCGCTGGAGCCCCGAGGACCGGATCCGGTTGTTCAACCGCGAGCCGCTGCTGATCGCCGCCACCCTGCTGCGTGACGCGGGCGTCCGGAAGGACGACGCCGGGGTTCTCGTCGCCCGGCCGCCGGACAGATGACCCCGTCCCACCTGCCGAGCGACGTGCTGCGGATGACCAGTGCCACCGAACGTGATGTCTTCACCGTCCGGCAGCGGGGCCGTGAGTTCGCCGAGGCGATCGGGCTCGACCGCCAGGACCAGCTCCGGCTCGCCGCCGCACTGAGCGACATCGGCCGCGACCTCGTCCGCCAGGGCGTGACCGCCGTCGTGACCTTCGCCATCGACACCGAACCGGCGACGAGCCTGCGGGCGGAGTTCTCCTGGCAGGGTGAGCCGGCCGAACGGGTGCTGCCGAACGGGTTTCCGACCGCGAGCCGGCTGCTCGACGCGGCGGAGCCCGTCCACGCGAACGGCCGCGGCGGGCTCGTGCTGCGCAAGCTGCGACCGGCCACCCTGCCGCCCCTCTCCGACTCGGACATCGCCGGGCTGCGGGCCAGGCTCACCGAGAGTCGTGCCGCCGACCCGCTCGACGAGCTGCGGGCCCAGAACCAGGAGCTGCTCGACACGCTCGAGAACGTCGAGTTCCAGCGCAAGGAGCTGTTGCGGCTCAACGAGGAGCTGGAGGAGACCAACCGCGGTGTCATGGCGCTGTACAAGGAGCTCTCCGACGAGCTGGACGAGACCAACCGGGGTGTCGTCGCCCTGTACGCGGAGCTGAACGAGAAGTCCACGCAGCTCAAGGCCGTCAACGAGGCCAAGACGAGGTTCTGGTCGACGATCAGCCACGAGCTGCGCTCACCCATCAACTCCGTCCGCGGCCTGGCGCAGCTGCTGTCCGCGCCCGGCTCCGAACCACTGACCGACGAGCAGCGCAGGCAGGTCCAGCTCATCGAGGACTCCGGCACGACACTGCTCGCCCTCGTCAACGAGCTCCTCGACACGGCGAAGGCGGAGTCCGGCCGGCTGGTGCCGCAGCTGGTCCCGGTGAACCTCGTCGACGTCTTCGGTCACCTGAGGGGCACCATGCGGTCGACGATCCGGTCGGCCGACGTGGCGCTCGTCATCGACGACCCGTCGTCGCTGCCCCCGCTGTGGACCGACGAGACGATGCTGGTGCGCATCCTGCGCAACCTGCTGTCCAACAGCCTCAAGTTCACCGAGTGCGGCGAGGTGCGCCTGCGTGCCGAACTGGCCGGGGACGGCGGGCACGTCCGGTTCACCGTCACCGACACCGGGATCGGGATACCCGACGACCAGATCGAGCGCGTGTTCGAGGAGTTCCACCAGGTCCGCTCCCCGCTGCAGACCCGCGCGGGCGGCACCGGGCTCGGGCTGCCCTATGCCAGGCGGCTCGCCGTGATCCTCGGGGGCGGCCTCGTGCTGGAGAGCCAGGCCGGCGAGGGCACCACCGCCACCCTCCGGCTGCCCGTCCGCGACCCCGAGGACCGCGGCCTCCCGGACCTCGGGACCTTGCTCGTGGTGGACGACGACGAGAGCTTCCGGGACCGGATCGGTTCCCTGCTCGGGGAGTTCAGCGACGCGGTGAGCTACGCCGCCGACGGCCGGGCGGCCCTCGACGCGGTCGCCGAGCACCGGCCGGGGATGGTCTTCCTCGACCTGTACATGCCGGGGATGAACGGCCGCGAGGTGCTGGGCGTCCTGCGGGAGAAGGCGGAGCTGCGGACTCTGCCGGTCGTGGTGGTGACCTCCTCGGTACCCGACGGCCTCGACCTGTCCAGCGCGGGCCTCGGCGCGGCGCTGCTGCCGAAGTCGCAACTGTCCGTGGAGACGCTCCGGCACGCGATCACCGAGGCGTTGATGGTCCTACCGAGGTCGGAGCGGCAATGACAGTACCTACCGAACCGGCCACCATCCTGGTGGTGGACGACGCCGAGGCCAACCGCTACCTGCTGAGCAGCTGGCTGCGCCGCGTCGGCTACCGGGTCACCGAGGCGTCGACCGGTGCCGAGGCACTGTCGTCGCTGACCGGTGAGCGTCCCGATCTCCTGCTGCTGGACGTCAACCTGCCCGACATGAGCGGCCTGGACGTGTGCGCGCAGGTCAAGGCCGACCCGAGGACCGCGGTCGTCCCGGTGATCCACGTGTCCGCGACCGCCGTCGAACCCGAGGACGAGGCGCGGGGCCTGACCGGCGGCGCCGACGCCTACCTGCTCGAACCCGTCGACCCCCGGGTGCTGGTTGCCACCATCGAGGCGGTGCTGCGGTACTACCGCGCCCGCGAGGTGGCGGAACGGCTCGCCGCCCGGCTCACCGAGCTGACCAGGGCCACGCACGCCCTGAACTCGGCCACCACCTTCGAGTCGCTGCTCGCGGCGGCGGCGGCGGGCGCGGCGGCGATGTTCGGTGGGGCGGCCACCGTGCTGACCTCGACCCCACTGGGCCTCGTGCGGGCGGCGAGCACGCCGGCGGGTGAGGTGACGGCCGGCACGGAGCCCGCGCCGCCGCCCGCCGTCGAGGAGATCACCGGCACGGTCCAGCTGCCGGCCGTGGTGACAGTGGACAGCGTGGACTGGCACGGCGAGGGGCGCGCCACGGTGTTCGTCAGCAGGCCGAAACCATCCGCCGTCCCGGTGTGCATCGCGGTGGACACCGCCCATGCCTCGGGGGACGAGCTGCGCCAGCTGCTCCTGCAGCTGGGGCAGGCCACCACCCTCGCGTGCGAGGGCCTTCGCGTGCGGTCGGAGGAACACACCCGGGCCGTGACGCTCCAACGCAGCCTCCTACCCGGCGAGAACCCGACCGTCCCCGGCCTGAGCATCGCGACCCGCTACGTGCCCGCGACCCACGACGCCGAGATCGGCGGCGACTTCTACGAGGTGGCCGAGCTGGGTGACCGCGTGCTGGTCGCGGTCGGCGACGTCGTGGGGCACTCCCTCAAGGCCGCGACGGTCATGGGTGAGATCCGGCACGCGCTGCGCGCGTACGCGATCGAGGGCCACGACACGGTGACCATCCTCGAACGCCTCGACGCACTGGTGCGCCGGTTCCACCCGGAGTGGTTCACGACGATGTGCGTGATGCTCGTCGACCTGGCGGCCGGCACGGCCGAGGTCGCCAACGCCGGGCACATCCCGCCGCTCCTCTCCGACGCCGGCGGCAACCGGTACCTGGACGTGGTCGGCCCCCTGCTCGGCGCGGGCTGGCGCAGGCCACCCGCGTCACACGTCGAGCTGCCGCCGGGCACGCTCGTCCTGCTCGTCACCGACGGCATCGTCGAACGCAGGAACCGCAACGTGGACGGGGGCATGGTGGCCATCCAGAACCACGTCAGGCCCGACGCGGACCTGGAGACCCTCTGCGACTCCCTCCTGGAGCACTTCGGCCGGGACGCGGAGGACGACATCGCGCTGGTGGCCATCCGCACCACTCCGCCTCCCGGAGTTCTCTAGCGGCGTTCCGGCACGATCCATGGGCGCCCTCATCCCGGCCCCCGTCGCGCCATGTGGAGCCGGACGCACGTGCCCGTGGTCCACGAGCGCCACTGGACGAGGTCGCACCATTCGTTGGCCAGCCACAGGCCCCGGCCGTGGCGTGCCGCGGCGGGTGGGCGTTCGCGGCCGGTCAGTGGGTCGGGCGCCCAGCCGCGGTCGGTGACCTCGCACACCACGGTGTCCTGATCGAGCCACGCGCGGAGCAGACCCTCGCCGCCGCCGTGCTGGATGCTGTTGACCGCGACCTCGTGGACCGCGAGCAGCAGTTCCGCGGCGCGGTCGGGACGCAGGTTCGCCCGGCTGGCCATCGTCACGACGACGTCCCGCAGGGCCGGGAGGCCGGCCACGGTGAAGGCGACCTCGACCGCGCCGGGCGGCGGAACCGGCAGCGGGCCGTCGAGCCGGTCCAGACCCGGTTGGTAGCGGTCGTTCGGGGTGCGCACGCCGTCCATCGCGATGATGGGGTGGCTCGCCAGTGCCTCCTCGATCACGGCGGGCGGGAGCGTGGTGACGTTGTAGGGGCACATCAGCCGCCACGTGGGTCCGTCCGCGAACGCGACGTTCAACAGCGCCTCGTTGCGTTGGCATTCCAGCAGTTCCGCCGCGCCGCGGCCGGGCCAGATCGGTTCGCCGATGCCGCGGACCCCGCGGCCGGCCTCGACGTTGTGCCGGATGAACTCGCGCCACGTCGCGATGATCCGCGTGGGGTTCCTGCCGAGTTCAACCATGTCGGCGAACACGACGTCGTCGGGGCAGGCGAGCACGGAACGCAGGGCGTCGATCTGCGGTGCCCGGACCGCGACGAGGACGGTTTCGTCGGCCGCCACGCCCTGTTCGACGAACGGTTGTGCCGCGGCGACGAACTCGGCGAGGTCCCGGTAAAGGTACGCTTCGTGTTGGACGCTCAACCCGTGATCTCCACTCTGGGGCAGGTTTCGTCGTAACCCAGCATCTGCCAGCACCGGCGGAAAGAATGCGGTGGCGACTCCACCCGCAATGACAACTTCGGAAACGACTCGACCAGGTCGGCGAGCGTCTGCAGCCCCGCCAGGTCGAGGAATCGCAGATCCGCGAAACACAACCGCAGAGTGGTGTTCTCGTCGACCGCGCTGTGCAGCGCGGTGCGGAAACTGGCGACATTGCCCAGCTCGATCGCGCCGCGCACGTTCCACCGGTTGCCGTCGCCGCTCCACATGCGGAAACCGAGGTCGTCGTAGTTGGCCCCGTAGCTGTGCGCGTGCGCGGACATCGCGGCGGCGACGGCGGTGGGGGCGAACATGTGTCGCCGGTAGGAGCAGAGCATGGTCGCGCCGCAGGTCTTCACCGTGCGGTCGAGGGCGAGCTCGAAGGCGATCAGTTCCTGTGTGCTCAACGGGGTCATGCCGAGCTCGTGCATCTCCGCGAGCACCCGAACCCCGCGATAACCCTCGTGCCGCGCGGCCGCGACCTCGCGCCGCAGTTCGGCCGCCATGCCGTTCACCTGCCACTGTTCGTTACGCGAGAACCCGCCCGCGTCGGACCCAGGTCCGGAACCGAACACGATCAGTTTCTCACCCGACCGGAGCCCCTCGTCGAACAAAGGGAGAACCAACTCGTCGAACTCGCTCTGCGAATCAACGACAAAACCAATGTGTCTGTCCATCTTTGCCAAATCCACTAGGTCCACACAAGTCCCATCGGGAAAGCCTACGGGTCCCGCTGGCCGCAAACAGCTCATTCACTCGTTGGGGTGAAAACCGGTGGCGACGGTAATACCGGGGGATCGGTGAATAACAAACCCTGACCGGAAAGTTGGTCCGCGCGTCGCATCGCGGCCTTCCCCGGGGGCCGGCCGCACGTGCCGGCGGCGGTCCCGGGTGTCCGCCGGGCGCACGATCCGCCCGGCGGCCTCGATGCGGTCGTGCACCGTCACGGGGTCGCTCCGGTCCATGACCGCGGTGCCCCCCACCCGCCGCGGCCGCCGCGGTCGGTGAGCTGTCCGCGGTGGACGTGTCCGGCCCCTGGGCGCTGACTCCTGGCTGCTCGCGCCGCTGGTCGGCGTGTGAGATCCGCGACCCGCGGGGTCGGGGCGAGCGCGGTGATCGCGGGTGTTGTATGCTGAGTTCGATGGTTGGTTTTGTGTTCGTGTCTACACGCTCGCGAAACATTGTTCCGGGCGTTCGCGTTTTCTCCAGGCTGGTGGAAGCGGTCCCGTTGCAGACAACCCGGGTCGCCGCGCCAGCGGTGCTCCGTACTTCAAACCTGGTGAGGACGTAAATATCATGGCTGAGGGCGTAGTCAAGTGGTTCAACTCCGAAAAGGGCTTCGGCTTCATTGCCCCGGATGACGGCTCCGCTGACGTGTTCGTGCACTACTCGGAGATCCAGGGCGGCGGCTTCAAGTCCCTGGAGGAGAACCAGCGGGTGCAGTTCACCGTGGGCCAGGGCCAGAAGGGCCCGCAGGCGACCGCCGTCACCACCATCTGATCTCGTCCGGGTAATCCGGACTTCATAGCCGCGAATCGGCGGGTCCCGTCAGGCAGACCGGGACCTGCCGATTTCGTGTGTCCGAACCAAGGACAACGACACCCGGGCGGGTATGCGAGGTCGGACCCCACACGTCTGGTTCTGCTCCGGCTGGTTCTACTTCTGGCCCGCCCGCTCGAACGCCGCGTGCAGCTCGGTGGTGAACTCGTCCTCCAGGTCTCGCGGGAGCCGCGCGGCCAGTTCCTCCGCGAGCTGCCTGACCTGATCCGGCCTCACCTTCCCGTGGTCCTCCCGCAGGCCGCTGATCGCGGCGAGGATCTTCGCCGCGTCGTCGGCCAGGGGGAACAGGTGCCGCGCCAGGAAGTTCCCGTCCAGGGTGTCGAGCACGTGCGCCGGGGTGGCGCCCGGCGCGTCCGGCCCGACCTCCCGCACCGCCTGCCCGCTCGGGTCCGCACCGTCCGGCACGAAGTAACGCTGCGGCAGGATCCCCGCCACCCGGTCGTGGACGAACTTCAGCCAGTTGTGCTCGTCGGGAGTCAAGTCGTTCTCCTGTCCGCTCGCCACCGCGTTGCGGAACGCGGTCATGTCGATGGTTCGTCCCGGCGCGTCGCCCGGATCCCACTTGCCGGTGACGCTGGTCTCGGCGTGCGCCCTGATCCGCTGGACCTCGCCGCGGCCGAACACCCCGGCGACCGCCCGCGCCCAGGTCACGGCCGCGTGGAACTGGACGTCCCGCATCGGGCTGGTGCCCGGGTACACGATCTCCAGGCCCAGCACCCGTTTGTTGAACAGCGTCGTCACCGGCAGCGGCCCCATGGACCGGCCGCCGGACGCGCCGGCGTGGTTGGCCGGATGGGCCGCGATCACCGTGATGGAGCCGTCCTCGTTGCCGGCGTAGTTGCACAGCGGACCGCTCAGGTTCGTCCGGCCGTCGACGAGCAGCCGGCCCGCGTTCGTGCCCGGCAGCGCCATCCCGAACGGGGTGGCGGTGTGATGGATCAGACCTCCTTCGTAGGCCGACGACATGCCGTTGCCCCGGGACTGCCAGCCGGGCATCTCGTGCACCACGACCCCGGCGGCGCGGAGCCGTGCGTTGATCTCCGCGCACCGCGCGACGCTCATGGCCGGTCCCCGATCGGTTCGACGGTCAGCGGGTTCGCCTCGACGTCCTGCTCCGGGGTGAACCCCGGGCGCAGGTACGGGGCGTCGGGCTCCGCGTCCAGTTCGCCGGTGACGAGCACACCCTCGGTGTGGTCGTCATGGCGGAGCCGCACCTCGCCGGCACGGCTGGTGGGGCTGTCGTTCCCGTCGGCGACCGCGGACAGGTGCGCACGCACATGCGCCTCCACGTCCGGCACGGCGTCGCGGGGCGACACTCGGGAGTAGTACAGCGTCACGGTTTCACCGTCCGATCGACAACGCGGGCGCCTCCAGGTCCGCCGCGTAGTGGAAAGGATGGTGGACGCCGGTCTCCCTGACGTCACCCGCTCGTCGCGCCGCCGTCACCGGCACCGCGCGCAGGCTCGGTCAGCAGGTCGACCGCGTGTCGCCGCGGCGCCTCACCGCGCGGTCCGCTCGGTCAGCGTCGCCGACGGCGACCCGACGCGGAACCGCGCGTAGGCGATGACCGCGGCCTGCCGCGCGGCTGCTCCGGGTGCCGGCGCGGCCGGCACGGCGAAGCCTGGTGCGTACACCACGACCACGCGCCGGTCCGGCGGCAGCGTGAGCACGGACGCCGGCACGGGCGCCGACCCGGTGACACGGCCCAGCCCGTCGGCCTCGCCCAGCGTCACCTCGACGTCGCCGAACCGGGCCGCCAACGGGCCGCCCGGCCGAGGCCCCGGCACGACCGACACGTCGAGGACCGTCGCCCCCTCGCGCCGCACGACCGCCCACTCGGCCGGCGCCGCGGCGTCCACCGCACCGGCGGGCACGAGCGTCCAGTCCACTGTGGACGTTCCGGTGAGCACGGTGGTGCCGCCGCGGGTGTCGGCACCCGCCGCGAGCGCGAAGCCCGCCCGCGCCGGCGTCGGCGCGGGGGACAGGTCGATGCCGTGGTCCGCGGCGAGCGCGGAGAGCCGGCCGGCGAGGTCGGGGTCGGTGGGCAACGCGACCGACCCCAGGGCACGCTCGACGGCGCCCGGATCGTCGAGCAGATGCTCCACACCGGACAGCGCGAGGACGTGTTCCGCCCGCAGCACGACGGGATCGAGAGCCGGCACCTCGGCGGCGACCGACGCGGGCCACCACGCCTGCGCCCAGTCCAGTTGGGCGACGGTCCGGCACGCGTCCCGGACCGACCAGTCACCGGCCGCCGGCACGGTCACGTCCCGCGCGCCGGCGAGGATGTCCCCGGCCGCCGAACCGTAGATCTCCCACAGCCACCCGGCCGCCCGCGCCGGGTCGTGCACCCGCGCGGCCGGCACGGCGTCGCCGGCGAGGACGTCCCACGCGAGCACCACCCCGGCCGCCTCCAGGACCGCCGTGACCTCCGGCCACGCCGGCCAGTCACCGACGACCAGGCCGTCCGAGGTGGACACCCTCATGAGCCGGCCTCCCGGTCCCGCGGGACCTCGACGTGCTCCACCGCGACCGCGCGGGTGACACCGTCCCCCAACCCGGCCCACGCGATGACGAGACCGCGGGGGAGGGTAGCTGTCGCGGTGCTCACCCGCCGAGCCTAGTCGATCAGCGTCGCCGCAGGTCACGGAACATGGCGTGCCGGTTTCCGGGACCGGCGGGGCTTGTCCACGGACGCTGTCGGCCAGGTACGGCACCCATCGCGATACGCGACTCACGACACTCGCGCCGCGAGATATCCGCGGCCGACCGGCCTGTTGTTTTCCCACTGAATAGGCGCCCGAAAGGGTGGACAAAAGGGCATTGAATCGTTCTCCGTGTTCACCCGGACAGCGGTAGCAGATGTGCTCTGCTGACTGAAATCCTGCTGCGAGGCATGTGGCATGGGGGGAATTCGATGCCTGATTCGATCGAAGAACTCATCGCGGAGAATCGGCGAATCGAGGGAATTCTCGCCGGGGGTGCGCGGGACCGGTTGCTCGCCGTGCCCGGCGTCTACCATGTCGCGACCGGGTTGAAGGAGGTCGGCGGCCGCGCCACCGACGAGCTGTGCGTCAAGGCCTACGTCCACGAGAAGCGGGAACTGGCCGCCCTGTCGCACGAACCCGTGCCGTCGACGGTTTCCGGTGTGCGCACCGATGTCTGCGAGGTCGGGCGGGTGAGGTTCACGTCCGACTCCTTCCGGTACCGCGGGTTGACCGGCGGCATACAGATCACGAACGGCATCAAGGTGTTGAGCGCCGACCACACCGAGGTCGAGTACGAGACGGGCACGCTCGGCTGTTTCGCCACCCACGTCACCGACGGCAAGCCCGTCCTGCTGACCGCCTGGCATGTCGCGACCGCGAACGGCGCGACCTACGGCGAGAGCATTTTCCAGCCGGACTCGGAGATCACCGAGGACACGGTGGACGACCGGTATCCGAAACGCCCGGTCAGCATGAAGAACGCGGTCGCGAAGATTGCCGACTACAAGGTGGACGCAAAGGTCGACTGCGCGATCGCACGCGTCAACACCTGCTATTCCTGTTGCTGCAACTGCGGCATCGGCTTCGACAACGTCGTCAGGGAACTCGCCGTCGGCGGGTCGAACGCGGTCGCGGGCACCGCGGCCGCGGTCAGCGGTCAGCCGGTCTTCAAGGTCGGCCGGACCAGCGACCGCACGTCGGGAAGGATCATCACCACCAGCTTCCCCTCCCTGTCCATCGATCTGGACGGCAAGACCTACACGTTCACCAACCAGATCCACATACAGGGCGACACCGGCCCGTTCGCCGGGCCGGGAGACTCGGGTGCGGTGGTCGTTGACCAGAACCGCAAGGTCGTCGGGCTGCACTTCGCGGGCGACGCGAACGACGCGAACAGCTACGCCAACCACATCGCCGACGTGCTCGCCGCCCTGCACATCACCATCACCGGCACCGAGGCCGCGTTGCTCGCCGAGGAGCTGCCGGACCTCGGGACCCTGCCACCCGGCAGCTGGCTGGCCGGCCGGGTCGAGGCACACCAGTCCGAAGTGGTCACGCTCGTCAACCACGACCGGCGCGTCACCGTCGCCTGGCACCGCGCGCAGGGCCCGTCCTGGCTCGCGGCACTCGCCCGCAGCGCCCGGGACCCTGCCTACCGGCTCCCGCACGAGATCGCGGGCGTCACCCGCGCGGACGCGCTGGCCCGGCTGCGGGACGCCCTGGTCCAGCACGGCGGCGCCGAACTGCGCGCGGACGTCGAGCGTCACTACGACCTGGTGCTGGCCGCCTTCACCGGACACCACACCACGGGAGAGCTGCTGGACGCCATCGGCGGCGGAACACCGGTCAGGATCGGGGGCGGCGATGCCGAGAACGGATGAGGAGCTGGCGGCCGAGAACGCCCGGGTCGAGCAGGTCCTGGCCGGCGGAGCCCGCGAGCGGCTGTCCGCGCTGCCCGGGGTCGTCCAGGTGACGATCGGGCTCAGGGAGACCGGCGGGGTGCCCACCTCGGAGTTCGCCATCAAGGTGTACGTCGAGGAGAAGCGCCCGGTCGGCGCGCTCCCGCCCGACCAGGTGGTGCCGGCCCGCGTGGCGGACGTGCCGACCGACGTGTGCCAGGTGCCGACGGCCTCGCCCTACGCCAAGGCCGTCGGCGGCATCGTGATCACCAACGGCTACGTGATCCTGCCGTCGCCCGGCAACACCAAGATGGAGGCCGGCACGCTCGGGTTCGTCGCGGTGCGGGACGACAAGGACCAGAAGCCGGTCATGCTGCTCAGCGGGCACACGATGTCGAAGTACGGCGGTAAGGTCGGCGACTACGTCTACCACCCGAAGCCGGGCCCGGACGACGTGATCCACGACAGCGACCAGTTCCCCAGGAAGCCGAGGACGGCGTCGAACCAGGTCGGCTCGATCGTCAAGATCGTGGAGGCCGAGTCCGACGTCGTCGACTGCGCGATCGCGGAGGTGGACTTCTGCCACTCGAGCTGCTGCGACTGCGGCACCGAGTTCGACCACGTGATCCCCGGGCTGAACGTCAACGGCGGTGACGCGATCAGTGGGGTCACCGCCGCGACGACCCACATGCTCGTGTTCAAGGTCGGCATCACGACGGGGCGCACGGCGGGCATCGTCGTCGCGCCGAGCATGCCCGCCACCCTCAACCTGGACGGCGGCACGCAGAAGACCTACCAGCAGCAGATCCACATCATCAGCGTCGAGCCGGGCAAGCGGTTCGCCGACCACGGCGACTCCGGCGCGCTGATCGTCGACAAGCAGGGCCGCGCGGTCGGCCTGTTGATGGGCGGCCACCCGCCGCCGCCCGGGCAGGACGAGAGCACGGCGCCCACCTTCGCCAACCAGATCGCCCTGGTGACGAACGCGCTGAAGATCAAGCTGCCGGCCAAGGCGAAGCAGGCCGCGACCGCCACCACGGCGTTCCGGTCCGCGTCGTCGGCGACCGCGCTGCCGTGGCCGCTCGCGCCGCTGCACGACCGGCTCGGCGAGTCCGCGTCCGGCCGCTGGTTGCGGGCGGCGGTCGCCCGGCACCGCGGTGAGGTGATCGAGCTGGTCAACCACCGGCGCCGCGCCACCGTCGCGTGGCACCGGGGGCACGGGCCGGCGTGGTTCGCCGCGTTCGCGCGCAGTGCCCGGCATCCCGGCTACCGGCTGCCCGACGAGATCGACGGCGTCACCCGGGAGCGGGTGGTGACCGCGCTGTACGACGTGCTCGTCGCGGAGGGCGGTCCCGAGCTCGTCGCGGACCTGGTGGCACAGCGGGAGTTCCTGCTCGACGTGCTCGTCACGTGCGCCACCGTCGAGGAACTGCTGACGCTGGTCGAGCGGAGTCCGAGCCGGCTCGGGTAGCCGCGGAGAAGAGGGGGAGAGCGATGACCGTCCGGAGCACCTTCGGCAGTGCCGTGCTGGCGCTCGCCGGTCTGGTGCGGCCGATCCAGGAGCGCTTCGGTCCCGGTGGCCCGCGGGTGTTCGCGGCCGAGCTGGGGCTGGGGTTCCCCGCCTCGGTCGACACGCACGCGGCGATGGTCGACGCGAGTGCCCGGGCACAGCAGCATCTGCGTGCGATTCCCGCGCTGGCGGAGGAGCTCGTCGCGGCGGCCGACGACACCGCCACGGTCGAGAAGGCGGTACGGCTCGCGGCCGCCGTGGCGCTCGCGATCGAGGCCGTCGGCGCGGTCGGCGCGGCGTTCCGGACAGCCGGGGCCGGCAGTGGGATACCCGCGGCCGAGCTGGACGCCTTCGCCACGAACTTCGCCGCCCGCGTGCTCGACCACCTCCTCGTCAGCGAGGCAGAGGCACGACCCGGCATCGGTGAGGCACTCGAGTTCATCGGGGCGATCGAACGCACCGACGTGCCGGCGGGTGACGCCCTGCACCCGGCCCACATCCGCCGCACGCTGCACCTCGACCAGCTCACCGCGTTCCTCGGCAACCCAGGCGCCGTGCTGGCCACGCGTTACGGGTGGGGCACGCCCGGGTTCACCGGCACCGTGCTGTTCGCGACGCTCGCGAAGGTGTTGCGGGGGTTGGGTTTGCCGGTCATCGAGGACACCGCCGGCGCCACCCCGGTGCTCGACGTCGTGTTCGCCGAGCTGTCGCCACGCGGTGACGTGACGCCGTCCGGGCTCGCCGTCACCGTGACGAACCCGGTGCCGGCACTGCCACTCGCCGAGTTCGACGGTGGCGACTGGCAGGTGCGGATCGTCGCGACGGCGCCGCCACCGGTCGGCACCGAGCTGCTGCTGCGGGCCGACGACGGCATCACGGTCACCCTGCCGGAGAACGCCCGGTTCGAGGGCAGGCTGGCGGTCGAGGTCACGGCCGCGTCCCGGGACGGCGAGCCGTTCGTGCTGCTCGGCGAGGCGGGCGGCAGCCGGCTCGAGGCCCGCGAGCTCAGTGCCACGGCCGGTGTCGGGCTGCGCTGGGACCCGGCGACCGGCCAGGCGGCCGGCTCCGCCGGGCTGGGTGGTGAGGTGCGCGGCCTGAAGCTGGTGATCGACGCGAGCAAGGGCGACGGGTTCCTCGGCGCCCTCCTCGCCGGCGCGCGGCTCGAGGCCGGGTTCGACCTGTCCTTCACCGTCGACAGCGAGAACGGTCTGCGACTCGGCGGCAGCGGCGGCATCGAGGTGCAGGTGCCGGTGCACCTGGAGCTGGGACCGCTCGAGCTGCGAACCGTGTACCTGGCGGCGGGGTTCGCGGACGGCCACGTGCCGGTCGAGCTGTCGGCCGGGTTCGCCGCGAGCCTCGGCCCGATCCAGGCGGTCGTCGAACGGATGGGGGTGCTCGTCGACCTGTCCTTCCCCGACGGCGGCGGCAACGTCGGTCCGGCACAGCTGGACTTCACGTTCAAACCGCCGACCGGCGTCGGGCTGTCGGTCGACGCCGGGATCGTCGCGGGTGGCGGGTTCCTGTACTTCGACGAGGCGCGCGGCGAGTACGCGGGCGCGCTGGAGCTGGCGTTCGCCGGCTTCATCGACGTCAAGGCGATCGGGTTGATCACGACCCGGATGCCCGACGGCGGCAAGGGCTTCTCGCTGCTGATCGTGCTCGCCGCCGAGTTCGGCCAGGCCGGGATCCAGCTCGGGTTCGGGTTCAAGCTGCTCGGGGTCGGCGGGATCCTCGGGCTCAACCGCAGGATGGACCTCGACGCGCTGGTCGAGGGCGTGGTCACCGGGTCGATCCAGTCGGTGATGTTCCCGAAGGACGTGGTGGCGAACGCGCCGCGGATCATCAGCGACCTGCGCAGGTTCTTCCCGCCGGAGGAGGGCACGTTCCTCGTCGGCCCGATGGCGAAGATCGGCTGGGGCACGCCGACGCTGGTGAGCGTCTCGCTCGGGCTGGTCATCGAGGTCCCGCCGGGCAACATCGCCATCCTCGGGCTGCTCGAGTGCGTGCTGCCCAGCGAGGACGTCGCGTTGCTGGTGCTGCGGGTCAGCTTCGTCGGCGCCCTGGAGGTGGACAGGTCGAGGCTGTGGTTCTTCGCGCAGCTCTTCGACTCGCGTGTCCTCACCATGACCATCGAGGGTGGGATGGGGCTGCTCGTGGCCTGGGGCGACAACCCCGACTTCGTGCTGTCCGTCGGCGGGTTCCACCCCGCGTTCACCCCGCCGCCGCTGCCGTTCCCGGTGCCGCCGCGGATCTCCGTCGACATCCTCAACTCGCCGGGCCGGCTGATCCGGGTGTCCGGCTACTTCGCCGTCACCAGCAACACCGTCCAGTTCGGCGCGAAGGCCGAGCTGCGGCTGGGGTTCAGCGACTTCGGGCTGGAGGGCCACCTCAGCTTCGACGCGCTGTTCCGGTTCTCGCCGTTCTCGTTCGTCGTCGAGATCTCCGCCGGGGTCTCGCTGAAGGCGTTCGGCATCGGGCTGTTCGGCATCGACCTGAACTTCACGCTGGAAGGGCCCGCGCCGTGGCGGGCACACGGCCGCGGCTCGATCTCGTTGCTGTTCTTCGAGATCTCCGCGGACTTCGACATCAGCTGGGGCGAGGAACGCACCACCACGCTGCCCCCGGTCGCGGTCCTCGAACTGCTCGCCGCCGAGGTGCGCAAGCCCGAGGGCTGGCAGACGCGCCTGCCGGCCGGCGGGTTCAACCCGATGGTCACCCTTCGGCAGCTGCCGCCCGGCAATGACCTGGTGCTGCACCCGCTCGGCTCGCTGTTCGTCCAGCAGCGGGCCATCCCGCTGGGTGTGCGGCTCGACCGGGTCGGCGCGCAGCGCCCGAGCGACGGCAAGCGGTTCACGGTCACGCCGCCGGACGGCAGCGGGCTGGTGCGGCGGTCGGTCACCGCCGACAGGTTCGCGATGGCCCAGTTCCAGGACATGGACGACGCGGCCAAGCTGTCCCGGCCGGCCTACGAGGTCCAGGACGCCGGCCTGGAGCTGGTCGCCGCCGGTGGCGCGATCGCGTCGCCGCGGGTCGTGCGCCGCAGCGCCCGCTACGAGCTGCACATCATCGACAACGAGGCGCCGTCCGAGGTCGCCGCGGTGCGGGCGACGGCCGTGCGGGTCGTGCGGCCGCGGCGCGGGCCGAGGCTGTACAGCCCGCCGCCCGCGGTGTTCGGGCAGCTCCTGGCGGGGAGCAGCACGGCGAGATCGCCGCTGTCGCGGCAGGAGGCCGAGCAACGGCAGCCGTTCTCGGCCGAGGAGACCGTGCGGGTCCCCGGCAGCCGGTACGTGGTCGCCTACCTGCGCAACAACCAGCAGGCGTTCCCGCCGGCCACCGCGAGCGCGACGACGTCGAGCTTCCGCAGCGCGGCGACCGCACAGGACGCCATGGCGGACTGGGTCCACGCGGACCCGGGCCTCGCCGGACAGCTGCACGTCCTGCGCCAGGCCGAGGTGCCCGGCGGCGCGCTCGCCGAGCCGGGCGCCTGGTCGGCCGCCGGCGCGCCGCCCGTGGCGGTCGCGGAGGCCGACGCGGTGCGGCTGAACACCGGGCAGGTGCTCGTCGCCGGCGGCGCCGACGCGACCGGGGCGGTGGTGGCCGCGGCGACGGTGTTCGACCCGGTCACCCGCACCTGGGCGACACCGGCCGCGCCGCTCGCGACGGCCCGGCGGCGGCACACCGCCGTCCGGCTCGGCGACGGCCGCGTCGTCGTCGCCGGCGGCCTCGGCGCGGACGGCGCGCCGATGGCCGGCGTCGAGGTGTTCGACCCGGCGACCGGCACGTGGTCCAGCCCGGCGGGCGGCCTCGCGACCGCCCGGTCCCGGCACACGGCCGTGCCCGCCGGCGCGGGCGTCCTGGTCGCCGGCGGCACGGGTGACCGCGGCGCCGCGCTGGCGTCGGCCGAGCTGCTCGACCCGGCGACACTGGCCTGGACGGCCGTCGGGGCGATGACCGAGGCGCGGACCGGGCACGTGGCCGTGGTGCTCGGCACGGGCAAGGTCCTGGTCGTCGGCGGCGCGGTGCCGACCGGCGCGGGGGAGCGGGCGCTCGGCTCGTGCGAGCTGTACGACCCCGCGACGAAGGCATGGACCCCGACCGGCGGCCTCGCCGTGGCACGCAAGGGCCACCAGGCAACGCTCCTGCCCGACGGCCGGGTCCTGGTCACCGGCGGCGACGCCGTCCCGGCCGTCCCGTACCGCGTCGACAGCCTCGCCTCCGCCGAGGTGTACGACCCGAAGACCGGCGTCTGGAAGCGTGTCGACGACCTGCCCGGCGGCGGGCGCCGCGGCCACCGGTGCGTCCGCACCCCGCGAGGCGCCGTCGTGATCGGCGGCGTCGGCCGGCCCCGCGCCACCGCCGGCTACCGGGACGTCCTGGCCTTCGACCCGGCCACCGGCTCCTGGACCGCGACCGGCGCACTGGCCACCGGCCGGTGGGACTTCCCCGCCGTGGACCTGTCGGACGGCCGGGTGCTCGTCGCGGGCGGCCGGGCACTGACCGGACCCGCCGCGCCCGGCGCGGCCCAGCACGCCACGACCGCGGAGACCTACCTGCCATGACCCGAGTCGGAGGGACCCCTCGATGACCACCGGCATCCTCGCGACCGACGCATGGTCGGCCGCACCGGACTACGCCGTCGCCGCCTGCTGGCGCGGCCAGCACGACGCCCCGGTCGTGCTCGACGCCACGAAGATCCTGGTGGCCGGCGGCGCGGACGCCGCGGGCACGGGACTGCGGCAGAGCGCCGTGTACGACCTGACCCAGAACCAGTGGTCGCCGACCGCCCTGCTCGGCACGGCCCGGCAGCTGCACGCGCTGGCGCGCCTGCCCGGCGGCAAGGTGCTCGCCACCGGCGGCATCAGCGCGCCGGGTGGCGCCCCGCTGCGCACGGCGGAGATCTTCGACCCGGCGGCCAACACCTGGCAGGCCACCGCGCAGATGGCGGTCGGCCGCTTCGGGCACAGCGCGACCACGCTGTCCAACGGGCTCGTCCTCGTCGCGGGCGGCAGCGGCCAGCGGGCGGGCGGCGGGGTGGTCGCCCTGCGCTCGGCCGAGCTGTTCGACCCGGCCGACGGGACGTGGGAGACGGTCGAGACCGGCATGACCGACGCCCGCACCGGGCACACCGCCGTCGCGCTGCAGAACGGGCAGAAGGTGCTGGCCTGCGGCGGCAGCGTGCCGCTCGGCACGACCGACGCCGACCTCGCCTTCTGCGAGCTGTACGACACGGCGACCGCGAAGTGGGCGCCCACCGGGACCATGCGCCACCCCCGCGGCGCGCACTCCGCGACCGCCCTGTCCGCCACGACCGTGCTGGTCGCCGGCGGCCGCGCACCCGGCGCCGCCGAGGACGGCTTCGACCCGTTCGCCCGCGCCACCGCCGAGGTGTACGACCTCGCCGCCGGCACGTGGCAGGAGACGGCCCCGATGCCGGCGGGCCGGGCGTTCCACCGCGCGGTCCCGTTCGGGGCCGGCAAGGCGCTGGTGCTCGGCGGCGCCGACCACGTCGACAACGAGGCCGGCTACCGCGGCACCCTCCAGTTCGCGGCCGGCGCGTGGTCCTCGTTCGCCGGGCTCGACGAGGGCCGGTGGGCCTTCACGGCGGCCGTGGCCGGCACGTTGCTGCTCGTTGCCGGCGGTGTCGCCCGCACCGGCCTGGCGGCCGCCGCGACACCCGTCGAGCTCACCGCGACCGCCGAACGGAGCGGCACGTGACCGACGGCGCCTACTCGTTCCTCGCGTGGCTGCGGACCGGGCTCACGACCAGGATCACCGGCGAGCCCGGCGCGGGCCGGGCGACCATCCCGGTCCAGCTCGACGTGACCGGCGACGCGCTCGAACCCGGCGCCGAGGCTCCGCACACCCTGGTCGAGCAACCGGTGCAGCTCTACGGGCCCGGCGACGTGATCGGGATCGACCCGAGGGCGATCTCGCGGATGGAGCCGCCGCCCTACGCCACCAACTTCGAGCCGAACTACCTGGCGCACATCGAGTTCTACGAGGAGGACTTCGCCTGGCGCTACAGCCCGGCCGCGCCGGCCGCCACCCGGCGGCTCACCCCGTGGCTCGCGCTGGTCGTGCTCGCCGCCGGCGGTGACGCGAGCCCGGCCGAGTTCGAGGAGGGCGACGCGGCGGGCGGACCGCTGCCGTTCATCACCGTCACCGCACCACAGGCCCTGCAACCGCCGGCGGAGCTGGGTGCGTTCGCGCACGTCCACGTCAACGGCTCGCTGGCCGGCCGGCTCGACGTGGACGACGCGACCCCCGGCGGCATGGACGGTGTGCTGTCCACCCTCGCCGAGGTGCTGCGGACCGCCCCGGACAGTGCCTGTTCGCGGATCCTGTGCCCGCGGCACCTGTTGCCCACCACCACCTACCACGCGTTCGTGGTGCCCGCGTTCGAGACCGGCCGGCGGGCCGGACTCGGCATCGAGCCCGGGGAGATCCCGGCGACGACCCCGAGCTGGGGCGTGCCGGGCATGCCGGCGCCCGGCCGGCTGCCGTACTACCACCGCTGGCAGTTCACCACGAGCCCCGCCGGCGACTTCGAGTTCCTGGTCCGGCTGCTCAAGCCCGTCGAGGCCGCGGAGCCGGTCGGCCAGCGGGACATGGACGCGCACCGCTCGCCGGGCTTCGGGCTGCCCGAGCTCACCACGCCGACCGTGCCGAGCGGCGTGCTGCGGCTCGGCGGCGCGCTCCAGCTGACCGGCGCGGACGACGTCATCGACCCGTACGAGAACTGGGACAACTACTACGGCCAGCAGAAACCCGAGGACCCACCCGCCCCGCCGTACCCGAACCAGTGGCAGCGCGCGCTGGCCGGGTTGCTCAACCTCGCCGACGCGTACCAGCACCAGGCGGTCGCCACCGCGAACACCGCCCTGTCGGCGCAGATCCCCGACCTGGCCGGCCAGGTCGACCCGGTGATCACCCCGCCGCTGTACGGGCGCTGGCACGCGCTCACCCCGACGCTGCTGAAAAAGCCGGACGGCACCGACCTGCCGGCGGCCGAGGTGCGCAACTGGGTGCACCGGCTCAACCTCGACCCGCGCTACCGGGTCGCCGCGCACTTCGGCGCGAAGGTCGTCCAGGCGCGGCAGGAGGAGCTGATGGCCGCCGCCTGGGCGCAGCTCGGTGACGCGCGGCGGGCGAACGCCTGGATCAGGATCGCCCAGCTGGCCAGGGAGGTCGGCGAGATCCTGCACGGCAGGCACATCGAGCCGCGAACCGGCCCGGTCCAGCTCGGCGCCGCCGCCGAGCCACTGGCGTCCGGCCGGGCACTCACGCTCACCGCGCCGGCCCACCCCAAGGTGCTCGACCGGCCCGCCGGGGCACGCGCGGCCGAGCCGGCCGAGGTCGTCGCCGTCGGGTTCAAGGTGTCGCGGAGCCGGGTCGCGGGGGCGCCGGTGTCGCCGGCCATGCGCCGCATCACCCGGCCGGGCGGGCGCCTGATGCGGACCCTCGACACCTCGCTGGACACGCTCCTCACCCGCATCGACGAGGAACAGGTCGCCGCCGCGCCGCCACTGGCCGCGCCGCCCGGCCTCGTCACGCCGGCACGGCTGGCCGAGCGGCTGCCGGGTGCCGGGCCGGCGTTCCGCGTCTCGGCCGGGACCGACGCGGATGCCCGGCCCCGGCTGGACGTCGCCGACACCACCACCGCCGTGCTGACCGGCCTCGACGCGAACACGACCGTCATCGACAACATCGTCGCGGCCGTGCACCTGCCCGCCCGGCTGGCGCCGAAGGACGGCGAGCTGACCGAGGTCATGGCCTACCCCAAGTTCGACACGCCCATGTACACCGAGCTGCTGAGGATGTCGACGGACACCTTCGTGCCCAACCTCGGGCTGCTCCCGCCGAACTCGATCACGCTGCTGGAGCCCAACCGCCGCTTCATCGAGTCCTTCCTCGTCGGCCTCAACCACGAGATGGCCCGCGAGCTGCTCTGGCGGGAGTACCCGACCGACCAGCGCGGCACGCCGTTCCGGCAGTTCTGGGACCCGCGCACGGCGCCGCCGCGGCCGGACGAGACCGCGGCGGCGCGGCGCGAACGGCTCTACGACATCCCGCCGATCCACGAGTGGGGCACGGGCGCCGCGCTCGGCGAGAACCCCAACCCCAGGCCGAAACCGGGCGAGCAGCCACCCAGGAGCGGCCTCGTCCTGGTGATCCGCGGCGAGCTGCTGCGGAAGTACCCGACCGCGGCGGTGTACGCGCACAAGGCCGAGTGGCCCGACAAGCCCGGCCAGGTCGACGACCCGGACAAGAGCGGCGAGCGGACGCTGGCGAAGCTGCCCGACGGCGTCGCCCCGCCGCACGGCCTGGTCCGGCTGCCGGTCTTCGAGGCCAAGGTCGAGCCGGACATCTACCTGCTCGGCTTCGACCTCGACGCCGCCGAGGCCCGCGGCGAGGACGGCGACCTCGGCTGGTTCTTCGTGCTGAAGGAACGGCCGGGTGACCCGCGGTTCGGGCTCGACGAGGACCAGCCGGGCCCGCCGACCCGCGTCGAGGTGTGGAACGACCTGTCCTGGGGCCGGGTCGACCCGGCCGGTCACGGGTTCGTCCGGTTCGCGGGCGGCCCCACGGTCTCGCTCGAGGAGTTCAACCACGACGAGGACGACCAGGAGAAGACCCTGCAGCGCGACGACGACGTGCGGGTCATGCCGTGGCAGCCGGACCTGTCCGCAGCCGACGCCGCGTACATCCTCTTCCAGGCCCCGGTCCTGGTCGCCATACACGCACAGGAGATGTTGCCGGATGCCGCTCAGCCTTGACTTCCCGGTGCTGCTGGGTCCGGTGCGCGTCGAGACCCGCTTCACGCAGACGGAGCTGCTGGTCCGCGTGTTCCCCGACGAGTGGTCGGTGAACAAGTTCGAACCGCGGCCGACGAAGGCCGAGCTGGCCGCGCTGGACGCGTACTGGGCCGCACTGTGGGCCTCCGGCGGTGCGCCGGTGGGGGAGCGGGCCGCGTGGCACGAGCTCGTCGCGCGGATCCCCGCCGGTCGTGCCGGCTGGCTGCTCCAGACCCGCAAGCCGGCCAACCCGGGCGACCGTCCACTCGGGACCCCGGCCGGCGCGGTCGTGCTCGTGGTCACGAGCCCGCAGCCGGTCGCCGCGAACGACCGGCAGCCCACGATCGCATACTGGACGGCGGTGTGGCGCGCGCACGGCGACCGCGCGAAGCGGCGGGCCGCCGAGATCGCGTTGCTCGCGGCGGTCGGCCAGAACCAGACCAGGGCGGCCGCCATCAGGTCGCGGCGGCCCTCCGGGGTGGACGCCGCACCCGCCACACCGGGCGACGGCGTCGTGGTGGCCTTCCTCGTGCTGCCCACGGTGGCCGCCGACCAGATCGCGGCGCAGTCCTGGACCGTCGCCGCCACCGCCGCGCTGCTGCCCGACCGGTTCACCGTGTTCGGGTACGCCGGCGGCACCCAGGTGTTCGCGAAGACCGGCCAGCCCGTGCGCCAGGGGCTCGCGGTCAGCCCGAACCCGAACGAGCCCGCGGCCTCCCAGCTCAGGATCGACGAGGCGACGGGCACGCTGTCCGTGCCGCCCGCCCTGCGCTGGCTGACGAGCTTCGACGAGGCCGTCGCCGCCGGCATGGGCATGCGGATCCCGCTGCAGGACGGCTTCCGCGACAAGGTCGACCGGCTCGTCGTGCTGGGGCTTCGCGAGGAGGCGACGCCGGCGCAGACGGCGAGCGCGCTGGGCGGCCTGCTCACCGACCAGCTCCGCAGCCCGTCCGGCTTCAGCCTGCTGCCGCAGGGCACGCCCACCAACAACTCCGACGAGCGCCCGGCCGGCCAGGACCCGGGGAAGGAGGCCGACGCGGCACTGGCGGCGACGCTCTCCCCGGCCACCGCGGCGGCCGGCTGGACGACCAGGACCGACGGGGAGTGGTTCGCCGAGCTGCTCGGCCTCGCCCCGGCCGTCATGACCGGGGTGCCGAACGCGGAGGGCACCGACCGGCGCGACGCGCGGGCCGCGCACACCGCCCTGTGGCCCGCGACCTGGGGCTACTACCTGCCGGCGCTGCTGAACGGCGTGCTCACGCCCGCGCAGGTCGAGGAGACCCGGCAGTTCTTCCTCGCCAACGTGTCCGGCCGGGGGCCGCTGCCCGCGGTGCGGATCGGCCGCCAGCCCTACGGGATCCTGCCGACGACCGTGTTCTCCCGGCTCGCGTTCCCCGCCGCCGCGACGCACCGGACCGCGCTCGACGCGGTGCTGAGGCAGGTGGCACAGTCATGGCACGACGCGCTCGTCCACGTCGCCAACCTCGACGAGCCGGGGCCCGACCGGCACCAGACCCTGCTGGACATCCTGGCGCTGCACCCGACCTCGGCCGAGTACCACTTCCGCTACGTCCAGAACGTGGCCGCGGGCGACGCGGCGCCGGCGGTGGCCGGGCTCGCCGACCCCGTCCGGGACCTGCTCGCCCGGCTCGGCGCCGGCCAGGAGGCCGACCCGGAGCTGCTGCGCGGGCTGTTCGCGGACGCGGCCGAGCCACTGGTCCCGCCGGTGGTCGACGACCGCCCACTGTCGGAGACGGACCGGATCCGCCCGTACACCACCGACGGCCGCGACTACCTGACCTGGCTCGCCGAGAGCGGGAAGGACACGATCCGCGACCAGCTCGGCTTCGCCGACGGCGTGCCGCCCTCGGCGCTGCTGTACCTGCTCGCGCGGCACGCGGTCATGCTGGCGCCCGGGACCGTGCCCGCCGAGCAGGCCGAGGCGCTGACGATCCTGGCCGGGCTGTCCACCGCGAAGCTGGAGCGGGTGTTCGCCGAGCACCTCGACTGCGCCACCTACCGCCTCGACGCGTGGCGGCTCGGGCTGGTCAACGAGCGGCTCGCGGAGATGCGGGCCGGCCAGCCCGCGGGCGGGGTGCACCTGGGCGCCTACGGGTGGCTCGAACACGTCACCAGGAACACCGACCCGGTGGACATGGTCGACGTGCCGGCCGACCTCACCGCGGTGTTCGGCCCCGGCCAGCTCCCGCACGACCGGAACAACGCGGGGTACGTCCACGCCCCGTCGCCCGCGCACGCACGCACCGCCGCGGTGCTGCGGGCCGGCTACCTCGCGAACGCCGAACCCGCCGAGCCGGGCGTGTTCGCCGTCAACCTCAGCTCCGAGCGGGTCCGGCTCGCGCTGACCATCGCGGACGGGATGCGCCAGGGCCAGTCGCTCGGCGCGCTGCTCGGCTACCGCTTCGAGCGCGGGCTGCACGACCGCGACGCCGGGCTGGACGAGCTCATCGCCGGCCTGCGCCTGAAGTTCCCGTTGCGGGCCAACAAGATCGACGACACGGCGATCCCGCCGGACGACGAGGCGGCCCCGCGGAGCATCGAGCAGGTCGAGGCCCGCAACGTGATCGACGGGTTGCCGCTGCTGCGTCACGTGAACGCCCTCCGGGACAGCGCCCCGCCCGGCACCGAGCACCCGGACGACTACCCGTTCGGGTTCGACGACCTCACCGCCGCGAGCCCGGCCCAGGTCGGCCACCTCCGGGCCGAGGTGAACGCGCTGCGCAACGCGCTCGACGCGGTGGCCGACGTGGCCGTCGCCGAGGGCGCGCACCAGGCGCTGCAGGGCAACACCGAACGCGCGTCCGCCGCGCTCGACGCGTACGCGAAGGAAGGGCTCCCACCCGCGCCGTCGGTGGTGGAGACACCCCGCAGCGGGACCACCCTCACGCACCGCCTCGGGCTCCAGCTCACCCCGGGTCTCGACCCGGACCACGGCGCGCCGATCCTGGGCCACAACAAGCCGAGGGCGCAGGCCGAGCCCGCGGTCAACGACTGGCTGCCCACCGTGCTGCCGAAACCGTCGGACGTCGCGGCGCTGGTGACCTGGCGGGACGAGGACGGGGACACCCACAGCCGCACCGTCACCCAGGCCGACGCCGGCCTGTCGCCGATCGACCTGCTGTGGGCGCTGCGCCCGGCCGACCAGGCCGCGATGACCGACCTCGACGACCGCGTCCTCGGCGTGGTCATCGACGACGCCAAGCCGCGGCCGGACTACGAGCTGCACATCGAGTACACCACCCGCGTCGCGGGGAAGGTCACGTTGTTCGAGGTGTCGCCGCTGGTCGCGGCGGTGCGCACGCTGCTGACGACCTCCCGGCCGCTGCGCCAGAGCGACCTCACGCCGGCCGCGGGCGGCGCCGCCGTCGACCGTGCCGCCGACGACGCCGTGTCACTGCCGAAGAAGCGGCCGTCCGCCGTGCTGGCGTCCCTGACCGGCCTGATCGAGGACGTGGCCGACTACGTCCATGATCTCGGCCTGCTCTACCCGGACGGCGCACCGCCGGCGCGGACCGCCGTGCTGAACGGCATCGACACCTTCCTGATCCGGTACGCGAAGCTGGCGGTGACCGCGAGCGGGTTCGGCCTGGTGCGCAGTGGCTGGGGCGAGCTGGCGCAGTGGCGGCGCGGGGTGTTCGCCGAGCTCCTGGCGGCGGTCGCGACACTGGCCGCCCGGATGGCGACCGCGCTCGCCGCCGCGAACGTGCTGCTCGACCAGGAGAAGAAGCTGCCGAACAGCCCGGCCGAGCCGCGGTTCCAACTGCTGGAGAAGGCCGAACGGCTGCTCACCACCCGGCCGGCGCCACGGGACCAGACGGCCAACCAGATGCGCAACCGGGTCACCGGCCTGAGGAACACGTTCGCCGGCGGCGTCACCGGGCTCAAGCAGCTGGCCGGCACCGACAAGCCGAACCTGAGCGACCTGCTCAAGGACGTCGCGGCGAAGCTGCCGCCCGCCACGGCCGACCCACAGGGCCTCGACCTCATCCCGTTCCAGGACCGGGCCGTGGCCTTCGCCGCGGACCTGCTGGCGCGGGCGAGGAAGCTCGTGGACGAGCTGGCCGCGCGGCGCGACGCCGCGAACAAGGCACTCCAGCTCCACGACACGGCGGCCACCGGGCCCGACCGGGTCCGCGCCGCCACCGACGCGCTGAAGGCCCTGCTCGGCGAGGACGTCCTGTCCGTGCCGGAGTTCACCCCGCCGCAGGCCGTCATCCAGCAGTGGCGCAAGGCACGCGCCGACAGCGACAAGCTGGTCGCGCACCTGAGGCCCGCGAGGGACTTCCCGGTCGACGACTGGCTGCACGGAATGGCGCGGGTGCGGGAGAAGCCCAGGCTGTGGGAGCAGGCCGTCGTGCTGTCCGACGCCCTCTTCGGGCCCTCCGGGCTGCTCGGCACCGGGCTGCCCAACCGGTCGGACCCGGACCTGTCGCCGGTCCAGCTGCCGTTCGTCCAGGGCGATCACTGGCTGGGCCTGGAGTTCGCGAAGGACCCGAAGCTGCCCAACCAGCTCGGCGAGGACCGGCTGCTGTTCACCGCGCACTACGCGACCGGGTTGAGCGGCGACCAGCAGTGCGGGCTCCTGCTGGACGAGTGGACCGAGGTGGTCCCCGCCGAACGCGAGACCACGGGGGTGGCCGTGCACCACAACGGACCCGACTCCGAACCGCCGCAGGCGATGCTGCTGGTCGTGCCGCCGGTGCGGGTCGCGGGCGGGCAGTGGGCGACCGCCGACCTGGTCGACGCGGTCACCGAGACGTTCGAGCTGGCGAAGACGCGGGCGGTCGAGCCAGCACACCTCGGCGCCACCGCGTTCGCGCACCTGCTTCCGGCGACCGTGCTGTCGGCGGCCCGGCCGGAGGAGACCGACCTGGCGGTGGCCAACCTGCGCTGGAGGGCCGGCCGATGACCGAACCACTGTGGAACCGGCTGGAGGGCCGCCCACGCACCACCGACTTCGACTGCGCACTGCACGCCGAGGTCCGCGACCCGCTGTGGCTGCTCACGCGCCAGTGGCAGCTCGGCGAGTTCCACGGCACCGACGGCGGCTCACCGGTGACCGTGACGTACTCGGTCGCGCAGTCGCGACCCAGCCGGTTCCGGCCACTCGACGGCCCCCCGGAGGGACTGCCGGCCGACCGTCCACTGGAGACGGTCGCGGAACGGCGGCGGCTGCCGTTCACCTACGGCGCCGAGAAGATCGCCTTCGACCTGCGGCTGGCGATCGGCCACCGCTGGTTCAAGCTGCTCGGCCAACTCGGGCTGCTCGGGCACGTGCTCAAGTTCGAGGAGCAGTACGCCAAGAAGTACCCGATCAGGCTGCCCACCGCCGCCGACGTCACACAGCGCGCCAACCCGGCCGTGTGGGCGACGATGCAGGCCGTCGCGGGGCGGCGCATGGACGGCTACGACCTGTACCTGTACGCGAAGGGCGGCGGCGAGGCGGACGACGGCATCAACACGATCCCGTTGCTGCACCACACCGCGCTGGTCAACGCGGGCAAGCGGCTGGTCAGCTGGTTCGACGCGCTGATCGACCAGCCGACGGGCGTGACGCCTGCGCGCCCGGACGGGAACGCGACCTGGGACCCGCGGCGCCTCGAGCACCGGTTCTCGGTGTCCGCGGCGATGCCGGGCGGTGTCGAGAAGGTGCTCACGGCACGCGAGTACCCGGGCGGCGAACTGGACTGGCACGCGTTCTCCGTGGACCCCGGCCCGCCGCTCGGCGGTGCGAAACCACCGGAGCCGCCACTGCACAGGACGGTGTTCCCGGCGCCGGTGCGCTACTCCGGCATGCCGCTGCCGCGGTGGTGGGCACTGGAGGACGGGAAGACCAACTTCGCCGCGGTCCGCCCGGACAGCACCGACCTGGCCCGCCTGGTGTTCCTGGAGTTCGCGCTGGTGTTCAGCAACGACTGGTACCAGGTGCCGTGCGACCTGCCGGCCGGCACCGTCGCGCGGATCCGCGGCCTGGTGGTCACCGACGTGTTCGGCCACCGGCAGTGGGTCACCCCGGCGGGCGCGGGCTCCGACGAGGACTGGCAACGCTGGTCGATGTTCGGCCTCGACACCATCGGCACCGACGAGGTGCCGGCGGACACCGACCTGTTCCTCCCGCCGAGCGTGCCGAAGGTCGCGGAAGGCCCGCCGCTGGAGGAGGTGCTGCTGATCCGCGACGAGAACGCGAACCTGGTGTGGGGCATAGAGCAGACCGTCCGCCTCCCCACCGGGACACCGCACCGCGGCAGCGAGGCGGCGGGGGAGGTCCTGGCCTACCGGCGCCGGCTGGCAGGTCCGCCACCCGCCCCGGACCAACCGCGCGCCGACCTCTCCTACGTGGCGATGAACACCATCCCCGAGCACTGGATCCCGTTCGTTCCCGTGCATGTCCCCAACGACAACCGCGAGACACAGCTCCAACGCGCCGCGCTGCCCGGCGCCGTCGACGGCGAACCGGTTCGGCCGCGAACCACGTTGCTACGCGAGGGTTTCGACCGCGGACAGCAGTACTTCGTCAACGAGGAGGAGGTGCCGCAGGCCGGCACCCGCCTGTCCGTCGCCTACAACCGCACCCGGTGGCGCGACGGCCGGGTGGCCATCTGGCTGACCGCCCACCGGGGAGAGGGCCGGGGGGAGGGCTCGAGCGGACTTCTCTTCGACCTCCTCGTCTCCACACCGAAGCCTGCCGAGGAATAGCGTTCACGGTGACCGGTCAGCCGTCCAGGCGGCCCGGCACGGTGTCCGGCTGGATCCGGGCGGTCGGCGGCCCGGCCGCCGACCGGGCCGCCGGCACGGTGCCCAGCAGCGGGAGCTGTACCGAGGTCTCGGCAAGGGCGATCGTCACCCTGGGGAGCTGTGCCGGGGTCGTGGTCATGCTGCTGTCGGTGCCGGCGATCACGAGTGCCAGCCGGTGCCCGGCGGGCACCGTCCAGTCCGCTGTGGACAGTCGGAAGGTCATGGTGTACCTGGTGCCCGGCGTGAGCGTGCGCGGGGTGCTGAGCGAGGCGTAGTTGGCGAGGTCGGCCCAGCCGCGGGCGATGACCTGGGCGTCCACCGTGGTCGTGGTGGCCGCCGTGTCGCGGTAGCAGGCGTCGTCGCCGGGCCGGTCCTCGCCCCAGCACGACTCGGTGGTCAGCGTCCGGATGCCCTCGCCGGTAGTGCTCCTGACCGTCGCCGTGCCGTAGTCGACGAGGTAGGCGGACAGGTGCGCGGTGGACGTCGACGGGGTCGCGGCCACCGTGATCCGGGAGACGCCGGCCACCCGCAGGTCGGTGGTCAGCGGGCCGGTGCTGTAGACCACCCGGCGGGTCGAGGTGGCGGTGGGGGTGGCGACATAGCTCGCCGGGGTCCCGGAACCGTTGTCGGTGAAGGAGGAGCTCGCCGCCGCGCCGGCCGTGGTCCGCAGCGTGCCCACGCCCGCCGTCGAACCGGCCACCGGGTACAGGGTCTGTGTCCGCGTGCCGGCCGGCGGCCAGGCGGCGGTGTCGCTCCACTGGTCCACGGCGCGCTCGACCGACACCCGCGGCTCGTTCTCGATCCCGTTCTGGATGCCGAGCAGCCAGCGGTCGAACCAGCGGTGCAGGGTGTCCACCCAGGTGGCGCGCCGGTAGTCGAACGGGTCGACGTGCCCGGTCTGGGACAGCCACAGCTTGCGTGGCACCGACGCCGGCAGCGCGTCCAGCCACTGACCCCAGTTCACCGGCTTGACGTTCAGGTCGGCGCGCCCGTTGACGGAGAACACCGCCGCCCGCACGTTCGCGGCACCGCGCACGTAGTCCCGCTGCTGCCACATCGCGGTGTAGTCGCCGTTGGCCGGGGCGCCCGCGGTCATCTCGGACCGCACGGCCCCGCACCGGGACTTCGCGTTGGCGTTCTCGAAGCCCGAGGCCAGGCTGGTGGGCGTGCCGAAGCCGTTGAACGACACGCCGTCGGACCGGAACCAGTCGTACCAGGAGCTGATCGCCGAGATCGGCACGATCGTGCGCAGCCCCTCCACCCCGGTGGCCGCCACGCCCTGGGTGATGCTGCCATCCCAGGACTTGCCGATCATCGCGGCCGAGCCGGTGGACCAGGTCGCGCTCACCACCGAACCGCCGGCGGCCGCGGAGTAGCCGGTGGCCCGGCCGTTCAGCCAGTCGATGACGGCCCTGCCCGACGCCACCTCGGACCGGCCGCCGGTGTCCATGCAGCCGGTGGAGCGGGACGACCCGCTGAAGTCGACCAGCGCGACCGCGTAGCCGCGCGGCACGAAGTAGTTGTCGTAGAACAGCGGGAACTTGACCGGCGCGCCGGCCGAGTCGTAGGACTTGCGCTCGCTCTCGTTGCCGCGGCCGGAGGTCGCGTAGTACGGGCTGGCGTCGATGATCACCGGCACCGGCTCGGCGACCGCCGGCCGGATGATGTCGGTGGCCACCCGGTCACCGACCCCGTCGGCGTCCAGGTCCAGGCCGATGTCCACCCACACGGTCTCGCGCACCGCGTCGGCGAGCGAGTGGATCGGCTGGGTCACCCCGTCCGCGACGGCGAACGCGGGGACGGCCGCCGACGCCGGCACGACCAGCAGCCCCGACAGCACCCCGACCAGCCCGGCGACCACCACACCTCGACGCGTCATGCCAGTCACGCTAGGTCACGGTCCGGGCCGCCCGGAAGGACCAACCGGTGATGCCAGTTGCCAGCTGCCGGTGTGGTCGACCGCGCGCGACGTTGACTGCGGCCGTTCCAGAACCCAGACTGGGAGCGCTCCCAAACTGAGCGGGTGTCCCGACCGGACCGGGTTGTCGCTGGGCCCCACCGTGTCGATGGAGGGTTGATTCGTCATGAGAAGAACCACCTTCGCGGGTGCCGTCGTGCTCGCGTTGCTCACCTCGCTGCTGGTGTTCGTCCAGCCGGCAGCCGCGGCCGTCGGGCTGCATGTCAGTGGCACGAGGATTCTCGAGGCCAACGGCAACAACTTCGTCATGCGCGGGGTGAGCCACCCGCACGTCTGGTTCCAGAACCAGACCGGCTCGTTCGCCGACATCAAGTCGTTCGGCACCAACACGGTTCGGGTGGTGCTCGGCAGCGGCCAGCGGTGGGGGCCGAGCACCGACGTCGCGAACGTCATCGCCCTGTGCCGGCAGAACCGGCTGATCTGCGTGCTCGAGGTGCACGACACCACCGGTTACGGCGAGGAGGGCGCGGCCGCGACCCTCGACCAGGCGGCGTCCTACTGGATCAGCCAGGCGAGTGTGCTGCAGGGTCAGGAAAGCTACGTCGTCATCAACATCGGCAACGAGCCGTTCGGCAATAACGCACAGGTCAACGCCACCTGGGCGGCGGCGACCAGCAACGCGATCGGCCGGCTGCGGGCCGCCGGGCTCGACCACCTGATCATGGTCGACGCGCCGAGCTGGGGCCAGGACTGGCAGAACGTCATGCGGGACAACGCGGCGACGGTGTTCAACAGCGACCCGGACCGCAACACCGTGTTCTCCATCCACATGTACGCCGTCTACAGCACCGCGGACTCGGTCATCTCCTACCTCGACGCGTTCCGCACCGCGGGACTGCCGCTGGTGATCGGCGAGTTCGGCAACGTGTTCCCCGGCGGGGACCCCGACGAGGACACCATGATGTCCCAGGCGCAGCAACGCGGCATCGGCTACATCGGATGGTCGTGGAGCGGCAACTCCGACGGCGCCCTCGACATGACGCTCAACTTCGACCCGGCCAGCCTCACCGCGTGGGGCGAGCGGATCCTCAACGGCGTCAACGGAATCCGGCAGACCTCGCGGGAGGCCACCATCTACGGCGGTGGTGGTGGCGACACGCAGGCGCCGACCACGCCGGGCACCCCGACCGCGTCGGGCGTGACGGCCGGCGGGGTGACCCTGAGCTGGGCCGCGTCGACCGACAACGTCGGCGTGACCGGCTACGAGATCTACCGGGCGACCGGCGCGAGCGGTGGCACGTTCGCGCTCGTGGGCACCTCGGCGGGAACCACGTTCACCAACACCGGTCTCGCCGCCGCGACCACCTACCGCTACAACGTGCGGGCGCGCGACGCCGTGCCGAACTTCTCGGCGAGCTCCGGCACGGTCTCGGTGACCACGCAGTCCGGTGGTGGCGGCGGTGCCTGCCGGGTGAACTACGCGGCGTCGAACTGGGGTGGTGGCAACGGTTTCACGGGAGGCGTCACCATCACCAACACCGGCACCGCCACCGTCGACGGGTGGACGTTGGCGTTCGCCTTCCCGTCCGGGCAGCGGGTGTCGTTGCCCGGCTGGGGTGCGACCTGGGCGCAGGCGTCCGGTAGCGCGAACGTGACGGCCGTGAACCTGGACTACAACCGCACACTCGCGCCGGGCGGCGCCACCCAGATCGGGTTCAACGGCACGTTCTCCGGCACCAACACCGCACCAACGTCGTTCACCCTCAACGGAAGCACCTGCACCACCGGCTGACGGACGCCGCGGGCGCGCCCCCCGTGCGGGAGGCGCGCCCGTGTCGGCCATCGGCCGGCGGTTCAGTCGTGCTGGTGCGCCGGACCGCCTTCGCTCTCCCACCGCTGCGCGGCGGACTCGCTGACCTGTCGCGGCACGGGGATGCCGCCGACGTCGAGGATGTCCGCCGGCCGGTCCGCGTTGTCGCGGTGTGCCGCGGTCATCATGGCGTCGTGGGCCGCTGGTTCCGCCGTCTCGGGTGGGACGACCAGCAGGCTGATCCGGCCGCCGTTCGACCCGGTCACGTGGACGATGTCCTTGTCCTGGTAGGTGAACCCCTCCAGGCGGGTCCGGCCGCCGTCGACCTCGACCCGGCGGGGCGCCGGATCCCACGAGGACAGTGCGTACGCGACCCGTACGACCCGGCCCAACCGGACGGCGAGGACCTCGGCCAGATCGGGTAGCTCGGCGGTGAGATCACCGGATCTCGGCCACCAGGCGCCGTCGACGTAGCCGGTGGCCGGGCCCTTGGGCTTGAGTCGCAACCGGAGCGTGTGCTGGACCTTGGGATGTGCTTGCGGGACCGATGTCATATCGGCCCTCCCGTCGATGTTTCGCTACTTGTCGGCCAGCCGCAGCGGTGCGCCGACGGCGTGGAGGTGCTGCAACACGTACCCGTAGGTGCGCAGCCACCCGCACTCGGAGTACTCGATGTTCTTCTCGCCGCAGAACGCACGCACGATCGGTTGAGCGAGGCGAAGGTTCGGCCGCGGCATGCTCGGGAAGAGGTGGTGCTCGACCTGGTAGTTCAACGCACCCAGGGTGAAGTCGACCCACACGCCGCCGCGGACGTTGCGGGTCGTGAGCACCTGCCTGCGCAGGAAGTCGAGCTTGCGGCCGGCGGCGATGGTGGGCATCCCCTTGTGTCCCGGCGCGAACGAGCATCCCATGTAGACACCCCAGAGACACTGGTGCACCAGGATGAAGATGATGCCGGTCAGCGGTGAGAGCACGAGGAACACCGCTGTCAGGTAGGCCGCGAAATGCCCTACCACCAGGAGGATCTCCATCCTGCGGGACCGAAGATCCTTGCTCAGCAAGGCTTTCACGCTGGAGATGTGCAGGCTGAAGCCTTCGAGCAGGAGGAGCGGGAAGAACAGGTAGGCCTGGTACTTGGCCATCCAGCGGAAGAAGCCGCGTCGTTCGGCGGCCTGCTCGGTGGTGAAGGCGATGGCGGGAATGTGGATGTCGGGGTCGTCGTCCTCGTGGTTGGGATTGGCGTGGTGTTGGGTGTGCTGCGCCATCCAGGAGCCGTAGCTGAGGCCGACCATCCCGCCGTGCCACAGGCCGATGATGTCGTTCGCCCGCCCGTTGCGGAAGATCTGCTTGTGTCCCGCGTCGTGGCCGATGAACGACAGCTGGCCGAACATCACGGCGAAGAACACGGCGAGGAACAGCTGCCACCACGAGTCGCCGACGTGGAAGAACGCGAGCCAGCCGCCGACGAAGGCGACGACGTTGAGGGTGATCTTCACGGCGTAGTAGCCGTACCGGCGGCGGAGCAAACCCGCCTGCCGGACCATCTGGGAGAGTTCGGCGTAATCTCGGCTGCCGACCGTCGTCGAAGTGTCGAGAGACGTCACGTATGCCACCGCTTTCTGGATGCGTCGAACTCGACACCAGGGTCTGGGGTGGCGTGAGAACCTGCGCGGGGCGCCGAACGTCCACCGCGTCGGTTCGTACGGCTCACCATACCCTAGTGCTGTGCGGTTGTTCTGCCGACGGCGCGAGGACCAGTTCCTCGAGTCGCCGGACGATGGTGGCCGGCGGGATCGCCCGTGGCCGGGTGAACACCGCGAGGAGCGTGTCCACGGACTGTGCGACGGTGAACATGGTGCCGGCGCGTCGCCTGCCGGCGAGGGGGAACGGTCCGCTGGCGATGGCGGCGCGGATGCCCCAGGCGAGCGCCTCGGCGTTGTCCGGGTCGACGAGCAGCACCCCGCCGCAGTCGGTCTCGGGCAGCCCGCCGTCGTTGGAGGCGATCACCCAACAGCCCGAGTGCTGGGCCTCGATCGAGACGATGCCGAAGGTCTCGTGCCAGTACTGGCTGTTGGACGGCATCACCACGATGTCGTGGTCGGCCATCAGCGCCGCCATCGCGGCCGGCGTCCGGCGCGCGCCGACCACGGAGATCGCCGGGTGCTCGCCGAGCAGGCGCTCGATGATCCTGCCCTGCGGCTTGTCCGCGCCGGCGGTCGTCGCGGTGAACGTGAGGTCGGCGTCCTGCTCGATGAGGTCGATGTGCAGGGCCGCCAACAGGGTGTAGACGCCCTTCTCCGGGCTGAGCCTGCCCGCGAACAGGACCCGTGTCCGCCCTGGCGGCCGGCCGGGCCGGGACCGCGTGGCGAAGCACGGCTCGGCGAACGGGTACACGACGTCGATGGTCGCGACGTCGACGTCCAGGTAGCTCGCCCACAGCGCGGCGGCGTACCGGCTGGTGGCGATGAGTGCGAGAACCCTGGTGCCCGCGACGGCGAACGCCCGCTCCCGCTCCCGGATGGGGGGCGGGTTGTGCAGTATCAGGAAGGCCGGGTTCCTGGTCGGGACCTGATGCGGCTCGTTGACGAAGACGACGGTGCCGTCGAGGTCGCCGATCTCGGCGAGTGTTGGCAGGGAAAGAAAAGGGACGCCGGGGAACCCGTCCCTGCCGTCGTCGCGGCCGACCGCGACCGTGACCACCTGTGCGGATATCCCGCGTCGTGTCAGTTCTCGTACCTGGCCGACGGTGTAGTTCTCGGAGCCACCGGTGCCCGCGGGCAGGGGGTTTCCCGGCGACCAGACGAACGATATCAACTCGCGAACCTCCACAGTAGACAGTCGCCACGTGGACGGGCGGCCGTGGCCGCTCGTGGGCCGGCCGGCCGGCCGTGTCGGGAGGAGTGTCGACCCGCGACGTGGCGGCAGTTCGATCTCTTGGCGAACGCTCGAGCCAGGACGTCGGAGGGAATAGCTGGCGTCGGTGATGGTGAACGGCGACTGCTGGCCGGACAGTAGCACGACCCTGCCGGCGCACGGGGGAGTCCGAGCACGCCGACGAGTGCTTCCGTCGTCGCCGGAGGGGGCCGGCGACGTGTGGGCGGGGGTGTGTGTAGACTGACCACAGTGGCCCGCTCAGTTCTGCCTCGGGCCACGTTCTCTTTGTCGACCACCACGCGCCGCGGTCCACATGGATCTGCGCCGGGCAGGACGACCCATCAACGTTTCGGAGTGCTCATGGCGGCCCGCCGCCCTCTTCACGCTTCCCTGTCCACGGCCGACGACTCACCGGCCTTCGCCCAGTTGGGGGTGCCAGCCAAGCTGGTCACGGCCCTGACGACCCAGGGCATCGACAACCCGTTCCCCATCCAGGCGGCGACGCTGCCCGACTCGTTGGCCGGCCGGGACGTGCTCGGCCGCGGGCGGACCGGGTCCGGCAAGACCTACGCGTTCGTGCTGCCCGTGCTCGCCAGGCTCGCCGCCAGTGCCGCGCCGCGTCGTCCCGGGCGGCCACGGGCACTGATCCTGGCCCCCACCCGGGAGCTGGCCAGCCAGATCCAGGCGTCGCTCGCCCCGCTCGCCAAGGCGCTGTCCCTGCGCAGCATGACGGTCTACGGCGGCGTTCGCCCGGGCCCGCAGATCTCCGGCCTGAACGCCGGGGTCGACGTGCTGATCGCCTGCCCCGGCCGGCTGGCCGACCACATCGCGTCCGGTCACGCGCAGCTCGACGCGGTCGAGATCACCGTGCTGGACGAGGCCGACCACATGGCCGACCTCGGCTTCCTGCCAGAGGTCACCCGGCTGCTGAACCAGACCCCGCCCGACGGTCAGCGACTGCTGTTCTCGGCCACGCTCGACGCCGGGGTCGACGTCCTGGTCCGGCGTTTCCTGCACAACCCCGTGACGCACAGTGTCGACTCGGTCTCGTCGCCGGTCGCCGCCATGACACACCACGTGTTGCACGTCCAGCCGGCGGCCCGGCTTCCGGTCCTGGTCGACCTGACCGCGGCGCCGGGGCGGACGCTGGTGTTCACCCGCACCAAGCGGGGCGCCACGCGGCTGACCCGCCAGCTCGTCGCCGAGGGCGTGCCCGCCGTGGAGCTGCACGGCAACCTCGGTCAGTCGGCACGCACACGCAACCTCCTCGCCTTCGCCGGAGGCAGCGCGGCCACCCTCGTGGCCACGGACATCGCCGCCCGCGGCATCCATGTCGACGACGTCGCGCTGGTGATCCACGCCGACCCGCCGATGGAGCACAAGGCATATCTGCACCGCTCGGGCCGCACCGCGCGAGCGGGAGCGTCCGGCACCGTCGTCACCCTGATGACCGACACGCAGGTCGCCGACGTCCGCGACCTCACGCGCAAGGCCGGCATCACCGCCACCGTCACCCGCCTGCGCCCCGGCCACCCGCTGCTCACCCAGCTCGCGCCGGGCGAGCGCACCTACGTCGCCCCGAGCGCGAGCGCGAAACCCGCGCCGAGCGACCGCGCCGACCGGCAGGACCGGCAGGGCCGCTCCGACCGGCAGGGCCGGCCGGGCAGAGCCAACCCCAAGCGTGCCAAGAACACCCGCACCCGCTCCCAGTCCGCGAAGCCGGCCGCCGCGACGGCGGCCACGCCGAAGACCGCCGGGATAGCCGCGTTCTCGGCCGGCGGCCGCAAGGGCCGCCGCCGCTGACCCGACGGATGCCGCGCCCGCTCCGGTGATCCACACGCCGGAGCGGGCGCGGATCCGGTCTGCCCTGGACCCCGTTCGTGAGGTCGGGACCGGCGCCCCGGCACGTCTCCCCGCGCGGGACGGTTCGCCGGCGCGTAGGCTGGGTATGGCCGGGACACGACGACATCCCATCCCGAGGTGCCCAGGCCTTTCCGGCTCAGACCTCTGGAGTACGGCGAGTCATGTCCGTCCCTCGTACCAGTCGTGAGTCCACCGACCAGGTTCCGCCCCGTTCCCCCTATGCCGCCACCGACGACGGTGTCGGCACGCCGACGCCGCCGGAGCCGCCCACCCAGCAGGTCTCGTCCCCCGTCCGGGTGACGGCCACGCGTACCGGGGCGGCATGGGTGGCGCTCGTCGCGGCCGCGCTTCTCGCGGTGCTGCTGATCATCTTTCTCGCGCAGAACACCCGCAGTACCGAGGTCTCGTTCCTGTGGATGACCGCCACCACGCCGCTGGCCCTCGCGTTGCTGATCGCCGCCGTCGGCTCGGTGCTACTCACCCTGATGCTCGGCACCGCGCGCATCGCCCAGCTGCGTCGCCGGATCCGCAGGCAGCGAAACTGACCGGAGTGGACCGTCCACTCCGGTCGTCACGATGAGCAGGACGGGAGACCGCCGATGAAACGAACCATGTCGTACCGAACGACCGAGAACGACCGCCTGCTACTGGAGGAGCCCACGGTCGTGTTCCGGCTGACGCCGGGATGCGAACGGCGCCCGGCGGAGCTGGGTGTCACGGCGGGAAACCAGGTGCGGGTCGAGCTTCGCGACGACGGTGGCCACCTGCTGGACTCGCTGACCTACATCGCGACGCCGTCCGACCGGTAGTGGCACCGCCGCCCGGCCACGTCGCGGCCGGGCGTGGCCAGCACCAGAGAGGCGTCCGGACATGAACGTGCCCCGGCAGGAGTCGAACGTCATCGCCGAACGGCTGCACCTCGCCACGGGGTTCCTGTCGTGCGAGCGTGAGTGGGTCATCCGGCGGCTGGCGGAGCTCGGGTCGAGGCTACGGTCGTTCCAGGACACCCGGATCGACCTGGCGATCAGCCTCAGGGAACGGCGTCGCGCCGGCCAGCGGGTCACCCTGGAGTGCTGGATCGACCGGACTCCTCGGCTGCACCTGGTGTCCACGTCGATGGAGCGGGAGCTGGCGGCGGCCCTCAACGAGGTCCGCGACGACCTGATCCGTCAGGTCGACGATGCCAGGACCCTCGCCGAACCCGGCGACAACCGGGCGGAGCGGCCACCCCGGCACGACCGGTGAGCCGCGCACGGCCTTCGTCAGGGGCGACCCGCGGTCACGGCTGCCCGATGTCCAGGGTGACCCTGGACATCGGGCAGCCGACGCACGTCAGGATGTAGCCGTCGGCCTTTTGCTGTGGCGTCAGGCAGTTCGGCCCGTTCATCGCGACCTCCCCGGCACGGAGCCGCACCATGCAGTCCCCGCAGTTGCCGACCGTGCACGAGTACGGCATCGGCAGGCCCGCCGCCAGTCCGGCGTCGAGCAGCGTCTGGCCGGGCTCGACCACCACCGAGCCGACCTCGTGCGCCCCGTCCTCGACGACCATCTCCCGCGGCACGGTGGCCGTGGCGGTCACGTCTCCACTGACGTAGCGCTCGCGGTGCACGCGCTCGTCCGGCACCCCGCGCTCGGTCAGCACGTCCCGCACCGTTTCCATCAGCCCCTCGGGCCCGCACAGGTAGTAGCGGGCGTCCTCCGGCGGACGCAGCCCGGTCAGCCAGTCGCGTACTCCCGCGGCGTCGAGCCGTCCGTGCCGCCGGGTCAGGACGTGCGTGACCGACAGCCGCTCCGGGGTCTCCTTCTCCAGCCTGCGGAGCTCGTCGCCGAAGATGACCTCCTCCTCGGTGCTGTTGCTGTAGAGCAGTGCGATCCGCCCGCCCGCCCGCTGGGTGCGGATGATGCTCATCATCGGGGTGACACCACTGCCCGCGGCGATCAGGACGACGTCGTGCGCCGCCGCCGGGTCGGCGTGGAACGAACCCGACGGGCCACGCACCGACAGCCGGTCCCCGGCACGCAGGTTCCGGTGGACGTGGGTCGAGAAACGGCCGCCCTCGACCCGCTTGACCGTGACCTCCAGCCGCGACGCCCCGGGCGCCGACGACGCGGAGTAGGCCCGCCGCACGGGACGCCCCGCGATGTCCGTGACGAGCGTGAAGAACTGCCCGGGCCGGAAGTCGAAGGAACCCGGCTGTTCGGCGTCCGCCAGCACGAGGGTGACCGTGCTGGGGGTCTCCCGGCGGACCTCGGCGATCCGCACCTCCCGCAACGGGTTCGCCGCCGCGGGCTCGACGGCGGGACGTCCGCGCCGTGCGTCGACCTCGACGTCCTCGTAGCCCTCCTTCTGGAGGCCGGACCGGTAGGCGCGGTTCATCACCAGCCGCATCACCCGGCTGATCCCCGGGATCCCCCCGATGATCTTGAGAACGCGGGCGAGCAGGCCCTTCTCGGCCTCGGCCATGTTCGCGGCGAGGTGGTCCCCGGCCATGGCCATCAGGTCGGGCGCCGTGCCGCGCTGGAGATGTGCGGCGGGGGTCCACACCCGCGCGCGTGCCAGGGCGTCGCTGGCGGTCACCTCGGCGTGTTCGACGTCGATGAGCAGCGCCGCGTGCGGGGGCGTCCCGCGCAGGGCCATCGTCGCCAGCAACGCGGGATCGTCGGTAATCGAGCCCCGGCCGCTGACGTGCAGCACGCCGGTCCGGCCCGGCACGAGCGCGGCGAACGAGAGCCGGTCGTCCTGGAGGAGGTTGTGGAGGCTGTCCCCGCGCTTGTTGCCCTTGCGGTCCGGGATCAGCAGCGTGCGGCCGTCGAGGATCCGCGCGACGGCCTGCCGGTCCCCGCGCGGGCTGGTGTCGCCACCACCCGCACCGTCCCAGGTGGACAGCGCGAGAAACGGTGCGGCGGCGAGGAAGTCCGCGACGCCAGGTCCGCGCAGCGGTCCCTCGCCCTCGACCTCGGGCGCCGGCTCGGCGGGCACGGGCGGCAGCCACAGGCGCGAGCGGATGACGGCCTGCGCGCAGTGCACGTACGCCTCCTGGACGTCGACGAACGTCTCGGCGCCCTTCCGCCTGGCCACGGAACCGTTGAGGCGCAACGTCTCCCCGACACCCGGCAGGAGGAAGACGAACGACACCGGGCCGTGCGCCTCGCCGTCGGGCAGGATGAACGAGATGCGCGTGGGGGAGTGGACGCGGACGAATCCGGCCCTGCCGCCGATGAACGTCGTGTGGCGCCCGCCGCCGGCGTCGCGGTAGCCGAAGCCCGCGAGCGGGCAGTGCGCGAGGACGGTCCGGCAGCCCTCGTCGAGGGCGCTGATCTGCTTCATCATGACCATCGACGGCGGCCGCCCCAGGGTCGCCTCCACCTCGTCCACGGTCGTCAAGCGGTGCGGCCTGTTCTCGACCGCACTCTTGTTTTCCCAGCTCATAGCATTATTATGAGCATTAGCTCAGGTATTTGCTACTCGCTTTCGCGTACCACCGAGGAGGACCGGGATGCCACCGGCGCACCGCCGCTTGGAGCCACGTCGCAAGCCCCGCCAGGTGCGGGCCGAGCTGACGCGCGAGCGCATCCTCACCGCGGCTGCTCACGTTTTCGCCGAGCACGGCTACGCCGCCGGCACCACCAACCGCATCGCCGAGCGGGCCCGCATCTCCATCGGCTCGCTGTACCAGTACTTCCCGAACAAGGACGCCATCCTCGCCGAGCTGCTGATCCAGCACATCGACCGCGGTACCTGGACCGAGGCCGCCGACCTCGACCTCTCACCCGGCACGCTGGAGGCGACCGTCCGGGCCCTCATCCGCGACGCGATCGACAACCACAGCGACGATCCCCAGCTGCTCCGGGTGATGATCGAGGAGGCGCCGGTCTCCCAGGAGCTGATCGACACGATCGACCGGCACACGAAGCTACGCACGGCCCAGGTCCGCGACGTCGTCGCCCGCCACCCCGACAGCCGCGTCGGCGACCCCGACGTCGCCGCGGACATCATCCTGTTCACCGTCGAGATGAACACCCACAAGTTCATGGCCGCGCCGCGGACCGTGCCCGTCGAGACGTTCGAGAACGAGCTGGTCGCCATGGTGACCCGCTACCTGCGCGGCGACCAGACGCCCTGAGCGGCCGGGCGGGCGCGCCGTGGCGCCCGTCGCGGATCAGTGGAGACACAGGCAGAAGGGGTGACCGGCCGGGTCCAGGAAGACCTGGTAGGACGTCCCGGGTTGGTCCGGATGCCTGGTCGCACCGAGATCGACCACCGCCGCCCCGGCGGCGTCGAGGTCGTCGACGATCACGTCGAGGTGCATCTGCTGGGGCCGCTCCTGGGACGGCCACACCGGCGGCGTGTAGTCGTCGACCCGGTGGAAGGAGATGCACTGGCCGTTCTCGCCGCAGGCCGAGGCCCGGTCGGTGGAGGCGTCGACCTGCCAGTCCAGCATCGCGCCGTAGAACCTGGCGAGCGCGCCAGGATCGGGACAGTCGATGACGATGAGGGGCAAGCGAGCGATGGCCATGCCGGCCATCCTATTGACGATCATGGCCGGCACCCGCCCGGATGCCGTCGCGTGTCCGTTGGCGCGGCTAGGCGGACTGCCACAGCTCGACGCGGTTGCCCTCGGGGTCGGTGACCCAGCCGAAGCGGCCGACGCCGTCCATGTCCTGGGTCTCGTCGGCCACGTCGGCGCCCTTGTCGCGGAGCTGGGCGAGCATGGCGTCGAGGTCGCGGACCCGGAGGTTGAGCATGGTCTGCTGGGCAGGGGAACCGAAGTAGTCGGTCCCCTCCTCGAACGGCGCGAAGACGGTGGGGCCCGTCTCCTGCCGCCACAGGCCGTTCTCATCGGCGTCGAGGCCGAGACAGTCCCGGTACCAGGCGCCGAGGGCCGCCGGGTCCGATGCACGGATGAAGTACCCACCGATGCCGAGCACGCGTTCCATGCCGTGATAGTGCCAGCGCGATGGCGTGGGGGACACGCGGGTCCGGTCAGCGTGCCGGCGGCCGTTGTCGGCCACGGTCGACGTCGTCGGGTCGGTGCTGGCGCCGGTACGGCCCCGCGGGATCGCGGTGGCGATGGCGATGGCGGTGGCGATGGCCGAACCATCGTCCGCCTGGGACATCTCGCCGACGGCGGCCGGACTTTCCCCGCACCCGACCGAAACCGGCCAAGGGAGAGCCGGATTTCCCCGCGCGAACCAGGAAAAGGCGGGAAGATCCGCCGTGTCCGGCGCCGGTCCACGCACCGCGGCATTGTCGGGCAAGAAGAACGTTGCAATATGCATTGCGCTCATTCTTATTACCATCGAGTAGTTTGCCGGAACCCCGTTCCGTCGCGATCTTTTCACTATTGGTTGCCCCGCGAGAAAATTCCGGATCAGGTGGATCAGACGCTTGACTTGGATTGTGCGGGACAGGTTGACTCGCATTCCCGTTCACCGAATGGCGAAGAGACGGTGCGTGATGGAGCATGGCGGCCGGGAGGTGCGGAGCCACCCGTTGGCCGACCCGGCGGCGCTGGGGACTCCGGTTGAGCGCCGGCGGGAGCCTGCCGACGGACGTCCGGTCCCGTGAGCGGGTTCCGGCTCGGTGTGCGAGCACGCATTCTGTCCATCGCGCTGGTGCCGACCGTCATCCTCGTCGCGGTCGGCGTCGGCGCGTCCGCGTACCTCGCGGTGGAGGCGTTCAGGCTGCGGGACCAGGTCTCCCAGCTCGAGTCCGCGACAACGCCGACCATCCGGTTCGTGGAGGCCCTGCAGGAGGAACGCCGGTCCAGCCTGCTGGTCCTCTCCGGTGACCGCGCCGCCACGGCCGGCCTGGGCGAGGCCAGGTCGGCCGTCGACAAGGTGATCTCCTCGCCCGAGCTGTGGCAGGCCCAGGACACCATCGAGGAGATCGCACCGAGTACCAAGGGCGTGTCCCAGCGGGCCGACCAGCTGGCCAAGGTGTTCACGCAGATCCGCCAGGGCGTCGACGCCGGGGTGGCGCCCGCGGACCAGGTCTACCGGTTCTACAACTCGATCCTCGACCTCGTGCTCGTCGGGACGCGCAGCGTGGCGAACGCCCTGCCGGACGCGCAGGCCGTTGCGGGCACCGGGGTCGCGGTCGAGCTCGTCGACGTGGTCGAGGCGCTGTCGCGGGGGAACGCGCTCGCGGCCGCGGTGGTCGGCCGGATGAACGTGGCGCAGCTGCGTGACTACGCACAGCAGGTCGGTTCCTACCACGACCGGCTCACCGCCCTGCTGCCCGCGCTGTCCTCGGCCGAGCAGCGTCGGGTCGCGGCGCTGGAGAAGAGCGAGCCGTGGCGGACCCTGTCCACGATGGAGACGGCGATCATCACGCGCGGGCTGCCGGCCGGCGGCGGCCCGCCGCTGCCGGTGCGCGCCGCGGACTGGCAGGCGGCCGCGACCTCGGTCAACGACGAGCTGCTCGACCTGTACCACGACCACTACGCGTCCGTCATCGACACGGCCAGGGACAAGGCCGAGCGGACCGCGACGTGGTGGTTGGTCGCCGGCGGTGCGCTGCTCGTCGGCGTGCTGCTCGCGGCGCTGTTCACCCTGCGGATCTCCGGCCGGCTCATCAGGCGGTTGAGACGCCTGCGGGCCGAGTCGCTCGCGGTGGCGGACGAGCACCTGCCCCGCATCATGACGCGGCTGCGCAACGGCGACGACGTGGACGTCACCACCGAGATGGTGCCGCTCGAGTTCGGCGCGGACGAGATCGGCGACGTCGCCGACGCGTTCAACCGGGCCGAGTCGGCGGCCGTGTCGGCGGCGGTCGAGGAGGCGCGCACCCGCGACGGGGTCAACGCGCTGTTCCTGAACATCGCCTACCGCAGCCAGGTCGTCGTGCACCGGCAGCTGGAGGTGCTCGACAGGGCCGAGCACGCCGAGGAGGACCCGGACCGGCTGGCCGTGCTCTTCGAGCTGGACCACCTGTCCACCCGCGCCCGGCGCAACGCGGAGAACCTGATCATCCTCGGCGGCGAGCAGCCCGGCCGGCAGTGGCGCGTCCCGGTGCCGCTCGTCGACGTGGTGCGCAGCGCGGTCTCGGAGACCGAGGACTACGCCCGTGTCCACGACGGACACATGGCCGGGGTGGCGGTCGTCGGCAGCGTGGTCGCCGACCTCATCCACCTGATCGCGGAGCTGGTGGACAACGCGACGTCCAACTCGCCGCCGGAGTCCAGGGTGGACGTCACGAGCAACGTGGTCGGCAAGGGCGCGGTCGTCGAGGTCGTCGACCAGGGCCTCGGCATGTCCGGAGAACAGCTCGCGCAGGCCAACCAGACGCTCGCGGAACCACCGCCGCTGAGCCTGGCCAACCTGTCCAGCGACTCGCGCATGGGACTGCTGGTGGTCAGCCGGATCGCCGCGCGCAACGGGGTGACGGTCAAGCTGAGGGACTCCGACTATGGCGGCGTCCGCGCGATCGTCCTGATCCCCCTCGGCCTGATCGCGGACAACGCGCCGCCGACCGCCGTCGGCTCGTTCGCGGGCGGTGTCGCCGTGGCGGCGCCCCGGCCGGCCCCCGCCAACGGACGCACCCGGCGCCGGCCGGAGCCGTGGCCGTCCGTGGAGCCGGTCGACCCGCTACCCGCGCAGGCGCCCGAGCCCCGGTCCGCGCCGCGGCAGCCGGCGGCCCCCGCGGCGCCGGTGCCCGCCACGTGGCAGGACCCCCAACCCACGGCCGGGCGTCCGACGCTGCCGAAACGGCACCGGCAGGAGAACCTCGCGCCGGGGCTGGCGGACCCGCCGCGCCCCGACCCGGCGCCGGCGGTCCCGCGGCAGGCACGCTCGGCCGAACAGGCGCGGGACATGTTCGCCGAGATCGAGTCCGGGACCCGCCTGGGCCGGCTGGCCTCGGGTGCGAACAACGACGACGAACGAGAAGGGCCGCGGTGACTGCCAACTCCTCCCCGCTGGACTGGCTCCTCGACGACCTGGTCAAGCGGCTGGCGAAGGTCCGGTACGCGGTCGTCCTGTCCACCGACGGGTTGCTGCTCGGCCAGTCGTCGTCGATCAGCGTCGAGGACGCCGAGCACTTCAGCGCGATGTCGTCGGCGTTGCAGAGCCTGGCGCGCAGTGCCGGGCTGCGCTTCAGCGGCGGGGACATGCTGCAGACCGTGGTCGAGCTCGAGCGTGCCGTGCTGTTCGTGACCTCCGCCGGGGACAACGCCTGCCTCGCGTTGCTGAGCGACGCGGGCGCGAGCCTCGGCACGGTCGCGTACGAGATGAACCAGACCGTGAACCGTCTCGGGGAGCTGCTGAGCACGCACAAGCGGCGCGGCTTGTTCGAGCCGCAGGTGGATCCGTCGTCGTCATGACCGAGCCGCGGCAGGCCTGGTTCGACGAGGCGGCCGGCCCGCTGGTGCGGCCATTCGCGGTGACCCGCGGCCGCACCACGAGCAACTGGCGCGACCTCGACCTGATCACGCTGGTCGTGGCCGCGCGCCGGGACAGGGGCGTCGAGCGGCTGGGACACGACCACGCCGGCATCGTCGCGCTGTGCGGCCGGCCGGTCTCGGTGGCCGAGATCTCGGCGCGGATGTCCCTCCCGCTCGCGGTCACGAAGATCCTGATCGGCGACCTGATCGAGGGCGGCTACCTGATCTTCCGCGCGCCGCCGTCGGGCCGGGGGGCCTCGGCGGGCGGCCCCGACCTGCGCCTTTTGCAGACGGTGCTCGACGGCGTCCGGCGGCTCTGACCCGACCACCCGACCCGCCCACCACGCCCGACCACCACGCCCGCCCACCACGCCTGACCATCTCGCCCGACGCTGGACCGGATGGCCCAATCCGGTCCTGTCTCGGCGTGGGAGGTAAACGAAGATCGCCGCCGCCCAGTCCTACTGGAGGGAAGGATTTCCCGACTGGGAGGAGATGTGGTGGGGCGACGGAGATTGTGGCGTGGTGCGGCGGTGGCCGTGCTGACGGCCGCGCTGGCCGCGAGTGTGGTCGCGAGCGTGGCGCCGGGGGCGGTGGCCGCCCCGGACGCCACCGCCGGCCGGGGCGAGGCGGTCTCGGTCACCCTGGTCAGCGGCGACCGGGTGGAGCTGTGGGGGAGCGGCCCCTCGGCGCCCCTGCGGGTCGAGCCGGCCCCGCGTGGTCACGCGGTGCCGTTCCAGGACTACTGGCAGCACGGTGACCGGTACGTCGTGCCCGGCGACGCCGCCCTGCTCGTGGGCAACGGCACGCTGGACCGCGAGCTGTTCAACGTCACCGGCCTGATCCGGCAGGGCTACGACGACGCGCACACCGCGGCGGTGCCGCTGCTGGTCCAGTACGCCGACGCCCGTGCCCAGGCGCGCGCCGCGGTCCCGGCCGGCGTGACGGTCCGCCGGGCGCTGCCGGAGCTGAACCTGACCGCGCTGGACCAGGACAAGGACAGCGGGACCTCCCTCTACGCCCGGCTGACCGCGCCCACCGCCCGCGGTGCCGGCGGCGTGCGCAAGATCTGGCTGAACAAGCGGGTCCGGGCCACCCTCGACCAGAGCGTGCCGCAGGTCGGCGCGCCGGCGGCCTGGCAGCGCGGGCTGACCGGGGCCGGGGTGCGGGTCGCCGTGCTGGACACCGGGATCGACACCGACCACCCGGACCTGGCCGGCAAGGTCGCCCTCGGCGAGGACTTCACCGGGACCGGCGGGATCGAGGACGGGCACGGGCACGGCACGCACGTCGCGTCGATCATCACCGGCACCGGCGCCGCGTCGGCCGGGAAGTACCGCGGCGTGGCGCCGGACGTCACGCTCGCGGTCGGCAAGGTGCTCGACGACAGCGGCTACGGCACCGACGACAGCGTGCTCGCCGGGATGCGGTGGGCGGCCGCGGAGTCCGGTGCGAAGGTCGTCAACATGAGCCTGGGCAGCAACGAGGCCACCGACGGCCAGGACCCGATGTCGGCCGCGGTGAACACGCTGTCCCGCCAGTACGGGACGTTGTTCGTGATCGCCGCCGGCAACGCCGGGCGCGACTGGTCGGTGAGCTCCCCGGGGGCCGCGGACGACGCGCTCACCGTCGGCAGCGTGTCCAAGAAGGACGTGCCGAGCGACTTCTCCAGCCGTGGCCCACGGTTCGGGGACGGGGCGGCCAAGCCGGAGATCAGCGCGCCGGGCGGCGGCATCGTGGCGGCGGCTCCCGCCGGCGTGCCGCCGCTGGGTGAGCCGGTCGGCGACGGCTACCAGCAGCTCGACGGCACCTCGATGGCGACCCCGCACGTGGCCGGCGCGGCGGCGATCCTGGCCCAGCAGCACCCGGACTGGACGGGCTCCACGCTGAAGTCGGCACTCGTCAGCAGCGCGCACGAGGTCGCCGGCGCCGGTGTGTACCGGGTCGGCGCCGGCCGGCTGGACGTGGACCGGGCGACCTCGTCCCCGGTCGTCGCCACCGCCGCGGTGTCGGCGTACCTGCCCTGGCCGAACACCGGGTCTCAGGAGCGCCGGACGGTCACCTGGACCAACTCCGGCGACGCGCCGGTCACCCTGGCGCTGACGGCCGACCTGGTCGACGGCCGGGGCCGGCCGGCCCCGGCCGGACTGGTCGCGCTGGCGTCGGACGGCGTGACCGTGCCGGCCGGCGGCAGCGTGCCGCTCGACCTGGTCGTCACCGGCCAGGACGGCCACACCGGCACCTACTCCGGGGTGCTCGTCGCCACCGACGCCGCGGGCGCGGTCCGGACCCGCACCGCGATCTCGGTGTACCAGCAGGAGCAGCGGTTCTCGTTCACGCCGACCCTGGTGGACCGAGACGGCACCGAGACCACCGGCGACTTCCGCTCGATCGCGTTCGTCGTCGACCTGGCGTCCGGCGACTCCTACTACGTCCCGACGGGCCAGACGGTCTCGTTGCCCCGCGGCCGGTACGCCGTGCACGCCACGATCGTCACCGCGGCGCCGGGTCAGGAGTCGTCGTTCACGACGATCAGCCATCCCGAGCTGAACCTGGACCGGGACGTCAGCCAGGTGTTCGACGCGCGGATCGGCCAGCCGGTCATCGCGGAGCCGGACAACCCGGACGCCCGCGGCGGGACGCACTCGCTGTTCGTCATGTCCCGGGTCGAGGCCTGCGACTGCCTGTACGCGTTCTACACCGATGTCGACGCGCGGTTCGAGCCGCTGTTCGCGGCGACCCTGCCGGGCACGGCGTCGGACGCCTACGCGCTCGGCGTCGCCCGCCGGGCCACCGAGCCGGACCTGGAGATGGTGGCGAACGACGGGCAGCCGTTCGACGTCAACCTCCAGGCGCTCTTCGGCACGCCGCCGCCCGAGGAGGGGCCCCTCACGGCCGTCTACGGCGGTTCCGGCACGCCGGCGGACCTCGCCCGGATCGACGCCACCGGCAAGCTCGTGGTGGTCGAGTTCGACCCGAACGTCGGGCGGGAGGAGTGGCTGCGGCGTGGCGTCGCCATCGCGAAGGCGGGCGGCAGGCTGGCCATGTTCCGGTTCATCGACGACGGTGCCACGCCGCTGCCGCCGGGCGACCCCGTGGAGGGCGAGCCGGTGCCGACCTTCTACGGCTCCCAGAGCGGCACCGTGGACCGGCTGACCGAGCTGGTCAAGAAGGGCGAGACCACGGTCGACTACGCCAGCCGGGCGGCCACGGACCTGCGTTACGAGCTGGTCCACGGCGTCGACCGGCAGGTCACCGCGCCGGTCGTCTACCGGCCGAGAACCCGGGACCTGGCCACCATGCGTGCCGCCTACCACGACAACGCGCCGAACACGGCCAGCTTCGTCGCGTTCGGCAAGCTGTTCGGCCGCTACGTCGGCACCGGGTACTTCGCGCACACGACCGGTGGCCGGGAACGGGTGGAGTACTTCACCCCGACCGAGTGGGACCTGACAGCGGCCACCGGGCTGTACCTCTCGGACGACACCGTGACGCTCGCCGCGCACCGGCCGCCCACCCGGGTGGCCTGGAACAAGGCGGTCGTCGGTCCGTCCCTGCGCGGCACGACGAAGAACTTCATCCCCGAGGAGATGCATCCCTGGTCGTGGCGCCACGACGGGCGGATCAACGTCAAGGTGCCGATGTACGGGGACGCGGCGGGCCGGCCGCGGATGGTCGACGCGTTCAGCGACACCACCGGCTCGGTCGCGGTGTACCGGGACGGCGTGGCGCTCGGCACGGGTCCGGTGTACGACTTCGCCGAGTACCCGGTGCCGGACGGGGACTCGGCGTACCGGGTGGTGGCCGACGTCAGGCAGTCCGACGCGACGTGGTCACTGTCCACGGCGGTCACCGCGGAGTGGGCGTTCCACTCCTCGTCGGCTGGTGAGGGCAAGGCACTGCCGATGCTGACCACCCGGTTCGACCTGGACGTGGACGTGCACAACCGGGCACCGGGCAACCGGCGGTTCTCGTTCCCCGCGTACGTGGAGCGCCAGGACGGGCCGGCCCGGATCACATCGCTGTCGGTGGACGTGTCCTACGACGACGGCGCGACCTGGCAGCGGGCCGACGTCCACCGGGACCACGACCACTGGTCGGTGACCGTGCGACACCCGCGCGACGGGTACATCTCGCTGCGGTCCCGCGCCACCGACGCGGACGGGAACCGGTTGGACCAGACCATCGTCCGGGCCTACCAGCTCGGCTGAGGGGACCGGGACCTGGCGGCACCGCACGCGGTGCCGCCAGGTCTGTCCCGCCGCGTTCAGCTCGGCAGCAGGTCCGCCACGGTGATCGGGATGTGGCGGACGCGGATGCCGGTGGCGTTGTGGACCGCGTTGGCGACCGCGGCCGCCATCCCGACCATGCCGATCTCGCCGATGCCCCGGACGCCGGTGTCGCTGAGCAACGTGTCCGGGTGCTCGACGAAGTGCACGTCGACCTCCTGGACGTCCGCGTTCACCGGCAGCAGGTAGCCCGCGAGGTCGGCGTTGGCGAGCCGGCCGTTCTCCTCGATCTCCAGCCCCTCGAGCAGCGCCGCCGACGCGCCCCAGATCATGCCGCCCGAGATCTGGTTCCTGGCCGTCGCCGCGTTGACGATGCGGCCGGCGTCGAACACGCCGAGCATGCGCGGCACCCGGATCTCCCTGGTCCACCTGTGCACCCGGACCTCGGCGAACTGGGCGCCGAACGAGCTGAACGAGTGCTTCGTCCGCTCCTCGCCGGGCGCGGACGACCCCTCCGCCGTCAGCTCGGTGCGCCCGGTCGCCCCGAGCAGCTCGCCGAACGACATGCTCCGGTTCCCGGCCAGCACCCGGCCGCCGGCATAGGACACGTCGAGCCCCTCGAACGGCGCGCCGGGGCCGGACGCGAGGTCCACGAGCCGGTCGATGATCACCGCGGCGGCGATCATGATCGCCGAGCCCGCGCTCGCGGTGGCGGTGGAGCCGCCGGACAGCCCACCCGGCGGCAGGGCGGAGTCGCCGAGCCTGGGGGTCACCCGCGCTCGCTGGATGTCCAGGGACTCCGCGCCCACCTGGGCGAGGACGGTGAGCAGGCCGGTGCCCGGGTCCGCGCCGCCGGTCGCGACCTCGGCGGTGTCGTCGGCGTACAGGGTGATCCGCACCGTGGCCGGGAACCGGAACGCCGGGAACATCGCGCTCGCCGTGCCCATCCCGACGAGCCAGTCGCCGTCCTCCCGGCGGAACCCGCGGTTCGCCCAGCCGAACCGCGCCGCGCCGATCCGGTAGCACTCGTCGAGGTGCTTGCTCGACCACAGCAGGTCCGAGCCGTGCGGGGCCGTCGAGTCGTTGCGCAGCCGCAGCTCGATCGGGTCCATGGCCAGCGCGACGGCCAGCTCGTCGATGGCGCTCTCCAGCGCGAACGAGCCGGGCGCCTCGCCGGGCGCGCGCATGAACGTGGTCGGCGGGATGTTGAGCGGCACCATCTTCTGCGACAGCGCCAGGTTCTTGGTGGTGTAGTACTCCTTGGTGTTGTGCGAGGTCTGTTCGACGAACGACCGGCGCGTGTCCGTCGTGCACCACGACTCGTGCCGGACGGCGACGAGCGTGCCGTCCGTGTCCGCGCCGAGCCCGATCCTCTGCACCGTCGCCGCGCGGGTGGCGGTCGCGGTGAACACCTGCTCGCGTGTCAGCGCGATCTTGACCGGCCGGTCGAGCACGCGTGCCGCGGCGGCGGCCAGGAACGCCGCGGCCGACGTGCGTGCCTTGCCGCCGAAGGCGCCACCCACGAACGGGTTGATGGCGTGGACGGCGGACTCGTGCACGCCCAGTGCGCTCGCGAGCTCCGTCGCCTGCAGGTTGCCCGCCTGGTTGCCGCTGTAGATGGTCAGCTCGTCGCCGTCCCACACGGCGACCGCCGAATGCGGCTCCATCGCGGCGTGGTTCTGCGTCGCGGTGGTGTACGTCGCCTCGACGACGACCGGGCTGGCCGCGAACGCGTCCTCGATGGACTCGACGCCGGAGGCGAGGATGGCGTGGGTCGACGGTGAACCGTCCCGGCCCGGCGGGGCGTCCTCGGCGGTCGCCAGCCCGTCCGCCAGCGACGTCAGGGCGGGTTTCTCGTCGTAGTCGACGGTGATGGTGAGCGCGGCGTCCCGCGCATGTTCGAACGTGTCCGCCACGACCACGCCGATCGGCTGGCCGTAGTAGCTGACCTGCCTGTCCCGCAACGGAACCCAGGTCTCGCCGAACATCGGGTTCCTGCTCGCGCGCAGGTCGAGCGGGTCGAACGGCGAGTACACGCCCAGCACCCCGGGCGCGCTCTTTGCGGCCGTGGTGTCCATGCTCCGCAGCTCGCCGTTCGCGATGGTGCTGAGCACGACATGGCCGTGGACCATGCCGGGCAGGTTGTTGTCGGTCCCGTACCTGGCGCGGCCGGTGACCTTCAGCGGCGCCTCCACCCGGCCGGTCATCCGCGACTCCCCTCGATCAGTGCCCGCACGACCGTCCTCGTCAGCAGGGACGCCTTGAAACCGTTGTCCGACAGGGGCTTCGCGCCGTCCGCGGCGACCGCCGCCGCCCGCTCGAAGGCCTCGGCGGTCGCCGGTACGCCACGAAGCGCGTCCTCGACCGCGGTGAGCCGCCACGGCACGGTCGCGACGCCGCCCACCGCCACGCGGGCGTCGGCGACCTGTCCGTCCTGGAGGTCCAGTGCGACCGCGGCCGAGCACAGCGCGAACTCGTAGGACGCGCGGTCGCGGACCTTCACGTAGGTGGAGCGCCGCGCCCAGTCCAGCCGTGGCACGACGACCTCGGTGACCAGCTCCCCGGCCCGCAGGTCGTGCTCGACCTCGGGCGTCTCGCCCGGCAGGCGGTAGAAGTCGGCCAGGCGCACCGTCCTCGTGCCGCCGGCGCTGGTCAGGCTCAGCCGCGCGTCGAGCGCGACGAGGGCGACCGCCAGGTCGCTGGCGTGGGTCGCCGCGCAGTGCTCGCTCGTGCCCAGGACGGCGTGGTTGCGGTTGGCGCCGGTGATCGCGGGGCAGCCGCTGCCGGGGACGCGCTTGTTGCACGGCATCGCGACATCCCGGAAGTAGCCGCACCGGGTGCGCTGCAACAGGTTGCCGCCGATGCTGGCCATGTTGCGCAGCTGCTGCGACGCGCTCGCCAGCAGGGCACGGGAGATCACGGGGTACACCCCGGGATGCGCGGCGACGTCGCTCATCCGCTCCAGTGCACCGACGCGCAGGCCGTCCCGGGTGTCGATGCCTCGCAGGGGCAGATCGTTGATGTCCAGAACCCGTTGCGGCGTCAGGACGTTGAGCTTCATCAGGTCGACGAGGGTCGTCCCGCCCGCGAGGAACGTGCCCGGTGTCGCGAAGGCCGCGTCGACCGACGCCGGCGTCGTCAGCTCAAACGGTCGCATCGGACCGCCTCGCCTGTTCGACCGCCGCGACGATGTTGGGATAGGCCGCGCAGCGGCAGAGGTTGCCGGACATGAACTCGCGGACGTCCGCGACGTCCTGCTCGACCGCGGCGACCGCCGACATGACCTGGCCGGCGGTGCAGAAGCCGCACTGGAGGGCGTCCTGGTCGACGAACGCCTGCTGGACCGGGTGCAGCCGGTCCCCGTCGGACAGTCCTTCGACCGTGGTGACCGGGCCGCGCACGGTGGCGGCGAGCGTGAGGCAGGAGAGCACCGGCCTGCCGTCGACGTGCACGGTGCACGCGCCGCACTGGCCGCGGTCGCATCCCTTCTTGGGTCCGGTTATGGAAAGGCGTTCACGTAACGCGTCCAGCAACGTCACGCCCGGCTCGACACGCAGTGACTCGGTACGGCCGTTGACTCGCAGAGAGATGTCCACCAGATCTTTTCCCCAAGGCTGTGCGGATCGGTGATGTGCCACCTGTAACGGATATCTATCCGCTTCAAAACGCTACCGGAGGGTCGTTCGCTTCGCAAAGGACTGGAGTCGCTCCAGGTACATTTCAGTGCGCGAGAGGGCAGGGGAGGGGCGGGGATGACGACCGGATCGGTGAGCCCACGCCGCGCGGACACGCGACGCAACAACGAGCGCATCCTCGCGGCGGCACTGGAGTCCCTGGCGGGCGGGGACGAGCTGTCCTACAACGCCATCGCGAGGAAGGCCGGTGTAGGAGTCGGCACCGTGTACCGGCACTTTCCGACCCCGGAGGCACTGGTGCTGGCCGTCTACCGCCGCGAGGTGCGGCACCTGGTCGAGGCGGTGCCGGACCTGCTCGCCGAGCACCCGCCGGAGCGGGCCTTCCGGACCTGGACCAGCCACCTGGCCAGCTACATGATGACCAAGCGAGGCCTGGCCGACGCCCTGTCCACCGCGACCGCCACCGCGGACGAGGACCTCGCCGCCGGCACCTACGAGGCCCTGCTGGGCGCGGTCACCACGCTGCTGGCCGCGTGCGTCGAGGCCGGCGCCGTCCGCCCCGGCCTCGACCCGTCGACGGTGCTGCTCTCCCTCGGCGGCCTGGTGCATCTCGACCCGACCGGCGACTGGCAGCGTCAGACGGCGAACTTCACCGACCTCCTGTGGCGCGGCCTGCACGGCTGACCGGCCGGCCTCACCTCACCTGAGCCGACACCATCACGTTCTCGACCTGCGTACTTCACTACACGATATCAACCATATAGATGTCCAAATTTTTGGCGCGATGGTGAGGCGCACGCCTCGAACGACGGTCGCGGGGCGTCAAAAAACGCCGGGAAGGGAAACCCTTCGGCAGGCGCGTCCCGTCAGGCCGCGGACGTGACGGTTCTCCGTCGTGCGGCCAGGCGCCAGGTCCACAGCCCGTTGACCACGAGTACGCCGAACACGACGTAGACCAGGGCGCTGAAGTACAGGTGCGAGGAGATCTGCAGCGGCACGCCGATCGCGTCCACGACCAGCCACACGATCCAGAACTCGACCAGGCCCAGACTCTGCATGAGGAATGCGAGGGCGGTGCCGACGAAGATCGCAGCGTCCGGCCATGGCGCCCACGACGCGTCGAACGCGTCCAGCACCAGGGCGAACGCGGCGGTGCCGGTCACGAACGCGGCCACGGCGGCGAGCCGTTCGCGGGCGGTGCCGGTCCGCACGGGGACCCCGAGCACGGGATCGCGCCTGCGTGCCCAGGCCCACCAGCCGTAGACCGCGATCACGCCGACGATCACCTGCCGCACCGCCAGCCCACCGAGGTGGGCGGACAGGTACACCCCGAACAGCAACGCCACCGACGCCAGCTGCACCGGCCACGTCCACAGGGTCCGCGCCCGCGCGAGGAACACCACCGCGATGGCGAAAACCTGGCCGAGCAGCTCGGCGTAGGACATGGTCTGCCCGAGAAACGGAATACCGTTGTCCAGCAACACGTGCACGACAAACCTCGCAGCCCGCGTGCTCCTCCCGTCCGGACTGTGACCGTCGGCCCCGGAATCCCACCGGGTCAACCATCCGCGGGTGCGGACGGGTCGCGGGCTGTACCGCCGGCTCGGAGTTCCACCGACCCCGGAACACGCGCCGTATTCAGCCTGCACCCGCCCGGAATCGCCGACACCCCGTTGTGAGCAACCCCACGACGGCCTTGCTCCGAACGTGGTTCATGCCTTTCAACTTGCGAACATACTTTCTAATCGCACGTCGTACGTGACCGGGATTTCTCCTCGGCCGGGCGTCCAGTTCGGACCGGTCGGCGCGTCACGGCACAATGTCGGCATGACACAAGTCAAGCTGCACACGTCGCATGGCCCGATCGTCCTCGAGCTGGATGCCGAGAAGGCGCCGGTGACGGTGGCGAACTTCCTCGGGTACGTCAACAACGGCCACTACGACGGGACGATCTTCCACCGTGTCATCCAGACGTTCATGATCCAGGGCGGCGGCTTCGAGCCGGGGATGCGGCAGAAGCCGGTCGGTGACGCGATCCAGAACGAGGCCCGGAACGGGCTCAAGAACCAGCACTACACCGTGGCGATGGCGCGTACCAACGACCCGCACTCGGCGACCGCGCAGTTCTTCATCAACACCGCGGACAACGAGTTCCTCAACCACACCGCGCCGGCCGGTCAGGGTTGGGGCTACGCGGTGTTCGGCCGGGTCGTGGAGGGCACCGAGACCGTCGACGCGATCGCGTCCGTGGCGACCGGCAACGCCGGCGGCCACCAGGACGTGCCGCGTGCCGACGTCACCATCACCAAGGCCGAGGTGCTCTGAGGCGATGGCACGGTCGGCGGGCCCGGCCCGCCGACCGTGCCATCGCGGGCGCTCGTCAGGCCACCCTGCGGGGCAACCCGCCGAGCCCCAGAAGCACCGCCAGGGGCACGGTGTAGCAGACGGTCGCCACCAGCAGGAGGTGTGCGTGCCTCGGCAGCAGCAGCATCAGCACGCTGACCAGGACCGGCACGCCGAGCACCAGTGCGGCCCGGCGTGCCTCCCGCGTGCGCCCGCCGCCGGCCGCCACGGCACCCGCGACCAGCCATGCCAGGGCAAGGCCCCAGACCACGAGGTGGGCCGGGCCGCTCAGCACCCGGTCCGCCGGCAGGGAGAACACGCCGTAGGTGCCGTACGTCTTCATGACCAGCGCGACGCTGGTGACGATCGCCCCGGCGAGCAGGATGATCCGGCCACCGACCAGCTGCCAGCCGCGAGCCGGTCCTGGCGACCAGGTCAACGCGGTGGCGACCAGCGCGCCCAGCAGCATCCACCCCGTGTCGGGGACCACCGAGTCCAGGAAGTCGGTGTGTCCGACCGGTGGGATGGCCAGGAAGCCGGCCGTGCCGAGCCAGGCGCCGGCCGCGGCGACGCGCCGCAGCCGGGCCATGCTCAGCACCGCCACGACGATCCAGATCCCCCACACCACCGCGTGCGGGGTGTCCTCGACCGCCCTGTGCCACGACAACGGCGAGCCCGACTGCAACACCCCCGCCAGCCCGTCCAGCAACGGCGCGGCGCCGGCCAGCAGGACGAGCGGACCGACCAGGCTGACGATCGCGAACACGTCCTGGTGGTCGATGCCGCCGTCCGCGTCCACCATGCGCCGCAGGTGGGCGCGCAGCGCGCCCCGGATCAGGTCCGCGGTCTCCCCGAGGCTGGGCCGTGTTCGTTCCCCCGCGCCGGCCAGTAGGACGCCGAGCATCTCCTCGCCGTGGTGCTCGCGGTGGTCACGTGGGTACCAGGCCAGCAGGCGCCGGTAACGCTCGGTCAAGTTCGTCGATTCCGTCACGCCGTTCCTCCCCAAGAACCGCGCGTGCGGGCGTTGCCGCGCCACGCGGGCATATGACATGATCGTCTTTATATACCGATCAACTGACTATTGCAAGCGTGGGCCGATGGTGGCATGGCTCGGTTGCGCCGGTCCCGCGGTTCTCCCTTGTGCGGCCCGGCGCCGCCGAACGTAATGTCTCTCCCATGGTGTGGTTATGAGAGGGACAAGTGCTCGCGAGGTCACCAGGAGTGCGCCGTTCCAGCTGGTCGCGCGGCTCGGGCTCATCGCGTACGGACTGGTGCACCTGCTCGTTGCCTGGCTGGCGCTGCAGGTCGCGTACGGCGACCTCGACGGCGACGGCGTCGGCAAGGCGGACAAGACCGGCGCCCTGCAGTCCATCTCCGGCGGCACGGGCGGGGACGTGGTGCTGTGGCTGGTCGCGGTCGGGCTCGGCGTCAGCGCGTTGTGGCAGCTCGCGGAGGCGCTCGAGAAGGGCCGGAGCGCGTGGCGGCGCGCGATGAACGTCGGCGAGGCGGTCCTGTTCGGCTACCTGTCGTTCACCGCCGGCAAGCTCGCGGCGGGTTCGCCGGCCACCTCGACCGACCAGGCGCAGCAGGGTCTGGTCGGCAGCCTGCTCGCGGAGTCGTGGGGCAAACCGGTGGTCGTGGCGATCGGGGTCGCGGTGGTGGCGGCCGGGGCGGCCCTCGCCTGGCACGGCCACAGCCACGACTTCACCCAGGACCTGGACCTCAGCAGCGCGTCGGCCGGCACCCGCCGGGCCGCGGTGCGGTTGGGCCATGTCGGCTACCTCGCCGTCGGCGCGGTCTACGCGGTGGCCGGCACGCTGGTCGTGGTGGCGGCGGTCCAGAGTGACCCGGCCAAGGCGACCGGGTTGGACGTCGCGCTCAAAACCCTTGCGGCACAGACGTATGGCACGGTGTTCCTCACCCTGATCGCCGCGGGGCTGGCCACCTTCGCGATGTACACCCTGTTCGACGCCCGCTTCCGCCGGCGCTGAGCCCGAGCGCGCCGCCCCGAGAGTGCAACCGGGGCGGCACGTTCCTCTTTCACGGCGATTGATCGGATCTATCCGCTGGTTTCGTCCAAGTCAACACCTTGACGGCCGTCAGACATCCGATGTTAACTGGTTGCGGCATCGCCACGTTCACCTTCACCCCTGCCCCGGAAGGTGCGCCAATGAGGTCGCTCCGCGTGCTGTCCGTCGCCGTGCTCACCGGCGCGGCGCTCGCCGTCATCCCCGCCACGACCCCCGCCTCCGCCTCGCCGACCGACGCCGCGTTCTCCTCCTCGGCCGGCCGGCTCGACGTCGACTACGCCGCCTACCTCGCCAGGCACGACATCGTCTACAACCGTCCCAACACCAACCCCGCCTACGGGCTCACGGTCGGCAACGGCCGCACCGGCGCCATGGCCTGGCAGGCCAACGGCCTGACCATGCAGGTGTCCAGTGTGGACGCTTCGCAGCAGACCGCGTTCGGCGCCGGACTGGTCAACCTCAGTACCTCGCCGGCCATGGAGTCCGGCTACAGCACCTACCAGCAGCGGCTCTCGCTGTACGACGGCACGCTGACCACCAGGTACGACAACAACCGCACCGTCACGGTCATGGGCCGGTCCGGCTCCGAGGTGATGGGCATCCACGTCGACGACGCCCGCTCCGGCGTGAGCAGCGTGACCGTCGAGCTGTCCCTGTGGGACGTCGCGAACCTCGCCAACAGCGGCGACGTCCCGGACATCAACACGTGGCGACAGGTGTCGAGCTACGCCGACTCGACCGGCGCCGGCATCAGCCGTGGCCAGAACGACCCGCAGAAGTTCGGCTACACCCTCGCCGCCACCGTGGAGGGCGCGAACTACAGCGCTTCGGTGGTCGACAACAGCCGCGTCCGGCTGACGATCACGCCGACGTCGAGCTACACGGTGTGGTTCACCGCCAGCACCCGGCTCAACGCGCCGGGCAACGACTCCGTCAACCAGGCGCGCAACGCGCTGGCGTCGGTCAGGTCGACCGGCTACCCGGCGACGCTGGCCGGCTACCGCGACTTCTGGCACAACTTCTGGGCCAGGTCGTTCGTACAGTACGGCGGCCTGTCCGGGGACGCGGACTACCTCGAGAACGTCTACTACCTGTCCACGTACCTGATCGCCGCCGGCGGCTACGGCAACTACCCGTACCACTTCATCAACGGCGTGTTCCGCTCGACCGGCGACGCCACGAAGTGGAGCAACGCGTACTGGTACTGGAACCAGCGCGACGTCTACAACTCGTTCCTCGCGTCGAACCACGTCGACCTCATGAACACCTTCAACAACCTCTACAGCCGCAACTTCGGCGCGTTGAGGTCCTACACCCAGACGCGGTACGGCGTCGACGGCCTGTGGGTGCCCGAGACCATGGGCTGGGACGGCAACGCCCGCGGCACCGTGGGCAGTGACTACACGAAGAACATCCTGTCGACCGGGTACGAGGCCGCGTACAACATGTACCTGCAGTACCGGTACACCAACGACGCGAACTACCTGCGGAACGTGGCGTACCCGTTCCTCCGCGAGACCGCCAAGTTCTACTCCCGCATGCTGTCCGTCGACGGCAACGGCAAGTACTACATGGCGGACTCGAACTCCCACGAGACGTACTGGAACGTGCGGAACGCGATCACCGACCTCGCCGCGGTGCGCAGTCTCTTCCCGATCGCGATCCAGGTGTCGACACAGCTGGGGCTGGACTCCGGGCTGCGGCCGGAATGGCAGCGGGTGCTCGACAACCTGGTGGCCTACCCGCAGCAGAACGGCCAGTACCTGCCGCACGAGCCGCCGCTGTCCCAGACCCGCAACGGCGAGAACGTGGCCGCGGAGCTGATCTGGCCGTACAACGTCACCGGCATCGGCTACCCGGACTACCAGACCGCGCTGAACACGTGGAACGCCAGGCCTTTCCCGTACGGAAACGTGTGGGCCAACGACGCGGTCCAGGCTGCCCGGCTCGGCCTCGGCGACCAGGCGTTCAGCGGCATGAAGCGGATGTTGCAGCAGTACCAGAACTATCCGAACGGGTTCACCAACAACACGAACGGGGTGTTCGAGTACCACGGGGTGCACCTGTCGGCGATGAACGAGTCGCTGCTGCAGTCCTACGACGACAGGATCCGTGTGTTCCCGGCGGCGCCGAGCGGCTCGACCTTCGTCGGCAGGTTCACCCTGCTGGCGAAGAACGGCTTCCTGGTCAGCTCGGAACGCGAGGCGAACGAGACGAAGTACGTCGGCATCCGCAGCCAGTGGGGCGCGACCGCGCGGGTGGTCAACCCGTGGGGCACGCAGCAGGTCCGGGTGCGGCGCGCGTCGGACAACGTGGTCCTGCAGACCACCTCGGCGGCCGAGCTCGAGTTCGCGACGGCGGCCAACACCGTCTACGTCGTCGAGCGCACGGCGAAGCCGCTGACGTCCTACGCCACCACCCGGTTGACCGGCACACCGAACCAGGGCGCGAAGTCGTTGAGCGGCACCGCGTCCACGCTCGGGCTGAACGCGTCCGGCGGTGGCCTGGTGAACGACACCGAGGGCACCTACGACAGCAACTGGCACCTGACCACGAACCGCGGCTACGGCGACTACAACGACGACACCCACCACTCGACGACCGTCAACGCCGCCGCGTCGTACACGTTCACCGGCACGGGCATCGAGTACCTCGCGGAACGCAACGGGGACATGGGCACCGTGGACGTGTACCTGGACAACACCTTCCAGGCCACCGTGGACCTCCACGTCACCGGCGCCCGCCAGGTCCAGCAGGTCGTCTGGCAGAAGTCCGGCCTCGCCCGCGCCCAGCACACCGTCCGCATCGTCAACCGCAGCACCTCCGTCGGCATGATCGACGCCTACCGCGTCACGGCGTGATCGGCTGAGCGTCACCCGTCGCCACGCCGGCACCCGAGGGTGCCGGCGTGGAAAGGCGTTCCGTGCTTGACATGGAACGGCGTTCTGTGAACCCTTTCGACCGGGGGAGTGTTCGACGAGGTTGGGGATCCCACCACGAACGGGGACCGTCCATGCTGAGAAGAACCCTGCTGGTCGCGGCGATCATCGCGAGCACCGCGGTCCAGGTCCCGAGTGCCGCGGCCGTGACCAGGTCGGAGATAGCGGGTGCGTCGCCCACCGCGCCGGCCCTGGTCGTCAGCGGCGAGGGCGGTGTGTACAACCCGGCCGGTGACCCGCCGACCTGGTACGCGATGGCCGAGGCCTACGACACCGGAACCGCCGCGGCCCCGACGCGAACCGTGTACGGCGGCTACATCGACCACTACGACGCCGACGGGGTCTCGGACAACGCGCAGCTGGTCTCCACCAACGGTGGCCAGAGTTTCGGCGCCACAACGCAACCAGGGTACGAGGCGAGCGCACGGCTGGCCGACGGCCGGGTCGTCGACGCGCAGTTCGTCGGCCAGACCTCGGTCTCCCTGCAACGGCGCACCCTGCCCATGCGTTACTCGACCGACGACGGCGCGACCTTCCCCACCACCGTGACCGCGACACTCGACATCGCGCCGCAGAGCTTCGCCGCCACCAGCGCCAACTTCTTCCCCAACTCGGTCATCCAGGTTCCGAACGGCCCGCTGCTGATGGCCGGGTACGCCAACCTGTCCGGCGGCCAGTCCGCGCTTCTCCTGCAGAGCACCAACGCCGGGCAGAGCTGGACGTTGCGCGGTGTCATCGCCCAGGGCTCGTCCTCCCGCGGCTACTCGGAGACCGCGATCGCGCTGAACTCCGACGGGGACCTGGTCACCGTCAGCAGGTCCTCGACCTACGACAACCTGTGGCGGCGGATGTCCACCGACCTGGGCGCCACCTGGACCGGCGCGGTGCAGGGCATCCCCGAGTTCGCCGCGGACGCGGCCGGCAACCGGCCGTTCGGCCGGATCAACCCCCGGCTCTCCCTGCTGCCCAACGGAATCCTCGCGCTGGTCGCCGGCCGGCCGGACAACTACGTCGCCCTGTCCTACGACGGTAGGGGCACCACGTGGAACGTCAGGAAGGTCTTCTACGACAACCACTCGACGGCCAGCCCGCAGGACCTCAACGAGGGGAGCAGCGGCAACGCCGACTTCGCCTGGACCGAGTCGAACCGCGCCGTGCTGCTGGCCGACAGCTGTCACGCCATCACCTACCAGGGCGGCCACTACAACAAGTGCAAGTGGCACGACGCCCCCATGTCCGGTGGCACCAACGAGTTCCAGCTCGTGCGTGCCATGGCGGACGTGCTCACGCCCGACACCGGCAAGATCGACCTGGCGTCGAAGGCCACGCTGAGCGGCGACCTGGGCGCGGTCGTGGGACACGCCCGCAGTGGGCCGCGGGGTGCGGTGGACGGCAGCACCGAGCTGTGGTCCGGCGCGGTCAGGCAGGGCGGCGGCGGCACGTTGGACATCGCCCTCGACCGCCCGTACACGTTGACCAGGGCCGGGCTGAGCCTGGCGCTCGGCGGGACGGAGAGTGCGACGGTCCAGACCAAGCTGGCCGCCGGCGACGCCTGGCAGGACTGGTACTCGGTGACCGACCAGGAGGGTTACGCGCTGCGCTACACCTCGCCGGCGGCACGGAAGGCCCAGTACGTGCGGGTGGTCACCGGCACCGCCTCGTACTGCCCGCCGGGCGTCACCGCGCCGTGCGGCCTCCTCAACGAGATCGAGCTGTACGCCGGTGACGTGGACTCGTTCGAGAACGACCCGGTGAACGGCATCCCGCGCGGGTACTCCGTGGACTACACGGTGGACGACGAGGGCAAGGGCCACCAGGGCGTCTGGGTCACGAAGTCCACGGGTGGCAGCGGCAGCAGCCGCGCGCTGTTCATCACCGACGACCACGACCAGCACCTGCCCGCGGTCCGGCGAACCGACGCGTCCAGCGCGGCCAGGACCCTGGAGTTCCGGTTCCATCCGGTCAGATGGCGGCCGGCGGGGGAGGGCGCGCCGTCGTCGTTCATGTTCGACCTGCTGGCGACCCCGGTGAGCGGCCAGCGCCGGACGGCCTACCACCTGTCGGTCTGGCGCGACGGCACCGTCCGCTACTACGCGGGCAACGCGTGGCACACGCTCGGTGCCGGCCCGGCGCTGGACCCGTCGACGGCGCTGTGGTCCACCATCGTGATCACCGCGACGACGACGCAGGCCACCGTCACCGTCAACGGCGTCACCATCGGCACGGCGACCCGCGCCGACGGCGCCACCAGCAACATGACCGGCCACCAGTTCTCCGCGAGCAGCACGGCGGACGCGAACGAGACCTTCATCGTGGACGACGTCCGCACCGGCTGACCGTGCCGTGCACTACGCGAACCCCAGGTCGTCCACGAAGAACGTCATGCCGTACTCGACCGGGTCGCCGGTGGCGAAGGTCGCGCCCGACAGCGTGTCGGCCGGTTCCGCGCGGGTGGTGGTCGTGAACTCCCGCGCGCCGATCCGCACGGTGGCCGACGTCGCCGTGGCGTCGACGGCGAACGGCGTCCACGTGTTGTTCGGGATGGCCGTCGTGAGGGTGCCGAGGGGCTGCCAGGCGCCGCCGTCGAACACCTCCAGTGCCTGGGTCGTGCCCGGCCTCAGGCGGAACCGCCACGGCCGCACCGGCGTGCCGTCCCGGTGGCCGCCGACCGCGAACGTGAACGGGCCGCGGAAGTCGTTGGTGGCCCAGGTGAAGGACATCCGCTGATGGCCGACGTCCGGCGCCACCGCGGTGGCGGTCGCGTAGTCGTCGAGGAACTTGTCGAACAGGCGCATCGACGCTGCGCTGTCCGCGCCGTGGATCTCCTGGTCGGACACGGTGGTGTTGCGTGCGTCGACGAACCCGCGCGGCACCGCGTACTCGGGGTCGTTCTCGAAGGTCCGCAGCCCCGCCGCGTACACCGCCAGCTCGGTCACCGCCGTGCCCGACGGTGCCTCGACCCGGACGTACTTCGCCTGTCTCGTCCCGAAGTCCGTGTACCGCAGGGCGTGGTCGCGCACGCCGGAGGCACGCACCACCGGTGTCCACCCGCGGCCGTCGGCGGACACCGACACCACGGCCGACGACGGCCGCCCGTCGCCGAGCATCAGGCCGATCCGGTTCACCGGGTAGGCCCGGTCCAGCTCGACCGTCATCGACGGGTTGCCGTGCCGGCGGTCCAGCACCGCCGCCGAGTGCCGTCGCGAGCTGCCGTCCACCGCGCCTTCCGGCCGCTGCTCGGGGAAACGCCGGTCGCCGCGGGCGAAGTCGCCGGTGATCCGCACGGTCCCGTTGTGTGCCTTGGTCTCCAGGTCGATCCTGCCGGTGCCCGGGGTGACGGCGCTGACGTACGACGCGAAGATCCCGTACTGCTCGTGGTAGGCCTTGCAGCCCCACACCGCGCAGTAGTCACCGAAGAACACCGTCCGGTCGGCGTCCACGTCGACCATCGCGTTGTTCCCGCTGGTGCCGTCGAACCGGCCGTTGCCCGTCTCCGACGGGTACCGCGACAGCACCAGCCGCTGCTCGTCCCACGTGCGGCCGGTGCCGTCGTGGCTCACGTACAGCCGGTCGTCCGGCCGTCCGGTCGCCAGCAGCAGGATCCCGTTGGGTTGCAGCAGGAGCTGCGGGCTGATGCCGACGACCTGGGTGCCGTCCGGGCCGGTGAGCGGCTCCGACGGCGACCACGTCCGGCCCAGGTCGGTCGAGAAGCTCGTACGCAGGCGAGGCGGGTTCTCGCCGGTGCGCACCGCGGCGACGAGCCGGTCGTCGGTGGTGAAGGACCAGCCGACCTCGTTGACCGCGACCGGGGCGGGGATCTGCCCACGCTGGCGCCACGACCGGCCGCCGTCGGTGGACTGGAGGATGATGCTGCCCTGCCGCTCACCCACGTAGGCCAGGTAGGCGGGCACGATGATCGTGCCGTCGGGCAGCAGCTTCACCTCGCGGTGCACCCGCAGTCCCCGGTCGCCGCCGAGCACCTTGCCGGCCGGGGGAGTGAACGGTGCCCTGGACAGCGACCAGGTCGTGCCGCCGTCGGCCGACCGCCACACCCGCAGGTCGATCCCGGTGTGCGCGTCGTCGCGCCACTCCGGGATGAAGTCGACCGACATGAGCGTGCCGTTGTCCAGCCGGAGCATGTTGCCGGCGCCGACCGGCGCGTCGCGCACCGTGGTGAGGAACGAGCGCCCGGAGTCGAGCGACGTCGACAGGTTGTTGACCGAGTCGGCGCCGGGCACGTCGTCGTTCGCCGAGGAGGAGACGAGAACCTTCTGCTCGGTGTGCCCGTCGACGACGGTGTCCATGGCGAAGGCACCCGGGTTCGCCGCTCTCGGCCCGGGACCCCAGCTCAGGACGTGCCACAGTGGACCGGCGCCGGACGCGTACGCGGCGGGCGCGGCACCGTCACCGGTCGGCAACGGGTTCACGGCGCCCGGTGACGTGCCACCGGGCGCCGCGGATCCGGTGGCACCGGCCAGAAGCACGACGGCCGTGCCGAGACCGAGGGCGGCACTCACGAGGTTGGCGGCGCGGGACATGGCGGTGCTCCTCGGGCAGGCGGGGGCAGCATGAGACGAGCGCGGCTCAGCTCGTCCGGCAGGTGCGGGGCTGGCCGGAAGTGCACCTGAAACCACGTTCCATGTCAATAGGCGCGGTGCCGTATCGCCGTCACCGGAACTGTTCGGTGCGAATTCGACAGGTGACCTCGGGTGGCTGTCAAGGTGGCGGAACGGCCACTGTTCCCTGGTGCCGTCCAGGTCCCACGATGAATCGGTCGAATGCGGAACGACGAAGGGGAATTCGATGGCATGGGAGACCGGGCAGTTGTGGCTGGCACCGGGGGCGACAGAAGATCGTTGGGTGGCGTGGGGGGATCCCGGGCCGTGGCAGGGCGTGCAGTTCACGCTGGCGCGCATGATCGAGGTGGGGCGGGTGGACGTGCAGAGCCGCGGTGTCGAGCTGGAGCGGTTCGCCCCGCAGCCCGACTTCGTCTACTGGACCACGCTGGTCAACCGCAGCAGTGCCAACTGGGCACTGTTCGCGCTCGCCGGTGGCGGGGTGGTGTAGATGTCCACGCCACGCAAAGCGCCGACGATGTACGTCAGGACGGATGAGGCCGGCCAGATCCTCAGCGTCTTCTGGCCCAACGTGCCGGCGGAGGGCGCGCCGACGCGTACCGGCGTCCGTCTCGCGCCCGGCGAGAACGTACACGAGGTCCCGGTGCCCGACGAGGTCAGCGCCGGCGCCGCGCCGGCGGAGTTCTTCGCCCGGCACGGCGTCAGCGTCGGGACGGACGGCCGCGCGACGCTCACACCGAGCGACGGCGCCTCGTAGCGGACCGCGCGGGCACGGGCCCACCAGCCGTCACCACGTGGTGACGGTCGCCACGGCCGAGGACAGCCGCGCCGGCGGTCCGGCGGCACCAGCGACCCTCACAGGAACCTGACACCCGCTGGTGGGCGCCTGTCCGCCGCGCGGCTGAGCGTCAGCCGGCGGGCGATGACACACTCTGCTGGTGATCCTCGGGTACGGCTTCGCGGTTCTCGCCGCTCTGGCGTCGGGCAGTGGCTCCATTCTGGAGTCCCTGGGCATCCGGCGCGCGCGTGCCTTCGGCGGCACGTCCATGGATCTGGTGAACCTGCGAAGCCAGCCGATCTACTTTCTCGGCATCGCGGTGGACCTGCTGGGGTTCGTCTTCGCGGCGATCGCCCTGCGGCAGCTTCCCCTGTTCCTGGTCCAGTCGCTGCTCGCGTTCAGCGTCGGCGTGACCGCGACGATCTCCGCGTTCCTGGGCACCCGCCTGGCACGACCGGGATGGGTCGCGCTCGGGTTGGGCGCGGTCGGCCTGGTACTGCTGGGTGTCTCGGCCGACCCCGGCCCGGCGCGACCCCTGCCGCCACACTGGCGCTGGCTACTGCTGGGCTTGGCGCTGCCGATCGCCTCGCTCGCCTTCTACGCCCAGCGGCGGGGTGGCCGCCGGGCCGCGGCGCTGCTGGCGTTCGGTGCGGGGCTGGGGTTCTGCGTCGTCGGTGTCTCGGCACGCACGCTGGAGTCGCGGGACGCGGTGTGGAAGTTGGTCCTGGAGCCGTCCGTCTGGGCCATCCTCGCCAACGGGCTCGTCGCCGCGGTGCTGTTCGCGATGGCCCTCCAGAAGACCGGCGCGACCGCGAACACCGCGATCCTGTTCACCACCAACACGGTGCTGTCCTCGCTCGTCGGCGTGCTGTACCTCGACGACCGGGTGCGCCCCGGCTTCATCGTCGCCGCGGTCGTGGGCTTCGTCTGCGCGATCGCCGGCGCGGTCGGTACCGCGCACTACGCGGCCATCGCGACGCATCAGGGCGAGGCCCCGACGCGTGAGAAGGCGGATCAGCCCAAGGAGTAGCTCGGGCTGATCCGGCGCACGGGTCGACGGCGGGTGGTAGGCAGGCGGTGGTGGGGGAGTCGCGCCGCCGGGGCACAGCGACGGACTCAGCACCAACACCACCACCTGCCAGGTAGATGGGTCCTCCCGGGATCCGCTCCCGTCACCGAGGACGGTTGGGACAGCCACCTCCGGCCGGTGACGCCCTCACTTCGTCCACGGCCTCTTGCGGGGCGCTCTACGGTCGCGCGTGACAACAACCAGCAGGCCACCGAAGGTCAGCAGCGCGGCTCCGACGGAGAGCAGTGCGGGGAGCCGGTGGTTGACCCCGGTGTTCGCGAGATAGTCCGGACCGAACGGGTAGTTGTCCTCAGGTGGGAAGCCACCCCTGCCGCCCAGTCCGGTGCCGCCCCCGCGGCGGCGGGGGAACGCCCCGTTGCCGGTCGTCGTGACCACGTTGGCCGGACCGGTGTTCTGGCTCGTCGTGGTTGTGACCGGCACCGTTGTGGTGGTCGTGGTGGTTGTGGTGGTCGTCGGGACGGTGTCGCAGCCCGGTGCGAAGAAGACGTTGGTGTCCAGGGAGACCTGGCCGTTGCGGGCGAGCGCGCGACCTTCGACGACGGTGCCGGTCGTGACCGTGATCGAGGTCAGCGCGAGGATCGAGCCGACGAAGTTGGAGCCGGTGCCCAGCGTCGCGGAACTGCCGACCTGCCAGAAGACGTTGCAGGGCTGGGCCCCGTTGATCATGCTGACGTTGCTCGAGGATGCGGTGATGAGCGCGGAGCCGACCTGGAAGATGAACACGGCATTGGGGTCGCCCTGGGCGTCCAGGGTGAGGGTGCCGGTCAACCCCATCGTGCTGGCCGAGTCGTAGACGCCGGCGGTCAGCGTGGTACCGCCCAGATCCCCCGTGATGGTGGCGATGGGGGCGCGCCCGGCGGCGTCGTTGTAGGCGATGACGAGGTCGGACTGCGCGCCGCCGGCCGCGGCGTCAGCGGAATGCAAGGTCCCACCCGTGATACCGGGTGGGAACCCGGTGATCGCCGTACCGGGACTGACCCCGACATCGCCGTTCAGCACGCTGGGGCCGGTGTTGGTGACCGCCTGTCCACCCAGGACGGAGTAGGTCGCCGTGGTACCCAGCCCGACCGGCGCCTCGGCGGCCGAAGCCCGGGTCGGGACCGACAACGCGGCCGCCAGCAGGAGGAGACTCAGCACGGCGACAAGGCCCACGGCCACCGTCCAACGCCTGGCGTCGAACCTGCCGATCGACCTGGTCACAGTTGGACCGTGGTTCATGAGCTCCTTCCCCCGCGCCGATGGATCACTCCCGGCAGGGGTTTCCGAACGCGCACCCACACGTGATCAATTCCTCGAATCCGGATTCGCTCGATGTCATTGGCGAAGTAGCCGTGAAGGCCTTACCAGGAGACGGGACGCGAGGACTGGGCGCCAGGTCGGCTGACAGTCCCGAACGTAGGCCCTGACGTTCACAGAGGCAATTGGACCAGTGAAGTGCACTCGTATGGCTCAATGTGGACGGTCAAATTGGACACTCTGCGTGTCTATTCCACGTTCGTGTCAGCGGTATCGCTCGACGGCGCGCTTCAGTTGAACTGCGAACTAGTTGGTGGCGTTACCCGCCGCCCTCGACACGGTCCTCACACGACTGTCCATCGTGGTCGGTGGGGCGCCGGCCGGGTGACCTCCCGTGCACGGGCGCCCGAGAAAAACACCTTCGGCCACCTCGCGAGTGCGAGGTGGCCGAAGGTGCGCGTGCTCGCCGGCGGTCAGCCGGGGTCCAGGATGCGCTTGAGGAAGCGCCGGGTCCGCTCCTCGCGCGGGTCACCGATGACCTGGGCGCTCGGGCCCTGTTCGACGATGACGCCGCCGTCGAGGAACAGGACCTGGTCGGCCACCTGCTCGGCGAAGCGGATCTCGTGGGTCACGATGACCGTGGTCCAGTCGTCGGCGGCGAGATCCTTGATCACGGCCAGCACCTCGCCCACGAGCTCGGGGTCCAGTGCGGAGGTGGGCTCGTCGAACAGGACCACGCGTGGTCTCAGCGCGAGTGCGCGGGCGATCCCGACGCGTTGCTGCTGGCCGCCGGAGAGCTGGAACGGGTAGGCGTCGCCCCGATCGCCGAGGCCGACCTGGTCGAGCAGGGTCCTCGCCTCGGCGACGGCTTCCTCGCGTGGGCGTTTCTGCGCGATGACCGGGCCCTCGATGACGTTCTCCAGGACCGTGCGGTGCGGGAAGAGGTTGTGGGCCTGGAACACCATGCCGCTCTGCGCGCGTAGCCGGTTGCTCTCCCGGCGGCCGGCCTTGCCCGGCGGTAGCTGGGCGAAGTCGACCTCGACGTCGTCGATCCCGATGACGCCGCGTTCGGGGGTCTCCAGCACGTTGAGCGCGCGCAGCACGGTGGTCTTGCCGGAACCGGACGGTCCCAACAGGACCGTCGACGTCCCGCGCCTGGACTCGAAGTCGATGCCGCGCAGGACCTTGTGGTCGCCGAAGGACTTCTCCAGCCCGTGCACGCGGATGCGGGCGGGCTCGGTGTTCTGCTCGGTGGTGTCAGTCATTTGGCCACATACCTGTCCAGTCGGGTCTCCAGTCGTTTCTGCGCGGCGGAGAGCCCGACGCAGATGATCCAGTAGTACAGCCCGGCGAAGGCGTACAGGGCGAGGAACTCGTTGCTCTCGGCCGCCGCGAGCTGTGACTCGCGGAAGAGCTCGGTCAGCAGCACGACCGACCCCAGTGAGGTGTCCTTCAACAGCGAGAGCAGCGTGTTGGACAACGGCGGCACCGCCGTCCTGGCCGCCTGCGGGAGGACGATCCGGCGCAGTGTCCTGGAGTAGTCGAGCCCGATCGTCGCCGCCGCCTCGAACTGGCCCTTGGGCACCGCGAGGATCGCCGACCGGACGACCTCCGCGGCGTAGCCGGCCACGTTGAGGCTGAACGCGATCACCGCCGCGGTGAACGGGTTGAACTTCAGGCCGATCTGCGGCAGCCCGTAGAAGACGATGAACAGCTGCAACAGCAGCGGGGTCCCTCGGATGATCGAGATGAAGCCTCTGGCCAGCCCCGACAGGACCCGGTAGGAGGAGATCCGGGCGAGTGCGACGAGCAGCGCGAGCGCGAGCCCGATCGCGAAGCTCACGATGGTCAGCGGAATGGTCACCTTGAGCAGGCCGACGAACATCGGCCACGCCGTGTTGCCGATGACCTCCCATGTGCTGCGGGCGCCGCGGCCTTCGGACAGGTCGGCCTTCCCGCCGTCGGGCACCGAGACGTCGGCCTTGAAGTACTTCTCCGAGATCTCGCGCAACGTCCCGTCGTCCTGGAGCGCGGTGATCGCCTTGTTCGCCTGGCCGATCAGCGCGGTGTCGTCCTTGCGGAAGGCGAGGACCTGCTCGCTGGTCTCGTCGCCGGCGTTCCCCGCGATCTCGACGTCGTCGGACCCGGTGCTGGCCAGATAGTCGAGCACGGCGATGTTGTCGTTGACGATCGCGTCGACCCGGCCCTGCGCGAGCAGCGCCGCGGCCTGCGCGAACCCCTCGACGGCCTCGACGTTCGCCCCGGCGTCGCGGGCGACCTGAGCCCAGTTGCTGGTCGCCGACTGTGCCGTGGTCTTGCCCTTGAGGTCGGCGAGGGTCTTGATGCTGTCGTCGCCCTTGCGCCGGACGATGACGCCGTGGGAGAAGGTGTAGGTCTCGGACAGGCCGTACTTCGCCTGCCGCTCGTCGTTGACCGACACCTGGTTGGCGATGACGTCGATCCGCTCGGCGTCCAGCGCGGGGAAGATCGCGTCCCACTGCGTTTCGACGAACTCGAGCCGCCAGCCCGCCTGCTTGGCGATCGCCTTGATGACCTCGATGTCGTAGCCGGTGAGCTCCGCCGTTCTCGGGTCGTGGAACGAGAACGGCGGGTAGGTCCCCTCGGTGCCGACCCGGACCACGGGTTGCCCGGCGTCCCGCGCCGGCGCCGCACTCGCCTGCGCGGGCACGACGATCACCAGCAGGAGGAACAGCACCACGCCCCTGAGCACATGTCGCATCAGCGACTCCCTCACCTTCCGCCAGATGCCCCGATCCGGCACTGCGCGGAAGAGTAGTGGGTCCGGCGGCTCACGGTCCCGTGATCCACTATGCGGGAAAGGGCGTTCTTCGCGGCCGACCCCGCGACGCGCGTCGCGGGGTCGGACAGCGTTGGGCGAACTCAGACCAGGTCGACGGTGACGGGGACGGCGGCGGCGAGGGTGTGGCCGACCGGGGACGACGCGGTGACCTTGGCGTGCAAGGCATCCAGGTCGGCGCGGGGCGCGGGCGAGCTGATCGTGACCTTCGCGGTGATCGAGTCGAAGCCCGCGTGACCTTCCGCCAGGCCGAGGAAGACCCGCAGGTCGATGTCCCCCTTGAGGTCGACGGTGAGCTCGTCGAGCCGGATGCCCGCGACGGCGGCGTTGGCGGCGTAGCCGACGGCCAGGCAGTTGCCGAGCGCGGACAGCAGCTGTTCGACCGGGTTGGGCGCGGTGTCGCCGCCACCGAGGCCCGACGGCTCGTCGGACGGCACGGGGTCGAACCCGCGGACGCGGGCGCTGGACTGGAAACCGCCGTTCCAGGTGACGTGCGCGGCCCAGGTGGTGTCCGCCTTGGCGGGGTCCTCCTGGATCGCGGACACCAACCCGCTCACAGCGGCCAGGTTGACGTTGTTCAGAGTGTCCACTTCGGCCGTCATCTGCTGCTCCTTCGCCTGCGGTCGGCCTTCAGCCTGCGTGTTCGTTCGGGCGCGTGGCAACGGCATCCACATCGTGGAACCGGGGACCGGCGGGCCGGTCGGCCGTGGTGTGGGCAGGCGGGCGCGGATCAGGCCGGTGTGCCCGGCACGAGGTTCGAGCCCGCCGGTCAGATCCGGCGTGGCGTGCCGGGTCGCCGGTTCGGGACCTTCCGGACCTGGCAGTCGTCGAGCGTGCCGTCGATGATCTCTGCCGCGACGTCGCTCAGCCGACGGTTGTTGCTGCGGGCGTAGGCGCGCATCAGCTGGAATGCCTGGTCCATGGCCAGGCCCGCGCGCTGGGCGAGCACCCCCTTGGCCTGTTCGAGCTGGACGCGGCTGCTCAGCGCGGTCTGCAACTGGATGGCGAGTCGTTCGCTGGCGGCGATGGCGCGTTCCTGGATCAGCCCGACGGTGGCGACGTCGGCCATGGCCTGGCCGATCCCGAGGTCGGCATCGGTGAGCCGGCCGGGTTCGAGCCGGAACAGGTTCAACGCGCCGATCGTGTCGTCGCGCAGCCGCATCGGGAGTGCCTGCGCCGAGTGGAACCCCAGGCCCTGTAGTTGCTCGGTGAACGCGGGCCACGCGGATCTCATCGCGGGCAGGTCGTCGCGGGCCGCGGGGCGTCCGGACCGGTAGCAGTCCAGGCAGGGGCCTTCGTCGTTCTGCAGCTCGTAGAGCTCCAGGAGGCGGGCCTCCTCGGCGGAGGAGGCCATGACGTGCAGGCAGCCGTGTGCGTCGGCGAGCATGATCCCGGCGGCGTCCGCGTCGAGCAGCTCCACACTGCGGGTGGCGAGGGTGTGGAGGAAGTCGATGACGTCGAAGTCGGCGACGAGTGTGTCGGCCAGACTCAGGAAGGTTCTGGCGAGGAGTTGCTCTCGGCTGGTCATGGCGGTTCCGCTCCCCGGAGTTCGATGAGTTGGGGCGCGGTGGGGAAGGGGATCTGTCCGGCCGTCTGCCGGGGCTGGTTCGTGGCACGTTTCCCGGTGGTCGACACAGGGTGTCACGACTGGGCGTGCCGCGTCGTGCCGGACTCGCTTTCGTCGAAGTGCAAGCGGCGGCCGACCACGTCGGCGGCGACGGCCGACACCGTCCGCCTCGCGGCGTAGGCGTGTGTCCGCAGCCGCAGCAGTGCCTCGGCGAGGCTGATGCCGAGCTGGATCGTGATCATCCCGGTCGCCTGGTGAACGTGAGCCTGGCTCTCGATCGGACCGGTGAGCGCGGTGTCGACGTCGCCGTGCTCGTCGTGTTCCTGCAGGTGCAGAACCACGACGGTGGCCGCGTCGGCGAACGCGAGCGCGTCCGCGAGCTCGAGGGCGCTCAGCGGTCCCGGGGTGTCGCGGTACAGGTCCAGGACACCGACCCGGATGGCGCCGACCCGCAGCGGGAACGCGAACATCGCGTGCACCCCGGCCTCGAGCGCGGCCGCGCCGAACCGCGGCCACCGCGCCGACCCGTCGGCCGCGAGGTTCGGTCGCAGCACCGGCTTCCCGCTGCCGGACGCCTCCACGCACGGCCCCTCACCAAGGGCGAACTGCAGCTCCTCCAGCTGCCGGGCCTGCCCGTCGGTGGCCGCGAGGACGACTCCGCTGGGCCCGTCGGCGGTCATCAGGGCGACCCCGACGCCACTGACCGACAGCGCCGACAGGCATTCCGCGCCCAACCTGGCGGGCAGCACGCCCTGCTCGCCCCCGTCGCCGCCGATCATGGACAGGATCTCGGCCACCCGGGGACTACGCATGGTCCGCTATCCATCTGGTCCGCAGCCCGCGTGCAGCAGGGCCTGGGTGAGGTCGGGGCTGATGTCGAACATGGCGTCCAGACCGGTGATCCTCAGTGGCAGCAACACCGGATGGGTCGACACGACCAGGCGAAGGGCGATGCCCGTCGCGACCGCGGTCTGCCTGGCGGACACGAGCACGGCGAGTCCGGCGGCGGCGAGGAAGCTCACCCCGGTGAGGTCGACGATCACGTGCGGGACGGTGCCCCGGACGTGGGGGAGCAGCTGTTCCCTCAGCTCCGGGCTGGTGAGCGCGTCCACCTCGCCCCGCACCGTGAGCACGGTCGCGGTGAGCGGGGCCGGATGTGTGGTGATGCTCAGGAGCTCTCCAACTGGTCGCTGGTCCGGCCGGGCGGCGGACGCAGGTGATGGGCGATCGTTCGGCAGGTGCGGGAGGAGGGCTGTCACGGGGTCAACTCCTCGTGGTGGCGGACGAACCGCCCGGCTGGGTTTATCGGACTGTTCCATTGGGGCTGTCAGCGAGAACGCCTGACGCGTTGGTGTTCGCCGCGCCGGGGAGACCGTCCACACCGGACGATGGCGGCTGGGTGGGCGACTCGACCGGCGACGCGTTCAGATGTGCGCGCACCCGGTCGATCAGGAGCTCGGCCTGGGCCGAGGTGAACAGGCCCAGGTCGACGGCACGCAGAATGGTGGCGACCGTGCTCTGGTGAGGTCCGGCGATCCCCGCGACCGGTGCGGCGCTCAGATTTGGATGTATATGTGCCATGGCAGCTGGCCCCTCGGTCGACTGTCGTCTTACCGGGGTCCCGGGCACCTAGTCACGAAGCATACGCGCTCCGCGAGGGAATGATCCCACCCGAAGACGAGATTCTCGGCACTCGCCCGTTCCACCAGCGAAGATGCCTCACGTGTGGGTGAGCAACCATTCCGCTCCGACCGAACGGGTGTAGAGGTTGCGGGCGTCGCCCGCCACCGGCGCCTGCTTCCAGAAGGTGAACCCGAGCTTGTGACACACGTTCTGCGAGGCACGGTTCTCCGGCGCGATGATGGCCAGCAGCTCGCCCGTGTACGTCTGGTGAGCCGTGGCCAGCAGAGCCTGGCCGGCCTCGGTGGCATAGCCGAGGCCCCGGCACTCCGGCACGAGCCGGTATCCCCACTCCAGCCAGGTCCTGCCCTCGAAGGCGATGTGGTCGACGCCGGTGTAGCCCACGACGAGCCCGGATGACAGCTCCACCACCGGCTGCTTGCCGAACGGGACGGTCCGGCAGAAGGCGACCATGTGGTCGAAGCGGTCCCCTGCCTCCTGCTCGGTGAGGACGCCCGCGTGGACCATGAAGGCCTCGTCGCGGAAGAGTCCGACGAACCGGTCCCGGTCGGCCCCCCGAGGTGGGCGCACCAGAAGGCGCGCGGTCCGCACGACAGCCCGGTCCGATTTGGTCACCTGCCCATCGTGCCAGCGGCCACCGCATCGGGTGGCGCGACCGAAATTGGTTCGCGCGCGGCGCTCCTCCCGAGTATCACTGCGGGATGGCCGAACCGTCCCCGCTCACGATCCGCACGCTCACCGAGATGGACCTGCCCGCGTTCAGCGAGGTCCTCGCGAGCGCGTTCCTGACCGACCACAGCGAGGACCTCCTCGCCGAGGAGCGCGCCGTGTTCGAGCCGTCGCGCAGCCACGCGGTGTTCGACGGCGAGACCATGATCGGCACCGGGGAGCTCCTGAGCCGCCGGCTCGTCCCGCCCGGTGCGGAACCGGTGCCGGCCGGGGCGGTGACGTCGATCGGGGTCGCGCCGGGACATCGCAGGCGGGGTGTGCTGAGCATGATCATGCGTGCCCAGCTCGCGTTCCTGCACGAGGCAGGCGAGTCGCTGGCGGTCCTGTGGGCGTCCGAGAGTGGGATCTACGGGCGGTTCGGGTACGGGCTCGGCACCCAGTACGCCCGGATCTCCCTACCGCGCGGCACCGCGTTCCGCCGTGACGTGGCGGTCGACCCCGAGCCGGTGCGCGAGCTGCCGCGCGAGCAGGCGCTCCCCGTCGTTCGCGACCTCTACGACCAGGTGTGGCACACCCGCGCCGGTCACCTCGACCGCGACGCCGCCGCCTGGGAATACCACCTGTTCGACGGGCCGGAGCGTCGCGCCGGTCGGACCAGGCTCCGCTTCGCGGTCCATCCGCGGGCGTACGCCGCGTACCGCGTGAAGTCGGACTGGCAGGTCCGCGGGCCGCGGTCGACGGTGACCGTGCACGAACTGACGGCCGCGACCCCGGCGGCCTACGCGGCGATCCTGCGGTACCTGCTGGACATCGACCTCGTCGGCGAGGTGGTGCTGCGGCTCGGCACCGACGAGCCGCTGGTGCACATGCTCGCCGACCCGCGCGCGGCGGTACGCACGATGTCCGACGCGCTCTGGGTACGCCTGGTCGACGTCGACCGGGCGCTGATGGCGAGGCGGTTCCCGGTCCCACTCGACGTGGTGCTGGCGGTGACCGACGAGCTGTGTCCATGGAACGCCGGCCGGTGGCGGCTGGTGGTCGGGGCGGACGGACGGGCCGAGGTCAGCGGCACGGACGCACCCGCCGACCTGGCACTGGACGTGGCGGCGCTGGGCGCCGCGTTCCTTGGCGGGACCAGGCTCACCACGCTGGCCGGCGCCGGCCGGGTCCGCGAGTGCCGGCCGGGAACGCTCGCCCGGGCCTCGCTCGCCTTCCTGCACGACGACGAGCCGCGCTGTCTCGAGGTGTTCTGAACGGAGCCGGCTCGTTCGGAGGTCGTCGGCCGCACCGAGCAGGGGGGCGGGTCAGCTCGCCGGCCGCCCGTCGCGCATCCCGGCCTCGGCCGCATTGTTTCGCCGCTGTGTCCTTCATTCGCGAGGTCGGCCGGCGGCGCCTATTGGGAACGCGCCGGAATCGAACTCGAAAACGGCAACAGGGAATACTTGCCCAACGAACCCGTATATGGGATGGCGGCGGCCCTTTCGTTGCTCCGGCGGCTGTTCGGCGGGTCGGCGATAGCTGCCGACGTACCAGGCGATACCCACGGATGGCGCACGAATCCGCGATCGCGGCAGCTCGTATTGGTATTCACGAGAACCAATTGACGGTCGCACTCCGCCGAGTAAACTCTCGCCCCGTTACCGCGGGTGCCGGCACCGATCGCGGTGCTGGTCTGGCTCACTCACCTCGGAATTCCGTGGAGGCCGCTGGAATGACGTCCCTTGTGCAGCTGGCAGTCGACCCCGAGCTGGCACGTCATTACCGGCGCAACGGTTGGTGGCGGGACACGACTTTCCTCGACGACCTGGCCGGCTCGGTGCGGATGCGTCCGGATGCCCCGGCGCTGATCAACGGACGCAGTGCCGACGGCACGGTGCGGGTGGTGTCCTACCGCGAGTTCGACCAGTTGGTACGGCGGATCGCGGGGCGCCTCGACGACTTCGGTGTGCGTGCCGGTGACGTGGTCGCCTGCCAGCTTCCCGACTGGTGGGAGACGGCGGCGATGTTGTTGGCGTGCATGCGGGTCGGTGCGGTCGTTCAGCCGATCGTGCCGCAGCTGCGGGCGCGGGAGATCGAGCGGGTGCTGGCCAGGACGGGTGCGCGGGTCTGCGTCACCGTGGACAGCTGGGCCGGTTTCGGCCACGCCCGGGCACTTGCCGAGATGGCGCCGCGGCTGCCGGGGCTGCGGCAGCGGGTCGTGTACGGCGACGCCGCGGACACCGGCGCGCTGGACTTCCACGAGTGCTTCGTCGACGGGCCGGACCCGGATCTCTCCTCGTTGCCGCCGGTGGACCCGGACCAGCCGTCGATGGTGTTGTTCACCTCGGGCAGCACCGGTGAGCCCAAGGGTGTGCTGCACACCTGCAACACGCTCTTCGCCGGTACCAGCGGGTTCATGGTGGACGCGGTCCGGGGACCGGGCCCGGACCGGGCGGCCACCACGATGCGGGTGAGTCACATCGCCGGTCCGATGTGGGCGGTGTTCGGGGTCCTGCTGACCGGCGGCACCGGCGTGTTCCAGGACGTCGCCGATCCCGACGGGATGCTCGACCTGATGGCACGGGCCGAACCCACCCGTCTGCTGGCCCCCGCGCCCAGCCTCGCCGCGCTCGTCGCCGCACAGCGTGCGCGGCCCCGCGAGCTGACGTCGCTGCGCACCGTCATGTCCGGCGGCTCCGCGGTTCCGCCCGATCTGGTGCCGTTGGTGCGGGAGACGTTCGGCGTGCCGCTGCGCGCGGCCTGGGGGATGACCGAGAACGTCGCGGGTACCGCGGTGCGCTCCGACGACCCGCCGGACTGGTCGGCGCACAGCGACGGCAGGCCGATCCCCGGGCTGGAGGTCCGGGTGGTCACCCCGGGAGGCGCCGTCACGACCGGGACGGGGGCGCTACAGGTGCGTGGCGCGTCCCAGTGCGTCGGCACCCTCACCGGCGACACAGCGGGAACCTCGAACGCCGACACGGGACACGGCGAGTGGTTCGACACCGGTGACATCGCCCGCTCGGACGGCCGAGGGGGCATACGCATCGAAGGTCGCGTCGCGGACCGCGTCTACGACCTGAACGCCGAGGTGATCATCCCGGTGCGGGACGTGGAAGAGGAACTGGCGCAGCATCCCGGGGTCAAGGACGTGGCGATCATCGCCGTCACCCACGGCGGGCGGGAGCACGTCTGCGCCGTCGTGGTGCCCGGCGGCGAGCCGCCGACGCTCGCGGACCTGCACGACCACCTCTGCGGCCGTGCCATGACCCGCGAGTACTTCCCCGACCGGCTGGAGCTCGTCGACGAGCTGCCCCGTGACCCGCTCGGCAAGCTGCGCAAGTACCAGCTCCGCGCGGAGTTCGAGGCGCGGTCGGCGCCGGGCAGCTGACGCGCCACGGTGTCGGTTCGACCCGCGTGAGCGGACGGCGCAGTGGGACCGCCGATCGGGCGATCGGGCTCGGTGATGGGGCCGATGGCCCGATCACCGCTCGCTATCGCGGTAAGTAGCCAACCGATTACACTGGCTGTTAGCTTCAAACGGCGAACCTTTCGTGAGCGACGAGTCCAGGAGCTCGCGCACAGCGTCGCCGGAGGCAGTCTGATGTCAGTGTCCCAGGTGGACCGGGTGCGGTCGCGTGCCGAGCTGGTGCGCCAGGTCGTCCCGTTCCTCGTCATCGGGGTGGCCAGCACGGCCGCCAACCTGCTGCTGTACGTCCTTCTTTGCATGTGGACGGGCGCACAGGTGGCGAACCTGGTCGCGGTCGTCGTGACCACCGTGGGGAACATCGCCGCGAACCGCCGGTTCACGTTCGGCATCCGCGGCAGGCGCCACGCCGTCCGGCACCAGTACGAGGGGTTCGTGGTCCTCGGGATCGGGCTGGCGCTCACGAGCGGCGCCCTCGCGGTCCTGCAGGGACTGACCGATCCCGCACCGATGCTCGAGATCGCCGTTCTGGTGCTCGCCAACCTCGCGGCCACCGTGGTCCGCTTCGTGCTCTACCGGGGTTGGGTCTTCCACCCCCGCCGGCAGCGCGCACACGGCTGACAACCACGTCCCCGAACGAGGAGGCATGTCATGGTGCCACACCTGATCACCGTCGACGACGAGGTCGCCGACGCCGTGCACGCCGGCCGGGCGGTCGTGGCGCTCGAGTCGTCCGCCATCGCGCACGGCCTGCCCTTCCCGGCCAACATCGAGACCGCCAGGGACGTGGTCGCGGCGGTCCGCGCCGCGGGTGCGGTGCCGGCGCGGATCGGCATCCTCGACGGGCGGTTCGTCGTCGGCATGTCCGAGGCGCAGGTGGAGCGGTTCGCGACCACGCCGGGCCTGCCGAAGGTGAGCACCCGCGACATCGGCGTGACCCTGGCCGGCGGTGGGCTCGGCGCCACCACGGTGTCGGCCACGCTGCTCGCCGCGGCACAGGTCGGCATCGAGGTGTTCACCACCGCCGGCATCGGCGGCGTGCACTACAACGCACAGCACACCTTCGACATCTCACCGGACCTCATCCAGTTCAGCAGGCACCGGGTCGCGGTGGTGTGCGCCGGCGCGAAGTCGATCCTCGACCCCGCGCTGACCCTCGAGTACCTGGAGACCTTCGGGGTGCCCGTCGTCGGCTACGGCTGCGACGACTTCCCCGCCTACTACAGCGTCTCCAGCGGCCATCCCAACCCGCGCCGGATCGACGACCTCGGGCAGATCGCCGCCGCCATCCGCACCCACTGGGCCGTCGGCAACGGCGGCGGTTTCGTGGTGACGCACCCGATCGCGGCCGCGGACGGCATCCCGGCCGAGGAGGTGCAGGCCCACATCCAGACGAAGCTGAAGGAGGCCGCCGAGGCCGGGGTCTGCGGGCCGGGCGTCACCCCGTACGTGCTGAGCGCGGTCTCCGCCGCGACGCAGGGCCGCACCGCGGCCGCCAACAGGTCGGTGCTCACCTCGACGGCCGCCCTCGCCGGCCACCTGGCGGCGACCCTCGCGAACACGGACGTCGCATGGGAGGCGGCATGAACCCCGCCGTTCTCTTCGACCTCGACGGCACCCTGATCGACACGCCGAGCGGGATCGTCACGGTGCTGCGGGAGGTGCTCGCGGAAGGCGGCCGCACCGCGCCGGAGGCGGACATCCGCGCCACGGTCGGGCGGCCGCTCGACGCCGCGTTCAGCGCGCTCGTCGGGTTGCCGCCGGACTCTCCCGAAGTGGCGTCCTCGGTCGCCCGCTTCCGCCTGCTGTTCCGCGAACGTGTCGTTCCCGGCGCCCGCGAGCTGATCTTCCCCGGGATTCTCGACGTGCTCGCCGGACTGCGCGGCACCGGCCGCCAGCTGGCGATCGTGACCAGCAAGGTTGAGACCAGCGCAAGAGAGATACTGGCCGCCGCTGGCATGGTGAACATGTTCGACGTGATCGTGTGTCACGGCATGGCACCACGCGGAAAGCCCTTTCCGGACCTCGCACTGCTGGCGGCCAACCTCCTCGGCCGGTCACCGGAGCAGTGTGTGGTCGTCGGCGACTCGGTCGACGACGTCCGTATGGCCGTCGCCGCCGGGATGCGGGCCGTCGGTGTCGGCTACGGGGTCGCGACGCCGGACCAGCTGGGGGCCGCCGGCGCGGACGTGGTGGTTGCCGCCGCGGCCGGGCTGCCGGCCGCCGTCGGGTCGTCGACACCGGGGCCCGCACACGAGCAGCGCCGCCTTCCCCGTTCCAGCGAGCCCAACGAGGTTGTGACCCGATGACAGTCCCGGAGACCGGTGGCGCGACGAGGATCGGCGGGAAGTCCCGCAGCCGCCTCGTGTTGCTGGCCATGGCACAGTTCCTGATCGCACTCGACTACTCCATCGTCTACGTCGCGCTGCCGAGCATCGGCGCCGACTTCGCGTTGTCGGAGAGCGCGATCCAGTGGGTGATCAGTGGGTACGCCGTGTTCTTCGCCGGTTTCCTCATCGTGGGCGGGCGGGCCGCCGACCGCTTCGGCGCCCGCACCCTGTTCATCGGCGGCCTCGTGCTGTTCGGTGTCGCCTCGCTCGCCGGCGGCCTCGCCGCGCACCCCTGGCTGCTGCTGGTCGCCCGCGCCGCGCAGGGCATCGCGGCGGCGGCGCTGCAACCGGCCGTCATCAAGCTGATCAACACCTCGTTCGCGGCAGGCCCGCAACGCAACCGCGCGCTCGCGGTGTGGGGCACGGTCGGCGCGTCGGGCCTGGCGGCCGGCGTGATCATCGGCGGGCTGCTCAGCACCGCGTCCTGGCGCTGGGTCTTCCTGATCAACCTGCCGCTGGCGCTCGTCGGCGCGCTGACGGCCCGCTCGCTGCTGCCGAACACGACCGCAAGGACGACCCGGCCGCTGAACGTGCCGAGCGCGGTGCTCGTGACCGCCGCGATGCTCGCGGCCGCGCTCGGCCTGACCTGGGCGGCCAGCGAGGGCTGGGGCGACGTGACGACGGTGGGCGCCATCGGCGCGGCCGTCGTGCTCATGGCCGGGTTCCTGCTCCACGACCGCCGCAGCCCGTCGCCGCTGGTCGAGCGCGCCCTGCGCAGGACGGCCACGCTGGTCATCGGGTGCGGTGCGACCGCGCTGTACATGGCCAGTGTCGGCAACGAGTTCTTCGTGGTGACGCTGCTGTTGCAGCAGGACCGCGGCTACGGGCCACTCGCCGCGGGTCTCGCGTTCCTGCCGCTCGCCGTCATGATCACGGTGGGCAACACGGTCGCCGGGCGCATCGTCGGCCCGCTGGGGGTGCGCCGCACGCTCACGCTGGCGTTCACCGTCGACGCGGTGGGCCTGCTGCTGCTCGCGCTGCAGATCGGCGGGGACGGCTACGTCCTGCACCTGCTGCCCGGCCTGCTGGTCAGCGGCCTCGGGCACGGGATCACCTACACGGCCATGTTCATCGCCGGCACCCAGGACCTGCACGACGACGACCAGGGCATCGGCTCCGCGCTCATGACCACGTCCCAGTACCTGGCCGGTGCGCTCGGCGTGGCGGTGCTCGTGCTGGTGCTCGGACACGCGCCGGGCGAGACGGAGTTCGGCTGGGCCTTCGTCACCACGGCCGCGGCCGCCGCACTGGGTGCCGCGCTGGCCTGGATCGGCCTGCGCCGGTCCGCTCCGGCCGCCTTACCGTCCGTCCCCGCCACCACTGGCGCCGATCCGGGAGCCTGATCGCCATGGCGAGCCTCGGCATCCTCGTCATCCACAACGATCCCGTGCCGGAGCTCGAGCTGCGCCGGATGGCGCCGCCGGACGTGAGCATCCACGCGGCCCGCTTCGAGAGCCCCACCGCCACCGGCGCGGAGTACACCGGCACGCCGGCCGCGACGATGCTCGCCGAGCCGGACGTCGCACGCGGCGTCCGGCAGCTCGGCCAGGTCGGGGTCGACGCCATCTGCCTGTGCTTCGGCTCGGCGAGCTTCTTCGGCGGGCACGCCTTCGACCGCGAGTTCACCGAGGAGGCCTCGCGCGCCGCGGACGGCACGCCGGTCTACACGGCGGGACAGGCCGTGGTGGCGGCGATGCGCGCGGCGGACGTGCGGCGTCCCCTCGTGGTGATGCCGCCGTGGTTCACCCAGCCGACCTACGACGCGGCGGGCGCCTACCTCGGCGCCGCGGGTGTCGACGTCGCCGGCCTGCTGCACTTCGACCTCGGCCCGGAGTGGCAGGGGGTGCGCAAGCACCAGATCTTCGACCGGGGCGGCCGGTGGCGGGTGCTGCCCGACGACGTGCGCCACCAGGTCCGGGACGCCTTCCCGGCCGGCGCGGACGGCGTGCTCGTGCCCGGCAGCGGCATCCGCTCCGCCGAGGCCGTCGAACCGCTGGAGCGCGACCTCGGTGTCCCGGTCATCACGGCGAACAAGTCCTGCATGTGGTATCTGCTCGACACCGAGCCTGGGGGTTCCATGCCATGTACGAGCTCCGCCAACTCCACACCTTCATAGCGGTCGTCGACGCGGGCGGTTTCACCAACGCGGCGAAGCTGCTCGACCTCGCACAGCCGACCGTGACCGGACGCATCAGGGCGCTGGAGAACACCGCGGGCGCCCTGCTCTTCCGCCGCCTCCCCGGCGGTGTCGAGCTCACCGCGGTGGGCGCGGGGCTGCTCCCGTACGCCCGCCGCATCGTCGCGCTCGCCAACGAGGCGATGGCGAGCACCGCCCTGAACGGCGACGGCACCAGCCGGGTCAACATCGGCACGGTCGCGAGCGTCACCCGGCACCGCCTCATCCCGATCCTCGAGTACGCGAACCTGCGCTTCCCGAACATGCTGGTGTCGATGCGCTCGTCGGACAGCGTCGACACCCTGGCCGCGGTGCGACAGGGCACGCTCGACTGCGCGTTCTTCGTCGACGCGGTGGACGCGCACGAGGACCTGCACACCACGGTGCTGTGCGAGGAGCCGCTGGTGCTGGTCGGCGGTCCCACGCATCCGCTCGTCGGGCGCCCACGGGTGACGACCGAGGACCTCGGCGGCGCCACGCTGCTGCGTGCCGAGCGCCACGCGAGCTACCAGAAGCAGTTCGAGCAGACCTTCAGCCTCGCGTACTCGACCCCGCGGCCCCGGGTGCACGACCTCGACTCGGTCGACACCGCGAAGCAGGGCGTGGTCGAGGGCCTCGGCATCACGCTGCTGCCGGAGGTCGCGGTCGCCGGCGAGCTGGCGGCCGGCGTGCTGCGGCGGATCAACTGGACGTGCCCGCCGCGGGTCGCCACGCAGTTCGGCTTCAGCAGGGACCGCTCGTCGGACGCCATGCTGAACGCCCTGCTGCTCGCCTCGCGCCAGGTCATCGGCGAGCAGGTCGCCCAGCAGCGGCACCCCCGTCTCGCGAGCTGATCACACACCAGAAGCGGGCCGGAGCCGAGGAGGCTCCGGCCCGCTTCGTCGTCGGTACTACTCCACCGCGGCCGGCACCCGCTCGTCCGGGGTGCGCTGGGCGGGGACCACCGGCACCTCGTCGCGGTCCGCCTTCGCCGGGAAGTGCCGGCGCAGCCACAGCGGCCCGAAGATCAGCAGCGCGAGCCCGGCGGCCGGGAACGCCGACGCCACGAGCTGCTGCCACACGGCGAGATCCATCGGCGCCGGCGGCGACTCCTGGATCCCGACGAGTGAGAACGTGCGGATGGTGAACACGGCCACGAGCAGTGCGGTACCGGCCGCCACCGGGACCGAGCGCTCGCGGTAGGCCCGGACCGCGAGCCAGATCAGCAGCGGGATCACGTACACCCAGTGGTGCTCCCAGCTGACGGGGGAGATGAGCAGCCCGGTGATCGCCGTCGCGGACATGCCGAGGAAGTCGGCGCGCCTGCGGTAGGCGTAGGCGCCCACGGCGAGACCGAACACCGCGACCAGTGCCAGCACGATGAACCACCAGTTCTGGAAGTGCGCGCTGTGGAAGATCCGCGCCATCATCCCGGACAGCGACTGGTTCGGCGTGTCGAAGGGGTCGGCGACCCGCGACGAGTGGAACACCAGGCCGCCCCAGTAGGTCAGTGACGCGCCGGGCATCACCGCGAAGCCGACGGCCACGGTGGCCGCGAACGCGAGCACCGCGTTGCCTGCCGCCCTGAACCGCCCGGTGATCAGCAGGTAGGCGATGAAGATCAGCGGGGTCACCTTGAGCCCGGCGGCGATCCCCACCCCGATGCCCTGCCAGCGGCTCGTGGGCCTGCGGAAGTCCAGCAGCACCAGCACGAGCAGGAACGTGTTGATCTGCCCGGCGACGAGCAGCACCCGCATCGGCAGCAGCCACGTGGCCAGCACCAGGCCGGCGATCGTCAGCAGGAACTTCAGCCTGCGGTCACGCACCCCGGCGATGCCGAGCGTCATCCACACCGCCGCGCCCAGCGCCACCAGCGAGGCCGTGTTCCAGATGAAGCTGGCCACCGGCGCGGTGAACGCCGACAGCGGCACGAAGAACAGCATCGCGGTGAACGGCGGGTACACGTACGGCATCGGGCCGTACAGCGGCGAGATCACCACCAGGTCGTAGAGCGAGTCGCCGGCCCGGACGGTGTCGCCGCTCGCGAGGTAGACCGTCAGGTCGACCATCCACCGCGCGTTCCAGTAGTCGTTGTGGCGGAACACGATCAGCGCGACCAGCGCGAGCACCGCCGACGTGGCGACCACCGCCCCGCCGACGAGCCACCAGGGCACCGCGCGTTTCTCTGTCTTGAGTGGACTGGACATGGTCATCCTCCCGGCGTCGATCAGACCGGAGTCTCCTGGCCTGGTTCGGGTTGTTCGACGAGCACGGCCGGCAGGTCGCTCGGACCCACCAGCAGGTCCTCCTGGTCGGCCAGCCGCAGCCGCGCGTCCGGCACGCCGAGGCGCTCGACGACCCCGGCGGCATCCACCTCGTCACAGCCGCGCAGCAGCAGGCTGACCGTGCCGTCCGCCACGCCGACCTCGTCGGTCGCCCGCAGCGCGGCGGCCGGGTCGGCGACGACGCCGGCCGGGAACGTGGCCACGGTCGCGATGTCGGGCCGGGCCTGCCTGCGCTGCCCGCGTCCGCGCAACCGGAAGCGCTCGGCGCCCAGCTGTCCCGCGACCACGCTCGCCATCAGCCGGGCGCTGCGCTCCCACCGGAACACGCCGGCCCACGCCTGGCACTGCCGGGCGACCCAGCTCGCGTGGTCCGCGTCGGCGAGCCGGGTGAGGGCGGTGACCATGGTGGCGCCGAGGTCGCCGGTGGACTCGGCGAGCCATCCCGTCCGTCCACTTCGGACGAGGTCGCGGATGCCCACGACGTCGAGCCCGACACACGGCACACCCCGCGCGGCGGCCTCCAGCACCGCGCAGCCGTGCACGCCGGTCTCCGCCGCCGACGCGGTCACCCACGCCCTGCGGAGCGCGTCGTCGGCCGCGCGGCCACTGTGGACGGTGACGGTCCCGCGTGCCACACGGGGCGGCTCCGGTCCGTCGCCGACGATCTCGACCCGCAGGCCCGGGACGTGCGCAGCGACCGAGCCCAGCACGTCGAGCAGGACGTCGAGGCGTTGTTCGGCCTGGAACGGCGCCACCACGACCACGGTCGGGTCGCCGGCCCGGCGGCCAGCCTGTCCCGGCACCGGGTCGGTCCCGGGCGGCACGACGACGATCGGGCCCTGGACCCGGTGTCGCCTGCGCAGCTCGTGGCCCGCCGACGTCGACAGCGCGACCGTCGTCGCGTCGCCTCGCGCGGACAACCGCCTGGCCACCCGCGGGATCCGGTGCGCGACCCGCACCACCGGCGCCCGCCGCCCCAGCAGCGTCGCCAGGGGAGGGGCCGTCTCGCCGAGCGCGTCGACGATGGCGTCGAACCGGCCGCCGGCCAGCCACCGGTAGATCCCGCCCGGTCCACGGACCCGCCGCACCTCGATGCCGTCGACCAGCGCGTTGGCCGCCGAGGCAGGCGTCCCGGTGCAGAGCCACGTCACCCGGGTGCCCCAGGCCACCCAGCGCAGTGCGATCTGGTGCAGGTAGTACTCGGCCTCGCCGGCGAGCGGGTGCGCGGTGTCGCGCTGGCTGACGACCACCACCCGCCGCCCCGCGAGCGCCTCTCCCCTGGACATCAGTGCTGGTACAGCTGGAGGAGGGCCGCGAACGCGGGGAGGCCGTCACGAACCGGCCGGAAGGTCGAGCCGAGGTCGTTGGTCCACGCGACCGGCACCTCGACGATCCGCCCGCCGTCCCGCTGGATCTGCCGAAGCAGCTCGACGTCGAACGCGAAACCGTTGACCCAGCAGCCGGACAGCGCGCGTTGTGCGGCGGCACGCTCGAAGAACTTGAACCCGCACTGGGTGTCGTGGACGTCATGGACGAGCTGCCGTGCCAGCACACGGAAGGCGGTGCCACCGACCCTGCGGCCGAGCGACTGCGGGTGCACGAGCCGTGCACCCGGCGCGTGCCGCGAGGCGATCACGGCCGCCGCGCCGGTCGCCAGCTCCGCCATGACCGGGCCGAGGGTGCCGACCGGTGTGGAGAGGTCCGCGTCGGCGAAACCGACGAACCGGGAGGTGCTGCTGAGCACTCCGCGCCGCACGGCGGCGCCTTTTCCCGGCCGCGAACAACCGATCACGACGACGTCGACGGAATGGCGGGTGACCGCGTCCGCGAGCGCCACCGTGTTGTCCGTACTGCCGTTGTCGACCACGACGACCCGGGAACGCCATTCCTGTTCCTCGAGGAAGTCGACCAGGGCGCGAAGGGTCGCCGGCAGGCGTTTCGCCTCGTTGAACGCGGGTACGACCAGTTCGAGGTCCAGCGGCGTGCGTGGCCGCGCGCCGTGATCAGTCTTGGTGGATGTGTGCACGACGAACTCCCCGTGGTAAGGATGTCGATTCCTGAAGGCACGCCGAATACGGCCGGTTGTTTAATCGTGAAACGCAACCGGAAACTGATATGAAGGTAGCAGGAAGCAACCCATGTTTCAGTCATGCTGATCAGTGCGGGGAATGCGACTATCAGACCAATAGGAATTCGCGATGGCGCCATCGCGAAGGGTGTTCGCCCTCGCCGCTGAACGACCGGCGGGCTTGGCCCGACGCGAACGAACTCGGCGCTTCCCCCGGCCGTGGCCAGGGAAAGCGCCGAGTTCGTACCGGCTCGGCCGGCATCTCCGGTTCGTGGTGCGTACGCACCGGTCGATGCGGCTACCGTCTCATTTCGTGCTTCTGTCTCATTTCCTGCGTCTGTGGTGCTGAAGGTGTTGCGTGTACTCGGCGAAGTCGGCCGCCAGCTGCTCGGGGGTCCAGCCGCCGTCGCGGTGGGTGACGAACGACTCGGTCGGGTGTGCCCAGATCGCGAACCGGTCGCCGCCGAAGCTGAAGTACTGGCCGGTGACGGCGGCCGACTCCGGAGAGCTGAGGTAGACGATGATCGGGGCCACGTCCTCTACCGTGCCGGTGCCCTCGTGGCGCAGGTCGGCCGGGACCGGCTCACCGGCCTCCACCTTCGCCACGATCTCGGTCAGCGCCGGGATGGTCGCCGACATTCTCGTCAGCGCCTTCGGGATGACGGCGTTCACCGTGACGTCGATCTTCGCCAGCTCCACCGACCAGACCCGGACCAGGGCGATGATCGCGGCCTTCGACGCCGCGTACGCGGTCTGGCCGAACCCGCCGAGCTGACCGGCCGGTGACCCGATGAGGATCAGCCGGCCACCCTCGCCCTGCTCACGGAACCGGCGCGCCGCGGCCCGGCCGCAGGTGATGGTGCCACGCACGTGGCTGTCCAGCACGAGATCCAGTTCCTCGTCGGTCACCTTCAGCAGGGTCCGGTCGCGCAGGGCGCCCGCGTTGGTGCACATGACGTCCAGCCGGCCGAACTCCTTCACCGCCCGGTCGACGAGCGCGTCCGCCGCCGCGGCGGTGCCGACCGCGCACACCTCCGCGACGGCGGAGCCGCCCGCCGCGGTGATGGCGTCGACCACCTCCGCCGCGGCGTCGGCGTCCAGGTCGTTGACCACGACGCCGGCCCCGGACCGGGCGAGGGCCTCGGCGTACGCGCGGCCGAGCCCACGTCCGGATCCGGTGACGACCGCGACCCTGCCGGTCAGGTCGATCTTCTGCATCCTGGTCCTTCCGGTCAGCCGCTGATCTTCACGGAGGCGAAGTCGTAGTCGCCGAACTTCGGCACCTGGAACCCCGTGACGCCCTGGCGGAAGGCACCCACCCACAGGACGCCGCAGACGGGGATCATCGGCGGGCCGGCGTCGAACACGTCGCCGACGATCTCCCGCATGGGGCCCTGCCGCTCCTTCTCGTCACTGCTGGCGCGGGCCTTCGCGAGCTGGTCCGTCACCCCGGCCACGGTGAAACCGCCCGCGTTGTAGCTGCCGCCCGGCACGTAGAAGTCGGCGACGAACTGGCTCGGGTCGGGTCGTCCCACCTGCAGCAGCGACGTGGCCGCGGCGAAGTTGCCGGTCCTGCGGTTCTGGAGGATCTGGCTGAACTCCAGCGTGCGCACCGACGCGGTGATGCCGACCTCCTTGAGCTGTGCCTGGAGCACCTGGCTCAGGTTCTCGTAGGTCGTGTTGGGGCCGTTGACGAGCTCGAACGAGAAGCCGTTCGGCAGCCCGGCCTGCTTGAGCAGGTCCTTCGCCTTCGCAACGTCGTGGTACTTCGCGACGTCGTTCAGCTTGGGGTCGTTCGGCCAGAACCCCTCGGCGAACGGCTGCACGGTCGGCGCGCACCCGCCGTCGAACAGGCTGTCGCTGATGGCCTTGCGGTCGACGGCGTACATCAATGCCTTGCGCACCAACGGGTTGCCGAACTCCGAGGCCTTGGTGTTCAGCAGGACCCCCATGATCTGGCTGTTCGGGCCCTGCACGATCGAGAGGCCGTTCGCCTCGGCCTCCTTCTTCTGCCCCGCCGAGATGGTCGTCCCGTCCATCTCGCCGGACACCACCGAGCGCAGCCGCGTCGGCTCGTCGGAGAAGACGGTCATCTCGATCCCGCCGATGGTCGTCTTCTTGGCGTCCCAGTACTTGTCGAACTTGGCGAACGTGATCTTTCCCTGCTGCAGCCCGGTCAGCGTGAACGCCCCGGTGCCCACGGGCTTCGTGGCCAGGTCGGGGCTGTCGAGCGCCTTGGGCGCGACGACGATGCCCGCCTCACCGGCGAGGACGTTCAGCATGTACCCGGACGGCTGGGAGAAGTCGATCTTGACGGAGTACTTGCCGACCGCCTGCACGGCCGCGACGGTCTTGAGCGACCCCGCCTGCGCGCCGGACTTCTTGAGCGCGTTCATCGACGTGACGACCGCGGCCGAGTCGAAGGCCTCGCCGTCGTGGAAGGTGACCCCTTCGCGAAGGGTCAGCGTGAGCGACTTCTGGTCGTCGGAGAACGTCCACTTCGTCGCGAGCCCCGGCTCGAACTTGCCGGCCGGCGTGCGCCCGATCAGGCTTTCGTAGACCACGTCGAGGAAGACCGGGTCCAGCGGGGACGCGAGCCGTGGGTCGAACGAGGTCGGCATGGCCGGCACGCCGTACTTGAAGACGGCGTTCGGGTCGTAGGCGCTGTCGGCGGTCTCGGCCGACCCACCGCCGCCGCAACCGGCGAGCGCCAGCACGGCGGCGCCTAACAGCGCGACGATCCGGAGGGGACGTTGTCTCATTGGTGACCTCCACTGGCATGGCTCGTCGCGGGTGGCGTGCCGCCGACGAGAGGGAACTGGGCTTGCGGCGGCATGGGTTCCGCCGGTTCGTGGCGTAGGCAGGCGACCCGGCGGGTCGGCCCGATCTGGAGCAGGGGCGGGTCCTGGGTGGCGCAGCTGTCCATCGCGACCGGGCAGCGGCTACGGAAGTTGCACCCGACGGGCGGGGCTGCCGGGTCGGGCAGGTCGCCCTGCAGAACCGTGCGCTGCCGGGTCCGCTGCAGGTCCGGGTTCGGCACCGGCACCGCCGAGAGCAGTGCCTTCGTGTAGGGGTGCAGGGGCGACTCGGCGATCTCGGCCGCCGTGCCCTCCTCGACGATCCGGCCGAAGTACATGACCGCGATCCGGTGCGACAGGTGGCGGACGGTAGCGAAGTCGTGCGAGACCAGCACCACCGCCTGGCCGCTGTCGGCCTGGATGTCCATCAGCAGGTTCAGGATCTCCGACCGCGTCGACAGGTCCAGCGCCGACGTCGGCTCGTCGGCGATCAACACGCTGGGGGACAAGGCGAGCGCCCGCGCGATGCACACCCGCTGCCGCTGCCCGCCGGACAGCTCGTCCGGCCGCCGGAACGCGAACTCACGGTCGAGCGCGACCCGTTCGAGCAGCGGGCCGGCGTGCGCGGCCAGCTCCCCGCGCGAGAACCGGCCGTGCACCAGCAACGGCTCCGCGACCGCGTGCCCGACGGTCTTGGTGGGGTCCAACGCGCCGTACGGGTCCTGGAAGATGTACTGGAGCCCCTGCCGGACGGCCTTGAGCGCCTTGCCGCGGGCCCGCGTGACGTCGACGCCCCGCACCTCCACGGTGCCCTCGTCGGGCTCCTGGAGGCGGGAGATCAGCTGCCCTACCGTGGTCTTGCCGGAGCCGGACTCGCCGACGATCCCGAGCGTCGTTCCCGAGTGGACGGTCAGGTCCACGCCGTCGACCGCCCGCACCGACCGAAGTGGACGGCCGAACAGGTTGCGGGTCAACGGGAAGCTCTTCACCAGCCCGCTGGCCCGGACGACCACGTCCTCCTCATCCACGAGGCACCCCCGAAAGCGTCACGGCGCCGTCGGCCACGCGGCAACACCTCGTGCGGTGCCCACCATCCAATTCGGACTCCCCCTGGGGGAGTGCGCACGGCTCGGGCAGCGCGTGCCCGCAGCGGGGTTGGAACCGGCAGCCGTCGGGGAACCGGCCGGCGGGCGGGACGCGGCCGGGGATGACCGGCAGCCGGGTCCTCGGCTCCTCCGCCGACGGCACCGAACCCAGCAACGCGCTGGAGTACGGGTGTTTGGGCTCGTAGAACAACCCGTCGACCGACGTCCGCTCGACCACGTGTCCCGCGTACATCACCACGACGTCGTCGCAGAAGTCGGCGACCACCCCGAGGTCGTGGGTCACCAGCATGACCGCGAGGTCGAGGTCGCGCCGCAGGTCGGCCAGCAGCGCGAGGATCTCGGCCTGGATCGTCACGTCTAGCGCGGTCGTCGGCTCGTCGGCGATGACGAGCTTCGGGTCGCACGCGATCGCCGCGGCGATCATGACCCGCTGCTGCATGCCGCCGGACAGCTCGTGCGGGTAGGACCGGATCCGCTCCCGGGCGTTCGGGATCCCGACGCGGTCGAGCAGTTCCACTGCTCGACGCGACGCGGTCGACCGGCGCTCCCCGAGGTGGATCCTTCGCGCCTCGGCGATCTGGTCGCCGACGGTCATGGTCGGGTTGAGGCTGCTCATGGGCTCCTGGAACACGATCCCGACCGGGCCGCCCCGCACGCGGCGCAGCTCACGCTCGGAGCAGTGCAGCAGGTCCACCCCGTCGAACTCGACCGAGCCGGCACGCACCGGCAGGTTGGGTGGCAGCAGCCCCAGGACGGCCATCGAGGTGAGGCTCTTCCCGCACCCGGACTCGCCGATCAACGCGAGCGAACCCTTCTGGTGCAGGTCGAAGCTGACGTCCTCGACGAGCCCGCGCTGGCCAGGGTCGCCGGACAGGTCGATGGTCAGGCCCTTGACCGACAGCAACGGTGTCCCGAGTTCGCTGTTCTTCTCGACGCTGCTTGTCATCGCGGTCACGCCCGCCTCCTGATGCCGACCGCGTCGCGGATCGCGTCGCCGATCGTGTTGAACGACAGCACGGTCAGCACCATCGCCACCCCGGGTGGCACGACCGCGAACGGCGCCTTGAACTGGCTGCCGTAGGCCGCCTTGAGCATCGAGCCCCAGCTCGCGTCCGGCGGCTGGACACCGAGCCCGAGGAAGGAGAGGCTCGCCTCGACCAGCAGCGCGACGCCCATCAGGATGGTCACCTGCACCAGCACCGGCGCGGCGATGTTGGGCAGCACGTGGACCGCCAGGATCCGCCGGCGCGACGACCCGATGGCGACGGCCGAGCGCACGAAGGTCTCCTCGGCGACCGACACGGCCGCGCCCCGGACGACACGGAACATGGTCGGCGTGAAGATGATGCCGACCGCGATCATGGTGGTGACGAGACCGGGCCCCAGGACCGATACGATCGCGAGCGCGCCGACGAGTGCCGGCAGGGCGAGCACGGTGTCGGCCAGCCGGCCGGCGATCGCGTCGACCCACCCGCCGCTGATCGCCGCCAGCATGCCCAGCGGCAGCCCGATCAGCACCGCGATGCCGACCGAGATCAACGGGGCGAGGATCGTTATCCTGGCGGCCTCGATCATCCTGCTGGCCACGTCCCGGCCGAAGTCGTCCGTGCCGAACAGGTGCGTCCAGCTCGGCCCGGCGAACGGGTTGGCCAGATCCTGCGCGCCCGGGTCGTGCGGCGAGATCAGCGGGCCGAGGACCGCGAGCAGCACGAGCAGCCCCACGAAGCACACCGAGACCGCACTGGCGGGCCTACGCATCACCGCGCGAACCACCTCGCCACGCCGGGGATTGCGGGTCACGGCCACCTCTGGGCTGGCCGTTGCCGTCTCGATACTCATGACGCGCGCACCTTCGGGTTGATCCAGCCGTAGGCGAGGTCCACGACGAGGTTGACGACCACCACGACGACCGCGCAGAACAGCACGTACCCCTGGATGACGGGGTAGTCGCGGTGGAGGACGGAGTTGACGGCCAGCGTGCCGAGCCCACTGATCCCGACGACCGCCTCGACCACGATCGTCCCGCCGAGCAGGCGGGAGGTCTGCAGGCCCAGCACCGTCACCACCGGGATCGCCGCGTTGCGCAGGACGTGCCGGCGGACCAGCCGGACCGTGCCCGTCCCACGCGACCGCGCGGTCCTGATGTAGGGCCTGGTGAGCACATCGGCGACGGAGCCGCGGGTGTGCCGGGCCAGCTCGGCGGCCGTGGCGAGGCCGAGCGCGATCGCCGGGATGATGATGTGCGACAGCCAGATCCCGAAGCCCCGCTCCAGGGGCACGTAGGTCGTGGCGGGCAGCCACTTCAGCGAGAGTGAGAACACCGACACCAGCAGCATCGCGACCCAGAAGCTCGGCATGGCGATCCCGAGGGTCGCGACCGTCGAGATCGTCCGGTCGAGCCAGCCGCCCTGCCGCAGACCCGCCAGGACCCCCGCGCCGACCCCGATGACCACCGCCAGCACGATCGCGGTCAGCGTGAGCGCCAGGGTGGGCGGCGCCGCGTCGACGATGGTCGAGGTGACCGGGCGGTGGGTGAACAGCGAGCTGCCGAGGTCCCCGCGGAGCACGCCGCCCAGCCACGAGAAGTACTGCTCGACCACCGGCCGGTTCAGCCCCAGCTGCTCGCGGATCCGGTTGACGTCCTCGACGGAGGCGTTCTCGCCCGCGACGACCTCGGCCGGGTCGCCGGGGATCAGCCGAACCATGAGGAAGGTGAGCAGTGAGACCAGCCAGAGGACGAGTAGTCCGCCGCCGAGCCGGCGGAGGGCCATCCGTGCGGTCATTGTCGTCTCCGTCCGACGCTGGGCGGTAGAGACACAGCCGATGAGCTGCGTGGTCGGTGGTGGTGCGCGAAGGTCACGCGGGCGGTTGCGCCCCGGCTACTGTCCGATAATGGGACAGTCTTTTCATATTGTGACAAGTATTCTGCATGTCGGTGGCCTGGAGGTCAACGTCCGTCCTGGCGGGAACGGGCGCGCCGGACGCGTGGCACGCACGGTCAGATGTCCCCGTCGGCGATCTGCCCCGCCGCTTCCGTCAACCGCTTCGCCACGTGCTCGACGTCGACCTCGACCATCGAGATGATGCCGATGGCCGCGTCGAGCGAGTTCCCCTCGCCGTCGAACAGCGGCACGGCCACCCCGACCGCTCCGGCCGTGAGCCTGCCGCGGGAGACCGCGTACCCGATCTCCCGGGCCTCCAGGACGGCGGGCGGGTCGGCGGCGTCCGGCTTGCGTGCCATCAGGACCGCCAGGCCGCTGGCGCCCTGGTCGAGTGGGTGGCGGGCGCCGCTGTGCTGGGACAGGTGGTACACCGACGCGGGCGGCTCCACCACGGCGAGTGCCACCGCGTCGTCGCCGTCGGCCACGACGCACTGCGCGGTCGCGCCGAACTCGTGGGCCAGCTTGCGCAGGTGCGGTGCGGTCGCCCGGCGCAGCTCGTGGCTGACCTGCCGGGTCAGCTGGATGACGCCGAGACCGAGCCGGTAGCGGCCCGCGCCGCCGTCGGCCACGAACCGGTGGGCACGCAGGGTGGCCAGCAGCCGGTAGACCGCCTGCCGGTGCACCCCGAGGGCGGTCGCCAGCTCCGCGACCGTCATGTCGCGGTCCTCGACGGCGAGCAGCTCCAACAGCCGCAGCCCACGGTCGAGGGTCAGGGAACCGCTCTGGGCGGGACCATCACCGTCACTGGTCATGTCTGGCACCTTCCGAACCCTATCCACGCGTTGGACATCTCACCGCAACCCGGTCCGGTTGGCCGCCACGGCGGCCCCCGCGATCCGGCCGAAGGCCATGCACTCGGCGAGGCTGGCGCCGCCCGCCGGGTAGAGCAGGCCGTGCAGCGAGCCGAGCTCGCCCGCCGAGTACAGGTTGGCGACCGGCCCGCCACGTGCCGCGAGCACCCGCGCGTGTTCGTCGCGCCGGGGGCCGCCCACGGTGTGCGAACCGCCTGGCCACAGCGGGATCGCGTAGAACCGCGCGCCGGTGAGCGGGGTGAGCGTGGCCGGGTCGCGGCCGAAGTCGTCGTCCCGGCCCCGCGCGCACAGGTCGTTGTAGCGCTCGACCGTCGCGGACAGCGTGTCGGGATCGAGGTCGCAGGCGGCCGCGAGCTCGCGGATCGTGGTGCCACAGCTGATCCACCCCTTGTCCAGTTCGGTGCTGTTGTCGGCGCTCCACGTGTAGTCCCGCACCGGGCCCGCCGGGCCGGCGTAGGTCGTCACGAGTGGCGCCTTGCTGAAGCGGGCATCGTCGAAGATCCACCAGGTGGGGACCCTCGGGTGGGTCAGCGTCCGCCCGTCCAGCGCGGTCAGTTCGAGGTTCGCGGCGTGCTGGCGGCCGGGCTCGGCGAGGAAGCGCCGGGCCGAGCCGTCCACGAAGATCGCGCCGGGGTTGTCGGCGGTGGGCCCGAACCGGTTGGACCCCCACAGGTCGATGCCGGTGCCGCCGCCGTACCCGGCGCCGGGGAAGCGTGCGACGAAGTGCCCCGGCCACGTGTTCATGTGCCACAGCTCCGCGCCGACGTCCTGGGCCAGCCGGATCCCGTCGCCGGTGTTGTCCTGGCTGCCGTAGAAGTGTGCCGGGGTGACGGGGAGGTACTGCCGCTTGAGCGACTCGTCGCCCTCGAAGCCGCCGGTCGCGAGCACGACACCGCGCCGAACGCCGAGGTCGCCCTGCCGCGTCCGGACGCCGGTGACGTCGCCGTCCGGCCCGGTCAGCAGTGCCGTGGCGGCGGTGTCGTACCGGACCTCGATGCCGCGGTCGGCGACCAGTGACCGCAGGAGGCCGTGCAGCGGACAGCCCGGGTAGTCCGAGGTGGGTTGTGCCTTGTAGACGGTGACCGACTTGTGGTCGGGCAGGAAGTCGTGCTCGCCGTGCAGGTCCAGCACGGCGTACTCGCCGCCGTGCTCGGTGAGCCAGGCCGGGTTGGCGGCGGTCTGCTCGGCCCAGACGCGGATCAGCGCGGGGCTGACCTCCTCGCCGTTGACCGCGTACAGGGACTCGAGGTAGCGGCAGGCGCCGTCGACGTCGTTCGGGACCAGGAAGAAACCGGCCGCGTACCGGCTGTTCGGCCGGTGGGTGTCCTCGGGCTGCTTCTCCAGCACGACGACGCGGGCGCCCGCGTCGTGCGCGGTCATCGCCGCGACCGCGCCCGCGTTGCCGAGTCCCAGCACCGCCACGTCGGCCGTCTCGTCGAACTCGTCGGTGAAGTACATCGCTCAGCCCAGCCCGAACAGGCGCGCGGCGTTGTCCTTGAGGATCTTCGGCCGGACCTCGTCGCGGAAGCCGGCCTTGGCGAAGTCCGCCAGCCACCGTTCCGGGGTGATCATCGGGAAGTCCGAGCCGAACAGGACCTTGTCGCGCAGCAACGTGTTGGCGTACTGGACGAGCTGCGGCGGGAAGTACTTCGGCGACCAGCCGGACAGGTCGATGTGGACGTTCGGCTTGTGCATGGCCACCGAGAGCGCCTCGTCCTGCCAGGGGAACGACGGGTGCGCGAGGATGATCTTCAGGTCGGGGTGGTCGGCCGCCACGTCGTCGACGGCCAGGGGGTTGGAGTACTTCAGCCGCAGACCGCCGCCCCCGGGCCGGCCGGCACCCGCGCCGGTCTGTCCGGTGTGGAACAGGGCGACCATCCCGTGTTCGGCCAGGACCTCGTAGAGCGGGTAGGCCATCCGGTCGTCGGGGAAGAAACCCTGGGAGGTCGGGTGGAACTTGAACCCGCGCACGCCGTACTCGGTGATCAGGCGCCGCGCCTGCCGTACGCCGGCGGCGCCGCGGTGCGGGTCGACGCTGGCGAAGGGGATGAGCACGTCGCTGTGCTCGGCGGCCTGCTCGGCGATCTCCTCGTTGGACGGGTGGGGCTCGTTCCCGGTCAGGTGCACGGAGTCGACGGTGAACGTCACCGCGGCCATGTTCCGGGACCGGTAGTAGTCGGCGAGCATCGGGACCGTGAACCGGGTGACCTCGCCGGCCTTGAAGTACTTCGCCATGGCGGTGAAGCCCTCGCCGCCGGTCTCCTCCGGACCGTCGGCCACGGAGAGCTGCACATGGGTGTGCACGTCGATGGCCGCCAGACCGGCGACGTCGATGGTCACGGGACCACCACCGTGGCCGAGCCGCTCAACACCGTGACGGCACCGTCCTTGCTGGTGGCCTCGACCGAGACCGTCGCGTGCCGCTCACCGCCGACGTCGGTGATCTCCTCGACCCTGGCGGTCACCGAGATGGTGTCACCCGGCCAGGTGGGCGCCTGGAAGCGGGCCCGGTACCTGCGGACCCGCGCGGTGCCGACCCAGTCGGTGAGCACCTGGCCGACCATGCCCATGACGAGCATCCCGTGCGACATCACCGTCGGGTTGCCGGCCACCCGCGTGGCGAAGGGCTCGTCGGTGTGCAGCGGGTTGAAGTCTCCGGACGCCCCCGCGTACATGGCGATCTGGGTCCGTTTGAGGTCGGACACGACAACCTGGGACCGCTCGTCGCCCACCTTCATCGCTTCACCACCGTCACGGTCGTGGACCGGGCCACGAGTTCCCCCTCGGCGTCGAGGAAGTCGGTGTGCCGCTCGGTGAAGTCCAGCGCACCCGAACGGCCCTCCTTGGTCCACGTCCGGCCCGGTCGCTTGTGGACGGTCAGCGTCTCACCGACCCGCAACGGCCGGAAGTACTCGAACTCCTGCTCCGCGTGCAGCCCGCCGCCGCCCTTCTTCACGCCGGGCTCGGCCCCCGAGCCGTGCCACGGCTGCCCGGGGCGCATCACCAGCGGCCAGTCCGGGTCGAAATGGGCGTAGGCGATGGGAAACGTGAGGGGAACCCCGCCATCCGGCGCCGCCCCGAGTGCCCGCGCGAACGCCCGCACGTGCCCCTCCTCGATGGGAAAGGTACTCATCGGGCGGCCTCCTGGGCGGCGATCTCCCGTGCCAGCGAGCGGTTGAGCTTGCCGGCGGGCGTGCGTGGGATCGTGTCGGTGCGGACCAGTCGTCTGGGGTGCTTGTACCGGGCGAGCTGCCCGTCGAGGTGAGCGGTCAGCTCGTCGTCGGTGATGCCCGACAGCGCGCCGGCCGGCGCGACCATCGCCGTCACCGTCGCACCCCACCGCGGGTCCGGTGTCCCGAACACGACGGCGTCGGTGATCGCCGGGTGTGCCAGCAACGCCTGCTCGACCTCCTCGGGGAAGACCTTCTCCCCGCCGGTGTTGATGACGCCGTCACCGCGGCCGAGCAGCACCAGCTTGCCGTCGGCGTCGAGCGACGCCAGGTCACCGGGGACGGCGTAGCGCACCCCGTCGATGACCCGCCAGGTGCGCGCGGTCCGTTCCGGGTCCTTGAGATAGCCGACGGGCTGCGGTCCGGAGCTGGCCAGCACGCCGACCTGGCCACTGCCCGGCCGCACGTCCTGGTCGTCCTCGTCGAGCACCCGGGCCACCGAGGCCAGCGCGAACCGGCCGTCCGCCAGGTCCGCTGCGGTGCGTGCCTCCGCGACGCCGAACGGGCCGCCCTCGGACGCGGAGATCTGGTCCACCAACGTCATCGAGCCCCGCTCCAGCAGCGCACGTTTCACGTCGACGCTCCAGATGACGCCGGAGCTGTTCATCCTGGCGAGACTGGAGATGTCATAGGGCCGTCCCGACCGCTCGGCCTCGGCGAGTGCGGCGACCAACGGCCGGCCGAACGCGTCCCCGACGATGACCATGTCGGTGATCCGGTGGTCCTGGACGGCCTGCCAGACCTCGTGCCCGTCCAGTGACCGGGAGGTGGCGAAGCAGACGGTGCCGCCGCCGAGGAGGGTCCGCACGGCGTGGAAGAACCCGGTGCCGTGCATGAGCGGTGACATCGGCAGCACGACCGGGGTCACGTCCCGCTCCGCCAGCGCGGCGACCGCGGCGCGAACCTCGGCCGGCGTCGCCGGCGCCGGCAGGCCGCGCTGCCGGAACACCGAGCAGAGGATGCCGAGCAACCCGTCCCGGTCCCAGATCACGCCCTTCGGCCGGCCGGTGGTGCCGCCGGTGAGCAGGATGATCCCGTGCGGGGAATCCGCACCGGACAGGACTCTCGCGGGGCCGGTCGTGGCGGCCTCGTCGTAGGAGCCCGCCGTGGCCGGACCGACCCCCAGTACGGCCTTGAGCCCGGGAAGCTCGCCGGTGACGTTCGCCAACCGGTCGGCGAGGGCGTCGTCGTGGACGACCGCGACCGCGTCCGTGTACTCCAGGACGTAACGCAGCTCCGGCTCCCGGTACCGGTAGTTGATGTTGACCGGGACCGCGCCGAGCACGAACGCGGCGAGCACGGTCTCCAGGTACTCCGGGCTGTTGTGCAACCCGACGGCCACGACGTCCCCCTGCCCGACCCCGCGCGCCGCGAGCGTCCCGGCCACCCGGCTCGCCCGGACGTGCAGCTCGGCGTGGCTGATCCGCCGGTCGCCCTGGACGACCGCGGCCCGCGTGCCCGCGACCTCGCCCGCGGCGCGCAGTGCCGCGGCGACGCTCATCCGCGTCGACGGCGGGATACCGGGCGTCGGGATACCGGGCGACGAGGTACCAGGCGAGGTACCGGTCGACGGGGTGCTAGGCAACGTGTCCTCCGATTCGGGTGTGTCCGCGCAGCAGGTCGCGGGAGATGATGAGTCGCTGCACCTCGTCGGTGCCCTCGAAGATCCGCATGGCTCGCACCGCGCGGTACCACCACTCGAGCGGCAGGTCCTTCGTGTACCCCATGCCGCCGTGGATCTGGAGCGCCCGGTCCACGACCCGGCCGACCATCCCGGTGCAGTACAGCTTGGCCATCGCGGTCGAGTGCCGCGCGTCGGCGCCCCGGTCGGCGTCCCACGCGGCCCGCAGGGCGAGCCAGCGCCCGGCCTCCAGCTCGGTCTCCGAGTCCGCGATCATCCACTGGATCGCCTGGTTGCTTCCGATCGCGCGGCCGAACGTCCTGCGGAGGCCGGCGTAGTCGACGGCCATCCGCAGGCACCGCGTCGCGATGCCCACGCACTGCGCGGCGATGGCGTGCCGGCCGGCGCCGACCCAGCGCATGGCCAGCTCGAAGCCCTTGTCCACCTCGCCGAGCACCGCGGTCGCGGGGACCCGGACCTCGTCGAGGAACAGCGTCGCCGGTTCGTGCCAGCTGCCCATGGTCGCGATCGGGGTGGACGTCCACCCCGCGGTCCGGTCCACCAGGAACGCGGTGATCCCACGCGTGTCCCGGTCGGTCACGGCGAAGACGATCGCGTAGTCGGCGTCGTTCCCGTTGGTGATGAACGTCTTCTGACCGTTGATCAGCCAGTCGTCGCCGGCGCGCCGCGCGGTCGTCGCGATGGCCGAGGCGTCGGAGCCCGCGCCGGGCTCGGTGAGTGCGAAGCAGCCGAGCCGCTCGCCCTCGATGGTCGGCACCAGGTACTCGGCCCGTTGCTCGGCGTTGGCGTGGAACAGGATGTTGTCCGCCGTGCCGCCGAACCGGAACGGGACGCACGTGGTCGCGAGTTCGGTGTGGACGATCGACCGTGTGATGGCGGGCAGGTCCATCCCGCCGTACTCCTCGGGCGTGGCGAGTCCCCAGAAGCCGAAGGCGCGGGCCTTGTCCTGCAGCTCACGCAGCTCGTCGCGGGGCAGGCCGTGCCGCAGGAACCCCGCCTCCCGGGGGAGAAGCTCGGCGGCGACGAACCTCCGGACCGTGCCCCGGATGGCGAGCTGTTCGTCGTTGAGCGCGAAGTCCACTCCTGTCACCCCCTGCCACGGGGTGGCAGGTCGTAGGCACGGGCGTTGGAGATCATCGCCGCGTCCATCATCCACGCCTTCGCGCGTTCGGGGTCGGCGACGGTCTCCTGCATCTGCCGCTGGAACCGTTGCCGTTCCAGCTCGTCCCCCTCGGCGAGCGCGGTCGTCGTGCGGTGGGTGATCCGCTGGACCGTCTCCACGGCTGCCTTCCGCCGCCGCGTCGCCCAGAGGTCGAGTGCCGTCTCGTCGGCCGTGCCGTCGAGGAAACCGGTCAGCTGTACGGAAAGGTCGAACGCGTCGTGGATGCCGCCGTTCAGCCCCATGCCGCCCATCGGGCTGTTCACGTGCGCGGCGTCGCCGAGCAGCAGCACCCGGCCGTGCCGGAAGCTGTCGACGACCCGCTGGTGCACCGCGTAGGTCTTGCGCTCACGCAGCACCAGGTCCGGCCGGCCGAAGAGAGCCTCGAGCCGGGCGCCGACGTAGGCGTCCGACACCGCCTCGTCCGCGCTCACGTGCGGCGGCACCGCGACGACGACCCGCCAGACGTCCGGGACCTTCAGCACGAGCAGGTGCTCGACCGGGTCGGCGATGTAGTTGACGTGGCAGATGCCCGGCAGCAGCGTCTCGATCGGGTGGTCGATCGAGAGCACGAGGTACCGGTGCTCGTAGGTCAGCCCCTCGAACGGGAACCCCAGCGCCTTGCGGACCGTGCTGCTGGCCCCGTCGGCGGCCAGCACCCAGCTCGCGGTCGTGCTCTTGTCGCCGGCAGTCACCACCACGTGGTCACCCGACTCGCGGAGGTCGGTGAGCCCCGAGCCCATCCGGATCGTCACGTCCGGGTGGTCGGCTTCCAGCGCCGCCCGGATGATCTGGGTGTACTTGTACTGCTCCAGCTGCAACCGGTACGGGTACTCGGTCTCGTCGGCCAGCGCGCCGAAGTCGAACTCGGCGATCAGGCCGTCGCGGCGGTCCCGCACCTGGTAGCGCGGCGCGACCAGCCCGGCCTCGATCATCGTGTCCGCGATGCCGAGATGCCGGGCGATCTCGATGGTCGGCGGGTGGAAGGTCGACGCACGCCACTCGGTGGACAGCTCGGTCGCCTGCTCGAAGACGGTGACCGGCACGCCACGGCGGGCGAGTGCCAGCGCGGCGGTGAGCCCGACCGGCCCGGCCCCGATGACGGCTACCTCGGCGTCGGCCATCACGGGCTCCACTCGACGATGTGGTCGCACATCTCGGCGGCCAGCTCCGGGGTGCCCTGGAAGTAGTGGTCAGCGCCGGTGATCTCGACCAGCGCGCGCCGGTCGTGGGTCACCGCGTCGTACATCCCCTTGGCATGACTGGGAAAGGCAGCGCAGTCGGCCGAGCCGTACACGACCAGGACCGGGGCGGCCACGCCTGCCAGGCAGCGGTAGGCGTTGGCGCGACTGCGGGTGTAGCTCCACTGGCTGAGCCAGGACCGCAGGCTGGTGAGGTGGCCGAGCGACGCGGGCTGGAAGTTCGCGGTCCACGGGTCGCCCCACAGCGTCCCGGGGCGGCGGTCGGACGGGTCGACGGCCAGGTCGGTGAACCGCGGGTCGGCGGCCGTGCCGTGGACGACGAACGGGAGGTCGTCCGGGCCGGTCTTCTCACCGTGCCGGCCTTCCCGCCCGTGGGCGGCGAGGCCGGCCAGCTGGTCGTCCACCCAGCCGGTGATCCGCTCGTTGCGGGCGATCTGGGCGGCCCGGTACCGGTCGAGGAACTCGGCGTCGAAGGTGGGGCCGTGGGCGAACATGTCGAGGGCGAGGTCGCGGTCGAACGGGCGGGTCTCGTCGGTGATCGCCGGGTCCAGGCCCTCGGTGTAGACGGTCGCGCGGCCGGGATGTGCCATCGCCATCACGATCCGGTCCGCCGGCGGCAGGCCGGTGAGGTCCACCGGGTCGCCGGCCGGGGTCTCGGTGATCGTCGGGTGCTCAGCCTGCTCCTGGTAGAGGGCGGCCAGCCCGCCGCCGCCGGAGTTGCCCACGAGCACGACCTCGGCGTAGCCCAGCCCACGCAGGTGCGCGATGGCGGCGCCGATGTCGAGGACGCAGTTCTCCATGATGAGCGCCGAGTCGTTGCCGACGTAGCGGGTGCACAGCCCCACCGCGGCCACGCCGCGGGACGCGAGGTCCCGCAACGCGTAGTGCCCCAGGAAGTTCGACGCGGGGTGCACGATGAGGACCGCCGTCGTCGGGGACTGCCGGTCGTCGCGCCACAGCGCCGCCCAGATCGAGCCGGACAGCCGGGCAACGCCGGAGTTGATGTCCAGGCGCTGGCCGGCCGGCATGGGGATCGCGAGGAGTTCGCGGGTCAGCACGAGCGTCACGCCTTGCGTGCGTTCCAGGCGCGCAGTGCGGCGGCGCCTTCGGTCGCGTCGTCGTCGGTGAGGTCACGGGTCTGGAGCGTCAGCTCGATCCGCACGCCGTTGGGATCGAAGATGTACAGCGACTCCCAGACGCCGTCGTGGTCGACGATCCCGTTCACCTCGATGCCCTCGGCCTCGAAGTGGGCCTTCCACGCGTGCAGCTCGTCCATCGAGTCGACGTTCAGCGCGATGTGCCGGATCCAGGACGGGATCCCGTCCGGCGTGGCGTTCGGCAGGCCGTCGACCTCGAAGAACGCGATGGCCCCGCCGTCGCTCAGCCCGAAGAAGGTGTGCAGGTACGGGGTCCGCTCACCACTGGAGGGCACCACGTCCAGCTTGATCGCGGCGAGGAACGGGCACTTCAGCACCTGTGTGTAGAAGTCGTGCGTCCGCTGGGAGTCCCAGGTCGGGTAGGCGATGTGGTTGAGCGAGCGAGGGGCGCGGAGGACAGGGGTCTCTGAACGAGCGACGGTGCCAGTCATTGCAGCCCTTCTCGATTATGGGACACATAGTCCGCTATGAGTAACGATAGTGGGACCTTACCTGTCGGGTTGTCAATTGGCCATTACATATAGGACAGTAGGTCCGATAATCGGTCAACCGAGGAGTCCAGTGTGGAGTACACCCGTCTCGGCCGCAGCGGGCTGGAGGTCAGCCGCCTGGTGCTGGGGACCGACAACTTCGGCACCCAGACCGACGCCGACGATGCCTTCGCGATCATGGACCGGGCGCTGGACCTGGGGATCAACATGATCGACACGGGTGACGTCTACGGCTGGCGGTTCGGCGAGGGGTACACCGAGCAGATCATCGGGCAGTGGCTGGCCACCGGCGGCGGCCGCCGCGAGCGCACGGTGCTCGCCACCAAGCTCTACGGGAAGATGGCCGACTGGCCCAACAACTCCGGCCTGTCCGCCCTGCACATCCGCCGCGGCTGCGAGGCGTCGCTGCGCCGCCTGGGGACCGACCACCTCGACATCTACCAGCCCCACCACATCGACCGATCGGTGTCGTGGGAGGAGATCTGGGAGGCGATGGACGTCCTGCGGACCCAGGGCAAGATCGTCTACGTGGGGTCGTCCAACCATCCCGGCTGGCACATCGCGGCGGGGCAGGAGGCGGCGGCCCGGCGCAACCGGATGGGCCTGATCAGTGAGCAGACCATCTACAACCTGCTCGAACGCACCGCGGAGCTGGAGGTGCTGCCGGCCTGCCAGCACTACGGCCTCGGCATGATGGCGTGGTCGCCACTGGACGCGGGGCTGCTCGGCGGGGTCCTGCGCAAGGAGCGCGAGAAGACCATGGGCGAGCCGCTGCCCGGCGCGCGGATCGCGAAGACGCGCGGCAACCGGCTGGCCAAGCTCGACCGCCACCGCGACGCCGTGCAGGCGTACGAGGACCTGTGCGACGAGCTGGGCGCCGCGCCGGCCGACGTCGCGATGGCGTGGCTGCTCGGCCGGCCCGGTGTCTCCGCGGCGCTCATCGGACCGCGCACGGTGGACCAGCTCGTCAGCGCTGTCGGTGCCCTCAAGGTCGAGCTGGACGAGCGGACCCTCGCCCGGCTCGACGAGATCTTCCCCGGCCGAGGGCCCGCGCCCGAGGCCTACTCCTGGTGAGTGGTCAGCGAAACGTCTGCCGCAGCCCGAGCAACCGCGTCACCCCGATCCGCTCCAGGTAGCCGGCGTGGTCGTCGACCGAGTGCACGTACTCCTTGAGGTACTTGGCCGTATCGCCGGCCACGGCCAGGTCCCGGTACTCGACCAGCTGGTCGCGGTCGTAGCCGTAGTGGCCCGGTGAGGACAGCGGATGCGCGCCGTAGGGGGCGTGCGCGACGCGTTCGACGATCGCGCCGGGGATGGAGACGATGCGCGGGTCGGGGGCCGGCGCGTACTCGTCGAGGATCTCGTCGGAGCTGATGATGACGTGGTCGCTCGCCTTCGCCATCACGTCCTCGAAGCGGCGCTGGCCGAAGATCTGGGTGTTGCCCTTGCGGTCGGCGACCTGCGCGTGGAAGAGACCGTAGTCGGCCCGCAGCGCGGGAATCGTGGTCACGGTCCTGCCGGTGTACGGGTCGGTCGTGGTCTTGATCATCGGGTTGACCTTGGGCAGGTCGGTGCCCTCGTACAGCGGCGGCAGCGGCAGGAAGGGCAGGCGGCTGGCGCCGGCGCGGAAGCCGTAGACCACGTACGCCTCGTCGCCCTCGACGATCTCGATCGTCTTCTCCTGCGCGGCCCGGCGGAAGTTGGGTGCGAGACCGAGGAACTCCAGGCCCACGTAGGACACGTGCAGCTTTCGCACTGCGCCTGCCGCGATCAGCATGTCGACCGGCGGTCCCGCGCTGGGCGTGGGGATCAGCTCCAGATCCTTGACCCCACGCCGGATCAGCGCGTTGACGAGCGCCATCGGGCTGTTGTGCGAGTGCACGCCGCCGAGCGCGATCGTCGCGCCGTCGGGGATGTCGGCCACTGCCTCGTCGGGGGTGGTCACCTTGCTCATGAACGCTCCTTGGTGCCGAGCAGGGCCAGGCCGGAACCGCTTTTCAGCTCGGCCCTCTTGATCTTGCCGCCCTCGTCCACCGGCAGCGTGTCGACGAACTCGACCTCGCGAGGGCACTTGTACCTGGACAGCTGTGTGGCGCAGTGGTCGATGACGTCCTGCTCGGTGAGCCGGCTGCCGGGGACGACCTGCACCAGCGCCTTGACAGCCTCGCCGAACCGTTCGTCCGGCACGCCGAGCACCGCCGCCCGGTGCACGCCGGGGCAGCTCTGCAACACCGCCTCGACCTCGCCCGCGTAGACGTTCTGGGCACCGGTGCGGATCACGCCCTGCGCGCGGTCGGCGAGGTAGAGGTAGCCGTCCTCGTCCCGCCAGGCCATGTCACCCAGCCGCAGCCAGCCGTCCTTGAGGACCTTCTGGGTGGCCTCCGGCTGGCACCAGTACCCGGAGAAGACGCTGGCGGCGCGGATCCGCATCTCGCCGGTCTCGCGGGGCGCCACCTCGCGGTCGTCCTCGTCGAAGATCTTCACCTCGGCGAACGCGGCCGGCCGTCCCACCGGGACGATCGACGAGGCGTCGGTGCGCAGGAATCGTTGGTGGTCCTCAGGGGTGAGCAGCGCGGCGAAGCCCCCGGCCTCGGTGGCCCCGAACGCGTGGTAGAGCCGCAGGTCGAGCCGCTCGGTGAGGGAGCGGATGAGGTTCCAGGACACGGCGGCGCCGCCGTAGCCGACGAGGTCGAGCGTGCGGGCGCGGGTCGCGTCCAGGTCCGGCAGCGCGGCCACGAGGTCCACCAGCATCGTCGGCACGAGGAAGGCATGCACGACGCCGTACCGCTCGACGTCGGCCAGGAACGCCGCGGGGTCGAACCGGCGGCGCACCAGCAGCGGGACCCCGAGGTAGGCGGTGGTGGTGACGAAGGAGGCGCCGACCCCGAGGCTCATCGGCATGGAGATCCAGGTCGGCCCACCCCTGGGGACCTCGACCTCGCACAGGTAGTTGGCGGTGCTGGCGAGCTGCTGGTCGTGGGTGGCCATGCAGCCTTTCGCCGCGCCGGTGGTGCCGCTGGTGTAGCGCAGCGAGCGCAGGTCCGACCCGGTGCCCATCTCCGGTACCGGCTCGGGGTCACCGCTCGCCAGCACGTCGTCGAAGGGGTCTCCGCCCTCGATGTCGCCGACGGTGATGATCCGGCGGATCGCCGGGGCGCCCGCGGCGGCCTCGACCGCGACCGCGGAGTCGCAGATTACCGCCGAGGCGCCGGAGTGGACGAGGATGCGCCGCATCTCGGGCACCGTCAGGCGGGGGTTGATCCCGACCGTCACCAGGTTGGCCTTCCACAACCCGTGGTAGGCGATCACCACCTGGACGTCGTTGGCGAGCACGAGCGCGACCCGTTCCTGGGGCAGGTGGCCGCGGTCGATCAGCGCGTGGGCGAGGCGGTTGGTCTCGCGGTCAAGCTCGGCCCAGGTCAGCTCGGCGCTCTCGGCGATGACGGCGAGCTGGTCGGCGCGCCGCACCGCGTTCTGGCGCAGGAGGTTCTCGATGCGCATGGCGGCTCCGGAGGTCAGCCGCGCGTCGCGGCGAGGTCGGTCTTGATCAGGTCCGCGACCCGGGCGGGGTGGTCGAGGTGCGGGTTGTGGCCGGCACCGGGGATGATCTCCACCGCACGGCCGAGGACGGCGGCCATGTCGGCGGGGTCGATCCCGGGGTCGGCGTCCCCGCAGACGAGCCGGACCGGCGACGCGGCGCGGCGCATCACGGTGGCCAGTTCCTCTTGCGTGGCAGGGGGATCGGCGGTGAGGTGCGGGTCGGCGGCCAGTTGGTAGCCGTCCGGGGTGTGCCGGATCCCGGACGCGAGGCCGGGGGAGTCCTCGCGCAGCCCGCTGACCTTCGCGAAGCGGCGCAGCGCGTCGTCCCGGTCGGCGAAGGTCCGAGGTGGACGGCTGCCACGCCTGGAGAGTTCTTCCGGCGTCCAGAGGACTTTCATCGCGATCGCGGTCACCGTGCGGGTACGGAAGTGCGTCCCATCGGCGAGAGTCAGTGCGATGAGCCCGCCGAGCGAGTGCCCGACGACGAGGTCCACGTCGGTCCCGACCGCCGCGCCGATCGCCGCCGCGTAGTCGTCGTGGTGGTAGGCGGGCAGCCAGTCGGATCGGCCGTGTCCCGGGAGGTCCACGACGATCCAGCGGCAGCCGATCTCACCGAGGACGGGTGCCCATACCGCACCGGTCGCACCTGAACCGTGCAGGAACAACACCGTCGGCCCGGGGTCACCACCGCGTTCGATGTGGACGGTCACGTGGCCACCTCGTTCAGGAACTCGAGCACGGCGGCGGCGAATTCGGCGGGCCGCTCGATCTGCGGGTAGTGCCCGCTGCCGGCGACGGTGACGGTCCGTGCCCCCGGGATCTGGTCGGCCAGCGCCTGCCAGGTGTCTGCCGGAACCAGCGCGTCATGCTCGCCCCGGATGAGTTGAACCGGAACCCTGATCGACCCGTAGTCGCGGGCCGGTTGGGGGCCACCCCGCGCACGGACCGGGGAGCGCAGTGCGGCTGCCGCGCCGGTCTCCCAGGCGCCGGGCATCGCCGCGAACTCGTACCTCCGGCGCAGGAAGTCCTCACTGTCCCGGAAGGCCGGGTCGTGGAACAGCACCTCCATCGAGGGCCGCAGCCCGTCGAGGGTGCCGTCGAAGTCCTCCAGCACCTTCCGGCCCTGCGCGCTGGGCGGGGCGAGCCCGATGCCCGCCGCCACCACGGCCTCGATCGGCCACGGCGCGGAGTCCCGGTTGACCATGTCCAGCAGCATCCGGCCAGTGAGCGAGGTGCCGACGAAGTACGCCCGCTGGATGTCCAGCGTCCGCAGCACCGCCGACACCTGGGCGATCATCAGCCTGCGCTGCCCGCCCGCGAAGTCCCGGAGCTTGCTGCTCCGGCCGAAGCCGACCAGGTCCAGTGCCAGCACTCGGAACTGCGTGCTCCACAACGGGATGCAGCTCTCCCACGTCAGCTCCGCCGCCGCGCCGTACTCCCCGCCATGCAGCAGGACGACGACCGGGCCGTCCCCGGCGTCGCGGTAGTGCGTCCGGATACCGTCGGCGACGACGTAGTGGCTCATGCGACCGGGGCGTAGCGGCGGAGCACGCCGTCCGAGTCCACCGCGGTGCGGAGCAGGTGCAGTTCCTCGGGCGTCGGTGGCGTGACGGTCTCGACGTCGTCCGCGACTGGCAGGTCGAACCCGGTCGCCGCGCGGATCTCCTCGACCGTCGTCCACGGGTGGGTCTTGCGCAGCCGCATGTGCTTGGTGTCCGGTTCGAAGTCGAAGACACCCAGCGGGGTGAACACCCGCCGTGGTCCGGAGGACTCCGGCCGCAGCACCTCCGCGCGGGAGTCGCCGCCGGACAGCCAGCCCGCCCCGCTGACGAAGTCCACCTTGTCCACGAACACCCTCGGCGTGTGGTGCTCGGTGTAGATGAAGCTCGACTTGAACCCGCCGGTGAACACCAGCCCGATGCTGCCAGGACCACGCACCTTCGGCTTGTCCCAGTCGCCGATCATCGCCATGTTCAGGTTGCCGAACTTGTCGATCTGCAACCCGCCGAGGAACGCGAAGTCGAAGCGGATCGCGGTCTCGAAGTCCACGACGTCGTCCAGGCTGTACTGGTACTCGGCCGTCACCAGGTTGCGGTAGTCCGCAGAGGACTCCGTCAGCCGACGGATCTTCGGGTTGCTCGCGCCGCTCCCGCCACAGAAGAACGTGAGGTTCGGCGCGTGTGTCAGCTGGGCCAGCCGCAACCCCGCCGCCGGGATGTGCGAGGCGGCGCCGATGGAACCGAACTCACCGTCCGACATCTCGTGCGAGATCGAGATCGCCATCATCTCGGCCCAGGTGTACGGCTCCGCGACCATGCGGCCTCCTCGTTGCGTGCCAGCGAGTTCCCGATTAACGTACACTAAGTCCAGATTTCGTTACAACGACGATGTTCACTCCGCAAGCTCCGGTCAGAAGTCGCCGATGGAGTCGCCGATGCCCCCCGCCACCGCGATCGAACGAGCCTTGCACGGTCTGGTCGACCTGCACTGCCACTCCGGGCCCAACCCCCTGCCGCGGCGGTTCGACCACGTCGAGGCCGCGCGGGACGGCGCCCGGCTGGGGATGCGTGCCCTGCTCGCCAAGTCGCACCACCACAACACGGTGATGGACATCCTGGCGATGCGAGAACAGCTGAGTGGACTGTCCACACAGGTGTACGGCGGCATCGCGCTGAACCAGTGGGTCGGCGGGATCAACCCGTACGCCGTGGAGCTGTGCCTGCGCATGGGCGGCCGGTGCGTCTGGTTCCCCACGGTGTCGTCCTCCGCGCACGTCGCCCACCACAACGCGGGCGGCGGCTTCCCGAACCCGACGATCCCGCTCAGCACGGCCCAGACCGACCTCCGCGGCGGCGACGGCGAACTGCTGCCCGAGGTGTTCCGGGTGCTCGACCTGATCGTGGAGGCCGGCGCGCTGCTCTCGGCCGGCCACCTGCCGGTCGACGACGTCGAGGCGTTGTTCACCACCGCCGCCGGACGCGGGGTGCGGCGGATGGTGGTGAGCCACCCCAACTTCCTGATCGGCTCGGACGCGGCACGGTGCCGTGAGCTGACCGCGCTCGGCGCCTACATCGAGCACGAGACCAGCATGTACGACCCGGAGGTCGCCCAGGCACGCGGCGGCCCCGACCTGCTCATGCGCTGGATCGAGGACGTCGGTCCGGAGCACACCGTGCTGGCCTCCGACCTCGGGCAGCGGGGCAGGCCGATGCCGGTCGACTCGTTCCTCCGGGTCGGCGGCGCGCTGCTCGACCTCGGCCTGCCCGAGAAGGACCTGCGCATGATCGTGCGGGACAACCCGGCCTTCCTGCTCGGTCTCGACTAACTGGAAAGGACGATCGTGTACAGCTCCACCGACCCCCGGGCGAGCCTGCCCACCAGCACCGCCGCCCGCTCCGACGAGCCGGTCGCGGCGCTCGCCACCTTCGAACTGCTCACCCTGCCCCCGGCCGAGGTGTCGGCGCGGGGCAGCCGCACGTGGTACGTCCGCGGCCAGAACTTCGTCCTGGCCTTCACCCGCGCGGTGGCCGGCGACCCACTGCGCCGCGCGGGACAACCGCACGAGTACGTGATCGTGTCGCCCCAGGACGGCCAGACCGTGGCGATCGAACACGGCACGGCCACCGACTCGTTGCGGGACAAGGGCGTCGCGATCGTCCCCGGCGGCGACAGCACCGTCACCCTCGACACCGACGCGGACGTGGTGCGCCTGTTCGACGTGCGCACCACCGACCTGCTCCCGATGTGCCACAACGCGGACAGCTACCAGAAGCCGCACCCGAGGGTCGCGTTGCTCGAACCGTGGCCGGACCCCGTCGACGGACCACGCATCCGGACCTACCGCAACGCCGACCACCCCGTCGAAGAAGGCCGGTTCGGCCGCATCTTCCGGTCCAGCGCGTTCATGGTCAACTTCGGCGACGCCCGGCCCGGTCCACGCAACCCGAACCGGATGTCCCCGCACCACCACGACGACTTCGAGCAGTGCTCGCTCACGGTCGCGGGGGACTACGTTCACCACGTGCGCACACCGTGGACCGCGAAGCTCTCCCAGTGGCGGGACGACGAGCACGCCGAGGTCGCCAGCCCGGCCGTCGCGATCATCCCACCGCCGACCGTCCACACCAGCCAGGCCATGGGCGAGGGCGAGCACCTGCTGATCGACATCTTCAGCCCGCCGCGATGGGACTTCTCGGCCAAGCCCGGCTGGGTGCTCAACGCCGACGAGTACCCGGCACCCGAGACGGTGACGGCCGGTGTCTGACGGGCCGCTGACCGGGGGAGCGCTCGGCACGTGGATCAAGCTCGACACCACCGAGAGCGTCGAGATCATGGCCGACGCCGGGTTCGACTTCGTCGTCATCGACCTCGAACACTCGCCGCTCGGCCTCGACACGGCGGCGCGGATGATCTCGCTGGCCCGTGCCGCGCGGATGCTCCCGCTGGTCCGGGTGCCCGGCCACGACGCGGCGCGGATCGGCCGGATCCTCGACGCCGGCGCGGGCGGGATCCTGGCGCCCCATGTGGACAGTCCGGCGGAGGCTCGCCAGGTGGTGGCCGCGACACGCTTCCCGCCGCTCGGCGAGCGCGGCGCGGGCGGGACCAGCAGGGCCGGCCGCTGGGGACTGCTGCCCCGCGCGGAGTACGTCCGGGTCGGCAACGAGGATGTCCTGTGCGTCGCGCAGCTGGAGAGCGTCGCCGCGATCGAGGCGGCACCGGAGATCCTGGCCGTGGCAGGGATCGACGCCGTCTTCCTCGGCGCCGGTGACCTGTCCCTGTCACTGGGCCTCAGCCCCGGCGACGAGCGGGTGCTGGAACTGCTCGCCGCGGGCCGCGCGGCGGCCGCGGCGGCGGGTAAACCCTGTGGCGCGGCGGCCGCCGGGGCCGAGGCCGCGGTGCGTGCCGCCGGGCTCGGCCACGGGTTCCTCATCGTCGGCAACGACGCGACCATGCTCGCCAGATCCGCCCACGCGCTCGTCGGCTCGGTCCGCGACGGGCTGAGGAGCCACGCATGAACGACAACCCGCTGGTCGGCACCTGGGAACTGGTCGCCCACGAGGTACCGAGGGCGGACCCGGCACACCGCAACCCGCTCGGCCCCCGACCCCTCGGGCAGCTGATCTACACGGCGGACGGCTACATGGCCGTGCACTACATGGCGGGGGACCGGCCCCCGCTGGAGTCGGAGAACTGGCGCTACGCCACCGACACCGAGCGGCTCGCCGCGGTGCGTACCTACGGCGGCTACTCCGGCCGGTACACCTGGCTGGGCGACCGGGTCGAGCACCACGTCGACGCCAGCATCAACCCCAGCTGGATCGGCACGACCCTCACCCGGCTCGTCGACCTCGACGGCGCGGACATCGTGCTGCACGTGGGGTCCGGCGACCCCGGCGAGCCGCCGACCCCGGTGCTGCGGTGGCGCCGCCGCGGCTGAAGGCGAGAACCCGTGCTGATCGACGCACACGCCCACCTGGTCACCGACGACCCCGCCTACCCACCGGTCGGCGACGCCACGCTGATGCCGGCCGAACGCCTGCTGGACTCGTTGCGCGGCAACGGTTTCGCCGCCGCGGTCGCGGTGCAGCGGGCACACGTGTACGGCTACGACAACAGCTATGTCCTGGACTGCGCCCGGAGCCATCCCGACCGGCTGCGGGCGATGTGCGTCATCGACGGGCAGGCCGAGGACGCCGAGCGGACCGTCCGCGACCTGGCCGGGCGAGGTGCGTCCGCGATCCGGCTGACCGCACCGGGCGGGAACCACCTCGCGGGGCCGGGCGGCGCCGACTGGTTCGCCGGTGCGGCGGCCCGGCGGGTGTGGGCGGCCGCCGCCGACACCGGGCTGTCGATGTGCCTGCACGTCTACCGCTGGAACCGCGGCGACGTGCTGCGTGCGCTCCCGGCCGTCGTCCGTGCGTTCCCGGACGTGCCGGTGGTGCTCGACCACGTGGCCGCCCTGGACGTGGCCGGGCCGACCCCGTACCCGGACGGCGACCTGCTGCTGGCGTTGACCGGCGTGCCGTCGGTGTACGTCAAGGTGACCACCCTGAACTTCGCGCAGCTCCGCAGGGCCGGGCGCGACCCGGAGGTACTCGTCGGCTGGCTCGCCGAACACTTCGGCGCGGGCCGGGTCCTGTGGGGCTCCGACGTGACGCAGACCCGGGGCACCTACGACGAGATGGTCGCGATCGCCCGCCGCGCCGTCGCCTGCCTGCCCGAGGCGTCCGCCGCGGCGGTGCTCGGCGGCACCGCGGCGCGGCTCTACCACCTGGCGCCGGCCGGATGACCGAGCCCGTGGTGGACACCCACGTGCACCTGTTCACCGCCGACCTGCCACTGGCGTCGACCGCGTGGACGGTGCCGGAGGTCGAGCTGCCCGTGGCGGCGTTCGAGGACCTGATGACCCGGCACGGCGTGACCCACGGGGTCGTCTCGGCGATGAGCCTGCTCGGCGACCTGAACGACTACACGATCGGCGCGCTGCGCCGGAACCCCCGGCTGCGCGGCACCGTCACCGTCACCCCGGCCGCCGACCGGTACGTGCTGGAGCGGATGCGTGACGACGGCGTGGTGGGCGTCCGCTTCCAGTGGCGCCGGCGCGCGGACCTGCCCGACCTGACCGACCCGGAGTACCGCCGCCTGCTCTACCGCGTGGCCGACCTGGGCTGGCACGTGGAGCTGAACGTCGAACGCGACCGCATGCCACCGGTGCTCGACCAGCTCGTGCGGTCCGGTGTGGACATCGTGGTCGACCACTACGGCGATCCCGGTAGGGACAACGGGTATGCCAACCCGGGCGGCCAGTCCCTCCTCCGCGCGCTCGACACCGGCCGGGCACGGGTCAAGCTCTCGGCGGGCTACCGCTTCGGGGTCGCCGAGGAGGTGCTGGCCGGGTTCGCGGCGACGCTGCTCGCCCACGCGGGCCCGGAGCGGGTGTTCTGGGGCAGTGACGCGCCGTTCGTCGGTGCCCGGCGCCCGACCGGCTATGCGGAGGAGCTGGCGGTGCTGTCCAGAGCCGTGCCGGACGCCGCGGTGCGCGGGCGGATGTCCGCCGCGGCACGGGACTTCTACTTCACGCGCTGACGGGTCGGCCCGTGCTCCCGGGGAGGCCCTGACCGACACGGACGCCGATGGCGGCCACACCCCGCAGGTGGCCGCCATCGTGCGGTACCGCTCGCCGGCGTGCCGGTGACCCCGCCGCCGGCCCGGATGGTGTCCACACCGAGTGCCGGTGCCCACCCTCACTTCCGCGCGGAGGCCTGTTTCAGGACCTCGTCCCGCGAGAAGTCGTTGATGTCCTTGAGCAGGCTCGTGTCGACGATCTTGTCGACGTCCACCGGCTTGTCGATGAGGCCGGCCTTCCTGGCGAAGTCGACGGCGCGCCGCACCCCGCCGGGATCGATGGTGCCCCAGTCCTTCTTGCCGGCCGGGACGCCCAGGCCCTTGAGCCGGACCTGCAGCACCTTCACCTGCTGGGCCAGCGCGTCGGCCTCCGGGATCCCCGCGGCCGGCCGCGTGTCGGGCTCGACCTTCCACATCGCCCTGATGGCGGCCTCGGGGTTGGCCTGGGTGTACACGACACCCTTGGCGAACGCGCGGCCGAACTTGACGAACGCGTCGGAGTCGGCGTCGAGCCGGCTCTTGCGGGCGGCGAAACCGCCGCCGAACACCCCTGCCATCTCCTGGACGGGCAGGTCGGTGAGATGGATGCCGGCGTTCTTCACGATCTGGTACTGCGTGTCCCACAGCGCGAGCGCGTCGACCTGACCGTCCTTGATGGCGCTGACCTGCTGCGCGCCGACCCCGATCGGCACGAGCGTCGCGTCGTCCTCGCGCAGGCCGGCCATCTGCAGTGCGACCCGGGCGAAGGTCGCGCCGGAGCTGCTCACGTTGGTGACGCCGATGCGCTTGCCCTTGAGGTCGGCCACCTTCGAGATGTGCGAGCCGTCGAGCGTCGCGAGGCTGTAGATCCAGTCGCCGTAGTAGGAGGCGAAGTAGGCGAGGTCGGTGCCCTTGCTCGCGCCGATGATCACCGGCTCCGGGGTGACGAGCGCGATGTCGGCACCGCCCGCGATCACCTGCTGGGCCGCCTGGGTGCCCGAGGGCGGGAGGGAGAACTGGACGTCGAGGCCCTCGTCGGCGAAGTAGCCCTGCGACTGCGCGAGCAGGAACGTGGCGAAGCCGGCGTTCCAGGTTGGGGTGGTGACGGCGACCTTCAGTGTCGACGAGCCGCCGCCGCTCGCGGTCCCGCCGCAGGCGGTGAGCGTGGTGACCAGCAACGTGGCGAGCAGTCCGATGAGGACTCTGGGTTTGGGCATGTGTTCCTCCTTGAACACCTGGCAGATCAGGGTGCCAGTGGTCGAGCCTGGTGTCGGTCTTGCCGTCGGTGGGTCGGCCGGTCGTCGAGGCCCAGGAGGAACGCGGGGTTGTCGCGGGTCATCCGCTGCAGGTCACGTTCGGGCAGGCCCAGGTCGAGCAGGGCGGCGGCGACCCGCAGCAGTGCGTCGACGGGCCGGGGCCTGCCCACCTGGCCGAGGTCGGAGGCGAGCACGGTGTGCTCGGGACCGATCCGCTCGATCCACGTCAGGAGCTTCTTCGGGTCCCACTTGCGGTACCCCTCGGGGTCGTACATGCCCCACTCGTGCTCGACGTAGGCGCCGAGGCTCACCAGTTCGAGGCACTGCTCGGGCTCGGCGCCGATGACGAAGTCGGGATGGTTGACCACCATGCGGCGCACGCCGTGTTCCTTGGCGGCGGTGAACAGCTGGGTGATCAGCTCCGGGGTGTTGTGCCCGCCGGACAGCAGCGCGCCCGCCTCGACCACGTGGTCGAGCACCTCGTACACCTCGGGAATCAGCTCACCCGCGTCGTCGGTGAAGTCCACCCGCGCCGACGGCACGGGCACCGACGTGGTGGGGAAGCCGTCGCCCTCGGGATGACACGCGATGTGCCGGCCCGAGGAGAAGGTCGGGAACCAGACCGCGCGTCCGCCCATCCGCAACGCCATCGCCACCGCGTACGGGTTGATGCCGCCGACCTGGCTGTTGAGCGCGATCCCGCCGTAGGCCTCGGTGTCGGCCTTCGCGAGCCGGTCGCTCATCGCGAGCAGGTCCATGACCGTGCTGTGGTGGTGCGACTTGACCAGGATCGCCCGCATCCGGATCCGGTCCCCGTCCGCCGCCGCCTCCGCGTGGTCGAGCTCGCGCGGAAACGGGCTGGGGCCGGAGTGGCAGTGCAGGTCGACGGAGCCATGGAGCACGCGGACCAGGGCGTCGGGCGGAGCCATGCGGGTGAACCCCTTTCGTCGTGTTCACGATGCACACTCCATGTTCACTATGAGAGATGTCAAGAGCGAGTTTCCGCGATCGACGTTGCCGATTCAGGGATGATGTTCTATGTTTCCGCACATCGTGTTCATAAACTGAACATGAGGTGCGTGAAGGCGAGGACGACGATGACGTCAGGAGTGCCCGACGCGGGTACCGCGTCGAACGGCGACATCCAGGCGGTCTCCCGTACGGCGCAGATCCTGACGCTGTTCGGCCCGGACACGCCGGAGATCACCGTTGCCGAGGCGGCGGAGCGGCTCGGCCTCAACCGCACCACGCTGCACCGGTACTTCGTCTCGCTGGAGGCGGCCGGGCTGCTGGAGCGCACCGAGGAACGCAACTCGGTGTTCACGCCGGGCCAGGTGCTGCTGCAGCTGGGCGCGTTCGCGATCGGCCGCAGGAAGGTCATCAGGCTGGCCCTGCCGCACATGCGTGACCTCACCCGGGCGACCGGACTCACGGTGGTGCTCAGCCTGTGGGGCCCGTCGGGACCGGTGGTGTCCCATGTGGAGGACGACGAGTCGCACGGCACCATCGTCACGGTGCGCGTCGGCTCGCAGCTGTCGCTGAACGCCGCGCAGGCGCTGGTCTTCCTGGCGTTCCTGCCCGACCAGCTCACGGCCGACCGGCTGCTGGGGACGCTCCCGGCCGACCAGCGCATGCACGTACGGGAACGGATAGCCGGCATCCGCGAGCGCGGCATGACCGAACCCGTCCTCAACGCGCGGGGGATCAGCGTGATCGCCGCGCCGGTCTTCGGCAAGACGGCGATCTGCGCCACGCTCGCGTTCGTCGGCACCGCCCACCTGCTGCCGGTCGACGGCAGTGCCCGGGAGTCGGCACTGCTCGCCGAGGCGGCGGCACGCGTCACCGCGGAGATGGGCGGTGCGACCACCGCATCGGAGGGACAACATGACTGACGTCGTTGGCACGACCGTCGACCACGCCGTCGAGCTGCGGCACGTCCACAAGCGATACACGACGCGCCGGTCGCGGCGGGGCGCGGTGCGGGTGGTCGACGCCCTGCACGACGTCAGCCTCTCGGTCGCGCGGGGCGAGTTCGTCTCGATCGTCGGACCGAGCGGGTGCGGCAAGAGCACGCTGCTGAAGGTCCTGCTCGGACTCACCAGGCGCACGGCGGGGGAGGTCGACTTCGGCGGCACGAGCCGGCTGGGCATGGTGTTCCAGCAGCCGCTCCTGCTGCCGTGGCGCACGGTCACGAAGAACCTGTTGATATCACAGGACATCAACCACCGGCTTGCCCCGAACGAGGCGCGGGACCGGGCCGCGGCGATGCTGACGATGCTCGGGCTGGCGGAGTTCGCCGACCGCTACCCGGGCGAGCTGTCCGGCGGGATGCAGCAGCGGGTCGGCATCGGGCGCGCGCTCATGCACGACCCGGAGATCCTGCTCATGGACGAGCCGTTCGGCGCGCTGGACGCCATGACCCGCGACCAGATGGGCATGGACCTGCTGGACATCTGGGAGCGGGACCGCAAGACCGTGCTGTTCGTCACCCACAGCATTCCGGAGTCGGTGCTGCTGTCCGACCGCGTCGTCGTGATGACACCGCGGCCCGGGCGGATCGCCGACATCATCGACGTCGACCTGCCGCGCCCACGCAGGCTGGAGAACATCAACACACCCGAGTTCGGCGCGATCGTCCGCCGCATCCGGGTGCTGCTCAACTCCGAGAACAGCGCCCACTAGGCGGGAGGACCCATGACAACAGGACCGACACCCGGCCGCGGGCTACCGGAACGTGACGCGGGCCTGCCCCAGGTGCGGGACCGGACAGGACCTTCCGATCTGGACACGGTGGATCCCGGGGCGGCGGAACCGCCGCCCGAGCCCGGCCGCCGGCAGGTGCCAGGCGTGGTGCTGAGTGGCGCCGTGCTGGTGGTCGTGCTCGTCGCCTGGCAGGTCCTCGTGCGCGTCCTCGACGTGCCCATCGTCCTCGTCCCCGCGCCGACCGACGTCGTGACGTCGCTGGTCGCCGGTCTGGGCGACGGCACCCTGATCGAGCACGCGTGGGTGACGTTGCAGGAGATCCTGCTCGGTTTCGGCCTCGCCGTCGTCGCGGCGCTGCTGTGCGCGTTCCTCGTCACCCAGTCACGCGTGCTCGACAAGGCGCTGTTCCCCCTGATCGTGATGACCCAGACGATCCCGAAGGTGGCGATGGCGCCGCTGCTGGTCATCTGGTTCGGCACCGAGATGACGTCGAAGGTGCTGACGACCGCGCTCATCGCGTTCTTCCCGCTGTTGATCAACGCCATCCTCGGGCTGCGCTCGGCCGACCCCGACCAGGTCGACATGCTCCGCTCGTTCGGCGCGAGCCGGCTGGACGTGTTGCGCCGCCTGCAGATCCCGTCGGCGCTGCCCCACATCTTCGCCGGGCTCGACGTCGCCGTCGTCCTGTCGGTCACCGGCGCCATCGTCGCCGAGTTCGTCGGCGCGACCGCCGGCCTCGGCTACGTCATCCAGGCGACGAACTTCACCCTCGACGTGTCGCGAACCTTCGCCGTCCTCGTGATCCTGTCCGCCATCGGCCTCGCACTGCACGCGATCGTCGTGCTGTGCAACCGAAAGATCGTGTTCTGGTCGGCCGAGCACCGAACCGTCACGGAACAGGCCTGATGCCGGGGGCCGGCACCGCCCGTGGCCCGCGCCGGGCATAGGTTGTGGGTGAGTCGGCAGTGGAGGTGGGTGTGCGAGCGTACGGGTTCGTGCGGGTGGGTGGCCCCGAGCAGGAGTCCTTTCTGGACGTGCCGGTGCCGGAGCCGGGGCAGGGGGAGCTGCTCGTGCGCGTGCGGGCGGCCGGGGTGAACCCGGGGGACTGGCGGCTGCGGCAGGGCTCGTACGGCGAGGTGCGTTCCGCCGTGTTCGGTCGTGAGGTCGCCGGCACCGTCCTGCGGCTCGGCGCCGGCGTGACCGGGTTCGCCCCGGGGGACGAGGTGTTCGGCGGTTGTCCCGGCATGGTCGGCGGCTGGGCCGAGCAGGCCCTGGTCACCGCCGGGTTCGCCGCGCGCCGGCCGGACGGGGTGTCGCCGGAGGCCGCCGCCGTGTTGCCGGTCGCGGCCGGCACGGCCTATGACGCACTGGCCCAGCTCGCCCTGCCGGCGGGCGCCACCCTGCTGGTCAACGGGGCGGGCGGTGGCGTCGGCGTGCCGCTGCTGCAGCTCGCCCGGACGCGCGGGATCCGGGTCGTCGGTACCGCGAGCCCGGCCAAGCACGACCTCGTCGCCGCGCTCGGCGCGGTTCCCGTTTCCTACGGGGACGGGGTCGTGGACCGGATCCTGGCCGCCTCGCCGCAGGGCGTCGACGGCGTGTTCGACCTCGTCGGCGGGGACGCCCTGCGCGCGGTCGCGCCACTGGCCCCGCCCGACCGGCTGTTCTCCGTCGCGGACAAGGCACTCGTCCGCACGCTCGGTGGGCGGGACGTGGTGCGGGACCGCAGCACCCGCGTGCTGGCCGAGCTGGCCCGGCTGGTGGCCGCGGGGGAGCTGGACCCCTACGTCAGCCAGGTCCGGCCGCTGAGCGAGGCCGGCGCGGCCCTCGCGCTCGTCGAGGAGGGACACACCCAGGGCAAGATCGTCCTGGTGCCGTAGGTACCGAGCAGCGAGGCGTGCGGGGACACTAGTGTCCCGCGCCGGGAATGCGGTGATTAAGTCGGTGGATCCGGGTTTCTGCTGGCAAGGCGCCGGTTCGCCCTCGTACTGGGTCGTACTTGGGCGAACCGGCAACGCCGCCAGCAGGAA